>JACXTT010000006.1_pt1 | contig 433029 bp, 433 predicted proteins | sample 9270951 | NCBI WGS metagenome assembly JACXTT01 (sample SAMN15532306, study PRJNA645909) | rock metagenome | isolation source: weathered quartz diorite | place: Puerto Rico | collected 2017-06-21 | reverse complement strand
TTTTTGTATGGACCAGTCGATCATAGCCGCGAAGTATCAAGTAGCAGTTCGCAAGTATCAAGTAGCCGCGGCCGCACGGGGAGTATAAAATCGCGCCACTTTCCATTGGCAGATTGGCTTCGCATGTCGCTCGATAAAAACTGGTACACCGAAGAATGGGCCGAGCAGGGTTCGGCCATCTCGCTCAAAATCAAGAACAAGGTGCACGAGGAACAAAGCACCTACCAGAAGATCGAGATCTACGAGACCGAAACTTTCGGCACGCTCATGACGCTCGATGGCCTGGTGATGGTCACCGACCGCGATAATTTCGTGTATCACGAGATGATGACGCATCCCGCCTTGTTCACACATCCTGCACCTAAGCGCGTGCTGATCATCGGCGGTGGCGACTGCGGTACGCTGCGCGAGGTGTTGAAGCACAAATCGGTGGAGCTGGCGGAACAAGTGGAGCTCGACGAGCGCGTCACGCGCGTCGCTGAAAAATTTTTCCCAGAGCTGTGCGAATCCAACCACGACTCGCGCGCGCGGCTGCACTTCACCGATGGCATCAAATGGATCGCGGACGCTAAACCGGAAAGCTACGATGTCATCATCATCGACTCGACCGATCCGGTGGGGCCAGCGGCGGGATTATTCTCGGAAACTTTTTACAAGAATTGCTTCCGCGCCTTGCGCGCCCAAGGCATCGTTGTCGGCCAAAGCGAGTCGCCGTTATTTCACGCCGACTTGATTCGCTCAGTGCAAAAATCTTTGAGGAGTTCGGGCTTCGGCGACGTCGCCACGCTGTTCTTTCCGCAATGCACCTATCCTTCCGGTTGGTGGAGCGCCACCATGGCGGGGAAAAAAATCGCGCTCAAGGATTTCCGCGCGCCAGATGCGGCCACTAAAACTTTCGCCACGCGTTATTACAACCGCGACATCCATGGCGCGGCATTGATCAGCCCTGAATTTCTGCGCTAACAATTCCAAAAATGTAGGGCGCGTATCACGCGCTGATCGACAAAATGGCGCGTGATACGCGTCCTACATGAAATTATGTGACATTGAACCGCGCCACGGTTCAGCGTATAAACAATGCCTCATTTCTAATCATTTTTTTCGCTAACAGGATGACGATGGAACCAAAAATCGCACAAAAAGGTCCTTATGTTTTGGAGCTCGAACCAGGCACCTATTGGTGGTGCGCTTGCGGCCGCTCCAAAACCCAACCTTTTTGCGACGGCTCGCATAAAGGCACCGGTTTTGAACCGGTTAAGCTGGAGCTGGCTCAAAAAAGCAAAGTCGCCTTGTGCGGATGCAAACATTCCGTCAACAAACCTCTTTGCGACGGCACCCACAGACAATTCTGATCGCAGGGCGCGCGCAGCGATCAATGCGGTATTGACGATAAGGCGAACGGGGCAGCGCCATGAAAAAATTCGTTATCGCCATCATCGTCACGGTGCTGGTGATCGTACTGATCGCGTTCTTGGCCTTACCATTTTGGTTTGGCAAGGAAACCGAAAAAACCTATCTCGCGCTGCTCGAGCGCTTGTCGCGCGATAGCAGCGTTCAGCTCACTCCTAAAAAATACGAGCGCGGCTGGTTAAGTTCCGAAGCCGAAACCAGTATCCGCTACGCGGCACTGCCATTTGAAATTATCGCGCGCCATCACATTAGTCATGGACCGATACCGATGGATCGTTTGCCGAGCGGTGAATTCAGTTTCACACCCGTGCAAGCACGTATCGTCAGTCAACTGTCTTTTACTTCGCCGAACGCCAATAGCTCCGATTTCCCGCCGCTCACCGCGGAGCTGACATTCTTGTTAAGCGGTGACGGCGCGGGACATGCGCAACTGGCGCCCGTTAAAAAAACTACCGCGGGTCAAACGCTGGATTGGCGTGGAATCAGCGCCGATTTCAACTTTGACCGTGAGTGGAAAAAAATCCAATTCGATCTGCGCATGCCCAGCCTAAGTTGGACTGGATCGGACGAGCAAGGCAGCTTCGCGCTGTCGCAACTGTCGTTTCGTTTCAACACGCGCGAGGGCGTGGCCGGTTATTTTTTCGGCGATGCGGCGTTTCGCCTGGAACAAGCCGAATTCGGCAAAAATGCCGACCGCGTGGTTCTGCAAGGCATGGAAGTTTCAACTTCCTCCAAACCCGAAGGTGAAAATGTTAATTTCGGTTTGCGCTATAAGCTCGATGAAGCGCGCGTGGCGCAGGAACGCTTTGGGCCAGCGGAATTGAGCATCGAGGCGCATCGGCTGGATGCCGCGGCCTTGGTTAAATTCAAAAAAGAAGTCGATGCGATTTACCGCGGAAATTTGCCGCAGTCGCAATCGAACATGATGGTTGCGGGTAAAACGCTTACGCTGCTGGCGGCGCTTTCCAAGAAGGAGCCCGAGCTGGAAATAACGCGCTTGAGTTTTAGTACCAAGGATGGCGATATTCGCGGCAAGGCCAAATTCATTCTCGAAAAGCGCGGCGCGGCCAATCTGGACAATCCAATACAACTGCTCACCGCGGTCACGGGCGATTTAGAACTTGCGATTCCCACGGCCGTGCTAAAACGCATGCTCGCGCCCAGCATTCGGCGCGACATCGAGGCTTATCAGCGCAGCGGTGCGTTAAGCGCGCAAGACATGGCTCAATTAAGTCCTGAGGCGATGAATGAAATTGTCGAGCGTGCGTTCCCGCAATATTTGTCGCGCAATGACTTCACGCGTTTGCTGGTGGAAGAAGGCGATTCCTATAAATTTGTGCTCTCAATTAAGCGCGGACAATTGCTGATCAACGGCAAGCCCTGGCATAACCAAACGCGCATTTAATTTCCAGCAAAAAAAACGGGCGCCAGTGGCGCCCGTTAAGTCTTCAACAACCAGGAGGTTTTTTCTTACAGGCGATAAGCCGACTCGCCATGTGACGTGGTGTCGAGGCCTTCGCGTTCTTCTTCTTGCGTCACGCGCAGTCCGACGATGAGATCGGCGATTTTGTAGGCGATAAACGCTACCACCGCGGTCCAGAGGACCGTTACGCCGACCGCTTTGGCTTGGATGATGAATTGATCCATGATCGCGCCATAACCGGGTTTCATTTCGAACCAGTTGTTGTAAAAGCCCGGTCCGCCCAGCGACGGAGCATTGAAGATGCCCGTCATCAGCGCGCCAAAGATACCGCCCACGGCGTGCACACCGAAGACATCGAGTGAGTCATCGGCTTTCAGCCAACCCTTCAGTTGGTTTACGCCCCAGAGACAGACCAAACCCGCGCCAGTGCCAATGATGAATGCACCCGGAATACCAACGTTGCCCGCGGCAGGCGTAATGGCGACGAGGCCAGCCACCGCACCTGAAGCAGCGCCTAACATCGATGGCTTACCCTTGAACAACCATTCGCCCAACATCCACGACAATACTGCACAAGCGGTGGCGAGATAGGTATTCATGAAGGCAAGCGCGGCGGAATTGTTAGCTTCGAGCGCGGAACCCGCGTTGAAACCGAACCAACCCACCCACAGCAAGGAAGCGCCAATCATGGTCATGGTGACGTTGTGCGGCGCCATGTGTTCTTTGCCGAAGCCCACGCGCTTGCCAATGACGTAAGCGCCTACCAAACCAGCAACGCCCGCGTTGATGTGCACCACGGTGCCGCCCGCGAAATCGAGCGCGCCCCATTGCCACAACAAGCCTGCTTTAAGATTTTGCGCATCCACGACGTTGGCCGCGGTATAGGCATCCGGACCGGGCCAGAACCAAACCATGTGCGCGATCGGGATGTAGGCAAAGGTAAACCAGATCACCATGAAGATCAGCACCGCCGAGAACTTCACGCGCTCCACGAAAGCGCCGAGAATCAATGCGCAAGTGATCGCCGCGAAAGTTGCTTGGAACGCCACGAACACAAGTTCAGGTAATGGCGTCGCTTTGCTGAAAGTGGCCGCCATCGAGAACTCGCCTTTGATGGCGTCAAACGTGCCTTTGAGGAACAAGCGATCGAGCCCACCGAAGTAAGCACTGGTGGCACCGCTGCCCTCGGTGAAAGCCATGCTATAGCCGTAGATACACCACAACACGGTAATCAAGGAAAACACGACGAACACTTGCATCAGCACCGACAGCGCATTTTTGGAACGCACCATGCCACCGTAGAACAGCGCCAGCGCTGGTACGCTCATCATCAGCACCAAGGCCGTGGACACCAACATCCACGACACATCGCCCTTGTTCGGTGTCGGAGCAGGCGCGGCAGCGGGAGCGGCCGCTGCGGCGGGTGCCGCGGCAGGGGCTGCGGTATCCGCCGCGGCCGCCAGCATTGGCATCGTCAACAGCAGCACGACGCCGAGAGCGCCGAACAGCTTTTTCAGATTTAATAAATTAAACATGGAATTTTCTCCTGTTATCAAAGCGCGTCTTTACCGGTTTCACCGGTGCGGATGCGAACGACCTGTTCCAGGTCGAAAACGAAGATTTTGCCGTCGCCGATTTTATCGGTGCGGGCCGCTTTCGTGATCGCTTCGATGACTCGGTCGAGCATCTTGGCGTCAATGGCAACTTCGAGTTTTACCTTGGGCAGAAAATCCACGACATACTCTGCCCCACGATAAAGCTCGGTGTGTCCTTTCTGCCGGCCGAATCCTTTGACTTCAGTGACGGTAACGCCCTGCACCCCGACTTCCGCGAGCGCGTCGCGCACGTCGTCGAGTTTGAAGGGCTTGATAATGGCAGTAACGAATTTCATGTGGCCTCCTTTAAGGCTGGGCGGCGCGAACGCCGCCCATAGTTTTTTTACATCAGAACTTATAAACCGCCTCGAGCGCCATAGAATGCATCTTGTCCGTGGCCTTGCCAGATTCGGTAAACGGTTTCTTATCCGACTTGTCTTGGCGATATTCCGCTCTCAGCTCCGTGCTATCTGTCGGGGCAAAACCCACTGTAAGAGTCGTTTCCTTGAGGGTTTGTTTGCTGCCAAAACCACTAAAGAATCCGTTTTTATCCTTAAACTTTTCGGTACGTAACGATGTGCGCCACTTGCTGGTAAATTTGTAATTCACATAACCAGCGATGCCATCGGCTTTGGCGTCACTACCGCTGGCCAAGCCTTGCTCTTGTTTTACGTTGTCATATGCCAACACAAAACTTAGCGCATCGGTGACATTGAGCGTCGCTACGAGATCTACCAAGCTACGGGTACCTGCTTTGCTCGTGCCGCTTTCCTGTCCTGAATAATACGCCGCAGCGAACGACAGCATTTTCATTGGAGTAGCGCTAACACCCAGCTCAAGTGTATTGCCCATGGGCGCTTGTGATGGAGTACCGACGGCCGTCTTAGAAGATTTTTTATTTACGTTCCAACCGTTGTTGATTCCAGCGGTGAGTTTCAATGCATCACTCGCCGTATAAACTCCACGAAGGCCCGTGTGAAACGCGGGTTCCAGATAAGTAAAGAGGTAAGAACGAGAGAAATTTGTGTTGCTCGGCGCCTGAATAACTTCCGCACCAGCAATCGTATCAAACTTACCCGCCATCACCGCCAGTGGACCACTGGCATATTGCATATACATCTGGTGAGCATCAAAATTATTTGTCGGTGTCGTGTTGTTCTCTGCCCATCCACTATTTACTTTGGCGTCAGAACCATAAGTGAGTTCGGCAAAGCCACCAAAACCGTTAGCGGGTAAATAACCAATGGTTAAATCAGCCATTTGTAAATTAAAACCATGACGTTCCGTATCGTATGATCGGTAAATCGTGGAACCACTGTCCGTCGAAAGATCGTTATAGGAGTAATCGATATAACCACCGACGGTAACCCCTGATGCTTTAAATATTTCTCCCAAAGTTGGGACTTTATCTGCCGCCATGGCCACGCTAGTGCAAGCAGAGATGCTTAGAGCAAGTACAGTTTTACGCAGATTCATAAGTATTGTCCTCATATGTACGGCCCGACGGTACGAGCACCGCTGCCGAGTTGTTGTTAAACATCTCCTTGTTATGTTTCTCCAATGCGATGCCTATAAAGCAGTATCTATGCCATAGTGTTTTTAAATTAAAAAACAATTAGTTAGGACGTATTTGAGGCACTGAAAAAGAGATTTATGCACCAAGATAGAATGCGATTTTTTAACCATGCACCGTTTTTGTGCGCGATGGAATTTCTATCAGTGCGATGACAAGTAGCTTGTTATAATTCTTCAATCCATGAACGAAGCAAAATTTATCGAGCAAATCGTTTCCGCCATCGCGCGTGCTTTGCCACAAGGACCAGCGGATTTGGAAAAAAATGTGCGCGCTTCCTTGCAAGGTGTTTTTGATCGTCTCAAACTGGTGACGCGCGAAGAAATCGAAGTGCAAGAAGCCGTGCTAACGCGCACGCGCGAACGTTTGCAGGAACTAGAAAAGAAAGTTGCCGAACTCGAAAAAAAATTAGCACAAAAATAAAATTCAAGACTTAGAAATTTTGTAGATTATTTTTCAGGGAAGATCATGTCGCTTGCGGTGGTGCACAGTCGCGCTCAAGTAGGAATGGAGGCGCCGCCAGTAACGGTGGAAGTGCACCTGGCTAACGGCCTGCCCAATCTTTCCATCGTGGGTCTGCCAGAAACGGCGGTGAAAGAAAGCAAGGATCGCGTGCGCGCGGCGTTGCAAAATGCGCGTTTTGAATTTCCCGCGCGCCGCATCACCATCAATCTCGCACCCGCCGATCTTCCCAAAGAAGGCGGGCGTTTCGATTTGCCTATCGCCATCGGCATTTTGGCGGCTTCGGGACAAATTCCTAGCGACAATCTTGATAAATATGAATTCATCGGCGAACTAGCGCTGACCGGCAAACTGCGGCCGGTGCTTGGCGCGCTCACGGTTGCCTTACAGGCGCGTCAAAGCGGGCGCACGCTGATTTTACCCGCGGCCAATGCCGCGGAAGCCGCCTTAGCCAATGGCGCGGATATTCGCGGCGCCAAACATTTACTGGAAGTGAGCGCGCATCTACGAGATGGCATTACACTCGTACCGCACATTTTAGAAACTTACACGCTGAATTCCGAAGCGGTTCCCGATTTAAGCGATGTCAAAGGTCAGCATCAGGCGCGGCGCGCCTTGGAAATCGCCGCAGCGGGCGGTCATAGCCTGCTCATGATCGGACCGCCCGGAGCCGGCAAAACCATGCTAGCGGCGCGCTTGCCTGGCATCCTGCCACGGCTCGCGGACATGGAGGCGCTGGAAACCGCCGCGATTCAATCGTTGCATAAACGATTTTCTCTGCAGCAATGGAAACAACGTCCGTTTCGCGCACCGCACCATACGGCATCCGCCGTGGCCTTGGTGGGTGGCGGCAGTCATCCGCGTCCGGGGGAGATTTCCTTGGCGCATCACGGTGTTTTATTTCTCGATGAACTACCTGAATTCGATCGACGCGTACTAGAGGTATTGCGTGAACCGCTGGAGTCAGGCTCAATCACGATTTCGCGCGCGGCGCGCCAAGCGGAATTTCCAGCGCGCTTTCAATTGGTCGCGGCCATGAATCCCTGCCCTTGCGGTTACTACGGCGACGCTTCTGGACGCTGCCGCTGTACACCGGATAAAGTCGGTGCTTATCGCGCGCGCATTTCCGGGCCGTTACTCGATCGCATCGACATGCATGTCGAGATTCCACCAGTGCCACGGGAAATCCTGCTCAATCAAACAACGCACACAGGCGAATCTTCGAGCGCGGTGCAGACACGCGTTGAAACCGTGCGCCAATGCCAACTGCAACGCAACGCTTGCGCCAACGCCGCGCTCAACAATAAACAAATAGAAGAGATATGCCGTCTAGATGAAGCGGGAAGACAACTTCTGGAACAGGCGATTGAACGTTTAGGCCTTTCCGCGCGTGCTTATCATCGTGTTCTCAAGGTGGCGCGCACCATCGCCGATTTGGCTCGACAAGACGCCATTCAAGCGACACATGTCGCGGAAGCCGTGCAGTATCGTTGTCTGGATCGGACTAAGTTACTTTGAGGTTTACAGAATAAAACCAACAAAGCGGGTGGCAGCTTGATCACCTGGTTGGGCAGCCGTTTTATTGCAATTCAATACTGTCCTCATATACTCGCAAACGCTCGACCATGACGGGGTCATTGCGGTACTTAATGCGTAATTCCGCAAGACGCTTATCAGTACCAGTGCACAATTTCTTAATATTTTCGAAGATAAATTCGCGACGCTCTTTAACTTCCGGGTCGTCACCAGCGCCCCAAGGTTCACCCCGGAAGTGATCGCAGCCATCTCGCGCGTCAATAAATGACTGCACGTCTGCAGGCAGATCATGTGCGTCCGCCCCAATACTCATGGCTGCACAAAAAAACAAAAAGAGGATTTGTTTCATTAAGTACCCGACTCTTCTTCGTAACAGGCAGACTATTTACACTGATCGTGCGGCACCGTCACCTGGCACTGGCAGTGGCCTTGCAAGTAGGCAAGTCAACCTCATGAATATTCATCAGAAATAAAAAAGCGGCCTTGCGGCCGCTTTTTTCTAACCAAAATTCCTCGTCGTAATTACTTAGCGTGCGACACCATGTAATCAACGGCGGCTTTCACGTCATCGTCCTTAAGACTCATGTTGCCACCTTTAGGCGGCATCATGCCGGCTTTACCTTGAAATCCCTTGAGCGCATGCGTGTACAAGGTGTCGTTTCCTTGCGCGATGCGAGCAGACCAAGCCGCCTTGTCGCCAAACTTCGGCGCGCCAGCAACTCCCGCGGTATGGCAAGCCATGCACGTGGTGTCATAAGTAGCTTTGCCTTTATCGGCGGCGCCCGCGGCGTTGGCGGACGGGATAATCACATCCATGACGGCATTCGATGAGGCCACGCGCGTGGCTTCGACGGCGCCAATGTTTACTTCGCCCACTGGCTTGATGCGCTCGGCGACAGCTTTGGCGTCAGCCACGGCTTCATGTTTATTTTTTCCGCCAACCATTTGCGCCAAAACAAACAGCACGACGGTGAGCGCCACCAAGGCGCCGATAAGACCTGCAAAGGATTTAAAAAATTCACGATCACTCATGGTTTACCTTTAACGAATTTTCAATGTTGATTGTTTACCCGCGAAGAGCGGAACCAGAATTTAAGCTCCATTAGTATAGCCTAATATTAATCTTAAAAAACCCCCTGTTAACCCTGCCACAATAGAAGTTATGCTTGTATGCTTGCATTGGCCTTTGAACATGCGCCCTTAGCTCAGCTGGATAGAGCGTCAGCCTCCGACGCTGAAGGTCAGAGGTTCGAATCCTCTAGGGCGCGCCATTTTCCCAGTTTGCTTATAAATCTGTGACTCAGGCATCTCACAGAAGTTCTAATGGATTACGCAATCTAAACGGCTAGATTAAAAAACGCCGCAATAAACCTACCGATACGCTCAGCAATACCAGGCCGATCGCCATATTGGCGATAAAACCAAAATGGGTTTTAGTCTCGAGCAAAAAGGGCACAAAAAACAACAAGGACACGGGCACGATAATAAAAATATCGCGCGCGAATCGAGCCAGCAAAACATTATCCTTGGTGTCGGCGTACAGCCAACTCATGGCCAATATCGAAGTCAGCGGTAGGGCGATAATCACCGCGCCCCAAAAAGGATTGCGTTTAGCGATTTCGGCAGCGCCTGCGATTATCAGCGCGGACATCAATAGCTTAATCAAAAAAAGAATATTCACGGCTTACTCCGCTTGATTTGAGCGATGTGAATCGCGCGACCGCTCACGGCCAGGGCGGCTTCGTGCACGGCCTCGGAAAGCGTGGGATGCGCGAACATCGTCAACGCCATGTCTTCGCTCGAAGCGCCATAGCTCATGGCCAAAACCGTGGCCGCGACTAATTCGGAACAATGTGGACCGATGAGATGCACGCCTCGTACGCGATCGGTTTCGGCATTCGCCAGAATTTTCACGAAACCCACGGCATTGCCCATGGCTTTAGCGCGACCATTAGCGGCGAAGGGGAAAAGTCCCACGCGATAAGCCTCGCCAGCCTGCTTCAAGGCTTTTTCGGTTTTGCCCACCCATGCGATTTCGGGATCGGTATAAATCACGCACGGAACCACATCGTAATCCACCTGTGAAACATGTCCGGCTATGCGTTCGGCGACCATGGCGCCTTCTTCCATGCCTTTGTGCGCCAACATGGGACCGCGCACGACATCGCCGATGGCATACACATTCGGCAAATTGCTACGGCAATGTTCATCAACATGAACAAAACCCCATTCATCTAATAACAATCCGGTTTCGGGAGCGAAAAGATTTTCGGTGTTGGGACGTCTGCCGACGGCGACGATCAGCCGATCGACCTTTTCCACGTGTTCGCCGTTTTTATCTTGATAACGCACCACGACGGTATTTTTTTCCACGCGGCTTTCGAGCACGCGCGCGCCGAGACGAATGTCGAGGCCTTGGGCGCTAAATTGTTTATGCGCTTCGCGCGCGACTTGTTCATCCACGATACTCAAAAATTCTTCTTGCGCCTCCAACAACAACACTTCGGCGCCAAGACGTCGCCACACGCTGCCTAATTCAAGTCCAATCACGCCCGCGCCAATGATGCCTAAACGCTTTGGCACAGCTTCGAAGGCCAAGGCATTCTGCGAATCCACGATAAAACGGCCGTCGTGCGCGGCGCTTTTAAGATTCACTGGCGTTGAACCACTGGCTAAGATGACATGCTCGGCTTCCACGGTTTGGGTGTTTTGGCCCGTGATTTCCACGCGATTTTTCGATAACAGTTTGCCGCGGCCTGGAATCCAAGTAACGCCGTTGACTTTAAAAAGCGTGGCGATGCCGCGCGTGAGATCGGACACCACTTTATCTTTATGCGCCAGCATCGCGCCCAGATCGAGGGATAAACCGCTAAATTTCAAACCGCGTTGCGCGCCCTGATCACGCGCCAGCACGTAAAATTCCGAGGATTCGAGCAAGGCCTTGGAGGGAATACAGCCAGCGTTAAGACAAGTGCCGCCGAGCGCGGGTTGGTTTTTTTCGTCACGCCAATCGTCCACGCACGCGGTTTTTAGGCCGAGCTGCGCGGCGCGTATCGCCGCGGTATAACCCGCGGGACCAGCGCCGATCACGATCAGGTCATAACGCTCTGCCATCGGATTTATCCTCGGTGAAACCAAACGTCACGAAAAATTTATTTTTTAAATTTACACTTCGAGCAGCAAACGCGCGGGATCTTCCAGCAATTCTTTCACCATGACCAAGCATTGCACCGCTTCGCGGCCATCGATGAGGCGATGATCGTAAGAAAGAGCGAGATACATCATCGGCCGAATTACCACGTTGCCTTTTTCCGCTATCGGCCGTTCTTGGATGCGGTGCATTCCCAGAATCGCGCTTTGCGGCGGATTCAAAATTGGCGTCGACATCAACGAGCCGAAGACACCGCCATTGGTGACGGTAAAGGTGCCGCCCGTAATTTCTTCCAAGGACAATTTTCCGGCTTGCGCGCGTTCGCCAAAATCTTTAATGCGTGTTTCGATCTCGGCCATGGACAGCCGATCGGCGTCGCGCAGAATCGGCACCACTAAACCGCGATCGGTGGCGACGGCAATACCGATGTCGTAAAAACCGTGATAAACGATATCGTGACCTTCGATCGAGGCGTTAATTTCCGGTGCGTGTTTCAGCGCCTCGACCACCGCTTTGACGAAAAATGCCATGAAGCCGAGACGCACGCCGTGTTCTTTTTCAAAACGCTCGCGGTGCCGCGTGCGCAGTTCCATCACCGGCTGCATGTTGACTTCGTTGAAGGTAGTGAGAATCGCGGCGGTGTTTTGCGCTTCAATTAGTCGCTCGGCAATGCGCGTGCGCAGACGCGTCATGGGCACGCGCCGCTCGGGGCGAGCGCCAACCGCTGCAGGTGGCATGGGCGCCAACGCGGGCTTCACCGACACGGGTTTGACCGAAGGCGTAGCAGCAACCGGATCGAGCTTATCAAGTTGCCTGGTCACGTCCTCTTTAAGAACTCGACCGCCCTTGCCCGTGCCCGTTATGGCGCGCGCATCGACGCCGCGTTCTTCCATCATGCGTTTGGCCGCAGGCATGACGACCACGGCCGGTTTTACAGGAACCGCGCTTGCCGCAGCTTTAGACGAGGCCGGCGATGCCGCAGCAGTTTTATCGAGACGCCCCAGCATTTGCCCGGATTTCACTGTAGCACCGATGGGCACGGCAATTTCCGCCAACACGCCGTCCTGAGGGGCGGGCACTTCAAAGACGACTTTATCGGTTTCGATCTCGGCCAACACTTCGCCGCGCGTCACGACTTCGCCCGGCTGTTTATGCCAGCTGAGCAGCGTGCCCTCGGTCACCGACTCGGGAAATTGCGGGACGGTAATGTTAGCGGCCATGATGATTTCCATGCGTCATTGCTTTACAGCTCCTAAAGCCTGATCCAATAAATCGTACAACTGACTAATGTGCAGCGGATAACTGCCCACGGCGGGCGCGGCCGACAACGGCCGGCCGGCGTAAGCCAGCGGCGTGCCTGTAGGAAGTATACGTCGCAAATGATGCTGGATTTGATACCACGCGCCTTTATTTTGCGGCTCTTCCTGGCACCAAATAAAACGTTCGGCATTGGCGTATCGCTGAAACTCGCGCTTCAGCTCGTCTTCGGGAAACGGATAAAGCTGCTCGATGCGTAAAATGGCAACGTCTTTGCGCGCCAAGGCTTGACGACGGTCGATAAGATCGTAATAAACTTTGCCACTGCAAATGATTATTTCTTTCACCCTGGTGTCATCGAGCGGTTCGCTTTCGCGAATCAGTGGCTGAAAACTTCCTTGGGTTAAATCTTCCAAGCTGCTTACCGAGGAACGATGGCGCAGCAAACTTTTTGGCGTCATCACCACCAAGGGCTTGCGACAAGACCACAACATCTGACGGCGCAACATATGAAAAAATTGCGCGGGCGTCGTGGGCACGCACACGAACATGTTTTGTTGCGCGCACAATTGCAAATAGCGTTCGAGCCGCGCGGAAGAATGTTCCGGGCCTTGGCCTTCATAGCCATGCGGCAGAAACAGCACCAAACCGCATTGCCGATTCCATTTTTGTTCGCCCGAGGAAATGAATTGATCTATCACCACTTGCGCATTGTTGGCGAAGTCGCCGAACTGCGCTTCCCAAATCGTGAGCGTTTTAGGATCGGCGGTGGCATAACCATACTCAAACGCCAATACCGCTTCTTCCGATAATAAAGAATTGATGACCAGAAAACGCGGCTGACCGTCGAACAGATTGCGCAACGGCACGTAGGCAGCGCCATCTTTTTGGTTGTACAACACCGCGTGACGGTGGAAAAAAGTGCCGCGTCCCGAATCCTGTCCGGAGAGTCGCACGCCGTAACCGTCTTTGAGCAATGTGGCGTAAGCTAGATTTTCCGCGAAGCCCCAATCCAAGGGCAGGGCGCCCGCGGCCATTTTGCGGCGCGCATCGTAGATCTTGGCGACTTGAGGATGTAACTCCAAACCCTCGGGAACCTGCAACAAGCGTTCAGTCATGGCGCGCACGCTCTCGAGACTCACCTGCGTCGACACTGGCTGGCATTTACCCGCGACATACGGTCCCCAATCGGCGCTGTAGGCATAATCGGCTTTTTCCTTGGGCAGGATGTGCGGCGCGACACAAATACCCGAATCCAAACTTTGCTGATAATTTTGCACCAAGGCCTTGGCTTCTTCAGGCGTTATCACTTTGGCGTCGGCCAGACGCCGCGCATACAAGGCGCGCGTGGTGGGCGAATCGTGGATACGCTGGTACATCAACGGTTGCGTGACCGTGGGTTCATCGGCCTCGGAATGTCCATGACGCCGATAACAATAAAGATCGATCACCACGTCTTTGTGGAAAGTCATGCGGTAATCGAGCGCGATTTGGGTGACGAACAAGACGGCTTCCGGATCGTCGCCATTCACGTGAAAAATCAGGGCGCTGACCATTTTGGCGATATCGGTGCAATACAGCGAGGAGCGCGCGTCCTGTTGTTGGCTGGTGGTAAAACCAATCTGATTATTAATGACGATGTGCACCGTGCCCTTGGTGGAATAACCGCGCGATTGCGACATGTTAAATGTCTCCATCACTACGCCTTGGCCGGCGAAGGCGGCGTCGCCGTGAATCACCACGGGCAAGATGCGATTGCCTTGTTTATCGCGGCAACGTTCCTGGCGCGCGCGCACCGAACCTTGCACCACTGGCCCGACAATTTCGAGATGCGAAGGATTGAACGCCAACACCACGTGCGCGGCGCCGCCAGGCGTGGCGATATCCGAAGAAAAACCGAGATGGTATTTCACGTCACCCGTGCCACCGCTGCTTTGCGCCTTGCCTTCGAACTCACGGAATAAATCCGCCGGACTTTTGCCAAGAATATTCACCAGCACGTTGAGGCGACCGCGATGCGCCATGCCAATGACGATCTCTTTGGTGCCAGTCGCGCCCGCGCGCTGGATTAGTTCATCCAATATAGGAATTAAACTTTCTCCGCCTTCTAAAGAAAAACGTTTCTGACCTACATATTTAGTGTGGAGATAATGCTCCAGTCCTTCGGCGGCGCTGAGCCGCTCCAACAAATTGCGCCGTATTTCGGGCGGGTAGGCGGGCACGCCGTGCACGCTTTCCAAGCTGCTTTGAATCCAACGTTTCTCCGAGGTATCGGTGATGTGCATGTATTCCGCGCCGACGGTTCCCGCATAGGTCGAACGCAGCACCGCCAAAATTTCGCGCAGGCTGGCCTGTTTCGGACCGACGAGCGAACCGGTTTCGAATACGCTATCGAGATCGGCATCGGTCAATCCGTAGCTCGTCATTTCCATTTCCGGAATGCGCGGCGATTCGCGCAAGCCAAGGGGATCGAGCTTGGCGGTTTGATGGGCGCGAAAACGGTAAGCGTTGATCAGCTGCAGCAACTTGGTTTGTTTGCGCAGCGGCTCGGTTTCTATGGGAGCTTGCGTCGAGGGGGCGGCAACAACTTGCGCATGGCGCGCCAGTTGGCGAAATTCTTCGCGGATTTCCGAATGCAAAATGTCGCGGGTAATGCCATCGACGCGCGGCAGATTTTCAAAATAACGCCGCCAATCGGAAGCGACGGAGGCGGGATCACGCAGATAATCTTCGTACAGTTGTTCCAAATACGCGGCGTTGCCTCCGGCCAAGGGCGATGAACGCCAGCGGCCGCTTAAGCTTTGATCCTCATTTGTATCAGCCATCTGCTCTCTATCCCTGTGCGCGCAAAACCTCCGTCCGAGGTTTCTTTAAATATTAGCAGCTCCTAGACACCGGGTTGCCTCAAGCTTGGGTCATGTTGCAGAGAAAGATGATCAGGGAGCGGTCTTTTTCTTGCGTTCCTTGGCGGCTTTATTAATCAGGAAGTCCAACACCTGGAAAAAATTTTCCTCGCCTTCGGCCATGGCCGGACTAGTGAGGTACTTGCCATCCACCACCACCGTGGGCACCGAATTGATATTCAAGTCCTGATTGAGCTGTTTGGCTTTCTCCAGCTTCATACGCACGCCGAATGAATTAAACGCTTCATGAAATTTTTTGGCATCGACGCCATGCGCCGCGACAAACTTGGCAATGCCATCTTCAGTGCTTAACTGCTGGCGCTGCTCTTGCACGCCCTTGAAAAAAACCTCGTGCAATTTTGGCAATGCGTCCAGCGCTTCGAAGGTGTAATACGTCTGCGCGTGCAACAACCAGTTCGGCGAAACCGTTCCAGGCGTGCGCACAAATTGCGCGTTTTTCGGCATTTTTTTCAGCCAGCGCGTGATGCCTGGCTCGAGCACGTAGCAATGCGGACAGCCATACCAAAATATTTCGCGCACTTCGATTTTATTTCCCGTCTCGACCGCCACGGTGAACGGCAGTTTCTGGTAATTTCGGCCTTCCTCCACGCCCGCGCTCGCCAGTAAAGGAGTCAACAAAAAAATCAGTAACCACGCTTGCACTCGTTTCATTTTTTTCTCCGTAAATAAAAAATTTATCGCGGGCTTAAATCACGCGGCGCTCGCGCCACCCTTAAGACGCGTCAGCAAACGCGCGTGAATATTATCAAAACCGCCGTTGCTCATGATCAACACATGGTCCTTGGATCGGGTTTGTTTCGTCAGGTTCTCGATAATGCCATCCACCGACGTAAAAACCTCGCCGCGGTTTTCCAGTGTATTCATCACCCGGTCCAGATTCCAATTGAGATCGGCGGGTTTAAGCAAGAGCACTTTATCCGCCAGCGCCAACGAAGGTCCGAGCGTGTCGCGATGCACGCCCATGCGCATGGTGTTGGAGCGCAGCTCCAGCACCGCGAATATCCGCGCGTCGTCGACGCGCGCGCGCAGCGCTTGTAGTGTCGCGGCGATGGCGGTGGGATGATGGGCAAAATCATCGTATACCGTTACTCCCTTAACGACTCCGCTGACCTCCAGACGGCGTTTGACGTTAAGAAATTTCTTGAACGCGGCGATGGCGGTCTTGACCGGCACGCCCGCATGATGCGCCGCGGCAATCGCCGCCAAGGCATTGGCCATGTTGTGTCGGCCGAGCAATTCCCAAGCGACTTCGCCTTGCTCGACGCCCTGAAATAAAACTTGGAAGCGGCTGGCCTCGGGGTTGCGCGGCACGCCTTGCCAACCTTCAGCCACGCCAAAACGTTCGACCGGACTCCAGCAACCCATGGTCAACACTTGCGCCAGATTTTCATCCTCGCCGTTCACCACCAACAAACCCGAAGCGGGAACGGTGCGCACGAAGTGATGGAATTGGCGCGCGATCGATTCGAGGTCGGGAAAAATATCGGCGTGGTCATATTCCAGGTTGTTCAAGATGGCGGTACGCGGACGGTAGTGGACAAATTTCGAGCGCTTATCGAAAAAAGCCGTGTCGTATTCATCGGCTTCGATCACGAAAAATGGTGAATCGCCTAAACGCGCGGACACGCCGAAATTCTCTGGCACGCCGCCGATGAGAAAACCGGGTTTCAAACCGGCCTGTTCTAAAATCCACGCCAACAAACTCGACGTAGTGGTCTTGCCGTGCGTGCCCGCGACCGCCAACACCCAGCGTCCAGCCAATACATGATCCGCCATCCATTGCGCGCCCGAGGTATAGCGAATGCCGCGATCCAACACGGCTTCCACCAACGCGTTGCCGCGTGATAAGGCGTTGCCGACAATGACCAAGTCGGGTTTGGTTTGATCCAACTGCGCGGCGTTATAGCCTTCCAGCAGCCGGATGCCTTGCGCTTCCAGCTGGGTGCTCATGGGTGGGTAAACCTTGGCGTCGGAACCGCTTACTTCATGGCCGAGATCGCGCGCCAACAAGGCCACGCCGCCCATGAAAGTGCCGCCAATTCCCAAAATATGTATGCGCATCATTGCTCCATTGAAACGGGACTTATGAATAACCCAGTCACACTCATAGACAGGATAAGATACAAAAGGCTCAACGCCACCCCCACGGCCAAGGGAACCGAAAGCGCATGCCGCAGGATATGGCCAAAAACCAGGATATACCACAGCATAAACAATCCCCAAATCCACTGCGGCGCCAGCATGTCCTGCATCAATGTCGCCAGAGTCCAAGCCATGAAAGAAAGTAGCGCACCGCTTCCGCCCAGGGCGATGAGCGTTTGTGGAATGCGATTTTCGAAGTGACGCCAACGTAAAGCCAGCTGCGTGGCGGCCACGAGCATCAACGTATCCACGGCGGCGGCGATTAGCGCGCTGCTTAGCGTCAGCGTATCGAGCACGCCGATCACGTCCATCAGTCCATAGGCCAACAACACGGGAAACATCCGGACCGGAGACGATGGCAAATCTTGCGGATTAGCACGCAACAAACCAATGCCGATGAACGTTTTTAACATGCGCAAAAAAGAAATTTATCTGAACGTCGCGGGAATTACTGCGTAACCCGAACGATACGCCACTGATTCTGTTCTTGGCTTTCCAAGTACACTTGAAATCCAATATCGTTGTTGACCGCGGCCACGTTACTGGCATCGGTGACGCGAATAGCGACGACCCGATGTGTGGCATCGGTGCGGCGCACGTCGCCATGGCTGAAATTCAGTTTAACGCCTTGCGCCTGTTTGGCGCGCAAAAAATCAAGCGCCACGCGCGCGGCTAAACCTTGCAGCAAATCTTCTGGCTCGCGTTCGGATGGAATATTGGCGATATCGCGTAATTTCGCGGTGGCGGCGGGCGCCACGATAAGTGCCTCAATAAAAGTCTGCGCCCGATCCTCGGGGCTGTTCCAAAATCCTTCGCAAGCGCTGAGCAGGCCGATTAACACCAAACCGATAAACCCTAGCGCCCAACGACCGCCTTGCGCATGTCCATGCCGATTCATGGCCTAATCATAAACTAAAATCAGCAAGCTGCCTGTTGGGCCATGACGCGGAAATGCTTACACTGCATACATGTCGACATCGCTCATTGAACATCCCGCCTTGTTGGCCGCGGTTTGCGAATCTCTGCGCCCGAATGCATGGATAGCGCTGGATACCGAATTTATGCGCACCCGAACTTATTACGCCCGGCTTTGTCTGGTGCAGGCCGCGACGCCCGAGATGATAGCGTGCGTCGATCCCCTGGCTTTGAGCGACATTAAACCGCTGCTGGATGTCATTTATAATCCGCGGATACTCAAAATTTTCCACTCCGGACGCCAAGACCTAGAAGTGTTTACCGATATCCGCGGGGTACCGCCCGCGCCAGTTTTCGATACCCAGATTGCCGCGAGCTTGTGCGGCTACGACGACCAAATCGGTTATGCCAATTTAGTCGAAGCCATCACCGGTCATAAGCTTCCTAAATTACACACGCGCGCCGATTGGGAAGCGCGTCCGCTTCCTCCCGAGCAACTGCATTACGCCGCAGACGATGTGCGTTATTTGCGCGATGTGTATCATTTTCTGGCACAAAAATTAGAATCGCTGGGACGCAGTGAATGGTTAGCCGAAGAATGCGCGGCCTTGACCGACCCCGCCTTGTATCGTAATGATCCACATGAAGCTTTTCGTCGTTTGCGCCAAGGTCATTCGCTGCCGTTAGCCGCGCAAACTATTTTGCGCGAGCTGGCGGCGTGGCGCGAACGCGCGGCGCAACAAAATAATCTGCCGCGCAGTTGGGTAGTCTCCGACGCCGCGTTGATGGAAGCGGCTTTCGCCACGCCGCGCAGCCACGAAGCGCTCGATCAATTGCTCGGTTTAAACGGTGCCGCGGCGCGTAAATGGGGCGATGAGATTCTGGAGGCGATTCGCGTAGGTTTGGAAGCCGCGCCGCAACGCTGGTGGGAAGAACCACAACGACTGGATCGCCAGCAGCAAAACTTGTACGAACGCCTGTCCGAACGCATACAAGCCACCGCGACCAAAATTAAAATTAGCCCTACTTTGTTGGCGCCACGGCGCGAATTATTAAAACTCATCGGCGGTGACAACAGCGGCAGCTTGCTGCGCGGATGGCGCCACGCGCTGATCGGTGAAGAGCTGCAAAAAATGTGCTTGGCAGCGGCCAGCCCGGCCACCGCTTCTTAAAAACTCCGCAAAAATGCTTAGCTATTTTTTAAATTTTTTATTGTGCCAATGCGCCTAATCCGGGCTATTTTTTAGGCATGCGCGCGTTCCTTAAAAAAGAAATCACCATACTGCTAGCCATCGGCTTGGCCGCGGCGGTTATTTTCGGTCCGTTATGGTGGCGGCCGGTAAGCCCATGCGTGCTGGGCGATTTTGCCGCGCGTTCGCAAGCAAAAATTCCCGAGGCGCTCAAAGATATTTATTTCGATGCCGAACAAATTCAATTCGGCTTCGGTACCGCCGCCATCGGCGAATGGCAGGGCCTAGGCGATAGCGTCGTCGCCAACGGCATGGCGTGGGTGCGAAACACGAATAGGCAATCGCCGAAATATTATAACGTCGTGAGCAATCGTTATTTTCAATCCAACGCTTTGGTATATTTACCGCGCGGTTATGCTTTTGAGTCTGCTTGGCAGCCGTCGCAAGTTATGTCCTTGCCTCAACTATGGGAAGCCTTGACGAAAAAATATCCGAACGGCGCCGTGTTCGTGGGCTACTTGAGGTTAACGCCGTTGCGGCTCATGGCCATTGCGCGTCCGGCTATCGACAATCGCGGGATACTAAAAAACGCGCCGTATTACTACACCCATCCGCTGCAATCCTCCACTGAAACCTGGGCCTATGTGGTTGGCGTGGCCGCGGGCAGCGTCGCCACCGATCGCATCGATCGCCGCTGGTTGGGGGACATGCTGGAAACCGGATCGACGCGCGCCCCGCGTAACCAAGGATTGATGCACGCGTTAGTGCTTAAATCCGCTCCCGTTGATTTTCAAGCGCCGCCGCAGCGCGCGGAAATTATCGGTGTCGGCCAACTGGTGGCGGATTCGGCGATCGCCGCAGGCGAGCTAAAACTTTATCCCATCAGCCGCGCGGGCAATTGCGATAGCGCGGTGCGAGCCAACTAAAATTATTGCTAACCGCGGAGGGCGCGGAGAATTAAAATTATTAATTAAATTTAATTCTTGGTTTTTTCTCTGCGTTCTCTGTGGTTCAAATATTATTTGTAATCAATTAAGCCGCGGCAACGGTTGTAGCACGTATAACTTTCCCGGTTGTCGCATCGCTCCCGCGAGCTGTTCGGCCTTGGCGCCAAAACCCAAAAACAAATCCGCGCGCGCTGGGCCCTTGATCGCGCCGCCCGTGTCTTGCGCGAACACTAAACGCCGATAGGGCTTAGGCTCGCTGTTGGCCGGCAAGCTGGTATCGAGCCATATCGGACTGCCTAAAGGAATGAAACTGGGATCCACCGCGACTGAACGTTCGGGCGCCAAGGGAACATCCAAGGCGCCCACTGGATCAGGCGACGACGGCGCGCGCACATTGAAAAACACATAACTCGGATTGCTATTGAGCACGGCTTGCGCCTTATCGGGATGCGTCGCTAACCATTCGCGAATGTTCGGCAAAGTCGCTTCTTCCAGCTTGAAGACGCCCATGTCAACCAGCGTGCGCCCGATGGCCACGTAGGGATGGCCATTTTGATCGGCATAACCCACCAGCAAGCTGCGCCCATCGGGTAATTGCACCTTGCCTGAACCTTGGACTTCAAGAAAAAACAAAGCCACCGGATCATCCACCCATGCGAGCACCGCGCTGTCAGGCGGCTTCTTGCCTTTGGCGATTTCGCTGCGACTGTAATAAGGCACGACGCGTTGGCCGCTGAGCCGACCGCGTAAACGCTTGCCCTTCAGCTCGGGATAAAGCTCGCCCAGTTCGACGGTGACGAGGTCATCGGGGCGTCCGTATAACGGATAACGATAGCGCGCGCTGCGCGTCAAATTGCCACGCAACAAGGGCTCGTAGTAGCCGGTGATCAAGCCTTCGGTTTTATTGTCGCGGCCAATCACTTCATACGGACTAAAACGCGTTTCAAAAAAAGCGCGCGCGATATCGTCGTCCGGTTTAGCAAACAGCGTGGCGTCGTCGCAAATCGCTTTCCAGCGCGCATCGCGCAGCGGCATTTTTTGACAGCCTTGCAGCAAAGCTGGCCAGGCCTGCGCGGGACTGTCTTCGGTCCATCCGGGCAATGCCGACCAAGATACCGTCTGACCAATTCCAGGCGGCGGCAACGAGCGACAAGAAATCAAAATTCCAGATAAAATAAATAAAACCATCGCGCTGAGACGACGTTGATTGATGGCGTTACCGAAAAATTTTTTAGCACGCTGACTCAAGTTATGATGACCTCATTACTCACTATCTCAATTCTAATTTAACAATACTTATAATGAATCGGATTCTTTAATGGAAACTCTCGATAGCGTTTCTTTTATGTGGCTGCTGGCATTTATCGCCCTCGCGGCTCTGCTTTATTCTTCCGTCGGTCACGGTGGCGCATCCGGTTATCTCGCGGCAATGGCTTTATTCGGCTTGGTGCCAGCCGCCATGAAACCAGCGGCCCTGATAATGAATATTTTTGTCGCGGGCTTAGCGTGCCTATGACTGTATCGCGCTGGATATTTTAACTGGGCCTTGTTCTGGCCGTTTGCCATCGGCTCAATACCCTTGGCGATACTCGGTGGCGCGTGGAAGTTACACGATCATGCGTATCAATATTTAGTCGGCGGCGCGCTGTTGATCGCGGCGGCGCGGTTGTTGATAGAAAACCACGAACCGGCGACGCGCGCGTCGCCACGCTTGTACATAGCGCTCCCCATCGGCGCGGGTCTCGGTTTTGTTTCCGGCTTGACGGGCGTGGGCGGGGGCATTTTTCTAAGCCCCTTGCTGCTGTTTCTGCGCTGGGCCGACATGCGCACCACCGCGGCGGTATCGGCGGCTTTTATTCTGGTGAATTCAATCGCGGGATTAATCGGATTGTTGCTGAGCCATGCACACATGCCCGTGGACATTCCAGTGATGGTGCTGGCGACGCTTGGCGGCGCGGTCATCGGCACCGAGCTCGCGGTGCGGCGCTTGGCGCCGATTAAACTGCGCAAATTACTCGGACTGGTGCTGGCGATCGCGGCGCTAAAAATGCTGGCCACGGCCTAAACCTCAATCACCGCCTTGGGAGGTTCCGCGCCTGGCACTTCGCCGTCATAAGGCTCGGCGAAACCGCATTCCTTCACCGGACAAACTTTTTCGGTGCCGCGACGCTTGGTAACTTTGATGGTGAGTATCGGCCAACCGCATTTCGGACACGGCTCCTTGAGCGGGAAATTCCACACGGCGTATTTGCAATCGGGATAGCGCGCGCACGAATAAAAAATTTTGCCGTAACGCGATTTGCGTTTCAGCATGTTCGCCTGCTTGCACTCGGGGCACTGCACACCCGTGTCCGCGGGTTTTTCGAGCGGCTCCATGTGCTTGCAGTTGGGATAATTGCTGCAACCGATGAACTTGCCATAACGACCGCGCTTGATCACCAAATTCGATTCGCACTTGGGACATTTGCGGTCGGGTACGATCTCGGGTTCGTTACTGGCGCCCACGGCGTCATCGACGTTGCGCGTGTAATCGCATTCGGGATAACCGGTGCAGCCGATGAAGTAGCCGTTGCGGCCCAAGCGCTTGGCCAGTTTCTTGGCGCATTTGGGACAATTTTCTTCCATCATTTCGACGCCCGGCCGGTCGACTGATTCTTTTTCCTTCACCTGGCTTTTGAAGTCGCCCCAAAAATCTTGCAGCACTGGCTGCCATGCTTTTTCGCCGCGTGAAATCGCATCGAGATCGTCTTCCATGCGCGCGGTGAAATCGTAATCGACGTAATGGAAAAAATGTTCCGATAAAAATTTATTGACCACGCGTCCGACGTCGGTCGGTTTGAAGCGGCGGTTTTCTTGCGTCACGTATTCGCGGCTTTCGAGCGTGTAGATAATGCTGGCGTAGGTCGAGGGACGGCCGATGCCATAGGATTCCAGCGCCTTGACCAAGCTCGCTTCCGAGAAGCGCGGCGGCGGTTCGGTAAAATGCTGTTCCTGGCGGATTTGTTTTAAATCCGAGATGTCGCCTTTTTCCATCGGCGGCAATAATTTCTCGTCCTCTTCCACCGTGCTCGCGTCCGCGGGTTTGTCGTCGGTGCCTTCTTGATACACCGCCATGAAACCGGGTTTGACCACGGTCGAACCGGTGGCACGAAAAATATTGCCTTCACCCGCGGCCAAATCCACGGCCACGGTGTCGAGCACCGCGGGCACCATTTGGCAGGCGACAGTACGCTTCCAGATGAGTTCGTACAGCTTGATTTGTTCGGGTGTTAGCTTGTCCTTGATGGAATCGGGCGTGCGCGCCGCCGAAGTCGGACGAATCGCTTCGTGCGCTTCCTGGGCGTTCTTGGATTTATTTTTGTAGGCGATCGGTTCGTCCGGCAAATTCTCGGCGCCAAAACGATCCTTAATTACTTCACGGATTTCAGCGACCGCTTCGTTGGCCAGATTCACCGCGTCGGTACGCATGTAGCTAATGAGACCGACAGTTTCACCGCCGATATCAACGCCTTCGTATAACTGCTGCGCGGTGCGCATGGTGCGTTGCGCGCCAAAACCCAGCTTGCGCGAGGCTTCTTGTTGCAAGGTGGAAGTGGTAAAGGGCGGCGAAGGATTGCGGCGACGTTGTTTCTTTTCGACCGCGATAACTTCCAGACGGCCTTGGGCCTTGGCTTGCAGCACCGCTTCGACTTCGGCGGCGCGCGCGGCGTTGTCGATGGAAAATTGTTCGAGTTTTTCGCCGTTGAAATGCGTCAGACGCGCGACAAAATCCTTGCCCTTGGTGCTTAGGTCGGATTCGATGCTCCAGTATTCGCGCGGTACAAAACGTTCGATTTCCATCTCGCGTTCGACGATCAGACGCAAGGCCGGACTTTGCACGCGTCCAGCGGATAGTCCACGACGCACTTTTTTCCACAGCAAAGGCGAAAGATTGAAACCGACGAGATAATCGAGCGCGCGCCGCGCTTGCTGTGCGTTGATGAGGTTTTCAGATAACTCGCGCGGTTTCTCGATGGCGTGCTGAATCGCGGTCTTGGTAATTTCGTGGAACTCCACGCGGTGCACGGGTTTTTTATCGATCGCGTCTTCTTCTTTTAAAATTTCATGTAGGTGCCAGGAAATCGCCTCGCCCTCGCGATCCGGGTCGGTGGCGAGATACAGCGAATCGGCTTTTTTCATCGCCTTGACGATGGCATCGACATGTTTCTTATTTTTTTCCAGCAATTGATACTTCATGCCGAAACCGTTTTCGGTGTCGACCGCACCCTGTTTCGGGATCAGATCGCGCACGTGGCCGTAAGAAGCTAGGCAGGTGAAATCCTTGCCCAAATACTTGGACATGGTTTTGGCCTTGGCCGGTGACTCCACCACAATTAAATGTTTTGCCATGGTTGTCTCTTTACCGCAAAAAAATGACCGTCACGCCTAAGCTGTTTCTGCCAAAACGGCGCGCGGCCGACATTCCGTCTGTGTTTAGATGGCGAATTGTTGTCAAAAACAGGCTGGGCTTGTCAAGTCGGATATGTTGGCGCGCGTTTAATGCAGATGACCTTGCATCTCGTCGAATACCATGTCTTCCAACATATGATAGGCGTATTCCTGACCCGGTTGATTGAATAAAACCAGCAACATCACCCACTTGAGTTGATCCAAGGATATTTCATCGACTTCCAGCGCCATCAAGCGATCGATGATCACCTCGCGCGTGTTGGCGTCGATCACTCCGCTGGTTTCCATGAAGTGCAAATAACCGCGGCACTCTTGATCGAGCTTCTCGTGCTCGGGCGCGGTGTAATGGCGAATCGCGCTGGATTTTCTCGGACGCGATGGCGTGCCGTTACTATCGCGCAAAGCCGAAAGACCATCGAGCCAAGAAAAAGCCTTGCGGATTTCCCCGCGTGGAAAACCGGCTTGCGTTAGTTCGTAGGTGATTGCTTCCTGATCAGGCTGGAACTCAGTACCTTCATCCATGTAGTTTTCGAACAAGTAGATCAGCACATCGAAAACATTTTCTTTCATCAGTGGTTGGCGCTCGTCGCTCTCATCGTGAAGTTCTTTGATACACGCCGCCCGGACTGCTGGACACCAGTCCGTTTAGCTCCATTTGCAACAGCATGGAGGAAACCACATCCGCCGTCAATCCGCTACGTTCAATCAAGCTGTCAACACTGACAGGATCGTATCCGATATGTTCCAACAAACTGACCATCGGCGGCGCCAAGTCGCTCGTTGACACGTTTTCGTTTTCAGCTTGGCGCGCCACTTGCGCCAAGGGACCAAGCTCCTCCAAGACATCTTGCGCCGTCTCCACCAGCTTAGCGCCCTGACGAATCAAGGCATGACAACCGCGTGCTTGCGGCGCATGAATCGAACCAGGGATGGCGAAAACTTCACGGCCTTGTTCCGTGGCTAATCGTGCCGTGATCAACGAACCGCTTTGCAGTGCCGCTTCCACCACCAAGGTTCCCAAAGAAAGACCGCTAATGAGGCGATTACGTATGGGAAAATTTTCCGGTTTGGGCGGCATGCCCAAGGGGAATTCGGATATCAGCGCGCCGTGCTCGACAATCTGATGAGCTAATTCGCGATGTCGTGGAGGATAAACGCAATCGAGCCCGGTGCCAGCGACGGCTATGGTTTTACCGCCCGCGTCGAGCGCACCGCGATGCGCGGCGCCATCGATGCCAAGCGCCAATCCGCTGGTGATGGTCAAACCCGCGTTGGCTAAACTTTTGGCAAACGCCTGGGCGTTTTCACGGCCCGCGGGACTGGGATTACGCGAACCAACCACCGCGAGTTGCGCGCTCGACAATAAAGCCCGCTCGCCCATGATATAAAGCGTAACCGGCGGATCGGGGATTTGCCGCAGCAATAACGGATAATCCGAATCAAACCACGTGAGCAGATGATGTTTGGGTGCCGCCAGCCAATCTAATTCTTCTTGAAATGTTTTCGATGAAGGCTGTTCCAGAATCGCATGAATCGCGGCGTTTTTTCCGAGAAGCACTTTTTCCAACAACGCGCGGCTAGCTGAAAAAATTGCCTCAATGGAACCGAAGTGTTGCAACAAATCATGCTGACCGCGGATGCCGACACCGGGCACGCGCGCTAGCCTTAACCATAAAGCTAACGTGTCCGCCGAAAGCTGAAGAGATTGCGCGCCCACCATGGCGCGCATAGTACATGAAGCACTGCTAGGAGAAGAGCCTTAGGGTGTAATGACAGCGTCCAGCATGTGGATGGGCTGGGTCGCGGTCATTATTAAACCATAACTTATTTTTTCGTAGGTACGGAAAATCATCACTAAGCCGGATTCTTCGTCAGGCAATTTATAACGCGCGCGCGTCACCGGATCTTTGCTGTTACCGACATGGCGCATGACGCGCAGCACCGTGCCTTCTTCCATGCCTTCGCGCGCGCCTAAACTAATTCCGACGATGGCCATGGGGCCGATTTCCTCGACCGCATTCAAGGCCGAAACGATCCGGCCTTCGACTTGGGTTTTGGGAGGATGCGGATAATAGTAGGGCAGTGAAACTTTGGCTGGCGCCGCCAGCAAGCGGTCAGTGGGTATAATTTCCTGTTTCGCTTGCGTGACCACGAACTTGCTGGGATCACCGCTTTCCATGCGCCGCGCGTCGCCCAAATATATCGCCTCGTAACCGAGTATTTCGCCCGTGTCCGGGTGGCGCACTGCTTTGCCCGGGCGGAAAATATAAAAATATTCTTGATCGTCCTTCAAGCCACGCGCGTAAAATTCGCTGCCGTTGCCCAAGGCGATACGATCATCTAAACCAGTCGTAACATAACCCGCTTGTTCAAGCTCGCCACTTCCAACCGCTAACGGACGCGAAAGGAAAGGCAAGATAGCATTCGGTTTAATAGTGGGAATAGCGGACTCCAGCGGTTGACTGTGAGTCTGAGGCGAAAGCTTGACGGTGCGGCTGTCAGTAACGGGTGCTTGCGGCTGTGCAGGTTCAGTAGCCACCGAAGGCAAGGACGGCGCGGGTAATTTTTCATTGCGCAGCACGCTTAACTCCGGCTTGCCATCGACCATGCGAAACACGATGACATCGCCAGGATAGATCAAGTGCGGGTTTTTAATCTGATCGTTGATCTTCCAGATTCGCGGCCAATGCCAAGGACTTTTTAGAAAGCGGCTGGAGATGTCCCAAAGCGTATCGCCTTTAACGACGGTATAGCGATCTGGGTGATCCGGCTTAATTTGAATTTCATCCGCGTGACCCCAAGCCGCAAAGCTTAAGCCCACGACAACAATAATAAGATGGAATAAACCAGGTCTGAGTAGGCGTTTAGGCGACATTCGTCCACATTCCGTGTAATCTTGATGACGTGTTTGAGTGTAGTCCATCCTGGCGTGCAACGCCAAGGCGCGGCGAAGGTCAAACCTTCTTGTTATTCAGCAGCATCCGGATCGATAATCAAGCAGTTTAGCAGGAATATATCTAAGCAGTTTTAAGCGAAAACCCATGACTGTCCGCACTATTTTGCATTATCCAGACCCGCGCTTGCGCCGTCATGCGCAGCCGATCCTTGAAGTCACCGACACCATCCGCCGTCTGGTCGATGACATGGCCGATACCATGTATCAGGCTCCAGGCATCGGTTTAGCCGCGATTCAGATAAATGAACCCTGGCGCATCGTCGTCATCGACATCTCGGAAACCCGCGATCAGTTGCAAGTGTTCATCAATCCAAAAATTTTTTATCAGGCGGGCGAACAAGAACGTGAGGAAGGCTGTCTGTCGGTGCCAGGTATCTACGAATCGGTGGTGCGCGCCGATCAAATTCGGGTGCGCGCGCTCGATCGCGATGGCAAGGCATTTGAAATCGAGGCCGAAGGTTTGCTGGCTACTTGCATCCAACATGAGATCGATCATCTCGATGGCAAAGTCTTCGTCGATTATTTGTCGCGCCTAAAACAAACACGTATCCGCAAAAAACTTGAGAAGCAACAGCGCTTGGCGATGTAATATTTTGCGCGGTGCAAAAAAACACTAGACAGGATTTACAGGATTAACACGATTTAAAAAATATCGTGAAATAATCCAGTAAATCCTGTGAATCCTGTCCATAATTCCGTTCATGAATCTGGTTTTCGCTGGCACGCCTGCTTTTGCTGTTCCCGCGCTCGCGGCTCTGCTGCGCGCGGGTCATCAAGTGCGCGCGGTCTATACCCAACCGGATCGGCCTGCGGGGCGCGGGCGTAAGTTAAATCTAAGCCCGGTAAAACAATTCGCCCTGCAACATCAGCTGGAAATTCAACAACCGCCAAAATTAACTGGCGCGGAAAATCAATTACACGACTACGCACCCGAAGCCATCATCGTCATTGCTTACGGTTTATTGTTACCGCCATCCATATTGTCGATTCCCGCGCTCGGTTGCATTAATGTGCATGCTTCGCTGTTGCCACGCTGGCGCGGGGCCGCGCCGATTGCGCGCGCTATCGAAGCGGGCGACAGCGTCAGTGGCGTTAGTATCATGCAAATGGAAGCAGGCCTGGATACCGGACCCGTATGGATGCAAGCGCAAACACCGATCCATGACAGCGACACCGCGCAGACCCTGCACGATCGCCTGGCTACTTTAGGCGCGGATGCTTTGTTAACAAGCTTGCAACAGATCGCGGCTGGAAAATTAAAACCGCAGCCGCAAAACGCGGCGCAAGCCTGTTATGCCAAAAAACTGCGTAAAGACGAAGCGCTGCTGGATTGGTCGCAATCGGCTTTAACTCTTCGCCGTAAAATTCGCGCTTTGAATCCTTGGCCCGTGGCCAGCACCACGTGGCAAGGAAAAACCTTCCGCTTATGGGAAGTGGGCGAATCGGACAAATCGAACAGTAACGCGCCACCAGGCACGATCGTGCGCGCGGATGCCACGGGCGTGCGCGTGGCCACGGGCGATGGCGTGCTCAATATCATTCGATTACAGGCGGAAGGCAGCAAAGTATTAGCGGCCGCTGATTTTTTAAATGGACATCGTCTTGTCAGCGGCGATCGATTGGGCGATGCCACACAAAACACGCCACGCGCTTAAACCCGCAACACGTCCGCGCGTCAGTCCACGCGCCTTGGCGGCGCGCGTCGTCACAGACGTGATGGTGCGTGCGCGCTATCTCGATACCGCGTTGACGGAAACATTGGACGCGCTGCCGCGCGCGCAAACCCGTGATGCGCCGCTGATTCAAGAAATGGTTTACGGTGCGCTACGCTGGTTTCATCAGTTGCAGACCATCGCCGCGCTGTTTCTCGCCAAACCGCTTAAAGCCAAAGATCAGGACATTTATGCGCTGCTGCTGATCGGGCTGTATCAACTGCGGCACATGCGCGTTCCCGATCACGCGGTGGTAAAAGAAACCGTGGAAGCAGCGGTGGCACTGAAAAAACCTTGGGCCAAGGATTTGCTGAACGCTTGCTTGCGTTCTTATTTGCGCGATGCAGCACGCGTGCCAACAGCGATTAACGCCGATTTAGCCGCGCGCTTCAGTCACCCGCTTTGGCTGATTGAGGAAATTCAAAGTGCTTGGCCCAACGACTGGGAAAATATCCTCAACGCCAACAACGAACGTCCTCCTATGCTGTTGCGGGTTAATTTACAACGCACCTCACGCGAAGCTTTTCTCGCGCGACTCGCTGAAAATACCATTAGCGCGCAGGCCTTGCCCATTGTCGAGACGGCGGTAAAACTGGAAACGCCCGTTGCGGTAACGGCATTACCCGGTTTTGCCCAAGGCGAGGTGTCGGTGCAAGATGCCGCGGCGCAACTAGCCGCGGTTTTGCTCGATGCACAACCGGGCGAACGCGTGCTGGATGCTTGCGCCGCTCCGGGCGGCAAAACCGGGCATTTGCTGGAACGCAGTCCTGGATTATCTGAATTGATCGCGCTCGATAAAGACGCGAAGCGCGTAGCCTTGATTGAAGAAAATCTTAAACGTCTGGATTTACACGCTAACACCCTGGTGGGCGATGCCTCCCAGCCGAAGGAGTGGTGGGACGGCAAACTTTTCGATCGCATTCTGGCGGATGTTCCTTGCTCGGCCACGGGCGTGATCCGACGTCATCCCGACATCAAACTGCGACGCCAAACGCAAGACTTGCCGCAACTCCTCGCGGCCCAAGCTAATTTTTTAAACAGCTTATGGCCCTTGCTCAAACCCGGAGGTAAGCTTCTGTACGTGACGTGCTCGATTCTTCCAGTGGAAAACGAAAAACAGATGCAAGCGTTCCTGGCCCAACATGCCGATGCCTTGGAAATTCCGCTTCCGGCCTCGGCCGGCCGGCCCTGTGTTGTCGGACGGCAACGTTTGCCGGGTGAAGCGGGACTCGATGGATTTTATTATGCATGCCTTGGTAAAAACTGACTGGCGCCAAATTCTGCTCGCGGCTTTGGGCTTGGCTTGTTTCGGTCAGGCCTTGGCTGACTTCAAGGTGACGGAGGTGCAGCCCACATTGACCGAGGGAGCATTATTATTAACGGCTAATCTGGATTTAAGCTTGAGTCCCAAAGTGGAAGAAGCGCTAGCCAAGGGCATTCCCTTGGAGGTAAATATTGATATTCGTTTGTACCGTCATCGGCGTTTTCTATGGAATACAACCCTCGCCGATTGGAGCTTGCGCCGCCGTGTGCAGTATCACGCCTTATCGGGGCAATATTTGTTAAGCAGCGGTGAACCGGGCGCGGAGACACGCGAAAGTTTGCTGACACAACAGGCCGCGCTCAAGCAACTGGGCACGCTCACTGATCTTAAGCTCGCCATAAAAGAACCGCCGCCACCGGGCGAGTATTCCGTCGATTTGCGTGTCAGCCTCGATATCGAAGCGCTCCCCACGCCCCTGCGCCCGGTGGCTTACACCACGCCTTCATGGCATCTCAATAGCGGATGGACCACATGGAAAGTAGCGCGTTAAACCGCTACGTCAGCCGTTACGTCACGGGTTTTATCCCGCTGGCGGTGTTGTCCGGCTTGTTGATCGCGGCATTCATCATGATGAACGCGGCAGCGCAAAACTCGGCGCTGTTCGGACGACTGTACTCGGTGTTGCTGCTGGTCAACATCCTCGGTGTAGTGTTGTTGCTGGCGCTCATCCTGCTCAATCTATTTCATCTGATGGAGCAATATCGCGCACGCGTAATGGGTACGCGTCTGACAGTGCGCTTGCTCACTATGTTCGTGATGCTGGCGGTGTTGCCGGTGTCGGTGGTGTTTTTTTTCTCGATTCAGACACTCAATCGCGGCATCGATAATTGGTTCGACGTACGCATCGAGCACGCACTCGACGATGCCTTGTTGCTCGGACGCACCGCGCTCGATGCGCTCAAGCAAGACCTGGTCAAAAACACGCAAGAGATGGCGGGCGAACTGGAAAGTTTTTCGGTCACGCGCAAAGGCATCACGCGCCGCTCGGAATTATCTCTGCTCAACGACTTGCGCGAACAATACGCCATCACCGATCTGACTCTGTTCACGCAAGACGGCAAAATCGTCGCCTCCAGCAGCGATGTCAATTTTGAATCGGGCACGCTGGTGCCAGACCGGCCGAACGACACGATATTGACGCAAGCGCGCCAAGGCCAGACTTATGCCAATCTGGACGCCGTTGGCAAAGCCGGGCTGCGCTTGCGCGTGGTGGTGCCTGTGCGCTCGCGCGAAATGGGCGCGCCGAATCGCGTGTTGCAGGTGCTACAAATTTTGCCACCGCGTTACGCCAAGCTCGGCGAGAGCGTGCAGTCGGCGTTCGCCGAATATGAAAAGTTGGTATACCTGCGCGGTCCGTTGAAGTTCGGTTTTACGCTCACGCTTTCTTTAATCGCTTTGCTGACCTTGCTCATCGCCGTGTGGGCGGCGATTTTCTCCGCGCGCCGTTTGGTGGCGCCGATTCGTGAGCTGGCCGAGGGCACGCGCGCGGTGGCGCAAGGCGATTATCAAAAACAAATTCCCGTCACCAGCCACGACGAAATCGGCATTTTGGTGGAATCCTTCAACGACATGACGCGGCGCATTCACCGCGCGCAAACGCAAACCAAGCGCAGCCAACAAGAAGCGGAAATTCAACGCGCCTACTTGGAAACGGTGATGGGCCATCTTTCCTCGGGCGTGCTCACGTTCAATCAACGTTTATTGCTGCGCACACATAATCCAGCCGCCAGCCAAATCCTCGGCGCCGACCTTAAAATCGGCGAACGCAAATCGCTGGCGTGGCTGATCGAACGTTATCCCAACTTGCGCACCTTTACCGACGCCGTGAACCACGCGGCCGCGGCCGGGCAAAACGAATGGAGCACACAGATTCAATTAACCGCTCACAATCAAACGCGCACGCTCATGCTGCGCGGTACGCTATTACCATCGTGGCGCGGTAAACGTGGCGGCTATGTCGTGGTGTTCGACGACATCACCACGTTGATTCAAGCGCAGCGCGACGCCGCGTGGAGCGAAGTGGCGCGGCGCATGGCGCACGAAATCAAAAATCCGCTAACGCCGATTCAATTGTCCGCGGAACGCATCCAGCACAAATATTTGCGCCAGGTGCCCGAGGAAGAACGCGTGGCGCTGGAGCGCGCCACGCGCACCATCATCGAACAAGTCGAATCGCTCAAGTCCATGGTCAACGATTTTTCCGAGTACGCGCGCTCGGCGCAAATGCTATCGCGGCCCGTGGATTTAAACGATTTGATTCGCGACGTGGTCGAGCTGTATAAAAACGAACGCGAGCATGCCTCGGGTGTGGTGTCACTGCACAGCGCGCGCCACAAATCGAATAAAAATAAATCCGCGCCCACGGTCGCCACCAAACTCGATCTCGACGCGCATCTGCCCGTGATCTCGGCCGACCCGGGTCGCTTGCGCCAAGTGCTGCATAACCTACTGATCAACGCGCGCGACGCCTTGGCGCATACCGCCAAACCCCTGATCCGCATCAGCACGCGCACCGCCACCGAAAACGTGCATCGCTTCGTGGAATTGAAAGTGCAAGACAACGGCCCTGGGTTTCCGGAATCCTTGTTGGAACGCCTGTACGATCCCTATGTTTCCAGCAAGGAAAAAGGCACGGGCCTGGGGCTCGCCATCGTTAAGCGCATCATCGAAGAACATGGCGGCACCATCGCCGCGGAAAATCTGGCAGACAGCGGCGCCAGTGTCACCATTCGCTTGCCCATCGGCGTGATCGCGACCGCCACGGAATCAAACGCTTCCGCTAAATCGCACGCGGAGAAAAAAGCATGAGCCCAGGTTATATCTTGGTCGTTGACGACGAGCCCGACATTCGCCGCTTGGTGCAGGAAATCCTGGAAGACGAACACTACAAAGTGATCACCGCGGAAAACGCCAAGGTGGCGCGCGAAGCGGTAAAAAAACAGCGGCCCGATTTGGTCTTGCTCGACATCTGGATGCCCGATACCGACGGGATTAGCTTGCTGCGCGAATGGTCCGAGGCGGGAAATTTGGAAATGCCAGTGATCATGATTTCGGGTCATGGCTCGGTGGAAACCGCGGTCGAAGCCACGCGCCTAGGCGCTTACGACTTCATCGAGAAACCTTTGTCCATGGGCAAACTTTTAGTCACCGTCGAACGCGCGCTCGAAAACGACAAACTGCGGCGCGAAAACTTGCGCCTACGCAAACAAACCGGACCCGCCGCCACGCTCATCGGGAAAAGCCCGCTGATGCAGCAACTGCGCGAAAGCATCGAACGCATCGCCGCCACCGATGCTTGGGTATTCATCACTGGCGAACCGGGCAGCGGCAAAGCGGCGGCGGCGCGCTACCTGCACGCGCACAGTACGCGCAAAGAATATCCTTTTGTCGAAGTGAGTCTCGCGGCGGTTTCACCCGCCAATATCGCCGCGCAATTGTTCGGGCACGAACACAAAGGCGCCGTCACGCCCGGAAGTTTCGAGCAAGCGGCCAACGGTACTTTGCTACTCAATGAAATCGCGCAGCTCGATGGCGCCATGCAAGCGCGCTTGCTCGATGTGCTGGAACAAAAACGCTTTACCCGCAGCGGTGGCCACACCGCGATCGACATGAACGTGCGCATCATCGCTGCCAGCGATCAAGATTTACAAAAAGCCGTGGAAGAAAAAAGTTTTCGCGAAGATCTTTTTTATCGCTTAAACGTCGTGCCATTGCGCGTGCCGTCGTTGCGCGAACACCGCGAGGACGTACCCGAACTGATTAATTTTTACGTCAATTGGATGGCCGACAACGAACACCTGCCTTACCGCAAATTCACCACGGGCGCGCTTAATCTGTTGCGCAATTATTCCTGGCCAGGCAATGTGCGCGAACTTAAAAACATGGTGCAACGTTTGCTCATTCTGCACCGTGGCGAAGAAGCCACCGAGGCCGAAGTCGAACAAACCCTGGGTACACCCGCGCCCGTGTCCTCCGAAGCTTACCCGCCAACACTAATGGAAATGCCTTTGCGCGACGCGCGCGATCAATTCGAAAAAGCCTATCTCGAACATCACTTGAAACGTACCAGCGGCAACGTCGCCGAAGTCGCGCGCCTCTCAGGCATGGAACGCACGCACTTATACCGCAAACTCAAACAACTCGGCGTCAACCCCAAACCTCCCAAGGACTAGACCATGGCCATGGTCGACAACCTCGAAGCCATGATCGCCCGCGGCCAAGACAACGCGCTGTTGCGGTATGGCTTGGGCAGTGAGTATTTAAAATCAAAAAACTACCCAAAAGCCGCGGAACATTTACGCCAAGCCGTCGAGAAAGATCCAAAATATTCCGCGGCGTGGAAACTACTCGGCCAAGTTTTGGTTTTCGCCAATCGCATAGAAGAAGCGGTTAAAGCTTATGAAGATGGCATTAAGGCGGCGGAGGAAAAAGGCGATAAGCAGGCAGCGAAAGAGATGGTGGTTTTTTTGAAAAGGTTACAGAAATAACATGAACCTTCGTTTACCTCTTTATCTGGCTGCAGCGTATCGCAGCGCTTCCCAGCAAGTTCGCATAATGACGGAGAGATGGGTAGGAGATAATCTTTTTTGTCCAGAATGTAGTGAAGAAATCAGTAAGGTTCCAAATAATCAACGTGTATTAGATTTTGTATGCCGAAGATGTGGATTAACTTTCGAGTTGAAAAGCAAGAAAGGACCTTTTGGACGCAAACTGGTCGATGGCGCGTATCAATCAATGATTAGTGCATTGAACCATAACACTCACCCCAATTTTTTGCTGTTGAGCTACACCAGTGATTTGTATGTTGAAAATCTTCTGCTCATACCAAAGCGTTTTATCATTCCTGAATTAATCGAGAAAAGAAAACCTCTTGGTAAATACGCCCAACGTGCTGGGTGGATTGGATGTAACCTTAGAGTATCCCCGCTTCCCGAGGAAGCAAAAATTTATTACATAAAAGATAGTAAAATATCTCAAAAACAATCGGTATGTTCTTCATGGCAACAGACACAATTTCTCGATGGAATGAAAATCAATACGAAAAACTGGTTAATATTGGTTATGGGATGTATTGAAAGAATGCGGAAACCGGTTTTTGTCTTAGATGAGCTATACCAGTACGTGCCTGAACTACAGAAATTATTCCCAAACAATAAACACATCAAAGAAAAAATACGTCAACAACTTCAAATCTTGAGAAATAAAGGATGGTTGATATTTTATGGAAATGGTAAATATAAAATAACGAGACCTATGTAATTGTCTTTTCCTTGTGTCTTATAGAAAATTTTTTCCTCCATATTTAGCGTTAAATCTGTAAACAACTTTGTATTTGCCGCTACCGAAACCTTGCTTCGTTGAATCATAATTTTCTCCATCGACTCGAACCCACGCATGCCACGAACCTTCATCAGATTTCCCGATTACTACTTCATGGGTAATACTCTTTTTTTCAATGCTTGGGAAAGAATATCTGCGCAGACGTCGCAAGCCAAAAAATCTTCATCCTTTCTGCCAAAATAAATTTCCGCAATTTTCTTCTCATTGTCACTGATAATATTCAGCATCTCTAAAATAGATTTCGCTTCGATTAAATGTCTTTCTATTTTCATCGGAATAGGCTTAGGCTCACCTTCGCCATACACCAAAATACGATCTGATTTAAATACCTGCTTTTTAGGTTGGTCAGCAATTATCATTGTTTCAAAAACAACATAATCCTTAACTCTCGAATAAGATTTGGTTTTTAAATTAAAAAAATTATTATGAAAATTTCTTGGAATTACTTCACAAAACGACAAAGAAAGCTAAAACATTTTGTGAAGATGCTGATGATGAAGCTAATCTAAATTTTTATAAAAATCCTTCTCGCCTTTAATTGGCCTCGTTTTGAAACGCTTATGCAACCAAAAATATTGCTCTGGCATTTCCCTCACCGCCTCCTCAATCTCCTTATTCATGCGCGTGGTATCCGCCAGCGCATCGCCCGAAGGAAAATTTTTCAATGCTGGATAAAACGTAATTTCATAACCGCGCCCACGCGATAATTGGCGCGTAACGCAAGGAATAACCACCGCATCCGTCATCTCCGCCAGCCGCGGTAACACCACAAAGGTGGCAGCAGGAATGCCGAAAAATGGCGCGAACACCGATTGACGGCGGCCGGCGTCTTGGTCTGGTAAATAATAAAGCGGCACACCTTTTTTGGTGAGCTTGACCAGCGCGGTTAGCGGCTTGACGTGTTCCACCAAGCGCAATTGAAAACGCGAACGCACGCGCTCCATCACCACGCTCAATAATTTATTCACCGGATGGCGAAACACCGTCACCATCGGGCGCTCGATGGATAAGCGTATGCCGCCGTACTCGAGGCCGAGAAAATGTGGCGCGAGTAAAATGATATTTTTATTTTCGCGCAGTGCTTTTTCGTAATGTTCGCGTCCGCGAAAGCGCGTTAGACGTTTAATGCGCGTAGCCGATGCCCACCAGGTGATGCCGATGTCGAGCAAGGTTTGGCTGAAGGCGCGAAAGTGTTTGCGCGCGATGCGCCGTTGTTGGCGGGCGGAAAGCTGCGGGAAACAACGCTGTATATTGACGCGCACGATGTGGCGCCGCTTGGCGTGCAGCGCGTACAGCAAGCTTCCGAGCGCGCCACCAGCTAAGGCAATCAGTGGCAAGGGCAACCAACTGAGCGCGCGCATTAAAGCCATGCCAATCCAGGTGGGCCAATAACGTGGATGCAAAAAATGATACCAATTATTTTTGATCATACGGTGACGGGGCGCGGCTGGGACGGGTTTTGAATAGCTTAAAAGTCCAAAGATATTGCTCGGGCATCGAGCGCAAGCCTTCTTCAATCGTTTGATTCATGCGCGCGGCATCTTGCGTGCGATCGCCCTGCGGGAAATTTTCCATCGGCGGTTTCAAAATCACTTCGTATCCGCGTCCACCAGGCAAGAGGCGTGTGAAACACGGAACCACCAGCGCATCCGTCATGCGCGCTAGGCGTCCAAGTGTAGTCAAGGTGGCGGTAGGCACGCCGAAGAAAGGGACGAACACCGAATGGCGTTCGCCAAAATCTTCATCGGGCAGATAATAAAAAGCCAATCCTTGTTTAACACCGCGTATCACTGGACGCAAACCTTGCTGGCGCGAAAATAAAAAACAGCCGAAGCGCATGCGCCCGCGATTGAGCAACCAATTGACCACTGGATTACGCTGCAGCTTGATCATGGAAAATTGCGCGCGCTCGCCCGCGATGACACTGCCGCCGAAATTCATGCCGACACAGTGCGGCGCGAGCAAAATAATATTGCGTCCGCGCAAATCGCGATAATGCTCTAAACCACGGATATGCGTCTTGCGCAAAATGCGGCGCTTAGATGCCCACGCCAGAAAACCGAGATCGAAATAAGCTTGGCCGCTGACGATGAAATGGCGGCGCAACAAACGTTCGCGCTCGCACAGACTGAGTTTGGGAAAACACATTTCCAGATTGATGCGCGCGATACGGCGGCGTTTTTTATTCGCCATCAGCAGCCAACCGAGGCCCGCGCCGAGCAAGCGCGACCACGATAATGGCATCAACGCGCACGCGCGCAATAAAAAAAGCCATAGCCAGCTCGGCCAATAGCGCGGAGCGAAACTGGCCTTGGATAGCTTCAATGTCAGAAACGAATAAGAATGAATTTCCGTGTCGGCTTTCAATTTTTTTTGGCGTGCTGAATTCATCAAAGATCGCGCTCCGATTTTTACCACTCGACGCGCATTGACTCCGCTCCCTGGTGGGTTAGGCTTGGTTATTATCTTATGTTAAGACGAATGAGCGAAGCGCGTAAGACTTCATTTTCGATCACAAAAAAACGCTGGCATGCTCCGTTTTTGCTCGCCGCTGTCATTTGGCTGGCGGCGCTGGCGGCAGCTCATTGGGACGCCGTTATCCGCCTGGATAATCTTTACCTCGATTGGAATCTGCGCCAACTGGCCGCGCGTCTGCCTCCCGACCCTGACATTGTCATCATCGATATCGATGAGCCGACGCTTGAGGCCATGGTGCCGAGCTATGGGCGTTATCCTTGGTCGCGCGCGGTATACGGCCAAGTCCTCGATGGGCTTGCGGCGCAACAGCCTGCCGCTATTGTCTTCGACATCTTATTTATCGATCCGCAGAAAGAACATGCCAACGACGATCTTTATTTCATCCGCAGCGCCGCCAAATTACCCAACGTTTATTTCCCGATGGTGCGGCTGGCGTCACAACCTAATGTGGAACGCTTACAAGGTTATCCGCTTAAACAATTACCCAATGCGGTTGCGGGCACCAACGTCGATCCGCAAGCACGCGCCGCCTTGCTATTGCCCTTGCCTGGCCTGATGGAAACGGGGCGCTTGGGCACCATCAATGTCATGGCGGACAGCGATGGGGTGATTCGTCATTATCCCCTGTATTTGGATGTTTACGGTTGGCGCATTCCTTCCTTGCCCGCGCGCGTGGCGCGCGACCTAGGTTACAACGTTCCTGATTTTGAAAATTTATTGCTCGCCTGGCATGGGCCCGCTAAATCCTATCGCGTGGTGTCGTTCTATGAGGTGTTCAGCGATTTCGATCGCCGCCAACATCAACGGCCAGCGAATGAATTTCGCGGCAAGATTGTCATCATCGGCACCACCGCTTCGGGCCTGCACGATCTCAAGCTCACGCCTATGGGCGCAAATTATCCTGGCACCGAAGTGCTAGCCACGACGCTGAATAATCTTAAAAATGGAGAACGTATTTACACCGCGCCCGATTGGGTCGCCCCTGTACTCACGGCTTCAGCGCTTCTGATATTGGCCTTGGCTTTTATGTATGGACTAAGCCCGCTGTTAATCGGCAGCGGATTATTAATATTTTCGGTGGCGTTTGTTTTAAGCGGCTGGACAGCAATCATCCACAGCCGCATTACTTTCCCAGTGGTAAGCCCATTGCTCGTCGCTTGGCTGTATTTTCTACCAGCCGCGATTCGCGCTTATTGGCTGGAGCGGCGTAATCGTCAACGCGTGACGCAACTGTTTTCACGCTTTCTCGATCCGCGCGTGGTCGCGAGCTTGGTGGAAAAAGGTGAAACCGATAGCGCCTTTTCAGGTCAGAAACGTTCGGTGACTGTGCTGTTTTCGGACATTCAAGGATTCACTTCCTTGTCGGAACGCAAAACGCCGCAAGAAATTGTTGCATTGTTGAATAGATATTTCAGCTTACAAGTGGAAGTCATTTTCCGTCACCAAGGCACGCTGGACAAATATATCGGCGATGCCATCATGGCGTTCTGGGGCGCGCCGACGGATCAACCGGATCACGCCGATCGCGCGCTGGCCTGTGCCCAGGAAATGCAGCAAACCTTGATGCGCTTTAAACAAGAATTGGGAGCCGATGGCGAACATTTCGACGTTGGCATCGGCATTCACACGGGCGAGGCCGTGGTGGGCTTCATCGGTTCGCCTGAACATCGGCAAGATTACACCGTGATTGGTGACACCGTGAACACCACATCGCGCATTGAAAGCGCCACGCGCGGCCGTTGCCGAACTTTGGTTTCCGCTGCGGTGCGCGAAATTTGCTCAGCGCGCTTTCAGTTTATCGACCATGGCTTGGTTAAACTCAAAGGTAAAGAGGAAATGGTTCATCTCTACGAACCGAAATGGGAGTCACTATGAAACGATTGATTGTTTTATTTTTTGCTAGCTTGCTCGCCACCACTCTCGCTTACGCCAAGGAAACGGGCACGACGCGTGTCGCCGTGGATTTGCTGGCGAGTCCTTTCAGCGACGCCAAAACAGCGGGTAAATTGCCATCCAGCACGGCCGTTAGCGTGCTTGAACGGCGCGGTGGTTGGTTGCGCATTTCCGCCAGCGGCAAAAGCGGTTGGGTCAAGTTGCACCAAGTGCGTATGGGCGAAGGCACACAAGCGAAATCTGGCGGAGGCTTGACCACATTGAAAAACGTCGCTCAAACTGGGCGCTCGGGCTCAACGGGCATTGTCGCGACCACGGGCATTCGCGGTCTTAGCGCCGAAGAGTTGAAATCTGCCAAACCAAATCCCGAAGCGGTTAATGCCATGGAAGCTAATAAAGCGAGCGATAGCGTGGCGCGCGCCTTCGCGCGCAGCGCCAAATTAAAAGAACCTAACGTTCCATTCTTAAACAAGGAATAGAGTTGCCATGAAAATTTTGAAAATCATCGGTTTTTCATTTTTAGTTAGCTTGGCGCTCATCTTGCCAGCTCAAGCTTTTAATTTAGATGTCGATAAGCTGCGTAACGTCGGGGAGAAACTCAAACCGCTTAAATCGACCTCGGAGAACGACGAAATCACGTTGGGCAAAGATGTCGCGGCCAATCTTTTAGGCGCCGCGCCCTTGGTCAAGGATCCGGCCTTGCAGCAATATGTTAATAAGATCGGCATGTGGATTGCCTTGCATAGCGATCGACCGGGTTTACCGTGGCGCTTCGGTGTCATGGATACCGATAGCATCAACGCTTTCGCCACACCTGGCGGTTACGTGCTCATCACCCGCGGAATGTTGCTGCGTTGCCGCGACGAGGCCGAGCTGGCAGGGATTCTGGCGCACGAAATTAGTCACGTGGTCGAAAAGCATGCGCTGAACACCATGCGCAAAGGCGCGCTGGCAGGTCTAGCGGGCGATGCCGTCGGCAGTTATGCGCAAAGCCGTGGTAAACCGGAATATACAAAATTAGTCAGCGCCAGCACCGAGCTCTATGCGCGCGGTTTGGATAAGGATGATGAGTTCGCTGCCGATCGCATGGGCGTGGTGCTCGCCGCGCGCGGCGGATACGATCCGTATGGCTTGCCCTCTGTGCTGCAAACCCTCGCCGCGATAAATCCTAAGGATGATGCGGTTTCTTTGATGTTTAAAACCCACCCAGACCCAGAAAAACGTCTAGAACTGCTTTCAAACTCCATGGAAGGCAACTTAGATAAATTTTCTGCTCAGCAGAAAGCTGAGAGTCGGTTTTCTTCTGTCATTAAATCCTATATTTCAACTTCTAAACCTAAAAAATAGGATTTATCCCCAGGTCACAAGTAACCCCCTGGGTGGATGGTCAAGCAAAAGATAGGTAACTAAAGGTTACCAATTAAAGTTGTAAATTCATGATTGACATGGTCACTGATTGGGTAATAATTGACGAACAGTACGCAACGTATTGTTGTGATTTCGGACACTAGAAGTCGAGGGTGGAGATGAGGGGAATCAAACCCCTGGCAAGGTACTTGGGAAGGCACCCGCGCCGCAAATCTGCCACCCCCGACAAGACCCGCTGAAAGGCGGGTTTTGTTTTTATAACCTCGACGAAGCTAATATGCTCAGCTGACACTAATAAGTCAACGGTTTTTTAACGTTCGAAATTGCAATTACTCTATGTCATGTGAATGCTCTGACGAGAGATCCAAAATATTTAAGGCTTAAAAAAATAAGCGGCAACAACTTGATAAAAAACTGACTAATAGTTTAGCCCATCGGAAAAATTCGCTTTTTTGTCTAATTTGATTCTTTCTTTCGTTTTATAATTAACTAGAAAAAATTTTGCATCGTGTGTGTTTGTGTGTATTAATGCCACAGCATCTTGTGGTACAAAAATACTGTTCTATAATTCCGGAACACACATAAAATCAATACATAGGGTAGCGATCTTCGTATTAGACAGGAGGTTGCCATTATGCTTATGAAGCCGCTCGCCACAATACGTATTAATATTGAAACTCGTAATGATGGAACCGTTTATATTTCTAGTGATGATATGCCCGGTCTTTGGTTATGGGGGAAAAATCTAGAGCAAGTATTTGGAAGTATCATCCCCACCATTGAAGAACTCTATAAACATAGCCAAGGTCAGTCCGTAAAAGCACAAGCCGCGCCACCCTCTCGATTTGCACGTTGGTTCGCACAGGAAAAAATAAATGATCGGTATGAAATTTATCCTGCTGCCAAACTAAACGAGCATACCTTGCATGGTAGATAGCCCCTGGAATGAGAAAAAACTAACAAAAGGGCAAATTGAGCAGCGGTTAGAATCTTTACGCTGTATTTTCATTAAAGAACATTTTCCTGGATCAGCTCTTTGGGAAGCCCCAACCGGTCGGCTTTTCTCTATCTCTTACGATGATTGCGCTGCAGATGTTTTGGATGGAATAGTTGCTGAAATTGAAAAATGGGTTGAGGACGCTAGAAAAGCATAATTTCCCACTTTTTAAAAAACAATGGAAATACGTAAAAATTTTTCTCCCACTTTTTTATTTTTAATAACTAATCTAATTTTATAGGTAATTTATTTGACATAAGCGGCTTCATGGCGGTGATTAAACTCGAAAATAGCTTCTTGTGGGTTTTTTCTTGATTTGAGAGCAAGGATTTCATGTGCATGCGCTGTGTTGGCATGCTGAAACAGGCTGGGCAATTGTCCATAATCGCAGGTAAGTTAGCACGTTTGGCGAAATCGGCGGTTTGACGCTCGCGCGCGTACACAAACGGGCGGATGATACGCAGATCGCCATCATCGTTAATGTAATGCGCCTTCATGGTGCGCAAACTGCCACCGTAGAAAGCGCTCATGAGAAAGGATTCCGCTAGATCATCCAAGTGATGCGCCAGCGCCACCACGTTATAACCGTTGTCACGCGCTGTGGCATACAGAATTCCGCGGCGCATGCGTGAGCAATAAGCGCAGAAGGAATCGCCACGCATGGTTTTAAGCGCGCGCCCAACGATATCTTGGCGGCGGTAGAAATAAGGGATGTCTAAAGCGGCGACGTAATCTTTTAGAAATGAAGGGTCGAAGCCATCGATACAAGGGTCAACGGTGGCTGCCGCCAGCTCGAAACGAAGCGGGGCTTTGTCTCGCAGATGCAGCAAAACATGTAGCAATGAGAGGCTGTCTTTGCCGCCCGAAAGACCGAGTAAAATGCGGTCTCCAGGCCGAATCATGCTGTATTCACCGATGGCGCTTCCAGTCGCGCGCAACAAGGGTTTGGGCGGCTTAGCTTGATTCACTTGGGGCATCATGGTGGCTAACATCGGTTAAGTATGCCTAATCGCAAGTGTTGTCGCACGGTTGGGTGTCAACGAGGAATTCATGAGCACTGAAGTCAAAACCTTAAACCCTAAAGAAGCGTATAAATTTTTGCAGGCGCATCCTAACGCTATTTTCATCGATGTGCGCTCGCACATGGAGCATTTATTCATCGGTCATCCGGCCGGTTCGATACATATTCCTTGGATAGACGAGCCCGATTGGAAAAAAAACCCGCACTTCATCACCCATGTACGCCAAGCCATGCTGGGTGGGGCCAGCGGTGCCGCGCCCGTGGTATTAATTTGCCGCAGCGGAGTACGCTCGCTTGAGGCTGGCAAAGCTTTAATCGAGGCTGGACTTAAAGAGGTTTACAACGTGGCTGAAGGCTTTGAAGGCGCGCTCGACGAGCAGCATCACCGCAGTACCATCGGCGGCTGGCGGTTTCACGGACTACCCTGGGAACAGTGCTAAAACGGGTAGCGTGTCAATTTGGCTTGAGATTGGTAAACTGCCGCCCCCTTGCATGACGTTTATTCCAAAACGGAGTGGTTATGGCTGATAGTTATTTATTTACCTCTGAATCGGTGTCGGAAGGTCATCCAGACAAAATCTGCGATCAGATCTCCGATGCGGTGCTCGACGCTATCCTCAAACAGGACAAGATGGCGCGCGTGGCCTGCGAAACGCTGGTTAAGAACAACCTCGTGGTGCTGGCAGGGGAAATCACCACACGCGCAAGCATAGACTTTGACCGTACCGCGCGCGAAGTCATTCGCCACATCGCTTATACCGATGAAATGGGTTTCGGCCCGGATAGCTGCACAGTGTTAACCGCGATTGGCCGTCAGTCTCCGGATATCGCTGTAGGTGTTGATGAAGGCAAGGGCTTGGATTTGGAGCAAGGCGCGGGCGACCAAGGCTTGATGTTCGGCTATGCCACGAATGAAACCGACGTACTCATGCCTATGCCGATCACGCTAGCGCATCGTTTGGTGAAGCGTCAAGCGGAAGTACGCAAGAACGGTAAACTCGCTTGGCTGCGTCCCGACGCCAAGTCGCAAGTCACGGTGAAATACGTTAACAACAAACCGATGGGCATCGACGCCGTGGTGTTATCCACGCAACATGCGCCTGGTATTGCCCATGCCGCGCTTAAAGAAGCCGTCATCGAAGAAATTGTAAAACCAGTGCTACCCAAAGAGTGGCTCGGCAAAGACATCAAATATTTTATTAACCCAACTGGCCACTTCGAAATCGGCGGCCCCGTGGGCGACGCGGGTCTTACGGGCCGGAAAATTATTGTCGATACTTATGGCGGCATGGCGCGCCACGGTGGTGGCGCTTTCTCGGGCAAGGATCCATCCAAAGTCGATCGTTCCGCTGCTTACGCTGGACGTTATGTGGCGAAAAATATTGTCGCCGCGGGACTCGCTGATCGTTGCGAAATTCAGATTGCTTATGCCATTGGCATCGCCAAGCCTGTATCGATTCATATCGATACTTTCGGCACCGGCCGTTTAGCTGACGAAAAAATCGCCGAGCTAGTGCGTGCTCATTTCGATCTGCGCCCCAAGGGCATTGTGCAAATGCTCGATCTGCTGCGGCCGATTTATCAGGCTACTGCCGCTTACGGACATTTTGGACGCACCGAAGCGAGTTTCAGTTGGGAACGCACCGACAAAGCCGAAGCGTTGCGTGAAGCCGCGGGTGTTCAAGCGCGTAGCGCGGTGCGCGCGTAAAAAATTAATTTGTTGTCGCCGCAGGTTCGCGGCGAGGCGTTGCTCTTCGAGGAGCGTTGCAACCCCCAATCATCACTGGGGCCAGGCTCGAAGAGACGTCAGTTAAATCAACGGCGCTCGCTCATTTTTAGGAGCTAGCATCATGAACGCTGTCGTGAATCCGAAGTTCACCGATTATAAAGTCGCCGATATCCAACTAGCTGGCTGGGGCCGCAAAGAAATCGCCATCGCCGAAACTGAGATGCCCGGTCTCATGGCGCTGCGCGAAGAATACGGCGCCAAACAACCGCTCAAGGGCGCGCGCGTTTCCGGCTCTTTGCACATGACCATCCAAACCGCGGTGCTGATCGAAACATTGATCGCGCTCGGTGCTGAAGTGCGTTGGGCTTCGTGCAATATTTTCTCTACGCAAGATCACGCGGCCTCGGCCATAGCCGCAGCGGGCATTCCTGTGTTCGCGTGGAAAGGCGAGAGTCTGGAAGAATACTGGTGGTGCACCGAGCAGGCGCTCACCTGGCCGGACGGCAAAGGCCCTAACATGATCCTCGACGATGGCGGCGACGCCACCATGTTGGTGCACAAGGGACGCGAATTTGAAATCGCGGGCAAGGTGCCCAATCCAGAAGCCAATGCCAACGAAGAATGGAAAGTATTTCTTGGCCTCTTAAAGAAAAGTTTGGCGACTAACTCCAAAAAGTGGACCGACATAGCCGCGGGTATTCGCGGGGTGACCGAAGAAACCACCACGGGCGTGCATCGCTTATATCAAATGCAGGAACGCGGCGAGCTGTTGTTTCCGGCCATGAACGTGAACGACTCCGTCACCAAATCCAAATTCGACAATTTATACGGCTGCCGCGAATCTTTGCTCGATGGCATTAAACGCGCCACCGACGTCATGATCGCGGGAAAAATTTGCGTTGTGCTCGGTTATGGCGACGTCGGCAAAGGCTGCGCGCAAGCGTTCCGTGGCATGGGCGCTACCGTGTGGGTGACAGAAATTGATCCCATCAATGCGCTGCAAGCAGCGATGGAAGGTTATCGCGTGGTGACAATGGATGATGCCGCTGCGCAAGGCGATATTTTCGTGACCGCCACGGGCAATCTGGGCGTCATTAATCATGGTCACATGAAGGCCATGAAGAACGAGGCGATCGTGTGCAACATCGGCCACTTCGATTCCGAGATCGAAATTTCAGAATTGGAAAAATATCAGTGGGACGAGATCAAGCCACAGGTCGATCACGTGATTTTTCCCGACGGCAAAAAAATTATCGTGCTCGCCAAGGGCCGCTTGGTCAATCTCGGCTGCGCCACGGGTCATCCGAGCTTCGTGATGTCGGCGTCGTTCAGCAATCAGACCATCGCGCAAATGGAGCTGTTCGCCAACGCTAAAAGCTACCAGAAAAAAGTTTACGTATTGCCCAAGAAATTGGATGAAAAGGTGGCGCGGCTGCATCTTAAAAAAATCGGCGCCAAGCTCACGCGCTTGAGCGACGAACAGGCGAAATACATTAACGTGCCTGTCGACGGTCCGTACAAACCCGATCATTATCGCTATTAATTAATCAAGGAATAGAACATGAAGAGCCAGAGCACGCCGTTAAGCTTGCTTGGCTTTTCTTGTTCCTTTTAATTTATGGATTCGCAAAAGCAATATCCGCGCACTTTCAGTTTCGAATTTTTTCCGCCGCGAAACCAGGAAGGCCAAACCAAGCTGCGCGAAACCGTTCAGCAATTAGCGCAGCTGAAACCGAAATTTTTTTCCGTCACCTTCGGTGCGGGCGGCAGCACGCGCGAGGGCACCTACGAAACCGTCAAGGCGATTCAAGCGCAAGGGCAAGCGGCAGCGCCGCATATTTCCTGCATCGGCACCACGCGCGCGGATATCCGCGTGTTGCTCGATTCTTATCGCAAACTGGGCATTCGCCATTTGGTGGCTTTGCGCGGCGACCTGCCAAAAGACAGCCCGCACACGGGCGACTTTAAATACGCCAACGAGTTGGTTAGCTTTATTCGCTCTGAAGCGGGAAACGATTTTTATCTGGAGGTGGCGGCTTATCCCGAATTTCATCCGGAATCGCCTAGTCCTGAACACGATATTCGGCACTTTGTTAATAAGGTGAAGGCGGGGGCGAATTCCGCGATCACGCAGTATTTTTTCAACGTCGATGCCTATTGGCGCTTCGTCGATGAATGCGAAGCGCAAGCGGTCAAGATTCCCATCGTTCCTGGCATCATGCCGATCACGAACTACAAACAACTCGCCAAATTCTCCGACGCTTGTGGCACGGAAATTCCACGCTGGATCCGACGACGCTTGGAAGGCTATGGCGATGATTTAGACTCGATTCGCGCCTTTGGGCTCGATGTCACCACCGACTTGTGCGACAAATTGCTGGTTTCTGGCGCGCCCGGTTTACATTTTTATACGTTGAACCGCGCTGGCCCGACTTGCACTATTTGGGAACGGCTCGGTCTTTAAAACTTTTCACTAGGACTAAAAGGATATGGGTCCCAAAACCACCGAGCTCACCGCGCGGCTGCCCGCGAATAAACCGATTTCTGTGCGCGCCTGTTTTCTTGGCGAGCGCCTGCAATTGCGCGGATTGCCCGAACCTTCGGTAACGCTGGGTCCGCTGACCTTGCCCGCGGGCGAGGCGGGTTTCGCGGTGCTGTTTCGTTACGGGGTCGTGGTGTATTTCAACCTGACCGAAGCCGAGCAAAAAACTTTTCTTAAAGATTTGCGTCCACGAATTGAAAGCCCTTTGCGTCGCATAGAAACGGAAGACGCGCAGCTGTACGTCGTCGGCAAACAACAACCTGAAGGCATCACGCCTGAAGGCATCGGCATTGCCGATATCGCGCTAGCGCGATTACAAATCGTTGCGGTGGCGTTGGCGCGCAGCGTGGCCCTGGCTTACTACGAAAGCGCCATGGCTAATGTATTCGACCTCATTGAGCCGTTGGCTCGGCGCTTGGAAAACCCGAGCGCGGGTGGGCGGCGCTTGCGCGAATTGTTGCGCCATATCGGCGGCACGCTGCTGGTGCAACACAAAATGATCGGTCGCGTGGAAATACAAGATAAGCCCGATTTGCTTTGGGAGCATCCTGAACTGGAGCGACTTTATCTGCATTTGGAAAATGAATACGAATTGCGCGAACGCAATATCGTGCTGGATCGCAAGCTCGCGCTCATCAGTCAGACCGCGGAGACGGCGGTGAATCTGATGCAAAATCGCAGCATGCTGCGCGTCGAATGGTATATCGTCGCGCTGATCGTGTTCGAGGTGTTGCTGTACACCTACGATATTTGGTTTAAATATTGATGTGCTCAAACGAGTGAATATGCGCGCGCGTTTTTTTCTTTTAGCACCGTTCCTGCTAATACTGCTTTCCTGCAGCAACTCCAAAGCTCCAGCCATCAAACGCGACTATGCGTTAACGCGCATCACTCAACACGTCTATGTCATCCACGGTCCCAATGAAGGTCCTAACCAAACTAATCAAGGCTTTTCCAACAATCCTGCCTTAGTTTTGACACGTGCGGGCGTGGTAGTCATTGATCCAGGCGCCAGTGTGCAAGTAGGAGAATTGGTTATTAAAAAAATAAGCGAGATTACCAAGGATCCGGTGATTGCCGTTTTTAATACGCATGTGCATGGCGATCATTGGTTAGGTAATCAGGCGATCAAGGCGGCCTATCCCAAAGCGGTTATTTATGCTCATCCGCAAATGATTGAAGCGATCAAGGCGGGGGCGGGAGACGCTTGGATTAAAATGATGAACGACGCCACTCAAGGAGCTAGCCGAGGTACCGTTGCGCAAGCACCGGATTTGGGCGTGGATAATGAGGACGCGCTCAAATTACAAGGCGTGACCTTTCGTATCTATCACAATAATCGCGCGCATACGGATACCGATCTCATGATCGAAGTCGTGGAAGAAGGCGTGATATTTCTCGGCGATAACGTGCTGAATAAGCGCATCGCGGTAAGTTTTCCCGAACAAGGCAGCGTTCAGGGCCAAATAGCGGCGATCGACTTGGCATTAAAATCGAAAGCGGGCTATTTCATCCCAGGGCATGGCTTGAGCGGCGGACGGGAAATCGCCATGGCTCAACAAACTTTGCTTAAATCACTGCGTATCGCGGTAAAAAAATATTACGATCAGGGCCTGAACGATTTTGAAATGAAAGATAAGGTGATGAAAGATTTGGCCGCTTATAAGGACTGGGTGGATTTCGATCGTCTGCCTCGCGTGATCAACGCGGTCTATTTGCAAATTGAAGCTGAATCGTTTTAATCGCGCTGTGTATAAACTTTTTCCCGACATTAAACCTTACGCCACGCATCGGCTTGAAGTCGAAGCACCGCATGAGCTTTATGTGGAAGAATGCGGCAACGCCAAGGGCCTACCCGTGTTATTCGTGCATGGCGGTCCTGGCGCTGGTTGTGAGGAATATCATCGGCGCTTTTTTGATCCTAATATCTATCGTATCGTTTTGTTCGATCAGCGCGGCGCGGGACGCTCCACTCCTCATGCCAGCCTCGATAACAACACCACTTGGCATCTTGTGGCGGATATGGAAAAAATCCGTCTGCATCTTGGCATCGATCGCTGGGTGCTATTTGGCGGCTCGTGGGGTTCGACGCTTTCTTTGATTTACGCTGAAACTCATCCGCAACGCGTGCTAGGGCTTATTTTGCGCGGGATTTTTTTATGTCGTCCGTGGGAAATTTACTGGTTTTATCAAGAAGGCGCGAATCGTGTATTCCCCGATTATTGGCAAGAATTTATCATGCCGATTCCAGAACAGGAACGACATGACTTATTACAAGCGCACTATCGGCGTTTGATCGGCGAGGATGATATCGCGCGCATGAGCAGCGCCAAGGCCTGGTCAATTTGGGAAGGACGCGCCGCTACCCTGCTGCCCAACAAGCACGTGGTTAATTTTTTTGGAACGCCACGCGTGGCGTTGTCGTTAGCGCGGATTGAAGCCCACTATTTCGCACATAAAACTTTTCTCGAGCCCGATCAGATTTTGCGTGACGCACACCGTCTCGCTGACATCCCTGGCGTTATTGTTCACGGCCGTTATGACATGGTTTGTCCAATTCAAAATGCCTGGGAACTGCAACGTGCCTGGCCAAGCGCCAAACTACTTGTTATTCCGGATGCGGGCCACTCCGCCGCTGAAACAGGCACCACCCATGCGCTGGTTAAATCTGTAATGGAAATGGCCGCTATGCTCGGCGCGCGCGATGTTTCTTAAATGTCGATCTACGCTATCGGCGATGTGCAAGGTTGTTATCCAGCTTTGCAGGAATTGCTGACAAAAATAAATTTTAAATCGGAGTGCGATCAGCTGTGGTTTACAGGCGATTTAGTTAATCGCGGCTCGCAATCTTTAGAAGTGTTGCGATTCGTCAAAGGTTTAGGCGATAGCGCGATCTGCGTGCTGGGCAATCATGATTTACATTTGTTAGCGCTGGCCACTGGCGCCATTAAGTCAAAAACGCTCGACACCTTGGATGATGTTTTGCATGCCGCCGATCGTGATGAACTGCTTGCTTGGCTGCGTATGCGGCCATTAATGCATCACGATAAAAAACTTGATTGCGCTTTGATTCATGCAGGGCTGTTGCCGCAGTGGAATTTAATCGCAGCCTTGCGTTTAGCCAATGAAGTTCAAACGGCTTTGCAGCATCCTGACCACGTCGATTTTTTTTACCATCTATACGGTGATCAGCCTAATCATTGGGATGAAAATTTGCGCGGTTATGAGCGTCTGCGCGTAATCGTCAATGCTTTCACGCGTCTGCGTTACTGCGATGCCGAAGGCAAAATGGATTTATCCCAGAAAGGACCTCCTGGCAGCCAGCCGCGAAATTTACTTCCGTGGTTTCAAGTGCCAGCACGTCGTAATCAAAATCTGCGTATTATTTTTGGACATTGGTCCGCCTTGGGTTTATGGCAAGACAATAATGTCATCGGTCTTGATAGTGGTTGTCTCTGGGGGCATTCGCTTTCAGCAGTAAAGCTAGGGTCTCATCCTCTGTTATTTTCCAGCGTGGATTGCGCGCGTTACGTGAACTCGAAGGAATCGCCTATGCCTAATGATTGATTCTTTTCAGGCCTCACCGTTGTTCTTTTTTCTAACTCTTACGGGCGATATCCAAAGACCGTAAAGTAATGCAAACTGTGTTTTTTAGAACGCAAGATGAGCCATGACTGCCAACGATAAACATGAGATTCAAATCGACGTCAGGACAGTCTTTCTTCCCGGCCAGTCTGCTCCGGATGAGAATCGCTATGTCTTCGCTTATACCGTGACTATTACCAATTCCGGTTCCGTTCCAGCGCGTCTCATGACTCGACATTGGGTGATTACCGACGGAAACGATCAGACCCGAGAAGTTCGTGGTGAAGGGGTGGTGGGCGAACAACCGTATCTTCTGCCAGGAAGCAGTTTTCAATACACCAGTGGCACGATTTTAGAAACCCCTGTTGGCACGATGCGTGGTAGTTACCAGATGATCGCCGATGATGGCACCGAATTCGATGCAGAAATACCATCTTTTACGCTGAGCATTCCGCGCACTCTGCATTAAAAAAATGCCATTACTGAAACAAAACATGCTTTCAATAATGGCAAATTCGAATTAACTAGGGGCCGTACAGGATGCTACATGCGGCGAGAAAAACAATATGTGTTTTGTTCTAGACTTAAATATCTAGATTGCTGACCTGCAGGGCATTTTTTTCAATAAACTCACGCCGCGGTTCTACTTGATCCCCCATTAAGGTGGTGAATACTTCTTCCGCCGCCACAACGTCGTCCACGTTTACTTTCAATAAACGACGAGTGTTGGGATCCATAGTGGTTTCCCATAGCTGTTCGGGATTCATTTCACCCAAACCTTTATAACGTTGGATAGTTTGGCCCCGCCGCGCTTCTGTCATTAACCACTCGAGCATGGCGTCTATGCCAGTAATTTTTTGATTTTTATCGGCTCGTTCAATGGTCGCCTCTTCGGAAAAATATTTTTCCAAGCGATCGCCTAAAGCACGCAGTGAAGTGTATTCACCTGACGATATGAACTCCGCATCAATCTTGCTCTGAATAGAACTGCCATGCTCATGCTTGATTACAATGATTTCATGCAAATTATTACGCGTATCAAAACCTAGACTCACATCGTAACGGCTGCTGTGATGGCCCGTTTTGCTGAGCTGGTTTTGCAGCTGCTGCACTATTTTTTCAGACTGTTTTTTATCTTTTAGCAGCGCTGCTGTAAGCAGCGGCAAATAAATCAACTGATGCAGTGCTTCGGAATCATAACGCCGCGACAAACGCTTGATGGTTTGTTCTACGGCTAAATAATTGCGGCAAAGGTTCGCCAGCTCAGGTCCTTTAAGATCCTCGCCGTTCGCAGCGCGCAACACGGCGTCAGACAGCGATGTCTCAAGCAAGAATTCTTGCATCTCGATTTCGTCTTTGAGGTAACGCTCTTGCTTACCTTGCTTGATCTTAAAAAGCGGAGGCTGAGCAATATATACATATCCTCGACTAATCATTTCTGGCATCTGGCGAAAGAAAAAAGTCAGCAACAGGGTGCGTATATGCGAGCCATCGACATCTGCGTCAGTCATTAATATGACCCGATGATATCTTAATTTATTGATATCAAAGTCATTTATTCCAACGCCCGTGCCTAGAGCAGTAATCAAGGTGGCAACTTCGGTAGAGGCCAACATTTTGTCGAAGCGTGCGCGCTCCACGTTCAGGATTTTGCCTTTTAAAGGAAGCACTGCTTGAAATTTGCGATCACGCGCCTGTTTCGCCGATCCTCCTGCAGAATCACCTTCTACTAGATAAAGCTCACACTTCGCTGGATCACGCTCCTGACAATCAGCCAGCTTGCCTGGCAAACCAGCAATATCTAAAACTCCCTTACGACGAGTCATCTCGCGCGCTTTGCGTGCCGCTTCCCGTGCGCGTGCCGCTTCGACGATTTTAATCGTGATAGCTTTGGCATCGGCGGGATTTTCTTCTAAAAATTCCGCGAGCTTGTCGTTGATAACAGACTCCACGACGCCTTTAACTTCCGAAGAAACCAGTTTTTCCTTTGTTTGCGAGGAAAATTTTGGGTCGGGTACTTTCACTGAAAGCACCGCGGTGAGTCCTTCGCGTGCATCATCACCGCTGATATCCACTTTTTCTTTCTTGGCGAGGCCGGTTTTCTCGATGTATTGATTAAGTGTGCGCGTCATGGCAGCACGCAAACCAGCCAAATGAGTACCGCCATCTCGCTGAGGAATGTTGTTCGTGAAACAAAATATGTTCTCTTGATAAGAATCGTTCCACTGCATGCACAGCTCGACCACTATCCGGTCGCGTTCCGCGGAAATGTAAATGGGCTTAGTATGTAACGGTGTTTTATTGCGATTGAGATGGCCAACAAAAGCGGCAATACCACCTTTGTATTCAAAGGTGTCGTCTTTCCCACTGCGTTCATCGACCAGGGAAATTCTGACCCCTGAATTAAGAAACGAGAGCTCACGTAAGCGTTTTGCCAGTATGTCGTAGTTAAATATGGTATTGCTGAAAATTTTTGGGCTTGGTTTAAAACGAACATCGGTACCAGTTTCACTGCTTTCGCCAATTGTTTTCAGCGGCGCTTGGGGCTCGCCTAAGACATATTTCTGGTAATAGACTCTGCCTTCTCGACGGATAGTGAGTTCCAGTGATTCTGATAAGGCGTTAACCACAGATATGCCCACACCATGTAGACCACCTGAAACTTTATAAGAATTTTGATCAAACTTGCCGCCCGCATGTAGCACCGTCATCACCACTTCGGCTGCGGAACGCCCCTCTTCAGGGATAATCTCGGTGGGAATGCCGCGGCCATTATCCGAAACAGTAACTGTTTCGTTGCTATGAATTGTGACCGAAATACGATTACAAAATCCTCCCAAGGCTTCATCAACTGAGTTATCAACAGCCTCAAAAACCATGTGATGTAAGCCAGTGCCATCGTCGGTGTCCCCAATGTACATACCCGGGCGTTTGCGTACAGCATCTAGCCCTTTTAGGACTTGAATGCTGTGAGAATCATAGGATGGAGGGGGTATTTTATCGGAAGGAGCCATTTAGGTGTTTTCTTCGTTCCACGTGGAACATGTCTACGTTGATAAGTGTACGTTCCACGTGGAACATATAATTAGATCTACAACCGCATGGGCATTATAACGTATTGTGGATAGCGCACGTCGGGTGATGCTAGGGTGCAGCTACTATTGGGGTCGTTAAGACCAAAAATAATTGTTTCACTGTGTAGCGCAGAGATTGCCTCGATCATGTAGTTAACATTAAAACCAATTTCCATGCCTTCGCCAGAATAGTCAGTACTAACCTCCTCTTGCGCTTCTTCTTGCTCAGGGTTGTGGGCTGTCACCCGTAAAACCTTATTGGCGAGACTCAAGCGTACACCACGGTATTTTTCGCTGGAAAGTATGGCAACACGATTAAGTGTTTCCTTGAAGGCTTCACGAGGTAAATGTAATAGTTTCGACTGCGCTGTCGGAATAACTTTCGTGTAATCCGGATAACGTCCATCGATTAACTTCGACGTGAAGGTGAGATCCTTAGTTTGGGCTCTCAAATGATTGGCGCTGATTTGAAGTTCGGTGACATCAGCTGAATCTTGAAGAAGCCGCGATATTTCTTGAACCCCTTTGCGCGGTAAAATAATCTGCCGTTCACCTTTAACGGCTTTATCGAGCGTAATTTCACTTAATGCCATTCGGTGACCATCCGTGGCGACGGCTCGAAGTTTTGTGTCCATCATTTCTAGCAGCAATCCATTGAGGTAATACCTCACGTCCTGCTGCGCCATACAAAAATGACTGTGCTCTAAAAGGCGTTTTAATTGATCTTGCGGGACAGTAAGTGCTTGCTCCCATTGCGACGCTTGTATGTTAGGAAAATCTGCCACGGGAACGCTGCCCAAAGCAAATCGACTCTTTCCCGATTTAACGATAGCTTTCTCACCATCTTTTTTGACAGTGATTTCCGCATCTGCAGGTAAGGCGCGACAGATATCAAAAAACTTCCGAGCGGGTAAAGTCATTTCAACATTTGCGCCCGCCGTGCTTTTTATTTTGGCAACGATTTCTATTTCTAGGTCGGTACCAGTAAGAGTCATGTTGCCTTCCTGTTGGCGTAACAACACATACGAGAGAACGGGGAGGGTCTGTCGTCTTTCGACCACGCCAGTTACATAACCTAGCGGCTTAAGCAGATCATCGCGAGTCAGGGTTATCTGCATTGTTGTTGTCTTTTATAAGTTTGTAGTTGTAGTAAGTGAACAGTTAATGTGTGAGTAAGCGGTTTTCATCCTAGTAAACAAGCATATTTCCTGTGTGAGCGGCTGTGAACAATCGTGTTTGGACGTGTGCACAAACATAACCGGGTGTGGATGATACCGACTTACAACGAATCTACCAATGTCATCCACAGGCTTATCACCAGATTTATGTTGTCAATATACGAACCAAATTGTTGTAGTCCTCGGCAACGCTGGCGTCACTGCTTTTTAGTTCCGCGACCTTACGACAAGCGTGGATCACAGTAGTGTGATCACGGCCGCCAAACGCATCCCCGATTTCTGGAAGACTATGTTCAGTAAGTTCCTTGGCTAACGCCATAGCCACCTGGCGTGGACGAGTTACTTGGCGCGAGCGACTCTTCGCATGTAAATCGGAAACACGGATTTTAAAATATTCTGCCACCGTCTTTTGAATATTATTGATAGTGATTAAACGATCCTGAAAAGAAATAAGATCTTTCAGGCTATCGCTAACTAAAGCCACGTCGATCTGCCTGCCAGTAAAATATGCACTAGCCAAGATGCGTCTTAATGCACCCTCAAGCTCACGTACATTCGAGCGTACTCGCTTAGCAATAAAAAAAGCCACATCATCGGGCAACGCGACCCCTTCTTGTTTAGCTTTTTTAATTAAAATGGCTACGCGAGTCTCTAGCTCAGGTGGCTCAATAGAAACGATGAGACCAGAACCAAAGCGCGAGATGAGCCGCTCCTCAACCCCCACGAGCTCTTTTGGAAAGCGGTCGGCGCTAATGATTACCTGGCGCTTGGAATCATATAAGGCATTGAATGTATGGAATAATTCTTCCTGTGATCGCTCTTTCCCGACAAAAAACTGAATGTCGTCAATTAAAAGCGCATCAAGATTCCGATATAACTTTTTAAATTCACCGATGGCGTTGTGCTGCAAGGCTTTAACCATATCGGCGACGAAGCGTTCGGAATGTACGTAAGCCACATTCGCCGCGGGTCGGTGTTTGAGAATAAGATTGCCAGCCGCTTGCATGAGATGGGTTTTACCAAGACCCACGCCACCATAAATAAAAAGCGGGTTATAAGCGCCACCAGGATTCTCGCCCACCTGATTAGCCGCAGCGCGGGCCAACTGATTTGATTTGCCTTCGACATGACTTTCAAAAGTAAAGTCGGGATTGAGACGGCCAGCGATAAATGTCGTTTTAGCTGGGATCGAAACTTCAACTTTGGCTGAAGGCGCCGCTAAATTGTGAGACACGGCACGAGATTGACTGCCAACATCAATTTGGACCTTAAGAATTCCTCCGCTGTACTCACTGACCAGCTCAGTAATGCGTTCGAGGAATCGCTCGCGTACCCAGTCCATCACGAAGCGGTTGGGCGCCAGCAATTTAAGCGCTTGCACGTCTTGGGCGGCGTGCAGCGGGCGCAGCCAAGTGTTGAATTGTTGTGCCGACAGTTCTTCTTCCAGCCTGTCTAGGCATTTTTTCCATATCGCTGACTGCATGCGTTTTCTGCGCTGTGAACGGCGGGAGCGAAAGTCTAGCCACTAAATTTGGAGTTATCCACAGATAAATGTGTTTTGGTTTTTATCGGGTTAACACAAGAATATGTTGACAAACCTTCGCGTGAGGCAGTAAGTTTGCCGCCCTTTTATGTGGCGGCTGTGTCGTAAGCCACCCAACGCAGAACAGAAGAGTCCAATGAAACGCACCTTTCAACCGAGCGTCATTAAACGCAAACGCACACACGGTTTTCGCGCGCGCATGAAAACCACGGGTGGCCGCCGCATATTGGCCGCACGCCGCGCTAAAGGCCGCGCTCGACTGAGCGTGTAACTTGGTTAGCGCCCACCGCGGGCTGCCTAAATCGCAGCGGTTGTTGAAACCGATTGAGTTCACGGCCACCATGAAGAGCGGCCAGCGTTGGCGTAATGATTTGTTTGGAACCTATGTAGCGCCAAATTTTACTTCCCACGGGCGCATCGGCGTTGTCGTTTCACGCAAGACCTCGCCTCGGGCGGTAATACGAAACCGCGTTAAACGCCAAATACGCGAATCGTTTCGACATAACCAGGAACGATTTGGTGGGTTAAGTATCGTAGTACTGGCCAATCCCAAAGCCGGAGCGGCAAAACTTGAGGCCCTGCGTGTAGCGCTGCAACAACTGTGGGATACGATAGAAAAACAGTGCAAAAAGTCTTAATCGCTTTTATCGGTGCTTACCGTTATTTGTTCAGTCCTTGGCTCGGCAATCACTGCCGATTTCATCCGAGCTGCTCGCATTACGCCCTCGAATCGATCGAGCTTCATGGCGCAGGCCGCGGATTGTGGCTAGCGGCGCGACGTTTATCGCGCTGTCACCCTTGGCATGCAGGGGGTTACGACCCCGTTCCCCCTTCTCATAACTCTATTTCAACGCCCAAACATGGATAATCAACGTCTGTTTTTATTTTTTGGGCTGGCCCTGGTTTTGATGTTGATATGGCAGGCGTGGGAACAGCAAAACGCTCCGCCGCCAGCGCCTGTTGCTGCCACGGCGCCATCAGCAGCTCCAGGAGTGCCGCAAGTGCCAACCGCCTCGCCAACGCAGCCATCCGCCTCCACACCCCAAGCGACGGAAGGTTTGCCTAAGGGCCAACGACTTCAGGTGCGCACGGATGTCATCGATGCCGTGATCGATACCCAAGGCGGCGATCTGCGTGAGTTGGCGTTACGTCATTATCCTGTCGCTGCCGATAAGCCCAATGAACCATTTCAGTTGATGCAGGACACGGCGAGCGAGCTCTTTATCGCACAGTCGGGTTTGATTGGCCTCGACGGACAATATCCCACGCATAAAACTTTATTTACCGCTGAAAGCCAAGGTTACGTTTTAGCCGATGGCCAAAATGAATTGCGTGTGCCATTAACGTGGCACGCCGCTGACGGCGTGCAATACACCAAGATTTATATTTTTCACCGCGGCAGTTACGTAGTGGATGTGGAATTTGTAGTGAAGAATGCCAGCCGTCGCGAATGGAGCGGTTATTTTTACGGCCAGTTTCAGCGTACCCACACTGCTCAGAGCGGATTGTTTAGCGTGGCACCCAGCTACACGGGCGGCGCTATTTATACACCAGAAAATAAATATCAAAAAATCCCGCTTGATGAAATGGCGAAAAGCCCTCTCAAACGCGAAGCGTCGGGCGGATGGGTGGCCATGCTGCAGCATTATTTTGTAAGTTCGTGGATGCCCGCTAAAGACGAGCGCAATGAATTTTATTCCGACGTGCTCAACAGCACGCGTCATGTATTGGGATTGAAGAATATCAATCCCACGAAAGTGGCGCCCGGACAAAGCGGCGTGCTGCGCGAAAGTTTGTATGCGGGCCCCAAGGAACAAAAAATTCTCAAGACGTTGGCGCAAGGCATGGACCTTACGGTGGATTATGGTTTCCTCACCGTCATTGCCGCGCCGCTTTTCTGGTTATTGGAATTGATTCATAGCTTGGTTCGTAATTGGGGCTGGTCAATTATTCTTCTGACGATTCTCATCAAGGCCGCGTTTTATCCGCTGTCGGCCACGAGCTACAAATCCATGGCGCACATGCGCAAGATGCAGCCGAAGATGCAGGCGCTGAAAGAACGCTATGGCGACGATCGCCAAAAACTCAATCAAGCCATGATGGAGTTGTACAAGACGGAAAAAATTAATCCGCTCGGCGGCTGCCTGCCGATTCTTATTCAAATTCCGGTTTTCCTGGCGTTGTATTGGGTGCTGTTGGAAAGCGTCGAGATGCGCCAAGCGCCGTGGATTTTGTGGATTAAAGATTTGTCGGCCCAGGATCCATATTACATTTTGCCGATCCTCATGGGCATTTCCATGTTCGTACAGCAAAAATTAAATCCGCAGCCGGTCGATCCTATCCAACAAAAAGTTTTCATGGTGATGCCGTTCATGTTCACCGTGTTCTTCCTGTTCTTCCCCGCTGGTTTAGTGTTGTACTGGACCGTGAATAATATTCTCTCCATTGCTCAACAGTGGCGCATTACTCGCATTGTTGAGGGCAAGACAAAAAAATAATTTCGCGCCGTGGCCAATCCGAATAATCGCCACGAGCAAAACAAACCCCCGCGGGATTTAGATACCATCGTTGCCGTCGCCACGCCGCCCGGACGTGGCGGCATTGGCGTCGTGCGCATCTCGGGAACCAAGACGCGAGAATTAGCGCAGGCCATATTGGGCCAGCTTCCGCGCGCGCGCCATGCCAGCCTTGCTCATTTTGTAGGCGCCGCAGGCCAAGCTATCGATCAAGGCCTCGCGTTATTCTTTCCCGCTCCGCATTCGTTTACCGGCGAAGACGTGTTGGAACTGCACGGTCACGGCGGACGCGTGGTGCTGGATATGTTAATCCAGCGAGCGTTAGAGCTAGGCGCGCGCGCCGCGCGACCGGGCGAATTTTCCGAGCGCGCCTTCTTGAATGGCAAAATGGATTTGGTGCAAGCCGAAGCCGTCGCCGATTTAATTGAAGCGGGATCGGAATCGGCAGCGCGCTCGGCCTTGCGTTCGCTGGAAGGCGAATTTTCCAAGCGCGTAGAAGCGTTGGTGGAAGCACTGATTCGACTGCGCATGTATGTCGAAGCCGCGATTGATTTTCCCGAGGAAGAAATCGATTTTTTAGCGGATGAGCGCGTATTGCAGGAGCTCGATGCATTGCAACGCGACATCGCCAGTTTGCTCGAATCCACGCGCCAAGGTTGTTTGCTGCACGATGGCATGACGGTGGTACTCGCGGGTCCGCCGAACGCGGGCAAATCCAGTTTGCTGAACGCGCTAGCGCAATCCGATACCGCGATAGTCAGCCCCATCCCTGGCACCACGCGCGATGTATTACGCGAACGCATTCATATCGACGGCATGCCTTTGCATATCGTCGACACCGCTGGCTTGCGCGAAGCTTCCGACGCCATCGAATCCGAAGGCATACGCCGCGCGCGCCAACAAATGCAGCGCGCTGATCGGATTTTATTAGTCATGGAGGATACGGTTGCTGATGATTTATCCACGCTCGTTGCTGAATATTTACCGGCCAAGCTGCCTTATGTCGTGATACGCAATAAGATTGATCTAACCGAACGCGTGCCTGGCAAAGTTACTCGCGGCAACGTAGTGGAAATTTCATTATCGGTGAAAACTGGCGCGGGGCTCGATGACTTGCGCCAATATTTAAAAGATTGCGTGGGTTTCCATCCCGCGGGCGAAGGCATGTTCATGGCGCGCCGCCGCCATCTCGACGCCATTCAGCGCGCCCAAGCGCGTTTGGTTCAAGGTAAATCGCAATTACAGAACGCACGCGCTGGAGAATTGTTGGCGGAAGATTTACGTTTGGCGCAACAAGCGCTTTCCGAAATCACCGGTGAATTTACCTCGGATGATTTGCTCGGTCGGATTTTTTCCAGCTTTTGTATTGGAAAGTAGTATCAAGTTTCACGATATCCCAGTAAGTCCCACTTACGCACGTAGTAAGCTGAACTTACAGATGTTTTTCTTCCTGTAATGTGCTAGGTTGTCTCGTGGAAGCCGGTTAAATCTGGCCCCAAATAGAGTTATTGGCCAATCGAAAAACTGATTTGGGGCCATTTCTCCGGGGAAAACCGCGAAGGAGACAACCATGGGACTGACGGACACACAGTTAAAGCGCGCCAAACCGCGCCAGAAGCCCTACGAGCTGGCGGACGGTGGTGGTCTGGTTGCTGAGGTAATGCCGAGCGGGACCGTTGCTTGGCGCTATCGCTATCGCCTTAACGGCAAACGCGAAAAAGTGAGTCTTGGCAAATACCCTGCGGTGTCTCTTGCCAAAGCTCGAGCCAAGGCCGCCGGTTTTGCCGTGGTGGTAGCTGCTGGCGACTCTCCGATGCGGGAAAAAAAGGCCGCCAGGATCGCCGTTCACACGCCGCAGATCCTGGAGGACTTTGCCCGTCTGTGGCTGACCGAGGAAGTGGAGAAGTCGCGCAAGGACACGAAACAGATCCGCCGTTATCTTGAGAAGGATGTTTTTAAAACCTTGGGCCGTAAGCGCCTACCGGAAATCACGCCGGCGGACATTCTTGACATCACCGATCGCATTAAGGCTCGCGGCTCGGAGCAGGCGGCGCTCCAGTTGCGCAACATCCTGAAGCGGCTCTTTGCCTACGCCATCGCCCGTCAAATGACGACCACAAACCCAGCGGCGGCGATCCAAGCTCGATATATCGCGCAACAGAAATCCCGTGACCGTGTACTGAGCAAAAATGAAATCGGCGAAATGCTGCGCGCGGTATATCGATCCTCGATGCGCACATCCAACAAGGTAGCGTTGCATTTGCTGCTGATCACGATGGTTCGCAAAACGGAGCTGACCGAAGCACGCTGGGAACATGTTGATCTGAAGCGCGGCGAATGGCACATCAACGAGACAAAGAACGGTAAGCCGCATGTCGTCTATTTGTCGCTACAGGCCAAGAAATTGTTTGAGGAGTTGCGCGCCATGGCAGGTGATTCACCCTGTGTGCTTCCCAGCCGTTCAAAACCACAAAAACCAATATGTGCGAGCACGCTAAACCATGCCCTGTATGCGCTCGGTATTCCCCTTGAACGGGGGTTTATCATTCACGACTTGCGCCGCACCGCGTCAACTCATTTGAATGAAATCGGATTCTCGTCCGACGTGATCGAAAAAGCGATGAACCACACTCTTGGCGGCGTGAGAGGCGTTTATAACCGCGCTGAGTATTCCGACCAAAGACGCGAGATGCTGCAACAGTGGGCCGACATGGTAGATGCCTGGGTAACAGGAGCAGAAGTTGTGCCGATGGGATTCAAATCTGCGCGAGTAACAGCGTGAACATCCACTGTTTATTTTTATGGTCGCCAATCAGGGCGGCACATTTCAACCACACCAACGACGGAGAACAATGATGAAAACTCAAGATAAGACAGTTATCGCAACGGCGGATCTCAACGCGCTCCGCACCGCGGTCCAGCGCATCGGCACCGCGCTTCGGACCATGAAAAAAGATGACACCGATGAAATCCTGCGATCGGTTTTACTCGACGCGGCTCTGCGCGACCAAGATGCGTCACTCGATGTGTTCGAACGTATCGACGGGAGCAAGCTGAGCGCAGTTGCCTGACTCGAAGTAACGCGCCTAGGCCGACGGGCCGAAAACCGGGATAACCCTTGCCCGGCTGGCGCGGTTTCCTTCCAAGGGCCAATGTGAAAAGGAGTACAAATGTCGAAGAAAAAACCGTCGTCGATTGTTGACTTGGCAGAGCGGCGCGACAAAAAAATACAGCAGAAACAGGTAATACAGGTAATAGGGACATTGTGGCCTAATTATGAACGTGTGTTATCACTATCTCATTCGCCTTTTGGTAAAGAAAACCGAAAGTTTGTCGCTGAGTTTGAAACATATAAACGAGAAGCCTCGTCTCTTTACGAGGTAATACAAAATTCTTCCGACATACAGGAGTTCGCCGCGCACCTAAAAAAGAATCCCCTAAGCCCTCGCGCGATAATGTTTTTGGTTTTGGTTGCACAGAAAAAATTTAGATCCGAGCAGGCAGCGCGCATTGCGTCATTGAAGAACAAAATTCCAAAGGACGAAATACGAGAAGATTGGCAAAAAAATAAAGCGTCGTACAAAAGCAAAGCAGACTATGCGCGCATCAACACGAAGTTGATCAACAGTAAGTATGGTCTCGATATGAAGCCACGAACCATCGAGCGAGAATGGTTGTCGAAGACGAGCTGAAAAACGAACAAGTAATTTAGTTAGCAGATCCAAGATAAGGCCCGCCACGTGCGGGCCTTTGTTTTTCTGCGTTTGTGGATATGTCGTCTGCTAGCAAAGCGCGCTGTTTGCTAGCAGACGCTATAGATTGGTTGGAAAAAACTCTCCATCATCAAGATCGACATTCATCAGATGCGCTTGAGCGCTACGAGGACAGCATGACACAAGCACTTCTCAGACTCCCCGAAGTCATCAAAATGACCGGGCTATCCCGTTCAGAAATATATCGCCGCGAGGCGCTGGGAGAATTCCCGCGCCGCGTAAACCTTGGCGCGCGCTCGGTCGCATGGCCACTAGGATCTGTTCAGGAATTTATAGAAGCGCTCATCCGGCAGAGCCGCGAGCGCCGGTGCGCGCAACCAAGTTGCAACAAGACGGATTAAAGTAGTGAGGCGCATGTCTGACACCGCCCAATCGGGTTACACGGCTCCACACGCTTCCTGCGCAGAATCGAAGACGTTCTGCGAGCAGTGTCGCGCACCATTCAGAGCGCGAATAAGGCGAGGAGAAAACCGGGATAGATTTTGCTCGCCAATATGCCGTTATCGGTGGCACAACACACATCGCGCAGAGAAACGAAACTCGGTGGCTGCAAGTGTAGATGCGGCGGGTTCAGGTGGAAAACAAAAGCAGACGAAGATCAAGCGCGTCTTCACAGAACTCGCCTGCGGTCGAAGTCTCAATCGCTTCGAGGCCGAACGGCTAGGCGATCATTGCCTTCACTCGACAATCGCAAAAATCGAGTCACGTGGCATCGAAGTCTCACGGTACAAGGAGACAGTGCCTGGTTTCGGTGGACATGCGACACGAGTTTGCCGGTATGAACTCGATGAAGAGAACCGCAAGCGTGCAGCAGCATTGCTGGGGTGGCGAACATGCCCGGGAGACCCGTAGGTGAGATCGCTTGGCGCGCCATTATTGGATACGAGCCGCGCACAGTCGCTAGGTGGTGCTATCCGGCTGACTTCGAGCCAGAACGCACCGAGCCGCCAGTGGTCAAGTGGCGCAAGGCTGTGCTCGGACCCGATGGTCCAGCGTCGCCGACTACGCGAGCGGTTCTGCTGGTGCTTAGCACCCACATGGATGATCAAGGTGGATCGTGTTTCCCGAGCGCGGACCTTCTCGCAAAGGAAACCAGGCTATCAAAGCGCGCGGTCCTCAAACATCTGCAATTTGCAGAGGTCGAGATCTGGATCGAACGAACACTTGCGATGGGTTATGGAAAGGGATGGAAGCGGACAGAGTATCAAGCGACCGTCCCGATGTTTGGTGGTGACGCACGGTCACCACGAAGCCAGCACCGGAGACGGCGGGAACGAGTCGCCGCCGATGCTGGTGACCCTGACGCCATATCGTGGTGACTCTGACGACACTTAGTGGTGACGCACGGTCACCATAGTAGTCATGAGTAGAAAGAGAGGATCTGTGTCTACAGGAAAGAATGTATCTATTTAGTTTTAACAGAATACAGATATTAAACAGAGACAGGAGACGCGATGACAACTCAGAAACTTGAAAAGCAGATAACGCAGGGCGAGGCTCGCCTCGCCGAGATTATTTCGGAAATGTCCAAACACGAGCGCGCCAAAGAACATGGGCAACACCAACTCGCCCAGGCCAGGTCGGAGGTTGATGACTTGACCGCCAGCATCAAAACTTCGCGCAGCACGTCAGCCGAACACGGCGCGGAGCTGGCCGAAGCACTACGCGAAGTCGCGAGGCTCGAGGACAAGGCGGTCGAACTAGAACGCAATGCCGAGCCAAAGCTGCGCGCCCTCGAGAAGGAACAGGAGCATCTCCAAACTGAGCTGGCGAAAGCAGCCCGCGAACTCAACCGCGCCAGGTTCAGCGATGCGGTCATCCGGTACCAAGAGGCACTCCGTCCGGCAATGCCAATAGCGGACGAGATCAGGGCGCTCGCACGCAGGGCCGGGATAGCGCTAGCGCCGGATGACGTGCCGAGTTGTTTACTTCACCGAGACCCTGAATTCTTGAACATCGCGGGTTACGTGCTGAAGGTCTGAGGCGACAACTGACTGAACATCCATGAAGGTTGAACATGAGAAATAAATCTAAGCAGGACATCATCGATCATCGCCGACGCCACGTGGCAGAGTTGCGCCTCAACGGCTTGACGATCCGAGAAATCGTGGAAGAGTTGCCGAAGCGCGGCGTCGTCAGAGACGAAAATGTTTCTTGGGCGCTCGGCACCATCGCTGGTGATATGAAGGCGCTGGAAAAGCATTGGCGAGACGCCGCCTTGCGAGACATCATCGAACTTAAGGGCATCACGAACGCCCGACTCGAGGTAATCATCCGCGCCGCGTTCAATATCAAGGACCACAAGACCGTACTCGCCGCACTTCAGCAACAACGCGAATTATTCGGGCTCGACGCGCCGATCAAGACTCAGATTGCTGGCATCCCGGGTGGTGAGCCGATACCCATACGGCCGGCTTCGATCATGGAGGGCGTGGATCTCACAAAACTTACAAATGAAGAACTCAATGCTTTCGAGATCGTCACTCAGATCCGCGAGCGACACATAGCTGATCACAGCAACCGTGCTGAAACGACGAAGCACTGAACAAGGATATCTCTGAAATGTTTAAAGCCTACAGAACAGTTGTAGCAAGTGGCGTTGGCATTCCCGGACTCGCCATGCTTCAGATGGCGATCGGTCTGGTGAAGGAGCATGGACACCTGCTCAGCCCGGTGCTGGCGCTGACCAATGGAACACGGTTGCCGCCAGGGCTGCTGGGTTCCCTGAAACTCACCATACCCCATCAACTTTTTCTAACAACAGGAGTACAAAACAATGGCAACCGTAACGCCAAATCACGACATAATCGCCGCCCGCAAATTGGTACATGAAAAGACCAATACGCCGGCCTCCATCGCGCGCGCCGCAGCACTGAATCTTGTAGACCTCAAAGTTGGTGAGCTGAAGGTAGCACTCGATCAGGTCGGCACTGTCGGAGATTCCGCCGCGGACACGGCCATCGGTGCCTTTAGGGCCGCGCTGTAATTATTTTGAGTACGATCATTCCCAATTTTCTAACACGGAGTAAAAAACAATGACAACCGTAACATTGCAGAGTCCAACACAGCAGATGATCGAACGATCCAAGAATGAAGTAACGGTCAATGACGCCATCGGACGCAGCTACACACTGGCCGACCCGGGCGTCACCGCTGAGTACGATCACGTCCTTGCGCTCGGTAAAGCGGCTGACAACCAAACATTTTTGGCGATGACGATGCCGCTAATTTACTTGAAGGCCATCGACGGTGATCCGGTCATACCGCCGCGCACCCTGGCTGAGGTTCGGGCGCTGATCCAGCGCATCGGGCGGGACGGGATGAAGGCTATCTCGGTCGGTATCGAGGCGAATTTCTTCGACAGCGTAGCCTTGGAAACGGAGAAAGCGCAGATAAAAAAATCGTGAGCCATGCGCCGCTGCACGAGGCGCTCTACTTGGTCAAGAACGGCGTGCCGTTCGACGTGGCCTTCTCGATGCGCCGCACGGAGCGGCACGCATGGTCGATTGTGATGGGCGAGCTTGAGGGCGGGCGGTTCAACTGGGAGAGTTTTTCTTTTGAGCGTCCGAAGCAGTGACCAGACTTAACAGTCGCTGTTGCGCTGTTACCAGGTCGTCCACATCGCCCAGAGCACCAGGGCGCAGGCCGCGAGCACGAGCAGCGCGAGTACGATGACGAAGGGTGAGAGCAACCCGAGAACCAGGATTTGCAATTTCTGACCTTCGGTGGCAACCGGCGCGACCGCCCTGGGTTCGAGTCGTTGCCGGGGATATTGGACGAACGTGGTGTGGTCAGCCAGCCAGTCCTGAAGTTTAAACAGCAGTCGTTTCATGAGGAGCAGCCATGTTAGAAGCGTATAAGGTCGGCATTCGTATCAGTCTTGTCAATCACGTCAGTCGTGGCTTGGCGGCGCTGGTCAAAGAATTCGGTACCACTGGCAAGGCGGCGGAGGTGCTTCAAAACAGAATCGACAAAATCAAGCTCTCCATGGCGAAAGGCGGCCTGATGCTCGGTGCCGGTTCCGCGATCGCCGCGCCCCTGATCTTCGCCATCGACAAGGCCGCCGAATTGCAAAAGCAAATGATCGGGGTCCGCCTGGCCACCGCAGGCACGCAGGAAGAAATGGACAAGCTGCGAGCCGTGATCGAGCGGACCGCATCACAGACGATCTTCTCTAACATCGACGTAGCGAAGATGGGCAAGATCATTGCGACAGGAACCGGAGTAAATTCCCAGCAGCTCATGGGCCTGCTGCCGCAGTACGCGAAGTTCGCCGATGTGCAATATCTCATGAAAGGCACGGCCTACACGGAGTCGGTCTCCGAGGCGATCCGTTTGGCGCACACCGCGAAGAAATACGACCCGGAATCGCTCGCCAAGTATCTCGACCTGCTGACGAAGGTTTCCTTGATTGTGCCGGGCAGCCTTGGCGAAGTCGGCCATGCGCTCAAATACTCTCAAGGAGTCGCGAACACAGCGCTCGGCGTCAGCGATGACCAAATGGTGATCTTAACTGCCCTGCTCAACCGCCTGGGTTTCGCCGGTAGCCGCGGCGGCACCAACCTGATTGCTGCCATGACGCGCACCATCCCTGGAATATTCGGGTCGGGATTGTTGAGTGGCAAGAGCGGCGAGGCGCTCCGAGCGATGGGCATGGCCGACACGTCCGGACACTCCAAGTTTCTTAGCGGCGGCAAGTTTGACGCCATGCTCTGGATGCGGGGCCTGTCGGAATACGTCCACCGCGAGATGGTGCGCAACCCCGAAGGCATCGCCCGCCAGAACATCATGCGCAACTTCCAGCACGCCTTCGGAACGCAGGGCGCGCGCGTCGCCTCCCTGCTGGCCGATCCGCAAGCCCTGACACAACTGAGCAAACTCGGCGAAACGTTTCAGCACCTGGCTTCGACCGGCGCGATGCAATCAGTCTTTGCCAACGAGTCCGTATCCCAAAAATGGATGAACGCCCACACCAACTTTATCTCGGCAATGACTGAGCTGGGTTACACCTTGTTGCCGCTGGCTACAAAAGTTTTGACCAAGCTCAACACCGGGCTTCAACATTTGATCGACTGGATCACCAAGAACCAGACCGCGGTGCGATTGCTGACATCGGCGCTGGTTGGTCTCTCGGTTGGTTTGATGATCCGGGGTTCGGTGATTCTTCTCACGGCCGCCTTCAAGGGTCTTGGGATAGCAATGGTGTTCAACCAAGTCGGCGGCATAGCGGGGATCGTCAAGCTCTCAACAGCTCTGACCGGCATCGGTGGCGCTCTGGGTGTGCTGACGGCCACGGCTGGAACTTTTCTAGCCGCTTATGCTGGATGGAAAGCTGGCGGTTACATCAACAGTGGTATCAGTTGGGGCCTGACGAAATTACGCGGGCGCGATACAACCACTGGAACATTATTGAATGAATGGATGAACCCGAATGATGGTGGTTCATATTTTGTACCGTCGCAGGCTGCCAAGACACGTGAAATTATTCATAATCATATCCACATCGATGGTCGCAAATTTGCAACGGTGATGACAGAACACCAGTCGCGTTCCCTGTTCGGCCCGCAGCGCGGCAGCTCAACCTTTGACGTGACTATGATGCCGCCGACGGTTGGCATGCCGCTGCTCGGGACACACTGAGTCCGGACGGTATGACTTTGGACCAGCGATTGATAGCATGACCCTCCACAGACATATGGGGAGGCGAGCATGCCGGTCATCGCAGTTCTTTTCCTATTGACCATGTCGGCCAGTTCGTGGGCTGGCGATTTTAGTAAGGTTGTCATCCATATGGGTCCATGGACCATCAAGTCCTATCAGGAGGATTCACTAGCTTTTGAGATCGGCAGTCGCTGTGTTGCGGTTCAATACGCAAATGGTGCCGAAGCAGAAGTGATGGCAGATCCAGATAACTCAGACAACAAAGAAACCGTTAAATTATTTGTAGCCTTTGCTAATTCTTATTCAGACGCCAGAGTATTCATTGATGATGCGATGCGGTTTGATAATTATTTAAATGAGCATGAACCACAGCGCGGTAGAAGCTCGGGTATTTTCAAGGTTAACGAATTAGGGGGCGATAAATTATTTGTGACATTCAGTGTAGGTCGGATGGATGTTGGCCGCTATACCTTTGCGCTTGGCGATATGAGGCGGTTGTCCAGTTATCTGCACCAGAAAAATTGTATTTTGCATACTAAAATTAATCGTCAATACGTCTCAAAGGAGATGTACGACAAGATAGAACCTGGAATGGATGACGACAAGGTTGCACGTATTCTCGGCGTTCCAGATGAGACAGACATGAACCTCAATGATCGTGATCAGATCGAGGCCAAAACTTTGATATGGGAGGATGGTTTCGGAAACCACCGTATATTGATCTCGTTCGATGGCAAGTCATTTGTGATTGCTAAAAAAATTGAATCTAAAAGCAGATAGTTATTTCCACTTTTCATGACATGGCTGGTCTTCACATGGCTGATCTTCCGCTGAACGAATCTTTTGATACCTCCGGTGAGTGGTACCTGCCAGAGAATCCTGAACGCAAAATTGCGGGCAGCTTGCACTACACACCAGAGCGAACGGAGCTTCAGTTGCATGAAGCCTTTCAGCCCTTGCAGGGCGCGATCCATGTAGGCAACACCGAACAGGTCTATCCGGTAATCCACGGCACCACCCGCAACAGCGAGGCTATGACACTGTTAAACGTGCAGCGCATAGGTGTATCCATCAGCTTCAGATTAAACGTCATACGGCAGCCCGAACGGCTGCTTACCACCTTGCTGCTGATCGGCGCGCACCTACCCACCAACTTTGCATATCCTGAAATACGTTGCCGCGTTCCTGGCCTCCAGGTGTGGTTGTCGAGGCAGATCATCGAACAGTCTTTGGATACGGACCAGACGACAGACAACATCACGATGAGCTATCGAGTATTGGGTCTGTCAGAAGAGACCATGGCCGTGCCGACCATTAACGCAATCTTAGGTTGGGGAATCAGCCGTCATGCGAAGGCGGCCGATTTCACCTCTATCGCGGTCACAACATCAGGCTGGGTAATTATCCGCCCTAATGCGCCGCAACCCATCGAATGGTACTTCGAGCAATTGGGCAAGATCACCACGCTGCTAAGCTTCCTCGCGGGCGCATCTATGTCACCCGACTGCATTCAAGTATCCATCGGCGGGGAACACCGTGAGGTGTCTGTGATGGTAACCTTAAGAGACGCGAAATATTGTCAGTACACAAACCTCCACGAGTTCTATATGCCGCGCGGCACTATGGAAGCAGAACTCAAGGACGTAATGGCCCGCTGGTTCGAGATTTACCCGAAGGTCGCCATGCCCAGCCAGTTGACCTTGAGTGTGCTGGCTTCGGAGAAGCTGTGGTTGCACGTCGAGTTCCTATCGCTGATGCAGGCGTTGGAAGGTTTTCATCGCAGCTTGTTCGGTGGCAGCATCACCCTGTGCAAGCGGCTGGATGCTCTGGCGAAACTTCTTTCGGAGCCGATCCGGGCGATGATTCTTGGAGTGGACCGAAAGGTGCCGCGCTTATGGATTGACACACGCAATTACTACACGCATTGGGATGAGAAGCTCCGTGCCGGCGTGCTCGATGGCCAAGCCATGTATTATGCGAATGTGCGTATGCGCCATTTCCTGCGCGCCCTGTATCTCAACCTCATTGGCATACCACAGCAGGCAATCCTCAAGTCGCTTACGAATGCAAGCGACACGTCGCAGCATCTCGTGCAGCTAAACGCCATCGAGCGACGCCACACTGACCCGAACGACACCTCCGAGGTAATCATGTCGATGCTGGAACAAAAAGTGGACGGGGTTGCCGAGCGAGAGTCGTCATCTGGTGATGTAACTGATTCCGACAATAAGGCCAAAATGTGACACAGCGTTGCGAACAAAAATTTTATGACTTCAACCGAAAAGGTTTCTCTGCCAGAGCCAAGACGCGGCAAGCTGCCCAAAAGCAAAAAATCAAAACTTTGATTTATCTAAACCATGAGTGTTCACGCACTTAGCTTGTTGGGGCTGATAATGAATGGCCTTGGTGCGCTCGCCCTGGTGTTCTGTCCGCCGCCAGTTCTGCCACGAGAGATCATGGAAAATGGAGTGGAAAAAATACCTCAGACGCACGTTCTGGATTTCTTCCCGACAGAGAAAAAGAAGTGGAAACATCTTGTCCGCTTGTACGGGTTCCGCACCGGCGTTGGTCTTCTGTTTGCAGGTTTCTTGTTGCAGATCATCGTGGAGCTGAGCTACTAACGGCCCAGCCACAGCCATTTACAATGAAGACAATCAAGCTGCCGACCGGCACATTTGAATACGATCCGAGTAGGCCGCTAGGCAGACGTGGCGGTTTCGGCCAAGTTTTTGTTGGCAGAACAGCTAGCGGTGACGAGGTTGCAGTCAAGAAACTCCACGTTTCCGCGGCTGATGCCGCTCACCGTGAATTGCGTATCACGGAAGAACTAAAAGGGCGTTCGTTTTCACATGTGATTCCTTTCATCGATTCCGGTGAAGACGCTGATTCAGGTGATTACTTCGTCGTAATGACGAAAGCAGAAAGAAGCCTTCAGAGCGCCGTAGACAACGGCATGGCTCTTGACGTAAGCAATGCGGCGTCCGTCCTTTTGCAAATCGCTACGGGCTTGCTTGAGGTTGATGACCTGGTTCATCGCGATCTAAAACCCGATAACGTTCTGCTCCACGACGGAAAGTGGAAGGTCGCCGATTTTGGAATTGCACGGTTCGTTGAGGAGGCCACGGCAAGCAACACACTAAGAGAATGCCTCAGTCCTTACTACGCGGCACCTGAACAGTGGCGCTCAGAGCGTGCAACTCATGCGACTGATATCTATGCGCTTGGGTGTATCGGATTTTTCCTTCTCACACGGAAACCCCCGTTTGTTACCGACCCTCAGGCCGAACATCTACAGGCGGCTATACCGGCATTTGCCTGCCCTGACTCTCGTTTGCTGGCCCTTATAAAAATGACGCTACGGAAGAATCCCGCAACACGCCCAAGCTTGACTCGCGCCGTCGAATTTTTGAATGCGATAGTGGCAAAACCGCAGACGCAACGGACTGGTGACCCGTATTCACAGCTTGCTGAGGTGAGCGCTGAAGTTGCTGAATACGAGCAGCAGGAACAGGCTCAAAAAGAAGCAGAGCGAAGAACTAAAAAGACCAGAGATCAGCTCGCAAAAGACGCGTTTGAAATCTTGAAAGATAATGTCGAACGGCTGTGGGGCAAGATCCATGCTACGGCGCCGAATGCCGAGCGACATACAGGACTCGAGCGAAATGGGTTTGCGTGTAGCATTGGACCGGCCGTGCTAACCGTGGACTTCAATTACTCTACCGAAGCATTATCAGTTGGTCGTTTCCAACGCTCCGGTTGGGACGTAATTACAGTGGCCCGAATTATAGTCATACAGAAGGGCAAGTCATACTCCTGGTCGGCATCGTTGTGGTACGCCAAGCTTAGTGAGTCTTCGGAATATCGCTGGTATGAGGTTTCGTATTTTTGGCTTAGTAGCAACGCATTTTTAATGCCAAGCGCGGCCAATAATACGGACGAAGCAGATATGGCGGCATCGAAGGGCATGCATGTACTCAATATTGCATTTGGGCCGGCAGAAATCGATGACGAAATGGAGAGTGAGTTTCATGAGCGGTGGATCTGGCTTCTGTCCATGGCCGCTAAAGGCAGGTTAGCCCCGTTACGACAATTGCCGATTACTAATTGGCCTCCTGCGATGTGAGATTAACTGCCCGACAAAGTGATTTAACTTCGTAAACTGGTGGCGCTTAGGTACAGATCGTTTTTATGGCCCCAAATTTGGCCCCAAACCGGCATTGTGTGAGCGGATTAACCTTTCTGTTCACCACCTTACGGTGTTCTCACATTTCCTGTATTGGCAAATAAAAAATTTTAAATTTTGAATGCATTCACCGCGCGCTTAAAGATGCGCTGTTCCAGTTCATTGACGTGTTGGCCATAACGCGCGCGCAGATAATGTTCGAAAATTATATTGATGCGTTCTTTTATGTCCGGCCGCCGATGCGCGCAACGTCGCGCGAAGGCCAGCGGCGCTTCGTGCGGCGCACGTACTAAACCGGCATGCGCCAGTTTACGGCACAGGCGCAGATACAGTTGCTGCGTGCGGTCGACGGATTTTTTAGGACGCCACAACAAACCAGCATAAATCAGCGTTACCAATACCACAGCTGTCAGCAATAAACCCAGCATGCGTCCCCAAGAAATATCATCGAGACCCAGCGACGCAAGAAATTTTTCTTGACGCTCTTTGCCATAATCCACCACCCAGCGATACCAAGTTAGATTAGTTAAGTCCCAGTACCAGCGCGCGCGTAGCATGGCGTTTTCCAGCCAGTCCAGTCTAAGCGCGCGTAGCATGGCATCTGTCGGTAAACTTCCCAGCGCCACGCCTTGTTGTTCCAGGCGACGCACGGCGTCTAAACCCAACTCGATGCGTTCGGGCGCCACCGCGCTAGTGGGATCCATGCGCACCCAGCCGCGATCGGCAACCCATATTTCCGCCCAGGCATGCGCGTCGGATTGATGCACGATTAAATAGTTGCCAGCGGTGTTGAGCTCGCCGCCTTGATAGCCGACGACGACGCGGCTGGGAATGCCCGCGGCGCGCATGAGCGTGACGAAAGCCGCGGCGAAATGTTCGCAGAACCCGCGGCGCGCGCTGAATAAAAATTCATCCACCGGATCATCGCCGAGTAGCGGTGGATTAAGCGTGTAAATAAAATTTTCCCGATGAAAATAATCCAAAGCCGCGCGCGCCACCTGCAAGGAGTCGGCGCTATCGCGGCGCCATTGTTCAGCAAGCGTTCGCGCGCGCGGGCTCATGTCCGCGGGTAGCGCCAGGGCCTGTAAGCGATCCGCAGCGGACAACGCGCCCGTGTTATAGCGGGTATAAGAAGTAAGCGTGTAATTAATGCGTTCGCGTATCGGTTCGTTATATTGCAGCGTGAAGTCAGGTTGATAACGCGCTTGCGCGGGCGTCATCGCTGGTAAATCCAAGGCTGGCATCCAAATTTTATTGCTCGGCTCCAAAATTAATTGGTAGCGCACTGCATCCGTTAGGGGTACGAACGAAGCCTTTTTTGCTTCGCTCACGGTTCCACGATTCCAGCTTCGGCCGTCGGTTTCGGTAAGCACCAAACCGCGCCAATAAAGTTCCCGCGCTGGCGGCGGCGCGCCTTCGAAGCTCACGCGAAACGCGATCTCGGACGATTGGCTTAAATTACGAATACTGCCTGGCTGTATCGCATCGGGCATGCCAGTGAGGCCATTGAAAGCATCAGCGGGCAATCCCCATAGCGTTCCGCTTACGCGCGGGAAAAGCAGATATATAACGATCATTAACGGCAAGGCCTTGGCCAACATCATGGCGGATAAACGCAGTCGCGGTTTCATGTCGATGTTGGCTGGTTGAATAAGATGTATCAGCGCCGCCGTGATCAGCGTGACCGTCACCAATGCCCATGCGCCCAACCACAACGACTGAGAATAAAGAAAACCGCCGAGAACGATCAAATAAAATAAAAACAAACATACGATAAAATCGCGTTGAGTTTTAAGTTCAAGAAATTTCAAACCCAGCATGGTAATGACCAAAGCGATGCCCGGATCGCGGCCCAATAACGTGCCGAATTGGCGCAAGATCGCGACCACAACAAGCGCCATCAGTAGTAGCCGTATAGCGCGCTGCGGCCGATACCACTGAAAATTTTCAATGCCATAGCGCCACAGCAATGTCGCCGCGAATACAACGAGGGTCCACGCGGGCAACTCAAGCGCATGCGGCGCCACCGCTACCGCACCGGCCACCAGTAAACTATTAAACACGGCTCGCGGTGGCAGATGAGCATTCATGGTTTTAATTGGAACAAAGCGAGTGCCTTAAGACACTCGTGTTGATGCTGCGCGCCGTTGGAAGGCGCCAAGCTTTGTTGCGGTAAGCGCAGGCCATAAAGCGTGCCCGCGTTTTCGGCATCCAGCACCCAACGAGTCAGCACGCTCAGGCGTTGCTCGGTATCGAGGCCCGCGAGCGTATCCCAATCCAGCCATAGCGTCGGTTGATAAGCGCCGCCGAATTGTTTGGTATACCAGCTACCGCCGCGCGCCACGGCTTTCCAGTCGACGTGGTGGGGCGAATCGCCCGCATGAAATTCGCGCACGCCGATGAAATCATCGCCGCCAGGTTTAATTCCTGAAACCGACTCGAATGTTTCCCCCAAACTGGGATGAAATGGCAGGGGCGCGGCGGGGCAAGGATAGACCAGACAAGATTGCTGCAGCGTCACGCGCCGCGACCAAGAGTAAAGCAAACCCAATGGAAAGCGCGTGGAAATCATTATCGGTGGCGCTGATAGGTAGCCTCGTTTCACGCTGGTCACGCCGAGCTCGACCGCCGCCGAATCGCGTGGCGCAATATCAATGCAAGCGATTTCGTTTTTGCCCTGGCTGAGTGAAACGCCCAAACGCGGTATCGCGCTATCGTTGGCGAGATAAATTTTAAAACGCGCTATTTCGCCAGTGAACACGGGAGCGCCGCCACCCGCCGTCAGACGCAATTGCGCCAGATTGCGATGCGTGTAAAGCATCGATACCACGGCCAAGGAAGCGAGCAGAAATGTCAGCGCATAAGCCAAACCATTTCCATAATTAATTGCCGCGATCAGCTGCACCATTAGCAACAAGGCAAACAGCAAACCGTAACGTGTCGGCAGCATGAATAATTGCCGCCGTCCGAAAGTAATCGTATCGCTCATGTTTGGCGTGGAAGGCATATGAAGAAGGCTCGTAAAGATGAGTGTTAACCGCAGAGAGCGCAGAGTTATTTAAATTTATTTTTTTAAATCTCCGCGTCATCTGCGGTTAACACTCAAAAATCTTTTTACGGAATTGGCACCGACTCGATCAGCTGTGTCACGGAAATCGCACGGCTGCTGTTCACGGGACGCAACCGATGGCCAATGACCGCTGGCGCGATAATTTGCACGTCATCCGGTAACACCATGTCGCGTCCCGCCAGCAGCGCCCAAGCGCGCGCCGCCGCCAGCAGCGCCAGTCCCGCGCGCGGACTTAAGCCTTCGGCGTATTCACCAACGCGACGCGTGGCGCTGAGTAAATTTTGCACGTAATCCAATAAGGGTTCGGCGACGTGCACACGCGCCGCGAGCTGTTGCAGGCTGGTGAGTTTATCGGGTGTGATAACGGGCGTAAGCGATTCGAGTAATTCACGCCGATCACGGCCTTTGAGAAGAGCGCGTTCAGCGTCGCGATTGGGATAACCCATCTCGATGCGCATCAAAAAACGATCGAGCTGCGATTCTGGCAAAGGAAAAGTGCCGATCAAGTGATGCGGGTTTTGCGTGGCAATGACGAAAAAAGGCTCGGGCAATTTATAGGTGCTGCCATCGGTGGTGACTTGATGTTCTTCCATGGCCTCCAACAAAGCGCTTTGGGTTTTAGGCGTGGCGCGATTGATTTCATCGGTGAGCACCAGCTGCGCGAACAATGGCCCTGGATGAAAAATAAATTTTTTGTTTTCCGCTTGGTAAATGGAAACGCCGAGAATATCCGCGGGCAGCAAGTCGGCGGTGAACTGGATGCGCTGGAATTGCAGCCCCAGCACCTTGGCGAGCGCGTGCGCCAGGGTGGTCTTGCCCACGCCAGGCAAATCCTCGATCAGCAGATGGCCGCGTCCTAAAAGACAGGCCAAGGCCAGGCGTATTTGTTGCTCTTTCCCCAGGATAATCTGGCTAATGCGATGCACCACCGCATCCAAAATAGGCGCGGGTTTGGCGGATTTTTCGGTAGCGAGCGACATATAGCTTGATAGGTGATGAGCAAAACCAGGTTCGTCTATCAGTTATAGACGAGGCCCGCCGCCGCCGGAAGGTGAAATTCAGGCGCGCGTGGCTTATTATCGGCGCTCGAAATTATCCTGCCCAGCTAAAACCTCACCATGCCGCACCCAGAAACGTTTGATGTCATCGTCATTGGCGGCGGCCACGCTGGTACCGAAGCCGCGGCTGCAGCCGCGCGTTTAGGCGCAAAAACGTTGTTGCTTACGCAAAACATCGAAACCCTGGGCCAGATGTCGTGTAACCCGGCTATCGGCGGTATTGGCAAAGGACATTTAGTCAAAGAGATCGATGCCCTAGGCGGCATCATGGCGCGCGCTACTGACCGCGCGGGCATTCAATTCCGCATTTTAAATGCGCGTAAAGGCCCGGCCGTGCGCGCCACACGCGCCCAGGCCGACCGCGTGTTGTACAAAGCCGCGGTGCGTGAAATGTTGGAAAATCAGGGAAACCTCAGGCTTTTTCAGCAGACCGTGGAAGATTTAATCGTCGAAGGCGAACGCGTGGTCGGCGTGGTGACGGCCATGGGCGTTAAATTCCGCGCAACCGCGGTGGTGTTGACCACGGGTACTTTTTTGGCCGGCAAGATTCATATTGGGCTTGCGAATTATCAGGGTGGGCGCGCGGGCGATCCGCCGTCGAATGCGCTGGCAGCGCGTTTGCGTGAGCTACCCTTACGCGTGGGGCGTTTAAAGACGGGCACACCGCCACGTTTGGATGGGCGCAGCATCGATTACAGCGCATTGGAAGCGCAACCGGGCGATACGCCCACGCCCGTGTTTTCGTTTATGGGGGTTGCTGCCTCGCATCCACGTCAGGTCGCGTGCCACATCACTTATACCAATGAACAGACGCATGAAATTATTCGGCGCGGTCTCGACCGTTCACCGATGTATACGGGCGTCATCGAAGGTGTCGGGCCGCGTTACTGTCCGTCGGTGGAAGATAAAGTCATGCGTTTTGCCGACAAGGACCGACATCAAATTTTTGTCGAACCGGAAGGACTGACTACGCACGAAGTCTATCCCAACGGCATCTCCACTAGTCTGCCGTTCGACGTGCAATGGGATGTGGTGCGCTCGATTCGTGGATTCGAAAACGCCGTCATCACGCGTCCGGGTTATGCCATCGAATACGATTACTTCGATCCACGCGATTTAAAACCCTCGTTTGAAACCAAAGCGATCCAAGGACTTTTCTTCGCCGGCCAAATCAACGGCACCACCGGTTACGAAGAAGCCGCGGCGCAAGGATTAATTGCTGGAGTCAATGCCGCGCGCGCCGTGAAGCAACAAGATGCGTGGTGGCCGCAACGCGATCAAGCTTATATCGGCGTGTTGGTGGACGATTTGATCACGCGCGGCGTGACCGAGCCGTATCGCATGTTTACCTCGCGCGCCGAATATCGACTGAGCTTGCGCGAAGACAATGCCGATTTACGTCTTACTGAAATCGGGCGCGAGCTCGGCCTGGTGGATGAAACGCGCTGGCGCCGTTTTGAAGAAAAACGCCAAGCCATCGCGCGCGAACAAGAGCGTCTGAAAAAAACTTGGCTACATCCCGAAGCAGTATCGGCCGAAGCGAGCATGAACGTTTTGGGGCAAAACTTAACGCGTGAAGCCAACTTAATGGAATTGCTGCGCCGACCAGAAGCCAGTTACGCAACGCTGCTGTCGTTACCCGGAGCGGGCACGCCCGTAACCGACCCCGAAGTGGCCCAACAGCTGGAAATTCAGGCTAAATACGCGGGTTATATCGATCGCCAAGCGAGCGAGATCGCGCAACAGCAGCGCCACGAACAAACGCTGTTGCCTCCCGACTTGGATTATCAAAACGTACGCGGTCTTTCAATTGAGGTTCGGCAAAAACTCAGTTCCCACCGGCCGGCCACTTTGGGCCAAGCGGCGCGACTTTCAGGCGTAACGCCAGCGGCGATCTCGTTATTGCTGGTGCATCTGCGTCGTCGCGCTTGATTCCTCGCTCGGTCGACTAGAATAAGGACAGGTCCTTAAAGGATTAAACGAACACGGAGGAGCGGGCGCGATGCTGATTACTCCCAATAGTGCGTTGTACTATCTTGTGCAATTTTTAATCGTCGGTAATTTGTTGGCCTTGCTCATCGGCGTGATGATGTTGACGGCGCCGAAACGCTTGGCAAAATTTTTCAAGTTTACCGATCGCTGGATCTCCACGCGTCGTCTTACCAAACCTCTGGAAGTGCCGCGCCGCGCCGATCGCGCGATGCTGCGTTATCCGCGTTTGTTGGGCGCGGTGTTGCTGGCGAGCGCGGCGCTGATTTTGATCAAAGGAATTATTTTTATTTCGAGTTTAAGCGTGCATGATGGCGGCCAGCTGCTGGCGCGTTTTTATTCTGGAACCAACCTGTCGAGCATGGCTTGGGAAATTTTATGGTTGGCTTTAATAATTTTAATTTGCGTCGGCGCGATGCTGGCCTTGATCGTCGGCGTGTTGTCGATCTTTAGAACTCGTCAGCTGCGCCATTGGGCCGACACCACGACACGCTGGGTTTCCACGCGACGCTTAACCAAGCCGCTCGAGATACCGCGTTATCCACTGGATAAAATGGTGCGTGAAAATCCAAAAGTTTGGGGCGGCGCCATCAGCGCACTGGCTTTTTTTTCGGTGATCGTCTTGTGGTGGTTTATACGCCACTCCGCGTAATGTACTTAAGGTTGTTTGCTTGACGTTGCGGATGTAGTAGGCGCAAGCGTGGAAGCTGCTGGAGCGTTAACGTCGATTTTTTTCGTATAGGAAAAAGTATTAACACTCAAACTGCCGCCCGCGGCATCCACCACCGAAGCTTTCCATTCACCGGTCCAAGCGGGATTGAGAGTTTTAGTGGAATAAACCCGCCAGCGCGATGCCCCCACTTGAAACGGCATTTCGAACATGAGCTTGCCGTTGTACTCCCAGCGATGTGTCACCGTTTGCCCGGCCATGCCTTGTATTTCAGTGAAGTAGGCAATGTGGGTTTTGTCATTGCTCAGCGTGGCAATGTCATCCGTGGGTTCGTGATTTTTAATGTCGCTGGTGAAAATCGCGCGCGTCACCTGGCCAGCGGCCGGCACGTTAAGTTTGGTTGCGTCCGCGGGCGTGACCGCATCGGAAGCGGGTAACGGCGCATTGTTTTCCTCGGCGTGAGCGCAAAACGTGGCGTTTGCCACGCCTAAGAGTAAAACCAGGAATTTGGCTTTCATTGTGTTTCTCCTTTGAAGCATTATTTCCATATTGCTCAGCCCTTGATTGTGGCGAGCTTAGTCTAGCCTTGGGGCCGGGATAGCATAAAAGAGACGAAGGGCTTAAATTGCAGGATAAAAGTTAAGACGCCGAATAAGACGCGGGAAATATATGAAATTAGAAACACAGCTGCATCAAGGACTACAGGCGATGCATCTCGATCTAGCGCCATCGATAAGGCAAAAGCTCCTGACGTTTTTAGAGTTCCTTAAAAAATGGAACCAGACTTATAACCTCACCGCGGTGCGCGATCCGGAACAAATGATACCGCGGCATTTGCTCGACAGTCTGTCGGTGCTGCCGTATTTGCAGGGAAGCCGAGCACTGGATATCGGCACGGGCGCTGGGCTTCCGGGTTTACCCTTGGCTTTGGCGCGCCCTGACATGAATTTTACTTTGTTGGATAGCAACACCAAGAAAACCCGGTTTGTTACCCAGGCGGTACATGAACTGGGCTTGAAAAATGTACACATCGAAGCCGCGCGCGTGGAAAAATTCCATCCCACGGAAAAATTCGATACGCTGTTGGCTCGCGCGTTTGCCTCCATTCCTGATATGCTGGCAGCCAGCCAACATCTGTGCGCGCCGCATGGACGGTTCCTGTTGATGAAAGGAGTTTTTCCGCAGGAAGAGTTAGCGGCAATCACCAATGGATATCAAACCGAAGTAAAGGTGTTGCGCATACCAGGCCTGGATGCTGAACGGCATCTGGTCATTCTGACGCCGAATTGATGGCAGGAGCAGCGGCCCCATGGGCAAGGTTGTTGCAATCACCAATCAGAAGGGCGGGGTCGGCAAGACCACGACAAGTATTAATTTAGCCGCTTCATTGGTGAAGACGCGTCGACGCGTGCTGTTGATCGATATCGATCCGCAAGGCAATGCCACCATGGGCAGCGGCATCAACAAAGAAGAGCGTTCGATTACCGCGTATGAAGTTTTGCTCGGCCTTGAGCCTATCGAAGCCGCGTTGATTTCTATCGAAGATAGTTATGATCTGGTTGCGGCCAACAGCCGGCTTTCGGGCGCCGAAGTCGAATTGATCGATCTCGATCAACGTGAGCGACGTTTGCGCGCAGCGCTAGAAACAATGAGCGCGCAATATGATTATATTTTGATTGATTGTCCGCCCGCTTTAAATTTACTTACCATCAATGCTCTGGTCGCCGCGCAATCGGTGATGATTCCGATGCAATGCGAGTACTATGCCCTGGAAGGTCTTACCGCTTTGCTCAATACCGTGCGCAAAATTCGCGAAACACTCAATCCGGTATTGCAAATCGAAGGTTTACTGCGCACCATGTACGACCCGCGCAACAATCTCGACAATGAGGTTTCGGCGCAATTGAAGCAGCATTTCGGCGACAAACTTTATCGCACGATTATTCCGCGCAATATTCGCTTGGCCGAGGCGCCGTCGCACGGCAAACCCGTGATTGCTTACGACATGCAATCCAAGGGCGCGCAAGCGTACTTGGCCTTGGCTGGGGAGATGTTGCGGCGCGAAGAGGAAATCGCGGCGGCATGAAATTACCACGGATTTAAAATGAATGGGCTATCAGATTGCCGACCACGCTCGATAAGCGTGGCGATTTTTTAGGAGGCGGAGGACATGATTACTAATAAAAAATCTCAACGGCTGGGACGCGGATTAGACGCGTTACTGAGCGCTTACGAGACACCAACGCAAAAAGACGAATTGCGTCAGATTCCCATTGATCAATTGCAACGCGGTAAATACCAGCCGCGCACGCACATGAATCCGGAAGCTTTGGAAGAGCTGTCCGCTTCCATCAAAGCCCAAGGCGTGGTGCAACCGATCGTGGCGCGGCGTTTGTCTGCGGGCAGCTACGAAATCGTCGCTGGCGAGCGCCGTTGGCGCGCGGCGCAATTGGCGGGCCTGGAAACCATTCCCGCGGTGGTGCGGCAGATTCCCGACGAAGCGGCAATCGCGATCGCGCTGATTGAAAACATCCAGCGCGAAAATTTAAATCCCATCGAGGAAGCCAACGCCCTGCAACGCTTGATCGATGAATTCGGCATGACCCACCAGCAAGTCGCGGAAGCCGTGGGCCGTTCGCGCGCCGCGGTAACCAATTTGTTGCGTTTATTGACGCTTAATGGCGATGTGCGCGAATTGCTCGAAAGCGCCAAAATGGACATGGGCCATGCGCGTGCGTTATTGGCCCTCGACGGCAAACCCCAAAGCCAAGCGGCGCAACAAGTGGTGGATAAAGGTTTGTCGGTGCGCGAAACCGAAAATCTGGTGCGCCGCTTGCTGGCGCAACCCACTGGACATAAGTCCTCCACAAACCGCGTGGATGCCGATGTGCGTTTGTTAACGCAGCAATTGTCGGAAAAACTGGGCACCAAGGTACGCTTACAGCAAAGCGCCAAAGGCAAAGGCCGCTTGGTAATCGAATACAATTCGCTTGATGAATTGGATGGTATTTTGGCGCATATTCGCTGAAATACCCGCCTGAATATCGAATGCTTGGCGGCAGATCGATGAAGGTCTATAACTAATTTAAAGTTAAAGCCGTTAAAGCCATAGTTAGGAGGATGTATGAAAAAAGCCCACGCTTTTTTGATCCTGAGCTTGATAATCCCGTTCATCGCCAGCGCGCAAGAAAACGCTTCGCTTGAAGAAATGCGTCAGGCTGCGGAGAAAGGCAATGCCGAAGCGCAGATGGAAGTCGGCATCTTGTATGAATTCGGCTACAACATGCCGAAAAACACCGTCAGCGCGTTGACCTGGTATATTCGTGCCGCTGAACAAGGCAATGTCGTCGCAGCTAAGCGTCGCGACCAATTAAAAGCGCATATGACCGCCGCGGAAGTGGAGGAGGCGCAAAAACAAGCCAGCACCCCCATAACCGCTACCGCCCCAGCACCCACACCTGCTGCATCAGCAGCGCCAGCTTCGGTTCCCGCTCCCGTTCCGGAAAAACCTGAGGCCACTTTCCCTACCGAAACAAAAACACCTGCCACGCCCTAGGCGTGAGTGGGTTGTTTCTAATTTTACTTTAATCCTTATGCGGTTTTTTAGGGCTGATCAAGCTTTTTGCTTTTTTTCATTGGGCACGCAGCACGAAAGCTGCTCGCAAACTCATAATCGAATTCTATTGGCCTATATTGACCCCTTCTAGTGCTGTCTTTATACTTCGCCGCCTTTGAAAAGGCCCCCTTTCAGCGTTTTTAAGGTTAAGCACGCATAATCACATGGCACCGCCGAACCTGGCCGCAGCAGCACTGCGTAAAGGGGTGCGCCGAGTCATTTTGTTGCAAGCCTTGTTAACGTTATTGGTTGCCGCTGTGTTTGGATATGTGCACGGTTCGTTCGATTTTTTATCGGCGCTGTATGGCGGCATTATTGCCATGTTGCTGACAGCGTATTTGGGCATTGGTGTATTGCGCGCGCGCGGTTTGGGAAGTTTGTTTATGAACGCCCTGACTCGCTATGGCGCCGCGATATTGGGTCTGGGTTTGGGAATAGCGCTGTTGAAACTGACAGCCTTGGCTTTGATCGTCAGTTTTGCCGTGGCGCAACTGGGGCTTTTGGCAAATGTCTGGCGCGACTAAACACCGCCTTGCCAACGACGAATCAATTTAGTTTAACTTTTTAGGATTTATAAGCCATGACGGGCGAAACGCTTACCTCGTCAGAATACATTACGCATCATTTGCAGAATTTAACCTTCGGCCGCTTGGCCGACGGCACGTGGGCTATCGCTCATAACGCCGAGCAAGCCAAGGAAATGGGTTTTTGGTCAATCAATCTCGACAGCCTCGGCATTTCGATAGCGCTCGGCCTATTTTTCTTGTTCCTATTTCGCATGGTTGCCAGACGCGCCACCGCGGGTGTGCCTCATGGGCTGCAGAATTTTGTCGAGTGGGTAGTGGAATTTATCGACGGCGCGGTTAAGGGTTCATTCAGTGGCCGTAATGCCTTAGTGGCTCCGCTTGCGCTTACGATTTTCTTTTGGGTTTTTTTGATGAACTTCATGGATCTGATCTCCATCGATTACGGTCCCAAAGCCGCGCAGCTGTCCGGTTTGCATTTCTTTAAATTAGTCCCGAGCACCGATCCCAACATTACCTTCGGCTTGGCGCTGTCGGTATTTGCCTTGGTGTTGTACTACAGCATCAAGATCAAGGGCGTGGGCGGTTTCTTGAGCGAACTCACCATGCAGCCGTTTCAAGCCAAATCGATCCCGATGAAATTGGTATTCCTGCCGATTAATTTATTTCTCGAAACGGTCAACCTGATTTCCAAGCCGATATCGCTGTCGCTGCGTTTATTCGGCAACATGTACGCGGGCGAAATGATTTTTATCTTGATCGCGGTCATGTACGGCGCGAGCTTGTTGCTGGGAAGTTTCGCCGGCTTGTTGCAAATCGGCTGGGCCATCTTTCATATTTTGATTATTACGCTGCAGGCTTTTATTTTTATGACACTTACCATCGTGTATCTCGATATGGCGCATCAAGAACATCATTAAAACGATTTTTTAATTTTCGACATTTCAATAGGAGACAGTTATGGAACTATCGTTGTTATACATTGCCGGCGCCATCATGATGGGTTTGGGCGCGCTCGGCGCGGCCGTAGGCATCGGTATTTTGGGTGGCCGCTTTCTCGAAGGTGTGGCACGCCAACCGGAATTGATCCCGGTTCTGCGCACGCAATTCTTCATCGTCATGGGTTTGGTCGACGCGGTGCCGATGATCGCGGTCGGTATCTCCATGTACATTCTGTTTGCGGTGGTCGGCAAGTAAACGCATTAATTCCGGAGCACGGACATGAATCTCACCGCAACCATGATCGGGCAGTCCATCGCTTTCTTTGTGTTCGTATGGTTCTGCATGAAGTTCATTTGGCCGCCGCTGATGCAGGCGCTGGAGGAACGCAAGCGCGTCATCGCCGACGGGTTGGCGGCCGCGGAACGCGGCAAGCGCGAACAAGAGATCGGCGAAAAGAAAGCGCTCGATACTATCAAAAAAGCCAAACAAGACGCCTCCGAAGTCATCGCGCTGGCGGAAAAACGCGCCAGCGAAATTGCCGATGAAGCAAAACTTCACGCCAAAGCCGAAGCCGAACGCATTGTGACCGCGGCGCGCGCCGAAATTGAGCAGGAAGTAAACCGCGCCAAAGAACAATTACGCGCCGCGGTATCGACGTTGGCGGTGACTGGTGCTGCGCGCATTCTAGAAAAAGAAGTCGATGCCAAGGCGCACGCGCAGTTGCTCGACAACGTGATGAAGCAGCTGTAAGGAAGTCCACGTGGCCGAAAAACAAACACTCGCCCGCCCTTACACCGAAGCTGTTTTCGGTCTCGCTAAAGCGCAAAAAAGCTTGGCGCAATGGTCTGAGATGTTGGCGTTTCTCGAGGCCGTGGTGGCAGATGAAAACATACAACATCTGACCAGCAATCCGCGTGTCGAGCGCGCGCGCTTTCTCGATTTATTGCTCGGTATCGGCGGCAAAAATATCACCGAGGAAGGCGCCAACTTTGTGCGCTTGCTGGTGGAAAATCACCGCTTGCTGTTGCTGCCCGAGATCGCCATGCAATTTGAAACGCTCAAAGCCGAAGCTGAAAAACGTGTAGACGCTAGCGTAACATCCGCATTTCCGCTCGATGCCGCGCAACTTGAGTTGCTAAGCGAAGCGTTAAAACGCAAATTCGGCCGCGAAGTAAAACTCACGACACAAACCGATAAAAATTTATTGGGCGGCATTGTGATACGCGCGGGCGACGTCGTCATCGACGGTTCGGTGCGCGGACGGCTGGCGGAATTGGCGACGCATTTGAGTCACTAAAAAATTTTGACAATTCGGGATACCTACATCCATGCAACTGAATCCTTCTGAAATTAGCAGCCTGATCAAAGCGCGCATCGAAAAGTTCGATGCCAAGACCCAAGCCCGCACCGAAGGCACCATCATCGGCCTCACCGATGGTATCTGCCGCGTGCACGGCTTAAGCGACGTCATGCAGGGCGAGATGATCGAGTTCCCTGGCAACACTTTCGGACTGGCGCTCAATCTCGAACGCGACTCGGTCGGCGCCGTGGTCTTAGGCGAATACAAACATCTGGCGGAAGGTGACAGCGCGCGTTGCACGGGCAAGATTCTCGAAGTGCCCGTGGGTGAAGCGCTGATTGGACGCGTGGTCGATGCGCTCGGCAATCCCATCGATGGCCGCGGCCCGATCAAAGCCACACAAACGAGTCCGATCGAAAAAATCGCTCCAGGCGTGATCGCGCGTCAATCGGTGAGCCAACCGGTGCAGACCGGTTTGAAATCGATCGACGCCATGGTGCCGATCGGACGCGGGCAGCGCGAACTTATTATCGGCGATCGCCAAACGGGCAAAACCGCGGTCGCGGTCGACGCCATCATCAATCAGAAAGGCACGGGCGTTATTTGCATCTACGTTGCCATCGGCCAGAAGGCTTCCAGCGTCGCCAGCGTGGTGCGCAAGCTCGAAGAATTCGGCGCCATGGGTCATACCATCGTGGTCGCCGCCACCGCCGCCGAATCCGCGGCCATGCAATACATCGCGCCCTACTCTGGTTGCGCCATGGGCGAATATTTCCGCGACTCGGGGCGCGACGCCTTGATCGTGTATGACGATTTGACCAAGCAAGCTTGGGCCTATCGTCAAATCTCCTTATTACTGCGCCGTCCGCCAGGACGCGAAGCTTATCCAGGCGACGTGTTTTATCTACATTCACGTTTGCTGGAGCGCGCCGCGCGGGTTAATTCCGATTACGTAGAAAAAATGACCAACGGCAAAGTGAAAGGTAAAACCGGTTCGCTGACCGCACTACCTGTGATCGAAACTCAGGCCGGTGACGTATCGGCGTTCGTACCGACTAACGTGATCTCGATCACCGACGGCCAAATATTTTTGGAAACCGACTTATTCAATGCGGGCGTGCGTCCGGCCATCAACGCGGGTTTATCGGTGTCGCGCGTCGGTGGCGCGGCGCAAACCAAGATCGTCAAAAAACTCGGCGGCGGTGTGCGTTTGGCCCTGGCGCAATACCGCGAGCTCGCGGCGTTCGCACAGTTTGCTTCCGATTTGGACGCGACCACACGTAAGCAACTCGACCGCGGCAGCCGCATCATGGAGCTGATGAAGCAACAGCAATACTCACCCATGAGCGTGGCGCAAATGGCAGTGTCTTTATTCGCCGTGAACGAAGGCGCGCTCGATGAAGTGCCCGTGAACAAAGTGCGCGCTTTCGAGGACGCTTTGCAGTCGTACATGAAATCCAGCCAGGCGGCGTTGTTGGAGCAGATCAATCAAAAACCAGAATACAGCGACGAAGTAGCGGCAGCGCTGCGTAAAGCCTTGGCGGATTTCAAAGCGCACCACACTTGGTAATACGGATATAAGGCCATGGCCGTCGGTAAAGAGATACGCAAACAAATTAAGAGCATCCAGAACACGCAGAAGATCACGCGTGCCATGGAAATGGTCGCGGCCAGCAAAATGCGCCGCGCGCAAGAGCGCATGCAAGCCGCGCGCCCGTACGCGCATAAGATTCGCCAAGTCATTAATCATTTGCATTACGCGCATCCGGAATACAAACATCCGTTTGTGCTCGAGCGTGAAGCCAAGCGCGTGGGATTTATTATCGTCACCTCGGATCGCGGCTTGTGCGGCGGGCTCAACACCAATTTGTTGCGCATGACTTTGTTGGAGATGAAAAGCTGGCATGAAAAGCAAGCCGAGATCGATGTGTGTACCATCGGCAGCAAGGGTTTCGCATTCTGCAAGCGTTTGGGTGCCAACATCGTTTCGCATGTGGCGCATCTGGGCGATGCACCACGCATCGAGGATTTGATCGGTACCATCAAAATCATGCTCGACGCTTACAGCGACGGTAAACTCGACCGCTTGTATCTCATTTACAACCGTTTTGTGAACACCATGTCGCAGCAAGCGCTGGTGGAACAATTGCTGCCTTTGCCCGCGGCCGCGGAAGAAACGGCGCAGCTCAAACAACACTGGGATTATATTTACGAGCCGGACGCGCGCGTGGTGTTGAACGATTTGCTCACGCGTTACATCGAATCGTTGGTGTACCACGGCGTCGCGGAAAATATTGCCAGCGAACAATCGGCGCGCATGGTGGCGATGAAATCGGCGTCCGACAACGCGGGCACGCTCATCGACGAATTGAAATTAAAGTACAACAAGGCACGGCAAGCGGCGATCACTCAGGAAATTTCCGAGATCGTCGGTGGCGCCGCGGCGGTGTAATGAATTGGCAACGCACAACGCTAAGCGTTTAGGCGGCTAAAGATTTTATTTTTGAGGCATTGAAAGATGACTAACGGAAAAATTGTACAAATCATTGGCGCGGTAGTTGACGTCGAATTTCCACGTGAAAGCTTACCCAAGGTTCATGACGCACTTAAAGTCGCCAACCTCGAGATCACGCTCGAAGTACAACAACAACTTGGCGACGGCGTGGTGCGCACCATCGCTATGGGCACGACTGACGGCTTGCGCCGTGGCATCGATGTCAGCAGCACCAACGCTCCGATCACGGTGCCCGTGGGGACTAAAACCTTGGGCCGCATCATGGACGTGCTCGGCCGTCCCATTGACGAAAAGGGTCCGGTCGGCGCGGAAAAACAAATGCCGATTCATCGCGAGGCGCCGAAATACGAAGAGCTGGCGCCTTCGACCGAATTGCTGGAAACCGGCATCAAGGTCATCGATCTCATGTGTCCCTTTGCCAAGGGCGGCAAAGTCGGTCTGTTCGGTGGCGCGGGCGTGGGCAAGACCGTGAACATGATGGAGCTGATTCGCAACATCGCCATGGAACACTCGGGCTATTCGGTGTTCGCGGGCGTCGGTGAGCGTACACGTGAAGGCAACGACTTCTATCACGAAATGAAAGAAGGCGGCGTGCTCGACAAAGTGGCCCTGGTTTACGGCCAAATGAACGAACCGCCTGGCAATCGTTTGCGCGTGGCGCTTACGGGTTTAACCATCGCGGAAAATTTCCGCGACGAAGGTCGCGACGTATTGTTATTTATCGACAACATTTATCGTTACACCTTGGCGGGTACCGAAGTTTCCGCCTTGCTCGGACGCATGCCCTCAGCCGTGGGCTATCAACCGACGCTGGCTTCGGAAATGGGCGTGTTGCAAGAACGTATTACCTCGACGAAAACCGGTTCGATCACGTCGATCCAAGCGGTGTACGTGCCCGCGGACGACTTAACCGATCCTTCTCCCGCGACTACCTTCTCGCACTTGGACGCCACCGTGGTGTTATCGCGCCAAGTGGCCGAACTCGGCATTTATCCCGCGGTCGATCCACTCGATTCCACCAGCCGCCAGCTCGATCCGCATGTCATCGGCGAAGAACACTATCGCACCACGCGCGACGTGCAGGCCACCTTGCAGCGCTATAAAGAATTGCAAGACATCATCGCCATTCTGGGCATGGACGAATTGTCCGAAGATGACAAGCTCGCGGTCAGTCGCGCGCGCAAAATTCAACGCTTTCTGTCGCAACCGTTCTTCGTGGCCGAGGTGTTCACGGGCACGCCAGGCAAATACGTTTCGCTCAAAGACACGATTCGCGGTTTCCGCGGCATCGTCGAAGGCGAATACGATCATTTGCCCGAGCAAGCGTTCTATATGGTCGGCTCGATCGAAGAGGCTGTTGAGAAAGCGAAAACCTTATAATCATGGCCATGACCATCCACGTCGACATCGTTTCCGCCGAAAAGGAGATCTACTCCGGTTTGGCCGAGATGGTATTCGCTCCCTTAGTGACGGGTGAGGTTGGCATTTTGCCGCGGCACGCGCCGCTGTTGGCGCGCATGAAGCCGGGTGAAGTGCGCGTACGCACCGCGAGCGAGGAACTGTCGTTCTATGTGTCCGGTGGCATGCTCGAAGTGCAACCGCACGTGGTAACGGTGCTGGCCGATACCGCGCTGCGCGCCAAGGACATCGATGAAGCCGCGGCGATTAAAGCCAAGGAGCGCGCCGAAGAAGCGATGAAGAGTCGTCAAAGCGACATCGACTACGCCAAAGCGCAAGCCGAGCTGGCGGAAGCCATCGCGCAATTGCGCGCCATCCAGAAACTGCGTGATCGCCGCAAGTAAGCGGCGTCGGCGTATTTTGCCGACCGGTTTATTTGTGGCTATCCCCACTGTTACTAAAAACAAAGTCGTTTCGCTATGTGCGCGTGATAGCCGGCCTATGCGCGAGATGTCGTCGTTGCAATAAAAAAGCCTCAACAATCCCCGTTTTTGCATATAGTTTTAGGGATGCCATGAAATTAACACTCTAAAATATGTCCGCCCCACTCGAAATCGTCATCCTGGCCGCGGGCCAAGGCAAGCGCATGTATTCGGATAGGCCCAAGGTGTTGCATCACTTGGCGGGCCGCTCCTTGCTCGCGCACGTGCTCGCCAGCGCGCAAGCTTTGCATCCAACGATGGTGCATGTCGTATATGGCCACGGCGGCGACCAAGTGCGCCGAGATTTAGCCGCGGCCAAGGTCAATTGGGTGCAGCAAGCGCAACAGAAAGGCACGGGTCATGCGGTAGCCCAGGCCATGCCACAGGTGGCTGATCAGGCCTTGGTGTTGGTGTTGTATGGCGACGTTCCTCTGATTCGGCCGCAAACTTTACAAAATTTGCTCGCCAGCGCTGGGCCCAATAGCCTGGCTTTGCTCACGGCAGAGCTTCCTGAGCCAGGCGCCTACGGGCGGATTATTCGCGACAAGATGGGCAAGGTGAGCCACATTGTCGAAAGCAAGGACGCCTCGCCCACGGAAGCCGCGGTGCGCGAAATCAACACTGGTTTCATGGCCGCACCCGCGGCGCGGCTTAAAAAATGGCTGGCGGCACTGCGCAATAACAACGCCCAGGGCGAGTATTATCTGACTGATATAATCGCCATGGCGGTGGCCGACGGGGTGGCTATCGAAACGCGCGCACCGCAAGATTTATCTGAAATTTTTGGCATCAATAGCAAACAGGAGTTAGCGTACTTGGAACGCGTGCACCAGCAGCAACAAGCGCAACGGCTGATGAACCAGGGCGTGACCCTGCGCGATCCAGCGCGTCTGGATGTGCGCGGCGAATTGATCTGCGGCCGCGACGTCGTCATCGACGTCAATGTCATCTTCGAAGGCAAAGTGACTTTGGGCGACCGCGTGCAAGTCGGACCGAATAACGTCATTCGTGATTGCAGCATCGGCAACGACAGCATCATTCATCCAAACTGTGTGCTCGAGCAAGCGCTGATCGGCGCCGACTGCCGCATCGGACCGTTCGCGCGCATCCGTCCGGAAACAAAATTAGCCGCGCACGTGCACGTCGGTAATTTTGTCGAAGTAAAAAAATCCGAAGTCGGCGAAGGCAGCAAGATGAATCATCTAAGTTATATCGGCGACACCAGCGTCGGGCGCGAAGTGAATATCGGCGCGGGCACCATCACGTGTAATTACGACGGCGCTAACAAACATCGCACCGTGATCGGCGACAAAGTTTTTGTCGGTTCGAATACAGCGCTGGTGGCGCCCGTGACAGTGGGCGCGGGCGCCACCATTGGCGCGGGTTCAGTCATCACCAAAACCGCGCCCGCCGATGAGCTGACATTGACGCGCGCTCCGCAACTTACCAAACCTGGCTGGAAACGGCCGGTCAAGAAAAGCAAATAAATAGACGAAATTAACCGGATTTACCGCGTCATGGATGAGCTACATTTAATCCTGTTAACGTCTATTTGAGTAAATTAAGAGGTAGAAAAAATGTGTGGCATAGTCGGCGCGGTAACCCAGCGCAATGTAGTCCCAATCCTGATCGAAGGCCTCAAGCGTCTTGAGTATCGCGGTTATGACTCGGCCGGAATCGCGGTGCTGGGTAATAACGGCGCCGCCACGCTCGAACGCGTGCGTGCGGTCGGCAAAGTCAAAGCGCTCGAGACATCGGTACACCAGCACGACACGCAAGGACAAGTCGGCATTGCTCACACGCGGTGGGCGACACACGGTGTGCCCAGTGAAGACAACGCGCACCCGCATGTATCGAATAACAGCATTGCTGTGGTACACAATGGCATCATTGAAAACCATGAAAAGCTGCGCAAGAAACTTCAGGATTTAGGCTACGCTTTTACCTCGCAGACCGACACTGAAGTGGTGGTGCATCTTATTCATTATCATTTAACCAAGCATAAAGATTTGCTCAAAGCCGCGCGCGCCGCCATCGGCGAACTCGAAGGCGCGTATGCGCTCGGTATCATTAGTCGCGATGAACCCGAACGCCTGATCGCCACGCGCAAGGGCAGTCCACTGGTGGTGGGCATTGGTGTCGAGGAGCATTTTATTGGCTCGGACGTATTGGCGCTGGCGCCCGTGACACGCAACGTGATTTATCTCGAAGAAGGCGATGTCGCCGATCTGCGCCGCACCAACTACAGCATTTACGATGCCACGGGAAAAAAAGTCGAACGCCCCGTGCGCGTCTCCGAAGCCTCGGCCGATGCCGTGGATCGTGGGCAGTACCGCAACTTTACCGAAAAAGAAATTTTCGAGCAGCCGCAAGCTGTGGCCGATACTTTGGAAGGACGTCTTGGCAAGCATCGTATTTTAGAAGAAGCTTTCGGCGTAACCGCGGGAAAAATTTTCGATCAAACCAAAGCAGTGCAAATCATTGCTTGCGGCACCAGTTTCCACGCGGGTTCAGTGGCGCGCTATTGGATCGAAGCCTTGGCTGGTTTGCCGTGCAACGTCGAGATTGCCAGCGAGTATCGCTATCGTAAACACGTGGTCACGCCAGGCACCTTGGTGGTGACCATTTCCCAATCGGGCGAAACCGCCGATACGCTCGCGGCTTTGCAGCAAACTAAAAAACTCGGTTACGCGCATTCACTCGCTATTTGCAACGTGCCCGAATCATCCTTGGTGCGTGAATCGGAATTGGTTTTGTTGACGCGTGCGGGCCCCGAGATCGGCGTCGCCTCCACCAAGGCTTTCACCACCCAGTTGACCGCGCTGCTGTTATTCACCATCGCCTTGGCGCGACGACACGGATTAACCGCGGAGCAGGAAAAGAAATTGGTGGAAGAATTGGAGCAATTACCCGGTCGCATTCAGAAGGTGTTGGAGTTAAGCGATGAAATCCGTCAACTTTCGGAGCGTTTTGTCGACAAGCATCACGCGCTGTTTCTCGGCCGCGGTGTGCATTATCCCATCGCCATGGAAGGTGCGTTAAAACTCAAAGAGATTTCTTACATTCACGCCGAGTCTTACGCCGCTGGCGAACTAAAACATGGCCCGTTGGCTTTGGTGGATGCCAATATGCCAGTGATCGCGGTCGCGCCCAACGACGAGTTGTTGGAAAAATTAAAATCGAATCTGCAGGAAGTTCGCGCACGTGGCGGCGAGCTGTATGTATTCTCCGTCAAGGGCACTGGCGTGCGCGCTAGCAACACCACCAAGATCCGCATGCCCGAGGTGGGTGAAACCACTTCACCGATTCTCTACACCGTACCGCTGCAATTGTTGGCTTATTACGTGGCCTTGGCCAAGGGAACGGACGTGGATCAGCCGCGTAATCTGGCGAAGTCGGTGACAGTAGAATAAAAACCATAGGACGCGGTTGTCAGTCTCAAGGCGCGTCAACTTTATGGCGCGCCATATGTTTCAAGTACGCAAGCAGATCTTCCAATTCTCGATTAGATAATATCTTCTCATTGAAAGCAGGCATGGACTGTCCGCTCCAGCTGCGTACGCTCGCTGGATTTCTAATAAGTTTGCGTAGAGCGCTGGCTTGAAAATATTCGGTGGGGTTCATTGGCAGGTTGAGGTCCGGCCCTTTGCTGGCCTCCCCGCTTCGATTTAGGCGATGGCAAGCGAAACAATTTTTCTGGTAAACGGCGAAACCGCGGTTCACGGGTGAATCTGCTGCGACATCCGAACTAGGCGCCAAAGCGGGCCAACGTTTGCGTAAAGAAGAAACTATAGCGATCTTCGCTATCTGATATGGCCATTGTTCAGGGCCGATATGCGAGCGTTGCGGATTCAGCCATACCAAATAGAACGGACCCGCGGAAAATTCTTCATCAAGTTTAAGTTGAGGCCACGCGTGGTTGGTGGGCTCCACCGCTAAATAGGCTACGGCCGCTTTGGTCGGATCGCGATTCAGCAGTGGCGCGATGGGCAGCTCGGCGACAAAGCCATCCGTAGCCACGAACTGGATGACGTTATCCGTGTCTGGATGCGACGGTTCCAATAGTGCAGCTATCGGCACCGCCCAATAATGCATATCGCGTTTATAGGCGACATCGCCGACAATTAACACTTCAGCAAGATCCGGGTGCTTCAAGAGTTCGCTGCGGCTGTAGACCTTGCTGGTATTGCCATCAATAATAAGAGTGGGCTCGTTCGCCGCCGCGCTTGAAACGAAAATCGTCAGCAGTAAAACAATTAAATGAAATATGTTTGACTTGGCAATCATCCCGTTCCTTACACAATCACGAATGAATTTTAATTTTCTTTCGTTAACCGGGTTCGCAACACTTTGACGCGCGCCGCTAATTTTTTCTTGGTTTCCTCTGGAACGTCTGTCAGTGCCAGTACGCGTTCCGAATAATTTTTCGTGGCGCCCATGAAGTTTTGCAGAATTTCCGTAGCCGCTTTGGCATTTACACCGAAAGCTTCGCCAAGCTTAACGAGGCTGTGTCGTAATCCGTTTTTCTCATCGATATAAAATGGCAGCGCCGATAAAAGATCATGCCGATCCCAAGCGCGCATGGGTGCGGGATCGAATACGGGGGCGATACGAATGTTTTGCGGTCCTCCCAAAAAGGCCATGTTTTCCAGGTGCAAATCGCCATTTCCCGTGAGCAGGGCCATGACAAAACGACGATAAATTTCTAGCCCGGCTTTATCGGGATCGATGTCGGCAATTTCGGACAGCTTCACCAGCATCGCGCCGACTTGCTCCAATTCAGCGTCAGTCGTGGTTCGGACTTGTTGCTGGCCCGTGGCATATACGGAGAAAAAACTTTCCATGGGAATGGGAATATTATTTTTTGTGCGATCAAAGCGCTCTATCGCCAATACCGCTAGATCATCGATGCTGGCGCGCCAATGGCGTGGGACATCGAACCCTAATTCTTGATGCACATCCAAACACAAAGCTTCGAGAGCGGCGAGACCGCGGTATTGGGAATCATCAACTTTCATCACTACATCCGTGTAAGCTATGCCATCGATATCGCGTGTACCCGGTTCGGCGATCGCGCCATCCCATTTTTTTTTATCGGGAATGGCCACCAGCAATTTTGGAATTTGCCCACCCACCGAGGGCGTGGGCCCAATCAGGCGCACGATGTCGAGCGCTTCGTTGCTGAGTTCGTGATTGGTCTCGTCCTTTAGAAAATTCCAGAACGTGGAACGCGAACCGATTCGCTGCTTGGACTCGTGCTTAGTTTCATAAAACGCCGTGGCCTCGCGATCGTCACGGAACACATCGATGTGCCCGATGCCGTTGTGTCCGGTCATCATCAAGAGTTCCCACTCGGTTTCAAATCCAGGCGCTGGCGGACGTGGACGCTTGGCGAGCAGACTGGCGTGGATGCGGCGTTGAATGTTGTTGCTGTTCTTGCCAGGGATGAGCGCCATCAAACGCGGTAACAATGGCAGAGCTTCACTCGAAGGATGAACGAAAGGTCGCGTTTGCCACAGTGTGGGAGGAAGCAACAACGATAAGCCGCCGATGTCCTGGTGTTCTAAAAATTCAGGAACATAGGAAAATCGCATCTCGCGGTCGGTCGCCACTAAATTACCCATCTTGATGGGCGCGGAGCTGGTGCGAGTCCAGATCACCGCATAACGGTCGGTCATGCGAAGAAGCGGCCCTTCTGGATGCGCTCAAGTTTATCGTCGTCGGGCACGGTGGCGAGTTTTAGGCCAACAACCCGCGCCAGTCTATCGATCAGCGTGAAATCGCCCGTGCCACGGCTTTTCATGCGGCTTAAGGTTTCGGGACGCAAGCCAGCTCGCCGCGCCAAATCCTTTTCTTTTAATTTTTTGGTCTCAGCCGCCGCCAAAATCGAACTTAGGATGGAACGTACCGTCTCGGAATCGGTTAAATTGATGTTCTTGCTCATATGATCAATTTTATAGTTAAAAGTGATTTAAATGACTAGATAGATATCTATTACACTATATTGATTAAATAATCAATAGGGATTCCTCCACGTGCATCTAGATTTATCTGGCAGGAAACGGGATTTCTGTTGAATCTAGGGTGAAATTTTACGATCCGAACGCGTAACCGTGTTCACCTTTCCACCAGTGCAGTTGTTATCATGCGCCTCATGGATGTGTCTCCTTTACTCGATCATTTAAACGACGCGCAGCGCGAAGCCTGTGCCGCTCCATCTGGCCCCTTGCTGGTGCTGGCGGGCGCGGGCAGCGGCAAGACGCGCGTGCTTACTCACCGCGTGGCCTGGTTAGTAAGCGTTGAAGGTGTTTCGCCGCATTCGATTTTGGCGGTCACCTTTACCAATAAAGCCGCCGCCGAAATGCGTGGGCGCATTGAAGGCATGCTTTCGGCGCCTGTCGGTGGTATGTGGATCGGCACCTTTCATGGTTTGTCACATCGACTGCTGCGCACCCATTGGCGCGAAGCAAATCTCCCGCAAAGCTTTCAGATTCTCGACAGTGAGGACCAACTTCGGGTTATCAAACGCTTGTTGAAGAGCCTTAATATGGACGAGGCCTACTGGCCGCCCAAACAATCGATGTGGTTCATCAACGGCCATAAAGAAGAAGGCCGCCGCCCTAAAGATCTGGGCGAATCGCATGATCCCACGCAGCGTGAGCTACGACGCGTGTATGCCGCTTACGAAGAAATTTGTCAGCGTTCCGGACTGGTGGATTTCGCCGAGCTGTTGCTGCGTAGTTACGAATTGCTGCGCGATAATCAAGCCATGCGGCAACATTACCAAACGCGCTTCCGTCACGTGTTGGTCGATGAGTTTCAAGACACCAATCGCATTCAATACGCCTGGCTCAGAATGTTTGTCGGTCCGGAGCGCAATCTGTTCGTGGTCGGTGATGACGATCAGTCGATCTACGGTTGGCGTGGCGCTAAAGTAGAAAACATTCTCAAGTTCGATAACGATTTCCCCGACACTCGGGTTATTCGTCTGGAACAAAATTACCGCTCGACGGGCAACATTCTAAAAGCGGCGAACGCTGTCATCGGCCACAACACTGGGCGCCTGGGCAAAAATTTATGGACTGCGGGCGAAATCGGCGAGCCCATCTTGCTGTACACCGCTTTTACCGATTTTGACGAAGCCCGTTTCGTTATCGATCGCATTCAGGATTGGGTGGCGCACGGACACAAGCGCGCCGAATGCGCGGTGCTGTATCGCTCGAACGCACAATCGCGGCTGTTCGAAGAGCGCCTGATCAATGAAGGCATTCCCTATCGCGTATACGGCGGTTTGCGTTTCTTCGAGCGCGCCGAAATCAAAGACGCGCTGGCTTATTTGCGGCTCATGGCAAGCCGCCACGACGATTCGTCGTTTGAGCGCGTCGTCAATCTGCCTACGCGCGGTATTGGCGCTAAAACCATCGATACTTTGCGCGAACGCGCCAAAGCGGAAAAAATTTCCCTGTGGGATGCGGCGACAAAGCTAATTTCCTCCCCCGAGTTGCCAGCGCGCGCACGTGAGGCGCTGCAGGCTTTCTTGCAGTTAATCGAGCGTTTGACGCAGGAAACCGCCGATCTCACCCTCGGTGACGTGGTCGAGCATATGCTGGCTGGCAGTACTTTGTTGGAGCATTACAAAAAAGAAAAAGGCGAAAAAGGCGAATCGCGTGTGGAAAACCTGGAAGAACTGATCAATGCCGCGCGCGGTTATGAGCATGACGAAACCGAAGGGCTCGATCCTTTATCCTCATTTTTGGCACACGCCGCGCTAGAGGCCGGTGAAGGCCAGGCGCAAGCTTGGGAAGACTGTGTGCAGTTGATGAGTTTGCATTCGGCCAAGGGTTTGGAATTCCCTTTGGTTTTCCTGACAGGGCTGGAAGAAGGACTATTTCCACATCAGCATTCCCTGGAAGACCCCGCGCGTTTAGAAGAAGAACGGCGTTTGTGTTACGTCGGCATGACCCGGGCGCGCGAACAGTTGGTGCTTACTCACGCAGAATTGCGCCGCCTGCATGGAAATGAGCACTACACTAGTCCCTCGCGTTTTTTAGGGGAGGTTCCGGATGACCTGATCCAGGAGATCCGCGCCAAGCCGGTCGCGGTGCCGTACTCGCCAAGTAAATTAGCCACCGGTTTGCCCGCCGCCGAAGCGCCACCCCATGGCATGCGTTTGGGCGGCCGTGTACGTCATGGAACTTTCGGTGAAGGGGTGATCATGCGTTACGAAGGTCATGGCCAACACGCGCGTGTGCAAGTGAATTTCGAGGCTGCGGGAACCAAGTGGTTGGTGATTGGCTATGCCAATTTACAGACGCTGTAATCGCTTGCACTCCCAACATATGGACTATAGTTAAAGGAAATAAAGCAATCGGAAGACCGGGTAGAAATCCGGACGAATAGAACCAAATGGGGTTTTGCTGTGAAAGAAACTAGGAATGTCAGTGTATCGACGGCGAAAGCAATAGTTCTTATCGCCGTCATTACCTTCGCTGCCGCCTTCATCGCCGCCGATCTAATCGAATACTGGGGATTGGTTCCGCGCACGGGTACAAATATCGCGATCGAAGCGATCTTGCTTTCGGTTCTCATCGCCTTGCCCGTCTTCTGGCTGGTGTTGAAACCGCTTCACAAAGAATACCAAGCACGTTTATTGGGCGAGGACGAGACCAAGGAGATGAGCCGCATGGCCATCACCGATTCACTTACGCACATCATGAATCGCCGCGGCATCACCGTGGGATTGTTGGATGCGATGGCGCAAGCGGAACGTTATCGCACGCCACTGACCGTGGGCATGGTGGACATCGACCATTTCAAGGAAGTAAATGCCAACCATGGACATAAAGCAGGTGATCGTGTGCTCAAAGACATCGCCGCAATTCTCTCAGATGCTTTGCGCATGCCCGACAAAGTCGGCCGCTACGGCGGCGAAGAATTTCTCGTCATCTTGCCGCACACGAATTTAACCCAAGCGCGCAAAATCACCGATCGCATCCGCGCCTCGGTCAGTAAATGGGAATTCGACTTGGGCGATAAGAAAAAGATTAATTTGACCATCAGCATCGGCGTCTGCCAATTCAAGTCGGGCGAAGACCTCGAACAATTTTTATCGCAGGCCGATAAAGCCTTATCCGACGCTAAAAAAGGCGGCCGTAACCAAGTCGTCGTACGTAAAGTCCGCTGATTTCCCCGCTGTTGCCGCACCGCGCAGGATATTCATTGCGCTAACTATGCTTGCGGCCTGATTTAACCGAAGTACAATTCCGCGCCACATTATCCAGGATAAAAACAATGAAACGACGTGATCTCATCAAAAGCACAGGTGCTGGCATATTGGCCGGTCTGGCGGTTAAGGCGCAAGCAGCCGATGCACCGACGATTCGTTGGCGCTTAGCTTCCAGTTTCCCCAAGAGTCTCGATACGATTTACGGCGCCGCCGAACGTCTGGCCGAAAGAGTAAATCGTCTCACCGAAGGTAAATTTCAAATTCGCGTATTTGCTGGCGGCGAGATCGTCCCAGGCTTGCAAGTGTTGGATGCGGTGGAACAGGCGACCGTTGAATGCGGACACAGCGCGAGTTATTACTATGTCGGCAAAAACATGGCTTTCGCTTTCGATACCGCGCTGCCTTTTGGTTTAAATGCGCGCGAACAAAATGCCTGGATGTATTACGGCGGCGGGCTTACCTTGATGCGCGAGTTTTTTAAAAGCTACAACATCATTTCTTTTCCTGGCGGTAACACGGGCGCGCAGATGGGCGGATGGTTTCGCCGCGAGATTAAATCGCGCGCCGATTTAAAAGGACTCAAAATGCGTATTCCAGGCATCGGCGGCCAAATTTTGGCGCGCCTTGGCGTGGTGCCGCAGACGCTGGCGGGCGGCGATATTTATCCCGCGCTCGAACGCGGCGCCATTGACGCCACCGAATGGGTCGGACCTTACGATGACGAGAAACTCGGTTTTCATAAAGTCGCGAAAAATTATTATTATCCCGGATGGTGGGAAGGCGGACCGCAGCTGACATTTTATGTAAATCTTAAAAAATGGCAGGAGCTACCCGCGCCTTATCAAGCCGCTTTCGAAACGGCGGCGGCGGAAGCCAATGTCACCATGCTCGCCGAATACGACGCGAAAAACCCGCCCGCCTTAATGCGGCTGGTGCGTCAGGGCGTGAAGCTGCATCCGTTCCCGCAGGATGTCATGGTAGCGGCGCGCGATGAAGCTTTTAAAATGTATGCAGAGGAAGCCGCTAAAAATCCCACGTTTAAACGCATCTACGATGAATGGAAAAAATTTCGCGAGACCAGCATGCAATGGATGAAGCTGGCCGAAGCTTCGTATTCCAATTTCCTCTATTACACTAAATAAATCGCTCAGCGTTTATCCGGTGGCAGCAAGTAGCCAGCATTCGGATCGGTTGGAACGGGAATTTCGATGGTCGAGTCCGATGTTACCGCTAGCGGTTTGCCCACGAGTTGTGGAAACGCGATCACCAATATCACCATCAAGATCTGAATCAACACAAAAGGTATCGCGCCCCAATAGATGTCGCGCGTCGCCACGCTCTTGGGCGCGACGCTGCGCAAATAAAATAAGGCAAAACCAAACGGCGGATGCATGAACGAAGTTTGCATGTTCACGCCAAGCAATACGCCAAACCAAATAGGGTCGATGCCGAGTTTAGCCGCCACGGGGGCTAGCAAGGGCACCACGATAAAAGCGATTTCAAAGAAGTCGAGAAAAAACGCCAGCGCAAACACGAACAGATTTACCACGATTAAAAATCCAGCCGCGCCTCCTGGCAGTTGCGTCAACAGGCTTTCCACCCAACGGTCGCCGTCCACGCCGCGGAATACCAGACTGAACACGGTGGAGCCGATCAAAATAAAAACCACGAAACTGGTCAAGCGCGCGGTGGAATCCATGGCTTGGGTGAGCACCGATCGCGTAAGACGACCACGCATCGCGGCCAGCACCAATGCGCCACTGGCGCCAAGCGCGCCGCCTTCGGTGGGTGTAGCGACACCGAGAAAAATTGTGCCCAAAACCAAAAACACCAACACCAGCGGCGGAGCCATGGAAATCAGCGCGCGACGCGCCAGGCTCATGCCGCGCAAGGTGCGCGCTGACGCGGGCAAAGCCGGAGCCGCTTGCGGTTTGATTAGGCTGACAGCGAGAATATAAAGCACGTATAGAATGGCGAGCGCGAGGCCGGGTAACAAAGCCCCTTGATACATATCGCCCACCGACGTTCCTAACTGATCGGCGAGCACGATCAGCACCAAACTTGGTGGAATGATTTGCGCCAAGGTGCCCGAAGCCGCGATCACACCAGACGCGAGGCGTTTGTCGTAGCCGTAGCGCAACATGATGGGCAGTGAAATAAGCCCCATGGCGATAACCGACGCCGCGACCACGCCCGTGGTAGCGGCGAGCAAGGCGCCGACAAACACCACCGCGTAAGCCAAGCCGCCGCGCACGCGTCCGAAAAGTTGGCCGATGGCATCGAGCAGATCTTCGGCCATGCCGCTGCGTTCCAGCACCAGACCCATGAAGGTAAAAAAAGGAATCGCGAGCAAGGTTTGATTGGAAATGATGCCGTAGAGCCGTTCAGGCAAGGCCTGCAGCAGATTGAAATCGAAAAAGCCCGATTGAATGCCGATGATGGCGAATAACAAGCCATTGGCGGCGAGCGCAAATGCCACCGGATAACCGAGCAATAGAATCACCACCAGCGAGGCGAACATGAGCGGCGCCATCAACGCTAGGCTCATACTTCCTCCATCGGTGATTCGTGCGGCAATTTGCCTTGGCCGCGCAGGAAAGCGATGCGCTTAATGAATTCGGAAACACCCTGCAATCCCAACAGCGCAAATCCTAGCGGAATCAACAAGCGCACTGGCCAGCGCAGCAGCCCGCCCGCGTCCGCGGACATTTCCTGGCGCTGGAAGGATTCGAGAAAGCCATGCCACGACAACCACGTCAGCAATGCACACAACGGCAGTAGAAACAAAATCGTTCCCAACAGATCGATCCAAGCGCGCGTGCGCGGCGACCAGCGTCCGTAAAGCACGTCGATACGCACATGACCGTTATGTTTTAAGGTGTAACCCGCAGCGAGTAAAAAAATCGCGCCGAAAAGATACCACTGGATTTCAAGCCAAGCGTTGGAGGAGACGCCAAGCCCGTAACGACTTAAAGCATTGGCCGCTGATATTAAAGTCACCGCCAGCACTAGCCACAGGACGATGCGTCCAATGCGTTCGTTAAGTGCGTCGATGGTTTTAGCGATGCCAATCCAGGTTTTCATTGTTTGGGATGTTAATGGATTTCGCCGTGAAACTTAGCAGCTATTGTATGACGTAAAGTGATGCATCACGCTGTCAACATGGTGTTAACAACACCAGTCCAAGCCGCCGCTAAATTCGCGCGGTCATAACCGCCGCCGCCGAGACCTATAATTCGACCGTCGCAAAACTCATCAGCCAGCGCACATAGGCGCTTGGCCGCGTGCGCATGCGCCGCGGGGGTGAAGCGCATGTGCGTGATGGGATCGCCCGCGATGCTGTCAGCGCCCGCTTGCAAGATAATAAATTGTGGGCGTCCAGCGCGAATGAAATTTTCTACGTCAGGCCACACGCGTAGAAACGCGGCGTCATCCGCTCCCGCTTCCAGCGGAATATTTAATTTAGTGCCTTGGGCTTTTCCTTTTCCGGTTTCATTGGCGTTGCCCGTGCCAGGATAAAGATAGCGTCCGTCCTCATGGATGTCGGCGAAGATTAGATCTGGATCGTCTTCAAAGGCATAAAACACGCCATCGCCATGATGTGCATCGATATCCACGTAAGCCACGCGTTGAATGGCGTGATGCCGCCGCAAACTCTCGATCAACACGCCAATATCGTTAAACACACAGAAGCCCGCGGCGGAATCGCGGCGCGCATGATGCAATCCGGCAATCGGCACGAAGACACGTCGACCCTGGGTCGCGAGCACATAACGCGCGCCGTCGAGCACCGAGCCGACCACGGTGGAAGCTGCTTCGAACACGCCAGGGAAAGCTGGGGTATCGCCGTAGTCGAGATAACCTTCTCCCGTCATCGATTGTTGGCGCACGCGCTCGATATAGGGCTTGGTATGAAACAAGGCCAGGTCATTTGCCGTGCACATTTGCGGCGCGCCGATGTCGATTTTTTGTTCGAGGCCTTGATGAACCAGTGCTTGCCAAAAAGCATCGAAGCGATCGCAACCAAAAGGATGAGACGCGCCAAAACCATAAGCCGCTAATGCTGCTCCACCATAAACGCGCACTGACATGAGGCGATTATAAACTGGCTTTAGCGTAACGCCGCTAACGCCAATATTTTTTTAACGCGGCGGTAGGTGATGCGCGGGAAAAAGCTGCAGGAAACTGTTATAGATGGCCGCGACAAAAATCGGCGCGGCCAAGAAACCGATGCTGATCGTCAGCAAATATCCCAACCAATGAGATTTGGCGAACGCCACCAGAACGGTAAGGTAGATCAAGAAAAACGGCGTCAACAGCGCCAACACATGCGCCGCATGTGTAAGACACGTGGAAAAACTTTCGGAAATGGCAGCCAAAGGTTGACGATTGGACAGCACGGTAAACGGCACGCTGTAGAGCAAACCCATGGTGAGAATCACGTTTAAGCCCGCCACGAACAGCATGCCTAATATCAGTGTGATTTGCGGCGCGCTCAAGTCGGTGGCGCTAAGCCCCGATATCATCGAGCCGCCCACCAGCAAATAACCGGCGATTTTCACCAACATGGTGAGACCTAGCGTCACGATGCCAAGCAGCACCGCGGCAAAGGCTTTTTCTTCGTGATAAAAAATACGCATCATTTCTTGGGCGGGTTGCACGATCCAGACTTGCAGAATTTCCGCGGCGTTAAGTGAGTGGCGATGTGCGCGCGGTTGACCCACGTGATTGGCTTGCGCTTGATTCCATACCACGCTGGCCAACAGCATGGGTGTGACGAGGATCAACAGCAAATCGCCCATGAAGGGAATTTGTTTCAACAAGAAACCGAGCACGAAATAAACCGCGGTCATCCCGTACCACAGTGATTTTTGTTCTTGAACCAGGCGCCAACCGCCGCCGATCCAGGAAAGACCATCGCGTATTCCGTGGTGCTCGGCCATGTCCGGCGTAGAACTTTGTTTCATGCCTCAATCTCCTTGGCAAAAGTTCCAGAAAAATTTTTATCCAAGAGCGGGACGTGCATTAGAAGCGTTTAATCACCCACATGGGAACCGACATGCGAGTTTCCAGTTCGCTGCGGCGAAATTGTCCGCTGCCGTCCTGGTCGATCAAATAATAGGGCTTACCTTTCTTGGGTATCACCTTGATCATGTACAGGCGTCCATTCAGCCGATGTTCTTCATGAATCTCGGTGCCCTTGGTGGTGATGGTAACGCTAGGTTCGTCTCCGCCTGGAGTTTCCGGAGCCGCGGGCGGATTGTAATTTTCCGGTGGCGGTGGCGGTTCTGGCAGCGTGGCGCGCGCGGGCGTTTTGGCTTTGGGCGCGGGAGGAGTCTCCGCCCAAGCATTCGCAGCGACCATAACGGCGAACAGAAAAGATAGAAAAATTCGCATGGAGTTGAGCCGGGAGTTAGAGATTAAGCTTGATCTCTCTTTCGGTGGCGGAAGGTTCGAATCCACAGCTTTCATAATACCGGAAGATGATGTCCAATACTTCATCGGCGCTGTCGACCATGCTGAAAAGATTGAGATCCTCTTTATCGATCACGCCTTCGGTCACCAGCTTGTCCTTAAACCATGTCATCAATCCTTCCCAAAACGGTTTGTGCACCAAGATAATGGGCATGCGCGTGCTCTTGCCGGTTTGAATCAGCGTCAGCGCTTCGATGAGTTCGTCGAGCGTGCCGAAACCGCCAGGCACCACCACGTAGGCCTTGGCGTATTTGATGAACATCACCTTGCGTACAAAAAAATGTTGGAAGGTGAGCGTGATGTTCTGGTGATGATTGGCGTGCTGCTCGTGCGGCAGGCGGATATTAAGGCCCACGCTCGGGCTTTTGCCCGCGTACGCGCCTTTGTTGGCGGCTTCCATCAAGCCCGGACCGCCGCCGCTGACCACGGAGAAACCGGCGTCGGAAAGTTTGCGCGCGATTTCCTCGGTCAAGGCATAATAAGGATGGCCGGGTTGAATGCGCGCCGAACCGAAGATGCTAACCGACGGTTGGATTTGCGACAGCTGTTCGAAGCCGGCGACAAATTCGGCCATGATCTGAAAAATTTTCCAGGATTCGCGCGACATGGTGCCCGAGGGCGCCACTTCAATGCGAAAATGCGAGTTCAATCCGCTGGCCTGCGGCATCGCCGGGTTTTTATCGTCGAAATTTCTGTCATTCATATATGATTAGCAGCATTGCTTACCGTCTCCCGAGTGGCTTTTGTCCATGAAACCTAGCGTTCCCAGCGAGAAAAAAACCGCCGCCGCTAAAACACCGCCTAGCGCCACAACCGCCAAGCCTTTGGTGCTCGTGGACGGCTCATCTTATCTGTACCGTGCGTTCCATGCTATGCCCGCGCTGACTAACTCGCACGGCGCACCAACCGGTGCGGTTTACGGGGTTATCAATATGTTGCGCCGCTTGTTATCCGACTACGAGCCCGAGCACATAGGCGTGATATTCGATGCGCCCGGCAAGACCTTTCGCGATGAAATTTATGCCGAGTACAAGGCCAATCGCACGGCGATGCCGGATGCGCTGGCGGCGCAGATTGAGCCGATCCACGACATCATCCGCGCCATGGGTTTGCCGCTGATTCAGATCCAGGGCGTGGAAGCCGACGACGTTATCGGCACGCTAGCGCGCGCCGCCGCCAAACAAGGCCGTGAAACCGTGATCTCGACTGGCGACAAAGACATGGCGCAATTGGTGGATGCACACGTTCGCCTGGTCGACACCATGAAAGACATGGAGTATGACCGCGAAGGCGTGATTGCTCGGTTCGGCATTCCTCCCGAACGCATCATTGATTATCTGGCGTTGGTGGGCGACACCTCGGACAACATTCCTGGCGTGCCCGGCGTTGGCCCCAAGACCGCGATCAAGTGGTTGCAGCAATACGGCTCCTTGGATGAGATCGTGGCGCACGCCGCCGAAATCGGCGGCAAAGTGGGCGATAACTTACGCGCTGGATTATCGCAGTTACCCTTGGCGCGGCAACTGACCACGATCAAATGCGACGTCGATTTGAAGCTGACGCCAGAGGACTTGCTGCGCAAAACGCTGGACGCGATACGCTTGCGTGAACTATTTTCGAGGCTTGAATTTAAAACTTGGTTGGCGGAGCTGGGCGGCGCGCAAGCGCCCGTGATCGTAGGCAGCGTAACGCCGACTCCCGCCGCTTACGAAACCGTCTTGGACATGACCGCCCTCGACCGCTGGCTCAAGCGTTTACAGACCTGCCTGTTCTTCGCTTTCGACACCGAAACCACTAGCCTCGATGCGCTGCAAGCGGAGATTGTCGGCGTTTCGTTTACCGATTGCTCGGGCGCTGGCGCTTATGTGCCTTTGGGCCATCGTTATCCGGGCGCGCCCGCGCAATTGGAGCGCGCTGCGGTTTTAGCAAAACTAAAACCTTTGCTGGAGAACCCCCAGCTTCTAAAGATCGGCCAAAACTTTAAATACGATTTGAATGTTTTAGCCAACTACGACATCGCTCTAGCGGGCATGCGCTACGACACCATGCTCGAATCTTATGTGCTCGATTCCACCGCCTCGCGACATGACATGGATTCCTTGGCGCTCAAATATCTCGGTTATAAAACACTCAAATACGAAGACGTCGCGGGCAAGGGCAAGCACCAAATTAATTTCAGCGAAGTGCCGATCGAGCAAGCCGCGACCTACGCCGCGGAAGACGCCGATATTACCTACCGTTTGCACGAACATTTATGGCCGCGGCTGAATGAAATTCCTTCGTTGGTGAAAGTGTTCGATGAAATCGAAATGCCGCTACTCGCGGTGCTGGCGCGCGTCGAACGCCATGGCGTGCGCATCGATGTCGCCATGTTGAAACAGCAAAGCCAGCAGTTGGGGACGCGCCTGCTGGAAATTGAAAAAGAAGCGCACGCCATGGCCGGTCAGCCGTTTAATATGGGATCGCCCAAACAAATCCAAGAAATTCTCTATGGCCTGCATAAATTACCGATACTGAAGAAAACGCCCACGGGTCAGCCGTCCACGGCCGAGGAAGTGTTGCAAGAGTTGGCGCTGGATTATCCCTTGCCGCGTTTGATACTCGAATGCCGCAGCTTGAGCAAATTAAAATCGACTTACACCGACAAGCTTCCGGAAATGATCAATCCCAAAACCGGGCGGGTGCATACTTCGTATCATCAAGCCGTGGCCGCGACCGGCCGGCTTTCCTCCACCGATCCCAATTTGCAAAACATTCCGATACGCACCGCCGAAGGTCGACGTATCCGCCAAGCATTCGTGGCCGCGCCCGGTTATAAAATTATTTCCGCCGACTATTCGCAAATTGAACTGCGCATCATGGCGCATCTGTCTGGCGATAAGGGGCTGATCCGCGCCTTCGCCGAAAACCAAGACGTGCATCGCGCCACCGCCGCGGAAGTTTTTGGCGTGGCGCTGAACTTGGTGAGCGACGACATGCGCCGCGCCGCCAAGGCCATCAACTTCGGATTGATCTATGGCATGTCGGCTTTCGGCTTGGCCAAGCAGCTGCGCATCGATCGCGCCGCGGCGCAAGAATATGTTGAGCGTTATTTCACGCGTTATCCGGGCGTGCGCGAATTCATGGAGCGCACGCGCGAACTCGCGCGCCGCCAAATGTATGTCGAGACTTTGTTCGGAAGGCGGCTGCACACGCCCGAGATCAACGCTTCCAACATGAATCGGCGTCAAGCCGCGGAACGCGCCGCGATCAACGCGCCGATGCAAGGCACCGCCGCGGATTTAATTAAATTAGCCATGCTCACGGTCGATCGTTGGATCCGTGAGTCGGGTTTGGATATTCGCATGATCATGCAAGTGCACGATGAGTTGGTGTTCGAGGTGGCGAACAGCGCGGTGGATGCAGCGTGCGCGCAGGTGCGCCGCGCCATGAGCGAGGTCGCGGTATTGTCCGTACCTTTAGTGGTGGATGTGGGGATCGGCAATAATTGGGACGAGGCGCATTAACACATATAAAATTTGTGAGTAGTGGCGCGCGAATCTGCGTGAACTATTTAAATTCGCTTCGGTCTATAATTCGCGTGGACGATTTGGATATCGTCCTTTCCCGCTCTACCTCCCTGAGCGGGGACAGTCTCGGTAACGATCCGAGACACGTTCGGCCCCGGACACTCTCCCCTTGTTTCCGGGGCTTTTTTTGTGGGCTGTTTTTACTTCAAGACTTAAAATTGACCGCGAGACAGGCTCTTGGTATATAAGGCCGCCCAAATTTCCGTATGTGTCATGCGGCCACAAAAAATTCAGCCGTTTTCTTTAATGGGAGATTTATGAAAAGTATCTTATCGGTGAGCGCCATTTTGGCTTCGTGGCTGATTTTTGTAACACCTACAATGGCCGCCAACGGTAATGTTGCCGCTGGCCAAGCCAAGGCCGCGGTCTGCGCGGGTTGTCATGGCGCTGATGGTAATGGTGGAGCCGATCCGCTATGGCCGAAGTTAGCCGGCCAAGACGCCGATTACATCGCCAAACAGTTGGCCGAATTTAAATCGGGCGCGCGCAAAGATCCCATCATGTCTGGCATGGCGGCGCCACTCAGTTCCGCCGACATGAAAAATATCGGCGCTTATTTCGCCAGTCTTAAGCCCAAACCAGGGGCGGCAAAAAACGCCGAGCTGGTGAAACAAGGCGAGAAAATTTATCGCGGCGGTAACGCCAAGATGGAAGTATCCGCGTGCATGAGTTGTCATGGTCCTTCGGGTCATGGCATTCCACCGCGCTTTCCAAAAATCTCGGGTCAAAACGCGGCTTATACCCAAAAGCAGTTGCTGGCTTTTAAAACCAGCGCGCGCGCCAACGATGGTGAAACCATGACGCGCATCGCATTTCGCATGTCGGAGCAAGAGATCAAGGCCGTGTCGGAATACATGGCTGGTTTGCATTAATCACTCGCGGTCCTTCCTCAAATAATTGCAGTGCCTCACCACGGCAGTAATTTTTCTGCCGTGTGACGGCATGTGCCGTCCTTTATGGCTAAAGCTTCTGCGGCTTTGACGTAACGCGGCAATCCTGTCCCCTTTAAAATCCCCTGATTTTCAGCAAGTTATCGCGGTTGGCGCGGTGGCATGAGTATTGCTCTTTACCTAGGGAGAACACGGAATCCCAACCCAGTCGTTAACGGGGTTCCAGACAGCCCGAAGGGGCGAATAAAGGAGCAGACCATGTTGAGCCACATAGTCAATTTGGTAAACGATTATCAACATATGCACGGCAGCCGTCCGAACGTCGTGTACATGAACGAAACCCATTACGGGTATCTGCGCGAAGAGCTGCCAGGCGTGCGCGACCATGACAACTTGGTCGCCATCCTCGGGGTCGACATCGCGCTCAGCGACGAAGCGATTCGCCCACAGGTGGCCACGGTTCGGTTTGCTTCGGAGAACATTTTAGTCAGCTAAAGAATCAACGTGCGGGGTAGCACACGCGGGCCGGTCCACCGGCCCGTTTTATTTTAGAGCGTGGCAAAAACTTTTTCGGCTTTATCCAAGGTCGCTTTAATCTCCGCTTCACCATGCGCCGCGGAAACGAAACCGGCTTCAAACGCCGACGGCGCCAGATACACTCCTTCGCGCAACATCGCATGAAAGAATTTTTTGAAGCGTCCCATGTCGCAGGCCATCACCTGCGCAAAGCTCGTTACCTTCGATTCCGAGGTAAAGAAAAGACCGAACATGCCGCCGACCGCGGCCGTCGCCAGCGGCGCGCGCGCGCGTTGGGCGCGCTCCGCCAAGCCTTGAACTAGCTGCGTGGTTTTAACCGACAGCTCATTGAAAAAACCCGCGCGCGAAATTTCTTTCAGCATCGCCATGCCCGCCGCCAAGGAAACCGGATTGCCCGAGAGTGTGCCAGCCTGATAAACCGGACCATCGGGCGCGAGCTTATTCATGATGTCGGCGCGTCCGCCGAAAGCGCCCACGGGCAATCCGCCGCCAATCACTTTGCCGAGCGTGGTGAGATCCGGCTTGATGTCGTACAAGGCTTGAGCGCCGCCCAGGGCCACGCGAAAGCCAGTCATGACTTCATCGAAGATCAGCACCGCACCGTGTTGCGTGCATTGCGCGCGCAAGGTTTCGAGAAAGCCCGTGACCGGAGGCACGCAGTTCATGTTGCCCGCCACGGGCTCGACAATGACGCAAGCAATCTCGCGGCCGAATTGGGCGAACAGATCGCTTACTTGTTGCGCGTTGTTGTATTCCAGCGTCAGCGTATTTTGCGCCAGCGCCGCGGGCACGCCCGGTGAAGTCGGCACGCCCAAGGTCAAGGCGCCCGAGCCGGCTTTGACCAGCAGCGAATCGGCGTGACCGTGATAACAGCCTTCGAACTTCACGATCTTATCGCGCCCAGTGAAACCGCGCGCCAAGCGAATTGCGCTCATGGTAGCTTCGGTGCCCGAGCTGACCATGCGCACTTTTTCAATGGATGGAACCAACTGACAGATAAGCTCGGCCATTTCAATTTCGATGCGCGTCGGTGCACCAAAACCCAAGCCGCGGTCCACCGTGGCTTTCACCGCTGCCATTACTTGTGGATGCGCATGCCCAAGAATCATCGGCCCCCAGGAGCCGACGTAATCGATATAGCGATTACCGTCTTCGTCCCACACATACGCGCCTTGACCGCGCGCTAAAAAAACCGGATCGCCACCCACGCCTTTGAAGGCGCGTACCGGAGAATTCACGCCACCAGGAATGTGCTGTTGCGCGCGTTTAAAAAGATCAGATGAAATAGCCATTGAGTTCCAAAATTAATATTTTCAGGTAGGGCGGGTTAGCCGCGCAGCGGCGTAACCGGCCGCATGTATTTTACAAATTAAAAAGTTGCGCATAGCGCCGCGCCGCCGCGCGAATATCCGTTTGCCCAAATACCCCTTCAATTACCGCCAAGGCATCGGCACCCGCGCTAATCAACACCGCACCATTTTCGGGGGTGATGCCGCCGATGGCAACTAGCGGCAAGCGGATTTTTTGTTTGGCGGCGCGCAACAAGTCAGGGCTGGCCAATACCGCTTGTGGCTTAGTGGCCGAAGGGAAGAAACGGCCAAACGCGACATAATCCGCCCCTTGGGCTTGCGCCTGCTGGGCGCGCGCCAATTCGTTATAACAAGAAACGCCGATAACAGCCGCCGCGCCTAATTGCTTACGCGCCGTTACCAAGGAAACATCATCGCGCCCTAGATGAACACCATCGGCGTTAACGCGCCGCGCTAATTCCACGTCGTCGTTGACGATGAATAATACGTTTTGTTTTCGGCAAAGCGCCGATAATTCGGATGCTTGTTGAGTACGTTTTGTCGCGTCGTGTTTTTTATCACGATATTGGACAAGGCGTGCCCCACCTACGATAGCCGCGCTCACAGCCGACACAAGTTGAACATCAGTGAGATAGAGAGTATCGGCGATGGCGTATAGTCCTTCAATGGATGTGCGCATCATTTTTTGACCGTTTAAATTATGCATCGTAGTATGACATTTTATATCGCAGCAAAGGACAGAAGGACATTCGTAATGAATGGATATTTTAAATCGATAGTTATTTTTTTGCTGTTTAGCAGCGTTGCAGTGTCTGCCGAAACGCGGCAACAGCACGTGCACCAAAAATCTCATGACGTCATACCGTTTGAGCTGTCGAAGACCACGCATATTTTCAAAATGACGGAGTCGGGAGGCATTCAGCGAGTCATTGCCAAAGATCCCTCGGCTGCCGATCAGATTGCACTTATTCAACAACATCTAAAACACGAGGCTGAGAGATTTCAGCAGGGGAATTATTCCGACCCCGCGACGCTGCATGGCGCGGATATGCCAGGGCTCAAAGATCTTCAAGCCGGAGCGTCGAAGGTTAAAGTGTCGTATGCATCTCTGCCCGCGGGCGGCGAGATCACTTTTAAGACAAGCGATTTGCATTTGTTGACGGCTTTGCATCGGTGGTTTGGCGCGCAACTGTCAGAGCATGGCGCGGACGCGCGATCGGAATGAATAGGCCAGGGATGAAATCATGAAACTCGATTTAAATCGTTTTTGGGTCGCTCTCATCTTTTTAGCGATGAGTCTCTGGCTAACGCCGATCGCGCTGGCCGAAACCAGCAATATTAAAATAGGGGTTGTCGTCATGCACGGCAAAGGCGGATCGCCCAGCAAGCACGTTTCGGAATTGGCCTCGGCCCTGGAAGCGCAAGGAATGCTGGTCGCTAATTTGGAAATGCCTTGGTCGAAAAAACGCGAGTACGACGTTAATGTCGCCACCGCCGAAAACGAAGTCGAAGCGGCGTTGCGCGCGCTGCGCGCCAAGGGCGCGCAAAAATTGTTTGTCGCCGGTCACAGCCAAGGCGGACTGTTCGCGCTTTATTTTGGCAACAAGCATGTGGTGGATGGCATTATCGCGATTGCGCCAGGTGGAAATGTGGGCGGCGTGGCGTATCGAGAAAAGGTGGCCGACTCCATGGAGTCGGCGCGCCATCTCATCGCCGCAGGCAAGGGCGATCAAAAAACAAAATTGACTGACTACGAAGGCAGTAAGGGCAGTTATCCGATTACCACAACCGCCGCTTCCTATTTGACCTGGTTCGATCCTGAAGGCGCGATGAACCAAACCCAAGCAGTGAAAAATATGAATCCGGCCATTCCCGTTTTATTCGTGGCTCCCACGAACGATTACCCCAGTTTGCTTAAAATCAAACAACAAATGTTTGATGCGCTGCCGAAGAATCCGCGTAGCAAGCTATACGAGCCGAGCGCCAACCATTTGCAAGCGCCCTCAGCATCGGCCAAAGAAATCGTGGAATGGACCGCCGCCATCGCCAACGCTCGTTAAGCGCAACGGGTAACACGCCAATACTCAGGTTGTTATTTCAGAAAAATCCGCCATAACGGGAACAGTTTCTTCCCAACTCGATCAAACGGTTTTTATGCCTTGGTCGCAGCAATGGGCAATATTTATATCGGTATCTCAGGCTGGCGTTACGCGCCGTGGCGCGGCGTGTTTTATCCCGCGGATTTAATTCAGTCTTTAATTCAAAAGACGCTTGCTTGAGAAACTTGGCTTATCCGAGGGTTTGACACCGTTCTCGTGGCAAAATAAAAACAAGACGCCGCGAAAACGGCGTCTTGCCACGGTGCATCGTTCCGCTCGCAACTCGCGGCCTATCTTTTAGCCACGCGCCGCGTGCGCATCTCCGACATTTCTTGCTCTTCCTCTTGCGGTTCGGCGATTCCCATTTCCGCCTGTAATTCCTGCTTGCGCTGCATGATTTCCTCGCCCAGCGCTTGCACGTCGAGCTTGGCTTTTTTTACCTTGGGAAACATTTCATCCTGCTCTTCCTTGATGTGATGATTGACGTATTCACCCAAGACGGTAACGGTAGCGTCATACAATTCATCGTCGGCTTCCATCGATTGCAATTGCGCGATCAGCTCCTTGGCGCTGGCGTGCTCGACCTCGGCTTCGTCCAATAAATCTTGCTCGTCGATGGCTTCGCGCGCCGCCGGATAAAAAATTTCTTCTTCAACTTGAGTGTGAATAGTAAGCTCGTTGCAAATTTGCTTGACTAAACTTTGTTTACCGTCGTCACTATCTTCTTCTTTTATTTTTTCAAAATCTTTAAATAATTTCTGCACTTTTTTGTGGTCTTCCAGCAGTAACGCTATGGCATCGTGAGCGCCGTTTTTTGGGCGGCGTGACTTTTCATGTTCCATTTTCATCTCCTTGGGAATTTACATCGTTGGGGGAAGACTCGATGAAAAGCAAATGCTGTGCCACGCACAAATTAAAAACCCAAAAAACGCACGACTCTGTTTTTTATTATTATTTTTCCAAAATACTTCCCGTATATTTCACATGACCATGTACTTCTTACATAGGCTTGTAAATTTGACGTGTAATCCACGCATAATGCTAGAATCGATGAACTGGATTATTTACCCGATACAAAATAATTTAATAACGATCTAGCGAGCATGCAAACCAAAACCATTTTTATTTTCTGCGCGTTTGTTTTCTTGCTAACGAGTCCGGCGGCTAAAGAATTCGAGAAAATTTCTCTCGCGCCCGGCCAAGCGCATGAGGTTTGTTTGTTGTTGGAGACGACGAATGAATTGCATTACGCTTTCACCGCTAGTGACAAGTTAAGTTTTAATCTGCACTATCACGTCGGCGCTGAAGTTAAATTTGCCGTGCCCGAGCAGCCGATCTCGGCGATGAAAGAAGTATTGCCACCGCCGACGGAAGCGCGAACGTATTGCCTCATGTGGACCAACAAAGCGGCGCAAACAGTCGATCTCAGTTTGGAATACCAGAAACTTGCGGGCGCGAATAAATAAATTCGCTTAACTGTCTTCCGTTTGCTCCGGCTCGTCCATCTCCTGCGCCCAATACAGCCGGTTCGGCAAGGCCTGGCCCATGCCCGCGCGGAACGCGTGTTTCAGGGTTTCCCAAGTGTATTGCAGCGATTCGGCGACGGCGTTTACCGGATCGAGCCCATGCGCCAAGGACGCGGCGCACGCCGAAGCCAGCGTGCAACCCGAGCCGTGAAATTGGCCGGGCAAACGTTCGAAGGAAAATGTTTCCAGCAAGCGCAAGTTACCATATAGCCGATGCGTGACCTCGGGAGTGTTTTCATGCGTGCCCGTGATCAGCACGTATTCGCTCCCCAGCGACATCAGTTCTTGCGCGCAAGCATCGAGCGTGTCGGCGCCAGGCGCGAGCGCGCGCGCTTCTAAGCTGTTGGGCGTGATCAATGTCGCCTGGGGAATAATTAAACTATGCAACACACCATCGAGCATGTCTTCGGCCAAGGGATCACCACGGCCGGAGCTTTGCACTGGATCGACGATCAAGGGAACGTCGGGATAATCCTCGACGATGCTGGCGACCGCGGCGGCGATTTCGGCGTTGCCCAACATGCCGATTTTAAACGCTGCCACGGGCATGTCTTCCAACACCGCGCGCGCTTGCGCGATGACCAATTCGGTTTCGACGCAGCTGAATTGTTTGATGCCAGAAGTATCTTGCGCCGTCACCGCGGTGACAACCGCGGTGGGATAACAACCGAGGCTGGTCAGCGTCAGTACATCGGCGGTTATGCCCGCGCCACCCGTGGGGTCGGCGCCCGCAAAAACCATGACAATCGGTGGAGTAGCGTTACTCATGTTTGAATCGCGGCATTTAACACCAGCGATTTCAAAGCTTCGATGAAACGCGGATGGTTGTTGAGCGCGGGCGTCACACGATAGTGACTGACGCCGTTAGCGCGCGCCAAGTCGGCATAGGTGATGCCGAGTTCGAATAAAGTTTCGACATGATCGGACACGAAAGCAATCGGGTAAACCAGCATTTGCTTGAATCCCGCCGCGGCTTTTTCGCGAATAGTGTCTTCGGTATACGGCCGCAACCATTCGAGCGGACCGACGCGGCTTTGGTAACAAAGCGTCGTGTGCGGCCAGCCCAAGGCGGCGCATAATGCTTCATACGTCGCGCGGATTTGACGCTCGTAAGAATCGCCGCGATCGACCACTTTGCGCGGCAGGCCGTGCGCGGAAAATAATAATAGGGTGCGCGCTGGATCTGGGTCGGGAAATTTTTTTATTTCTTGGCGCAAACTTTCGACGATCGCCGCTTGATAGTCGGGCTGATCGTGCCACTGCTGCACCAGCTTGATCGACGGATGATAATTTTGGCGTTGGCATTGACGCAAAAATTCATGATACGAGCTGCCCGTGGTGGTGATGGAATATTGCGGGTACAAGGGCAATAAAGTAACGTGCGCATAATTTTTGGCTTTAAGCTCGCGCACCACTTCCACGGTTAGCGGATGCCAGTAACGCATGCAGACATGCACATCGAATTTACCCGCGCTCGCCAAGGCTTGTTGCAAAGCTTGCGCTTGCGCGCGCGTGTAGTCCAGTAACGGCGATTTACCGCCGATAGCGGCATAACCCTTGGCAGCTTCGTGCTCGCGCCGCCAGGCAATGAGAGCCGCGAACGCGCGTTGCGTCAGCCATGGCAAGGGCAGACGAAAAATATCCGGATCGGAAAAAAGATTGAATAAAAATGGCCGTACCGACTTCAGTGAATCCGGCCCACCCAAGTTGCACAGCACCACCGCGATACGCTCTGACATTGCCGGGATTCTACCGCCGCATCGCCAGTTTCACCATGAATGCGAAAGTGCGATCATAGCGGCACTGGGTTTATCGACATCGAGGCAAGAATGAAGTCTTACATGTGCGTGATTTGCGGTTTTGTGTATGAAGAAGAAAAGGGCCGGCCCGAGGAGGGCATTGCGCCCGGAACCGCGTGGGACAAAGTCCCAGAAAATTGGAAATGCCCCGATTGCGGCGCCGCCAAGTCCGATTTTGAGATGATCGAAATTTAAGCAGACAGCCAACTAAACCCTTTATCGGCTAGGACGATGCATGTGGCCCCGCCGTGGACGTCGGCGGGAAGCGCGTGGGCTACAATGGAAAGGCATCCGCCTGCTCCATAACCACCAGGGAATTGTCAGGGAAACGTGAACGCCACCATATGGATTTTGCTTGCCGTGCTGACGGCTTGGGTCATCGCCGCGGTACGCGCGCCAGGGTTGATGTGGGCGGTGTTGTTGGCCGCGGGCGTTGTCATGTGGGACGCATGGACGCAGCCGTCGTTAAATCTATGGCTGGCAGTTTGGGGAATTTTTTTGGTCGTCGTCGCGCCGCTGGCCATCGCTCCCTTGCGCCGCGCATTCATCAGCGCGCCGTTGCGGCGTCAATTCCAGAAAATCATGCCGACCATGTCCGACACCGAGCGCGAAGCGCTGGAAGCGGGCACCGTTTGGTGGGAAGCGGAACTTTTCAGCGGCGCTCCGCGCTGGGAAAAATTGTTTGCCTTACCCGCCCCGCGTTTATCCACTGCGGAACAAAGCTTCCTTGACGGACCGGTCGAGGAATTATGCGCGCTGCTGGACGATTGGCATATCACGCACGAACGCCGCGACCTGCCGCCCGAGGTGTGGCAATTCATAAAAGAAAAAGGTTTCTTCGGCATGATCATTCCGAAGAAATACGGCGGCTTGGAATTTTCCGCGCAAGCGCACTCGGCGGTGGTGATGAAAGTCGCCAGCCGTTCGATCACCGCCGCCGTCACCGTGATGGTGCCGAATTCGCTCGGTCCGGCCGAGTTGTTGTTGCACTACGGCACCGATAAACAAAAAAATTATTATCTTCCGCGCTTGGCGCGTGGCCAAGAAGTTCCGTGCTTCGCGCTCACCAGTCCCGAAGCCGGCAGCGATGCGGGCGCCATGCCCGATCGCGGCGTCGTCTGTTATGGCGAATTTCAAGGAAAGAAAAAGGTATTGGGCATCCGGCTGAATTGGGAGAAGCGCTACATCACGCTCGGACCCGTGGCCACGGTATTGGGATTGGCGTTTCGTCTATTCGACCCGGAACATTTATTGGGTGTGGAAGAAGATCTCGGTATTACTTTGGCGCTGATTCCAACCGATACCCATGGCGTTAAAATTGGCACGCGTCATCATCCGCTTGATATCGCTTTTCAAAACGGTCCCAATTGGGGGGAAGATGTATTCATTCCACTCGACTGGATCATCGGTGGCCAAGAGCGCGTGGGCCAAGGCTGGCGCATGTTGATGGAATCACTCGCCGCTGGTCGTTCCATTTCCTTGCCCGCGTTGTCTTGCGGCGCGGGCAAGCTGGCTTGCCGCGCGACGGGCGCGTACGCATGCATTCGCAAGCAATTTAAATTACCCATTGGCAAGTTCGAAGCGGTGGAAGAAGCCCTGGGTCGCATCGCTGGATATACCTATATGATGGACGCCGCGCGCACGCTGACCGCGCGCGCCGTGGATTTGGGAGAGAAGCCGTCGGTGGCTTCCGCCATCGTTAAATATCAACTCACCGAACACATGCGTCGCGTGGTTAACGACGCCATGGACATTCAGGGCGGTTCGGGTATTTGTCTAGGTCCGCGCAATTTCATGGGGCGCGTGTATCAGGCGGTGCCGATCAGCATTACCGTGGAAGGCGCGAATTTACTGACGCGCGCGCTGATCATTTACGGGCAGGGTGCAGTGCGTTGTCATCCGTATGTTTTTAAAGAGATGCAAGCCGTGGCCGATGCCAACGAAGCGCGTGGCGTGCGGGTTTTTGACGAAGCGATTTTCGGCCATATGCGTTATACCTTGAGCAACGCCACGCGCGCATTCTGGTTGGGTTTGACCGCCGCGCGTTGGGTGCGCGTGCCGCGTTCAGGACCGACTGGACGTTATTTGCAAAAGCTTAGTCGCTTGTCCACGGCCTTTGCCTTTATCTCGGATATCGCCATGCTGAGCTTGGGCGGCGCGCTCAAGCGCAAGGAAAAAATTTCCGGCCGTTTTGCCGACGTGTTGAGTTTTCTGTATCTGGCTTCGGCGGTGATCAAGCGCTTCGAAGACGACGGCCAGCCCGCGCAAGACATTCCCTTGATGCGTTGGGCTTGCGATTATTGTTTGCACGAGGCGGAAAAAACTTTGGTGGTAATCCTTAAGAATTTCCCCACTAAATTTTTCGCCTGGCTCATGGGTGGCTTGGTGTTTCCAGGCGGCCGTCGCTATAACGTGCCTAGCGACGCCATGGGCCATGCATGTGCGGCAACGCTGCTTGAGCTTTCGGCGGCGCGCGACCGTTTGACGCAGGGAATGTATGTGTCGAAGTCGCCGAGCGACGCCATCGGCCGGCTGGAAACGGCGCTTCCCAAGGTTATCGCCGCCGAGTCCTTGGAGCGCTTACTGTCTAAACTAATAGAGCAGCAACCGCTGTTGCATGGCGATCACACAGCGCAAGTGCAAGCCGCGCTGGCGCAAGGCGTATTGAGCGCGACACAAGCCGAGTTGCTGCGTGCTGCGTATGCGGCGCGGCGTGAAGCGATTGCCGTGGATGATTTCGCTGTCGATAAAGTTTCGAAAAAAAATGTTCGCCGCAAAGCCGCGAATAAAAATCCATCATGAAAAAATTAAGTTATCGAGGATTTAAATTTTGAATAAGGTTTACATTGTCGATGGAGCCCGCACGCCGTTTCTGAAAGCGCGCAGCGAACCCGGCCCGTTTAGCGCCGCCGATTTGGCGGTGGCCGCGGCCAAGCCGCTGCTCGCGCGCCAACCGTTCGCGCCCACGGCTTTGGATGAAGTGATTAGCGGTTGCGTCATTCCCGCGGCCGAGGAAGCCAATATCGCACGCATCATCGCTTTGCGTTTGGGCTGTGGTAAACGCATGCCCGCGTACACCGTGCAACGCAATTGCGCCTCGGGTTTACAAGCAGTGGCCAATGCCGCCGAACATATCGCGCTGGGACGCGCCCACTTAGTGCTCGCGGGCGGCACCGAAGCCATGAGCCGCGCGCCGATTCAGTGGAACGGCGCCATGGTCGCTTGGCTTGGCAAGATGTTGCGCGCGCGTCATCCACTGGACCGCGTGCGTGTCATGGGGCGTTTCCGCCCGGCTTTTCTCAAACCGGTTTATTCCTTGTTGCTGGGGCTCACCGATCCCTTGGTGAAATTATCCATGGGTCAAACCGCGGAAATCTTGGCGCATCGTTTCGGCATCTCGCGTGAAACTCAAGATGTTTATGCTTTGCAAAGCCATCGGCGCTTGGCCGCGGCTTTCGATGCGGGCTATGTGCGCGCCGAATTGGAAACGCTGTATGGCAATGACGGAAAAATTTATACCGAAGATAACGGTCTGCGGCGCGACACCGACTTGGAACAATTGGCGCAACTGCGGCCCGTATTCGACAGAAAATATGGTTTGGTCACTTCAGGCAATAGTTCGCAAGTCACCGATGGCGCGGCGTTTTTGTTGTTGGCCAGCGCCGAGGCGGTGCAGCGTTATCAATTGCCCGTTCTCGGCGAATGGATCGATCACGATTGGGCGGGAGTGGATCCCGCGCAAATGGGTTTGGGCCCAGTGCATGCGGTGGCCAAAGTATTAACGCGTCAGCGTTTGAAAATGAGCGACTTGCAGCAAATGGAATTGAACGAAGCTTTCGCCGCGCAGGTGTTAGCTTGCCAAGCTGCTTGGGAAAGCCGCGATTACGCGCGCGCGGAATTGGGTTTAGATGCCGCGCTCGGCGCCATGGACCCCGAACGATTAAATCCCGAAGGCGGCGCCATCGCCAGCGGCCATCCGGTGGGCGCGAGCGGCGCACGCTTGGTGTTGCATCTGCTGCACGCCTTGCGTCGCAAAGGTGGCGGTCAAGGCGTGGCTACTTTGTGCATCGGTGGCGGTCAAGGCGGCGCGATGTTGCTGCGTGTGTCGGGAGAGCGCCCATGAATAAACATTGGCGTCTTGAATATCTTGCCGATTACGCGCTCTTGACCTTGGATGTGACGCAGCAATCGGCCAATGTGTTGTCGCAAGAAGTGCTGCATGAATTCGAACAGCATCTGGATGAAATCCAAAATAAACCGCATAAAGGCCTGATCATCCGTTCGGGCAAGGCCAATGGTTTTATCGCTGGCGCCGACGTGCGCGAGTTCGAACACATCACCGATCCGGTGCGCGCCACCGAGCTGGCGCGTTTAGGTCAGCAAGCGTTTGCGCGCTTGGAGCAGTTGCCGTTTCCTTCGGTGGCGCTGATCCACGGTTTTTGTTTGGGCGGCGGTTTGGAGTTGGCGCTGGCCTGTACTTATCGTATTGCACGTGAAGATGCTTCCACGCGCTTAGGTTTGCCCGAAGTGCGCATGGGTATTCATCCGGGTTTTGGTGGTACCGTGCGCCTACCTCTCTTGGTAGGCCACTTGCCGGCCTTGGACATGATATTAAGCGGGCGCACGGTGTCGGTACGCGAAGCGCGCCGCATCGGCTTGATCGATGAAGCAGTGCCCGAACGCCATTTGCTGCACGCCGCGGAAGCCTTTCTAAAACGCCATCCACCGCGGCGTAAAGCGTCGTGGTATCAGCGCCTACCCGGTTGGAAACCCTTGCGGCCGTTGGTGGTGCGTCTGCTCAGCGCGCGTGTGCGCCGCAAGGCCAACCCCGATCATTATCCCGCGCCGTGGCGTTTTTTACGTCTGTGGCAAGAACGCGCCAACCAAGAACAAGAAGCCGAGTCGCTGGGTGAATTGCTGGTGTCGCGCGCCAGCCGCAGTTTGGTGCATGTATTTTTATTGGGCGAAGAACTCAAACGCCGCGGACGCGCGCAAGCGCACGATATCGAACAAGTGCATGTCATCGGCGCGGGCGTCATGGGCGCGGACATTGCCATTTGGGCGGTGAATAAAGGTTTCCGTGTGAGCCTGCAAGATCAGAACCCCGAAGCCCTGGCGCGCGCCATGAAAAAAGCCGCGAGTTTTTTCAAGGACAAACTAAAGGATGCGCGCGCGGTGCAAGAAGCCATGGACCGATTGCTGCCCGATATCCAAGGTTACGGTCTTAAGCGTGCCGATCTGGTGATCGAAGCGATCGTGGAAAAGATCGAACCCAAGCGCGAATTATTTCAGCGCGTGGAACAAATGGCGCGGCCGCAAGCCTTGCTCGCCACCAATACTTCCAGCATTCCGCTGGAAGTGATCGGCCAGGCGCTCAAGGATCCGACGCGTTTAGTCGGTCTGCATTTTTTTAATCCGGTGGCCAAGATGCAGCTGGTGGAAATCGTGCGCGGTGTGAAAACCTCGGAAGCGGCTTTGCAACGCGCGCGCGCTTTTACTTGCGCCCTCGAACGCCTGCCGCTCGATGTCAAAAGCAGTCCGGGTTTTTTGGTCAATCGCATTCTCATGCCTTACCTCATGGAAGCCGTGCGCTTGGTGGAAGAAGGCGTGAGTTTGGTGACCATCGATCACGCCGCCACCGAATTCGGCATGCCCATGGGCCCGATCGAATTGGCCGACACCGTCGGCCTCGATATTTGTCTTTCGGTGGCCGAGGAATTATCCGAACCCTTGCACATCGAGGTGCCGAATATCTTGCGCGAACTGGTGGGCCAAGGTCATCTCGGGCGCAAATCCGGCCGCGGATTTTACCAATACGACGCACGCGGCCGTCGTGAACTGCCGCCACCGGATAAAATCGCGGTCGACGTGCCCATCACCGAGCGTTTGATTTTGCGTTTGTTAAACGAAGCCGTGGCTTGCTTGCGCGAAGGCGTGGTGGCGGATGCCGATGCCGTGGATGCGGGCATGGTGTACGGCACCGGCTTCGCGCCCTTCCTTGGCGGGCCGATGCGTTACGTTGAAAGTCTAGGCGAAACTGGCATCAGTCACAGTCTTTATCGCTTGTCGCAGGAATATGGTTCGCGCTTCACGCCCGATCTCGGCTGGTCGCAGCCGGAGCGTTTGATTCAGCGCAAACGCTCACCGAATTAGTCATGGCTTTAACCGACCTGAATAACCTGGCTGATCTTCTATGGCAGCGCGTACAGGCGACACCGGACGCGCCCGCTTATCGTCAATATAACGGCCGCGAATGGATCGATCGCAGTTGGGGAGAAATCGGCCGCGATGTCGCGGCGTGGCAGGCGGCTTTAAGACGCGAACAATTAAAACCCGGCGAACGCGTGGCCTTGTGTCTGCACAACCGTTTCGAGTGGGTACTGTTCGACCAAGCCGCGCTCGCTCTCGGATTAGTCACCGTGCCTTTGTATTTCGATGACCGGCCGGAAAACATGGCGTGGTGCTTAAACGATTCGGGCGCGCGTTTATTGTTGCTCGAAGATGGCAAGCAGTGGGCGGCGCTGCGCGAACACGTGAGAACCGTGAGGCGCGTGGTGTGTTTAAACGCCGTCGATGCCGCCGACCAAAAATTAATCGGCATAAACGAATGGCTCGCGCCCTTGGGCGTTACCGCTCTCACGCGCGCCAACGCTAAAGCCGACGATCTCGCCACCATTGTTTATACTTCGGGCACCACTGGCAGGCCCAAAGGAGTGATGCTTTCGCACGGCAACATACTCAGCAATGTGCTGGCGGCGATGCAAGCGATTCCGTGTTATGAATCCGATCGATTCTTATCCTTCCTGCCTTTGTCGCACATGTTCGAACGCACTTGTGGTTATTACAGCGCCATGTGGGCTGGCGCGCAAACCATCTACGCGCGTTCAATCAGCGGCCTAGCCGACGACATGCGCGATCAACGTCCCACGATACTCGTTAGCGTGCCGCGCATATTTGAACGCATCTGGGGCAGACTGCAAGAAAGCATGCCACCGGATTCGTTTAAACGTCGCTTGTTCGAAGCCGCGGTCGATGTCGGTTGGCGCCGATTTCGTGGCGAAGCGTCGCGCGCAGATAATTGGCGCTGGCCGATGCTTAAGTTTTTAGTGGCGAGCAAATTGGAACGACGCTTGGGTGGTTGCATGCGCCTCATCATTGTCGGCGGCGCCGCGTTTGCGCCGCACTTGGCGCGGGTTTTTGTCGGCCTCGGTTTACCCATCGTGCAAGGTTACGGATTAACCGAAACCGCGCCCGTGCTTGCGGCCAATCGCGCCAGCGACAACGATCCCAGCTCCATCGGCCGCGCCTTGGAAGGCGTGCAATTGCGCTGCACCGAACAGGGCGAACTACTGGCGCGCGGCCCCAATGTCATGCTCGGTTATTGGAATAATCCCGCGGCCACCGCCGCCATGATCGATAAAAACGGTTGGCTGCATACGGGCGATCTAGCCACGATCCAAGGCGGACGGGTTTATATCACCGGCCGGGTGAAAGACGTGATCGTGCTGTCGAACGGCGAAAAAGTACCGCCCGCGGACGCCGAGCAGGCGATTTTGCGCGACGGCGTTTTTGAGCAAGTCATGCTGATTGGCGAAGGCCGCCCCAAGCTTGGGCTTTTGGTGGTGAGCAAAATAGAAGATGAAACCGAATTGTGCGAACGTGCCAATATTCAGCTCAACCATTTCCCAGGTTATGCGCGCATCTGTCACATCGCGCGTTTGACCGAGACCTGGGGCGTGGAAAATGGTTTGCTTACGCCCACCCTTAAGCTCAAGCGCGGTGAAATTGAAAAACGCTTCGCGCGTGAAATCGCGGCCATGTATGCGGCAAGCGATGCTTGTTCGCGCCGCGCCCGCCGTTAATCAAGAGTTTAACTAAAGAAGTCTCAGGAAAAATCTCTGTGTTGCTGTGGTCAATAATCGCCACAAAACTTTCTTTTAATACTGACCGATTCCCCTGTCCGCGCATATTCTGTATCGTCTAGACCAAGGCTTGGTTTTTCGCCCGCGTTGCAAGGAGAAAATAAATGCAAATCGGCATGATTGGTTTAGGCCGCATGGGCGGCAACATGGCGCAACGCTTGTTAAGCGGCGGACACCGCGTAGCTGGCTACGACCGTAACGGCCCGCATGTACGTCAAGCCGCGGACGCGGGCGTGGACACCGCGGCGTCCGTGGCCGAACTGGTGCAAAAGCTTGAAGCGCCGCGCTGTGTGTGGCTCATGGTTCCGCATGGTAAGTCGACGCAAGATTCGATTATTGCTTTGCTCGATCTGTTGTCACCGGACGATGTCATTGTCGATGGCGGTAATTCGCGCTACACCGATTCGGCGCGCGCCGCGGTGGTTTGCGCCGCGCGCGGCGTGCATTTTCTCGACGTGGGCGTGAGTGGCGGTGTCTGGGGGCGCGAGCAAGGATTTTGTCTCATGATCGGCGGACCACAGCCAGCGTTTGAACGTCTCGAACCCATATTTAAAGCCTTGGCGCCGAAACAAGGTTATGCCTATGTCGGCGCCAGCGGCGCCGGACATTTCGTCAAGATGATCCACAACGCCATCGAATACGCGATGTTGCAATCCATGGGCGAGGGATTTGAATGTTTGCGACGTTCGGAATACGACATCGATTTAGCCGCTGTCGCGGAGTTATGGCAACATGGTTCGGTGGTGCGGTCGTGGTTGTTGGAGTTATTGACGAATGCCTTGCGCGAAGAAGGCAATGCCTTGGAGCATGTCGCCGATTATGTCGACGACTCGGGCATGGGCCGGTGGAGCGTGGCTTACGCCGTGGAAAACGCCATCCCCATTCCCGTCATTACCCAATCTTTATATGAACGTTTCGCCTCGCGCCAAGAACAACGTTTCAGCGCCAAAATAATCGCCGCCTTGCGTAAACAGTTTGGCGGTCATGCTGTCAAAAAAACTTAAGGAATTTAATCAACCGCCAGGACGCCAAAAGCGCCAGGAGAAAAAGCTTTAAAGAATTAAAAAACCTGGCGGTCTTGGCGTCCTGGCGGATAAAGCTCTAAAGGCTATTAAACATGACCGAAATGGAATTTGCCGCCAGTTGCACCGGATTGGGCCATGGGCGCCCCGCGGATCCCTGCTGCATCGTGGTTTTTGGCGTCGCGGGCGACTTGGCGCATCGCGAGCTGATCCCGGCCTTATACGATCTCTCTTGCCAGTCGCTGTTGCCTGAACCCTGCGTCATTGTCGGATTTTCGCGCGAGCCTTGGGACGACGACGAGTTTCGCGAGGACATGCGCCGTGCCGTGGCGCGTCAACGTACGTTCGAGGCAAAACATTGGCAGCGGTTTGCGCCGCATCTTTATTACGTCCAGGGAAATTTCGATTCAGCGGCAGCCGGCGACTACGCCACGCTGAGTGAAAAATTGCAGACGCTGAAAACACATTATGACATGCCCGATAACATACTGTTCCATCTAGCGACGCCGCCGTCTTTTTTCAGCACCATCGTCAATCGCCTCGAGCAATCGGGCTTAGCTAGGAGCCAGCACGGTTGGCGGCGCTTGGTGGTGGAAAAACCGTTTGGTACCGACGAAGCATCGGCGCACGAATTGGATGCAAAGATTTTGGAAGTGTTTGTCGAAGATCAAATTTATCGCATCGATCATTTTCTCGGCAAAGAGACGGTGCAGAATTTACTCGTGTTCCGTTTCGCCAATCCCAGTTTCGAGCCGATTTGGAATCGCAATTACATCGATCATGTGGAAATTACCGTGGCCGAGGAAATCGGCATCGGCACGCGCGCGGGTTTTTATGAAAAAACCGGCGTGGTGCGCGACATGGTGCAAAATCATTTGCTGCAATTATTGTGTCTAACCGCGATCGAACCGCCCGTGCGCTACGACGCCGTGGGTCTGCGCGATGAAACCCTGAAAGTCATGGAAGCGATACGGCCCTTGGACGTGCATGCCGACGCGGTGCGCGGCCAATATGGGCCCGGCACAATTCACGGCGCGCCAGTATCGGGTTATCGCCAAGAAAAGAACGTGGACGGGCAATCACACACCGCTACCTACGCGGCCTTGCGCATCATGATCGACAATTGGCGCTGGGCGGGCGTGCCGTTTTATCTGCGCACAGGCAAGCGCATGACGCAACAATTGACCGAAGTGGCGATTTATTTCAAACCGACGCCGCATTTAATGTTTCCCATTTCTCAAGAAAGTCTCGGCGGCAACGTGTTGATGTTCCGCCTGCAACCCAAGGAAGGCATCATGCAGCGATTTATCGCCAAGCAGCCAGGCCCGGGCTTGTGCCTGCAACCGGTGACGATGAATTTTTGGTACGCCAGCGCTTTCGGCATCGACCAAGCGCCCAAGGCCTATGCGTGGTTGTTGCACGACGCCATGGGCGGCGATCAAACCTTGTTCACGCGCGCCGACTGGATTTATCGCGCCTGGCAAATCGTCGAACCGGTGATCGCGCATTGGTCGCAAGAGATTCCCGCCGATTTTCCGAATTACGTCGCGGGTTCCTGGGGTCCGGCCGCGGCCGATGCTTTATTGCGCGCCGATGGGCGCGCGTGGAAAACACTGATCGAGTCGCGCTAGCGTGGTATCTGAGCGCAGACTCGTGGCCAGTTCCCAGGCTTTCGCCGATGTCGCCGCCGCGCGTCTTGCCGAAATTGTCACCCAGCTTATCGTCCAGCGCGCCCGCGCGCGCGTAGCGCTCGCGGGCGGTTCGACGCCGCGCGCGGTATATCGGCGCTGGGCCGAAATGGCGTCGATGGCCTGGGATCGAATTGAATTTTATTTCGGCGACGAACGCTGTGTCGATCCCGCCGATCCCGAAAGTAATTATCGCATGGCGCGTGAATCTTTATTCGATCTCGTTCCCATTTCCGCGCAACGAGTGCAGCGCATGCCCGCGGAGTACCGCGACCACGAAACCGCGGCGGCGGAGTATGCGGCACGGCTGCCACCCAGTTTGGATTTGATTATTTTGGGCATCGGTGAAGACGGGCACACCGCATCGCTGTTTCCGGGTTCGTCCGCGCTCGCTGAACAGCAGCGTTTGGTGCTGGCAGTGAGGGCGCCCAAGGCGCCACACGATCGCCTGACGATTACGTCTCCCGTGCTGATGGCGGCGGGAGAAAAAGTGGTTTTAGTCAGTGGAGTGCAAAAAGCGGCGGCGGTTAGACAAGCCTTGCAAGGGCCGAGCAAACCAATGAATTGTCCAGCGCAACTCGCGCGCGATGGCATTTGGATCATGGATCAGGCGGCGGCCGCCGCGCTGCGCGATCAGAGCTGAATTTTATTGGCTAACCGAGCGCGTAAGCGTGGCATGATGATGTTGCAGTTGCTCCGCCGTTAATAGAAAAACGCTTTCATCGCCGTCAGCGGTGTTAAGCCACATGAACGGCACCGTGGGAAATTCATGTTGCAAGGTAATGGCGCTGTTGCCCACCTCGGCCACGAGAAAACCACCCGTGTTCAAATGTTCAGGCGCGCGCGTCAAGATGGCCGTTATCGCATCCAAACCGCGTTCACCGGAAGCCAGCGCCAGCGTTGGCTCATGGCGGTATTCAGGCGGCAACATTTTCATTTCGTCGTTGGCAGCATAGGGCGGATTGGTGACGATAAGATCGTAGCGCTCGTTTTTAAGGGCGCTGAACAAATCGGAGCGCAGCAGGCGCACGCGCTCGCGCAGTCCGTAATTCTCGACATTGATGCGCGCCACCGCCAAGGCGTCGGCGGAAATATCGGCGGCATCGACGCGCGCCTGCGGAAAAGCCTGCGCCAGCGCGATCGCCATGCAGCCGCTGCCGGTGCACAAATCCAGAATGCGATGCACCTGCGCCGCTTTCACCCATGGCTTGAATTGTTCGTTGATGAATTCGCCCGTGAGCGAGCGCGGCACGATCACGCGTTCATCGACATAAAATTTTAGGCCGGCAAACCACGCTTCATTCAGTAGATACGCCAACGGTTTGCGCGTGATGATGCGCGCGTCCACCAAGGCGTGCAAAGCATTTTGTTGATCGAGGCTCAGCTTGTCTTTTAGGTGCGCATCGAGCGCCACGGGCGGGATTTTGAGCACACTGCCGACCAGCCACGCGGCCTCGTCTTGAACGTTGTCGGTGCCATGGCCGAAAAAAAGCTCGGCATCGTCGAACAGTCGTGCCGCCCAAAGAATAAAATCGTGGACCGTGCGTGGTGGATTTTTTTTCATGGGCCGCGTCGTATTAGAATTTCACGCCTTGGTATTTTTTAAGCGCTCGAGATCGGTCTGCACCATGCCCGCCGATTTTTTAAATTCAGCGGCTTCCGCTGGCGCCAAGGGCAATTCGATGACGCGTTCCATGCCGCGCTCGCCGAACACCACGGGCACGCCCATGCCGATATCGTTTAATCCGTACTCGCCTTGCAAGATGGCCACGGCGGGTAAAATATGGCGGCGATTGTGGCTGATGGCGTCCACCATCGTGGCCACGGCGGCGGCGGGGGCGTCGTAAGCGCTGGCGGTTTTGCGCAGGCTCAAAATTTCCGCGCCGCCTTCGCGCGTGCGCTTGACGATCTTGTCGATTTTTTCCTGCGACAAAAAATGTTCGATGGGAATGCCGTTGATGCAGGTAAAGCGCGTCATCGGCACCATGGTGTCGCCATGTCCGCCGAGCACCATGGCGCTGATGTCCTTGACCGAAAACCCGGTTTCCATGGCCACGAAACTGGCCATGCGCGCCGAGTCGAGCACGCCGGCCATGCCGAACACGCGCTCACGCGGCCAGCCGCTGCGTTTCCAAGCGGCGTAAGTGAGTACGTCGACGGGGTTGGTGACCATCAACAACATCGCTTTCGGCGCACGGGCGCGCATTTCATCGACGATCCCATAAATCACGGCGAGATTGGTATCGAGCACGTCGGAACGCGACATGCCGGGTTTGCGCGGGATGCCCGCGGTGATCACCACCAGGTCGGCGCCAGCCATGGCTTTAAGTTCGTTGGAACCGCTGAGCTTGGTGTCGAAATCGAAAATCGGCGCGGATTCTTGAATGTCGAGCGCGGTGCCTTGCGGCACGCCTTCTTTAATATCGATCAGCACCACTTCGCGGCACAGCTCCGCCTTGGCGAGGTTATGCGCGGTCGATTCGCCCACGCGTCCAGCGCCGATGATGGCGATTTTTTTCATGGCTTATCCCTGTTTTTTATTTAAGAACTTCGCTCAAAACTAAAGCTCATTATCAGGGGCTAAGTATAGCTGAGCCAATTATAAGACTAAGGTTTAGCCAGCTGCTGGATAATGTGCTGGATATGCCGCGCGCGCCACCCCGGAGTCGATCGCGGCGCGCGCCACGGCCGGTGGCACGGTAAGCAGAAGACGCGGATCGAGCGGTTTAGGGATGATGTATTCCGGGCCATATTCAAGGTGCTTCAATCCGTAAGCGCGCAGCGTTTCGGCGGGTACGGGTTCATGCGCCAATTTGGCCAGCGCGTGCACCGCGGCGATGAGCATGGCGCGCGTTACGGTGCTGGCGTGCACGTCGAGCGCGCCGCGGAAGATATAGGGAAAGCCCAGGACGTTGTTGACCTGGTTGGGAAAGTCCGAGCGCCCGGTGGCCATGATGATATCGTTGCGCGCGGCCAGTGCGAGTTCGGGACGTATCTCCGGATCGGGATTGGCCAAGGCAAACACCACCGGTTTCGCCGCCATGGATTTCACCATGTCGGCGCTCACTTGATTGGCCGCGGACACGCCGATAAACACATCGGCGCCACGCATGGCATCGGCGAGCGTGCGTTTTTCGGTGTTTTGCGCATGACGCCGTTTGTAAATGTTCAAATCCGGTCGGCCGGTATGAACCACGCCTTTGCTATCGAGCAATAATAAATGATCGCGTTTGACGCCAAGCGCCAGTAAAAGTTGGATCGTGGCCAATCCCGCGGCGCCAGCTCCCAACAAGGTGATGCGCGCTTCGGAAAGTTTTTTCCCTTGCAGTTCCAGCGCGTTTAAAAGACCCGCGCAAATAATTACCGCGGTGCCGTGTTGATCGTCGTGAAAAACCGGAATGTCGAGACGCGCGCGCAGCATCTCTTCGATGGCGAAGCATTCGGGCGCGGCGATGTCTTCGAGATTGATGCCACCGAAAGTGGGTGCGATATGCGCCACGGTATCGATGAATTCGTCGCGCGACGGTGCGTCGATTTCAATATCGAAAACATCGATGTTGGCGAAACGTTTGAACAATACCGCCTTGCCTTCCAGCACGGGTTTGCAAGCGAGCGACCCTTGATTGCCCAGACCGAGCACCGCGGTGCCATTGGTGATGACAGCCACGAGATTGCCTTTATTGGTGTAGCGATACGCCGCCTCCGGGTCGGCGGCGATGGCGCGCACCGGTTCCGCCACGCCTGGCGTGTAAGCGAGCGATAAATCGTATTGCGTTTCGCAGGGCTTGGTCGGCACCACGGCGATTTTTCCGGGCGTCGGTTGCGAATGATAGTCGAGGGCGGCTTGTTTGATGTTTTGGCTCATGATGTTTTGTCTACTCGATAACTTTAATGAAATCGCCCGCCGTGATTTCTCCATCGGGATAACGACGGTTAAGCAGCCGTAGCTGGCTTTCCGCATTTTTGCCTGAACGCGGCGAGTTGCGCGCCAGGGATGCAAAGCTATCTTCGGCTTTGGCGCGGCGAACATGAAGCGTCAGAGGTTTGGGCTGTTTATTGGGCGCTAACACTGGCTCAAAGCTTTCGATGATCGATAAAAATATCAAATCATTTTCTTCGAATAGTTTTTCGCGCGCATAGCCGCGAACCACATAGCCATTTCCCGCCGATTTATTTTCAGCCAGCACCGCTGTACGAAAAATTTGTTCGTGGGTGCTAAATAAGGTTTTGGTGGTTTTGCGCGCCATGCCCGTGCATGACGGCGAGTTTTGATGATTAATGCTATTCGATCCGCTAATTTGCCACGGAGCTTCGAGTTTGGTGAGAAAGTCGCAGGGATGCGCTACGTCAATGGCGGCGCTACGTTCGATTTGAATATAAGCATTGGCGTCAGGCCGCATCACCCGCATCAAATTATATTTTTCATTTACACCCACGCGCCAGCCGTCGGGAATTTTCATGGCGAGTTTCCATTGCGAGAAATAACGTTTTTCGCCATAGGGAATTCCCTCGTATTTAGCCGCGCCGAATTCGAGCCCATTGAGCAGCGCTAGAAACTGGGGTTGTAAGGCGTTAGCAGCGGAAGAATTGTTTAGACCTGCCGTGTTCGCAAGATTTTGTTCGCGTTTTTCCGTGCTGGGATGGCTGGCGTATACGCGGTGCCACCATTGAGAAGAAGCATCGCGGCCAGAGGTTTTTAACCGATCGCGTTCGTAAGCTTCCATGACGGCGAGCATTTCCATCACCGTTTGCATGGCCTCTGGCGGGTAACCCGCTCGTTGAAGATAGGTTATTCCATTTTGATCGGCGTTGAGTTCATCTTTGCGGCTGAAGGCGGCCATGCTGGCCCCCGCGGGCGCCGTGGCTAACTGGGGAAATAAGATCAGCACGGGCGCCGCCACGATAGCTCCCAGGACGCCTAATTCCATCATGTTGCCCGTACGTTGCGCACGCAAGCTGTCGCGCGAACAAATGTGCGCTATTTCATGCGACAGGACCGCGGCCAGTTCGGCATCCGATTGCAGCAAGGCCAGCATGCCGCGCGTGATGTAAACATAACCGCCTTGGGTGGCAAAGGCATTCGGTATATTGGAATCAATTAAGGTGAAATGCCATTTTAATGTAGGACGGTCGCTGGCCGCCGCCACTTTTTCTCCAATGGCGCTGATGTGAGCTGAAAGTTTAGCGTCGTTATAGGCTCCCATCTGTTCCACGATGCGCTTATGTTTGGCGGTGCCTTCTTCAACCTCGGCCTGCTCATCAAAAGTTATTATCGGTACACCGAAGAGTTTTTCCGTCGCGCAGCTGCTGAGCAACGGAATTATTACCAATAAAAAACTTAAGGAGGACTTAAGATTTTGGTTCATGGTGCGGGTAGGCGTTAATTCATCGATGTTAGCATGGCCGGATGCGGCACACGCATATGCAAACGGCCGTGATAGGACGTAAGCCAGCCGCGTGCGATGACATGTTGGCCGACGATATCGGCGGGTTTGCCGCGGTAATATTTTTTCCAATCTTGCTTCGAGATGACCAACGAAGTCCGCTGATCCAAGTCGAGATAAATGACATCGCGGTTACGTGCTTGATGTTGCACGGTGCCTTCGATCAAGCGAAACCCAGTATCTTGCTGAGTTAGTTGATCGACGGGTTTGGGTGCGTAGGTAGCTTCGCTCCATAGGCCGCGGCGCGCGGAACGCGCTTCATTCTCCGCCGCTAAATAAACCGCCAAATTATCGATATTGGGTGGAATTGCCACGGTCCAGGCCAAGCCTTCACGCAATAAAATTTCTTCCACATCTTTTCCATCGGCTAACGCTACGTGGGCCAAACGGCGCCCATAATGGTCCTGAGCTTCGCGTTCGGATTTTAATGAGACGCGCTGTCCTTGCACTAGCGCCATCAGGCGCTCGCGCGCCGCGCGAGCATAGGGTTGGTCTGGCGCGCCGTCCTTGCCTAATTCGGGAGCGTTCACGCCAATGAGACGCAGATGTTGTTTATTGGTCAAGATCACGGTATCGCCATCCAATACATATCGCACCCATGCCTCCTCGGCCGCGGCTGGATTTAGCAAAACCCAAAATAAAAAGGCGCTCGTAAAGAGCGCCCGTTTCATTCCGACGATATTCACCGGAAATTATTTTTTCATGCCATATTTTTGGCGGAATTTTTCCACGCGCCCGCCCGTGTCGACCAGCTTTTGCTTGCCTGTGTAGAACGGATGGCACACGGCGCAGACTTCCACGTTCATGTCGTGTTTCAACGTGGAGCGGGTGGTGAAAGTATTACCGCAGCTACAGGTCACCTTAATTTCCTGGTAGGCGGGATGGATGCCTTCTTTCATGTCATTAGTCTCTAAAGTTGCTCACGATTGCCGACCGTGAGAGCTGGAAAGGGGGCGCATTGTAGGGAGAATCCTGGGTTCACGCAAGGCTAGGCGCGTTTAAGCTTATAAACGCAGGTCTTTCGGACCGGTCTAGCGCTTCATGGAGTCGAAGAATTCCCCGTTGTTTTTAGTGGCGCGCAGCTTCTCGAGCAGGAATTCCGAGGCTTCCAATTCGTCCATCTGATGCAACAGCTTGCGTAGGATCCAAATCTTCTGCAGCTCGTCTGGAGCCAGCAACAGCTCTTCGCGCCGCGTGCCAGAGCGATTGATGTTGATCGACGGGTAGCTGCGTTTTTCCGCCAGGCGTCGGTCCAAGTGCACTTCCATGTTGCCCGTGCCTTTGAATTCTTCGTAAATCACGTCGTCCATCTTGGATCCGGTGTCGATCAAGGCGGTTGCTAGGATGGTGAGACTGCCGCCTTCTTCGATATTGCGCGCCGCGCCGAAAAATCTTTTGGGACGTTGTAGCGCATTGGCGTCGACGCCGCCCGTTAACACCTTGCCTGAAGCGGGCACCACCGTATTGTAAGCGCGCGCCAGGCGCGTGATTGAATCGAGCAGAATGACGACATCTTTTTTGTGCTCCACCAGGCGTTTGGCCTTCTCGATGACCATCTCCGCGACCTGCACGTGGCGGCTGGCTGGTTCGTCGAAGGTGGAGGAGATGACTTCGCCGCGCACCGACCGCTGCATTTCGGTTACTTCTTCAGGGCGTTCGTCGATGAGCAGCACGATCAAATAAACTTCCGGATGATTGGCGGTGATAGCGTGCGCGATGTTTTGCAGCATTACGGTTTTGCCGGCCTTGGGCGGCGAGACGATCAAGCCGCGTTGACCCTTGCCGATGGGCGACACCAAGTCGATGACGCGCGCGGTTAGGTTTTCGCTCGAGGCGTTGTCGCGCTCGAGCTTCATGCTGTCGTTCGGGTGCAGCGGGGTCAGGTTTTCGAACAGAACCTTGTTCTTGGCTTCATCCGGATTCTGGAAATTGATTTCGTCGACTTTCAGCAGCGCGAAATAACGCTCGGATTCCTTGGGCGGGCGGATATTGCCCTTGACGGTATCGCCCGTGCGCAGATTGAAGCGGCGTATTTGCGAGGGTGAGACGTAAATGTCGTCTGGACCCGCGAGGTAAGAAGCGTCCGCGGAGCGTAAAAAGCCGAAGCCGTCTTGCAGGATTTCGACCACGCCCTCGCCGATGATGTCTTCGCCTTTTTTGGCTTGGGCCTTGAGGATCGCGAAGATCAGGTCTTGTTTGCGTAAGCGTCCGCCGCCTTCGACATCCAAGGCCGCGGCCATTTCCGCCAGCTCGGTGGCGGGCTTACGTTTAAGTTCGGACAAATTCATTAGACTTGCATTCATGTGGTCACCGCATCCGGGACACATCAGGGGCGCAACCGACCCGCGTGATGCCCGGGGATTGAATAAACAGGAGTTTAGTTAAAAAAGCAGGAAAATCTTTTGAGTTTTATACTTCGCTTCAAACCTTAGCATCAGTTCGCATCTGCGTCCAGTGTAAAAGCTTCGCCGCGCGCTTACAAGTTGCCATCGATAAAAGCCGCGAGTTGCGATTTGGATACAGCGCCTACCTTGGTCGCCTCGACGCTGCCATTTTTAAACAGCATCAAGGTGGGAATGCCGCGGATGCCATACTTGGGCGGCGTTTGCGGGTTCTCGTCGATATTGAGTTTGGCCACCTTGAGTTTGCCCGTGTACTCCTGGGCGATTTCCTGTAGGACGGGCGCGATCATTTTGCAGGGTCCGCACCATTCCGCCCAATAGTCCACCAGCACCGGTCCTTCCGCCTTGAGCACTTCGTCTTCAAAGCTATCGTCGGTGATGTTGACAATACCATTACTCATGTGTTGCTTGCCTCCGTGACTGATTATGGAATTTGGCCAGACCCACTGGCCTTCGGGCAGGGGTAAACGCGCATAGTTTGGGCAGAAAAACCCTATAAATGCAAGCTTGCGCGGATTGATAAAGACTGAATGTGCCGCCCGGGTGACAAGATGTTATGCTTGGCGCTCCCGTTTTATGAGTGACCATCACCTCAGCGATAAACCCTTCAGCGCCTTGGGCTTGCCCGAGACGTTGTTGCAAGGTATTCGCGAAACCGGTTTCCAATTCTGCACGCCGATACAAGCAGAGACCTTACCGCTCGCCTTGGCGGCGCAAGACGTCGCCGGCCAAGCGCAAACCGGTACGGGCAAGACCGCAGCGTTTTTGCTCGCGGCCTTCAATCGTTTGCTGACGCAATCGCCCGCGCCAAACCGTCGGCCCAATCAACCGCGTGCCCTTATGTTGGCGCCGACGCGCGAGTTGGCGGTGCAGATACACAAGGACGCGGAAGTATTGGGCAAATACACCGGCTGCCGTTTAGGTTTGGTATATGGCGGCACCGGTTACGATAGCCAGCGCAAGATGCTGGAAGAAGGCGTGGATATCCTCATCGGCACGCCCGGCCGCCTGATCGATTATTTCAAGCAGCACGTTTTTGATCTGAACGCGATACAGGTGATGGTGCTGGACGAGGCTGATCGCATGTTCGATCTCGGTTTCATCAAGGACATCCGTTTTTTATTGCGACGCATGCCGCCTCCGGATCAACGCTTGAGCATGCTGTTCTCGGCGACCTTATCGTATCGCGTCACCGAGTTGGCCTACGAGCACATGAATAATCCGCAATTCGTGCGCATCGAACCGGACAAGCGCACCGCCGATAAAGTCACGCAAGTGTTGTATCACACCGCCATCGAAGAAAAGATTCCCTTGTTGATTTATTTGCTGCGCCAAAAAGATCCCACGCGCAGTCTGGTGTTCACCAACACCAAGGACGCGGCGGAAACCATCTCTGCCTGGCTCAAAGGCAATGGCATGAACGCCGAAGTCTTGTCGGGCGACGTGCCGCAAACCCAGCGTTTACGCATCTTGCAAGATTTCATGGAAGGTCGCTTGCCCGTGCTGGTGGCCACGGATGTGGCGGCGCGCGGTCTGCACATTCCCGATGTGTCGCACGTGTTTAATTTCGATTTGCCGCAAAACGCCGAAGACTATGTGCATCGCATCGGCCGCACCGCGCGCGCGGGCGCTTCGGGCGATGCCGTGAGCTTTGCTTGCGAACGTTATGTGTTTTCGTTGCCGGAGATCGAGGCCTACATCGGTCACAAATTGCCTACTAGCCCAGTGCTGCCGGAAATGCTGCAAAAGCTGGAGCCCCCAGCCAAGCGCGAATATCGTCCGCGTCCCGAGGCTGGCCGTGGCCGCAGTGGGCGCCCTGATCGGCGACCGGGCCGGCCACACGAAGCGCGTCGCCCGGAACGTGAACGCCGTCCGCAGCAAAGCGCGCAGCGTAGCGAAACCGAAACGCGTCCACCGCGATCGCCGGAAACATTTGATACTCCGGTTTCGAAGCCCGCGACGCCGTCGGCGCCCGCCAAATCCGGCGTCAAGCCATTCTTGCGGCGTAATTTGGGCGAAAAGCCGGTCATAGGTTAGAAGTTTTTATTTATTTAGTGTTAACCACAGTGAGCGCAGAGAACACAGAGAATAAATTTTTTAAATGAATTTAAAATATCTTATGGGAATCTCCGCGGTGAAAAATTCATTGGCGACATAGGAGGAAACATGGCTCGAATCATTTTTCCCGATGGTAAAGAATTAAAAGACTTGATCGCGATTCAAAACCGCTTGCAAGGCTTGGACATCACGCTGCGCCGCTGGCCCGCGCCGACTACTTCGCGTTCGCGAGAGTTGCTGGAAAAGAAAAGTCTGAACGATGCCGAAAAAGAAGAGCTGCTGGGCGAGGTGCAAAATCGCTTTGAAGAACTGAAGCGCGAAAAAGGTTATCAGACGCGCGACATGGTGGTCATCCACGAAGACATTCCTGGGCTGGCCGACATGCTCGCCAAGTTCGACAAAATCCATCTGCACACCGATGACGAGGTGCGTTACATTCTCGCCGGGCGCGGCTATTTTGGTTTTGTCGAAGCCAGCGGCGCGCAGTTTTTATTGGAAGTGGCCGCAGGTGATTACATCAACGTGCCCGCGAACACCGAGCATTGGTTCGAGATGAAGGACAGCCAGCGCATTAAAGCGGTGCGTTATTTCATCGACACCTCGGGCTGGACGCCGGTTTACACGCAACGCGAAATGGCATTTGCCTAATAAATCGATTTATAAACTGCGTCCGTCGAATGGCACCAACTTCAAGGTTGATGTATCGACGTTCTCCAAGCAGCGCACATTCACCGCCGTCGTGGCTTTCCCGGATGAATCCTGACCGAAACCGAAAGGCGCGCAACCGCAGCGCGGGCAGAAATGATGCTTGATGACGTGCTTATTGAACAGGTAAGTGGCTAAATCGGTTTCGGCGGTGGCAAGGCGCAGTTGTGCGCGCGGGACGAACCACAACAAGTAGCCCTTTCTGCTGCAATGCGAACAATTGCATTCCATGACTTGCGTTAAATCGCCTTCCACCTCGAAAGCGATTTGACCGCAATGGCAGCTGCCATGGTAAATCATGCGTTATTTTTTCTTGCTCGAGGATTTACGCCGCGGCACTTTGCCTCCCGCGCGGCGCGCTTCCGACAGCCCAATGGCGATCGCCTGTTTGCGGCTCTTTACTTTTTTTCCCGAGCGTCCGCTTTTTAAAGTACCGTGTTTACGTTCATGCATCGCGCGTTTTACTTTTTGCGCTGCTTTTTTCCCGTACTTAGCCATCCTTAGCTCTCCTTAAAAAAATTTAAAAATAATTAACATATAAATCCTTAAATGAAAATCAGGATAACTACTGAAAGCGAAATATGGGACGAAACCACCGCTTATTTTTTACTTTTGTCGATTCCAGGGGAATCGGTATCCATCGTTCCGGATTCAAGCGCATGTTTCGCTATTAGGGCCAGGCGCTGATATTTTTTTCTGAACTCCTCAAGATGCCGATCGTCTAGATCTTCTAGATTCAGCAAGGCGTTGTGCGCGCCGCGCGGATGAGTTCATCGAGCTTGATTTGAATCGCTTCCGTGTCCCGATTCTGGGTATTTTGAATCAGAAAAACCATCAAGAAGGTAATCACGCTCGTTGCCGTGTTCACGACCAATTGCCAGGTGTCGCTGTAGTCGAAGAGCGGCCCGGTTAGCGCCCATATAATTATCAACGACAACGCGGTGACAAAGGTTAGTGAGCGTCCCGACAGAATGGCCAGACGTCTGGAAAATACCACAAACGACGCAGTCTTCATTTTTATCGCCCCTATTATTTAGTCCCTTAGGCAATAAGACACTGAACCATTCGCGAAATTCAAATACGGTAGGTCGAATAGTTCAGTAGCGGGACTAGGCCCATTCATCTCGACAGGCAAATCAATCGATGCTCAAGAAACTTAAACAAAGCTGGTATCGTTTCCAGCTAAACGCGCCAGGACAACGTTTCCAAAAACGTTATGAGCTGCACCGAAAATCCGCGCACGGTGTGCTGCTGCGGATTTTCTTCATTAGCGCGGGTTTATTGTTGGTGGTGGTGGGAATTTTCTTTCTGCCCGCGCCCGGCCCAGGTCTTATTATTGTGTTTGTCGGGGCCAGCCTGCTGGCGCAAGAGTCACTATGGATGGCGCGCGCCTTGGATGAGGCGGAGTTGGTTTTGCGAGATGTGTATGCTTGGAATGTTCGCTGGTGGCGCGCGGCATCCTTCGTGCCCAAGGCGATCCTAGGGTTTATCGCCTTGATTCTGATGACCACGTTTGCCTTTGGCGTTTATCAAATATTGTTCGCCAGCTAAATACTTTAATGTTTAATTTGGCCGCGCCCTTCCAGCGAAACCAATAACGCTTGCAGGGCGTTGACGTCCGCCGGTTTGATGAGATGATGGTCGAAGCCGGCCATTTTCGAATCGCGTCGGTTTTGTTCTTGGCTCCAGCCGGTCAGCGCAATCAGCGATATGTCGCGAAATTCGGCTTGCTCGTGGATGCGCCGCGCCACTTCGTAGCCATCCATGCCAGGCATGCCGAGATCGAGCAGCACCACCGCGGGGCGGTAAGTTTTAACCGCTTCCAAGGCGCTCGGTCCGTCGTACACCACTTGTACGTCGGCGCCGAGAAACGTAAGCAGGGTGCCGAGGCTGTCGGCGGCGTCGCGGTTATCGTCCACCACCAGAACCCGACGCTGGGTAAGCACGGTGGGGGGCCGCGAATCAGTTCGTGCGCTTGACGCGGAATGCACTTTGGCCGCGAGCGGTAGATGCACGATGAATTCGCTGCCCTTGGCGCGCCCCTCGCTGCGGGCTTCGACCTTGCCACCGTGCAATTCAACTAGGCTGCGCACCAAGGTCAGTCCTATGCCCAGGCCTCCTTGCGTGCGGTTGGGCGAGCGGTCGGCTTGCATGAACATCTCGAATACTTGCGGCAACATGTCGGACGCAATGCCCATGCCCGAGTCGCGCACCGAGATAATCACGCCGTCTTGTTGGCGCCGCGCGCTGAGCCAAATTTTTCCTTCCGGCTCGGTATAACGCGCGGCGTTATTCAAAAGATTGGAGAAAACTTGCGACAGGCGCACGAAATCCCCTTCGAGCTGAAGCGATTCTGGCGGCAGGGAAACATTTAATTCATGACGCGCGGCGTCTATCAGCGGCCGGCTGGTTTCAATGGCGCTGTAGATGACGGCCGCCAGTTCCACGATGTCCTTATGCAATTCAATCTTGCCACGAGTGATGCGCGATACTTCCATCAGATCGTCGACCAAGCGCACCAAGTGGTTCACCTGACGATCCATCATTTCATACATGGGCTCCACCGCGGGCCCCGCGCCGCTCGCCAGTCGCAGCACATGCAATGAATTGCGGATTGGCGCCAAAGGATTGCGCAGCTCATGCGCCAAGGTGGCTAAGAATTCATCCTTGCGGCGGTCGGTTAGACGCAGTTGTTGAATAAGACGCAAGCGTTCATAGGCGACGGTGACATAGTGCGAAATCGTCTTCAGAAACTCCAGCTCATCCGCATCCAATTCGTCGCGCTGACGGCTGGCAAAAGACAACGTGCCGAGCAATTGCCCTTGGGCGAGCAGCGGGTTGCAAGCATAGACTTGCAGACCATAGCTTTTGACGAGTTGTACCTTGGGATCGTCCGATTGTTGAATATGCGCGACGACCATGGGTTTATGTTGCAGTGCCACGGTGCCGCACACGGCTTGGCCGAAGTTCAGCTTGCTCATGCGGCGCGCTTGTTCGTCGGAAATACCGACCCAAGACGCCAGGCGTAAACCATCTCCGGCCTCGTTCACCATGAAATTGAAATACGCATCCAAGCCAAAATGCGGCGCGATCTTGGCGAACAAGGTCTGCATCATGACATTGGGTTCCGCGGTCGTCAGCAACACCGAAGCCGCTTCCCATAGCAAGCGCAGCCGTTCATTTTGTTTGTGTAGACTTTCTTCGGCGCGTTTGCGGTAAGTAATATCGTGCGCTACTTTCGAGGCGCCAATGATCTTGCCTTGGCGGTTGCGCAATGGCGAGACGGTTAATGAGATGTTGAGGGGCTGACCGCTCTTGGACAGGCGCACGGTTTCATAGTGATCGATGCTTTCCCCGCGACGCAGCCGCTCGAGAATGGAAACTTCTTCACTATGTCTATCCTTTGGAATAATAAGCGTGATCGACTGGCCGATGGCCTCGGCGGCGGTGTATCCAAAAAGTTGCTCGGCTCCGCGATTCCACGATGAAATAATGCCGTTTAAGTTTTTACTGATAATGGCGTCGTCGGTCGATTCAACGATGGCCGCGTGCAGCGTGCGTATTTCCTCGGCATGGCGGCGTTCGGTGATGTCGATGCCCAAGCCGTACAGGGTCACGGCTTGTCCTTTGGCGTTGTACATCGCTTGCCCGCGGCCTTCCATCCAGCGCCATTCTCCGCTGGCGTGCCGAAAACGGAATTCGGCAAGGTAGTCGGTGTGTTGCGCCAAAGCGGTTTCAATGGATTGCTGCACCTCGGCGCGATCGTCCGGATGCACCAAGGCGAAAAAACCAGTTTCGGTCCCCTCGAAGCCGCCAGGCGCTAAACCGAAAATTTCCTCGAGTTCGTTGCTCCACCAGATTTTATCGGTGGCGATATCACGCGACCACGCGCCCATGCGTCCGCCGCGCATCGCCAATGACAATACGTCGCGGCTGGCGCGTAAGCTTTCCATGCGGTCGCGCAGTTCGTATTGGCGCTGACGCGAGCGCAACGCGGTGCGCACCACGCTTACCAGCGCCGCCACGCGCACCGGCCGTTCCAGCAGCGTGACGTTTCCCAAGGTTTGAATCGCCTGCGCCACCGTCGCCGAATCCGCCGCGGGATGCGTCAACAACAAAACCGGCAGGTCGGACCAGGGCGGTTGTTGCGCCAACATTTCAGCGAGAATCAGATCTTGGTCATGAGCCAAGGCTTCTTCCGCGATGATCATCGCGCCCGCGCCGATTTCCAAGGCCGCGGCCAAGGAACGCGTGTCCGAGCAAGGAACGCATTCGACGCCGGCTTCGTTTAAAATCGAGCTAGCCAAGGAAGCGTCCTTGCCCAAGGGAGTGAGCACCAAAACCCGCCGCTCCAGGAGTTCTTGCTCGGCTGGCGTCATGATTTTGATTTTTCTTTTATTGGATCCACGCCCGCGTCGAAAATCGGCACGCCCGTTAACACACCGCGGAAATTGCGCAACGGCTCGCCCACGCTGATGCAACCATGGTCCATTTTAAATTCGCGAATCGTGCGCTCATGTTGGCTGCCGCGCTTTTTTACCACCGAAATCGCTTGGCGCACTTCGCCTTTCATTTCGAAATAACGCAGCAAAATGACGGCGTCGGCGAGATAAGTGGCGTCCACGGGCGCTTGCATCGGGCCGCCGACCAAGCCTTGGTGCGCGGCCACCAACAGGGTGGCGACGCCGCGTTGTCCTAGATATTTCAATAATTCGTGCAGTTGAATAATGAGAAAACGTTCTTCGGGCATGGCGTTGAGATAACCATTTAAACTGTCGATTACGATGATGCTGGCGCGATCTTGTTCCACCGCCTTGCAAATCTGATGCGCAAATTCGCCTGGTGAGAGTTCCGCCGGATTCACTTGTTGGATTTTCACGCGTCCGCTGTCCAAGTGTTTTTGCAAGTTCATGCCCAAACCAGCGGCGCGGTTCACCAAAGTGTGGAAGCTTTCGTCAAAAATAAAAAACATCGAAGACAAGCCTTGCTCGGCCACTTGAGTAACGAATTTGATGGCCAGCGAGGATTTTCCGGTTCCCGCGGCGCCGACGAGTAGTGTGCTGGTGCCTTGTTCGATGCCGCCGCCCAATAAGGCGTCGAGTTCGTTGATGCCGCTGGGCAGTTTGTCGTGTTTTTGGACGTGCTCAAAATCAGTCGCTATCAAGCGTGGGAAAACATCGAGGCCACCGCGCGCAATGACATAATCGTGATAGCCGCCACGGAATTGGCGGCCGCGGAATTTGATTATGCGCAAGCGCCGCCGTTCGTCGCCGTATTCTGGGCTGAGTTGCTCCAGCAACACCACGCCGTGAGCGATGCTTTGCACTTGCAAATCGCGTTCGCTCGCGGTCAAGTCATCCAAAAGCAGGACGGTGCAATGGCGCCCGGCGAAAAAATGTTTTAGCACTAAAATTTGACGGCGATAACGCAGCGGATTTCCAGAAAGCAAACGCAACTCCGAGAGCGAATCGAACACCACGCGCGCTGGTTTAATGCGTTCGACGTCCGCCAAGATGGTTTTAGTGGTCTCGGCCAATTCCACCTCGGAAGGATGGAACATGGTGTATTGCGCCGCCGGTTGCAGCGTGTCTTCGGAAGGAACCAGCTCGCGGACGGTAATTCCCTCCATCGACCAGCCATGCGACGCCGCGACGGCGCGCAATTCTTCCTCGGTTTCGGATAGGGTGACGTACAGCACCGCTTCGCCGCGGCGCACGCCTTCGAGTAAAAATTGATAAGCCAGCGTCGTCTTCCCCGAACCGGGCACGCCTTCAATCAAATACAGCCGGTTAGGAGTGAAACCGCCGCCTAAAACGTGGTCGAGACCTCGGATGCCCGTGGTGGCCAATGACTCATCGACATGAGACGAACCGGGTGTATGCGTCATGATGATGTAACTATTCTCCAAAAACCTAATGTGAGATTGCGCAAGGTGGGAGTTTGTTGAGAGGACCCTTGGCTAGTTAGTAAATTTTTTATATGGGTCACGCGCTTTATAAATTTAGATGGCGGCAATTATTAAATTTAAATAAATTGGTTAAATATTGCTGCTGTGGTTAAAGGAGACCTTCATTTAGGCTCCGCAGCTTTGCGGCGCAACGGTTGGTTTATTAACATATAATCCTTGAGGTGGACATCCGGTAAACTACTGGTTGCAGCGTTAAGTGCTGCCAATGTGCGATTAAACTGCCAATTTAAGCGTTAATAATGCCTGTAGATGAAGTTCTTAATTCACGAAATATGTCCCAAAATCTAAACGATCTTCCCCCGCGCGCGGCTTTGGTTGAGATTGCGCGCGATTTTCATGCGCGCGGCTGGATGGCTGGCACCGCGGGCAATTTATCGGCGCGCGAGGACCAGGAGCATTTTTGGATCACCGCCAGCGGCCAGCCCAAGGGCCGGTTGGATGAATTGGATTTTTTGTTGATACGCATTAAAGACGGCGAAGTCGTCGAGCGCGTGCGTCCCGAGAACAAACCTTCGGCCGAAACCGCGATACATCGCGCCGTGTATGGTTTATTTCCCGAAGCGCGCGCCTGTCTCCACGGTCATAGCGTCGATGCCTGTATCGCCAGCGAGCGCGCCAAGAAAAACGCCAAGAGCCTGCGCCTGGCGCCGATCGAAATGATCAAGGGTTTCGATATTTGGCAGCAAAATCCTAAAGTCGACTTGCCGCTATTTGAAAATCTGCTCGATATCGCGCGCCTCGCCGAGGAAATCCGCAAACGTTTTCGTCGCCAGGCGCCCGCCATTACCGCGTTGATGGTGCGTGCGCACGGGCCGACGGTGTGGGGCGCGAGTCTGCAAGACGCCTACAACCGCTTTGAGATTTTGCAATTTATTCTCAGCTATCAGGCGCGTCTAAGGCGTTAAATCTTTCACAGAAAGCAGGCTCTAACCTGCTCGATTCATAGTCTGATATGGTGTCCGCTATGAAATACCCGCGCCTCTTGTTATTAGCTTTGCTGCTATGGCCCTTACTGCTATTGGCCAAAGATGTCGCGACACCCGCTAAAGCGGTGGTGCTTAATATTGATGGCGCCATCGGCCCGGCCACCAGCGATTACGTGCATCGTGGTTTGGAAAAAGCCAAGGACGCGGGCGCGATGTTGGTCATTCTGCGCATGGACACGCCAGGCGGTCTCGACATCGCCATGCGCCGCATCATTCAAGATATTCTGGCCGCACCCATGCCCGTGGTGACCTTCGTCGCGCCGTCGGGCGCGCGCGCCGCCAGCGCGGGCGCTTATATTTTGTTGGCCTCGCATGTCGCCGTCATGGCGCCCGCGACCAATGTCGGCGCCGCCACGCCCGTGCAAATCGGCGGCGTACCCGATCCTAGCGGCGGTTCTAAACCCCCCGCGCCCGAGGACAAAAAAGATCAGCCGGATAAAAAAGGCGCCAAGGAAAAACCCATCAAACTGGCTAAACCGGGCATGGAAGAAAAAGTCATGAATGACGCTATCGCCTATATCCGCGGCCTGGCGCAGATGCGCGGGCGCGATGTCGATTGGGCTGAAAGCGCGGTGCGCCAGGCGGCTTCCATCTCCGCCGACGAAGCGATTAAAAGGAAGGTCGCCGATTTTATCGCCGACGACAATGCCGATCTGTTGAAGAAATTAGACGGCCGCAAAATCAGCATTCAGGGGCACGAAGTCACCTTGCGTACCGAAGGCTTGTTGCTGCAAGTTTATCAACCGGATTGGCGCAGTCGTTTGCTTGCAGTGATCACCGATCCGAATATTGCCTACATCTTGATGCTGCTCGGTATCTACGGAATATTTTTTGAATTGTGGAATCCGGGCTTCGTATTGCCTGGCGTGATCGGCGGCATTTGTTTGTTACTGGCGCTGTATGCGTTTCAGGTTTTGCCCATCAGCTTCGCTGGTCTCGGGTTAATTTTGCTTGGCATTGGTTTCATGGTGGCCGAGGCTTTCATGCCCAGCTTTGGCGCGCTCGGCATTGGCGGCGTGGTGGCGTTTGTTGTCGGTTCGATCATTCTCATGGATACCGATGTCGAAGGTTACGCCATCGCTTGGCCGCTGATCGCGCTGGTAGCAGCGGCGAGCGCGGCGTTTTTCATCGGCGTGGTGATGATGGCGCTGAAAGCGCGGGCGCGCCGCGTGGTCAGCGGGCGCGAAGAAATGCTCGGCGCGCTTGGCGAAGCCTTGGAGAATTTTAAGGATAGCGGCCGCGTGCGCGTGCACAGCGAGGAATGGCAAGCGCGCTCGGCGGCGGCGCTCAAGCGTGGACAGAAAGTAAAGGTCGTCGGCATCGACGGCCTCATTTTGATGGTGGAACCGCATAACCCGGAGGCAAATTAACATGGGAATTTTCACGACATCGAGTTTCGTTCTGATTGTTATCGTCATGCTGGTGTTCTCGGCGTTCCGCATTCTGCGCGAATACGAACGCGGCGTGGTGTTCATGCTCGGCCGTTTTTGGAAAGTGAAAGGACCGGGCTTGATCGTCATTTGGCCTGGGATTCAAACCATGGTGAAGGTCGATCTGCGCATCGTGGTCATGGACGTGCCGCCACAGGACGTGATCTCGCGCGACAACGTCTCGGTCAAGGTCAACGCCGTGGTGTATTTCCGCGTGATCGATCCGCAGCGCGCCATCATTCAAGTGGAAGATTATTATTCCGCCACCAGCCAACTGGCGCAGACCACGCTGCGCAGCGTGCTCGGCAAGCACGAGCTCGACGAAATGCTGGCCGAGCGCGATAAGCTCAACACCGACATTCAAAAAATTCTCGACGCCGCCACCGACGCTTGGGGCATTAAGGTCACGAGCGTTGAAATCAAGCACATCGACATCGACCCCACCATGGTGCGCGCCATCGCCCAGCAAGCCGAAGCCGAACGCACGCGTCGCGCCAAGGTGATTCATGCCGAAGGTGAACTACAAGCCGCGGAGAAATTAGTGCAAGCGGGCGATCTCTTAAGTAGGAGTCCGCAAGCGTTACAACTGCGTTATCTGCAAACGATGGCGAGCATGTCGAACGACAAGAGCCACACGATTGTTTTTCCCCTGCCAATGGATTTGGTTACGCCGTTTCTGGAAATGGCGAAACGGTTGAAGTAAGAGGAGTGTTACGGTGTGGGTGGCACTGGACGCTTGCGCCGTTGCTCATCCACCGCGACGTAAGTTAACACCGCCTCGGTGACCTTGACCACTTCGCCCGGCTTGGGCGTGCGCAAACCGCGCTCGACGTAGACCTCGACGTTGATCGTAAGCGAAGTGGTGCCGATCTTGATGACGTCGGCATAGAAGCTGACCAAGTCGTTGACAAAAACTGGCGCGACAAAATGAAACGCGTTGACCGCGACCGTGGTCACGCGCCCTTGGGCGCGGCGGCTGGCGACGATGGAGCCCGCGATATCCACTTGCGACATGATCCAGCCGCCGAAAATATCGCCCGCGGCGTTGGTGTCGCGCGGCATGGGCACTAAGCGCAAGGTGGCGTGACGATTGGGTAGTTCCATTATTTTTTCTCCAGGGCGAGCCAGTCATGCGGCCGCAAAAAAACTTCGTAAAGTTTGGCTTCGGGCGTGCCCGCTTGCGGTTTCCAGTTGTAGCGCCATTTCACCAAGGGCGGCAGCGACATCAGAATCGACTCGGTGCGCCCACCGCTTTGCAAGCCGAACAAAGTACCGCGATCGTAAACCAAATTAAATTCGACGTAACGTCCGCGCCGATACAATTGAAAATCACGCTCGCGCTCGCCGAAGGCGGTGTTTTGGCGTTTTTGCACCAGTGGTAAATAAGCAGGTAAAAAATGATCGCCCACGCTTTGCATGAAGCCGAAGCTGTGGTCGAAACCGTTTTCATTCAAGTCGTCAAAAAACAATCCGCCGATGCCGCGTGTTTCATTGCGGTGCTTTAAGAAAAAATATTCATCGCACCATTTTTTATAGCGCGCGTAATAGTTGGCATCGAATGGATCGCACGCGGCCTGGGCCGTGCGATGCCAATGTTGCGCGTCTTCCTCGAAGCCATAATACGGCGTCAGATCGAAACCGCCGCCAAACCACCAAACGGGCTCGGTGCCGGATTTTTCGGCGATGAAAAAACGCACGTTGCAATGCGTGGTGGGCACGTAGGGGTTGCGCGGATGAATCACCAACGACACGCCCAAGGCTTGAAACGACCGGCCGCTCAACTCCGGCCGATGCGCCGTGGCCGAGGTGGGCAAATCTTTGCCGTGCACATGCGAAAAATTCACCCCCGCTTGTTCGAATACGCCACCCTCCGCGAGCACGCGCGAACGTCCGCCACCGCCCTCGGGCCGCTCCCAGGCATCTTCGCGGAATTTTTCGTGACCGTTCTGTTTTTCCAAAGCCGTGCAGATCTTGTCTTGCAGACGCAGGAGATAATTTTTGACGGAGGGGATATCAGGCATGTTCATTTAAAAATCCAATCATCCTGGTCTGATCAGTTGTCCGTCGATGGCATCGCGAATCGGCGTGGGAGATTTGGCTTTGCCAACTCTGCCAGGCAGCACGTAATCCACTTCGGTTTTGAAACGGCGCACAGCGTCACGAAAACTGCGTACTGGTTTGTCGCCCGCGCGATTCGCGCTGGTGGAAACAATCGCCATGCCCGCTGCCTGGCACAGTGCCGCGGCTTGCGCATGCGCTGTCACGCGTACCGCGATGCGCGCATGCTCGCCTGTAATCCAACGCGGTGCGTTCACGCGTGGCGCCAGCAACCAGGTGTGAGGACCAGGCCAGCTAGCAAGCACCTGTGACGGGATATTGGATGTGGATATATAGGCAGCCAGCTGATCGACATCCGCGGCAATAAGAATGACGCCTTTCTTGATAGCGCGGCGCTTGAGGTGCAGCAAGCGCAATACCGCCGAACGATTCATAGGGTCGCAGCCAAAGCCGAAACAATATTCGGTGGCGTAGGCGACGATGCCGCCATTTTGAATAACGCGCGCCGCGCGCTTCAGCTCGGCGGAGATCAAGGGCGTCTACTTGGCGTATTTTTCGCGCACGGCCTTGTCTTTAGCGAGAATCTCGGCCGTGTTGGCTTTACGCTCGTCCGCCAGGCGTTGGACCATATCCTTGTCCGACAAAGCCAGAATCTGTGCAGCGAGGTAAGCAGCGTTTTTGGCTCCGGCTTTACCGATGGCGACGCACGCGACGGGAATGCCGCCAGGCATTTGCACCGTGGACAATAAAGCGTCTTGTCCTTGCAGCGGACCGGAGGCCATGGGTACGCCGATCACGGGTTTGTGGGTGAGCGCGGCCACGGTGCCCGCGAGATGCGCAGCCATGCCCGCGGCGGCGATGAACACCGCGCAGCCACGGCTGTCAGCGTCTTTAACGTAGGCGTGCGTGGCGTCGGGGGTGCGATGCGCCGACAACACGCGCACTTCGCGCGTGATGCTGAATTTAGCCAGCGTGTCGACGGTGGTCTGCATGGTTTCTAGGTCCGAATCCGAACCCATCAGGATGGCAACAAATGGTTTAGTCATCGTGCTGGTCTCAATTAAAAAAGTGAATAGGATTTTATTGCTTTTTCTCTCGTGCGATTGCGCGGTAGCCAATGTCGCTGCGGTATTGAACGCCGCGCCATTTAATTTTTTTCACGTCTTCATAAGCGCGTTGTTGCGCCGCGCTCACTGTAGCGCCGAGCGCGGTGACGCACAACACCCGCCCGCCGCTGGTGACCACCGCGCCGTTCTTGATCGCGGTGCCTGCGTGAAACACTTTGCAGTCGGATGCGGCTTGTTGCGGCAAGCCGGTGATGACGTCATCTTTTTTGTACGATCCAGGGTAACCGTCCGCGGCCATGACCACGCCGACCGCGGCGCGTGTATCCCATTGGCACCGCACGCGATCGAGTCGTCCGTCGACGGCGGCTTCGATTAGTTCAATCAAATCGGATTGCAGCCGCATCATGACCGGTTGGGTTTCCGGATCGCCGAAACGGCAATTGTATTCGAGGACATTGAATTTTCCGTCAGGGGTAATCATCAGACCGGCATAGAGAAAACCGGTATAAACATGCCCTTCCTGTTTCATGCCGCGCACAGTCGGTTCAATGACGTCGCGCATGACGCGTGCGTGAATTTCAGGTGTAACGATTGGAGCAGGTGAGTAAGCACCCATGCCACCGGTGTTAGGACCGGTATCGCCATCGCCCACGCGTTTGTGATCTTGCGATGTGGCGAGCGGCAAAATGTGTTCGCCATCGACCATGACAATGAAGCTGGCTTCTTCGCCGTTAAGAAACTCTTCTACGACCACGCGATGACCGGCCTCGCCAAAAATATTACCAGCCAACATATCTTGTGAAGCGGTCACTGCTTCAGTAACTGTCTGCGCAGTGACCACGCCTTTGCCGGCTGCCAGTCCGTCCGCTTTAACGACAATGGGCGCACCCATTTTTTTGATATAGGTCTCGGCTGCCGTAACGTCGGTAAAATTACGATAAGCAGCGGTGGGGATTTTGTGGCGTGCGAGAAAATCCTTGGTGAAAGCTTTCGAGCCCTCTAATTGCGCGGCGCCTTTTGTTGGGCCGAAGATGCGCAAACCAGCTGTGCGGAATTTATCGACCACGCCCAGCACCAGCGGCGCTTCGGGACCGACGACAGTGAGATCGATTTTTTTCTGTTGAGCAAAGCGCAGCAAGCCATCAACATCATCTGCATTTATGGCGACATTTTCGCATTTGCTTTCGCGCGCGCTGCCCGCGTTGCCCGGCGCGACGAAAATTTTTTCGGCCTTGGGCGATTGCGCGATCTTCCACGCCAAGGCGTGCTCGCGTCCACCGCCGCCAATGATGAGAATTTTCATGCGCGGTTTAAAAAATTAATGGCGGAAATGGCGCATGCCCGTGAACACCATGGCGATGCCATGTTGATTGGCGGCTTCGATGACTTCTTGATCGCGCATAGAACCGCCTGGTTGAATCACGGCGGTGACGCCGACTTCGGCGGCTTGATCGAGTCCATCGCGGAACGGGAAGAACGCGTCCGAGGCCATGACGCTGCCGCGCACTTCCAAGCCGGCGTCGGTGGCTTTGATCGAGGCGATGCGCGCGCTGTACACGCGGCTCATTTGGCCGGCGCCGACGCCGATGGTGCGGCCTTCCTTGCAGTACACAATCGCATTCGATTTCACGAATTTCACGACCTTCCAGGCGAACAACAGATCGCGCCATTCCTGCGGCGAGGGCGCGCGTTGGGTGACGACTTTCAATTCTTTTTGCGTGACCATGCCTTGATCGCGCTCCTGCACTAACAAGCCACCGGTGACGCGGCGCAAGTCCCATTCGCTCGGACGTTGCGCGCCCCAAGCGCCTGATTCGAGCACGCGCACGTTAGCTTTGCTCGCCAGAATCGGTTTGGCGTCGTCTTTCACCGACGGCGCGATAATGACCTCGACAAATTGACGGTCGAGAATCGCTTTCGCGGTCGCGGCATCCAGCGGACGATTGAAGGCAATGATGCCGCCGAAGGCCGAGGTCGGATCGGTAATGTAAGCGTGTTTGTAGGCATCGAGCACGGTGTCGGCAATGGCCACGCCGCAAGGGTTGGCGTGCTTGACAATGACGCAAGCGGTTTCTTCGAATGACTTCACGCATTCCAAGGCGGCGTCGGCATCGGCGATGTTATTGAACGACAGTTCCTTGCCTTGGAGCATGCGCGCGGTGGCGACGCAGGCCTCGACCGGATGGCGCTCGCGATAAAACGCTGCTTGCTGGTGCGGGTTCTCGCCGTAACGCAAAGCTTGGGCGTGGTGAAATTGCAAATTGTAAGTCGCGGGAAAATCGCTGCGCGTGCCATCGGCGTGTAACCGACCCAAATAATTGGCAATCGCGCCGTCATACGCGGCCGTGTGTTCGAAGGCTTTGGCGGCCAGTTGAAAGCGCAGCGCTTCGCTCACGGACCCCTGGCGCTGTTGCATCTCGTCCAGCACCCGGCCGTAATCTTGCGCATCCACGATCACGCTGACGGCGGTGTAATTTTTGGCGGCGGCGCGCAACAGCGTGGGACCGCCGATGTCGATATTTTCGATGGCCTGCGCCAACGTGCAATCTTTGCGCGCGACGGTTTCCTCGAAGGGATAAAGATTCACCACCACCATATCAATCGGTGGGATACGATGCTCATGCATAGTGCGCACATGGCTGTCCATATCGCGTCGCCCCAAAATGCCGCCGTGAATTTTGGGATGCAGGGTTTTAACGCGGCCGTCGAGCATTTCCGGAAATCCGGTGTAATCCGCGACTTCGACGACGGCGATGCCGCTGTCGGCCAGTAACTTGGCGGTGCCGCCTGTGGAAAGGATTTCGATCTTGAAATTTTGCAAAGCGCGCGCGAAATCGACGACGCCGTTTTTATCGGAAACGCTGATGAGCGCACGTCGGATGCTTGTCATGGATGGCGCGGCTTGGTTATGAGGGATCGGAAAGAGGTGATTGTAAGTTCCGCGGCCGATATCCGCAATCCATCTCTGATGACATTAAAAAAATTCATTTCACCGCAGAGAACACAGAGATTTTAAATTAAAAGCTCCTTTAATTTGTCTCTGCGCGCTCCGCGGTTAACAATAATTTAATTCAGCTTGTACAATTTTAATTTTTTACGCAGGGTGTTGCGGTTAATGCCGAGAATCTCGGCGGCTTTGCATTGATTGCTTTTGACGTGGCGCATGACGATCTCAAGCAGGGGTTTTTCTACTTCACCGATGACCATCTGGTAAACGTCACTAGTCTTTTCGCCATTTAGATCGTTGAAATAACGCTCAAGCGATTGTTTCACCGACGCCGCCAACGGCGGTTTACGATCTTTGGTCATGCTGCCAGCTCCATGTTTTGTTTATCGGCCGCATCGACGCTTCTTGGCGCCCGCGGCATTAGCGCATCCTGCGCGTCAAAGAAATCCCGCACCGTGACGACTTGCTCGGCGCACGATTCCAATTGGTTAACCCGGTGGCGAAAAGCGGCGCCGTCGCGCAGGCCTTTGCTGTACCAAGAAATATGTTTACGCGCCATGCGCACGCCACTGTATTCACCGTAAAACGCATACAGATTTTCCAGATGCGCCAGTAAAGTGTCGCGTACTTCCGCCACCGTCGGCGCCGCCAGATTTTCGCCATGGGCCAGAAAGTGGGCAATTTCCCGGAAAATCCATGGATTTCCCTGGGCGGCACGGCCAATCATCAAGCCATCGGCGCCCGTGGCATGCAACACGCGCGCGGCTTTTTCCGGTGAAGTGATGTCGCCGTTGGCGATGACGGGAATGTTGACGGCGGCTTTGATGGCGGCGATGGTTTCGTATTCCGCCTCGCCTTGAAAGGCATCGGCGCGCGTGCGCCCGTGAATGGCGAGCGCCTGAACTCCGCAGTTTTCGGCGAGACGCGCGATAGTGACGCCATTTTTATGCGCCCGGTCCCAGCCGGTGCGAATCTTGAGCGTCACTGGAATCGACACGCTATTGACCACGGCGGTGAGAATCTCGCTGACCAATTTTTCATTTTGCATCAGCGCCGAACCCGCGTAGACATTGCAAATCTTTTTTGCCGGGCAGCCCATGTTGATGTCGATGATTTGCGCGCCATGGTCGGCGTTGTAAAGCGCTGCTTGCGCCATCATCGCCGGATCGCTGCCGACGATTTGCACCGCGCGCGGATCTTCCTCGCCGCGGTGATCGGCGCGGCGTTTGGTTTTCTCGCTGCCCCATAATAAGGAATTGGACGACACCATTTCCGACGCAGCCATGCCCGCGCCAAGGCGGCGGCACAAACTGCGAAAGGGTCTGTCGGTAACACCGGCCATGGGAGCCAGAAACAGATTATTTTTTAATTGATAAGGCCCGATTCTCATGATCGGCTTTCTCTACCTTGGGTGACGCGAAAGGGGAGCAATCTTAACCAGAAACTCCAAGCCCAGGGAAGGGGGATGCGATGGACGGTGGAAATTATTTTTTTATTCATTTAAGCGTGGCCAAACAAAAATAAAATAGGGCGAGGCATGAATCGCGCGAATAAACGAGTGATGCGCAAAAGAAAATTTAAACTCAATTCTTATGCCAACGGTATTGTGGCAACGAAAGCTAAGGTGTCACCGGCCGAATCTCATAACCGACCGCTTTGTTATCGGGATTGGTGACATCGATCACCGACATGGCCACGACGTTCGGCGTCAATAGACCGGTTGTTGGCGTCTCCAGATATTGTGCTGACGAAAAATTACGCCGAGCGATGACATTGCCAGCATTATTCGTGAGACTGACTTCGATTAAGGGATAGGTTTGAGCAAAGCTGGCGCGATTCACCAAAGTGGTGCGAATGCGCAAGGCATTTTCATACTGCGGGTGTGGCGCGATGCTGGTCTGCAGCAATTCGATTTGCCCTATATCTTGCAGTGGCAATAATTCGCAGCCCGCGCGTTGACAAAACTGTGTCATGGCTGGGCGCCAAGCAGGGATTCTGCCCAGCTCATCGTGGTAGAAAAACATGAACTGGCCGGTTAGCAACAGCGCCAACGATAAATTTGCCAACGACCAAAGAGCGGTCTTCCATGCGGAGCGTTCCCGTGCCACCGCTCTTCTTTCGGTAATGATCGGGATATCGGAAAGTAGAGCATCGTCGGATTGGGCGTGACGAGCAGAATGTTTTAATCCACTCTTATTTTTATTAGTACGACCGCGTTTATTTTTTTTAGATGAAGTGGGCGCCGCGACGGTTTCCGATGTTTCTTTCGCGGCTATCTGAAGCAAGCGCTGTTCGGCGTGAAAAATGGCCGAGCAAATACCGCAGCGCACCATGCCTTGGGAGATTTTTAATTGCGCGGGCGTGACTTTGAATGTCGTTAAGCAAGCCGGGCATTGGGTATACATTTAAGTCGCCCTACTTCGTTTGTCTGGAAATAATAATTTGAGCTTAGTCGAAATTGTTGGGTTTGTGTCCCGTCAGCAGCACCCATTTTTGGCGTTCGTTGAGCGTTAAAGTAAAAGGCGGTTCATAATGCGCGCGCACTTCTATCTCCTGGCCGGAAAGCAACCCAGAAAGCACCAGCCACCCTCCTGGACGCACATGTGACTGGATATCGGGCGCTAACTCAATGAGCGTGCCCATCAAAATATTGGCGAGCACGATGTCCACCTGAAAATTGCGTGGCAGTTCGGATGGCAGCAAGACATGTAGACCGCTGTGAATGCCATTATGTATCGCGTTCTGACGCGTGACATTAAGCGCCTGCGGATCGATGTCTACCGCGTAAGCCTCGTGAGCGCCAAGCTTTAACGCGGCAATCGACAAGATGCCCGAGCCACAACCATAATCGAGAATAGTTTTACCAGCGAGCGTTTGTTGCGCGAGCCACTCAAGACACAACGAAGTCGTTGGATGATCGCCCGTTCCGAAAGCCAAGCCCGGATCGAGAATGATGTTGACCGCATGAGGCTGTGGTGGCGTGCACCAGCTGGGCACGACCCAAAGATCGCGCCCGACTTGCAGCGGTTTGTAATGCGCCATCCATGAATGCGCCCAGTCTTCATCGCCGAGCAGATCGATTTCATGCGCTGGCGTTTGTGTCACACCAAGGCTTGCGCGCACGCGCGCAAGGATATCGTCGGTGTCCGTGTGTTCAGGGAATAAAGCGGTAAGTTGCACCTGCGACCATAAAGGAGTTTGATCCCAATGCGTCTCGAACACGGGTTCATCGCCCGCATCTTGCAGCGTGACTGAGATCGCGCCCCATTCTTCAAAAGATTCCGCCAGTTTTTCGGCGTGCGCGTGTTCCGCTAATAATTTTAATTTGACCCAAGGCATGCCAACGCTCAGTTAAACGTGGTGAATTGACGCTCGCAATTATACGAGCGTAAAGTGCTGGAGAACACGCTTTTCGAGATTGTTTGATACAGCATTCAATTTAAAGAGAGGGCAGCATGCCACTTGTGCGAATTTCATTAATGAAAGGAAAACCGCAAGACTTCGGGAAAAAGATCGGTGAAATTGTTTATCGCACCATGGTCGATATCATCAAGGTGCCACCCAGGGATCATTTTCAGGTCATCACGGAACACGATCACAACGGTTTAATTTACGATGCGAGTTATCTCGATATTCAGCGCAGCGACGGCGTTATTTTTATTCAAATTACGCTTAACGAAGGTCGCACGGTTGAGCTGAAGAAATCTTTTTATCAGGCACTCGCCGACAGGCTTAATAAAGAATTGCGCGTGCGCATGGAAGATGTATTTATCAATCTTGTCGAGGTAAAAAAAGAAAATTGGTCCTTCGGTAATGGTGTCGCGCAATATGCTTAAGAGCTAAATGGAACCGCGCTTGAGTTTTGTGACATTAGGCGTTGCCGACCTGGCGCGCGCCACGCGTTTTTACGAACAAGTGCTGCGCTTGCCGCGCCTTGAAACACCGTCCGAGGTGGCTTTTTTTGAGCTGGGTAAAACCTGGCTTTCCTTGTTCGCGCGCGATGCGTTGGCCGCCGATGCGGGGATTTCTGCCGTGGGTTCTGGTTTTTCAGGATTTGCCTTGGCGCATAATCTGCGCTCGCCAGAAGAAGTGGATCAGTTGCTAAAAGAAGTCGCCGACGCGGGCGGACGCATTGTGAAGCCCGCGCGACATACCGATTGGGGCGGTTACGCGGGTTACTTCGCCGACCCCGACGGATTTTTATGGGAAGTCGCTTGGAATCCGCAGTTTCCCCACGTCTAATCGCGCCGTTACAAACCCAGTTTTTTCTCCAGGTAATGAATGTTGACGCCGCCACGAATGAAGGCGCTGTCATTCATAATGTCATGATGCAGCGGAATGTTGGTCTTGATGCCATCCACCACCATTTCAGAAAGCGCGATGCGCATGCGTGCAAGCGCGATCTCGCGCGTGTCGCCATAGGCGATGAGCTTGCCGATCATGGAATCGTAATACGGTGGCACGAAGTAGTTGCTGTACACATGCGAATCCACGCGGATACCTGGTCCGCCAGGCGGATGCCAGGCGGTAATGCGCCCGGGCGAAGGAATGAAATTTTTTGGATCTTCGGCGTTGATGCGGCACTCGATGGCATGCCCGCGCCAGTTGATGTCTTTTTGGCGATAAGCGAGTTTTTCACCTGCGGCAATCAGCAGTTGTTCGCGCACGATATCCACGCCCGTGACCATCTCCGTGATCGGATGCTCCACCTGCACGCGCGTGTTCATTTCGATGAAATAAAACTCGCCGTCTTGGTATAAAAATTCAAAGGTACCCGCGCCGCGGTAGCCGATTTTGCGGCAGGCTTCGGCGCAACGTTCGCCGATTTTGTGGCGCAGCTTTTCAGGCAGGCCGGGCGCTGGCGATTCTTCGATAACCTTTTGATGGCGGCGCTGCATGGAGCAATCGCGCTCGCCCAGGTGAATCGCATGGCCATGGGTATCGGCCAGTACCTGAAATTCAATATGCCGCGGGTTGCCCAGATATTTTTCTATGTAAACCGTGTCGTTGCCAAAGGCGGCGCGCGCTTCCGATCTCGTTAGCACCACCGCGTTGAGCAGCGCCGCTTCGGTATGCACCACGCGCATGCCTTTACCACCACCACCCGCCGTGGCTTTAATGAGCACTGGATAGCCAATTTGCGTCGCCAGCTTAAGAATGTCTTTTTCATTAGTGCCGAGCGGGCCATCGGAACCGGGCACACAAGGAATGCCCGCTTTTTTCATGGCGCGGATAGCGGAAATCTTGTCGCCCATGAGGCGAATCGTTTCCGCCTTGGGACCGATAAAAATAAAACCGCTTTGTTCCACGCGTTCGGCGAAATCGGCGTTTTCCGAAAGAAAGCCATAACCCGGATGAATCGCTTGCGCGTCGGTGACTTCGGCGGCGCTGATGACGGCGGGAATATTGAGATAGCTATCGGCGGCGCGCGCGGGCCCGATGCACACCGATTCGTCAGCGAGTTTGACGTACTTGGCTTCGCGATCCGCTACCGAATGCAAGGCGACGGTTTTGATACCGAGAGTGCGGCAAGCGCGCTGAATACGCAGCGCGATCTCGCCGCGGTTGGCTATAACGATTTTTTCAATCATGAAGGATGGTCGATTTTAAAATTTTGCCAGCGCGATGACGCGGCTATTCGATGATAAATAAGACTTCGCCGTATTCCACTGGTTGACCGTTTTCCTTGAGGATGGCTTTGATCACGCCCGCTTTATCGGCTTCGATTTCGTTCATCATTTTCATGGCTTCGATAATGCAAAGCGTATCACCCGCGTTGACCTGACTGCCGACTTCGACAAAAGCTTTCGAACCAGGTGAAGCCGACCGGTAGAAAGTGCCGACCATGGGCGAAATGACGGAATGAACGGGTGGCAGTGCGCTCGCAGCGGGAGCCGTACTTGGCATGGCCACGGCAGTAAGCGGTGCGGCCGGTGCGTGCACCACGGCTGGTGCGGGCGACATATGCACTACCTGGGTACCGCCACTGGCGCGACTAATGCGAATGGCTTCCTCGCCTTCGCGGATTTCTATTTCGGAAAGGCTGGACTCTTCTAGCATTTCGATAAGTTTTTTAACTTTACGTATATCCATAAAATTTCCGCCCTATTTTTTTAATCGTTCAATTGCGGCCGTCAGCGCCAGCTCATAGCCGTGCGCACCCAGACCGCTGATAACGCCCGTGGCCAAGTCGGAAAAATACGAATGTTTCCGAAAGGCTTCACGCGCATGAATGTTGGAGAGATGTACTTCGATAAAGGGGATATGCGTGGCCGCCAGCGCGTCGCGCAAAGCCACGCTGGTGTGCGTGAATGCCGCTGGATTAAGCAGGATATAAGCTACTTTGTCCTTCATCGCTTGTTGCACGCGCCCGACCAGCTCATGCTCGGCGTTGCTCTGAAAAAAACTGGCGCTGTGTCCCGCAACTTTGGCGATATGCGCCAGGCGTTGATTAATAGTGTCTAGAGTAGTGGTGCCGTAGTGCTCAGGCTCGCGGCTGCCCAAGAGATTAAGATTGGGCCCGTTTAATATTAAGATTTCAGCCATCTGCCTGTAATTTCACGTTTTATGAGTAATACTGTCGCTATCTTCTGATATTTGGATTGTGTACGTTAAATACTCTCATGTCTAGTTTAAAAAAGGAACGACAGCAAGATAAAGCGTATTCACAGCAATAAGGCCGAAGATCGCCGCAAATAAAGCTTAAAACGATTTAGCAGGGGGCACAGTGGGAGTTAGCAGCGGTTCCAAAACATATTTGAGCTCATCGCGGCCAAAAGCACCGAGTTTGCGCACGGCAAACTGACCTTCGCGATCCATGATAACGGTGTAGGGCAGGGAACCCATGGGATTGCCATAACGCGCCATGATTTGCATGATTTGGTCTTCATCGCCCAGCAATAAAGGGTAATTAATATTGGTCGACTGACGATAGACCATTACCGCGGTTTTATTGTCGACAGCTACTCCAATGACTTGCAGGCCGTTCGCCGCATATTGTTTTTGCATGGCAATAAACAAAGGAATCTCTTCGCGGCAAGGCGGGCACCAAGTGGCCCAGAAATTCAGCACGATGACTTTGCCGCGCCATTGCGCCAAGGAATGTTTTTTATCGTCGAGATCGGCGAGCGTGAAATCAATCATCTGCCCGCTTTCGTAAGTTAATCCAGTATTCGGTTTGTCACTGGAATGCAGTGATTGCGCTGCCCAATAGCCGCCGACCAGAGCCAAAACTCCGGCCAGCGCTAGCATTAAATTTTTAAAGGTGGCTGACATTTACATCTTGCTCAGCAAGGTTAGCATTTCATCCACGCCATGAAATCCGTAAATCGGCAAATCGCTTTGTTGTTCGCCTTTGGCGTTAAGGATGACCATGGCGGGTGGGCCATAAACTTTAAAACGTTTTTTCATGGCTTCGACTTCAGAGTCTCCCGTATTGGTCACGTCCGGTTGCAGACGCACAAAGCGATTAAGTTGCTCACGTACGCGCGCATCGGCGAAGGTTCCCTGCTCCATGCGCAAGCAATCCGTGCACCACGTGGCGTAGTAATCGACGATCACGGGCTTACTCGCGGCTTGCGCGGCAGCCAAGCGATCCTCCAGTTGACGCAGCGTTGTTAAGCGCTCGAACAGGGGTCCCGCTTCACTGGATCGGGCACCAGCCGAATTGCTCGTGCCATTCCCTGTCGAAGCTAACGGTAGCGGATGGAAAATATCGCGTTGTCCGGCAAAACCACCGAGCAGCGCCAACACCCCCCAAATTAACAGGAAGGTGCCGATGCCTTTCCACAAATATTGCCAACCGCTGGCGTTCTCCGACAAGCTTTGCGTCGCGCCCAGGAACACGCCCGAGATAATGAATAACGCCGCCCACAGGAATAACACTGGAACCTGCGGCAAAAGTCCCAGGAAAGAAATCGCCACCGCCAGCAGTAGAACGCCGAATATTTGTTTGACCCGATCCATCCACACGCCCGCGCGCGGCAGCAGAAAACCAGCGCCGACGCCGATGGCGATTAGAATCGCACCCATGCCTAGCGACATGGAAAACATCACCGCTCCGCCTAATACTGGATCGCGGCTTAAGATGGCCGCGCCCAGCGCCGAAATCAGCAAAGGCGAAACGCAAGCACCGACGATCAAGGCTGAAATCAGGCCCAGAACAAACACGCCGATGAACGATCCGCCCTTCACGCTTTGCGTGCTGGTTTGCAAGCGTGACTGAATGAACGACGGCATTTGCAATTCGTAGAAACCGAACATCGACAGCGCTAACAAAATAAACAAGGCGCTAAAAATTCCGATGGCCCAAGCGTTTTGAAAATAAGCTTGAAGCTGCTCGCCCGTGGCGCCCGCGATGACGCCAGCCACGGTGTAAGTGACGGACGTGCCTAAAACGTAAATCAAGGACAGCAATCCGCCGCGCAGCTTGGTGAGTTTCACGTCGCCCTGACCGACGATGATGCTCGATAAGATTGGGATCATCGGCAAAACACAGGGCGTGAAGGTCAACAGCAATCCAGTTCCAAAGGCGGTGAGAATGGCGATAAGGAGTTTGCGATAATCACGCGCTTCTTTAATTGGCGATGGCGCCGCGGGAGCATTGGCGACATCGGGCACGACGCTCAAAACACCGTCGCGCCATTGCACGCCGAATTTTTTAACAGTCGGCGGATAGCAAATCAAAACGCCTTTTTCCGAGCAGCCTTGATAAGCCAGCTGCAACGATAAATTTGTGTTTTGCGCGCTTAAGCCAACGATGGTCAGCGGCACTTCGAAACTTTTTTCGTAGACTTCGGTTTTGCCGATGAACTCATCGGTCTTGGTTTTGCCCGCTGGCAAAGTGTAGGCATCGAGATGCAGGTTGTCGGGTAAAGCGCCACCGTCAGCGGTGGATAAGGCAAACTTCATTTTGTCGCGGTACAGATAACAACAATCGGCGATGTCGATGCGCGCTAGCAAGCTATTTTTGCCGTGCGCTTCCACGTTTATGCGGAAGGCTATTTCGGGATTAACCGGCTGCGTGTCGCTATTGGCAGCGGCAGAAGTGGAAGTGAGATCTTTAAGCGATTGAATTTTGTCCGACGGAGTTTCGACGGGAGCGACAGTTTTTGCGGGCGCGTTTTTTACCGCGGGCAATTTAAAATCGATTTCTTTTACGATTGGCGGATAGCAAACTCCCACCGGTTCATTACAACCTTGCGCGGTAATTCGCAGCCGCAGGCTTTGGCCGTTTCCTTGGCGCTCAAACGGCACGCGCACCTTCACCGATTTAACATAGGTTTCGACCGCGCCGAACAATGGGTCTTGTTTTATTTTGCCGCGCATGAAAATGGGATCTTTAAGCGCACTACCATCGAGTGCTTCGAATTTAAATTTATCGCGGTACATGTAATAACCAGGCGCGATTTTCCAGCTGGCTTCCAGCGTGGCGCCGTTGACCACGCGCGTGCTTAAACGAAACGCTGAATCGGCTTCGAGCAGTTCGTCGCTAGTTTCAGCGGCGAAAACAGGCGGCAATAACAATAAAAATAAAAACGCAGTGAGGAATTTTTTCATCATGTTTTTTCTGGGTCTCGAAGCCAAGCAAGATAGTCGGAAAAACCGCCCGCGATAGGGACCGCGATCACCTCGGGAAGTTCATAAGGATGCAGCTCCAGTATGCGTTTCTGGATGGCGCGATACGCGCGCGCCATGGATTTAATCAGCAGCAATTGTTCGGTGGCGGATTCTACTTGGCCCTTCCACAAATAGATCGATTGCGTCAACGGCAGAATGTTGACGCAAGCCGCGAGGCGTTGGCTGACCAGGGTTTTAGCGATGCGCTCGGCCGCCTGGGTGTCCGGACAGGTGGTGAGCACAAGCTGATAGCGGTGGCCTTTCATCGATCGCCGCCCATTGTAACGAAAGACCCGTTGTGCGCCAGGTGCTCGACTGGCGCGAACCGGATATGCTGACGCTTTAGCTCGCATTGGTTTTTGCATGAAATTTTTTCTGCTGTTGTTGCTCGTGGTCATGGGTGAAATCGCCACTTTCATTGCCGTTGGCTCACGCATCGGCGCGAGCATGACGCTGTTGCTGGTTTTGGCCAGTGCTGTCGTGGGCATGTGGCTGGTGCGTGTTCAAGGTTTTGCCACGGCCATGCGCGCGCAAGCCATGTTGGCTCGCAACGAGTCACCTGCTGCGAGCATGCTGGAAGGTTTGGCGCTATTGGTGGCTGGTGGGCTTTTAATATTGCCCGGTTTTTTGAGCGATATCGTGGCGTTTTTACTGCTCATACCGCCTTTACGTCGCTGGCTGCTGCGCGTTTTTCTGAGCCGATCAAATCATACCTCGGCAATAAATCCGCATGCAGCGCAGGATAAACCAACGTCTCCGCAACCATTGGAAGGTCAGTCACGCCGTTTGGATTGAGCGCACAAGCAGGGGTTGAATATGGCAGGTGGTGGCCTTATTATTAGCACTCACTTATACCGAGTGCTAACAATCTTTAATACTCGGCATTTTCAGTTATTTCTGTCTTACGCCAGGAAAAATTAAAAAGGAGTACCACATGAGTGCACAACCCCTTACTAAAGGAGAATCGTCTGTGAAAATCCGTCCGCTTCACGATCGCGTGATCGTGCGCCGTCTCGAAGAAGAGCGTAAATCGCCCGGTGGCATCGTCATTCCCGACACCGCCAAGGAAAAGCCGATCCAAGGTGAAATCGTCGCCGCCGGTCACGGCAAGATTATGGAAGACGGTAAGGTCCGTCCGCTGGACGTCAAAGTCGGCGACAAGATTCTGTTTGGCAAGTATTCAGGTACCGAAGTCAAAGTCGGCAACGAAGAGCTGCTCGTGATGCGTGAAGAAGACATCATGGGCGTGGTCGAAAAGTAATTAACCGCACGAATTGAGATAAGAGAGGAAATCATGGCAGCGAAAGACGTTATTTTCGGTGATCCCGCGCGCACTCGTATGCTGCGCGGCGTAAATGTATTGGCTGATGCAGTCAAAGTAACGCTCGGTCCCAAGGGCCGCAATGTGGTGCTCGAGAAGTCTTTCGGCGCCCCGACCGTCACTAAAGACGGTGTTAGCGTCGCCAAAGAAATCGAACTGAAAGACAAGTACGAAAACATGGGCGCGCAAATGGTCAAGGAAGTCGCGAGCAAGACTTCCGACGTCGCTGGCGATGGCACCACCACCGCGACCGTGCTGGCGCAAGCCATGTTGCGCGAAGGACTAAAGTCCGTCGCCGCGGGCATGAACCCGATGGACTTGAAACGCGGTATCGACAAGGCCGTAGCCGCCGCCGTCGACGCGCTTAAGAAAATCTCCAAGCCCTGCTCCAATCCCAAGGAGATCGCGCAAGTCGGCACCATCTCCGCGAACGCGGACGAATCAATCGGCAAGATCATCGCCGACGCCATGGAGAAGGTCGGTAAGGAAGGCGTGATCACGGTGGAAGAAGGTTCGGGTTTGCAGAATGACCTCGAAACCGTGGAAGGCATGCAGTTCGATCGCGGCTATCTGTCGCCTTATTTCGTCAACAAGCAAGAGACGATGAGCGCCGAGCTGGAAAATCCGCTGATCCTGATTTACGAAAAGAAAATCTCCAACATCCGCGAAATGCTGCCGATCCTCGAAGGCGTTGCCAAACAAGGCCGGCCGTTGTTGATCGTTTCCGAAGACGTCGAAGGCGAAGCCTTGGCCACCTTGGTGGTGAACAACATTCGCGGCATTCTCAAAGTGTGTGCCGTCAAAGCGCCTGGCTTCGGCGACCGCCGCAAAGCCATGTTGCAAGACATCGCCATTTTGACTTCGGGCACGGTCATCGCCGAAGAACTCGGCATGAGCTTGGAAAAAGCTGACGCCAGCATGCTCGGTTCCGCCAAGCGCGTGGTGGTGGATAAAGAAAACACCACGATTATCGATGGAGCCGGAAAGAAAGGCGACATCGAAGGCCGCATCAAGCAGCTTAAATCGCAAATCGAAGAAGCCACTTCGGACTACGACAAAGAGAAACTGCAAGAACGCATGGCCAAACTGGCTGGCGGTGTTGCCGTGATCAAAGTCGGCGCCGCGACCGAAATGGAAATGAAAGAGAAGAAAGCGCGCGTGGAAGACGCCTTACACGCCACGCGTGCGGCGGTCGAAGAAGGCATCGTTCCGGGCGGCGGTGTAGCGCTGGTGCGCGCCGTCTCCGCAATCAAGGGCCTCAAGGGTGACAACCACGATCAAGACGTGGGCATCCAGATCGCGGTGCGCGCCATGCAAGAGCCGCTGCGTCAGATCGTCGAAAACGGCGGTATCGAAGGTTCGGTGGTGTACCACAAAGTCGCAGACAGCAAGGACGTGACCTACGGTTACAACGCCGCGACCGATGAGTATGGCGACATGATCAAGATGGGCATTCTCGACCCGACCAAGGTAACGCGTACTGCGTTGCAAAACGCCGCGTCGGTGGCCGCGCTCATGATCACGACTGAAGCCATGGTGGCTGAAACGCCCAAGGATGAAGCACCAGCTGGCGGTGGCATGGGCGGCGGCGGTATGGGTGGAATGGGTGGTATGGGCGGAATGGACATGTAAGTCCGTTTTGTTCAACGCTGTAAATCAAAAAGGCCCCGGAAACGGGGCCTTTTTTATTGGCTAATAATTTTTAAATTTTAGGTTTCACCGCTTCGATAGTGGCCGATACCACGTAATCCTCGATCTTGCGGCCAGGTGCCCATTCGCGGATGAAAGAGCGGCTTTCGTCCATGGGTTTTAGGCGAATGTTCACAAAGCCCGCGGCGACGAGCATCTTTTCGAGTTGATCGATGGTCGAGGCGCCAGCCATGCATCCGGTGTAAAGCGTCATGTCCTGTTGCACCGATTCAGGCAGCGTGGCGCTGGCGACGACGTCGGAAATCGCCAGGCGACCGCCAACTTTCAGAACACGCCAGGCTTCCTGGAACACTCGCGCTTTGTCGGGCGATAAATTAATTACGCAATTCGAGATGATGACATCCACTGAATTGTCGGCCAGCGGCAAGTTTTCAATCTCACCGAGACGGAATTCCACGTTCGAGTAAGCGCCCGCTACGGCATTGGTGCGTGCCTTGGAAATCATGATGGGCGTCATGTCGACACCGATGACATGTCCGCGATTTCCGACCTGGCGCGCCGCCAAAAAACAATCGAAGCCAGCGCCACTGCCAAGATCGAGAACAATTTCACCCGTTTGCAACGCGGCAATCGCTTGCGGATTTCCGCAACCCAAGCCCAAGTTGGCGCCTTGCGGAACGATATCCACGTCGCTGCGTGAATAACCCAAGATCATCGACGCATCGGCCGCGGAAGTTTTACCACCCGTGCCGCAACAACTGGAACCGCTGCCGCAACCGCCTTCGGATTGCGCGGCTTCGCTATAACGTTGACGAACCGCTTGGCGGATTTCATCGTGTTTTAAAGATTGCATGATTTGCCTCCTTGTAAAGATAATGGATGACCTCAGTCCTGTAGACGGCGACTTGGCCAAAAAGACGCAAGGCGCAGCGAATCATCAGCAGCTCTTGTATTGATTTTTTTTCGAGGTGTAATCGCTGATGCCACCGCGATGATCGAGTTCCACTCGGCAGCAATCCAGCAACGCGACTCGTAACTGCGCGCGTCCGCGTTGCACGCGTGATTTGGCGCCAGATAAAGATATCTTCAGTTTGGCCGCGACTTCTCGTTGGGGCAGCCCTTCCAGTTCGGACAGGATAAGCGCCTCGCGGTAGGTTTTATCCAGAGCCCGGATCAGCGGGCGAATGCATCCCGCCAATTCCGCGACGACATGATCGGCTTCGGCCTTATCGGGTTCAGGAATGTCCTCGGGCAAGGCTTCGGCGGGTTTATGTTGGCGGTAAAAATCCACGATGGCGTTACGCGTGATCGCGTATAACCAACTTTGCAGCCGTTGCTTGTCCTTCAAGGATGCCAGGCGCGCATGAATTTTTTCAAATACATTTTGCAGAATGTCGTCCGTGGCCGACTTATCCGCGACGCGTTTTTGAATGAAGCGCCGCAAGCTCGCATGGTGTTCGTGCCAGATTTGGTCGACGTCGGTCATTTTGCGATTAAAGTTTCCGGATCAAACTCACGCCATCGCGCACGGACAGCAACACATGCTCCACGCGCGCGTCGCGTGCTACGTGCGTGTTGAACGCCACGATCGCATGATCGGATTTTTCCTTGGGGTCGAGCACCTTGCCAGACCACAGCACGTTGTCGGCGACGATGAGACCGCCCGTGCGCAGCAGCGGCAATAGCGCTTCGTAATAATTCACGTAGTTTTCTTTATCGGCATCGAGGAACATGAAATCGAAGCGTATATCCGTTGGCAAAGCCTTGATCGTTTCCAAGGCGGGCCCGAGCCGCGATTCGATTTTGTGTCCGTGGGCGCTGCGTGCCCAAAAAGATTTGGCGATGGCGTTGGTTTCGTGGTCGATGTCGCAAGTAATCAATTTGCCATCCTGCGGCAGGCCCGCGGCCATGCTGAGCGCCGAGTAGCCGGTGAAAGTGCCAATCTCGATCACGCGCCGCGCGCCAGAAATTTGTATTAGCAGGCGCAGCAAAGTTCCTTCCACCGGACCGGTGAGCATTTGCGGCAGCTTGCAGTGAGCGCGCGTGTACGCGGCCAGTTCGTCGAGCAAGGCATCCGATGAGCTGGTGTGCGCGGCGCAATATTCTTCGAGCGCGGGGGGAATGATGGTAAGCATGGAGTTTTAGCTATGGGGATAAAAAGGATTCATGGCTTGCGCTCCCAATTGCGGCGGTTGATGGCATAACCCGTCACGCGTCCGAGAAACGGCATAATTAACATGCCTGGTAAATCGCTGACCAGTATCGGTTTGCGGTAGTCGCGTATGCCAATAGTCATGGTCTCGTGGCCCGCGTCCGGTTGTGCTTTGTAGGTGCCGCATAAGCGATCCCACCACGGCAGATTGAAACCGAAGTTGCTGTTGGTTTCGTGATCTTCGATGGAGTGATGCACGCGGTGCATGTCGGGCGTGACGATGAACAGACGCAACACGCGGTCGAGCGCCAGCGGCAGACGCAGATTGCCATGATTGAATAGAGAACTGGCGTTGAGCAGCACCTCGAAAATAATCACCGCCACCGCTGGCGCGCCAATGACACCGATGACCGCGAACTTGATGAGCATGGATAGGATTATTTCAAGCGGATGAAAACGCACGCCCGTGGTGGTGTCGAAATCGAGATCGGCGTGATGCATGCGATGCAAACGCCATAGGATTGGGATGGCGTGAAACATCACGTGCTGTAGATAAATGGCGAAGTCGAGGATCACCACCGACGCGATCACGCCGACCCAAAACGGCACCGTGAAGAAATTAAAGAGCCCCCAAGCGTTATCCGCCGCTAATACGGCGAAACCCACTGCCAACATGGGCAGAACCAGGCGCATTAACAGGCTGCTTAGAAAAACCACGCCTAAGTTGCTGGCCCAGCGCCGCAGCCGCGAAACGGTTAGCGCGCGTCGCGGCGCCAAGGTTTCGGCCAGCCACATAACGCCAAGAATCCCTAAAAATATCCCAAGGCGAATAACGGATTCATTTTGCATTATTGTTTGCAGCATGATGTGAGATTGTATGTCTTAAGTTAACTGAAGTCCGCTCCTGCTTTTAAGCGCAAGGAGTAAACGTCTATCTCATTGGTTATGATGGTGGCATGTCCGACCCCGCTCAAGCCCCGTTGACTTCGGAACTTGCCGCGCTGCCTGAAGTCTTGCGCTCGCCGCTTGCCGACCGTTACCAGGAATTAACGCAGTTATTTTCCTCCTTGCCCGCGGGCGACTGGCTTAAAATATGGCCGCGTGTTTTCGCTGCCAGCGAATTTGTCGCGCGCGTTTGTTTGCAGCAACCGGATGTATTGCGCGACTTGGTTGCATCGAAAGATTTGCAGCGCGTCTATGCGCCAGGCGAACTGGCAAAACGCATCGCGCGAGAACTGGAAAATGTCGGCGATGAGGCCGCTTTAAAAACCAAACTGCGTCAACGACGCCAACGCGAAATGGCGCGCATCGCTTGGCGCGATCTTGCTGCGTGGTCTGATCTTAACGAAGTCATGGCGACGCTATCGGAACTCGCTGATGCTTGCGTGCACCAGGCGCTCAAAAAACTTCATCATTGGGCGGCGCAAAAACATGGCGCGCCGCAAGGGGAGGTCAGCAGCAAACCGCAGTCGCTGGTGGTGTTGGGATTGGGCAAGCTCGGCGGCAACGAACTCAATTTTTCTTCCGACATCGATCTTATTTTTACTTATCCCGAAGACGGCGAAACCAATGGCCCGCGCCCGTTGAGCAATCATGAATTTTTTATTCGCCTCGGCCAAACGCTCATTAATGTGTTGAACGAAAACACCGCCGACGGTTTGGTGTTCCGTGTCGATATGCGTTTGCGTCCCAACGGCGCCAGCGGTCCGCTGGCTTTGTCTTTCGCCGCCATGGAACATTATTACCAAACTCACGGACGCGAGTGGGAACGTTATGCGCTGATCAAGGCGCGCGTCGTCGGTGGCGATGGTGTCGCGGGCACGCAGCTGTTGGCTAGTCTGCGGCCCTTCGTGTTCCGCAAGTACCTCGATTACGGCACCATCGAAGCCATACGCGCCATGAAAACCATGATCGCGCGCGAAGTGTCGCGCAAGGGTCTGCAAGAAAACATCAAGCTGGGTCATGGCGGAATTCGCGAAATCGAATTTTTGGTGCAAGCGCTGCAACTGATCCGCGCTGGCCGCGAGCCGGCTTTACAAGAACCGATGTTGTTAAAAGTGTTGCCGCATTTGGCCGATGCTGGACACATCACCCAAGACACGATGCAAGATTTAGCCGCGGCCTATATTTTTCTGCGCAACACCGAACATCGTTTGCAAATGGTCGATGACCGCCAGACGCAGGCCTTGCCGACGGATGACAAAGAGCGGCTACGCCTGGCGTTTGCCTCGGGTTTTGCCGATTGGGCGGTGTTTGCAGCGCAACTGAATCGCCATCGTCAGCGCGTGCAAGAATTGTTTTCGCAGATGTTCAGCGCGCCGCCTGGCGAGGCCGTGCCCGAGGCCAAAGATAGTTTGCAGGCCGTGTGGGCCAATACCGCGGAGCTTGATGCCACACATAAAATTTTGCGCGCCGCTGGTTATGGCGACCCAGCAGCGGCGCTGATGTTGCTGGAAGGCTTACGTAAAAGCGCCGCCTACGAAAGTTTTTCGACCGAAGGCCGCGCGCGCATGGATCGTTTAATGCCTTTGCTCATCGCCGCTGCCGGCCAAAGCCCCGATCCTCTGACCACGCTCACGCGCTTGATTAATTTGCTCGAGGCCATTGGCAGGCGTTCCACTTATTTATCCTTGCTGATTGAAAACCCCATGGCCTTGACGCAGCTGGTAAAACTTTTTTCCGCCAGTCCGTGGGTCGCCAGTTGGATCGCGCAGCATCCACTCTTGCTCGATGAGTTGCTCGATCCGCGCAGTCTTTACGAGCCGTTAACGCGCGCGCAATTGCAAGACGAACTGCGCCAACGTTTAGCGCATATCCCCGCGGAAGATTTTGAGTTGCAAATGGAAGTGCTGCGTGAATTTCGTCACGGCCATGTTTTACGCGTGGCTGCGGCAGACATGGGTACGGGCTTAGTGTCAGAGCAAGTTGGCGCGCATCTGGCGGCGATCGCCGAAGTCGTCATCAATGAAGGCTTGGAAGCGGCGCAACGCGGACTCATCGAGCGCCATGGCGCGCCGCATTGTCCGAGCACGGATGTGCCACCCGGTTTTGCCGTCATCGCTTACGGCAAGCTCGGTAGCTGCGAGCTGGGTTATGGCTCCGATCTCGATGTGATTTTTCTTTATGAAGGCTGCGATGACGGCGCCACGCGCGGGCCGCGCTCATTGCCCAACGAGGCGTTTTTCGCGCGCCTCGGCCAACGCTTGATTCACGTGCTGACCACGCGTACGCCTGGCGGTATTTTGTATGAAGTCGACATGCGTTTGCGGCCGAGCGGCAAGAGCGGCCCGTTAGTGACCAGTCTCAGTGCTTTTCGCGATTATCAACTTACGCATGCTTGGACTTGGGAACATCAGGCCTTGGTGCGCGCACGCGCGGTAGCTGGCCCCGCAGGGTTAACGCGCGCGTTCGAGCAGTTACGCCAGGAAATTCTGTGTTTAGCGCGCGCTCCCGACAAGCTTAAAACCGAAGTTCGGGAAATGCGCGCCAAGATGGCGGCCGCGCGAGTACCCGCTAAATCGCAGCAAATCGACGTAAAACACGCCCCTGGAGGTATCGTCGATATCGAATTTATGGTGCAATACTGGGTCCTGCGGTGGGCGCACGATTATCCCGGGCTGACTCGCCATACGGACAATATCCATGTCTTGCAAGCGCTCAGCACGGAGAAGTTGCTGGATTCCGCGCAGGCGCTGGCGTTGATTGAAGCTTATCGTCGCTACCTTTCCGTGGAGCACCGACTAAAGCTGATGGAACGCGGCTCGCTGGCCGATGCCGCGGAGCTCGGCGATTGGCCGGCTAAGGTACGCCAGATATGGGACAAAACTTTTAAAGATTGAGGGTTTAAACGATGTCGATGTCGGATCGTGACGGTTTTATTTGGTATGACGGTAAATTGGTGCCGTGGCGCGACGCCACCACCCATGTGCTGACGCACACCTTGCATTACGGTATGGGCGTATTCGAAGGCGTACGCGCTTACAAAACGCCCAAGGGCGCGGCGATTTTTCGCCTGCAAACCCATACCGATCGTTTGTTCCGTTCGGCGCATATTCTGGGAATGAAAATTCCCTACGACAAAAAAACCATCAACGACGCCACGCGCGCCGCGGTGCGCGAAAATAAACTCGAATCTGGCTACATCCGGCCGATGTGTTTCTACGGCGCCGAAGGCATGGGCTTGCGCGCCGACAATTTACAAGTGCACGTCATCGTCGCCGCGTGGTCGTGGGGTTCGTACATGGGCGATGACGGCATCAAGAACGGTATCCGTGTGCGCACTTCGTCGCTCAATCGGCATCACGTCAACATCAACATGTGCCGCGCCAAAGCTAATGGCAATTACATGAACTCGATGTTGGCCTTGCGCGAAGCGCTGTCGGCCGGTTGCGACGAAGCCTTGCTGCTCGATACCGAAGGCTATGTCTCCGAAGGCAGCGGCGAAAATATTTTCATCGTGCGCGACGGCGTGATGTACACACCCGATCTGACCTCGGCGCTCGATGGCATAACGCGCGCCACCATCGTGCAGTTGGCCAACGACATGGGAATCAAAGTGATCGAGAAACGCATCACGCGCGATGAAGTCTACATCGCCGATGAAGCCTTCTTCACGGGCACCGCCGCCGAAGTCACGCCGATACGCGAACTCGATGGCCGCGCCATCGGCACGGGCAAGCGCGGCCCGTTGACCGAAAAGCTGCAATCTTTGTATTTCGATATTGTGCACGGCCGCAACGCGAAATACGCCGATTGGCTGACCTTGGTGTAAAGGGACGACATGACCAACCCATCGATCGAGCAAAATAAAAAAATTCCCGCCAACGCGCAAAACCGCTACGAGGTTACGCGCGCCGATTTACCGCTTTCCTGTCCGATGCCAGGCATGAGCTTGTGGAATTCGCATCCGCGAGTTTATTTGCCAATCGAAGACAGCGGCCAGGAACGTTGTCCTTATTGTGGCGCGGTGTACGTGCTGAAGGATTAATTCGAGAGTTGTAGCAGACCACGAAATAAAAAATGTTGGGTTATGACGCTGCGCGCCTCGTTTAACCCAACCCAATCGAAATTTAACCCCTGTTATTTTTGTTCGCTTTCCTGATTTGTTTTTCTTCAGGAAAATCTTTTCTCACCAGGCTCGTGAGCCGCGCGGGTTGACTAATCACCACCGCGCCACGTTGAGTCACGACGTATTTTTTGGCGACGAACTGGCGAAACACGCGCGCCACCACTTCGCGGCTGGTGCCAAGGTGCGAGGCGATTTCTTGTTGCGTCATGCGTACGCTGCCATCGGAGGCGGCGTGCAACAAAAGAAAATTCGCCAAACGCTGCTCCAACTTACTGGAATGAATCCGTTCCAATTCACCCATGAGCCGGAAAACCAAAGTCGATAAAGCCTGCACCGTGACGTTGCGTATCGCCGCTTCGTTTTCAAACAATACTCGGTATAAAGGACCAGGGATCACCGCGATTATGGTCGCGGCTTCAGCCTCCACCCAAGCTGGATAAAGCAGGTCGTTGAAGATGCAATTCAGCGCCAGGACGCAGGTTTCACTAGGAGCAATCCAATACAAGGTGGCTTCGTTGCCGTCGGGTGAAAGCGTAAAAACCCGCAGCCGTCCCTTGATCACCACGTAGGCGCCCGACACCGCTTGTCCCTTACCGAGCACCACGGTTTTTTTCTCGAATTGACTGTAATGCAATCCGGGGCCGAGCATGGCCTTGCCGACCGCGGACATGCGGCAAAACGTATCCAAGGATTCCAGATCGATCTTGGATTTCACGCTACGATCCCTGAGGGAGTTTTGACGACTCATCATTAGTTATTTTTCAATTCCCAATTTTTTCGCTACCGCCTTGGTTTCGGCTAAATGATGTTCGAACGCTGGCAAAGCCTGAATGACGAGCTCTTTGAATTCTTCATTTTTGATCGCAGGCAGCAAGCTGTTTTTAACGGCGTCGATCACCGATTGATGAAACGCGATTTCATGTTGCAGATAAACTTTATCGAATGCCGCGCCCGATTTCGATTGCAACAGTGTCACCGTCTTGGCTAGATTCGCCGCGCTGCTGTCGGCGGACGGGGGCGTGGGAATAATGCCGAGCTTCTTGGCCAAGCCACGCCAAGATTGCTGCACCGCTTCATGATCGGTAACCACCATTTTGCCCAGTGCGCGCACGGCTTCAGAATGCGCTTGTTTAACGGCGATGCGTCCAATCCATACATCGGTGGTATTGGCTTCGTCGAAAATCGCGAAAATCGTGGCGTCATCGAGCGCGGCCGCTTGGACAGAGTTCATCCAGACGACCGAAATCAACATACTGGCCGCGAGTTTTTTAACGGACTGCATGACTATCTCCTTAATCGTTAGCTACCGAATTTAAGTAGCAACGCCAGGATTACCGACAGCCGACTATTCGATCTGTAGCAAAAGTTACGGTATTGCAGAAAGATTTAAACCACGGTGCCAAAAATAGCGCCCACCCCATAAGTAATCGCCATGGCAAAGGCACCCCAAAACGTCACACGCCCAGCGCCAATAACCGGACTAGCGCCACCCGCGCGCGCCGCCAGCGAGCCGAGTAGCGCTAAAAATATTAGCGACGTAGCCACGACCAGCGCCGTCAGAATAGTGACCGGAGCCAGCAATACAACTAACAGCGGCAGCACCGCTCCCATGGCAAAACTGGATGCCGAAGCCATCGCAGCCAATACTGGACGCGCACGTTGAATTTCAGAAATGCCAAGCTCATCGCGCGCATGCGCGCCCAGGGCATCGTGTGCCATTAACTGTTCGGCGACTTGGCGCGCCAAGGCCGGTTCCAGGCCACGCGTGACATAAATTCCCGCTAGCTCCGTTTTCTCGGCTTCATCGTTGGCGTCCAATTCTTTTTGCTCGCGCGCCAGATCCGCGGCTTCGGTGTCGGCTTGAGAGCTCACTGAGACATATTCACCCGCGGCCATGGACATGGCGCCCGCGACCAATCCCGCGATGCCCGCGATCAACACATGATTTTTATCGGCGCCCGCGGCGGCCACGCCCAAGATTAAACTCGCGGTCGATAAAATGCCGTCGTTGGCGCCCAAGACCGCGGCGCGCAGCCAGCCGATGCGTTTAGAGCGATGGCGTTCGGTGTGACGCATAAATGTTAATTATAAAAACATAAATGTTAATTATAAAAATATGAGTTTTTACCGCAGAGAACGCAGAGATTTTTATGATATTTTATTTATAAATTTTTTTCTCTGCGCTCTCTGCGATTTGCAATCATTAATTTAATCTTATGCCAAGCCAGCATAAATATTTTGCACGTCATCATCGGCGTCGACCGCTTCCAAGAAAGCCTCGACTTCGATGCGCGCCGCGCCATCCAAGGCCACGGGATTTTTCGGACGATAACCTAGTTTGGCGGATTGCACGGTAAAACCTTGCGCGGGCAAGGCGCGGCAAACGGCGTCCAAATCGGTAGGCGCGGTAAAAAATAACGTGGCGCCGTTTTCGCCGGCTTCCAAATCACTCGCGCCCGCTTCGATGGCGGCGGTTTCGGCGTCCGCGGTGGCGGAGGTGGGGGTCGCTTCTATCATGCCGAGGTGGTCGAAATCCCAGGCTACCGAACCTGAAGTGCCCAATTGTCCCTTGCGAAATAGAATGCGAATGTTGGTGACCGTGCGGTTCACGTTGTCGGTCAGGCACTCGACGATCACGGGCACGCGATGCGGCGTGAATCCTTCATAGATGACTTTCTCAAACGTCGTGCCATCGTTGAGCAAGCCCGCGCCCTTCTTGATGGCGCGCTCGATGGTGTCCTTGGGCATCGACGCTTTTTTAGCTTGGTCTATTGCCATGCGCAATTTGGAATTCATTTCCGGATCGGCGCCCGCGCGCGCCGCCACCATGATTTCCTTGGCCAGTTTGGTGAAAATACGGCCCTTGACGGCCGAGGTCGTTTCTTTAATTTTGGTTTTCCACTGCGCACCCATACTCAGGCCCTCCCAACAAGCATTCAGTCTGAATTAAAACTCACCCGCGGCGCCCGCTTGCATGATCTCCGTCAGCGTATCGCGCACCTTGACCGCGTCGGCTTTGAGCGTGGGGCTGAGCTTGGCTCCTTGGATGAACATATCGAGATTCATCATTAACAGCCAGCCTTGTCCCTTGGCGTCTTCCACCAGGGCGATGCGGCACGGCAGATAAGCCGAGAAGTTGATATCGTACTCGACCATTTTCTTGGCGGTGAGTGGATCGCAGAACTGATAAATGTCCATGCGTCGTGACTTTTCGCCCATGGCCTCGAGTTGTTTCGACAGCGGCATTTCCGCCACCAGTTTGATGTTGAGCGTATTCGCCCGGCTCTTCATGGCTTGTACCGCATCGTCGAGCGATACGCCTTTGGCCAGCGGCATTTTTACCACGGTTTGGGCGATGTCCAGCATCGGCGCAGGTTTGGTCTTCGCGGCCTCTTTGGCGCCAGCGGGGACGGCGCATAGCAGCAGCGCGGACAGCAGTAATTTGAGTAAAGTATTTTTCATGGCGGGTTACCTTCAATTCGAATTAGAAAATGGAAGTATGACAGACCTAGGGTTTTTAAGTCATGAGGTTAAATCCGCATTTGAGCCAAAATCCTTATGAGAATAAGGGCGGAATGAAGATTGAATGTTTAAGTCTTACATCCAATAATTGATCTAAACATTAAGCCCGCCTAATATCTCACGCATGAATTCGCCAGGCATGGCTCCGCAGCCACTTACCTTTTCAATTTTGCTGATTCTTAAAACCTTCCACGTCCCCATGCGCTTACACTGTTCGCGCGCTTTTCTGTAACGCGCTTGACCGAGCCCGCGCGCATACTCGTCATCGGCCCGTCTTGGGTGGGCGACATGGTGTTGGCGCAAAGTTTATTCATGTTGCTCAAACAGCGTAACCCCGAGTCCAGCCTCGACGTGCTCGCGCCCGCCTGGTCCTTGCCCTTGCTCGAGCGCATGCCAGAAGTGGACGAAGCCATCGGTTCGGTTTTTCAACACGGTGATTTGCGACTTATCGAGCGCCTGCGGCTGGGCCGAAGTTTGCGCGCGCGCCATTACGATCGTGCGATCGTGCTGCCCAATTCATTTAAGTCCGCCATCGTGCCGTGGGCGGCGCGCGCGAGTGTGCGCAGCGGTTATGTCGGCGAATTGCGTTATGGATTACTCAACGACATTCGCCGTCTCGATAAACAAGCTTTGCCGCGCACCGTGGACCGCTTCGTGTCGCTGGCTTTGAACGTGGGCGAAGTTTTGCCGGAAATTCCCGTGCCACGCATCCGCGCCGATGCCAACCAGGCGCGCAGCGCGCTTTCGCGCTTGGGCCGTGGCTTGCCGATGAAACCGGTGTTGGGTTTGTGCCCGGGCGCGGAATACGGCCCGGCCAAACGCTGGCCCGCGGAATATTTTGCCGACGTGGCGCAAGACAAATTAGCCCAAGGCTGGGAAGTATGGCTGTTCGGCTCGGACAAAGACGCCGCGGTGACGGGCGCCATCCAGTCCATGACCGACAAGCGCTGCCTCGATCTTGGCGGCAAAACCAGTTTGGCCGACGCGATTGATTTATTGTCATTGACCACGGCCGTGGTCAGCAACGATTCGGGCCTGATGCACGTGGCCGCGGCGCTCGAGCGCCAGGTGATCGCGGTCTACGGTTCCTCCGATCCGCGCCACACGCCGCCCATGAACCAACACGCCAGCGTGCTTTATTTAGGTTTAGAATGCAGCCCATGTTTTAGGCGTGAATGTCCCTTGAAACATCTCAACTGCTTGCGCGAAATCAAACCGCAGCAAGTGCTAGCGGCGCTAAAAGATTAGGCTGAATCCAAACGTATGGCTGATGTGATGCTCCAAGACGCTGTCGATGTTTCCAGCCTGCAGCGCGTGCTGGTGGTGAAGCTGCGTCATTTGGGCGACGTGTTGTTGACCTCGCCGATTTTTAGCGCGCTTAAAAATCAAGCGCCGCATCTGGAAATTGACGCGCTGGTGTATCGCGACACCGAACCCATGTTGGCGGGGCATCCCGCCATCAGCAAAATATTTACCGTCGATCGCGATTGGAAGAAGCAAGGTTGGCAATCGCAAATCGCGCATGAATGGAAATTATTTAGATCGCTGCGCGCGCGCCACTACGATCTGATTATTCATCTCACGGAAAATCCGCGCGGCGCGGTGCTGGCTTTGTTATTGGGCGCGCGCCACAGCGTCGCGCGTGAATATGCCAACAAGCGCGGACGCACCTGGCGCAATAGCTTCACGCATCTTTATCAAATTCCGTCGAAACCGCGGCACACGGTGGAAATTCATCTCGATGCTTTGCGCCGTCTTGGCATTTATCCCAAGCTCGATGAACGCCGCTTGGTGTTGGCGACGGGCGATGAAGCCAAGGCCTCGGTGCGCGATCTCATGGCGCGTCATGGCCTGGAAGCGCGCGGATTCATTCATATTCACCCCACTTCTCGCTGGTTATTCAAATGTTGGGAAGTGGATAAATACGTGGCGTTGATTAATACCTTGCACGAAATGAACGAGCGCGTGGTGCTGACCGCCGCGCCCGCTGAGCATGAATTGCAATTCGCCGCGCGCATCAGCGCCAAGCTCAAGCGTCCAGCCATCGATTTGTGCGGCAAGCTCAATCTCAAGCAACTGGCAGCGCTGACGCGGCAAGCGAAATGTTTCGTCGGCGTGGACTCCGTACCCATGCACATCGCCGCGGCCATGCAAACACCCGTGGTGGTTTTGTTCGGCCCCAGCGGCGATCTCGAATGGGGCCCGTGGCAAGTGAAAGCGCGTGTGCTGACTTCCCATCACACTTGTCGGCCCTGCGGTTTGGATGGCTGCGGCAATAGCAAAATTTCCGAGTGCCTGACGACGATTCCAGTGGATAAGGTGTTAAGCGCGATTAATGAATTAATAAGAGGATGAATCGCGTGTTATTTTTCCATATCAATGTAGGGTGGGTTAGGCGCGTGGTTTGCGCCGTAACCCACCAACCGTGCCGCCAGGCACTCATTCATTGTGTTGCTTCGCAACGCTCGGTGGGTTACGCAAAAAACGCTAACCCACCCTACATTTAATTTTAAAAAAATCACTCGTTTCTTATTTTTTTAAATGTTAAAAATCGCTCTCATTCGGCAACGTTATGCGCACGACGGCGGTGCCGAGCGTTTTGTCACGCGCGCCTTGGAAGCTTTGCAATCGCAAGATTTAAAACTCACGCTGATCACGCGCCAATGGCACGGTGGCGAAGGATTTGAGATTATCCGCCGCGATCCTTTTTATCTTGGCCGCTGGTGGCGTGATGCCTCTTTTGCGCGCGCCGCCTGTGATGCGGTGGCAAGTAAGAGTTTCGATTTGGTGCAGTCGCACGAACGCATCGCTTGTTGCGATGTTTACCGCGCGGGCGATGGCGTGCACCGCGAATGGCTACGACAACGGGCGCGCGCGCAAAGTGCGTTAGCGCGTTTTGGCAGTGCGCTCAATCCGTATCATTACTATGTAAAGCGCGCCGAACGGCGCTTGTTCGCCAGTCCGCGTCTTAAAGCGGTGATTTGCAATTCGCGCATGGTGCGCGCGGAAATCCAGCAATATTTCGGATTGCCCGTGGATAAGCTGCACGTGATTTATAGCGGTGTGGATACGCAGGCCTTTCATCCCGATCTCAAGCGCCAGCGGTCGACGATACGCGCGCGCCATGACATCCCCAAGAACGCCACGTTATTTTTATTTGTCGGCTCCGGTTTCGAGCGCAAGGGCATGAACGCGCTGTTGCAAGCCATGGCCCAGTTACCCACGAATGTTTTTTTGTTGGTGGTGGGGCGCGATCGAAAAATCGCCCGCTTTCAGGCACAAAGCCAAGTTTTGGGTATAAACGCACGGGTGATTTTCGCGGGCGCACAAGCCGATGTGAAACCTTATTACGGCGCGGCCGATGCTTTAGTTTTGCCGACGCTTTACGATCCGTTTCCAAACGTGGCGCTGGAAGGCATGGCCAGCGGGTTGCCGCTGATCACCAGCTTTAAGTGCGGCGCGGCCGAGCTGATTGAAAACGGTAAAAATGGTTTTGTGTGCGATGCGCTCGATGTGAGCGCGCTGGCCGCGCACATGCAGCAGCTCACGCCCGACCACGCCGCCCGGCTCGGCGCGCAAGCGCGCGCCACGGTGGCCAACATGGATTTGGCGCACATGAGCGAAGCTTTGGTTAAGCTATACAATAAGCTTTTATACGTATGAATTTTTCACCGCGGAGAGCGCAGAGATTTTTAATAATTTTATTTATGAATTTTTATCTCTGCGTTCTCCGAGGTTAACAATCAAAATCAGATTTCTTTAAAGAGTAGTATTAATGTCGAATGAAAAAATCACCGTGCTGCATACCGAAGCGTCGCTCGGTTTTGGCGGACAAGAGCGGCGCATTTTGCGCGAGCTCGAAGGGCTCAATCCCCAGCGCTTTCGTGGCTTATTGTTGTGCCAACCCGGATCGAAACTCGGCGCGGTGACGCAAGAACGCGGCATTCCCACGCATTGGCTGAAGCTGCGCTCGGGTTACGATCCCATCGGATTTTTCAAAATTCTAAAACTTCTTAAACGCGAACGCGTGGACATCATTCACACGCACAGTTCGCGCGACGGTTGGCTGGCGGGCGCCGCGGGCAAGTGGCTTGGCATCCCCGTGTTTCGCACGCGCCATTTGTTGACGCGCATCGGCGGACCGTTTGTGTACGCGCGTTTGGCGGACCAGGTGATTACGGTGAGCGAAGGCGTGCGCCAATATCTCATCGAGGCGGGCGTGCCCGCGGAACATATCATCGCGGTGCCAACGGGAATTAATCTCAAGCGCTTCAATCCAGCGCGTCCCGATCTCGCGGACGTGCGTAACCGTCTCGGCATTCCACGCGCGACTTTCGTCATTGGCATCGTGGCGGTGCTGCGTTTTCCCAAGGGTCATCGCTTTTTGCTGGAAGCGGTGCAACGCTTGGCGCCAGAATTTCCGCGATTAAAATTGCTCATTGTCGGCACCGGACCGCAGGAACGTAATATTAAAAATCTGATCGCCGAATTGAAATTAGAAGATCATGTGTTGATGATGGGACAGCAAGACAATGTCCCCAGCATTCTCAAGGCGCTCGATGCCTTCGTGTTGCCCGCGCAGGAAGAGGCCTTGGGCACGGCCTTGGTCGAAGCCACCGCCATGGGCGTGCCCGTGATCGCCACGCAAATCGGCGGCATTCCCGAAGTGGTGGGCGATGCCGGATTGTTGTTTCCCTCGGAAGACGTCGATGCTTTGGTGAGTCAATTGCGCCGATTAATGCGCTCGCCCGAGCTGGCCACGCGCATGCGCGCGCAAGGCATGGAACGCGCGCGCCAACTGTATGATGAAAATTTGATGGTGCGGCGCACCGAAGATTTGTATCTCAAGGCTTTGGAAACAACGTCATGACGCGCGCGGTGCCCGTGCTGATGTATCACCATGTCAGTCCCGAACCTGGATTGGTGACCGTGAGCCCCGAGACTTTCGAGGAACAAATGGCCTATCTGGCGCGCAAAAAATATCATGCGCTGGCAGCCGACGAGTTTCTGGAATTCTTGCAAGGCAAGCGCGAACTCAAAGGCCGCAATGTATTAATTACCTTTGACGACGGCTATCTCGACAATTACGTCTACGCCTATCCGATTTTGAAGCGCTATGATCTCAAGGCGACGATATTCGCCATCACCAGCCTGATCGGCGAAGGCGCCGCGCGCGCATGTTTAGGCGCGGCCAAAAACTTGCCCGCGACGCCAGATCACCGCACCTGTAAAGCCGCCATCGCTGAAGGTCGCGCGGATGAAGTGATGCTGCGTTGGTCGGAAATCCAAACCATGGAAGCCAGCGGCGCGGTTGAAGTGCATTCACACACGCACTCGCATCAACGTTGGAATGAATTATACGTCGATAAAAACCAGCGTTTCGAGGCAGTGGAAAAAGATTTGGCGACATCGCGCGCCACGTTGAAAACACGGTTGGGAAAAGAATCGCTGCATTTGTGCTGGCCCTGGGGATATTTCGAAGCGGAATATCAGGCATTAGCTGCCAAGCTTGGCTTTAAAGCGCAGTACAGCACCTTGCGTGGCGTGAATATCGCTGGCGACGATCCGCAACGCGTCGCGCGTTTGGTGATGAAAGATCGATCCGGTGGCTGGTTTGCCACGCGCGTGGCGATTTACCAAAATGTCGTGCTCGGAAAATTCTACACGCGCTTGCGGGGCAGTTAATTAAGCGTTTTTACTTGCGGGCTGTTACCAGATAACCCGAGGTAATAAAGTCGGTGCGCACCACGCGCGCTATCAGAAATGAAATCGGCCATTTAATAAACGCCAGCAAAACTAAAAACGGCGCCAAGATGCGCGCTGGCCAATGTTTATCCATGATCAAGCGCGCACTCAGTACGTCGATACTTTCGGTCCAAGAGTTGCGTTCGGTGATGGATACGTCGCGAAAATGGCGCAGCAAATATTCCAGACCGTAGCGAGTGTAGCGGTAGTAGTCATGAGGTTGGTCGTGTATCGGAAAGATAAACGGAACGGTAAGAATCAATCGGCCGTTTTCCTTGAGAATGCGCTGAACATTTTCCAAGGCGAGGTGTGGCGAGTGCAGATGTTCCAATACTTCAGCCATGACAACGATATCGAACCGCTGCTCTTTGAAATCATGAACGCAGATATCGCCGATAATGTCCGCGCGCCGTTTCTTATCGATATCGAGCGACATCACCTGAAATTGTTGCTGTGAAGCGTGTTGCGTCAGCGCTTTAGCGATGTCACCGCCAGCGCCGACATTTAATACTTGAGCGCCCGAGGCAATTTGCTCAAATTGTTGATGTAAGAAAGGATAGAGACCTTTGCGCGAAAGTAGTTTAGATAACTTAACGAATTTGCCCCGCACGCAATCCCACCCTTGGCGCTATGATGTGTCACTGAGATACAAGCTGGCTGAAATATACAGCTTGCCTGACACCCATTACAATGTGCCAGGGTCGTATATCCTCTAATCGGTTTAATGACTGTTCTGCGGGTTAAGCGTTAAAAAATGTCTCGCTGGACGACCATGCTCATATGGACGCCGATCGCTCGCTGGTTGCGGCGCGTGCAGCGTCGCCCTGTTCCATTATCTGAATTCAATCCGCGCGACGTGCAATGCCTGTTGATTATCTCAACGCGCGCCATCGGCGATACCTTAATGTCGACGCCAGCGATTCACGCCATACGTCAAACTTTCCCCGCCGCCAAGCTGATTACCGTGATGCATCGGCGCGTGGCGCCGTTATTTGCAACAAATGCCGATCTAGGCACATTAGTTCCGCTTGGCCGTTCGCTTATAGGAACAGCTTGGCGCTTACGCCGCGAACGTCCGCAAGTAGCGCTGGTGTTGCAAGGCAACGAACCGGAAGCAACACTGTTAGCTTATTTTGCGGGCGCGCGTTTTATCGTGCGCCACGCTCAGTCGCATCCGCTGCCTGAACTGCTTTCTGTATCCCCCACGTCCGATCTTCCCCCCGAGCAACATATCATCCGCATTTGTCTGCGCCGCGCGCAAGCGTTGGGCGCGCCCGTCAGCGCCGATCTGCGCATGCATTTATCGGTCTCAGAGTCCGCGCGTGACACGGTAGGCGCATTGTTTGAGCGTTATGGCGTTCAGCCTGGCGAGGCGTGTATTGGTTTTCAAGTGGGCGCCGCGACCGCTTATAAAATGTGGCCGGCGACCGCGTTCATGTTATTAGCCCACCAGCTGCTTGAGCGTCGCCCCGAGGTAAAAATTTTATTATTGGGCACGCAACATGAGCGTGAACTGTGCGAGACGATACGTCTGGGCGTACGCGATCATAGCAACGCAATTTTAAATCTTGCTGGCGCCGTTACCTTGCCTGTATTGCCAGCCTTGGTTGAACGCTTGTCAGTGTTGGTAACGAACGATACGGGCACCTTGCACGTGGCCGTGGCGCTCGGTGTTCCCACGGTGTCGCTATTTGCCTCGACCGAACCGATGGCCAGCGGACCGCTGCAAGACTTGGAGCGCCATCGCATCGTCAAGAAGCCGCAAACTTGTCACCCATGCGTGACCAAGCGCTGCACCACGCCGTTTTGCATGGACCAAATTACCGTGGATGAAGTGCTGCAATTAACTTTGGCGCAGTTGGCTTAGTCGGGCGCAAAAACTCCACCATGCGCATCCTCTACGTTTTTCCTGAACCACTGCCATTACCGCGCGCGCGCGGTATTCAGGTGACGCATACCGTTGCCGCGCTGGCGCAACAAGGGATTAATGTGTGTTTAGCCTACGTGCCGTCTGCCGATGGTAGCGATCCTTTTTCTGCTTATGGCATGGAGCGGCCACAGGCGGTGGAATTGATTCCGCTCGCGCGTGGATTGCCCGCGCCGTTGGCAAAATTGCCGTTGCATTCGAATCGATTATTTTTTTATCGACTGCGCCGCTGGTTGCGGCAAGAAAAAAATCGCGCACGGTCACCGATGCTGATCATGGCGCGGCATCTTAAAGTGGCGCACGCCTTGTTGACTGCGTTTCCCGATATTCCACTGTTGTATGAAGCGCATGAAGTATTCGCCGACGTGGCGCCCGCGGCCAAGCGCGCAGCTTTGGCGCAGATCGAAAAATCGGTGTTGCAACGCGCGCGTGCCTTAGTGGCGATTACCCAGGGCACCGCGGATGATTTAAAAAAGCGTTATCAACTTAATCGTGAATGCCAGGTACTGCCCGATGCCGTGTCCTGGCCTGCGCGGATTCCCGAAAAGTCTTGGCATGAATGCGGACGGCACATTATTTACGCGGGCAGTTTCTTTCCGTGGAAGGGCGTGCAGGATTTGATCGCGGCGGCGCAATGGCTTCCCGGCTGCCGCATCACGCTGCTAGGCGGCACCCCAGAACGTATACGCCAATATCAAGCGCAAGTTCCCGTCGGCGCCGAAGTGGTGTTCACCGGACATGTTTCGCATGCACAGGCATTCCAAGCTTTGGGTCAGGCGTGCATCGCTGTTTTGCCGAATCGCGCCGAACCCAACAGCTTGTGGAGCTCGCCACTGAAGTTATTCGAGTACATGGCCTGCGGCTGCGCCGTGGTGGCGAGCGACCTGGCATCGCTGCGCGAAATCTTGGCCGACGATGAAGCGGTATGGGCTCCACCCGCCGATCCGCAAGCGCTCGCGGCGGGCATTCGTCGGCTGATCGACGATCCCGTCTATGCTAGACGCTTGGGCGAAAACTTGCGCGAGCGCGCCAAAAGCTACACCTGGGAAGCGCGGGCTAAACAACTGGCGTCGATCATGCGCGCTAACTTGGGTTCAACGGTTTAGACCCGCCGCCTAGGGTAGGTTATTCTTGCGCGCATTATTTCATGAAAGCAGCTATTTCGCGTGAAGCTTGGCATTTACGTTCAGCGCGCGGCTGAAAAAATTTATTTGGATACGGCCGATGAAAAAAACTGAAATTGCGGGTCTCGCGCTGATCGGACTGTTGTTTTTTATCTGGCCCATTTCGCATACGGTTTCCTTGCGTCAGTCATTCCTGGCGATGAATCTTGTGTTGTTTGGATATATTTATTGGCGCCAAAAATTAGGACATAAAAATTTATCGGCCTTGTACGTCGCCATGGGTTCATTGCTGGCATTGACGGCATGGATGTATGTGGTGGCATTTTTAATGACATCGGAAACCAGTTGGTCGTTGTCTGAAATCCAAAGCCAATGGTGGTGGGCGGTGGCGGCGTTAATGGTGGGAGGGCTGGGCGGGTTGCAAGCAAGGCATTCACCGCGATTATTGCAAGTACTGCTGTTGGTTTTATTCGTCGCGCTGTTGCTGCATGTTGTGTACGTGGATTTTGAGATGGCCATTAATTTATGGGGTTCGGGACCGCTGGAGCGTGTCAGCGGCCTCACGGAAGGTCCCGATAAGAGCAATTATTTAACGAACATCTTATTTGGTTTTCTATTAACCGAAATATTCTGTCGCACGGTTTATCGTCAACGCGTGCTGCCTATTTCCATGAAACTACTGATAGTGGTTTTGATGTTAACGGCGATCTCGGTATTCGCCGAACGCATGCGCAACGGCATGGCGACACTGGTGCTTATGCTGCTGGTGCTGGGTTCGCTTTATTTAATCGAGCAAAGAACGCGACTAAAAAAAACCACGGCTCTGATTTTTGTTTCGCTGCTGCTGGCCATGTTGCTGGGAGGATTGGGCTTCGCCGCCACGCTGCGCGGCCCCACGAGTCTTAAAAATATCATCGATACCATACCCGTGGCTTGGGACACGGAGCACAATAAAGCCTGGCAGGACGAAAAAAAATACGGCCTGCCCACGCTAGCCGATGGCGAAAGCGTGGACACCACGGCCTACATGCGCATCGCCTGGCTCAAGCAAGGTTTGCTTTTAGTGGCGGATCATCCGTTCGGCATTGGTTTTGGGCGTAATGCCTACGGCCATGGAATGAAAGCCAAGTACGGCGAAGGCGCGGGACATAGTCATAGCGGCTTGCTCGATCTGACGATTGGCATCGGCATTCCAGGAAGTTTTTTATGGCTGGCGTTTCTTTTCAGTCTCTGGCTGCTAGCTTGGCGATATTACCGATTAGCAGCGCCCAATTATGCGGCGGTGTTGCTGATGCTGTTATTGGTTGATTTTGGCGCGCGCATGCTGGTGGACAGCGTGATACGCGATCACATGCTGCAACAATTTATGTTTCTGATGGGTTTGACGGCGGTCATGGCGGTTACCAACAATTCAAGAAAAACCAAAATCACCTCGTGAAAAAACCTGCCACAGAATCGCCGAGTTTTCTGGTTATCCGCCGTGACAACATCGGCGATCTGGCTTGCACCACTCCTCTGATTCATGCGCTGCGCCAGCGTTTCCCGCAAGCGCGGTTGTGCGTGTTGGTGAACAGCTATAACCGTCCGGTGGTGGAAAATAATCCCGACATCGATGTGATTTACGCCTACATGAAAACCAAACACCGCGCCAAAGGACAGAGCGTGCTGCGCGTGCTTTGGGATCGTGTGCGTTTAATGCGCGATCTGCGCCGCCAACGATTCGATTACGCCATTATCGCTGGCGCGCATTTTTTGCCGCGCGCCTTGCGTTTGGCGCGCGCCATCAAACCCAAGCACATCATTGGTTTCACCGAAGCCGGCCAGCGCGGCGTAAAACATATCGATATGGGCGTGCCGTATACATTGCCGCAGCCGCTGCACGAGTCGCAAGATATTTTCCGTTTGTTGGCGCCCTTGGGCATCGACGGCGAACCGCCCGCGATGCGCGTGTTTCCTTCGGCGTCAGCATTGGCGCAGGCGCAAGCCGTGCTGAAAGATAAAAATATATCGGCCGCGAATCTTATCGGCGTGCACATCAGCGCGCGCAAACCGCTCAATCGCTGGCCGGCGGAAAAATTCATCGCGTTGATTCAACGTCTGCACCAAGCGCGCCCCAGCGGTTTTGTTTTATTTTGGTCGCCAGGTTCGGCGTCTAATCCGCGGCATCCGGGCGATGACGAGAAGGCCGAACAGATCATGCGCGCCTTGCGCGATATTCCGATCTTGGCTTATCCGACCGATCGCCTGGATCAGCTCATCGCTGGACTGTCCTTGTGCCACAACGTCGTCTGCAGCGATGGCGGCGCCATGCATTTGGCCGCAGCCTTGGGCAAACCGATTTTGTGCTTCTTCGGAAAATCCGATAAAACCCGCTGGTATCCGTGGAAAGCGCCGCACGTTTTATTGCAACCCGCGAGTCTGAACGTCGCCGATATCAGCGTTGATGAAGCGGTCGGCGCTTTCCAGCGTTTGCTGGCGCCATCGTGGCCAGCATCAATCAATGAAACAAATATTAAAATATGAATTTCAACCACCGAGAGCACAGAGAACATAAAATATTTCGATTTTATTTTTTTATTTCTTCGTGTCTTCTGCGGTTAACAATCAACAATTTTTTTACATGGAACCACTAACTTCAATTCGGCGTCTCGTCATTGTGCGCCTATCGGCGCTGGGCGACGTCACGTTATTGTTGCCCATCGTCGAAACTCTGAAACAGTTCGCGCCGCAAATAAAAATTACTTGGATCGTCGGCTCGCGCGCTTACCCCTTGATCGCGGGTATTCCCGACGTGGAATTTATCGTGTTCGATAAAAGCCAAGGTTTGCGCGCGTATGCGGATTTGCGTCGTCAATTGCGCGCGCGCCAGTTCGATGCGTTGCTGGCCATGCAAGCCAGTTGGCGCGCGAATTTCATTTATCCGCTGATCTCCGCGCCGCTAAAAATCGGCTTCGATCGCACGCGTGCGCGTGACGGCCAATGGTTGTTCACTAATCGCGCCATCCCATTCGCGCGCCAGCATTTGTTGGATAGTTTTTTTGCTTTTCTCGAAACGCTGGGCCTGCGCGAGCGCACGCTGCGCTGGAATCTGCCGATCACCGACGCCGAGCGCGGTTGGGCCGCGTCGCGGCTGGCGTCGAGCGCGGCGCCAATACTGGCGGTCAATCCCGCGGCCAGCAAACACGAACGCGAATGGCCGCTGGAGCGCATGATTGAAGTGCTGCGCGCCGCGCAAGCACGCTGGGGCGTGCAAGTGGTTTTAACGGGTGGTCCCAGCGAACATGAACATGAAATCGGACGCCAAATAACCCAAGCGATTTCCACAAATATCGTCAATCTCATCGGCGAAACCACACCCAAACAATTGGCCGCGGTGCTGGCCAAAGCCCAATGTTTATTGGCGCCGGACACGGGCCCGGTGCACATCGCTTGCGCCGTCGGTACGCCCGTCGTCGGGCTTTATGCCGTGGCGCCGCCCGAATTATCCGGCCCGTATCTGCACGCGGATTTGGTGGTGAATCGTTATCCGCAAGCGGTTCGCAGCTTATTGGGCCAGGATCCGCAAACGGCGAAATGGACCACGCGCGTGCACGGCGGCGAAGCCATGAAATTAATCACCGTCGAAGATGTCTTATCCAAGCTCGCGCAGGTTTTTGAAAAATAAAAAACGCCATGAAAAAAACTTCACTCACTCCATTACGCAAGAGTTTTCTTTATTTTGGTTTGGCGCTGATTTTATTTTCTCTGTTTCGCGTGGCGCTGTATGTGGCCTATCGCGATTATTTCGGTCAGTTGAGCGTGGGCGAAATGTTGCTGGCCTTGGCGCATGGCGTGCGCTTTGACGCCGCCATCATCGCCATCTTTTTTTCCTTGCCATTGCTGCTGCTGAATTTTCCCTTGCGCTTGGCCGCGCACGCTTGGTGGCAGCAAAGCTTGGCGTGGATTCTGTGGGCGATTACCGTGGTCATGGGCTTGGTGCTGGCGGCTGATATTGCTTATTTCGGTTACGTGAATCGGCACATCGCCACGGAATTATCCGCCATCGGTCAAGATTGGGGCACGATGATTCACATCGCGCTCACTGGTTATCCCATCGCCGTCATCGCTTATATCGCGCTGTGCTTCGGGCTGGCGTTGTTGTGGAAGCGCATCGCCGCGCGCGATACCACGCCAAACCGTCATGGCGCGATGAAATTCGTCTTGATGTTTTTATGTTTGATCATGATGGGACGCGGTTGGAATTTTTATGGCAAGCCGATTGGCGTGGTGCATGCTTTTATCAGCGGCAACACGGTGGCGGGTAACCTGACGTTAAACGGTTTGTTCAGCGCGGTGCAAACCGGGCGTTCGCGCCATGAAGCCGAGCATCGCTTTTTCGATTCCGCCGAAGCGCGGCGCATCGTGGCCACGGCTTATCCATTCAGCGACCAAACTTATCCCTTGCAGCGTCATTATGCAGCCAAAAAATCTCATCCTAATTTGGTTTTCGTTTTGCTCGAAAGCTGGAGTTTTTATTACGTCGATGGCTTGGCGGGTGGCCATTTCGGCGTCACGCCGAATTTTGACGCGCTGGCAAAACAAAGCCTCAGTTTCACGCGCGCCTATTCCGCGGGCCAGCGTTCCATCGAAGGCGTGCAAGCGACTTTAACGGGCATCCCGCGGCTCATCGGCATGCCGCATCTGGGCAAGGGCTTGGAGCTCGCCAGCATCTCGCGCTTGGGTGCGATCGCGCGTCAACACGGTTACCGTACTTTGTTTACCCAGAGCTCGCATCGCGGTTCGTTCCGCATGGACGCGATCGCGCGTTCCGCTGGTTTTGAAGAGTATTACGGAATGGAGGACATTCCCTTGTTGCTCGATTATCCCGACGCCAATGGAGCGGATTTCGGCTGGGATTACGACACCTTCATGTTTGTTTCCTCTAAGCTGGCGCAAACCCAGGGACCGTTTTTGGCGTACGTCTACACGGGCACCACGCACGAACCGTTCACGCGCTTGCCCGCGCGATTTGAAAAACGTCCGCACGGCAATTTGACCGAGGACGGTTTTCTCAACACCTTGTACTACGCCGATTGGAGCTTGGGCGAGTTCATGAAAACCGCGGCCAAGGCCGATTGGTTTAAAAATACTATTTTTATTTTTGTCGCCGATCACCCGCTCGGTAAATTCGGCGGCAAAAAAAATCTCGACCGTTTTCACGTGCCGCTGCTTATTTATGCTCCTGGTTTAATCAAGCCAGGCCAGAACGATAGCGTCAGTTCGCAGCTCGATTTATTTCCCACCATGATGGATCTCTTGGGCTTCGAGGATAATTTCAGCGCGCTTGGCGAATCCTTACTGCGCAAGAAAAACGGCTACGCCTTCATGACCGCGGGCAGCATCGTTGGCATCGTCGGTCAAGACGGCTTCCTCACGCACAGCTTGAAAAATCGCTTGGACACCGAAGCCATCGGCGCGCCGCCCGCGGCGTCTTATTACGATGACTTGGAAAAGAAATTGTTGGCCACCGATCAAGTGGTGTACGAGCTGCTGGAATCCAACCGTTGGGCGCCGCCGTAACGACTCGAATGTAGGTTGGGCTTCACTTCGTTCAGCCCAACCTACATTAAATGTTAACGAGATTTTTTTTCAGCGTAGTTAAGCTGCAACAACTTGGCGTATTTCATAAAACTATTAAAACAGCCGATGCAAATATGCGCCAAGCCAGGCACACCATCGAGAAATCCCAAACGTAAAAAATAAAATTTAATGAAACGCGCCAGCGGTGAAAAAACCAGCCGCAGACCGGACACGCGTTTACCCGCGGCGAAAAGTTTTTGTGCTTGCAGCGTGGTGTAGCGGTTTTGTTTGTCGAGGTAATCGGCCAGGGTAATCGCGGATTCGTGCAGCAAATCGCCGTCGAGGCGGCCCACGGGCTCGATGGTTATCACGTGCTCGTGAATCGCGTCATCGCTCCAATTAGCGTGCCCGCGGTGAAACAAGCGCAAATTCGGATCGGGATAACCTTCGCCATGACGCAGCCAGCGGCCCATGAAGCGGTTGCAGCGCGGCATGTCGTAGGCGAAAAAAGCGGGCGCGCGCAGGGCTTCTTGGATGCGGTGCGCCAGCTCGGGGCTGACGCGTTCATCGGCGTCGAGGCACAGCACCCAATCGTGCGCCGCGCGTTTCACGGCGAATTGTTTTTGTTTGCCGTAGCCGAGCCAATCTTGATGTAAGATGCGCGCGCCCTGACGGCGGGCGATTTCGTTGGTGGCGTCGGTGCTGCCAGAATCCACGATCAGAATTTCATCGGCGAAGCGCACGCTTTGCAGGCAATCCGGCAACAGCGCGGCGACATCGCGGGTGATGATGACGGCGGACAGGCGCTCGGGCATGGGCTATTCTATGCTGAAAATTCGCTGGGTTGCACGCGCGCTGTGCTGGCGCTCATATTAAAAATTCATCATCGCTCATTATGCTAACGGCTTATACCTGGTTTCTGCGTTTACTGTTGCCGTGGGTAGGGCTGCGGCTGGCGTGGCGCGGATTGCGCAATCCGGATTATTGGCGGCGCATCCCCGAGCGTTTTGGTTTTATCCCGCCGCTTAACGCGCAGCGCGTGATCTGGATTCACGCGGTGTCGGTGGGCGAGGTGCGCGCCGCGGTGCCGCTGGTGCGCGAGCTCAGCGCGCGTTACCCCGACCAGCAACTGCTCATCACCACCATGACGCCGACCGGCTCGGTGCAGGTAAAGGAATTATTCAACGGCAAGGTGGCGCATTGCTACGCGCCGTACGATTACCCCAAGGCGGTGACGCGTTTTCTCGAGCGCACGCATCCGTGTTTGGCGATCGTGATGGAAACCGAACTGTGGCCGAATATTTTTCATCTGTGCCGCGCGCGCGCGATTCCGGTGTTCGTCACCAACGTGCGCATGTCCGAATCCTCGAAACAAAAATATCTGCGCTTTCCGCGCCTGGCGCGCGCCACGCTGCAACAAGTCAGCCGCTTCGCCGTGCAATCGATCGCCGACGTGCAACGCTTGCTCGCGCTCGGCGCCGATCCCGAGAGCGTGGTGTTAACCGGCAGCATTAAATTTGAGCTCAATGTCGGCGCCAGCCAACGCGAAGCAGCGGAAGTGTTGCGCATCACTTGGGGCCAGAGCCGGCCCGTGTGGCTCGCCGCCAGCACTCACGAAGGCGAAGAAGAAGCGGTGTTGGCCGCGTTCAAGGAACTCAAAAAACAAAAACGTTTTAAGACCATGTTATTGGTGCTGGTGCCGCGTCACCCCGAGCGTTTTACCACGGTGGCGCGCCTGTGCCGCAAGCACGGATTTAACATCGCGCTGCGCAGCGAAAATCGCGGCGCCTTGAACGACGCGGTGGAAATTTTAGTGGGCGACACCATGGGCGAGTTGCCGCTGTTCTATTCCGCGGTGGATTGCGCTTTTGTCGGTGGCAGTTTAGTGCCCACGGGCGGGCACAATTTGTTGGAAGCCTCCGCCGTGGGCAAACCCGTGGTTTTCGGCCCACACATGTTTAATTTCCAGGAGATCAGCCAGATGACTTTGGAGCGCGGCGCGGGCGTACAGATTCAAGACGCTTCGCAATTAGCCGCCGCGGTGTCGGATTTTCTGGGCAACGCCAATCGCCGCGATCAGGTGGGCGAAGCCGGCCGCAAGATGGTGGAAGAAAACCGCGGCGCGCTCGCGGCCAATTTGCGGATTATCGAAGAGTTATTGAAATAAGTTTGGAGCTGAATGAAGTCAGATTGAAAACAAGACCGCAGATCAACATTTAAAAATAAATTTCCCTCTCCCTCAGGGAGAGGGTTGGGGTGAGGGGTGTGAATGCATGATTGATCCCCTCATCCTATCCTTCTCCCGGAGGGAGAAGGAATTTCCACTCGATACGCAAACGGTTCCGAATTATTTAATGCAGTGTTTGTTTTTCCTGCTTCATGGGCGATGAAGCGGGCGACGCATGATGCAACACCATGCGCCAACCGTTGTCGGTTAAGCGGTAAACGTTGGTGGCGTAAACTGGCGCGGAAGGCGGGGTGTTGGGTGCGCGAATATGTTCTTCCACCACGTGTATCGCCAAGGCGTTGTCGGCGGTGCGCGACGATTCGTTGATCATGAATTGCATTTCGGGCGAATTGCGGAAGATCGACTCCCAGGATTCGCGCACCGCTTGGCGCCCGACGATCAGCGCGCTCAGCGGATGCACGCAAGCGATGCTGTCATCCTCGGCCCACACCGCCATCATCGCGTTTAAATCGCGTTTCACGAAAGCGGTGTAGAAGGCGGCTTGGGCTTCTTGCGAGGTTTTGAATTGTGGGGCGCTCATAAATAAGTATTTTTATCATTTAGTACGTCGGCATTTTCGGGTCGACTTCTCGCGCCCAAGCGGCGATGCCGCCGACAAGATTATTGATCTTGGGAAAACCCAAACGTTCCAAAAACGACGCGACTTGTTGGCTGCGCACGCCATGATGACACAGCACCACGATCTCGGCATCCTTGGGCAGTTCCTCGGCGCGCGCGGGAATTTCACGCATTGGGATGGCGGTCGCCCCAGGCAGCGCGCAGATGTTGCGCTCCCAGCCTTCGCGTACGTCGAGCACCACCAGTTTGTCGCCGCTGTTGTTATCGAGCCGTTGTTTCAGCTCGCGCGCGGTTAATTGCGTAATCATAAAAGAAACACCGCTTAAAAAACAAAACGCGCTGGTTCGATCGCATTGCGTAACGGAGGCAAGACGGTTTCAAATAGCGAATTTTCGTTAAAGGAATGCGCCTCGACGCGGCGAATGCGTTTCACTTCCATTGCGGGCGCTTTGCCGACGATGGCGATGAGTCGGCCGCCGACCGCCAAGCTTTCGCGGAAGCTCTCGGGCAGGACGGGCAAGGAGCCCGTGATTAAAATCACGTCGTAAGGTTTGTGCCGCTCCCAGCCGCGCGCACCGTCGCCGACTTCGAGCGTGATGTTGCGGATGCCATGATGCGCCAATTTATTCGCGGCATCGGCGCTGAATTCTGGACTGATCTCGACACTGGTCACGTGCTGCCCAAAGCTTGCGAGCAAGGCGGTCATGTAGCCGCTGCCCGTGCCAATTTCGAGAATTTTATCGGTGGGAGCGATTTCTAATTCCTGCAGCAACCGCGCTTCCAGTTTCGGCGCCATCATCACTTCCCCATGGCCGAGCGGCAGATTCATGTCCACGAATGCGATGTCGCGATAAGCCTTGGGCACAAAATCTTCGCGCGGCAGACGCGCCACCAAATCCAACACGCGTTGGTCGAGCACGTCCCAGGTGCGAATCTGGCATTCGATCATGGTTTGGCGCGCGACCGCGAAATCCATTGCTGACATAACAAACGACCTGGGTTAAAGGGCCGATTAGCCTAACAGTTTGACCCGGGCACGCAAGACTGGGGTACTCAATACGGTTATTAGTTTAATTGCCCCCTCTCCCTGTGGGAGAGGGCGGGGGTGAGGGTGGTCTTAAATTTTCCCCCTCATCCTAAGCTTCTCCCTCAAGGAAGAAGGGAATATGTATTCGTCGCGAGTTATGCAAGGTTGCAATCCCCCCAAGATTCCTTTAGCTTCCCTCTATCAGTAGCAATGCTAGGGGTGCTGGCCAATGGCCAGCTGAGATAAACCCTTCGAACCTGATCCGGTCAATTCCGGCGTAGGGAAGCACAAGACCTCTTGTTTCTCCCGCGCCGTTCACAGCCCCTTAGGCAGGATGTGCACATGAGCGCCAACCCCAAACATTTTCTGCAACCGACCTCGACGCTTTCCGCCGAGGCCATCGCCGCGTTTCCGGCCTCGTGCAAGATTTACGTCGCGGGCTCCAATCCCACCATCAAAGTCGGCATGCGCGAAATCACGCTCTCGCCCACGCCTTCTAGCAAAGGCCAGGAAGAAAATCCGCCGATCACGGTGTACGACACCTCCGGTCCTTATACCGACCCCACCGCGCACATCGATTTGCGCGCGGGCCTCGCGGCTTTACGCGAGCCATGGATTCTCGAGCGCAACGACACCGAACAACTCGAAGGCCCCAGCTCCGAATACGGCCGCACGCGTGAACACGACCCCAAGCTTGCCAGTCTGCGCTTCGAACATTTAAGAAAACCACGCCGCGCCAAAGGCGGCGCCAACGTATCGCAGATGCATTACGCGCGTCGCGGCATGATCACGCCCGAAATGGAATACATCGCCATCCGCGAGACGCTGCGCTTGAATGAACTGCGTAACGATGCGCGCTACGCCAAGCTCTTGCGCCAACATCGCGGCCAATCTTTCGGCGCCAATATCCCGAATGAAATCACCCCCGAGTTCGTGCGCGCCGAAGTGGCGCGCGGCCGTGCCATTATTCCCAACAACATTAACCACCCAGAATCCGAGCCGATGATTATCGGCCGGAATTTTCTGGTGAAGATCAACACCAACATTGGTAACTCTGCGGTGTCATCGAGCATCGAGGAAGAAGTGGAAAAAATGGTGTGGTCGGTGCGCTGGGGTGGCGACACGCTTATGGATCTTTCCACGGGCAAGAACATTCACGAGACGCGTGAGTGGATTATCCGCAATTGCCCCGTGCCCGTCGGCACCGTGCCCATCTACCAAGCGCTGGAAAAAGTGGAAGGCAAAGCCGAAGAACTCACCTGGGAAATTTATCGCGACACACTCATCGAACAAGCCGAGCAAGGCGTGGATTACTTCACGGTGCACGCGGGCGTACGCCTACCGTGGATTCCGCTCACCGCCGAGCGCGTCACGGGCATCGTCTCGCGCGGCGGTTCGATCATGGCCAAGTGGTGCTTGGCGCATCACCAAGAAAGTTTTCTGTACACGCACTTCGAAGACATCTGCGACATCATGAAAACCTACGATGTCGCCTTTTCCCTAGGCGACGGCCTGCGCCCAGGCAGCATCGCCGATGCCAACGACCGCGCCCAATTCGCCGAACTGGAAACTTTAGGCGAACTCACCAAGCTCGCGTGGCAGCACGACGTGCAAGTGATGATCGAAGGCCCGGGCCACGTACCGATGCAGTTGATCAAAGAGAACATGGAAAAAGAACTCCACGACTGCTTCGAAGCGCCGTTCTACACACTCGGCCCCCTAACCACCGACATCGCCCCTGGCTACGACCATATAACGTCCGCCATCGGCGCCGCCCAAATCGGCTGGTACGGCACCGCGATGCTGTGCTACGTCACGCCCAAGGAACACTTAGGCTTGCCCGACAAGCAAGACGTGCGCGACGGAATTATTGCTTACAAAATCGCCGCGCACGCCGCCGACCTCGCCAAGGGTCATCCGGGCGCGCAGCTCAGAGACAACGCCTTAAGCAAAGCGCGTTTTGAATTTCGTTGGCAGGATCAATTTAACCTCGGCCTCGATCCGGAGAAGGCGCAGGAATTTCATGATGAAACGTTGCCGCAGGAAGGAGCAAAGCTGGCGCACTTTTGCTCGATGTGTGGGCCGCATTTTTGTTCGATGAAGATTACGCAGGAAGTTCGAGATTACGCTAATAGCCAAGGTGTTACAGAAACTGAGGCACTTAATAAGGGAATGGAACAGAAATCCATTGAATTTCGTAAGGCTGGAGCCGAAATTTATAAAAAGGAATAGTTTTGGTCTGTTAGCGGACTATGCAGCTTGTCAAGAATGGCTATTTTTCGGGTACATATAAAACCACCTTGGAACTGTGATTATAGTTGTAGATAGCTATCCAATAGTTATAGGATAGTTATATGCCAAGAAAAAAGAACCTAGTAGAGACGGTGGCTGTACCGATATCTACAACGCCGCAGGTACAGCGATACTTGGAAGCACTGGTGGCAACGGGCCTATATGGAAAGAACTCGTCAGAAGCGGCGGAACGTCTTGTGACACATGAGATCGAACGTCTTGTTCAAGAAGGCTCTCTTAAACGCCAATAGCCGCTTCTGAGTTCGTAACGAGTCATGCAAGGAGGAAAATATGAGCGCGTTGAATGCCCATGAATCCAATAACCAATCATTGGATGTATTAAACCCAGACTTGCCGTTTTTAGCTGCCAATGCGGCTTTGGAGTTGGATAACATCCTGAACAATACCGGCTTGTCGCTTAGCTATGTCCAGAAACTGGAGCGCATGCTCGAGTCGTCCGAGCAGAAAGTTGCCGGAGGAAGAGCTCGTCTGTTGGTTGATCCAGTAAGTTCTAATGTTTTGTCGCGCGCATTGGTTGCGTCTCGTCAAGGTAATCCAGGCACGTTGCAAGACTTGGCAAAGGCAATGTCTGTGCTTTCGGGATACATAAAGCAACTCCGGGACTCCAACTTGGCAAAAGGCGATATCGCGACTCTAAGAGATTTCTGTGTAGCATTATCCACATATGCATCTGCTTCAAGGAGGACAATTTACGGAAAGGAGCCTGCCCATCAATTCCGCAAATGAGAGTATCATTCGGAGCACAAAGAAAAAGTTAGAGAACGTTCTTTCCACTATCTCACTTCTTAAAGCCGAGGATTTTCCTCACGGCCACTCCTCCGATGCTTTGGCGGCTCTCGAAAAAATGTTTGAGACACGCCGGAAAAGTGTCGAGTTGTTAACAGAAAATAATGATTTGTCTGTTGTAAAGAGCGTTTGCAAGGAAGCCAACGAAACGTTGGGTATTTTCCTTCCCCTTTTAGGTTTTATCGTTCGCTCCACCCATGTACGTAATGCGTTCGAGCTTCATCGACCAGTGCTTCGACTGGTCCACAAGGCATTAGGAGAAAATGCAAAGCTTATCCTGTCGTCTGAGTGGCTCTTTTCACCGTTTACCTATCTATTGCCGCCACTCGACGAACGGCGTTACGTCATGATTGGATTGCCCGCTTCGGAATCCGGAAATGGACTAATCATTCCGCTTGCTGGCCACGAGCTTGGCCACAGTATTTGGGCTCAACAAAATCTATCGACGAAATACAGCATACTTATTCAAGATAAAATCGTAGAAATTATTACTACGCTAAAGTGGGAAGAATTTCGGAAGGTTTCTGACATTAATGACAAAAACCAAGTTAACGATCTTCTCGGACATATTTTTTGGCAGCACGCTTGGCAGTTATCTAATTCGCAATGCGAAGAGCTATTTTGCGATTTCATTGGTATAAGTATTTTCGGTTCGTCATACCTTCATGCGTTCGCTTACCTTCTTGCCCCCGGATTAGGACAAGACAGAGTTGAGCATTACCCAAGTATCATGGCTAGGGCCAAAGCTTTGATAAAAGCGTCAAGTGTTATTGGCTCACCGGTACCGCGAGATTTTACATCGCAATTTGTTGAGTCGACGCCAGCTACAAAGGATGTACGTGGGTTTCTTCTTGAATTAAGTGATGATGCGACGGATTCACTTTTAGAGCTTCTTATCAACGACGCAATTACATTTTGCCGCGAGCATGATTTAGTCCATGCAACGTTGGGCGAAATCAATCCTATCGTTAAGTCATTCGACAATCTGGTGCCAGCGAACGGTACAAAGAGCCTTTCTAGCATCATTAACGCCGGCTGGCAGGTGTACAGTCAAGGATTAAATTGGCAAACGGCTTACCCGCAACTAAATAATGATTCGCTCAAGCAAAAGCTTGTGCTCAATGATCTCATCTTAAAAACAGTAGAAGTCTATGAAATAGAACAAAGGCAAAATCAGCAATGATCATTAGCAGTAACGAAATAGCGAATCGTCTTGAGACTCAGGGTATTGACTCGCCAGATCCGTTCGTGATCGCGCCAATGCCGGATCTTAAGGTTATAAGAGATTCTGGAGCCGCTTCGATCGATTTACGATTAGGCACTTGGTTTATTACTAACAAGGTAAGAAGACATCACGTTGTGGATTTCTACAGCGATAATCCACCAAGCGAAGATAATCTCACGAACAAGTATTACATTCCATTCGACAAGGAATTTTTTCTGCATCCACGCCATTTCGTCCTCGCCGTAACGCTTGAGTGGATTCGAATGCCGTTAACCATGGCAGGATATGTTACTGGCAAATCCTCGTGGGGCAGACATGGTCTAATAATCGAGACCGCTCCTGGCGTACATCCTGGTTTCACTGGTTGTCTGACATTGGAGCTAACTAATGTCGGTGAAATACCGATCGCTATTAGGCCCGGAACTCGGATTTGTCAGCTTTTCTGCCATTCAGTGCATGGAGGTGGTAAAAGTCCGGACTCAAGTCATTTAATAGGCCGCCGGCAACCGTTTCTCGGCAAAATTACTCCGGATATATTCGAAATAAATCTGCGTAAATAGTCTTGCTACTCGTTTTACGAGAGATCGGAGATTTGACTCTCGTTTTTCCACCAAAGTAGTGTCAGAACCTGATCCGGTGTCGCTCTTACTGAATGCTCCCTTACAACGTAGTCTCCTGCGTTCCGATGATCGATCCATGCATCGGCATCGATATCAGTAGGCTCCGAAGCGGTTAGTGAATTGTTGAGAATTGCGTACGCCGATGTATCACGGCTCAAGTCCTTCCGAGGCCATAGCTTTTTGTCAACATCAGGACCAGAGATAAACCACTTTCTGCCTTCCGGTCCGGAACAAATAACCATTGCCGGATAGGTGCCGAGTTGGACAAGCCGAATAGCTGTGGCCGTTAAGCTTGTCTCAAACGCACGAGCTAGGTCTCGCACGGTGGCGAACGTAATCGGCTTTTTAGCAGCTAGCGGCTTTAGCAAGTATTTTGGAAGCAACAATTCCGCAGCATATTTATTCGCGGCGGTTTCTGGACCTACTCCCGACCAACGTCCAGTAACTTTATTGCTGTCGCAGGAAAAAGCGGTTTTTCCACGATCCCAAGTCCAGTGTCCAAGCTCATGACCGATAGAGAATCGCTGCCTTGCACGCTGCGACTCACAATTTACGGTAATAATCGCTCGGTCAGCGTAGCCAATAATCCTTGCTTCCGCACCATCAAGCGGTTCATACATAACCGTCGCGCCACAGTATTGCGCAATCGCTTCGATGTCGATTTCGTTGGGGCTACTGACCCCAAGTTCCTTCAGTAACTTTTCTGGATCTTGGAAGGTTTGAGACACGTTACTCAGTCTTTTTTAATGACCGGACTCGAATTTGCTAAAAGACCGAGTGCATGAAGTTGTCGCAACATGCTATCTAAATCTGCTTCAGATAGGTTCTTGAAGTCTCGATGCTGCGTTGTTAGGACTGCGTCTTTTACAAACGCGTGCTTTTCTAAACATTCCTTTAGAAGCTTAAGTTTTTCTTCAAAAGAAGTTGGGAGAAAAAACTTTGTTGCATGGAATGCCGCTAATCGTACCTGATACTGATTCCGTGCCTGTTTCAGGGTGTTGCTCTTATAAATTTCTAGGGCTTCGCCCAAAATTTTTCTTCCAAGGTCGCCCAGTTTTTTTACATTGAGGCCATCTTCTCTAACCTGATTGCGTATTTCTTCATCAGATATACTAATCAGTGGTTCAGATAGACCATCAATCAGCGACTGCAGCTGCTGGAGCTTCTTGTCCGAATCAGTCATGACAGCCTTCCTTCCCCGTCGAGTTTGGGGATTTTGCGTGTAATGCGACGATGGATGGTGGCGTACTCCTTAGCAGAAATACCCATCTTCAACTGGATTTCCGGACCGCTCATGCCGTCGCGAAGATGATCAAGAACATCGAGCGCTTTCGGGTCGTCTTTCAAAAACTTAAGTAACGCGGTCATCAAGTCATCCACATCGGATTCGTGATTAAACTGGCTGTTGGTAAAACGCGGATCCAAGGCAGAGACCGTAACCTGCTCCATCGGATCGAATTTAGAATCGCCTTCGCCGGTGACGAGCTCGGACTGCAGGTGGGGCTCGTTGTGAACCGTCGTCTTGTAGCGCTCCACCATGTGGCTCGTCTCGCTACGGATTATGCCCATCAAGTGTCCCACGATACCCACCTTGTGCTTGGGCCACACGCGTTCCCCGGAAAGGGTTTTGACTATGGCCGTTTGAATAATATCTTGATCATTCTGTCCAGCCGTTAACCGGCCGATCAGTCGCAGGCGACGACGCGCGTACACCACGAGGCGCGACCAGTCCTCGTCGGACAGGTTTGACAGCGCGGTGTTTATCTCTTTTTCGCTGACGTGTTGGATGTTGTTAATAGCCCTTCCCTCTATTTTTTGCCCACGCTGCCCCTCCACATGATGGTATGCCGGAAAAAGTACAGATTTTGACATTGTCAAAAATCCGCTTTGGTCCGGCATAGAGTGGCAATGAGGAAATTTTCCCTTCTGGAGACGAATATGAAAGATACCACCGCCCAAGTTGAAGTAGGAAACAGCCCTAATAGTGACCATGACAGCGGTCAAGGCCCGACATATATCGTAGACATCGAGGGAGTGAATCACCCCTGGCTGCACGACATGATCACCTATGAAGAAATCGCTGCGTTGGGCGGTTGGGAGCCGTCCCAAGGGGTGATCGAAATCGATGTCGACAACAATGAACGCACGCTAAAGTCTGGCGAGCTCGTTCAGCTGAAGCCAGGATTGGGCTTCGCTAAGAAAATCCGCTGGAAACGTGGAGAAAATCTGGTTCAGAGCCGCATTAACGAAGAGCTTGCCTTGCTTCGATCGCGTTTCGATCAGGTCGACTATGTACCCGCCGGGCACTGGTTTAGGGTCCGTGACTACCAAATTTTGTCCCCTGGCTGGAGCAGCGGAGTAATTAACGTCGTATTTCAGGTTCCCGATTCTTACCCTGGGACGCGCCCGTACGGTATCTATGTTCCCTCCGGGTTGCGCTACCAGGATAAGACGCCGGAGAACTATCGGGAACCGGCCAGCAATCAACCGCCCTTCGAAGGCGCTTGGGGATTTTTCTCGTGGGAGCCTGACGATGGGCAGTGGCGTCCCACGGCAGCAATCACTAGTGGTACCAACCTACTGAATTTCGTTATTGGTTTTAACGACCGTTTTTGCCAAGGCATCTAACCATGAGCTCGGTTCTGTGTCTTCCTTCTAGCGTATATCACGACCTGCGCATGCACCTGCTGCCACGCAGCAGCAAGAACGAGCAGGCGGCGTTTGTTTACGCGAGAACGCATTTCAATGATCAAGGCGATACCGTCTTTCAGTATGTTGATTGGCGTGCGTTAACTGAAGACGACTTTATTGTTCATCGGCCTGATCACCTTGAGCTGCGTGATGAGACGCGAGCGCTTGTTATCAAACAAGCTCACGACCTCGGGGCGTCGCTGGTGGAATTCCATTCTCACCCGTCGAATTTCTCCGCTGAATTCTCGTTTAGCGATATGGCGGGGTTCGATGATTTCGTTCCACACGTCTGGTGGCGCTTAAAAGGTAAACCATACGCCGCGGTAGTAGTTTCCCCATCCGGGTTTGACGCGTTAGCCTGGCTGACGTCACCACATGAACCGACTTCTTTGCAAGCTATCCAGCTTGAGTCGCGCGATTTACGTGCGACTGGCCTCACTTTGAAACGAAAAAAATTCGATGGAGGAATGCTCGATGTCCAGATCTGACCGCAACATCCGCTTCTTCGGCGAGGAGGGACAAATCAAGCTGCGTACCGCAAAGATCGCTGTGGTAGGCATCGGCGGACTTGGTACCCACGTTTGTCAGCAGCTCGCGTACTTGGGGGTTGGAGAAATCCGTCTCATCGATTATGAAGAACTGGACGTTACCAATCTCAACCGCTATATCGGCGCCTATGCGACCGACCCGATCTCTGGAATGCGAAAGATTGATATTGCCGAGCGCTTGATCGGTTTGATCGATCCGACGATCAAAATACAAAAAATTCCGTCCGAGCTTCGCACCGAAAATGCATACGAGGCGATTACCACCGCTGACTACGTTTTTGGCTGCCTCGATAACGACGGGTCGCGGTTCATCCTCAATGAACTATGTGCGGCCTACGCGCGTCCGTATTTCGATCTTGCATCGGATATTGAATTGGGCAACGGCGCACACTACGGTGGGCGTATCTGTATCACCTTGGGTGGCAATGGGTGTCCGGTTTGCTTGGACGTGCTTGATATGCACGAAGTGCAGCTCGACCTAGTTCATCCGGACGTGCGACGCGACATGGAAAGTATCTACGGTGTAAAAGTGGAATTCTTGGGTCACGTGGGTCCGTCGGTTGTCTCTATTAACGGAACAGTCGCCTCGCTTTCAATAACTGAATTTATAGTTGCGGTTACTGGGATACGGGAAGCACAAAATCTCATCTTCTACCGGGGCGAACGGTCAATCGTTACTATTGGAACCGATAAACCTAAGGAGGATTGCTATTACTGTAAGACAATTTATGGTATTGGCGATAAAGCGAACGTTCAGCGTTACATAAAAAGAAAAAAATAAAAAGGACAGCTCAGACCACAGTTCTAGTCGATTAAAGATTAAGGATTAAAGGGATCAGGCACGATATATTTTCACATAGGAGTTCATTAATGAAAACAAAAATGCAACTTGGTTCGGTTATTCGCGTATGGCAAGGACTGTACTTTCACAAAGGTGTCGTTTCAGCGCTCTTCCCTCAAGTAATGGTCGTTCATAATTCCAAGACTAGGGGGCGAGTGGTTGAGGAGCCGCTCTATTTGTTTGCCAAAGGTGGAGTTGTAAGCGTCGAATGGTCTCCATTTGCATATGTGGCACACACAGTTGTTGCTAGGGCTCGTGCCTGCTTGGGTCGGTTGTATGACCTTCGGCAATTCAATTGCGATCATCATACTGAATACGCCAAGGGTAATACGGTTGAAAGTCCACAGCTCATGGGCTGGGTACTGTTAGGATTAGTGGCCAGTGTGCTGTTAATCACCTCAGCTGCCTCAAAGTGATTTGTAATTAAAAGAACAGGTTCAGTTTTTCGTTGTCAACGACTCTGTTCCTCGATCCTCTTTGCATAAAAGCTATCGGTCAGGATTCAGCTAAAGATAGATCCTCAGCTCACTGTCTCCGCACTATACCGCGCAAGCAAACCGCTGCGCACCGCGTGGCGGAAGACACGCACGAAAAATAAAACCGCCAGCAGGATATACAACACCGCCAGGCCCGTGGCCCATAACAGGTGGGTCGCAGGGAATGTCTGCCCTGCCACGATCGCGCGCACGCCCTCGAACACATACGAAGGCGCTAGCACGTAGGCGATGGTCTGCATCCATGATGGCAGTGTCGCGAGCGGATAGAACACGCCCACGAACGGTGAGATCAGCGCGGGGATCGGCCAGATCAACCATTCCGCGGCCGGGCCCAGGCGCAGGACGATGGCGGCGCCGAAGATGCCGAGCGCGATGCCAGTGAGGAACAGCACCAGCAGGAATGGCGCGAGCATTGCGCCGTAGGCGAAGAACGAAAAGCCGAAGGCGACGCTCGCGAGCACGAACATCACGATCAGCGCGAACGAACTGGTGATGATGCTGGTGAGCACCAGGCCGGCGACGTATTCGGCGATCGAGAGCGGGCTGGCGAAGATGTTGAGGAAGTTGCGCGACCACACGTCTTCGAAGAACGCGGTGGTGACGCCGAGCATGACGCGCCCGAAGAAGTCCCATAGCAGCACCGCGCCGAGCAGCGTCGAGACGAAATTAAAACCGGGCGCGGCCACGGTCGCGAGGTACTTGGTGATGAACCCCCACAGCAGGATGTCGACCGCGACCCACATGACGAGCGGGAACAGGCGCGCGGGGCTGCCGCGCATGAGATAGAACTGGCGCAGCAGAATGGCGAGGATCGGGTGCCAGCGCATGGCTTACCCGGCCTCGAGCGTGAGCGGCTCGCGCGCGACCGAGACGAACAGGTCCTCGAGCGAATCTTTGCCGTGCTCGCGTGGGAGCGTTTTCGGGTCACCTTCGAGCAGGATCGTGCCGCGCGACAAGAACAGCACGCGGTCGCACACCTCCTGCACCTCGACCATGTTGTGCGAGGTCCACAGCACCCCGACGCCGTCGCGGCGCGCGAGCTCGCGAATCAGCGCACGGATGTCGCGCGCCTTGGAAGGATCGAGCGAGGCGGTGGGTTCGTCGAGCAGCAGCAGGCGCGGGCGGTTGAGTATGGCCTTGGCGAGCGCGGCGCGCGTCTGCTCGCCGGAGGAGAGCAGGCCGCACTTCACGTCACGGTAGGCCATGAGGTCGAACTGTTCGATCAGCTCCTCGATGCGCGCGGCGCTGTGCTTGACGTCGTAGATCAGCGCGAACACGCGCAGGTTCTGGTACACGGTGAGATTGCCGGGCAGGGGCGCGTAGACGGCAGTGAAGTTGGTGCATGCTAGCGCCCGCGCGCGTTCGCGCGCCACGTCGCGGCCCTCGATGCGAATCGTGCCCGCGGTCGGTTCGAGCACGCCGAGGATCATGTTGATGGTCGTGGTCTTGCCCGCGCCGTTCGGGCCCAGGAGACCGACGATCTCGTTGTGCCCGACCTCGAACGAAATGCCGTCGACGGCGAGCTTGTCGTTGTAGCGCTTGCGGAGTTCGGAAACCGATAGGACCGTGGACATGGCCCATTATCGTTGTTCGCCACCAGCTCCGAAAGCCAGTAATTTAAAGCGACAATTCCTCTTACTCAGGCATCAAAACTTATAACTAAGTCCAAAACTAAATACCGAAAAATTAATAGAAGCATCCTGGGTAAATATGTAATCCTTTGTGTCCTCAAAATTATAATTTTCGTTCCTCAGATTTACATAAAGAAGTTGTGTCTGTAGCAAAATGTTTTGCGTCAGAGCGTAATCGAGACCTGCGCCCAGCGTCCACCCCAAGGTGGTGTGTTGCGTTGCGCCCCACATTCCCGTCGGGCCCCAATACTGTATCGTTTCACGCGTGGAGCGTTTGACCTCAGCAACGGCGAGACCAGCGGTGCCGTAGGCAACATAGCGTTTGGCGGCGTGCCCCACTTTTAGCCGCGCGGTGTAGAGATTATTGACTTCTTGTTTGATGCGCATGGGACACGAGGCGCGTGCAGCGTCGCAGCCAGCTCCCGCATCGGGAACCGGACTAGCGTAAATACTGGATGAGCTTTCCATGTTCATGTTCTGCGCATCTATCTCTACGCCTAAAACCAAGTTGCGTTGTTGCCAGTGATAACCCACGACGATACCCGAGCCAGTGCCCCCTATATCCATCGAAGTGGGTGAAAACGGAAAAGCGGGGTCGTAATTTCCTGTTTCCGATTTCACATGGCCGGAGGCATAGCTGGTTTTCACTCCCGCATATAAACCGGTCCATTGCCTATCGGTATATGAATCAGTGGCCAGTGTGGGGAAGGAAGTGAGCAATAAGCACAAGCCGAGATAGATTCGCATATCCATATTTTTTAAATTCCTTATTAAAATTGATTTAAGTATGGTCGAGATTGTTAACTCAGGCCAGATGTTAAACCGCTGTTTTTTTAATCGCGGCGTTGGCCATGATTACCTGGCTTGCCGGATTTCCATTACGGAAACGCCATGGGTTTGGAGATTGTGTTTTTTTTAAAAAATTCTTAATGATGAAGAGAAGATCGCTCAAGCCACGGACAACCCTCCTCAACAACCTTCACTTCGGTTCCAGGCTGCCACATCTGTTTCATAGTGACGATCTCTTTGTCATCGAACAATGCCCAAAGGCACAAAGGCTCGCGGCATTTTGAGTTTTGACAGGAGACTCCCGCCATATGCGGATGTCTGAGCACGGTGGCATTCGCTAGATTTCGCGGCAGCACGCGTTCTGGCAATTCATTGGAAAAAAGAGCTAGCACGGGTCGTTGCATGGCGATGGCAATGTTCAGAGGACCAGAATCCACCGCAACAACTAGGTCCGCCGTTTGAATGCGTTCTATCAATTGTCTCGATGACCTGGCGGACTTCTTCAAGCGCAAAAAGGGCATGTTCTTCTGATTAGTTATCGAGGCATATTCCGAGTCAGCCGCTGCCATGATCAAACGCGCATCGGGCCAGCGCGATTGCAGGTATTCGCAAAGTCGCGAAGTGCGTCGCAGATCGAGTGTGCGCTGTGGACCGGAAGATTCCGGACAAACGAGTATCTCTGTCGGTGACTCAGGTAGCGAATGATTCATGCTTCCTGTTGGAATTTCCTGTTCAATGCCGAAGTAGGTGTCGAGGAAGTCATGAAAATTCTCGCGCGCGAAATTCCTGCGTTGCGCCTCGCGTTCCTTCCAAAATTCAGAGAAGCTGCGGCGGCTCTTTGCCAACGAAGCAAAGAATAAGCCATCGGGACCACTGCTCCAGGGATTGAATCCTACGTCAGCGCGATTTATTCCGAGCGCGAACAAGGTTCTTATTACACTAATGGGATTGTTGCGCGACACGATGTGCATAGTGCACTTACCGTGCAGTAACGCTTCCACATACGGTGACAACTGCGGAGACGTGACAACATGCAATCGACAGTTAGGATGCTTGGCTGAAAAACGTAATACAGCTTGCAGCGCTTGCACTGCAGCGCCATAACGACATAACAAGGAGACAATGACTTCGCGGCAATCGGCGAGTTCGCCAGCGAACTCAGGCGTGTGCAACCGCTTTAAGCCGTATTTGTACAGCGCTTTCATGTGAAATCTTGCAACGCGTTCCCGCGTTGAATTCCGCAATTTGTATAGGTCTTGAGCAGTAAGTATCGCTCAAGTGGACCCTAATTCGAAAATTCTAACAAACACAGCCTTTCTAACTGTAGAAGGAACGGAGGGAGAGATTATTACTTAGGCAATACACTTTGAACCGCCCACAGAAAGAAACGGCCCCTCATGGGACCGTTTTTATTTTATTTCACCTAGCTTATTCGGCGCGGCGGGTTCAAGGTCCAGCCAACTGGTAATCAGCGCGCGGTTGATGTTCATCCAGTGCACGCAGAAACGCCCGATGCAAAGAAAACCGCAGATCGTCACTCGCCATGGTTAGAATTTCACTCCTTATCTTAATCACCATCGCCTCACTGCGCGTGGTCACGGTGGCGGTGCGTGCTGCGGCCTGTTCGCGCAAGTAGGCTATTTCGCCGAAGTAGTCACCGACTTTAAGCAAGCCGATGGCTTGGCCGTTCTTCACAATGCATGCTTCGCCATTCGCCAAAATATAAAACGAGCGCGCGGCCTTGCCTTCTTCGATCAGTGTCCGCTTCGGTTTAACGCGGCGCCATTCCGACAAATGCAGAAATTCCCATAAGGTAGCGTCGCTGAAGCCGTGGAATAGCGACAAGGTTTTGAGCAGATTGAACTTGAGCGTGTCCGACACGTGCCTGCTGTTCTTGCGTAATCGCAGATACAGCAGCGGCAGGTTGGCAACGGCGAAACCGCCCAACAAGCACAACAGGTACATGCCGAACAGTTCTTGGAAGCTGGCGGTGTAATTCCACACACGCGCGATGCCGAGAAACGCGGCGGTCATCCACGATACCGACGACACCACGCCCATGCCGAGCAAAATCCACTGATGCTTGAGCGCCATTTCGCTGAAGACCACGCCTGGTTTGAGGTGCGTGAAACCGATCGCATGCATCAGCATGCCGTTGGCGGTCAGCAGCCAGACGGTGAATATTTTCATCCATAGTTTTTGATTGGTTAGGTATTTGTTGGGCTCATCGATTACTCCGTTGATCACAAACCAAATGCCCGTGATCCACAACACCACCAGCGCCAGCGTAACAGTATTCTTGGTGCTGACTAGCCGTTGCAAATCGATGGCCGCGAGTGGCCGATTCAAATTGCGCAGCAGACGAATGTCGAATTTAAGCAACTCCACCAGCGCAAATGCGGTGGCGAGCAGATGAATATAAACGATCAGAGTTTTGAGCATGATTTCCTCTCGAGACAAGAAAGACATATATCGCTTGCTTGCGATCTACACATCTCCTGGGATTGATCGGTTAATGAATGTCAGTGAACAACTTAACGCCACATTATTCGTGGAGCCGTGAATATACGGTGTTAACAGTTTGCGGCGTAAGCGAATCGGCGGTTATCGGTCGGGCCTTGCCGCATGTTCGTCGGAAGAAAAGCGTTGCATCCGATTAGCGGTGGCATGACTCCGCCGCGCGGAAGGCAGCGAAGGCGGGTGTTTTAGCAATACAAAAAATTAGAGAGATTTTAGAGAGAGATTTAATTTTTAATTCAATCACGCGGAATTTATAACTACATCTTGAGTAGCGCAGTTGAAAAGCAAATTTACTTTTCAACTTCACGCATGACTTCCTGATCTATGCGCTAGATTCAGCCAGTGCTCCACACACGCGGCCGTTGCATGCCAGCGATCTTGCAAGCCTGTTTCACGTAACCATACGGAAACAGTTTGTAGAGATGAGTCTTGGCGCTCTTCTTGTCGAAGCCGTGCTTGTCCACCAAGTACTCCATCACGTGACGCACGTCTGGGGCGATGCGGTTTTGCATCCATTGTTCGCGCATGTAGCGCAACACGGGCCAGTGGGAGTCTTGCAATTCGATGCCTTCTTCCGCGGCGAGTGGGCTGGCCATCGATTCTTCCCAATCCATCGGATCGATGAGATAGCCCTCGGGATCGCGTGGGATGCGAAATTCGAATGCGGTGTTTATTTTGCGTGCGGTGTTATTCATGCTGTCTCTCCTGTCCTCAATGCCTGTTTACTCCTTATAGATATTAGGACTCGGTTATATAGCTATCAAACGATATTATTCGCTATATAATATCGATATCTTCGATATAAAGGCTTTTCCTCATGGATATCGACCAGGCGCGCACCTTTCTCGCTATTACTGCCAGCGGCAGCTTTCTTGAAGCGGCCAAGCAACTGCATCTGACGCAATCGACCGTGAGCGCGCGCATTCAACGCTTGGAAGAAGAACTCGGCACCCGCTTGTTCGTGCGCAACCGCGCGGGTGCCAGTCTGACACCCGCGGGTCGGCGTTTTTTCGAATACGCCAAGCGCTTGGTGCTAACCGCCGAACAGGCGCGCGACGACGTGGGCCTGCCAGAACGCTACCGCGCCAGCATTCGCATCGGCGGACGCAACGCCTTGTGGGAAGGATTTTTACCGCAGTGGGTCGGTTGGATGCGCAACCGCGCACACGATGTCGTGATCCGTTGCGAAATCGGTTTCGAGGAAGATCTGATGCGCCGATTGATCGAAGGCTCGTTGGACATCGGCCTGATGTACACGCCGACTCAAAGCCCTGGCTTGATCGTCGAACATCTGTTTGACGAAACTTTAGTGTTGGTTAGCACGCGCGCGCACGATAAAGCCCCAGGCGAAGATTACATTTATATCGAATGGGGTCCGGGTTTTTATGCGCAACACGCGCAAAGCTATCCCGATCTCGAAGGGCCCGCGCAGATCGCCACCATCGGTTGGCTCGGCATTCAACTGGTGTTGACCAACGGTGGCAGTTGTTTTCTGCCCGCGCGCATGGCCGCGCCTTTCATCGCGGTTGGCCGCTTGCACCGCGTGGCGAATTCACCGCAGTTCGCTCACGCTGCTTACGTGGTTTATCCGCGCACTCACGACAACCCAGTATTGGAACAGTCGCTGCAAGGCTTGCGCGAATTGGCGGGAAAAGAACGCGAGCGCGCGGATGGCGTGGAAGAAAATAAAACGTGCTAATTTAAGCGAATGATGGATTAACTTGCGCTAACGCTATGTGGCTCGCCTCATCCAGCGTGCTTACGAATTGAACGATTCCGTTTTGTTCTTGAATACCCGCGTTGCGCAATTTGTGACGGATGCGCGGCACGAGATTGGCGAAAATGAGCATGATGTGTTTTTTGTGCAGCGTGGCGACGATCGATTCCAAAGCCACTAAGCCAGTCACATCCATCATCGATACGTCGGACATATCGAGAATTACCACTTTGATGTCGTGGCGCAACTGCGTTAATCCGCTCAGTGCTTTTTGCGCCGCGCCGAAGAACAACGGGCCGTTGATGTCGTAGAGCACGATGCTGGGTGGCAGCGTGCTGGTATGCGGATGTTCGTGGCTTTCCATTAGGCGCGCCCCCGTCAGCTCGATACTGCGGCGCACGAACAGCAGCGCCGCTAGACTCATGCCCACGCCCACGGCAATCTCCATGTTGAATAGCACCGTTAAAATGAAGCAAGTCAGCAGCGTCAACACGTCGCTGCGCGGCGCGATGCGCACAATACGGCCGAAGTGTCGAATCTCGCCCATATTCCAAGCAACCACCAACAGCAGCGCTGCCATCGACGCCATCGGTAACCACGCCAGCCACGGTGCCAACAGCAAAATCGCCGTCAGGATAAACAAACCGTGCACCACCGCTGAAAGCGGCGAGACCGCGCCGCTGCGAACATTGGCAGCGGTGCGCGCCAGCGCCGCGGTCGCGGGAATGCCGCCGAAAAACGGCGCGACGATATTGCCGATGCCTTGGCCCACGAGTTCGTCGTTAGGGTCATGGCGCGTGCCCGCCATGCCATCGGCAACCGTGGCGCATAGCAGCGATTCGAGCGCGCCGAGAATGGCGATGGCGAAGGCGGCGCTGAGCAAGGATTTGAACAGCGCGAAACTAAAACCAATCGGCTGACCGTCCGCGCCAGGAAAATCCCACGGCCAGACTAGCGCGGGTAATACGGGCGGAATACCGTGGCCGGTGACGCCATTAAGTGTGTAGGAAAAACGCGAGCCCAGTGTTTCCACCGTGAAACTTGCATCGATCGTGCTCAGTAGCCACGCGCTTGCGGTGCCAACCAGCAGCGCGATTAAATGACCTGGGATGCGGCTCTTGCGATACGACCAGCCGATCAACACCGCGAGTGTGATCAGACCCACGGCGAGATCGGTCCAATGAAAACGCGGCATGGCTTTAACCAGCGTCGCAACGCTATCTAAATAATCTTCTGCCATCGGCAGCACGCCGAGGCCGAGCAGATCTTTGAGCTGCAAAGTGGCAAGCACCACCGCGATGCCCGAAGTAAAACCGATAATGACCGGATAAGGCACGACCTGCACCAGCGTGCCCAAGCGCGCCAAGCCCATGGCCATAAGAATGAGGCCCGCCATCAAGCCGCTTAAAAGCAAACCGCCAAGACCGAACTTGATGGTGATGGGCACGAGAATGACTACAAAGGCCGCAGTCGGGCCGGAAACATTCAAGCGCGAACCGCCCGTGAGCGAGATGACAATGCCCGCGATGATCGCAGTGTAAAGCCCGTGCTGCGGCGCGACGCCTGAAGCGATGGCAAGCGCCAAGGACAATGGCAAGGCGATGACGCCAATGGTCAGCCCCGCCAGCAGATCGGCGCGCAGCCGTTCTAAGGTGAAAGGTATAGCGATGGTTTCGCGAATCGCGCCGAACATGAATGGCCCCCTGTTGCTGCCAGTATAGTAAATCTCGGAGATTTAGTGTGGATAATAACGAAACTAAAAATCAACGTGGGAGATTTTAATTCTGCGGTTCCAGTTTTCGGATGAGCAAACCCGTGGTCGACACGCGCACTTCGTATTGCGCCGAGTTGTCGGCGGCGGCGAAAGTCGCCGAACCGTATTCGGCATCGAGCAGTGGACTGAGCAAGGCGTAACGCTGGCGCAGATTAAACAAATCCACTTCGCGCGTGGGCGCGAGTGACAACACCGTGCGCGCTTGCTGTTGTTCTTGAGTGAGGTCCTGATAGCGGCCAGCGACACGATCGAGTTCATAAACCGTGTGTAGGCCGAGCACGTTAGTCCACGGCTGCCATTTCAGAATATGCGCGTCCACATACAGTTGATCGCCGTTTAATGTGTAGGCCACCTCGCGGCCATCGGGAAAACGAAAATGCGCTTTGAAACGATTCGGGCCGAGCGGTTCGGTGCGCACCAGGGCGGCGATATCCTCGTGCGTCAACGCGCGATAACCCTGCACACCCAAAGCCACGGCGCCGCAGGTTCCCGCCACCGCGAAAAACATCAGCGCCCATAGCAAGCGCAAACTCATGCGCACTGGACGCCAATGTCGCAAGGCCTTGAGCGCGGCCAGCATCATGAAGCCGCCGACAAGAGCGAACAACACAGCAACCCACCACAAGCTATCTGGCACGCCCGCCTCCGATGCGCTCAACAAGACTCATTACGGATAGTTAAATAGTAGGAGAATTTAGAGCAAAGCAAACACGTTTTTTTGCAGAATTTACTCAGCGGTGCCACCAACTGAGAAATGACGCTAAAAATGGAGATATAAAAAAACCGCCAAGCGCGTTAACGCTTGGCGGCCGAAGGAAACAAAATTTAACCGTTTAGGGGCAAGGAGTGGTCGCCGTCAACCCCAGCGTGCCACACAGTGGCTGCATGACGGGGAAACCGAACACATAGCGGTCTGGTAAGGTGGCACCGTTCCAAAGTACGACGCGTCCCGTTGTTGGGTTGGCGCCTCCCACAGCCTTGATATATTTTTCCAGAATTTCAACCAGATCGATATAACGGCCTTCGACTTGCGGCTTGCCATCGGCACCTGGAATCCAGTCGCCCACTTTGTATCCAGTGGGAATCGTGTCACCCGCTTGATACGTCTTGACGATCGGAATGCCGCGGCCATCCAAGGAAGGATTGCCGTAGGCATCGGCGTTCACCGCTAACAAGTATGGCGTACTCGGCGACAAGGTTTTGTCGTTCGAGGATCCGGAGGGGAAGCAGTTCTCGCAGTTGTTGATGGTTTCAGGAGTGCGGCGATACCAATAACCCGCGGCGGATAACATCGGCGCTTGAAACGGCTTGGTTATGCTAACCGCGGTGAGTTTCCAATTCTGCGTTGGATCGGTACTGTTGCCTGGCGCCAAGTTATAAACCGTGCTCGCGGTCAGCGTCGCGCCCCAGCTCGGGGTCCAATCACCGTCGGTGTTGTTGGTCATGTAAGTGGCGGCGTATCCCACGCAGCTTGTTTGTTCCGCGGGCGGCAAGGACGCGCAGGGCGCGATAACCGTCATCGAACGTGCGCGTGAGGGTTTACGGAAAGCCGCAAACGGATCAGGCGTGCCCGCGGGTGGCACGGCGTAGCGCGGATTGCCGTTGGTGGTGTTGGCGTCCACCGCGCTGATTGAATACGGATCGAACTGCAGGTTGAAGCCGTTGGCGCTGTACGCAAACATCCAGCCACCGCGCCAGTCCACACCAGGATCGCTGCCGAACACCGAGCGCGACGAGTTGTCGACTTGATTGCGCATTTGCAACGGGGTGATGCGCGATACCTTGGCCACGCGCGGTCCGATGGGTACGTAGTGGTACAAATCGTTGCGCATGATGGCAGTACCAGGCTTGATGGAGGTGCCGTAGCGGAAGCCGCGCACCGAGGCGAAGTCCGAGCTAGCCCACCAGCGTATTGCGTCTGCGATCCAGTCGTGCGAGCTGCCTTCGAGCACGGCCGGAACCGCTTCGTCAGCAAAGTTGCTGCGATGCAGTGGCACAGCGGACATACCCACGGGCACATTCAGCGGACCGTGCAAGCAAGTTTCGCTGAACATGTTCCAGTAGATGCTGGTAGAGTCGCAAGTCGTTGGTTTTACATAACCGAGGAGATTGTATGGTTTGCTCACCTCAGTAACTTTGCTTTTAACGGTACTGTCTTCACTTAAACTATCGTCGATGGTGTGTTGCGTGTAAGTCGTTTTGACGAGCTTATAGCCAACCGGCTTCGCGGTATCGACTTCAAGTTTCATTTCACCAAGCGCGGTGCCGTCCATGCCTTGTTCGACAATCATGGAAGTGAAACCCGCGGCGGTGATGACCTTGATGGGTATTTTAACTTCTTCGTGCATGTCCGCGTTGAACACCGCGTCCACGTGTTGCTCAGCGGTCAGCAGCTTGAGCATTTGGATGTTGCGGCCAATTTCAATTTCCGAGGCCACGATCACGAGATCGACCGCTCCGCCTGGGTCACCCGATCCGCTCGAGGGGCGTGTGGCGCTGCGAAACGCGGTGGCGAGCGTTTTAACTTCGTTGAAGCAATCGGTATAGGTCAGGCCGTCAGACACCCACAAGCCGACCGCTTGCGGCCCGCGGTTGGTGGTGCAACCGATGATGCCAATTTTTATCCCGTTGATCATTTTAAACATCGTCGGCGGCAAAATCGTCGCGGGCGGACTGACGCCAGCGTGATAAACGTTGGCCGCGACCGCGCCCCAGCGTTTGGCTTTGGGAGTTGACGGATAAGTGCTGGCAACGAAATGTTCGATGAAACGATCCTTGCCGTATACCCAATCCCAGTTACCTGGCGCGAATACGTTGATGCCGAATAGGTCGAGCACATCGACCATAGCTTTGCCGCGTGTGTACAGCGCTTCACCCGAACCTTGCGTGGTGTCGCCCGTATTGATCAGCAAGTTATAGGGGTTGGCGCTGCGAATCTGGTTGATTTTGGTTTTCATGCGCGCCAGGCCGCCTTCCTTGCGGCCAGTGCTGTCGCTGCGCACATTATCGCGCGGTTGCAGATGACCGTGAATGTCACCCATTTGTATGATGGTAAAGCTGCGAGTAGCAGCTGTTGTGGATAAGGAAACGCTGGCAACGATTAGTCCTAGCAGCGCCGCCGCCTTCCTTAGACGCGTTAATTTCATAATAAAGATCCTCTATTGGATGATTAATGCGTTGATGTGGATAAATTTATTATTTACGAATGATGCATTGTTGATTTTCGTGTTTTTTATATCTGGCCAGGCGCCAGATTGGCGTGACGCATGCAAACGCGGTGCCGTTTTGTGCCTAAAGTCACCGTGTCTCTGGAGTAAAAATTTTTTCTTAAATGAAGACCTTACGTGAATAGATTTATTTTTAAGTCGGGAGCCTTGGATTTAGAAATTTAAAAACGCAGGAATGTCTGCCCGATTGCATGAACAATGTCCGATTTGAGGCGGCGAAAAATCGAACGCAAGCAATGCTATCAAGTAAGCGAGCTTGGATATCTAGTGGAGTGTTGAGTTTAGACAATCACCCCAAGCTAAAAAACTTAACGTGGGGCGGTTGCGAAGTTACTTAACGGGCGTCAGCAACGCCTTGCGCAATGGGTGCTTTGTCCCAAACTTCTTTTTAAACTCGGCGTTGGCGCGCTCGTAGTCGTCCACGATCGCCGACTTGGTCACTTCGAAAAACTCGTTGCGGTGATATTGAATCGTGCCGATATAAATCACAACCAGCGACATCCCCTGTTTCATGCTGAGTCATCAACATTCTTCTCAGCGCGTTGAATAAACGCGCGAAGGATTATTCCGTTTTGGCGCGCGTGGATTTGCCGATGGCTTGCATGACCGCTTCGGAGTTGTGGAACAACGCCCACACCAGCCATACCGCGGCAGCGAGGATGCCGAGAATGAAAGTCCAGTCGAGCATGGCTTTAACAGTATGTCCGAGAAACGGCGTGCTGAAGTTGATGAGCACCACGTACGCGCTGGCGGTGACGATCAATGTAATCAGCGCCAGCACTGGATCGGCCAGCCCAGCCATGCCACCGCCCAAGTGGCGGATTTGTTGCGCCAGACGTTGGCCCAGTAGTAACAACAAAATCAGCGCGCCAGAATGCGCGAAGAAACGCACCAACGAACCCGCGGTCACTCCCGCCGAACCGAGCGCGGTGTTTTTGAACAGCGCCAAACCACCCAGCACTTCACCGAGCACCAACGCGGCGCCGATGACGATGAGAAATTTTCCTATCCAAATCCAATTGTTCATGTATCACCCGATTCAATTGTGAAACTGTTTAAAGTGTAGCCAACAAAAGCCTGACAAGACCGGGCCTTTATTATCGCAAAAGCCAAGGCTGGCGCATAAATAGTTTCATGGACGGTGCACTTAAGATAATCTATTTCCACCTTCAATCTTTTATGAGCCTTTCATGATAGAACCGGTGTTTCGCGGCAGTTGTCTTTGCGGCGCGGTGCAATACGAAATCAGCGGCGAGCCGAAGAAGTTTTATCATTGCCACTGTCAGCGTTGCCGCAAAGCGTCGGGGACGGGACATGCCTCGAACCTACTGATTAAGCCTGGCAAAATCAATTGGATTAAAGGCGAAGAGCTGATCAAGGCTTATAAGGTTCCCGAAGCCAAGCGTTTCACCAACCGTTTTTGCTCGAATTGCGGCAGTTCAATGCCGCGCTACGTGAAGGAAACGGATTTCATCGTCATCCCCGCTGGTTCGCTGGACAGCAATCCAACGATGCAGCCGCAAGCGCGCATTTTTTGGAATTCACGCGCCGATTGGTCGTGCAGCGACGATTTGCCCATGCACGCCGAATACGAGATTACGTGATCGGCCCAGGTCCGTCGTGACAAAAAACAATCTTCCTTCCGCGGCGCAAAACAAGCCGCTGCATATTCTGCGCAACATTTTTGGCTACGAGCATTTCCGCGCGCCGCAAGCGGAGGTAATCGATACGCTCATGCGTGGCGACGACGCGCTGGTGCTCATGCCCACGGGCGGTGGCAAGTCCTTGTGCTTCCAGATTCCTTCCATCGCGCGCGCGGGTACGGGCATCGTGGTCTCGCCGCTGATCGCGCTGATGCAGGATCAAGTGGCAGCGTTGCGCCAAGCGGGAGTGCGCGCGGCATTTCTTAATTCCACGCTCATGCCGAACGCGGCGCGCGATATTGAGCAGCAATTATTAGATGGCGAGCTTGATTTACTTTACGTCGCGCCCGAACGTTTGCTGCTCGAGCGCACGCTCGATCTGCTGGCGCGCGCTCGCATCGCCTTGTTCGCCATCGACGAGGCGCATTGCGTCTCGCAATGGGGCCATGATTTTCGTCCCGAGTACATGCAGCTGTCGGTACTGCACCAACGTTTCCCCAGCATCCCACGCATTGCGCTCACGGCCACCGCTGATGAACCCACGCGCCGCGAGATCAGCGCGCGTCTCGGTTTGGAAAACGCGCGCGCCTTCATCAGCAGTTTCGACCGTCCCAATATCCGTTATCGCATCACCCAAGGCGGTGGCAGCGCGCGTGAACAATTGCTGCGCTTTATTCGCGCGGAACATCCTGGCGAAGCGGGCATCGTTTATTGTTTATCGCGCAAGCGCGTGGACGAAATCGCCGAATGGCTTAAAGAACAAGGTCTCGACGCGCTGCCTTATCACGCGGGGTTGTCCGCCGAAGTGCGCAGTCACCATCAAACGCGTTTCATCAACGAAGAAGGCGTCATCATCGTCGCCACCATCGCCTTTGGCATGGGCATCGACAAACCCAACGTGCGCTTCGTCGCGCATTTAAATTTGCCGAAGAGCATCGAAGCGTATTATCAAGAAACCGGACGCGCGGGACGCGACGGTTTAGCCGCCGATGCCTGGATGATTTACGGCCTGCAAGATGTGATTTTGCTGCGGCAAATGTTGGAAGCTTCCGAATCCAACGACGCGCGCAAGCGCGTGGAACGCCACAAGCTCGACGCCATGCTCGGCCTGTGCGAGATCATCACTTGTCGCCGTCAAACTTTGCTCAGCTATTTCGGCGAAACGCTGGCGCAGCCCTGCGGCAATTGCGATACCTGTCTCAACGCGCCTGAAACCTGGGACGCTAGCGTACCCGCGCAAAAAGCGCTGTCATGCGTGCATCGCACCGGCCAGCGCTTTGGCGTGAATTATTTGATGGACGTGCTGTTGGGCAAGAGCGATGAACGCATTCAGCGTTTTGGCCACGATAAACTCAGCACCTTCGGCATCGGCAAGGAATTGGCGGCGAATGAATGGCGCAGTATCTATCGCCAGCTAATCGCGCGCGGTTTACTGGCCGTGGATATCGAGGGCCATGGCGCTTTAAAACTGACTGACGCTTGCCGTCCCGTGTTGCGCGGTGAAGAACGTCTGATGTTGCGGCGCGAAGCCAAAGTCGAGAAAACTAAAAAGACCGCGGCACGCGCGCGCACCGCGTTCGCCAACACCGCGGATTCGAGTTTATGGGAAGCGCTGCGCGCCCGCCGCCGTCAATTGGCGCTCGATCAAGGCGTGCCACCGTATGTCGTGTTTCACGACGCCACGCTCACTGAAATGATCGAACGCCGTCCGCGCACCTTAAATGAATTCGCCGAAATTTCTGGCGTGGGCGAACGCAAGCTTGCGGCTTACGGAAAAGAATTTTTGGATATTATTTTGGCGCACACGCGCCAGGCTGAAGCAGCTAGTTCAACGCCATTAGTAACTGTGTAGGTTGGGGTGAGCGTAGCGAACCCCAACAAACAAATCGTATAAGTTGACGTTGGGCTTCGCTACGCTCAGCCCAACCTACATTAAATATTTTTGGCGCGGAGATATTTATAACCGCCGCGAAATATGAAAACATAAACCAATGGTCGGTTTCTTGTTACGTCTTTTGGTTGTCGCCCTGGGATTGTGGCTGGCGTCGGAGCTGGTGCCTGGCATCGAAGTGCATGGCGTCGGAACGTTGCTGGGAGCGGCGCTGCTGCTCGGCATCGTCAATGCCATCGTGCGGCCTTTGCTGTTGATTCTTACGCTGCCCATTACCGTTCTTACCCTCGGTTTGTTTCTGCTGGTGATTAACGCCGCCATGCTCGGTTTGGTGGCGTGGGCATTCGATAATTTCAGCATCGCTGGATTCGGCGCGGCCTTGTGGGGTTCGATCGTGGTGAGCCTGACGGCGTGGTTGGCGTCGTATTTCATCGGCCCGCGCGGACGTTTCGAGGTCATCGTGATACGGCGGCGCTGATTACGTGTTAAGTAAACGCAACATTTTTTTCACCCGCCTGCCGCATCGTCAATACTTACTACTTCTCGGTATCGTGTTTGTCAGCGTGTGGATACCGTTGGCGATTCATCCCAGCGATCGCGCCGCGTGGGCTTTGGAAAATACCTTAGTCTTGGTCAGCGTGTTGGTGTTGGCGGGGACCTATCGGGTTTTTACCTTGTCGCGTGTGTCATACACGCTGATCTTTGTTTTTCTTCTACTGCATCAACTCGGCGCGCATTACACTTACGCGCAGGTGCCGTACGACGAATGGTTTCACGCCATATTCGGTTTCAGCTTGAACGACGCCCTGGGTTTCGAGCGCAACAATTTTGACCGGCTGGTGCATTTTTCCTACGGATTGTTGCTGGCCTATCCGATTCGCGAAATGTTTATCCGCATCGCCAACGTGCGCGGCTTTTGGGGTTACTTCCTGCCCTTGGACCTCACCATGTCGACCTCGATGTTGTTCGAGTTGGTCGAGTGGGCCGTGGCCGAAATTTTCGGCGGCGATCTCGGCATGGCTTATCTCGGAACGCAGGGCGATGTATGGGATGCGCATAAGGACATGGCTTTGGCGAGTTTGGGCGCGCTGATTTGCATGCTGATAACCGCGGCGATCAATCGCAGTATGCAACGCGATTTCGCGGCCGAGTGGAACGAAAGCTTGCGCGTCAAAAGCCGTCGGCCCCTGGGCGAAGACGAGATCAGGCGCATGAATAACAAGCGCGGTAACTGAGCGCATTGACGACCCTACGGCGGACATTTTCATCCGCCGATCCAAGCAAATTGACGCCGCTCGTGGAAACGCGGATCATCACGCCCGCTGACCTCTCAAGAAGTGTTCAGGTTAAACAAAAAATCTAATGTAGCGGAAGGAGTAGCTTATGAAAAATTCATTGCGTTTTGTGTTGTTGTCCGGTGTGTTGCTCAATGCTTGCGTATCGACCACAGCCTTCGATCAGAAGCAGACCGAATTGACGGCGGCAAAAAAAGAGTTGGCCGCCTGTGAGACGCGCGCCAAGAGCGAGATCGAAGCTTGCGCCAGTTCGCGCCAAGAGCTCGATGCCAAGCTCACGAAAGCGAATGAAGAACTCGGCGTATTTCGCCAAGCCGCCGAAGCCAAACAACACAATCTCGACGAATTACAGAAACAAGAGGAGCAATTGCGTCAGCGTTTGCAACAAGAGTTGACCAACAAGAGCGTTGAGATCGAACAACTGCGCGGACAATTGTCGGTGCGCATGCTCGATAAAATAGTATTTCCCTCGGGCAGCGCCAATATTCTTCCCCAAGGGATGGAAGTGCTCGATAAGCTGGCGGAGGCGCTCAAAAACGGTGACCAGATCATTCGCATCGAGGGCCATACCGACGACACGCCGATAAGCGACAAACTCAAGACCAAATATCCATCCAATTGGGAGCTGTCGGCGGCGCGTGCCGCCGCGGTGGCGCGTTATTTTGAAAACAAACACCAGGTTAACCCAAAGCGCTTGGAGTCGCTGGGCTTTTCCATGTACCGCCCGGTCGCGCCCAATGACACCGCCGAAAACAAGGGACGAAATCGCCGGGTGGAGATCGTCTTGAAACCGATGGCGGAAACCGACACCGCGCCGCCAGCGGCCACCACCGTAGCGCCTGAAACCAAACCCTAAACCGTGTTTTGCCGCTTAAAATTGCGCTAACCGCGCCCAACGGCGGGCGCTTTTTTAAGTGCGCGGACGCAAGGCAAGGCGTAACATGACCGCATATCAACGGTTCTTTAAATAGAGAGGGCGCAAACTTGGCAAAACCTAACTATCAATTTCAAAAGCGCCAGAAGGAACTACAAAAGAAGAAAAAAATGGAAGAGAAGCGTCAACGCAAACTGGACAAAAGCAAGCTGGATGAAAATCCAGATCAATCTCCGACTCAAGGCGAATCCGGCGAATAAGTTGTCGTCGCCGGTTTTCGCTATCCGCGATAAAATTCACGTCTGTTTTTTTGAATATCTGTGTAGCGCCGCACCGTCGCGCTGCGTGTTTTAAAGAAAAATGAGTAGTTGATTTTTCGCATTCTTGACATCAAGTAGCCCTCAAGCATTATAAGCGTGTTTCTTTCGCCTACATCGTGGGTGACCAAAAATGAAATATAAGGATTACTACGCAATTTTGGGCGTTGAAAAAAACGCCAGCCCCGAAGCTATTAAAAAAGCCTATCGTAAACTGGCGCACAAATATCATCCGGATGTTTCCAAGGAATCCCAAGCCGAGGAAAAATTCAAAGAAGTCGCCGAGGCTTATGAGACGCTGAAAAATCCGGAAAAGCGTGCTGCCTACGATCAGCTCGGTCAGCATCAGCCGGGCGAAGATTTCCGCCCGCCGCCGGATTGGCAGCAACACCATAGCGGCGGTGCGCAGTTTTCATTCGAAGATATCGATCTGTCGGATTTGTTCGCTGGCTTGCGCGGCGGCCAAGGACGCGCACGGCACGCGCACGGCCGCATGTCGATGCCTGGCGAGGATTACGAAGTCACGGTGCATCTTACACTCGAGAATGCCTATCACGGCACCGAAGTGGAACTTAACTTGAGCATGCCCGAGTACGACGACAGCGGTTTATTGCGGCGCGTGCCGCATGTATTTAAAACGCGCATTCCCAAGGGCGTCACCGATGGGCAAAGATTGCGTGTACCCGGCAAGGGCGGCAAGGGATTTAACGGCGGACGCGCGGGCGATTTGTATTTGAATATCGTGCTGCATCCGCATCCCTTGTTTCGCGCCAATGGTCATGATCTCTATCTCGATCTGCCTTTGACGCCATGGGAAGCGGTGTTTGGCACGACCGTGGACGTACCGACGCTCGGCGGTTCGGTGCGCCTTAAAGTGCCGCCGGCGACGCAGGCCGGTCAAAAATTGCGCTTGGCCAAGCGCGGCTTGCCCAAGCCACATGCGGGCGAAGGCGATTTGTTCGCGGTGGTGCAAATCGCCATGCCGAGCGTGGTAAGCGAGCGCGAGCGCGCGCTTTATCAGCAATTGGCCGATGCTTCGACATTCAATCCACGCGGACATTTCGAACCGGAGGTGCGCCATGAAAGTCGAACTCACTGAAGTGTTGTGGCTCGACGAGCACCAGCAGTTGTCGCTCGCGGAACTCGCCGAGTTGTCGGGCTTGCTGGAAACGGAAGTGCGCGAGCTGATGGAATGCGACGCCATCGTTCCGGTCGATCGCCACGCTGTCACGCCGCGCTTTAGCGCCGACTGCATCGTTACCATGCGCCGCGCCTACCGCATGCGCAAGGATTTCGAGCTGGATGCGCATGGCATGGCGCTGGCGGTGACGTTGCTCGGGCGCATTCAGGAATTAGAAGCGCAACTAAACCAGCTGCGCGCGCAACAGCCGCAGCGGACACGAAAATAATCGCTGTAAAGAGTAACAATATATTTCCACTTCTATTCAATTGAATCTTGTTTAACGGAGAAATTATCCATGAAAAATTCTCAAAGATTTAGCGCCGCTCTCGCGGGCTTGTTTGTCGCCGGGTGGATTTTCGGTCCTGGTTCCGCGTTTGCCGATAGCACCAGCGTCAACGACAGCGCTAAAGAGGTCGGAAATAATTTCGGCGAATTGCTCAAGGGCATGGGCCAGGAAGCCAAGAAAGGCCTGGGATCGCTGAGTAGCTCGGAAAAGAAAGACAAAGAGCAAGACAATAAAAAGAAACCGGTTAAAAGTTCCGATAAGAGCAAGGAAGAAGCCAGTACTAATAAATAATTTGTGACGCGGATTTAGGCTAAGAAGAGCGCCTCATGCATTGACATCATAATAAGCCGCGGCGAAACTGCCGAGCGCGCAGCGGCATTTCGCCGCTGCGCCAATTTCAATGGAGAAATATCATGAAGACAAGGATTAGTCTTTTCGTGCTTTGCTGCTTTTTTGTCGTCCCGTGGGTTCACGCCGATACCATTCTCGCGCCCGTGGAAACTCAAGGGCTGAAAGCGCCCGCGCCCGTGGGCGATCATACTTTGCTCAGCTTGAAAGGCCCGGGGAAATTCGTCGCCGCCGAAATTATCAAGCAAGGCGGCAACGGCTCGCACATGACCTTTGTCATGCTCGAGATCGATGGCCAAACCATCGTCAATGCCTCGATCGCGGCGCTCAACAATTGGGGGCTGACGCAAAGCAATACCTACGGCACCGTTCTGCTCAAGCCATCCGCCACCGAGCGCACCGTCACCATCGGTTATCCCGTGCCCTTGGCGTATAGCAAGAGTTTGAAGCTGGCGGTTAAAGTATCGGAACCGGGCGTGGTGCAAATCATCGGTAAAGTTATCCACGGTCAGTAATGAATTCCGCGAATTAAAAATAATTTGTTGGAACGCAAGACCCGGTGCCAGCCGGGTCTTTTTTTTGCTTAGTCGATTATTTCAATTATATCGCCGACGGCGATACGGCCACTGCTCACGACACGAATGCAGACACCGCTTTGATGACTTAAGGCGCGCGCCATGCCCGTGCCTGAAATTTGATCCAAATAACCGCACGGTGGACGAGCTTTGTCGTAGCGAAACACCGCCTGACCGATGCGAAATTTTTTTCCTTCAAGTTTTTTGGTTTTTAATCCGGCCACGACCAGGTTTCGCCGATGCTTGCCCTGGTCTAAATTTTTTTGAAAGTCATGCGCGCTTCCTTTTTTGGCTTGGTTTAAGTCATGTTCGGAGATAAGCGTCACCTGACAACCCTCAATCGATTTCCAATAGCCTTTGTCTTCACTGTAACGATCGCCTTGTAATCCACGCTGATCAATGGCCTCGGCCGTATTTACTGCGTGCATAGACGCGCCCACCGCGGGCGCGATAAAAATCGCCTTGAGAGTAGGAGGTATCTTGGTTTTACCGAGCCATTTAAAATTCATGGATGAGAATCTAATAATCGCGACATAGGCAGTATTTATCGCCAGGCACTCCCCGTGGGAGTCTATTTTAAGAGATACTAACGGCCTCGACGGAAACCAGGAAGCACCGTGACGCAGCAACTCGATATGCCTTCTCCCGTGGCCATAAAATTGCCAACACCTGTGCTGTCCGCGCCATTGCCTCAAGCCGAGCGCGCGCGTCTCGTGGAGCGCATCAAATATCTTTTTAAGAAACAAGACGCGGTGCTGGTGGCGCACTACTACGTGGATGAAGATCTGCAACGCTTGGCCGAAGAAACCGGCGGCTGCGTCGCGGATTCGCTGGAAATGGCGCGCTTCGGCAACACGCATGCGGCGCGCACACTGGTGGTGGCGGGCGTGCGTTTCATGGGCGAGACCGCGAAAATTTTAAATCCCGAAAAACGCGTGCTGATGCCGACCCTACAAGCCGAATGTTCGCTCGATCTCGGTTGTCCGGCGGATCAATTCATTCCTTTTTGCGACGCGCATCCCGAGCGCCAAGTGGTGGTGTATTCCAATACCAGCGCCGAGGTGAAAGCGCGCGCCGATTGGGTGGTGACCTCGAGCATCGCGGTGAAGCTGGTGGAACATTTAAAAGCCCGCGGAGAAAAAATTCTATGGGCGCCGGACAAGCATTTGGGCGATTACATTCAACGCAAAACCGGCGCCGATATGCTTTTATGGAACGCCTCGTGCGTGGTGCACGATGAGTTCAAGGCGCAAGCCTTGCTGGCGCTTAAACGCCAGCACCCCGACGCCGCGGTGATAGCGCATCCGGAATCGCCTCAGGCGGTGTTGGAATTGGCCGATTTCATCGGTTCCACCAGCCAACTGATTCAAGCGGCGAAAAATATGCCGCAACAAAAATTTATCGTCGCCACCGACCGCGGTATCTTCTATAAGATGAAGCAAGCCGCGCCGCAAAAGATTTTCATGGCCGCACCCACCGCGGGCGAAGGCGCCAGTTGCGAGAGTTGCGCGCATTGTCCGTGGATGGCGATGAACGCCTTGGATAATCTGGCGCAAACTTTGGAGACTGGCGCGAATGAGATCCACGTCGAGGAAAGCGTGCGCGTGCAAGCCTTGCGCGCCACGCAAAGAATGCTCGATTTCGCGCGCACGATTCAGCAGCCCAATCGCGGCGATTAGTAATTTTTAAGACCACCAATTCTTGGCCGCGTTCCTGAGTAAAATATTTCATTCTTCTTCCCCGCGTCGTGGTTTATTCGCCGCATAATTATTTATTAATTTGTATTGAATGTGCGACAGCAAACAGAAAAAAAACAACAATCGACGTAGCTTCTTACAATTCGAAACGGAGCTATGAGACATGCAAATCAAAAAACTTAAATCTATTATTCTCGCAGGCTTGTCGGCGACGGTTTTATCCGCGCCGCTGGCGACGTTGGCGGCACAAACTCCGGGAATTTATATCGGCGGTGAATGGGGTGCTTACAGCATTCATGAAAGCAACCTTAAGGAACATGACAATGTCTTGAAGGCCTATGTTGGCGGTCAATTCAACAGTTGGTTCGGTCTGGAAGGATCCTGGACCGATTTCAATCGTCTGAATAATGGTAACGACAGATTCGAGGCCGATGGCAAGGGCCTGTCCGCGGTATTTTCGTTTCCCGTGGGCACCGCTTCCTCGGTATTCGTGAAGGCCGGAGAATTTTGGTGGAACTCGGATTCGTCCTTGGGTTCGTCCTTGAACGCGAAAGATGGCAACGATCCGTTTTACGGCGTGGGATTTAAATACGGCTTCAACGAACATCTGGCGCTGCGCGTGGAAGGAGAACATTATGACGTGGCGAATTCCAAACTAAGAACCCTGCTCGCGGGCCTGGAATTTAAATTTTAATAGCTTATAAACTTCGCGCGTTTAACCGGTAAATTTTTCCTCCTCCTGCATTACGCGGGAGGAGGACGTTAACGAAATAGTTTTCCATTCTTCTCATCACCCTACTTATCGTGGGCACGATATTTTTTTTGCGTGTGTGTTTCCGTACCGATCAAATTTATTTTTGCGGACACAATGACGTCACTATCTTGAGAATCCTGAGTTGATGGCATTCACGGATGAATTTCAGAAGACCGAGTAACTCTTTGCATATCTATCGTTAACTGAATGCTAAATAAAACGTAATTTTGGAGCTGGCCATTTCGCCTCGGGCATTGGCAGATAGATCATTATTTAATTAATGGTTGATAAACATCTATTTTCTTCAAGAGGAGATAAATTATGAATCATGAAATTCGCGATACTTACGACACCAGTGATATCAGCAGAGTAAACCCTCGCGCTAGAACCACCCGCGCTGACTCGCAAGGCCCAGGCCCAGAGTTGATGGGCGCAAGCACCTTGATTGGCGACAATGTCGTCAATCAAAAGGACGAGGACTTGGGCGAGCTTAAGGAAATCATGCTGGACATGCGCACCGCCAGAATAGGTTATGCGGTGCTGTCTTATGGAGGTTTCCTAGGCATGGGCGATAAGCTTTTTGCCGTGCCGTGGCAAGCCTTGACGCTCGATACGGTGAACAATCATTTGGTGCTCGACGTCGACAAAAAACATCTCGAAGACGCGCCCGGTTTCGATAAAGACAGATGGCCGGACATGGCAGACCCGGCTTGGGAAAAACAAATCCATGCTTACTATGGCACGCAGGTCCATAGGGGCAGCGATGCGGATTTCGATTCGCGCGTTTAATTCAGGATGGATTTGAGCTGAGAAAAGCGCCGCGCAGGATGATTGCGCGGCGTGACTTTTTTGTATCCATTGAGGTCAACGATCAACAAAAATAATTGGAGACAGTCATGCAAGAATCTTCGCAAGCAGTCAAACGCCGCCTCGACGGTGTTAGCGCTGTTGAATTTCCCAATACGCCCGAGGATTGGACGCCGAATTTCGCGCGCTCGCTGGCCGAGGAAGAAAATCTCACATTGACCGCAGCGCACTGGCAAGTCTTGCGCGCCTTGCAAAGCTATTACGCGCATCACGCTGACTCCGTGCCGCACTTGGCGGAGCTTAAGCAAGCCTTGGAAAAAGAATTCGCCGCGCAAGGCGGCGGTAAATATCTGCAAGAATTATTTCCTGCTGGACCGGTAGCGCAAGGTTGCCGTTTGGCCGGCCTCAAGGCGCCCGCGGGCGCGGTCGATAAAGGATTTGGCAGCGTCGTCTAAAATCATGGCGCGAAATGTTTAGTCTTCGCGCCCGTGCCACGCTGCGGCGGGCTGGTCTCGCCGCGTTGCTTAATCTGTCGATACTGAATCTCGCTGCCTGCGGCGAGATGGCGACGCTTCCGGAAGCGGCCGGCTTCGGCGCGCAGCCGAGCTTGCCAGCGCCTAACCCCGCTTTGATACCGACGGTGCATATCGCGCCTGCTAAAGGTTGGCTCGCAGGCCAAACGCCCGTGGCCGCGGTTGGCCTTGCGGTGAATGCTTATGCCGTTCATCTCGATCACCCGCGCTGGTTGTATGTTCTTCCCAATGGCGATGTATTGGTGGCTGAAAGCAATGCTCCGGTCAAGCATGATGCCAACGGCGGCATCCGCGGCTGGATCATGAAACGCTATATGAAACGCGCTGGCGCGGGCGTGGCCAGCGCCGATCGCATCACGCTGTTGCGCGATGCCGACGGCGACGGTATCGCGGAAACTCGCTATGTTTTTTTATCAGGGCTGCATTCGCCTTTCGGCATGACGTTGGTCGGCAATGATTTGTACGTGGCCAACACCGATGCGTTAATGCGCTTTACATACAACCCGGGCGCCACGCGTATCAGCACGCCTGGCATCAAGATCGCCGATCTGCCCGCGGGCGATATTAATCATCATTGGACCAAAAACATCATCGCCAGCCGCGACGGTGCCCGGCTTTACGTCACCGTGGGCTCGAATAGCAACGTGGGTGAAAACGGTTTGGAGAACGAGGTGAATCGCGCGGCGATTTTAGAAATCGATCCACGCTCGGGTGATTCGCGTTTGTTCGCTTCCGGTTTGCGCAATCCCAACGGCCTCGCCTGGCAACCGCAAAGCGGCGCGCTGTGGACCGTCGTCAATGAACGCGATGAACTCGGCAGCGATCTGGTGCCCGACTACATGACCTCGGTACAAGAAGGCGGATTTTACGGTTGGCCTTATAGTTATTATGGCCAGCATGTCGATACGCGCGTTAAACCACAGCGTCCCGATCTCGTGGCGCAAGCCTTGGTTCCGGACTATGCCCTAGGCGCACACACCGCCTCATTGGGGCTAGTTTTTTATGAAGCTAAATATTTTCCGTCACGTTATTTAAACGGCGCGTTCATCGCGCAACACGGATCTTGGAACCGCAAGCCACGCAGCGGCTACAAAGTAATTTTTGTGCCGTTCCACGGCGGACGTCCAGCGGGAAAACCGCAAGACGTGTTAACCGGTTTTATCGGCAATCAAGGCGAAGCGCTGGGCCGGCCGGTTGACGTGGCGGTCGATGGCGCGGGCGCTTTGCTGGTTAGCGACGACGTGGGCAATGCTGTGTGGCGTGTAAGGCCGATGGCGGGAAAATAATTTTAAAGCCGCGTTCATTGCCAAATTAGTTCACGCGCCGATTTAAACTCATAATTTTTACCGGACAGCGGATCGATAAATCTCACCTGCTTGGCTAGCAGCTGTAGCGGTTGGGTGAAATCGTCGGCGGTTTGCGGTTGCAGGTCGGGATATACCTTGTCGTTGATAATTCTGAATCCGAGCACGCTCATGTGCACGCGCAATTGATGGGTTTTGCCGGTCAGCGGTTGCAAACTAAAAAAACCTCGATGGCTTCGCGTTTCCAGCAGTTGAATGCGCGAACGGGCGTTAACCGAACCTGGCACGATCCGCATTTTAAAACGCGGTTCGCCGCGCACCATGCGGTTTTCCACCAGCCAATGGTTTTCCGTTACGGAAGGATTTATCTCGGCCACGGCATGGTAGATTTTCTCGACTTTTCCACGCATGAACAGATCATGATAGCGCCCGCGCGTATCGGGATTGACGGAAAAAATAACGATGCCCGCCGTCTCGCGGTCCAGCCGGTGAATCGGCGCGAGCTCGGCGATGCCGGTTTTGGTGCGCAAACGATTCAACAAGCATTCGTTGACAAATCGGCCTCCAGGAATCACGGGCAGAAAATGCGGCTTGCAGGCAGCCAATATCTCGTCGTTTTGAAACAAAATGTGCTCGGCGAAAGGAATAAGCGCTTCGTTCTCGATTTCGCGAAAATAAAATAAGCGTTTCGAGGGAGCGTAATCAGTCTGCGCGGTGATGGGATGGCCGCTGTCGTCCAACACCTTGCCCGCGAGTATGCGTTGGGCCCATTGATCCGCGGAAATTCCCGGAAACCGTTTAAACAAAAACTCCACTATCGATGGATAGGGTTTTTCTATTTGCGGCATGGTCACCACGGAATGATATTTTGAGATGGCCATGACCCATGATAATTAAGATAGGCATGTAAATCTAAAAATTAATTGGGACACGGAACGTTCTTACCATCGCTCCATTGTTGAGTAGCCTGCCAGTTTTCCTTCCATCCCCAAGCGGGTGAATACCAATCCAGCCGGGTTTTATTTCCTGCTAAGCGCACTACGTCGAGCGCCACCATGTATTCGCCGCCCTCGGGAACCTTATTTAGCATGACCATTCCTTGCGTCGTCATGCGCAATGTCATTTCAATAAGCGAATTATTTACTTTTCGCGTATAGGGGTGAAAACTGTCTCGATATTTGCTCGTGGTCATGCCGCTTTGAGTTTTACGCGTCGTGGTGACATTCACGTTAAAACATTCTTGCCATTTCTTTTGCAGGGTAGCGGCTACGTCTTCAAAGCGGCGGTTGGCCGTGTGCGATTCGGCGATCGCCATGCTCGAATGATTTTTGCTGGATGTTTTGAGATCCTCGCGTGTTTGCGGAGAAGTGACACAGGCCGTACAAAAAACCGCGCCGACTATCGATAGCAGAATACCGCGCATTGGATTCCCCTTGATTGGCAGTAAATGGTTGACCATTACAGACTAGCCAAGGACGGGCTTAATTCAAGCAAAAGCGGTTTGTGCTAGGACGTCGCCTTGTAAACAATGTCGTGTTCGCGCGCATGTTGCTTCACGCGCAGGCCGAAGGATTGGCCCGGATGGACTTCGTCCACGTGCACGTGATCGATTTCCATCGACTCGACCGGCTGCGTGAAATCGCTGGTATGTCCTTTGATATGGATAACATCTCCAGCGCGAATGCTGCCTGTTTCCAGTTGCACGATCGCCACCGACAGATGCGAATAATAATGCGTGACCATGCCGACACGCGTGGCGCCAGGCGGCGCGGACACAACCGCTTGCTTGGTTGCAACTGGCGCCCGCGCGCCGCGTTTGGTTTTGGCGGCGGGCTTGGATTTTATTTTGGTTTTCTTTTTGACCGCGGTTTTTTTAAGCGGTTTTTTTGCGCGCGTTGCTTTGGAAGACGCGCTTTTCTTTTTCTTTGCTTTAGCCTTGGGTTTCTTCTTGGTTGCCATGGGTAGAACCTCCATTTAAAAGCAATAGCAGTTGAAAAGACGGGAACCTCTCAAGTATAGATTTTTGCCGCACTAAGACCGCAGAAGGCGAAATAGGAATCATGCATGAAACATGCATTGCGCGCGTTAAAGCGTACAACGACGTTTAAATTATTATATTACACCGTGACGCTTGGCTGCACCGTTCGAGTAAATAGTTCGTCAATGGCGCCATTCAGCCGTTCCGGATCGACCGGTTTTACGAGATGCGCATCGAAGCCGGCTTCGTAGGCGCGTTGCCGATCTTGTTTGCGTCCGTAGCCGGTCACAGCGATTAGTTTTAAAGCGGCACTTTCTTTTTTCAAGCGGCGCGCGAGCTCATAGCCATCGATTCCTGGCAGGCCGATATCAACCAACGCCACGTCCGGATTTGTCTTGCGTGCTATTTCGATCGCCGCGGATCCATTTGATGTTTCATTTACTTCATGACCGGCGATTTCCAGTATCGTGCGCAAGGCGCGGCGTGAATCGGGATTGTCCTCCACGATAAGCACGCGATGCAGCCCATTTTTCGGTTGCTCCCCGAAACGGTTGGTGTTGGCCGGGTGCACCGCGGGCGGTTCGATGCGCGGCAGGCGCACGATAAAGCTGCTGCCGCAATCTTGGCCTTTGCTGTGTGCTTCGACGCTGCCATGATGCAGTTGCGCCAAGCGCCGCACCAGCGCTAGGCCCACGCCCAATCCACCTTGGGTGCGATCCAGGCTTTGATCGCCTTGCGTGAAAAGATCGAAGACGCGCGGCAACAGTTCGGCGGAAATGCCGATACCCGTGTCGTCGACACGGATGCAAGCTTGAGATTTTTCGCCGTAAGTTCTTACGTGGATAGTGCCCGCGGCGGGCGTGTATTTGATGGCGTTGGTTAGCAGATTGGTGACGATCTGTTCCAAGCGCGTGGCATCGCCTTCGATCCAGACAGCGTCCGTTTGAATATCGAGTTGGTGCTGTCCTAAGCGTCCCGCCGTGGTCAAGGCATGCACCGAACGCGCCACGGTTTCGGCGACGTTGACCGGTTGCAGCATGAGATTAATTTTTCCCGTGGTCACGCGCGTGACATCCAGCAAATCGTCGATGATATGCGTCAACTGTTCGGCCTGGCGGTGGATGGCGTCGGTCCAGCGGCTGGTCTCGGCGTCGATTTTATTCGACTGTTCCAGAACGAACACCGCCATGCTGATGGCGTTCAAGGGATTGCGCAGTTCATGACTTAACATGGCGATGAATTGATCCTTGTCGCGATTCGCCGTTTCCGCCGCGGTGCGCGCCACGCGTTCGCGCTCCAACAACGTGGTGCGTTCCGCCACCAATGCCGATAGCGGCAATACCGTTACCGCCAGAGTGCCGATGAATGCTTGTAGCACCAACAAAGATTCTTCGGCCGTGCGCATGACATAAGGGCCATGGCCCGTTGTCGTGCCCCAGGTGGCGATTAGCGCGAGTATGGCGATGCCCGTGGCGACTTCGCGTTGATTGAAACGGAACGCCGCCCAAGCGAGCGGCAATAGCGTAAGAAATGAAAATGGATATACATCGAGACCGGATTGGAAAAAAATTAAATAGGCGAGACCCGCGATGGCGGCGAGCAACAACATAGCTTCGCCGAGTTGCTTTAAACCGCGTTTCCAGCTGTGATCAAGCCACCAAAGGACAAGCAAAGGCGTGAAGGCGATGGCGCCTGCGGCATCTCCCAGCCACCACGTAAGCCAAAGCAGCGGCATTTGATAGAGCATGGCGTTGTCGCCTAAGAATAAAGCAACCACGCCAATGCTGGCGCTTATAATGGTGCTCAGTATCGCGAGCGCGGCGAATTTTAAGACGTTAATGGTGCGTTCAAATGCCGCCGCGCCGTTGGCGAAGCGATTGATCAAAGATGCCGCGACCAGTCCTTCGAGCGTGCTGCCCAAGGCGATAACGAGCGACGTTAACAATGAAATATCATTCGTAACGTTGACCAGAAACGCGCCCATGAAGATGGCCGGCCAAATTCGATTGCCAAATATCAAGAACGCGGCGATAGCGATGGCCGTGGGCGGCCAGATGGCCGAAGCCAGCGGATGGATGAAGCCAAAATTGAATCCGATTTTGCCAACGGCAAAATACAGCAAGGACAACGCGATAATCGGCACGAAGCGGTGCAATATGAATGACGTGCGCGAAACTCTGGTGGTCATGGTCCAGGACCTTTCAATCACAATCGATGAAACGAATCACCATAGTGGAAGGCAATACGGTCTGTCTGGACGAATGAAACCATTGCCCAGCATCCGATATCAAAACCACACATACCATAAATTGAGAGATGAATCTGTATCTAAGATAACAGTCTGGCGAGCCGCAAAAAAAGGAGAACCCAGCCATGTCTTTTATTAATCGTTACACGCTATTACTTTTTCTGGGAATTACCACGGTAGTGGGGGCGGCGTCCGAGCCGCTGAGCTATGAAGAACAAGCGTTCATGATCCAGGGAACGCGCCAGACACTGCGCCTGCCCAAGGGATTTCGCCTGGAGTTGCTGACCGACAAGCTCGAGGCGCCGCGCTTGTTGAGCTTCGCCGCCAACGGCGATTTATTCATCGGTTCGCATTCGGGAAAAATCTATCGCCTCGTGCCTCCCTGCACGACCCCCGAAGTGCTGGTCACGCTCAATGATTATCCGCACAGCGTGGCCTTGCGCTCGGGTGAGATGTTGATCGCGCGCACCGATGGCTTGTATCGCGCTCCTTATCAACTTGGACAAAAAACCATCGCCGCGAAATCGGTCAGCCTGCTGGCGCGTTTGCCGGGCGGCAGCGGTCATAACAGCCGCACGGTCGGCATCGGTCCCGATGGCCGGGTGTATTTGAGCTTGGGTATACAAGGCAATTGCAGCGATCAATATTTGGACGACAGCTATGCCTTCGATGAGCGCCGCGGTGGCGTCTTGGTGTTGCGCGAAGAGCAAGGCAAGGCGCGTTGGGAAACGTATGCATCGGGTTTGCGCAATCCCGTGGGCTTCGCTTGGCATCCGCGGACGGGAGTGATGTATGCCAGCAATAACGGTCCCGATCATTGGGGTTATGAACTGCCACCGGAATATTTTAGCCGCATCACTCAAGATTCCTTTCACGGTATGCCGTGGTTTCAATTCGATGGGCAAAATTTAAAACGCGACGACTGCATCTCCAGCCCCTCGCCGCGGCCGACGACTCAAGTTACTCCGCCCGTCGCCACGTTCCCCGCGCGCAACGCGCCCATGGGCGTTGGTTTTGTTCCCCAAGGCGCGCTTAACAAAGCCTTAGAGTTCGACGCCATCGTCGCGCTGCACGGTTCTTGGGGCACCAAGCCCAGCGGTGGATCCAGCGGCGATCCGGCGTCGCGGCGCCCGCCTAAATTAGTCGCGGTGCGTTTTAAAGATGGCGCGGCGCTGCGCGTGGATGATCTCGTAACCGGGTTTCAACTGGCCAACGGCGAGCGTTGGGCGCGGCCGGTCGGCGTCGCCATCGGACCCGACGGCGCGCTTTATTTCACGAGTGATAGTGGTGTGAATGGTTTATTTCGCTTGCGCCGTTAGCGGGCGGGGAAAAAATTAAAAATTCAACGCTTGATAAGTAACGTGCGCGATGTCCAGCAAGCGCGCGCGCTCGGTGTCGCCGACCAGCGCGAAACCTAAATTACGATCCACCCAATAAAGCACCTGCACGCCATCGTCTTTTTCATAACGAAAGGCGCTGTCGTGCGCGCCGCTATCGAGCGTGCTGACGTACAGCGTTAGCCGCGCGCCAGGCGCGTCTTGATACATAAATTGCGCCGCGGGTCCTTTGTCACCGGGTAACAATCGTCCGCCGACCAGCTGATAGCCAAAACGGCTTAAATCGGGCGCGCTCAATTTTTTGCCCAAGCGTTTTGACAGCCATTGAACCAAATGTTTTTCTTGATCGGCCGTGATTTCCACCGGATGCAACACATCCGCGGTATAGACGACGTGCGCGACGGCGGCGCGTTCGGCCAAAAAAACCGCCGCTTTAGCAGGAGAAAATTTATCGTGCGCCACATAGCCCACGATCGTGCCGACGAATATCCAGGCCACGGCCGCGGCCACGCGCACTGGCAGAAAACGCTGTTTCGATGCAAGTTTGTCGGTGAGGCGCGGCGGCACCGACTCGGTTAATACGGGATCGAACAGCGTATGCAAAGCCATGTTCTGCGCGCGATAGGCCTGCACGCGCGCCGCGGTTTGCGCATCGTTGGCCAGTTGCGTGTCGATTTCCGCTAGGCGCGCGGCGTCGAGACGTTGATCGACGTAGGCTTGCAATTCCTCATCGCTGATCGTTATCGGCTTTTCAGTCATTTCACTCTCCGCAATATCGGCGCGCTGTCGCCGGACATAAGAGTTCGCAAGCGCTCACGCGCGCGCGATAGGCGCGACATGACGGTGCCGATCGGCAGGCCGAGCACGTGCGCGGTTTCTTCATAAGATAATTGCTCGAGTCCAGTCAGTAAAATTATTTCGCGTTGTTCGGGCGTCAATTGTTTAAGCGCCGATAACAGATCGTGCGTGGCGGCAGCGTCTTCAGCCGCGGCGTGCGTCGGCTCAAAATTTTCATCTTGCATCGACTTGGCCGGATTCGCCGCCGCGCGTACTTGATTTACGTAAACGTTATGCATGACGGTGAACAGCCAAGCGCGCAAATCGCTGCCGCGCTGAAACAGCGTGAACTTGCGCAAGGCGCGTTCCAATGTGTCTTGCACCAGATCATCCGCTTGCGTGCGATCATGCAACAGCGCCAACGCGTAACGCCGCAAGCGCGGAATATGTTCTTCGAATGGATGGGCCATGCTGTGTTAATAAATCTTGGTCACATCAGATGCCTCGCGCCAGAGAGGGCGGGCGACGCCCACCCTCCGCGCCAATATCTAGTACATCGCCGCCAATTTCGGATCGATCTGCCAAACTTCATTGACCAGTTTACCCTCGCGATAGGTCAACACATATCGAACTTTGATGGTGTTTTTACCGCTGAAAGTCACATTGGCGGTAACGGTTGAGCCTTTGGGATTGGTGCTTTCAGAGATTTTATCGACGCTGACAGTCAATGGTGCGTTGGCTTTGGCAAATTTGGTCCACACTCCATGAATGGCGTCGGCGGTTTTATAGCTGCCGTCGAGCGGCCCGCCGACCCATTGAAACTCGGCGTCACTCGCATAGGCAGCCATGATCTTATCGACTTGTCCTTCAGCGATGACTTTAAAATGGGCATTGGCATCGTCCACGGGCCCCGCGGCGCTGGCAAGGGACATAAGGCTAAACACCGTCAGTACCGCTAGTTTTTGTTTCAACATAATAGGCTCCTGTTCATTTGGATTTAAAACATCCCGAGATGGGATGGTTGTGAGGTGAACAGCGGCTAGAGCCGTATTATTCCGCGGCGGTAAAAAAATAATGCCAGTGGGAATGAGTTTAATTTTTTTTAAGGGTTTCATATCCCATGGTGTCGCAATGGGTCCGACGCGCGCCTTACTTCAGCGATGAATTGTTTCGTTTGAAAGGTAAATGGCGGATGAAGAATATCCGGAAAAAGCGGATTATGTTCTGTCCGTTCCCGTTGCGATTTGGTCGAGCACATGTCGCGCCATGCCGCGCGCCAGTTCGTGTTCACCCATGAATACTTTTCCCACGTTCTCGCGTTTGAGAAGCGCGGCTTCTTCCTCGCTATGAGTACGCACCACCGTACCCACGTTCGGATTGAGCGCGCGTGCAATCTCGATCATGCGCCGCGCTATAAAAGCATCCGGGGTCGCGATCACCAGCATGTAAGCGCGCGCGATATGCGCCTGAATCAACACCGCAGGCTCGGCGGCATCGCCGGAAACAGCAGGTATGCCGCATGCGCGTAACGACTCGACCAATTCGCGATTTTGTTCCGCGACCACGAAGGGCACGCCGCGTTCGGCTAAAACCTCGCCAATGCGCGCCGACCGACGCGGCCATAACCAATCAGCACCACATGTCCGGTCAATCGACTAGCGTCGACGGTCATCGGTAACTCCGCGAGCGGATCGTTGGGGCGCTCCAAGCTGCGCGCCAACTTCGAACGCGCGCGAATCCAAACCTGCGCGGGTTCGATGGCGCGGAACACCAGTGGGTTTAATGCAATCGACATCAATGCGCCAGCCAGGATTAGACTTTGGCCAGCGGGCGGTAAAAGCCCGAGAGAAACTCCCAGGCCCGCCAGGATGAACGAGAACTCGCCTATCTGCGCCAGACTCGCCGAGACCGTGAGCGCGGTATTGAGCGGATAACGGAAACCAAGAACCAGAAAAAAAGCCGCCAAGGATTTTCCGAAAATAATAATCGTGACCACCGCCAGTACGTGCCAGGGTTCCTCGACCAAAATATGGGGATCGAACAACATTCCCACGGACACGAAGAACAGCACCGCAAAAGCGTCGCGCAGCGGCAGAGATTCTTGCGCCGCGCGATAACTTAAATGCGATTCGCGCATGACCATGCCAGCGAAAAAGGCGCCGAGGGCGAAGGAAACACCGAACAACGCGGCCGAGCCGTAGGCGATGCCGACCGCCACGGCGATGATGCATAAAGTAAAAAGTTCGCGCGATCCGGTGCGCGCGACTTGCGATAACAGCCAGGGAAACACGCGCCGCCCGACGATCAACATCAAGGCGATGAAAACCGAAACCTGGCCGAGCGTGATGCCGAGAGCGATCAGGAAACTTTTTTCCTGCGCATGAACGGGAATATCCGGCCCGCCGCCGAGCCAACTGGAAAGTGGCGGCAACAATACCAAGACCAAAACCATGACCAGGTCTTCCACCACCAGCCAACCGACGGCAATGCGGCCGTTGACCGAATCCAAAACGCCGCGATCTTCCAGCGCGCGCAGCAGCACGACGGTGCTGGCCACGGAAAGCGCTAGACCGAACACCAGCCCCGCGCCCAGACTCCAACCCCACAGCGTGGCGATACCCATGCCGAGCACTGTGGCCACGGCGATTTGCGCGAGCGCGCCCGGCAGCGCGATACGGCGCACGGACAACAAGTCATCCAACGAAAAATGCAGCCCCACGCCGAACATCAACAGGATCACGCCTATCTCAGCGAGTTGCCGCGACAGCTCGGCGTCGGCAACGAAGCCGGGCGTGGCCGGACCTATCATGATGCCCGCGATGAGATAACCCACGAGCGCGGGTAGTTTCAGGCGCGCGGCGATGAAACCCATGATCAAGGCGAGCCCCAAACCAGCGGCGAGTGTGGTGATTAAGGCAACGCTATGAGGCACTTGATTTCCTCTTAACTAAATTATGGAACGATGTGATTCGAGACAGAACCGGCTCGGCCATCCCGCGATCAGCAGGATTATTGCAGCTCAATGACTCCGCTTACGTTAACGGTCACGGTGCTGGTGCCCGCTTCGACCGCGAGTGGCGCGGCCGATTTCGTCATCTGCTCCATGGACGCGGCGCGCATCAACATCGGTGGCGTGCTACCGCTGGTGTTGATCGAGATGTTCACGATACGATAACTCTTGGTGACGAATTGTTTGCGCACCAATTCGGCGCGTTGTTTGAAAGCCTCGAGTGCTTGAGAAATTAATTCATCTTCGACGGCGTGGCGGCGCGCGGCCGATACCGAAAAATTAATCGACGACAGCTGCAAATTTTCTTGCAGTTGTCCGAGCAGTTGACTCAAGTCGGCGAAGTCGGTTCCTTCTAATATCAATTCCTGTGTGGCGCGCCAGCGGCGGATTTTGTCTTTGTTGTACACCGGATAAGTTTGGTAATTGCCGCTGCGGACATCGAGCTTGGCGTGCGCTTTGGCGCTGGTGAGCGCCATGCCCATGGCGCGGTTGATGCGCTCGGCGAGTTGCGCGGCGCTATCGTCTTCGGCGGTGAGACTCAGCACGGCTTGCATGCGATCGTTGTCGATTGGGCGGGCGCGCTCCACTTGAAAATTAATTTGGTTATAGCGCGGCGCCTCTTCGGCGGCGTCGGCGGGAGTGAAATAAAGCAAATAAGCGCTAAGCGCGCTAAATAACAGACCCGAGGATAGTTTCATGCGAGGCTCCTAAAAACGATAGGCAGGCGGCAAGGATTGTAAGCGTTCTTGGCGTCAACGGCGAATTCGCGCGGCCAGCATTGAAGTGAAAATATTTCAAAAATTAAGGTAAATAACCGAGTTTGTTGCGGCACACATGCGATTATTATCCTTGCTTCGCCTTAATGTTGAAGCAAGGGAGTCTACACATGAGAACTGGAGCGATTTATGTCCTTAAGGAATGTAGCGCTGGCGCTGTGGCTGTGGCCGCTGCTGGTACAGGCCGCACCGGAGGGCGCGACGATCGCCAAGCAAGGAAACGTCCACGCCGCTTCGGCGTGTGTCAGTTGCCACGGCGCCAATGGTATCGGGCTGGCCGGCGCGAATTTTGCGCGACTGGCTGGCTTAGACCGCGATTACCTGGCCAAGCAGTTGCACGACTTCAAGTTAGGCGCGCGCGAAAATCCAGTCATGCAACCGATAGCGGCCGCGCTGTCGGATGATGAGATTTACGCCGTCGCGCGTTATTTTGCCGGTTTGCCTAAACCCGCAGTATCCACCGAAAAAGTCAGCGCGGAAAATTTAGCGCGCGGAGAAGTACTCGCGCGCCAAGGTAATTGGAGTAAAGAATTACCCGCGTGTTTTCAATGCCACGGTGAAAACGGCACGGGTGTTCCGCCAAATTTCCCCGCCATCACCGGCCAGCCCGCGGCATATATCGTCGCGCAGCTTAATGCTTGGCGTTCGGGCGCGCGCCACAATGATCCGGTGAAGCTCATGGCCACGGTTTCCTCCAAGCTTTCGGAAGAAGACGCCAAGGCGGTGGCGGAATATCTGGCGTCCGGTTCGCCACTCGGTAAAACAAAGTGACGCACGCGGCGAAAATTCTGGGCATGGCAGCGCTGGTGGTTATGTCGAATAGTTTTGCCGCGGATTTGCCAGGCGATCATCAGGAACAACCCTCCACGCCAACGTCGGCGTCAGCACCCAATTTCACGCCCCCGGATGAAGCGCGCATGCCTAAAGATGATTTCGGCGCCATGGTGCGCTTGGGTAAAGAAATATTCGTCAACACCCGCGAGCACGCGGGAAAATATGTCGGCAACGGTCTTAATTGCAGCAATTGTCATCTCGACAGCGGACGTCACGCGCATTCCACGCCTTTGTGGGCGGCGTATGTCATCTATCCGGCCTACCGTAAAAAAACTCAGCGCGTGGATACCTACGAAGAACGCTTGCAAGGTTGCTTTCGTTACAGCATGAACGGAACCGCGCCGCCTTCCGGTAGCCGCGAGTTAACCGCGCTGGTGGCTTATTCGTATTGGCTTGCTAGCGGCGCGCCTGTTGGTGTGAAACTGCCAGGTGCGGGTTATCCCGAGTTGTCTAAACCCGCGACGCCTCCGGATATCAAGCATGGCGCTAGTATCTACGCGGAAAATTGCGGCGTGTGCCACGGCATAAACGGTCAGGGAACCCAGCTGGGAGATAAATATGCGTTTCCGCCATTATGGGGCAAGGACTCCTTTAATTGGGGCGCGGGCATGCATCGCATCAACACCGCCGCTGGATTTATTAAAGCCAACATGCCTTTGGGAAAACCCAATAGTTTAAACGATCAAGATGCCTGGGATGTCGCCGCCTTCGTCGTTAGTCATGAACGTCCGCCGGATCCGCGCTTCACTAATTCGCTGGCCGCCACCAAAAAGAAATATCACGACGAGATGTGTTATTACGGCGAACATATAAACGGCCATGCCTTGGGCGCGGGCTTGGGGCAACAAGCCAAGACCAGGTAACGCGCTATAATTCAAGATGATTTTTTTTCGTTATTCTGGTTTGATTCACATCATCTGTCTTTAAAAATAATATTTGGAGGTTTTTAATGAAACGTTTAATCGTTTTTATTCTTATTGGCGTCATGGCCAGCGTCACCGCGGGTTGCCTCACCGATGAATACGGTAATCGCCGTCCCATGACCGACGCGCAAAAAGGCGCCATGATCGGTGCCGCCTCGGGCGCCGTGGTCGGCGCCTTGGCCAAGAAAGACAGCCGCAACAAAGGCGCCTTGATCGGCGCCGTCGGCGGCGGGCTCGCGGGCGCCGCCGTGGGTACCTACATGGATTCGCAGAAAAAAGACCTGGAAAAAGTTTTGGCGCCCGAGGTACAAGCAGGCGCGATACAGATTCAGAAAGTGAATCAAAATAATTTACTGATCACCATGACCGCGCAAACCGCGTTTGATTTCAATTCCACCGACGTCAAGCCAGGTTTTTACAGCACCATGGACAAGACGGCAAACGTTCTGGTGCGATACGGAAAAACTCACCTGACGATCGTCGGACACACGGATAACGTCGGCTCCACGCAATACAATCAAAATCTTTCCGAACGGCGCGCGCAGGCGGTCAACGACTATTTGCGCAACAAGGGCGTGATACCGCAACGCTTGGCTTTTAGCGGTCGCGGAGAAACCGCGCCCGTGGCCTCGAACGCCAACGAAGAAGGACGCCGTCTCAATCGGCGCGTGGAAATCATCGTCGAGCCGATCGTGGCGGAAAATTAGAATCAAAATCCTGGATAATTATTAAGAATCTGAATTTAACCGCAGAGAACGCAGAGATATAAATTTTAAGGATTTTATTTTCTGCGCTCTCTGCGGTTAATAATCATTTCTAGCTTCGGGACCCGCAATGATCGGCGTACACGCGCGTGAATTCGGCGCCGAAAAAGAAAATCTGCGAAGAGTAATAAACCCACAGCAATATCACCATCAATGATCCGGCGGCGCCAAAACTCGAGGCGACCGCGCTGTTGCCTAAATAAAATCCGATTAAAAATTTTCCCACGGTGAACAAGGCCGCGGTCACCACCGCGCCTACGGCCACGTCGCGCCACGCGATGCGCGGCTCGGGTAGCCATTTGTAGATGAAGGCGAACAGCGCCGTGACCACGATAAAAGCAATGCTGGAATTGATGCCTTCGCTCAGCCACGCCATTTCGCTAAACCACGGCCCCCATTTTTTTTGCAGGGCGGCGAGAAACGCGCTCACCAGCAGCGACACCAGCAATAAAAAACCCAAGGTCAGAATCAAACCAAAGCTGAGAAAACGCGCGCGCAATAAATTCAGCCAGCCGCTGCGCTGGTAAGGTTCGGCGTCCCAAATGATATCGAGACTGTCCTTCAGTTCGGCGAACGCGCTGGTGGACGCGATTAAAAGCGTAATCAATGCAATCAGGCTGGCTAAGGCGCCTTCTTTCGGATCGCTTGCTCCCTTGATCAAGCTCTCCACCGCCTGAGCTCCGTCAATGCCAATGAGTCCGGTGAGTTGCCCCATGACTTCGCCGCGCGCCGCGTCTTCGCCGAAGAAAAAACCAGCGACCGCGATGACGATGAGGAACATCGGCGCCAATGAAATGGAAGCGTAAAAAGCCAGCGCCGCACCCATGCTCGATGCGCGGTGTTTCGACCACGCCAACGTCGCCGCGCGCAGCATGACGAGATAAGCACGCAGGTCGCGGCGGGTGCGCGGCGATTTGTGATTTGAGTCATTGGCGGGCGGAAGGGTTACGGGGTTTTTTCTAATTTTCGTAGAAAAAATTTTTCCATGGCTGAATAGAGCGGATGGCTTGTTGATTTCTTTTTTCGCCAAGGAAGAAAACAGCAACCGTTCCAAACGCCGTTTAGCGCGCGCCGATTTTTGTTTCATGCTGTTTATTGCGCATATAAATCCACTGGCCGACGGCCGCGGTGATCAGTATTAATATATTGGTCACCACGAATACCCAGTTTTCCACCAACCAGCTGTAGACAATGAAACCGATGGAAGCCGCCAGTTGCCCCAGGAACAGCCATTTCGACAGACCACGCGTGCTGCGCTCGCGCCATTCCGCGTACACTTGGCGGCTCAGCGTCAACAATAAAATGACCGCCGCTGACCAGCCGATTATTTCAGTGAACATATGGGCGTTTCGTGCCGTGCCTGTTTATCGGTCATGGCACGAATGCCCTCGCCTTAAAAAATTGCGTCCTTGCCGGCCAAATTCTGACCTAGTCCTACACGAGTGAATGCCATGGATACTGCACGAGAAATATTACTTCTTTACGGGCAAACATCAGTTCGTTGCCACACAGAAAAACACGAGTTTTCTCGTTCATTTCTTCGGACATTTAGCCACATAATAAAAATTATCCGCGCATAAACGTTTTATCCGTGACCGATTCCGTCAAGGATTTCCCTAAAGCGTCATTAATTTCCCGGCGATCGCGAGTGCGCACGCGTTAAGCGTTTGATTTGCCGATAGCGCCGCAAGCGGCATGGCGATTGCTCTTTAATGCGCTTCACGGAGAGTGGGGCTCGCGGCCAAGTGGCGCGCGCGGCCGGCGAGGGAGTGCCAGCGGTTCCCAGCATTTACCCTCAATCTTTTAAGGTTCGTGACATGAAAAAGTTTTTAGCTTCCTTGTTGTTTTTAACCGCGGCGCAGTTCGTCAATGTACAGGCCGACGACGTCAGCTTTCCGCATCGCGCCAAGTACAAAAATATTCCGATCATGGAAGTCGAGCAGCTGTATAAAGAGTTGCCCAACGTGTACGTGGTGGACGTGCGCTCCGCTTATGAATACGAGACCTTGCATATCAAGGGTGCCGCGCATATTCCCTTGAGCAAGGAAAAATTGCCGTCCGCGGTGCGCGAGCTGCGCAAGGACGCGGGCAAAGCGGTTGTGTTTTATTGCAACGGCACCACTTGCAAAAAATCCTATCAAGCCGCCGAGATCGCCATCAACGCGGGCATTGCCAATGTGTTTGCCTACGATGCGGGCCTTGAAACTTGGACCAAGCTTTATCCCGATCAAAGCGTGTTGCTTGGTCAAAGCCCGGTCAAGCAAAGCGAGATCATCGACAGCGCGCGCTTCAAGAAGCATGTATTGCCCGCGAATGAATTTGAATCGCGCATGGGACCGAACGCGGTGGTGCTGGATATCCGCGACATGCGTCAACGCGACGTGATGTTGTTTCCGTTTAAAGAAGAACGCGCGCAGTTGGATGATCGTCAGCGTATTGCCGATGTCGTGACACAGGCCAAGCAAGCCAACAAGACCTTGTTGGTATACGACAAGGTCGGTCATCAGGCGCGTTGGTTTCAATATTATTTGGAGAAGCAAGGTCTAAAAAACTACTTCTTTCTCGACGGTGGCGCCGAAGGTTATTTCGAGGCCAAGTTCGGCAAGTCGAAAATTCAAGCGCCCGACCGTTCTTGATGTTCTCGGCCACGGAGCGCCTGTTCCGTGGCCGATTTTGTTTAAGCGGCTCAAGTGCCAGTGGCCGCGCCGATGTGTGTTAAAGTTGTCGCTTAACAATTAAACATACTTCAGCCAGCCGTCTTAAGGATGAGATTCATTTGGCGCAATAATAAAGAGAGAGCCAAGTCCGCGGTCTGGGCGAGCGTTTGCTTATTACTGATGACGCCGCCGGCCGATGCCGCTGATCCGTGGATTCGTGGCGTGGCCAGCGTGGTGGTTCCGGGCGCGGGCCAAGCCGCTAACGGCGACTATGGCGAAGCCGCCTTGCACTTCGGTGTTTTTGCGGTGTCGGTCTACGGTGCGCTGTATTATCAAAGAAAGAACGATTATCTGGATGCGGATGAACGCTACGACGAAGGCAATCATCGCGAGTTCATCAACAAGACCACGCTGCGTTACGACTACGCCGCGCGGCTAGCGACCGATATCAGTTTGTATTCCAGTTACGCCGCGTATCGCGATGCGCGCCAACGCGACAATTCCGGATTTCGCACGCCGATTCCGGGCGAGTCGCTAAGCGATCTAGCGGTGGCGCCGTTCTCGTTTAAATTTCTTTCGCGTCCCACCACTTTCATTCCCCTGGCTATCGATGCCGCGCTGATTTATCACTACAAAGACAGCAAGGACGCCTACGGCATCTATCGCGCCAAAGACGTGCGCGAACGCGATCTGCACGTTTTCAATTTAACCGCCAACGAAATGACCGCGGTCGGCGAGGAAGCTTTCTTTCGCGGATTCTTGAATAATGATTTTAGCAATCGATATGGCAATGATTGGGGGTTGGTCGCTTCTTCGGCGATCTTCGGTCTAGCGCATAGCGGCCAAGGGCAAACCGCCAATGCGCTGCAAGCTGGTATCGCGGGCGCTTATTTCGGATGGTTGCATCAGAAAAATGGTTTTCAAGCCGGTGAAGGCGTGGCCTTGCATTATTGGATTAATGTGTTCGCTGGCCTTTCCGCGATTCATAACGGTGGCAGCGCTGAATTGCTGAGAATTCAATTACCGTTTTAATTTGAAAGAATCTTTTATTTATTAACGTGAAAATTACATGAGCCGCACCCGTCTACAACGCTTACGTTGGACCGCGTTCGCGCTGGTGGCGGTGTCTTACATGCTGGCGTTTTTTCATCGCGTGGCGCCCGCCACCATCGCTTCCGATTTGCAGCAAGCCTTTGCCACCAGCGCCACCGCCTTGGGCGGATTGGCCGCGACTTATTTTTACGTTTACACGCTGATGCAAATTCCCACGGGAATTTTGGTGGACACGCTCGGACCGCGTCGCATCGTCACCTTGGGCGGCATTATCGCTGGCGTCGGTTCGATCTTGTTTGGCATGGCCGCGAGCTTGACGGATGCTTCCATCGGCCGGCTGTTAGTGGGCTTGGGCGTGTCGGTGGCTTTTATTGCCTTGCTTAAGCTCAACGCCGCGTGGTTTCACGATCGGCATTTCGGCACCATGGTTGGCGTCACGCTGTTGCTCGGCAATGTCGGTTCGGTATTGGCCACCGCTCCCTTGGCGTGGGTGTTGCAATACAGTTCCTGGCGCACGGTGTTCGTGGTGCTCGGTGGCCTATCCTTGGCGTTTGCGCTGCTCGCGTGGTTTTTGGTGCGCAATCATCCGGGTGAAGCGGGTTTGCCAAGCATGCGCGAGCTCGATGGCGAATCCGCGCATCCCACGCATCAAGGCCATTGGTGGCAGGGTTTATTGCAGATTCTCAAGAATCGTCTCACCTGGCCGATCTTCTGGATGAACCTGGGCATGGGCGGATCGTTCATCGCCTTCGCGGGTTTGTGGGCGGTGCCGTTGCTGCGCGATGTGTACGGTTTGGACCGCGCCACGGCCACGCAACATACCAGTTTATTGCTTGCCGGTTTTGCCGTGGGCGCTTTATCGGTCGGCGCTTTATCCGATCGCCTGGGACGGCGACGGCCCGTATTGATTGTAACGGGAATGATTTATTTATTGTGCTGGTTGCCGTTGATTTTTTCCTGGTCGCTACCGCAGTACGTTAGTTATCTGTTATTCCTGCTCATGGGATTAAGCGCCAGCAGTTTCACCTTGAGCTGGGCCTGCGCCAAGGAAGTGAACCCGCACGCCTTGTCGGGCATGGCCACCAGCGTCGTCAACACGGGCGTGTTTCTGGGAACTGGAATTCTGCAACCGCTAGTAGGCTGGACCATCGACCGCGCGGGATTGACGCAGGGCGCGAGCGCGCAATATCACCTGGGCCTGCTGATATTTTTTGGTTTCGCGCTGTTGGGTTTTGTCAGTAGCTTGCGCGTGCGCGAAACGTATTGCCGTTATATCCAGCCGCGCTAGCGACGGAAGACAAGCAATGCGCCCGCGGCGATGGCCAGTCCGCCGAAGACCAGATGATCGTAGTGAAAGCTAAGTCCAATGACGCTTTTGAGTCCGGTGAGAATCAGCCAGACGGCCAATAAAATCAAACCTAGATTTTTCATTTTTAAATTTTAATGTAATGAAGACGCGCGCATCATAGCAAAAAATTTAATACGAATTCATTTAGACATCGAGCATGAGCTTGCGCGGTTTGCGCATGCCCGCGATTTTGCAGGCTTGCTGTCCATAACCGTAGGGAAAAAGCTCGTAGAGAAATTTGCGCGTGCCTTTGTCCTTGCCGAAGGATTTAGTCAATTCCTTGAGCACGTAGCGTGCTTCGGGAACTTGACCGTGACTATCGAAATGTTCGCGCACGTAGCGCACCACCGCCCAGCGCTCGGGGCTTAGTTCCAAATTTTCGCCTTGCGCGATGTGGCGCGCCAACGATTCGTTCCAATCATGGGGGTCGAGCAGAAAACCTTCTTCATCGGTTTCGTATAGCTTGCCGTTGAGTTCAAGCGCCATGCATTAGCTCCGCTGGAATGCAGATTTATATATTAGAGTTGTAGGTGCGATTGAGTTGCAGAGATATATTGCTTTTTTCCTATCCCCTTTGGGGTAAGAAATAGCATTAGGCGAGGCCGTGTTGCTTGAACCATTGCTGTAAGCGCTTCCATCCATCGCGCGCGGCGTCTTGACGGTAGCTGGCGCGATAGTCGGCGTGGAAACCGTGCGGTGCATCGGGATAAATAATAATTTCAGATGGATTTTTCGCGCTCTTAAGATCGGCTTGCATCATTTCGACGACGCCGACGGGAATGCCTTGATCCTCACCGCCATATAATCCAAGCACTGGCGCTTTGAGCGATTTAACCAAATCCATCGGCTGTTGCGGATGCAAGCCATCGTTGTCGCCCGTGAGCCGGCCATACCAAGCAACAGCGGCCTTGAGATTCGGATTATGCGCGGCGTACAACCATACGATGCGCCCGCCCCAGCAAAAACCAGTGATGCCGAGCTTGGCGCCCGCGCCGTTATTTTTAGCGGCCCAAGCCGCGGTCGCGTCCAGATCGCTCATGACTTGCGCATCGGAAACTTTGGCCACCACCTTCTCCAGAATCTCCTGAACGTCGGCCATCTTGGAAACATCGCCTTGGCGCGCATACAGTTCGGGCGCCACCGCGAGATAGCCGAGCTTACCAAGGCGGCGGCAAACGTCGCGAATGTGTTCGTGCACACCGAAAATTTCTTGCACCACCAATACAATGGGAAAATTCTTTCCCTTGTTCGGCATGGCGCGATAGGCGGGAATTTGTCCGTCTTTCACCGGAATTTTTATTTCGCCCGCGACCAAGCCAGTGCTGTCGGTGTGCACCACGGTCTGCGCCGCGATCGGACGCACCGCCGCGGCGAAGCCCGCAGCCAGCATGGTGACGATGAAATCGCGGCGAGTGAATTCTTTTGCTGGAAGCAGACTGTTTAAATCTTGTTTAATGTTCATTGTCTTCTCTAATGAAATTAATCTCGATCGGTAAAACTTAACGCGCTAGGTTGAGCGGATCGTTGGCGTCGATGCCTTCCATGAATTGTTTTTTGCGGTCCATGTTGGTGGTTTGGTAAACCTTGCCGATCCAATTGTCGACGACGGCCTCGGCGGTGTCATGCCAGGTGTTATCGAGGCTGGCGACGATAAGCGATTCTGGCAAATCCGGGCTCGCTTGGCCTTTGTTTTTAGCGTGCAAAATGCGCTCGCGGTGTTCCTGTAAAATCGCCTGAATATTAAGAGCAAAGTAATTTTCGGGCACGGGCGGGTAGTCGGCGCGTTCGCCTTTAATGAAACGCAGCACTTCGCGTTTATATTCCTTGAACAAACTCACGGTGTCGTATTCTGGATGTCCCTGGAAAAACACGATGCGAAAACCGTCTTCGCTGGTGGCTAAATGTACGCCCGCAGTTTCGCTTTCCACTAAGATGCGTAATTTGGCGGCTTCGAATTGCTCGCGGTCGATCTGATTGAAACGCGAGTGCGGCACGTCGAAGCGCGTATTCACGTCCGCGACCAAGGGATGTTTACGCTCCATCACGCGATGCGAATATACACCCCAACGTTTGAACCCCAGATGACGGCGTTTTTTGCCGTAACGAAATTGCAACACCGCGTGTGTCGTCAGGCAGGAACATAAAGTGGACGCGACGTTGTCGTAAGCCCAATCGATCACTTTAATCAGTGGCTTCCAAAACGGTTCCAGCGACAAATCCGGTTGCGTCACATTGGCGCCCGTGATGATTAGCGCGTCCAGTCCCTGTTCTTTGATTTGCTCGAAGCTCTCGTAGTATTGGCTGACGTAGGCTTGCGCTTCGGCGCTGCGGTTAAGCTCCTTGAGCGTAAACGGATGCATGTAGAACTGCGCGATTTGATTCGATTCACCCACGAGCCGAAAAAATTGACGCTCGGTGGCCGCGAGCGCGGCATCCGGCATCATGTTAAGCAGCCCGATGTGCATCTCGCGGATGTCCTGATGAATCGCGGCATCGCGCGACACCACGACCTCGCCTTCTTTTTTCAGGCGTTCGAAAGTGGGCAGCTTGGAATTAGCGACTAGCGGCATATAAATGGCTACCTCAGATCAGGCCCGTTCCAACACTTTTTCCACCAAACGCAGAAAACCCGATTCATCGCGCGCGTCTTTGAGTTCGTCGGTGGTCAGCGTGTAACCGTATTGGTCGGCGATCGCCTGATAACGCGGGATGCGCGAATAGAACAGGCGCGGGAACATCCAGCGCACGAAATCGTCCGGATTGATTTGCGCGACATAAGCATAACCCCTCTCGCGCAAATAAATTTCCAACTGCTCGTCGAGAAACGCCGCGCGATAATAAAGCGGCTTGGGGTCTTCTTCGGCGCGATGGATTAATTCCTGCTCGTCTTTTTCCGTGGCCTTGATGTAAAGGATCAGTGTGTGCTCGGCGAGAATTTTTAAGGTCGCGGCGTCGTCCAGTTCGCACAGCGAACCGCCCGCGTCGTTGACGAAATGCCGATAACCGTAAATCTCCTGCGCCTTGCTGATGAACTCGGGCACGTCGCGCATGGCCGCGATCTCGGCCACGCGGTGCAATTCTTGGCGATGCTTAAATTCTTGCAGGCTCAGGCCGCCTTGTTCCGGATTACCCAGCTTGCCCAAGAAGCTTGAAACCGGCTGCAGATTATCCACGGTGATATTGTTGCGGATATATATGGAGTCCGAGCGCAATAGATCGCGCAGGAACGGTACCTGCATCGCCTGTTGCTTGATGTGATCCAGAATCGGCTCATCGAGATAACAAGTACCAATGCGATAATCGCCCGAGTAATGAAACCAATTCTTGCGGCGCAGCCGAGTGGCCAAGCGCGTTTTGCCCACGCCCGACATGCCGAGCAGGGTGATGCACTTGTTGTCCCAGGCCTTGAATTCTTTGGCGCTTAATTTCACGGCGACGTTCCGTTATCGGTATTGGCTTATTGTATGACAGGATCGGCCGTATCGCCCGCGAGGTTTTGGGTTTTGCCTTGCCTGGGCACGCCGCTATAATGGCCGCCCTTTCGCGACGGCAAACCATAACTCTTCATGACCAGCGTTATTCCCATTCACCTCGACGGTAAGGTGAAAATCACCCCAGAAAACAAGTGCAGCTTCTGCAAGGGCTCAACCTGCTGCACGTATTTCACGCATCACATCGATGCCCCGCGATCGATGGAAGATTTCGATCTATTGCTATGGCAGATTTCGCATGCCAACACCCAAATCTATAAGGATGAAGATGGCTGGTTCTTGTTGATGAACAGCACTTGCTTGCATTTGCAGCCAGGCGGTCTTTGCGGGATATATGAAAACCGACCGCAAATCTGCCGCGAGCACTCCAACGACGGTTGCGAATTCGAAGGTCCGTGCGGCGAAGAAGATTTCGAGTTGTTTTTTTCCGGATACGACGCCTTGCTGGCTTATTGCCGCAAGCGCTTCAAGAATTGGGATCGGCGCATGAAGTATTCAGCCCCCTCGGCGATGAAGCAAGTTTGATCTAATTTAACCGCAGAGGGGTGCAGAGATATTAATTTTTTTTATTATTTTACTCCGTGTACTCTGTGTTCTCTGTGGTTAACAATCAATAAACAATCCTTCCTAATAAAACGCCCGCTCGCCAGCGGGGCGCACGCGAAAGCGTTTGTACACCCATTGATATTGTTCTGGCAGTTCGCGCGCGCATTGCTCCACCATGGCGTTGACCACGGTCGCGGAAGCTTCGATGCTGCCTTGATGGATTTCATCGGGAGCGGACAAAAAGTGCAGATGATAACCGTTCCCGCCGGGCAAGCGTTCAGCGTAGCTGAACACCACGGGCGCGCCAGTTTTGATCGCTAGACGCGACAGTAGCACCATGGTGCTGGCGGGAATGCCGAAGAACGGTGCGAACACGCTACTGGCGCGCGCGCCCGGAATTTGATCCGGAAGCATGCCCACGATCTCGCCGCGTTCCAGTGTCTTGTAAAGCGCGCGAATGCCGTTGTTGTCCGCCGACACCAGATGCGCACCGAAACGTTCGCGCGCGCGGCGCATTAAATTTCCCATTCCCGACATCGGTGGCGCGCGATACATGCTGGTTATCGGATAATGCATGGAAGTCCACAAACCGATCATCTCCCAAGCGCCGAGATGCGGCACCGCCAGGATCACGCCCTTTTTTTGGCCCAGCGCTTTCTTTAAGTTATCTTCACCGCTGACGCGCCGCACCAAGCGGCGTATGCCGCGATCGCCACGAGTCCACAAGGCGCCGATTTCGGCGAAAAATTTTCCAAATTCAAGCATGTTGCGCCGCAGCAAACGGCGCCGCGTCGCCGGACGCATTTCCGGAAAGCACAGCTCAAGATTGATGCGCGCGGTCTCGCGGCGTTTATTGGGAATAACCAAAAATAACCAACCCAGCGCCGCACCCACGGCGTGCGCCACGGGTAGCGGTAACAGCGTGAACAAACGGAATAACGATTTCAAAAAGTGCGAGCGCATAAGAACTCAGGGCAGCAGTTCGCGGAAACTGCGTATCGCGCGAAATTCGCCCACGTCTTTTTCCGGCAACTTAGAATCGGGTTTATAAACCGCGAGCAATTGTCCGATGCCGTAGCGGCTGGCCGAGCGCAAGACCGGCAAGCTGTCGTCGATCAGTAGCGCCGTTTCTTTAACGAAGGGTTGAACTTTCTGCATTTTTTCCCAAAAATCAAAATGCTCTTTAGGCAAGCCTAGATCATGCGAACACACCACGGCGTCGAAATGTCCGCCGAGCGGCGTGCGACGGAATTTAATGCTGAGAGTTTTGCCGTGGGCGTTGGTGACCAGCACGATGCGTTTTTTAAGCGCGCGTACCGCCGCCAGAAAATCCAGCACATGCGGATGCACCGCGATCAAATGCTCCACTTCTTCTTTCAGCTGGGGGATGTCGAGCTTGAGCTCGCGGCTCCAATAATCCACGCAATACCAGTTGAGCGTGCCTTCGGCGCGTTTGTAGCGCGCCAGCACTTCGGTCTTGGCGTGGTCCAATGGCAAGGCATTTTTTTCCGCGTAACGCTGTGGCACATGTTCCAGCCAAAAATGATTGTCGTAATGCAAATCGAGCAGGGTGCCGTCGAGGTCGAGCAACAGCGTATCGAGTTGGTCCCAGGCGATCATGGTTAAAGGAAAATAAATTGGCGTTTGGCGGTGGAGCCGCATTATACCTGGATTGCCGCACGAGAGGACGCCCGTGACGGCGCGTGGCAAAAAGGCTACCCTTGATCTTGCCGCATGACCACGAACCGCAAACCCACGATTACCCATACTGAAATTATTGCGCGCACGCGTCTTTTCAAGGTAGAGCAGGTCGGTCTGCGTTTTGCCAACGGGCGCGAAGTCAGCTACGAACGTTTAAGAAGCGCGCCCAACGGCGCGGTGCTGGTGGTGCCGCTGTTGGATGACAACACGGTGCTGCTTATCCGTGAATACGCCGCGGGCATAGAGCGTTACGAGCTGGCCTTGCCCAAGGGGAAAATAGAAGAAGGCGAGTCGATCATCGACGCCGCCAACCGCGAGATCATGGAAGAAGTGGGTTATGGCGCGCGCCAGCTCATTCATATCAAATCGGTGACCTTGGCTCCGGGCTATTTCAGCCACGCGACGCACATCGTATTGGCGCGCGATCTTTATCCCGAGCGCCGCGAGGGCGACGAGCCCGAGGCGATCGAAGTGGTGCCATGGCCGCTCGACCGCTTGGTCGAGCTGTGTGCGCACGAGGAATGCACCGAAGCCCGTTCCATCGCCGCGCTGTTTATGGTGCGTGAACAATTAACCGGAGAGCGTGAATGATCCAGTTCAATCCAGCCAATTACGTTAATACGGTAAACGCCATAGCGCGTGCCGCGGGACGCCGTATCCTCGATATTTACGAGCGCGGATTCAAAGTGGAACAGAAAGCAGATCGTTCGCCGTTGACCGAGGCCGATCGCGCCGCGCATGAACTTATCAACGCCCAGCTCAGCGCGCTCACGCCCGATGTTCCCGTGCTCTCCGAAGAATCCGCCAAGATCGATTATCAAGAGCGCGCCGCGTGGAATCGATTCTGGCTGGTCGATCCGCTCGACGGCACCAAAGAATTCATCAATCGTAACGGCGAATTCACGGTGAATATCGCCTTGATCGAAAATCATCGCGCGGTGCTGGGCGTGGTGTACGTGCCAGTGACGAACGTTATGTATTTTGCCGCCGATGGCTTGGGTGCGTTCAAGCAACAAGGAGAAAACGCCGCGCAAGCCATTCGCGCGCGCCAATACGCTGGAAGCAAGCCCACCGTGGTCGCGAGCCGTTCGCACGCTGGCCCGGAGACCGAAGCATTTTTAAAAAGCCTGGGTGATTACGATGTCGTCAGCATGGGCAGCGCGCTTAAGCTGTGCCTGGTCGCCGAAGGTGCGGCCGACGTTTATCCGCGTCTCGGGCCGACCATGGAATGGGATACCGCGGCGGCGCAATGCGTGGTCGAAGCCGCGGGCGGCCGGGTCACCGATCTTAAGCGCCAAGTGTTGGTGTATAACAAATCGTCCTTGCTTAATCCGTGGTTCATGGTGAGCGGTAGCGGCGATTACGATTGGTATCAACATCTGCCGCCGCGTAGATGACCGCGACGGCGTTCGATCCACTTTATCTTTGCGTCGATCAAGGCGGACACGCCAGCCGCGCGCTGGTGTTCGACGCGCGTGGCGTGGTTCATGCCAGTGCGGTGTGTGAAGTTAGCACGCATTCGCCGCGCGAAGACTGGGTCGAGCACGACCCGGAAGAATTAGTAAGCTCTTTGCAAACCGTCATGGCGCAGGCGCTGGCCGCGCTCGGCGATCGCGCCGAGCATATCGTCAGTGCGGGCCTGGCCACGCAACGTTCCAGCATTGTTTGCTGGGACCGACAAACCGGTGCCGCGCTATCGCCCGTGATCAGTTGGCAAGACCGACGCGCACACGCTTGGCTCGGTCAGTTTGCCGATCAAGCCGAGGAAATCCAGCAACGCACTGGTCTGCGGCTTTCGGCGCATTATGGCGTGTCGAAAATGCGCTGGTGTTTGGATCATCTGCCCGCGGTGGCGGCTTATCGCGAACAGCGTTTGGCGATCGGACCACTTGCCAGTTTCTTGGCATTTCGACTGCTCGATGAAAAACCATTGCTGATCGATCCAGCCAATGCCGCGCGCACGCAGTTGTACAATTTGCGCGACCGAGATTGGGACGCGTATCTGCTGCGGCTGTTCGGCATTCCCGCTGATATACTTCCTGCTTGTGTATCCACGCGGCATGACTTCGGCGTCTTGCGTGTGAAGCAACGATCTATTCCATTAAGTATTCTGACGGGCGATCAGTCAGCGGCTTTGTTTGCTCTGGGGACACCCTTAGCGGATGCGGCTTACATCAATATAGGTACTGGCGCTTTTATCCAGCGTGTTTTCGAACATCAAACTTTGGCCACGGGTTTGCTGACGGGCGTTGTATACCAGGACGCCAAACATTCGGTGTATGTATTGGAAGGCACGGTGAATGGCGCGGGCGCCGCGCTTAAGTGGGCGCAACATGAATGGCATTTGCCAAACATCGAAGCGCAAATGCCGCAATGGCTGGAGCGCGAAACCGAACTGCCGATTTTTCTTAACGGCGTATCCGGGCTGGGCGCGCCGTTTTGGCTGGCGCAGTTTGTCTCGCGACTGATTGGCGAGGGTGAGCCATGGCAAAAAATAACCGCGGTGGCCGAGTCCATCCTATTTTTGCTGCAAACGAATCTGGCCATCATGCAAAAATTTTCCCCCGAGCTGACACGGATTTTTATCAGCGGTGGCTTGGCGCAATACGACGGCCTGTGTCAGCGGTTGGCGGATTTAAGCGGTTTATCGGTCTATCGGCCAGCGGAACACGAAGCGACCGCGCGCGGCGTTGCCTATTTGCTTGCTGATTGTCCCCGCGACTGGCCAGAGCTTGAGCGTGGCGTGGAATTCAAGCCGCGCGCGAATCCCGCGCTTAATGCGCGCTATCAGCGTTGGCGCAAGGCCATGGCGATTTGATTACAATGCGTCCGCAAATTGCATGATGGTCTATTTATGAAAATTCCCGCTCGTTACAGCAACCTGCTTTTTGGCGGCTTATTGTCGGTGATCATGGTGACCATAATTTCAGGCGCGGTGGTGATCGTGACGCAAGGCATTAACGCGGATTTTCTAATGCATTGGTTTAAAGGTTTTGCCACGGCCTGGCCCATCGCGTTTCCCACGGTGGTTGTTGTCGCGCCGATTGTGCGCAAATTAGTCAATAAACTTACTAGCGATCGATAGTGGTTTACGGCCGCTCGAAGCTGAGTGACGCCCAAGCGCTTTCCCACTGGGCGCCGCTGCCCGCTGGCGCGGGGATCATGTGCACCGCGGTCACCAGCCAAGTTCCGCGTCTGCTGAAGTCAAGAGTCACGCGTCCGTTTTGGTCGGTGCGCGCTTTGATTTTTTCCAGCGGCGCGGCTTTGTTAAAAGCCACCACCAAGGCGCCCGCGAGCGGACGATTTTCATAAAGCAGACGCAACGGAATTTTTTTAGTCTGCGAGTAGGGACTTTTTTCCGCGATCAACTCTATGCGAAAACCCAGCACCCGATCCGCCAGCGCCTCGGGATTTTTGGCCATCAACAAGGATTTCGCGCAGCGGTAATAATTTTCCACAATTTTTCCCTGAGAGCGATTTTTTTTCGCCAACGCCAGATTGCGTTCCAAGCCTTCTTTCAAAAGATATTTCTCGAATTCATCCAGAGTGTCGAAGCTCACGGAAAATTGCGTGCTGCGATAACCGACGACGGTTAATCCTGGCGCGGTGATGGGCACGGCGCCTGCGGGATCGTCGCCAGCCGTTCCTGGAATAGGTTTTTCGCCCCGCGGTCCAACGTACACGTAGCGTTCGAACCATTCAGGAATAAACGGCGCGGAATCGCCTTTGAAGTCCATGCCGACATACAAATGAAGTGGAACTTTATCGCCCAGCGCGGGCTGAAAGCGCTCGGGCTCGATCCAGAAATCATGTGCTTGCGTGGCGCCGATCGAGAAAATAAAAATCCACGACAAAGTGGAAAATATAGCGGCGAGAATACGGCTTACAGTAAACTGGCGGTATTTGAGAAAAATCATAATGGTCGGTTTGTAGCGCAATGATGCGAAACGAATCAAGCATCATAGCTTAGCCGCACGCTCAGGGAAAACTTTTCGAATATCATGACGAAAAATAATTTTTATTGTGTTTGGCTGTTGCTCGTGGTTTTACTTTGGCCTGCGGGCGCGCAAGCCCACGAAATTCGTCCAGCGATCGTCACGGTGACGTTTAAAACCGACGGTCAGTATTTGGTCGATATCAGCGCCAACATGGAAGCGGTGTTGGCGGGCGTGAGCCCCAAGCACGCGGACACCAACGAATCGCCCAATGCGCGCAGCTACAATCAATTGCGCGAGCTAGCGCCGCAAAAATTGCAAGCGCGCATCCAGGAATATCTAAAAACTTATTTGGCGGGCATCAACATAGAGTTCGACGGCGCTCGAAATTATCCAGCGTTAAATTCATTGGAGGTTCCAGAAGTAGGCGATCTGCAACGCGCGCGTCTAACTATTTTGCATCTTAGTGGAAAAATTCCCGCGGGCGCGAGTGAGTTTCGCTGGAGCTACGCGCCCGAATTCGGCGCCAGCATCTTGCGTCAGCAACGCGAAGGCGTCGAAGGCGTGGACGCCAAGTGGCTGAAGGAAGGCGCGCAAAGCGAATCGTATAATTTGCAAACCGGAGCCAAAGTTATTTCGCGCGCCGAAGTCATGCAGCAATACACGCTGCTCGGTTTTACTCATATTTTGCCCAAGGGTCTGGATCACATTTTGTTTGTGCTCGGCCTGTTTCTGCTGAGCGTTAAATGGAAACCTTTGTTGGTGCAAGTCACGTCGTTCACCGTGGCGCACACGATTACCCTGGGCCTTTCGATTTACGGAATTATCTCGCTGTCGCCAGCGATCGTGGAACCGTTGATCTCGGCGTCCATCGTTTATGTCGCGGTGGAAAACATGATCACCACGGAATTAAAACCGTGGCGGCCGTTTGTCGTGTTCGGCTTCGGTTTGCTTCATGGCATGGGCTTCGCGGGCGTGCTGGCCGAGATTGGTTTGCCGCGCTCGGAATTTCTTACCGCTTTGCTCACCTTCAACGTGGGCGTGGAGCTAGGACAGTTGACGGTAATTACGGCAGCTTTTTTCTTGATCGGGCTGTGGTGGAAAGATAAAAGCTGGTATCACGCGCGCGTGGTGCGGCCGTTGTCGATAGCGATCGCCGCGATTGGATTTTATTGGACCGTGCAGCGCATCGTCGGCTGGTAGTTAGCCGGTTTGCTGTTTGATGCCAGCTTCGTTGAGATAACCGCTGTGACGGCGCGCGCCGCTCACTCGCCGCTCGGGTTGTAATCGCAGCAATCTATGCATGCGCCGCTCCTGGCGCACACGATAAACGCATTCGCGCACAAAAATCGGATTGCCATGCACGAGCGTGCCGTCCAACTCAGTAATGGCCTTTTGCGCCGCCTTGTCGGGCACCAAGTAAACATGACCGTAGCCCAGCGGCAGACCAGTGTGGGTATCGCGTATGACGAGGGTGTTGATGATGGTGCCATAGCCGTCGAACATCTGCCGCAAATTTTCAGCGGTAACGCTGGCGGCCAAATTTCCTACAAAAATATTCATTCCCCGTTCCCTTATTTCCTGCGCTTTGCCGCGCTTTTTTGGTCATTTTGAGTAAAGCCGCTGACGCTGACAAGGTGTTTTTAGCACCCGAAGAAAAAGTGCTTTCACAGCAAAGGCTTTGGCGCCGATGGCGATGCAGTTTACCAGATTGGAAAGCCAGCTTTCAGGTAGGTTGCCATGCCAGTAGCGCTCAGCCCGACAGCATGATTTCCGCGGTATCGGCGATGGGTGTGCTGACAGGCAGAGAGGTTTTAAGCAGGCGCATCACCTTGGCGCTCGTTGCGCGATAGCCAGTGAGTTTGCCGCCGTAAATGCTGATGAGCTTGACGTTGTTTGGATTGTCCGCGTGCAAAGTCGTTTCACGCGAGCGATGAAACAGCGATCCCGCCGCGCGCGGCAGCACGCGCAGGCCGGCGAAGCTATCAATCGCTTGATCGCGATGCCGCGGGAAATAAGCGTGCAAGGTTTCTTGTAAATAAGTAATTTCTTCCGGCCGTGGATGCAGCGTATCGGGATCGCCGCTGAAAGCGGTTTCGGTGGTGCCAATCAAAGTCTTGCCTTTCCAGGGCATCACGAACACAGCGCGCCGATCGCGCGCTGCCTCGACGTAATATATGCCTTGGCGAATTTCTCCCTCTACCAAAATATGGGTTCCCTGCACCAGATCCACGGGCAGCATGGAAGGCCGAGGAGTAATGCGTTGCAACATGTCGTTGACCCAGGGACCCGCGGCATTGATGAGCACTCTGGCGCTACAGCTTTTATCGTTATTGTATTGGCGGTAATCCACTTCGAAACCATTATCGTGTTGCCTGGCCGACAAAAAATCGGCGGGGCAATGTAAGCTTGCGCCCAGCGCTTGCGCCGAGCGCATCACCGCTTGGGTCAGCGCACGATCATCGGTCTGCGCGTCCTGATAACGAAACACCGTCTGCAGACCGCGCGTGTCGAGCCCATCGAGATTATCCCAACGCGCGCGCGCCAGAGTTTCAAAACCGGTTCCCTGGATAAAACCGCCGAGCAAGGCATACAGCGTTAAGCCGCTGCGAACCAACCAAGGCCGTCGTTGCGTGCGCGCATACACGGGAATATAAAAATCCACGCGCCGCACCAGCGTCGGTGCGATGCGCAATAAAATTTCACGCTCGCGCAAGGATTCGCGCACTAGGCCGAATTGCGCGCTTTCCAAGTAACGCAGCCCTCCGTGGATCAGTTTGCTCGAGCGGCTCGAAGTGCCGCTGGCTACGGCGGTTTTTTCCAATAACAATACCGAATAGCCCGCGGCCGACGCGGCTTGCGCGACGCCAGCTCCATGAATCCCGCCGCCAATGACGACGATGTCGTAATGCATGCTATTTGTGCGAAGTCGCGAGGCGCGCGAGTTGCTGCAGCATCTCGCCGATCTCGAAGGTTTCGATCAAATCCACCCCGCGCGCGTTGAGCGCGAGCGCTGTATGTGGGTTGGTGATTTCAAACACCGCCAATTTGACGCCGTTGATCTGTAGCTTGCCTTGCGGCGGCAGACCTTCGATGTCGCAAAAAATATATTGCGGTTGAATCGCGGTGATTAAATCTTGTTTGCGTTCATCCCAGCGGTCGATGACCACGCCGATTTCAGCCCATCCGGCTTGGCGCGCCGTCAATAAGGCCTCGAGCGAATAAGAGATCAGCACGCATTGCGTCAGCGACGGTTTCAAGGAACGCCGCACCAGGTTGAGCATGGCTTCTGACCCGAAGCGTTCGAGACTGGAGCGTTTGAGTTCGATGAAGGCGGTGACATCGGTCTTGCGCCGCAGAAGATGCCCCAATTCGGCCAGGCGCGGAATGTGCACGTAATTAAAACGCTCGCCGAATTTTTCTGTCTGCGCGGCGCGCAGCGCCCACAATTCATCGTAATTAAAATCGTGGATTTTTCCTGGCACGCCGCACATGCGCCGCAAGTCGCGGTCGTGGAACAACACGGGCACGCGGTCGCGCGAAATTTGCACGTCGACCTCGACGAAACGCGCGCCCGCCGCGATCGCGGCTTCGATACCGATCAAGGTATTTTCCGGATAATGCCGCGGGTAACCGCGATGACCGACAAGTTGAGGAAGCGCCATGATTCAACTTTAGCATTGGCAACGATGGCGTCGACATGGCGCCGTTAAAGTTTTTCGCGCCGCGTACATGTATCGTACACTTGGCGCCATGAATGTCATGAAACAAAGTGTGTGGATGCTGTCGCTCAGCCAAGCGTTGATGATGACGGGCGGCTCGCTGTTCATCGCCACGGCCGCGCTCGTGGGCGCGCGGCTGGCGCCGGATTCGGCGTATGCCACCTTGCCCGTGGCATTGCTTTCCCTCGGCATCATGTGTACCACGATTCCCGCCTCATTTTTGATGAAGGCCTTCGGCCGCCGCGTCGGTTTCGGCGTGGGCGCCGCGGCGTCCATGGCTTGCGCCGTGCTGGCGACCTATGCCATCGTCCATGGCAGTTTCTTGTATTTCTGCATCGCCGCTGGATTGCTGGGCGTCTCCCACGGTTTTGGCATGTACTACCGTTTCGCGGCCGCCGACGTGGCCACGGAAGATTATCGCAGCACCGCGATTTCTTACGTTATGCTCGGCGGTGTTGCGGCCGCGTTCATCGGTCCGAACCTGGCGCGTTGGACGCATGATTGGTTTCCCGCTGTTGAATTCGCGGGTAGTTATTTGAGTCTCGTCGGCGTTTATACGTTGTCATTCGTGGCGTTATTTTTCATGCACATTCCGCGGCCAAGCGCGCAAGAACGCCTGTCTAGCGGGCGTTCGCTACGCGCCATCGCCGCGCAACCCGCCTTTATCGTGGCGCTAGTCGGCGGCGCTCTCGGCTACGCCATCATGTCATTGGTGATGACCGCCACGCCGCTCGCCATGCACCAACACGCGCATCCCTTCGGCGACACCGCGTTTGTGATTCAGTGGCACCTGCTCGGTATGTTCGCGCCGTCTTTTTTCACCGGTCATTTAATTCATCGCTTTGGTGTGTTGCATATCATGGCCGCGGGCGCCGTGCTTCTGGGTGTGTGCGTGGCGGTGAATTTGCTCGGCACCGACGTACCGCATTTTTGGGCGGGTTTAACGCTGCTAGGCATAGGCTGGAATTTTTTGTTCGTCGGCGCCACGACATTGTTGACGGAAACTTACGCCGTGGAAGAAAAAGCCAAGGTCCAAGCCTTAAACGATTTTCTGGTTTTCACTTGCGTGACCACCGCCAGTTTTTCCGCTGGCGCCTTGCAACACCATCTTGGTTGGCGCGGCGTAAATCTGGGAGTAATGCCGCTGATTGTGATTATTTTGGCGGCGGTGCTATGGCTCAAACAAACGCGCAAGCCGCAGCCAGAAGCAGCAGAGGGCGCGGCCGAAGTTGACTAGCTTTGGTGCAGGAAAAAAATGGTGGCCGGGGTCGGAATCGAACCAACCACACGCGGATTTTCAGTCCGCTGCTCTACCAACTGAGCTACCCGGCCGGGAGCGGCGCATTATAAGGAAGCCATCGGGCTTTGTACAAACCGGACGAACAATACTCGGTACAGCGGCGGGATTAGGGCAATAGGCCTTATTTGCTGGCGGGCGGGACGTAACCGGCTGGCAGCTGCGAGCCTTCGCCGAAGAAAAATTTTTCCATCTCGCCCTCTATCATTTTGCGCGCTTTGGGGTCGAGAGGGTTGATACGATATTCGTTCATTAGCATGGTCTGCTGGCCGAGCCACATCTTCCACGCTTCTTTGGATACGTTTTCCCAAATACGTTTTCCGAGTTCGCCCGGATAAGTGGGGTAATCCAAGCCTTCGGCTTCGCGGCCGAGTTTGACGCACTTCACCATACGGGCCATCAGTTCGACTCCATCGTTATCATTTGTTCAAGCAAGCGTTTCACCGGAGCGCTTAAACCGCGTTGATCCGGGCGGCGCACGTTATACCAGACTGTTTCTGCATTCTCCATCACTCGATCCGTTGCCCCCAGCATGCGCGCGGGTATCGGCGTGATGTCGAGATGGAAGTGACTAAAGGTATGACGCAGAACTGTCCAGGGAGTTTCGGGTTTGATATCGAAGCCCAAAGTTTTGCGACACCACTGGCGCGCGTCGTCGTCGGTGCATTCGGGAAATCCCCACAATCCGCCCCATAAGCCTGTCGGCGGTCGGCGTTGTAACAAAACATGTCCGCGTCGATCGCGGATCATGAGCATGTGCGTGGCTTTAACGGGCGTAGCGCGCGCTTTGGTGCGCACCGGATAATCTTGCGGCGTGCCCAAGCGATAGGCATCGCAGTTGGCGCGTAAGGGACAAGCACCGCATTGCGGACGCGTACGCGTGCACAGTGTGGCGCCCAGATCCATAATCGCTTGCGTGTACTCGGCGACGCGCGTGCGCGGCGTGTGGCGTTCTGCCAATTGCCACAGCCGTTCTTCGGTTTGACGCTGGTTGATCGGTGTGTCAATCGCGTGATAACGCGCCAGCACGCGCTTAACATTGCCGTCGAGTATTGCCTGACGTTGATCGAAGGCCAGCGCCAAGATCGCACCCGCGGTGGAGCGACCAATGCCAGGCAAGTCCACCAGTGCTTCCAGCGTGCGCGGAAAAATTCCGCGATGTTGTTGCACGATAATCTGCGCGGCGCGTTGTAGATTGCGCGCCCGCGCGTAGTAGCCTAATCCCGTCCAGCAATGCAGCACGTGATCGAGTTTTGCGGCTGCCAAGGATTTTAGATTAGGAAAGCGTTTGATGAACTTTTCAAAATAAGGAATGACGGTGCTCACCTGCGTTTGCTGCAGCATGATTTCCGACACCCAAATCAGATAAGGGTCGCGCTTGCGTTTCCACGGCAGCGTCTTGCGGCCATGACGGTCGTACCAACCGAGTAAACGGCGGCTGATGGAACGCTCATTCATGTTTTGCCAGTGCTTGCACTTTTATCGCAGTGGCTTGTATTTCTTTTTGCAAGAACGATTTCACCAGCCACGGACCGATCAAAGGTGGAATGAAAAAATCTGGCACCATTTCCGCGCTATAACGTAAGCGTGTTTTTGCATCTTCGCCCGATACGCGCCAGCGCTCAACGGAATAACTGAAGTCGCTTAAATTCGGATCGCCGATGACGACGATGTCGTTTTGCGGCCAGGTTTGGATGTCGACGGTTTTTTTCATGGTTTTACAAAAAATCAACAAGCAAGCGCGCAAGGTGACAGCGACGCGTTGCTGATTGGGATTGGGAGATTTAAGCACGCGGCTATCGACGATGACATCGGACACACGCGGCAGATGTTCATAGTCGGTCATGATTTGCCAGACCCTATCGCGCTTGGCGTCGAGCACTACTTCAAAGGACAAGGTGTAGCGATTTTCCGCATGCTTGACTTCCAGATGCTCGATGGTAGTGGCCGATGCCCAACTTGGCGTCAGTAAATTGGCGGCAAATATAACCGTCACAGCACGCCATAGTTTATGCATAAATGCTAGCGAAGTTTAAATTTATCTCGCAGCTTATCCTGAAGTTTATTTTTCAGTTCTTGTTTCGCTTCCGATTTTTTTTCTTCCAGCTTCCCTTTAGCAATGACATTCCAATCGGGCTTGAATTGAGGTTTGGCAAACGGGCCTTCGATCAGCAGCGGATAAGAACCCAGCATCAAGGTGTAATTCAACGTTTGTTTCGGCAGGTTAGCGGAACCCTTGCCGCTGATGTTCAGCAAATCCGGGCTTTGGATTTTCAGGTCGTTGTTTTGAGCGATGCCATTTTTAACTTGCACACTGCCACCCAATTGTGAGAAGCGGGTCTGATCTGAGGCTTGCGGTTTAAGTTCGGTTAGCTTTTGGTAAGACTTATCGCGCACGGCAGCGGCAATGGTGTCAGTCGATTTCTTCAAATCGATACCTTTAATGGCGCCATTTTGCACCGAAAAATTGGCGCTGCCGTTGAGGGTTTGTTTGATCTGTTCCGCGTCCAGACCTTGAGCCGTCACTTTGGCGCTTAAATTAGCCATGCCCGTGAACTTGTCGAATTGCATGGCGTCTTTCAATGCGGGCGCCAATTCAATGCCGCTGACCGATTCGTCGATATTGAGCAGCGCGGTTTTACCGCGCACGTCGAGCGTGGTGCGGCCAGCATATTTGCCGCTGTATAGTTTGGCTTGATTAGGACCCAGAGTGATCAAGCCATTTTCCGCCGCGATGAGCACCGTGGCGTCGGTGGATTGCAGATTCATCGCCTTGAGTTTTTGCACGCGTAACTTGCCTTGCAGGGTCAAGGCGCGCAACGCGCTTAAGGGAATGGCCACTGCCGCCGCAGCAGGTGTTGGCGTTGTCGCGGCGGGTTGGGGCGCGGAAGCCGCGGGCGGCGCGGCGCGTGGCAAATAGCGGTCGATGTCGATTTGGTCGACGGCTAAATCGAATTGATAAGACGGCTTGGCGAAATGACGCACCGCCAGCGAGCCCGTTAGACGGCTATCATCGAGCGCGATCAGTAAATCTTTGAGCTCGACACTATCCCCTGCGTAAGCAAATTTGGTTTTGAGTGAAAGTTTTTCCAGCGTTTTGGCGTCAGCGGTTTCGTATTTGATGTTTAGTTTTTCCATCAACGCGCGTGCGTTGAAGGGAGTAAGTTCGATGGCGCCGTTGGCGTTCGGCGCGTCAAACATGTGCGTGCCTTTGAGGTTCGCGAGCAAGGTCAGTTCGCCCACGGAAAGCTTGAGGTTCGCCACCTCGAATGCTTGAGTTTGGAGATTTACATTCATTTGCGATTTAAGATCGACGCGCGTGCGTATCGGCGGCTGGCCGCTTTCCAAATCGAAGGACAACTGCATGTCGACCGGTTGGCTGGAAATAATTTTACCGGTTTTAAGATCGAGATTATGTACCGCGTACTGCGCGCCGCTGCTGTCGTCTTTCCAGCTGATGTCGGCTTTGCGGATATCGAGCTTGTTGACGCTGATGCCTGCAATCGCTGGTGCTTCGTCTGGCTTGCCTTTTTCCGAGGATTTTTCGGGCGTTTCCGTTTTGGCGTTCGCGGTTAAATCATCCCAATTGGTTTTGCCCGCGGCATTGCGCGCCAGGCGCAGTTTGAGGCCGTCGAGAAAAACTGTATCCACGACAATTTGTTTACGCAACAGCGGCAGCAATTCGACTTTAGCGCCAGCAGCGTCGATGCGCGCAAACGGTTCGGCGCCGAAGCCGGGCGCGTTGCTGAGTTGCAAGCCGCCAGTTTGGATGCCAACCCAGGGGAAGAATGACCAGCCTAGTTTGCCTTCGATGCGCAGTTCGCGGCCGGTTTTAGTTTTGACCGTTTCAATAATTTTTTCTTTATATTGATTGGGGTCGATTAAAAAGGACAAACCGACAGCAACGATAATCAGCAAGACGATAAGGCCGCCAATTACCCAGCCTAAAATTTTTAGAGTTTTTTTCAAAGCACTTCCTCCAGGAAGATGGAGCGGGTGATGGGAATCGAACCCACATCTAAAGCTTGGGAAGCTTTCGTTCTACCACTGAACTACACCCGCGGATTCGGGCGTCCACGCCCTGTGCCAACGATGTTCTATTATAAATAGAAATAAGTAGATAGATATATGCGGCGACGCACCTAAGCCATTATAAACACGTGCAATAAACAGCCCGGCATAGGCTTTGCAGAGATATAAGTAACTAGTTAATTTAGATGGCACACCGTTGATTTCCAAAAGTCATATCGAAGCCTTGATAGATCTCGCGGGACGCGAAAGCAAGCATGAGTTGACGGCCTGCTTGATCGAAAACGTGCGCCGTATATCCGCCTCCACCAGCATCGCGGTGTATGAAGTATTCAACCCTAAATTCGAGCGTGAACGCAGCGACGATGTCTCCGGTTTTATCGCGCGCGATGCGCGCCATTCCAGCTATTCGGGCGAACCCTTGGCGCATCATGATGGTTTCAGCGAGTGTGTCGCGACTAAGCAGATCGTGCGTTTGCAGCCAAGCGATAATTCATCCACGCGCATTATTTTTCCGGTGCGCGGCGCGCACGATGTGATCGGTGTATTGGTGATCGACTACAACAGCGCCGATTCGGAAACTTTGTACATGATCGAAGCCATGTCGCAAATCTGGAAGAGCCAGCAATTTCTTCTCGACCGCAATGAACGCGATGTGTTAACCGGGCTGCTGAATCGCCAAGCGCTGGATAGCAGAATGCCGCACTTGTTTCGCGAGCCGGGAAATCAAGCGCAACTGGGTTCAGGCGTGGCATTTGCTAAATGTTTGGCGATGATTGATCTGGATAAATTCAAGGAAGTGAATGATCGTTACGGTCATCTTTATGGCGATGAAGTCCTGGTGCATTTCGTGCGCCTGATGGCTCAATCTTTTCGCCACTACGATTATTTATTCCGTTACGGTGGAGAGGAATTTGTCGCGGTGTTGAACAATACCGAATTGGAAAAAGCCCTGGCTATTCTTGATCGCTTCCGGATCACGGTGGAAAGCTATGATTTCCCTCAAGTAGGCAAGAAGACCGTGAGCGTGGGCGTCGTCCAAGTGATTGACGGGCAACTGCCTTCGACCATTTTGGATAAAGCCGATAAGGCGCTTTACTACGCCAAACAAAATGGCCGCAATCGTGTTTGCGCCTATGAGCACCTCATAGCAGCTGGCCAACTCAAGGAAAATCCGGTCATGAATGGGGATATTGAGCTGTTTTAACCGGCCCGTGCTTAGCCGGCCTTAATTCCAGAGTGCGTTAAATTTTCAGCCGCCATACAATATCCGCTCAAACTGAGCGTCTAAGCCAATTAGCTTAGCGTGACCTGTATGAAAATTATTGTTAACGGCAGAGAAAAAAACCTGGGTAACACCCTGACTATCGCCCATTTGCTCGCGGACATGGGTTTGGCGGATAAACGCGTGGCGGTGGAAATTAATCTTGAGGTGATTCCGCGCAGCCGTTACCCGCAGTATCAATTGCAAGACAACGATCGCGTGGAGATTGTGCGCGCGATTGGAGGTGGATAATGACAAGCGCTACGGCAACTCTGAAATCGACAACCGAAAAAGACGATAAGTTGATCATCGCGGGCCGCGCCTACACATCGCGGCTGCTAGTTGGCACGGGCAAATACAAGGACATGGAAGAGACGCGTCGCGCCGTTGAGGCTAGCGGCGCGCAGATTATTACCATCGCGATTCGACGCACCAACATCGGTCAGAATCCGAATGAACCCAGCCTGACCGAAACTTTGCCACCGTCCCAATACACTTATTTACCCAACACCGCTGGTTGTTACAGCGCCGACGAAGCGGTGCGCACCTGCCGCCTGGCGCGCGAGTTGCTCGATGGCCACGACTTGGTGAAGCTTGAGGTTTTGGGCAGCGAAAAAACCTTGTATCCCGATATTCCGCAAACTCTCAAAGCCGCCGAGATTCTGATTAAGGACGGATTCAAGGTCATGGTGTACACCAACGACGACCCGGTGGTGGCGAAACGTTTTGGCGACATGGGTTGCGTGGCGGTGATGCCGTTGGCGGCGCCTATCGGTTCGGGTCTCGGTATTCGCAATCCTTACAACATTCGCTTTATCGTTGAAGAAGCCACGGTGCCAGTTTTGGTGGACGCGGGCGTTGGCACCGCCTCGGACGCGGCCGTGGCCATGGAGCTGGGTTGCGATGGCGTATTGATGAACACTGCGATCGCTGCGGCGCAAAATCCTATTCTCATGGCCTCGGCGATGAAGAAGGCGGTGGAAGCCGGACGCGAGGCGTATCTGGCGGGACGCATGCCGCGCAAGCAATACGGTACGCCATCTTCGCCCCTGGGTGGAATTTTAGGGAATCCGTAAGAATTTTTTCCACCGTTTCCTGTCATTTTTTCGTGATCGAAACCAAAGCTTATCGTCCCATCCGCAGTTTCGTGCGGCGCGAACGTCATTTGACGCCAGCGCAAGAACGCGCGCTGCAAGAATTATGGATGCAATATGGCGTCGACCACCCTAAGACCATGGCGGATTTCCCCGCCATCTTCGGACGCGTGGCGCCTATGATCGTGGAAATTGGTTTTGGCAATGGCGTGGCTCTCGCTGCCATGGCTGCCGCGCAACCGGAAAAAAATTATTTGGGTATCGAAGTTCACCGGCCAGGGATTGGATATTTACTGCGCCGCTTGCAAGCAAATGGCTTGAGTAACGTGCGAGTGCTGCAAGCCGATGCCAAAGAGGCGTTCGAAACCTGGATTCCGGATCAATCATTATCCGCGGTGAATGTTTTTTTCCCCGATCCCTGGCCGAAAAAACGCCATCATAAGCGCCGCTTGGTGCAAGCGGATTTTGCCACTTCAGTCATGCGCAAACTTAAACCGGGCGGTCATCTGCATCTGGCCACGGATTGGCGCGAATACGCGGATCATATGCGGATAGCATTGGCCGCCACGCCTGGGATGGTGAACGTCACCGAAGAGGAAGGTTTTTTCTGTCACATACGCGCGCGCCCAAAAACCAAATACGAACAGCGCGGACAACGGCTGGGTCATGAAGTTTGGGATTTGATATTTCAGCGCGCGCCGCATTCCTCGCCTAAGCAAGAATCCTAATTTGTGAATTCTTCGACGCTTGGCAAAATTCTTGTCGTTGGCAACTATCGCCAAACGTTGACCATCATCCGTTCCCTCGCCAAGGCGGGATATCACGTTATCGTCGGACGTGAACAAAAACGGGTTTTTACCCAGTATTCGCGCTATACCGCGGAAGTCTGGCCTCATCCCGACATTGAAAAATCTGAACAGGATTTCATGACCGCCTTGATTGATTTTTTAGCGGATCATTTCGATGTTTCTTTTATTTTTCCAGTAGGTGAAAGCGACATGTTATGCCTAATGCATCATCGGCATCGGCTGCCGCCCTCCATTGGCATCATCATGCCAGACAGCGCCGTCATCGTTGCCTGTCTCGATAAGTTCCATAGTTATGAAGTAGTGGCGCGACTCGATGTTCCGCAGCCCCCTTTCCGAAAAATTTACGATTACGCTGAATTATTTTCAGCGGTTAAAGCGATTGGTTACCCTTGCGTGCTTAAGCCCAATAATTCTCTGACTGAATTCTTCGACAAAAAAGCGCTTATAGTGCGCGATGCCACGGAGTTGGCGCGCGCCATGCCCGTTTGGCCCGAAGGCAACGAATTTGTCGTGGTGCAAGGCTACGCCGCGGGATACAGGCACAATTGTCACTTTGTCGCCGACCGCGGCAAGTTGTTGGCGTACTTCGAGCAGCGAGTTTTACGTACTGATCGTGTTGATGGCACCGGTTACGGGGTCGATGGCCTGTCGGTGGCGCCTAATCCAGTAATAAAATCGTATTGTGAATCGCTGACCATGGCGCTTGATTACTCGGGCGCGGGTTGCGCGCAATTTATCGTGGACGATCAAATTGGCGCGATAAATTTTCTGGAGATTAATCCGCGGCTCGATGCGACTTGTGCGATTCCCTATTATTGCGGTTATGATTTCCCCCGCATGGCAGTGGAATACGCCGCGTATCGCCGCGATATGACGACTTCGCCCCCGCTGAATGTTTCCGACTACGCGCTTGGACGTCGCGGGACATGGTTGTGGGGCGATGTGCACGGATGGTTGGACGCCATGGAGAAGGGAAATCTAAATTTTACTCAATCGATCGATTGGCTTAAGAAAATGACGCTGACTTTTTTGCACAGCGATTTCGACTTGACTTGGTCGTGGCGAGATCCGTTGCCGAATTGTTATTGGTTCGCCAGCTTAACGACCACTTTCTTAAACCGCTTCATGGAAAAATTCCGCAAAAAAGATCGTCCCGCGAGCTAGGGCGCGATTAATTTTTATTTTTCGCGGCTTACCAAGGCCTCTTTTTCCTTGCGTGACAACAAGCGCAAGGCACATTCCCTTATCAATGCTTGTGAGCGGGTTCCGCAAACTTCGCGGTAACGAACAATGACCGGGCGGCGGCTGCGCGTGTAGCGTGAGGCGGTGCCCTCGTTGTGTTGTTGGTAACGACGGTCCATGTTGTTGGTGATACCCGTGTAAAACGAGCCGTCGTTGCATTCTAGAATGTAAACCATCCACGGTTCGTCGGACGCGGCGGCGCTATTTTCCTGGCTGGCGCCAGGAAAGCTATTGTGGGTTCTCGGCATCAGTTGAAGTTCGCGACGATTTGTCGAAGTTCGGCGACGCGCTTATGCACGTCAGGGGCATCGCCGCCGCTGGGGCGTAGCCGCAAATAAGATTGATAATTTTCCATGGCGGCGCGAAAGCATTCCAGGTGTTCGTAGATGCGGCCGCGATCGCGCACTTCATCCGGCTGATCCGGTTGAATCAACAAAATTCGATCCACCACGCTCAGCGCTTTTTCAAAATGCTCGCGGCGCAAATAAGTGCCCTTCAGATTGCGCAGCATGCGCACGAGAATCTCTTTTTTGCCCGCGGCGGTAAGCAGACGTTCCAGCGGCGTATGCGCCGCGTCCGCCGCGCCGTAGGCTTCTTCGAGCATTTCTTCGAGATCTTCCTTGCTCATTAGGCTGCCACCAGAGAAAGGATCCAGCACCACCTCGCCTTCGCGCGTGGAGAACTTAACCAGAAAGTGGCCGGGAAAGGATACGCCTTTAAGCGGCAAGCCCAAGCGCCGACCGACTTCTATATAGAGAATGGAAAGAGTGATGGGAATGCCGCGTTTGCGATCCAGCACTTCATTTAGAAAACTATTGCGCGGATCGTCGTAATTTTCCGTGTCGCCAGAAAAGCCTTGTTCGACGAACAAAAATTGATTGAGGGTCACCAGCGTGTCTTCCAAGCCTGCTTGCGCGGGTAGCCGCTGTTGCACGCCCGTGGCGAGCTCGTCGAGACGCTGTAAATAGGCTTCCACGTCCAAACCAGGATATTCATCGCGAGCAATGAGTAGGGCGGCTTCCGCCAAATTCAGGTCCTGTTCGGAACCCTTGAAAATTTTCAGTAAACGTTCGTGCGCGAATGATTCCATAGCCTAACCGTGTTAACGGCGCGTGTCCTGTTGCGAATGTTAAAGCTAAGGATAGCAGACGGATGAGCGGGCGATTGGCGTTGCGTCAATTTCCGAAACGCAATGCCATTCATGGAGTTGAAAGCTTTTGTTGCGGGGTATCCAAAATAGCCGCTAGTAAATTCTAGCCTGGGCGCATCGATAATGATGGCGATGTGACTTGCGTTGTTAGGGGTTTGCGGCGAAGCGAATTGTTTGTTGACCGTTACCCGTATGTTCTACCGAAAGGTATTCCCAATTTCCTCCGCATTTTCGTAGCCACACCAACAAAGAACTACGTCAGCAATAGAAGCTGGCAAAACAATGTCTTCAGTGTCGTCCCATTTGATCCACAACGGCGGCAAAATAAAGAATTTTAGCCATGAGTAAAAATTCGAATTAACGCAAAAAATGCCGTAAATCGGCGGGTTTTGCAAGGAGCCTGTGTCATTTTGCGGCATTTTTATTCGGCTTGTTTACAAATTTTTCTGTACAGAACAATAACCTACATTTTGGCACACAAACTGCACATTTATTCGCAAAGTTATAAATAAAAATGTTTTAGGTGGGGATCGATTCCATACACAAACAATGGTCTGCCACTGATTACAAAAGCAACGCTGGCCCATGCAATGGGCTAGTCGTTTCGCGTTTTTAATATTTTAAATATTTTATCGGACAGGGATTTCCGGGGTATGGGGTTTTTATAGTGCATCCTGTTCTGATTATTGAAACATCAGCAACGCTGCAACACGCTGCGCGACGATTATTGAAGTTGCGCGGTTATGCCGTGGTGGTGGCTAAAACCTATCAAGAAGCTTGGCAACGATTGCATGCCGAAGACGCCAAGCAGCATTATGCCGCGGTGATTTTAGGACACCCCGTCCATCATCATGCTCAAGCCGACAAATTGTTGTCCTTGTTGCAGCAACCGGATTACCGCGAGCTCGCGGTATTGATTCTTACGCATACGAATGACGCCGCCATGATTGATTGGGCCACGCGGCGTGCGCGCACTGCCTTGTTGTCGTGGGATGACTATACCGATTGCGTCGGATGTTTGACGAAGCTGCTATCGACCGCGCCCGCGCGTGAAAAAACGTTTAGCGCTAGCCGTGACATCAAGGTGCTCTTCGTTGATGACTCGCGCACGGTGCGCGCCTCCTTCAAGAAGCTGATGAGCAGTCACGGTTATCATGTCGATACCGCGGTATCGGCGACCGATGCCATGGAAAAAGCCAAGCGTCAGTCTTTCGATATCGCCATCGTCGATTATTTCATGCCTGGCGGCAATGGCGACGTATTGTGCCGCCAATTGCGCGAGCATCCCATGACCGCCGATATTACCGTGGCCATATTGACCGGAACCTATTTGGACGAAGTCATTCGCGATTCGCTCGAGGCTGGCGCGGTCGAGTGCATGTTTAAGAACGAGGCCAATGAATTGTTCTTGGCGCGCTTGGCGGCCATGAGCCGATCGGTGCGCGCGCGCAAAACCATGGAGGCCGAACATCAACGACTCGCGGGTATCTTGAGTTCGGTCGGCGATGGCGTTTACGGCGTCAATCGCGCGGGCCAAATTACTTTTGTCAACCCAGCGGCGCGCCATATTCTCGGTTTTACCGACGAAGATAATTTAATCGGACGCCAGGCGCACAAATTATTTCATTACGCTAACGAAGACAAAACTCTCAATCCGCCTGAAACCTGTCTGTTGCAGCTGGCCTACGGCGATGGCACTGAATTGCGCGCGTGGTCCACGGTGTTCTGGCACAAATCCACCATGGCGATTCCGGTTGAATGCACGGTTTATCCATTGCAAATGGAAGGCCGGCTTGAGGGTTCGGTGGTGGCATTCCGCGATATCACCGAGCGGCGCATACTCGAGCGCGAATTGCTGTGGCAAGCGAATCATGACCCGCTGACCAAATTGCATAATCGCAGCTCATTTGAAAAGCATTTGGAAGACGAGGTAGTGCGTTTAAAACGCAGCACCGAAGCCAGCGCCCTGCTTTATCTCGACCTCGATCGTTTCAAATATATTAACGACACCGCGGGCCATGCCGCGGGCGATCGTTTGCTGATCGAGATCAGCCAACAACTGCAAGCGCGCATGCGCGACGCCGATACGCTGGCGCGTTTAGGCGGCGATGAATTCGCCATTCTCATGCATAACGTGGATCGCGAGCGGATATTCACCACGGCCGAAAATTTTCGCGAGATCCTGGAGCACCACACATTTTCCTATAACGGCAGAAGCTACAAAATCAATGGCAGCATCGGCGTTGCCATCTTGGATCAGAACACGCCGTCGCTCGGTGAAGCCTTGGCCAACGCCGATATCGCTTGTCACATTGCCAAGGGCAAGGGACGCAACCAAACGCATCTCTATTGCGCGGAGAACGACGAAAAGGTGGCCGTAAGTCTCGAGCTCGGTTGGTCGTCGCGCTTGCAGGATGCTCTGCGTAACGATAATTTTGTTTTGCATTTCCAGCCGATTCTGGCGCTGTCCGACATGAGCAGTAAAGACATCGCCGAATCGACTGGCAGCGTGTGGAAACAGGCGCCGCGTTTACTGGCGCATGCGTTGCCGCATTACGAAGTGCTTGTGCGTTTGGTGAATACGCGCGGCGAGGTGGTGTATCCAGGCACTTTTTTACCGACCGCGGAACGCTTCGGTCTCATGCATCAAATCGACACCTGGGTGTTAACCCACGCCATCGAAAAATTATCCGAGCTTAACAAGCTCGGGGCAAGTATCACTTTCACCATTAATATTTCCGGGCACTCGCTGGACGACGATAATCTGCTGCCGACCTTGCGCGCCTTGCTGGAAAAACATCAGTTGGCCGCGACATCGCTGGTATTTGAAATTACCGAAGCCAGCGCCATCGCCAATATCGAAGCCGCCAAGAAGCTGATCAACGAACTGCGCGCCCTGGGTTGCCGCTTTGCGCTCGACGATTTCGGCAGTGGCTTCAGTTCGTTCTTTCATCTCAAACATCTGCCGGTCGATTTCATCAAGATCGATGGACAGTTCGTGCAGGGTATGAGCACCAATCCCGCCGATCGCGCCATCGTCGCGTCCATCAACGACGTGGCGCATTCCTTCGGCAAACGCACCATCGCCGAGTTCGTGGAAAATGCCAATGTGCTTGGGCTGTTAAAGGAATCGGGCGTGGATTTCGTGCAGGGTTACTTCATCTCGCCGCCCAGCAGCGATTTGCCCGCAACGGATTTGCGCCGCACCGATGCTATCGGCCACGCCTAGCGTGGCTCAGGGTCTAAAGCAATCGAGATCGTTGGCGAACGCAACCGGCTTGGCGTAGTGTTTTTTAATCTCTTCTAAAGTTTCCGCTTCATGTCCCAAGGTGCGCCGCATGCGATGCGACAGCACCAGCTGCTTAACCTCTGCTGCTTGAGCAATGCGGCCGATCACCGACGGTGGCATATGCAGTTGACGCTCGATTCCCTCAGCATCTTCGGCTACGGCGTTGTGGGCGATAAGCAGATCGGCTTGCGCGGCGATTTGTTGTAGATGGCCGTCCTCGCCGTTGGTGTCGCCGCTGAAAACCATGCGTTTGCCTTGGGACTCGACGCGCCACGCCAAGGCGGGAAGAGCGCCATGCGCAACAACCGCGATGGCCGTGGCGCGCACGCGCTCGTTGGAGAACACGGCATTTAATTTTTCACTGGTTTTGCGCGCGGGCATGAGTTTGCTGCGAGTTTCGACGTTATGCGGTTGCAGCTTGTAAGTATCCTTGTTTAGCGGACTCAAAAAATCACCGAGATAACGGTAGACTCCGTGCGCGCCGTCGAACAGCGCGCGCACCAAGGTAACAGTCGAAGGCATGAATTTATTTCCTCCAGGTCCATAGATAGGCAAGGCGCGCGTGCGCTCTTCGAAGAAGGAGGATTTGACCAAGGCTGGCAAATCATTGGCATGATCGACATGCAGATGGCTGAGTAGAATTACATCGAGATCGGCGACGTTCGCGCCTGCTTCATTGAAGCGCAAGGCCGCGCCACCACCCAGATCGATCAGCACGCGCGCTTTGCCGTCGATCCAAACAAGATAACTGCTCGAGGCGCGCTTGTCGGCCAACTCCGGTCCGCCAGAGCCTAGTACTTGCACCGCCAGTGGCGCATCGCCGCAAGATTGCGCCATGGCTGGCGCTAACCAAAAAAGATTCAGCAGGCAAAAAATAAATCGCGCCTTCAAGCGGAATCCATTTTTTGAATATGATCGAGACGAATATTCAGCGTCTCGCCCGCATCCGTGCGACAGATTAAAAATTCTTCGTGATTGGCGGTGCGCAAATCGAGTGGTAACACCACCTTATCGTGGTGCACGTTGCCATCCTGCCAACGCAAGCGCAATTTTTGCCGATGCAAAATCGCGACCTCGTATTCCGAATAACGGTCGCAATTGATCGGCGCATACTCCTTGGGTTTTTGCGGTTCAGTCATTTTCACGTCTGACTTCGCAGCTAATCAGTTCGCCATCGATATCCACTTCGGTATGAAAAACGATCGGCCGGCAGCATACATGGCAGTCCTCGACATATTCCTGGCTGCCTGCCGAGGTATCAATCTCGGCTTCCAGGGTTTCGCCGCAATAAGGGCACTGTATGTTTTGCAAGCTCATAATTCAGTCTATCAGCATTCTTTTTTATTCAGTCTCTGGTAAACACCCCCTTGCAGCCGCTAGCGAGAACGCGTATTCTCGCTGAGAACAAAATGAGAACATTATATTAAGTCCCATGCCCACTGACCGCGCCCGCGAAGTTTACGACTTTATCCAGGCCTATAGCGCCCGCCACGGTTACGCCCCGAAGCTGCGGGAAATCGCCAGTCACTTAGGGATTAGCTCCCGTGGCGTGGTACATCGCTATCTGCGCGCCTTGCAAGTAGAAGGACTGCTGCATATCGAGCCGGACCGCGCCCGTGGCGTGCGGCTGCGCAAGGCCAAGGCCGTCAGCGCGCCTTCCTTTTCCCTGCCGCTGCTGGGGCGCATCGCCGCGGGAAGGCCGATCGAGGCGATTCCTGGCGAAGACGAAATCAATCTTTCCGAATTCTTCGTTAACCGCCAGCGCTTTGTCCTGAAGGTGCAGGGCGATTCCATGATCGAAGCGGGTATTCTCGACAGCGACATGGTGGTCGTGGAAAAACGCGACACCGCCGATAACGGCGATATCGTCGTGGCGCTGATTGACGACAGTGAAGCGACGCTGAAGCGTTTACAAAAAAATCGCGACGGCACCGTCACGCTGCGCCCCGCCAACGCGGCTTTATCCCCGCTGCGCTTATCTGCCGCGCGCGTGCGCATTCAGGGCGTGGTGGTGGGGCAATTTCGTTCTTATCGGTGAACTCCATGACAGCGCTTACTCATTACTGGCCACGCGCCATTATTCATGTCGACATGAATGCTTTTTTTGCTTCGGTGGAGCAGCGCGATTTTCCCGAGCTGCGCGGTAAACCGGTTGGCGTCACCAACGGCGCGGTGGGCACTACGTTGATTACTTGTTCGTATGAAGCGCGCGCCGCGGGCGTTAAAACTGGCATGCGCATTTATGAGGCGCGCAAACTTTGTCCGGGTCTTATTCAGCGTCCCGCGCGGCCCAAGGTTTATGTTGGCATTGCCACGCGCATCATGCACGTGCTGCAAGAGATCAGCCCCGACGTGCAAGTGTTTAGCGTCGATGAAGCTTTTCTCGACGTGACGCATTGCCAGCGCTTGTATGGCGACCCGGAGCGCATTGCGCATATGGTGCGCCAACGCGTGCATGACATCAGCGGCGGTCTGCCTTGTTCCATTGGCGTCGCGGGAACCAAGTCCACCGCCAAGGTGGCGTCGGATTTGAAAAAACCCAATGGCTTGACGGTGATTCCGCCGTGGAAGGCGCGCGAATATTTAAACGACATACCCATGCGCAAAATTTGCGGTCTGGGCCCAAACATTGCTGAATTTCTGTCCTTGCATGGCGCGCACACTTGCGGCGATGTGGCGCGTCTGCCCATGACCGTGCTGGCGCGGCGTTTTGGCGTGACGGGAAATCTCTTTGGCTCGCTTGCCAAGGAAAGGATGTCGAGCCAGTTGTCTCTCGTGTCGCGCCGCCACAATCCATCGGCCACGGCAAGGTGCTACCGCCACATACGACCTCGGCGCGCGTTATTGAAATTTATCTGCGGCACATGTGCGAGAAGGTTGCGGCGCGCTTGCGCTGTTATGGCATGCAAGCGGGGCAGTTATATGTGGGTTTAAGTCTGGAAGCGCCAGAGGAGGATGTCGGCCAAATATTTATTTTGCCCTACGGGCCTGCGGATGGCCGCGAGCTTTTTATGCTCGCACAAAAATTGCTGCACCATCGCTGGCAGGGCGCGGCCGTGACGCATGTGCAAGTGACTGCCTGGAAGCTGCGCTCGATTTCCGGGCAGCTCGAGCTTTTCGCCGTCGACGATAGCCGCGCTGTCGATCGTTCTGGCGCCATCGATAAGATCAACACGCGTTATGGCGAATTCACCGTTACCTCCGCGACTTTGTTGGAGCGTTCCACCATGCCCAACGTTATTGCGCCCGCCTGGCGCCCAGATGGACATAGGCAACATATACCGGATTAAATTCGCGCCCATGCAACCGTTAGCGAAACCACCGTTAAAAGGCCGCGGCGCGGTATCGAACCCCGAGGGCCGTTTCGAATCGCTGGCGCGCAATACTTATGATGACGGTTGGACACAGGAAGAGGAAACCGCGCCGCTCAAAACCACGGTGAGCATCGAGCACTGCCGCAGCATTATCGCGCGCAACGATTCTCCCGATATTGGTTTTTCGCAGTCGATCAATCCATATCGCGGTTGCGAGCACGGTTGTATTTATTGTTATGCCCGTCCCAGTCACTCCTACGTTGGACTCTCCGCCGGGCTGGATTTTGAAACGCGTTTATTCGCCAAAACCAACGCCGCGGAAAATTTGCGCATTGAATTATCCAAGCCAGGTTATCAATGCAGCGCCATCGCTCTAGGCTCCAATACCGATCCGTATCAACCGGTGGAACGCGTCCATGGCATCACGCGTCAGATCATTGAAGTCTTGGTGTCATGCGAGCATCCGCTGACGATTGTCACCAAGTCGTCCTTGGTCGAGCGCGATATCGATTTGCTCGCGCCCATGGCGCAGAAGCATCTGATAAAAGTTTATGTTTCCATCACCACGCTCGACCGCAAACTCGCGCGCTCTCTCGAGCCGCGCGCATGCGCGCCGCAGCGGCGTCTGGAAACTTTGCGTAATTTGGCGGCGGCGGGCATTCCCGCGGGTGTGATGGTGGCTCCAGTTATTCCGACCTTGACCGACAGTCATCTGGAAAATATTTTAGAGTTGGCTCATGACGCGGGGGCGATATCGGCGGGTTATATTTTTTTGCGGCTACCTTACGAAGTCAAAGATCTTTTTCGTGAATGGCTGGCCACGCATGCGCCGCTCAAGGCCAAGCATGTCATGAGCTTGGTTCGCGCCAGTCGCGATGGCAAGGATTATGATTCCACTTTTGGCGTGCGCATGCGCGGACAAGGCCAGTTCGCGGAAATCATTGAGGATCGTTTCGCCAAGGCCTGCCGACGTTTGGGACTTAACCAAGCACATATTCCTCTTGATCATGAGCGTTTCCGTCCGCCCATCAATCATCCGCAGCTCGATTTATTCAAGTAACAGCGCCTGTCTTCCAGTGCCTCCACTGTCTGGTCAGTGAGTTCTTGCATGCTCAAGCGGATGGTCTACGTTACAGGAAGAGGTATTTGTTTTCAGAAACAGCGCAGGATGCGGCTGCCATTTAGGACAACATTAATTAAAGAGGGAACATGAAGAAACATTTTTTTATCACATGTGCGCTAAGCGTGTTCAGTCTCACCGTCGCGCCTTTGTTTGCCGCCGACGATTTCGGCGTGAATTTTAAAGCCGGCAGCCTGGGATTAGGCGCCGAATTATCCAAGGGCTTTAGCGATAAATTCAGCGTGAACCTTGGATTCAATTCTTATAATTACAAGACCACCCGCAGCGAAAGCGGCATCGATTACGATTCCAAATTCGAACTGCAATCGGCCTCGTTATTAGCGAATTATCATCCTTTCAACGGACTATTCCGCGTCACGGGCGGCGCCTTGTACAACAACAACGAATTAAAATTGACGGGCAAACCTTCTGCCGGTTCGACCTACAACATCAACGGCGTGAACTATACCGCGGCGCAAGTAGGTACTTTGACTGGCACAGTAACGTTTAACAAAACCGTGCCCTATGTAGGCTTGGGTTGGGGCAATCGTCCTGGCAGCAAGCTTGGGCTCTCGGCGGATATCGGCGTGCTTTATCAGGGATCACCGAAACTATCCTTGTCCGCCACGGGCAATGCCGCGGGATTAGCCACGAACCTGGAACAAGAACGCAAAAATGCCGAATCCGATCTGAATAACTTTAAATGGTATCCGGTGCTGTCGCTCGGAGTATATTTCCGCTTCTGAACAAAGTGGCTGTTTAAGCAAGGCGCGCTGGTAGGAAACCAGCGCGCCTTTTATTTTTTAAATACGTGTTTCGGTCTTGACTGATTTAGAATGGTCGTGACCGCCATGCGCAAACAACCATCCAGTTTAGCTGCCACAGAAAAAAAGATACGCGTCGGTGTCAGTAGTTGTCTGCTGGGCCAGCGTGTGCGTTACGACGGGAATCACAAGCAAGACGATTTTATCGTCGATACGCTTGGCCGGTTTTTTGAATGGGTTCCCCTATGTCCTGAGATGGCCATTGGTTTAGGCGTTCCGCGGCCACCTATCCGCCTCGTCGGTTCACCTTCAGCGCCGCGCGCCGTGGGCGTGAAAGATCCAAGCATGGACGTGACCGGCAAGCTAGCGGCTTATGGTAAACAGCAAGCACGTAAATTAAATGACATCAGCGGGTATATTTTTAAAAGCAAATCACCTAGCTGCGGCATGGAGCGCGTAAAAATTTATGGACCTGCCAATGCGCCCCGAAGCAACAGCCGCGGTATTTACGCCAACGCGTTTTTAACAGCGCAACCCTGCTTGCCCGCGGAAGAAGAAGGCAGGCTTGGCAATCCGCGTCTGCGGGAAAATTTCATCGAACGGGTATTGGCCTATTATCGCTGGCAAATCTTAGTCGCCGAAGGATTAACCGCCGCGCATTTGGTTGAATTTCATACTCGACATAAGCTGACCTTGATGGCGCATAGCGTCGAAGCTTATCGAGCCCTGGGCCAGTTGGTGGCGCAGGCCAGCCGTTCCAACTTAAAAAATGTATCTGAGAAATATCTTCCGCAATTCATGCAAGCTTTACATCACTTAGCCACGCCCGCGCGCCACACAAACGTGTTAATGCACATCATGGGCTATTTAAAGAAACATCTGGATGCGCCGAGCAAGGCCGAATTGCTCGGCTTGATTCATGCTTATCGTCGCGGCGAAATTCCCTTGGCTGCGCCCCGGACCTTGTTGATACATTATTTTCGTTTGTTTCCCGATCCCTATATCGCACGTCAGATTTATCTTTATGCCGAGCCCCAGGAAATGTTGTTGCGCGGACTCTAGGCAGTGAACACTCATAATCTCAAACGCGGCGCGCTGTTAATGATCGTTTCCGGATTGTTATTTTCTTGCATGGGAGCGCTCATCAAACATTTATCCACGCAGTTGCCTAACGAGATGGTGGTATTCTTCCGCAGCGTCATGGGTTTGTTGGCTTTGTTGCCTTGGGTTTGGCGCCGCGGTTTTGGCCAACTCAAAACGCAACGGCTGCGCGGACATCTAGCGCGTGGACTGGCGGGGCTGGCGGCGATGTATTGCTATTTTTATGCCATCGCGCACATGCCGTTAGCGGAAGCCACGTTGCTCAATTACTCCACGCCTTTGTTCGTGCCTTTTATCGCGGTATTGTGGCTGCATGAAAAAATCGCGCGCAAGTTATGGTTGGCGATCAGCATTGGATTTATCGGCATCATTTTGATCTTAAAACCTGGTCTCGATTTATTTACACCCGTCGCTTTAATCGGTGTCGCTTCGGGCATGCTGGCGGCGTTGGCCATGGTCAGCATTCGCCGCCTCACTCACAGCGAGCCCAGTCTGCGCATTGTTTTTTATTTCAGCGTGGTATGTACCGTGGGTTCGGCGATTCCGCTTTTTTGGCGTTGGCAAACACCCAATCCCAATTTATGGCTGTTGTTGCTGTTGTTAGGAGCGGTCGCGAGCCTCGCGCAATTATTGCTGACGCGCGCTTATTCCCATGCGCCCGCGGCGGAAGTGGGTCCTTTTAGTTATTCGACTGTGGTATTTGCCGCCATGCTCGGCTGGCTGTTTTGGGGCGAGGTGTTGGATAAGCTGTCGTTTATCGGCGCCATCCTGGTTTGTTTGGCGGGTATCTTGACCATTCGTTTTGCCGGACGGCGCGTGGCCCCCACTGAGGAAGCTTTGTCTGTTGCTGCAAAATAACCCATAAAATCAATGTATTTACTCGAGCTTGCAGTCCCCCAAGCTTGAACCACACTGAATAAGGACTCAAGGAAAAGCCCGCTTGTTAGCCTAAAGAAAACGGAGATTAAACATGAATAGTCTGGATCGAGCCGCTGAATTAGTGCTGCGCTGGAAAGCCAATCGGCAAAATGAACGTCAGGAAGTGTTGGCGAATCTGGAGGCGACCGTCAAGGACTGCCAAGCGGCGTTGCAAGTGTGGCAAGGTTTTCTCGACAAGCCTGGCGCGTCAGGAGATCAACGAACCATTATAAGTTGGGTTGGCGCAGTGCGCGCCAAGCAACTGTTTGATATTAATCTTGAGGCCAAAAAGAAGGTGGAGCATGTTTGCCAAATGGCCGGTCCCGAAGCTAGCCGTTTTATTATGTTCGATGAAGATGTTATTGAGCTGGCTTATCGCCAACTCAAGGCCGACGAGACTGGTTTGGATGCAGCGAAAAACGCGGTCGAACATCTGCGGGCGCGCGACAATTATCTGAGTGGGTTGATCGATCGTATCCGTAGCGCTAAACCTGCGACTGCCAACGCAAAATCCTCGGGCAAGAAAATGGTCGGTAAAAAAAGTCACACGAAGAAAAAAGCAAAAAAAGTTAGCGGCGCTAAACCCGCCAAGAAAAAAGCTCCAGCAAAAAAATAGCGCGCTGGAATTTTATTTAGACCGTCCCCATTAATCCTTCTTAGTCACAAGGAGGTTAATGTGTCTCAGCATATCGTGTGCCCTCATTGCGCCAGCGTTAATCGCGTTCCCGCGGAAAGATTTAAAGACCAACCAAAATGTGGCGCCTGCCATAAACCCTTATTCATCGCCGAACCTCTTATATTGAATGAGGCAAATTTTCAGCGCCATATCGCCAACAGTGACTTGCCCATTGTGGTGGATTTTTGGGCTCCTTGGTGCGGACCGTGCAAGATGATGGCGCCCGTGTTTACGCAAGCAGCGGCGCAGTTCGATACCCGTTTGCGTTTGGCGAAAGTTAACACCGAGGAAGTTCCCGCCTTAGCCAGTCGCTATGCGATCCGCAGTATTCCTACTTTGGTGGTATTTAAAAATGGTCAGGAGGTGGATCGCTTGTCGGGTGCTTTGCCGCCTCCGCAGTTGACTGCCTGGTTGCAGCGCCAGCTCTAAAAAAACAAAACGCCCCATGCGGGGCGTTTTGTGTATAGCAAAAACGAAAACTTACTTGGCAGGAGCGGCCGGAGTAGCAGGAGTAGCCGGAGTGGCTGCGCCTTCTTTCTTCTCTTCTTTCTTCATTGCTTTTTTCTTGGCTTTTTTCTTTTCTTTCTTCATGTCTTTCTTTTCATCCATTTTGCCATCGGCAGCAGGAGCGGCTTCCGCGCCAGCAGCGGGGGCCATGTGCTTTTGCGCGCTGGCAACGTGCACCATGCCGAACATGAGGGCGAAGGCCAAGGCAAACATCGAGATCAGTGACTTTTTCATGATTAAGACTCCATACAGTTTGTTTAAGGTAAAGTTTTTTTAACGGCTAAATATCTGATGGCTTTTATGCATACCAAGCTATCATTGCTTGTCCATAAAGCAATCGTTGTGCCATCATCATTTTTCATATAAATATTTTAAAATCATAAGGTTATATAACTCATTTAAACTACGCTATGCTTGTCTTTTGTAGCAAGCATCAAAATTTGTAGCTTACTCCTTATTTGGAGATATATGCTGCCGCGCATTTTTAAATTAGGCCGTCTGCAACGCAAGGTGTTGTTGGTCATTTCGGTCATCGTGATCGTGCCCATGCTGGTGGCGGGTTGGTTAGCCGCGGAATGGGTCTCCATTAGTTTTGAAAAACGTTTACAGCAATGGATTGTCGATGCCGCGAAGGCCAATCAAAACTGGCTGCAGGCCTATCAGAACGATGCCGTTATGTTAGGGCGGGTGCTGATGGAAGACCGTAGCTTTTTGGCCAAGGTCGAGCACAGTCCCGAAGAGGCGATGTCGGCGCAAATGCGTCGTATCTCTCAGGAGCTGGGAATTAACTTGATCCAGCTTTATACCGTCGACAAACAATTAATTTATTCGTCGATACCGATTGAAGTCGATACACAATGGGCGCGTGGCCAGACCGAAGCCGTGCTTAAAGTACTGCGCAAACAAAAAACCATGTTGGCGGCGGTGGGCATAACGCCTGTTCCGCGGCGCAACAACCCGCGTTATTACCTAGTATTGGGTAGTCTTTTGGGACAAGATTTTACCGACGAATTGGCGCAATTGACCGGCCTTAAGGCGCGCTTGTATTACCGCGAGGGTAAAAATTATTACGATCTTTTTTCCACGCCAGGTGAAAGGATAGTGTTAAAAAATCTTCCCGCCTCGGCATTCGAACGTTTGGAGAAAAGCAAAAAATCGTATTACAGCCTGGAAGCGGAAGATGGAAAATATCGCGGGCTTTATATGCCGATCGTCGATCCCACGGGTCGCGTTGAGGCGATTATGTTCAGCGGCTTGGAACGCCGCGGCGTTCAAGAAGTGTTGACCAACCAGGTCGCTTTATTTTTATTTATTTCATTGCTTGGAATTATTATCGGTATCCTGACCGGTTTGCTGCTATCGCGGCTTATTGTGCGGCCTTTACGATATTTGCGCGATGGCGTCATGCAACTGGCGGGACAAAATTTCAACGCCAATGTTCCCATCAACTCAAATGATGAATTGGGCGATCTTGCCAAGGCATTCAACGCCATGGCCGCGCGTTTGCACGAGGCGCGCGATGAGCAAGCGCAGCGCTTTCAGAAAGATAAACTCGTCGCCATGGGTGAGTTGTCCGCGGCGCTGGCGCATGAAATCCGCAATCCCATCGGCATCATTAATACCTCGGCGGCGCTGCTGGATAAACCCGATTACCAGCCTGAGAAAAAAGCCGAACTCACGCGCATGATTCGCGAGGAAAGCCTGCGCGTCGCGAGTTTGGTGCAAGATTTTTTGCAGTTATCGCGCCATCGTCAGCCGAAGTTCGCGTTTGTCGATCCAGTGCAGCCGATGGAGCGCGCATTGGATCTCGCTATTGCTGGCCCGAATCAGGTCAGCGTGCGTAAACAGTTCATGCATGGCGATGTCAAAATCAAAGCCGACCCCGGTTTATTGCAGCAAGCCTGGAGCAATATCTTTACCAATGCACTTCAGGCCATGCACGGAAAGGATGCCGAGCTGCAGCTGCAGTCTTGGCTGGAAGACGAGCAGGTCTTGGTTTCGGTTGAAGACAAGGGCCCGGGCCTGCCCGCGGAAATCATGCCGCGTTTATTTGAGCCATTTTTCACCACCAAAGAACAAGGCACTGGCCTCGGGCTTACCATCGCTTACACGCTGGCCGAAGCCAACGGCGGGCGTTTGGAAGCAGCGGTACCCGAAGGTGAAGGCGCGCGGTTTTTAATGCGTTTTCCTGTCGCGCGTGAGGGGCAAGCATGAAACGCACCGTGTTGGTAGTGGATGACGAACAAAACATGCAAGCGGTGTTGCGCATGATCCTCGAAGGCGCGGGACATCAAGTGATCGTCGCCGACAGCGGCGAGGCGGCGTTGGCGCACGTGCAAAATCCCAATCTCGATGTGGTGTTGAGCGATCTCAAAATGCCTGGCATGGGCGGCGAGGCTTTCGTGATTCGCTGCCGCAAGGAACGGCCGGACGTGCCAGTGATCATCATCACCGCGCATGGCACCATCCGTTCCGCGGTGCAAAGCATTCACGACGGCGCCGCGGACTATTTAAGCAAACCTTTCGAACCGGAACAGGTCGAGATCGCGGTGCATAACGCCATCAAGCTGCGCGACATTCTGCGCGAGAACGCCCAGCTCAAAGCGGCGGTCAACGAGTCGCGCGGTTCCAAGCGCATGGCTGGCGAAAGCAGCGCCGCGCAACAATTGCTCGACGAGATTCGGCGCGTGGCGCCATACAAGACCAGCGTATTGATCACGGGCGAATCTGGCACAGGCAAGGAACTGGTGGCGCGAACGGTGCATGAATTGTCGCCACGCCATGACCATCCGTGGGTGGCAATTAATTGTTCCGCGATTCCGCGCGACTTGATGGAATCGGAATTATTCGGTTACATCAAGGGCGCGTTCACGGGCGCCACGCAAAATCGTTTGGGGCGGCTCGAGCAAGCGCATGGTGGCAGCTTGTTTCTCGATGAGATTGGCGATCTGGATTTGTCCTTGCAAGCCAAGTTATTGCGCGTGCTGCAAGAGCGCGAATTTTCTCCCGTTGGTTCCGATCAAGTGCGCACCGTGGATGTGCGTTTTATCGCCGCGACCAATCGCGATCCCAAACAACTAGTGCGCGAAGGCCGATTTCGCGAAGACTTGCTTTACCGTTTGGACGTTTACAGCATTGTGGTGCCGCCTCTGCGCGAACGACGCAAAGATATTCCTTTGTTAGCGCGGATTTTTTTACAGGAACTGGCGACCGAAACCGACAAGAAGGTGACCAGCTTCACTCCCGCCGCTTTGGCGGTGTTGGAGCGTTACGCATGGCCGGGCAACATCCGCGAATTGCGCAACACAGTGGAACGTTCGCTGTTATCCTGCCGCAGTCAAACGATCGACGTGGAAGACTTGCCGCAAGCGATAACGGCGAACGTCGGCCTGGCCGCAACCAGCGAAAACATCTCTCTCGACAAGCTCAATGAAAAAAATCTGGATCATTGGCTAGAAGAAATGGAACGCCGCGCCATTCTCGATGCCTTGGCGCAGTGCAAAGGTGTGCAAGCACACGCCGCCAAGCGACTTGGTGTTTCCGAACGCAGCCTGTGGCATCGCATCAAGAAACTTAATATTCAAATTAATCGCGTAGTAAATTAATTAAGTGTCAGTTGGGGTGAGCGTAACGAACCTCAACATATCAGCGCCGCTGTTGGGTTTCGGCGCAAGCGCCTCAACCCAACCTACAGGTATTAGTTAAGAGTGCGTACGCCCTGATCGCCAGCCAATAGCAACACATCGGCTGGCCGGATGGCGAACAAACCATTCGTCACCACGCCCGCGATATGATCGAGTTTTTCTTCCAGCTCCACTGGATTCATGATGTCCATGTTGTGCACATCCAGAATGATATTGCCGTTATCGGTTTTAAAATTAGCGCGCAACACCGGTTGTCCGCCTAGCTGCACGATGCGCCTAGCCACCAAGCTCTGCGCCATGGGAATGACTTCAATCGGTAGCGGAAATTTTCCGAGCACCGATACCAGTTTGGAGTCATCAGCGACGCAGACAAATTTGGCGCTGGCCGCGGCCACGATCTTTTCGCGCGTCAGCGCGCCGCCGCCGCCTTTAATCAGATGCAGATGTTTGGTCGCTTCATCGGCGCCGTCGACATACAGCGGCAGGTCGCCAGTGGCGTTTAAGTCCAAAACCGGAATGCCGTTTTGTTTAAGGCGCTCGGCCGTGGCGTTGGAACTGGCCACCGCGCCATCCAGCTTGCCTTTGATTTTGGCGAGCGCGTCAATGAAATGATTGGCGGTCGAGCCCGTGCCGACACCGATCACCCAGCCGGATTCTACGTATTCAAGCGCCGCCAGGGCCACGGCTTTTTTCTTGTCATCAGCAGTCATGCGTTTTCATCTCGCCTAAGGGGGCGTCAGAATACCTATTATCATCGCGATATTGAAGCGCTTGGCCGAGCAATCGCGGTTTGCCGCAAGCGGCTAAAAATTTGATACAGCAGCGCTGCAAAATAAAACACACCCAATCGATATCTGGTAAATTAGCTCCATGTCCAAGAAATATATAAACAAAATACTCAACACCCGGGTTTACGAAGTAGCGCGCGAAACCCCGCTTGACTACGCCGCGATCCTGTCGCGCCGCAGCGCCAACCGCGTCTGGCTTAAGCGCGAAGACGAGCAACCGGTGTTCTCGTTTAAGTGCCGCGGCGCGTATAACAAGATGGCGAGCTTATCCAGCGCCGAATTGAAAAAAGGCGTGATCACCGCTTCCGCTGGCAATCACGCCCAAGGCGTGGCGCTCGCCGCTGCCCGGCTCGGCACCCAAGCGGTGATCGTAATGCCGCGCACCACCCCGCAAATTAAGGTCGATGCGGTGCGCAACCTCAGTGGCAAGGTGGTGTTGCACGGCGATAATTACGACGCGGCCTATGCACATGCCCTCGAGATCGCTAGCCAGCGCAAGCTCTGTTTCGTTCATCCTTACGATGACGTGGATGTGATTGCAGGCCAAGGCACGATCGCCATGGAAATCCTAAAGCAACATTCGGACGCGCTCGATGCCGTGTTCGTTCCAGTAGGCGGCGGCGGTCTCATCGCTGGTATCGCGGTGTACATGAAACAACTGCGTCCCGACGTGAAAATTATTGGCGTCGAACCGGAAGACGCCGACGCCATGGCGCGTTCGCTCAAAGCCGGCAAGCGCGTGCTGCTCGACCATGTCGGCATTTTCGCCGACGGCGTCGCCGTGCGTCAGGTGGGCAAGGAAACTTTCAAGCTGTCCCAGCAATTCGTGGATGAGATGGTGATTGTTTCCAACGATGAAATTTGCGCCGCGATCAAGGATATCTTCGAAGACCGCCGCTCGATCTTGGAACCCGCTGGGGCGTTGGCGTACGCGGGCCTAAAACGTTATGCGGAACAAAACAAGTTAAAAAATAAAAACTTCATTGCCATCGCTTCGGGCGCCAATGTCAACTTCGATCGTTTACGGCACGTGGCCGAACGCGCCGAAATCGGCGAACGCCGCGAAGCGATTCTCGCGGTCACGATTCCAGAGAAGCCTGGCAGCTTCCGTAAATTCTGCGCCGTGATCGGCGATCACAACATCACCGAGTTCAACTATCGTCTCGCCGATCCCAAGGCGGCGCATATTTTTGTCGGCGTGCAAATCCCGCCGAACACCGCTAAAGCCAAGAAACTCATCGTCGCGCTACGTGCCGCGGGCTATGCCACGCTCGACATGACTGATAACGAAATGGCCAAGCTGCACATCCGCCACCTCGTCGGCGGCCGCGCGCCCAACGCGGTGCATGAAATCCTCTACCGTTTTGAGTTCCCGGAACGTCCAGGCGCGCTATTGAATTTTCTAAATAAGATGGGCGACGGTTGGAATATCAGTCTGTTCCACTACCGTAATCACGGCGCCGACTTCGGTCGTGTGTTGGTCGGCATGCAGGTGCCGCCGAAAGACAAAAAGGCGTTTCAGAAATTTTTGGATAATTTGGGGTATGAATATGCCGAGGAGACGGGGAATCCGGCGTATAAGTTGTTTCTGAGCTAATTCGTAGCCCCGTCATCTTAAATGCAGTTTTCATAATCCCGTCGTCCCCAACCGAGCACCACAGCTTCAGCCGGAGCAGTGCGCGAGCCCCTGATCGAGCCCGAATCGCGTTGTTTGCGATCGGCGAGTTGGTGAGCGCCCGGCTGAAGCGAGGAGCGCAGGGAACCGCGCGTATTTTGCGCGGTTGGGGACTCGGGTGTGCTTTCTCTTGGTTACTTCTCTTTGCACAAGCAAAGAGAAGTAACTCAGGGTGCGGGGGCGAAGCTACCCGCTAGTTTTTGACTGCGGGCGAAGCCCGCTCGAGATCTTCGTTGACGCTCAGCACATCCTGCGGATCATTATTAATTACGGATCCGCTTTGACGGAAATAATGATGGATCGTTGGGTTTCGCTGCGCTCAACCCAACCTACATTTTATTATTTAATCAATTCCACCTTTTGGATCACGACGTCTTTCACGGGTACATCCTGAAACATCCCCGCATTTCGTGTCGGCACTTTTTCGATCTTTTTAACGACATCCATGCCTTTGGTGACCCTGCCGAACACGCAATAGCCCCAACCTGATGTCGATTTGTCGCGATGATCCAGGCCCGAATTATCCACCGTGTTGATAAAAAATTGCGCGGAAGCGGAATGCGGATCCGGCTTGCGCGCCATGGCGACGGTGCCAGCGAGATTTTTTAGGCCATTGCTGGCTTCATTTTGAATGGGAGGATTGGTGGGTTTTTCTTTCATGCCTGGCGCGAAGCCGCCGCCTTGAATCATGAAACCGGGAATCACGCGATGGAAGATGGCGCCGTTGTAGAAACCGGCGTCGGTATATTTTATAAAGTTCTGCACCGTGATGGGAGCTTGTTTTGCATTTAACTCAAGCTCGATAACTCCCAGATTTATTGTTAGACGAACGCGCGGGTTATCGGCAGTTTCCGTGGCTGGGGTGGGCAGGCTGATAATGGCGCACAGAAAGCTCGCTAAGACTAAAGATAGTTTTTTCATTTTTTTATTACTCCTCGCTAAGTTTCAAAATGATATCCCATTCTTTCGCCGTCACGGGCATTACCGACAGGCGGCTGCCTGGTTGCACCAGCCGCATATTTTTAAGCGTCGCTTGGGCTTTAATTTGCGTGAGCGTAACGGGCTGTTTGAGTTCGCGCTTAAAACGTACGTCCACCATGTACCAGCGTGGTTCTTGTGGCGTGCTTTTGGGATCGTAGTGGGAATTTTTGCGGTCCCAAGAGGTGTGATCGGGATAAGCTTCGTGCGCAATTTCGATGATGCCGTAGATGCCTGGGACTTCGCAGCTCGAGTGATAGAAAAACGCCAAGTCGCCTTTTTTCATGGCGCGCATGAAATTGCGCGCTTGGTAATTACGCACGCCGTCCCAGTGCTCGATTTGCTTAGGACGTTTTTTCAGATCGGAGATGCTGAACGCTTCCGGTTCGGATTTCATTAACCAATAATTCATATGGCTAATTGCGCGGTTCAAACGGGAGAAAAATTTTTCGGAAAATGCTAGGCAACCCGAACGTTGCTCTCGGCCATGTTTTCGGATACGCGCACCCGTGTGATCGAATGGCATAAACCGGTTTGCTCGTTAATGTCGAGCAGCACGCCGCAGATGGTGCCGATGCCTTCGGCCACTTCGAAGCGCTCAGGCAGTTTTTGCACGAAGCGTTTTAAAGATTTTTCCGTGTCCATGCCGATGACGGAATCGTAACAGCCGGTCATGCCGACGTCGGTGATATAGCCGCTGCCCTTGGGAAGCACGCGCTCATCGGCGGTGGGCACGTGCGTGTGCGTGCCGACGACGGCGCTGATGCGCCCGTCGAGGTGCCAGCCCATGGCCATTTTTTCGCTGGTAACTTCGGCGTGCAAATCCACGAGCACGATTTTGACGTCGTCGGGTTTGGCTGCCAGGGTTTTATCGGCCAGGGAAAATGGGCAGGCCAGATGCGGATGCATGAAAACGTTGCCCATGAGATTCAGAATGCCAACTTTGTGCCCCGCGCTTGTGGTAGTGACGAACCAACCCGTGCCGGGCGTGCCATCGGGGTAATTGTGCGGGCGCAGCAAGCGTGGTTCGGTGGCGATGTATTCGAGCGCTTCTTTTTTGTCCCAAGCGTGATTACCGTTGGTTAATACGTCGACGCCCGCGTCCAGCAATTGCATCGCGGTTTTTTTGGTAATGCCCGCGCCGTCGGCGATATTTTCGGCGTTGGCCACCACTAGGTCGAGTTTCATGCGGCTGCGCAAATTGGGGAGCTGCTGGGAAATCACGCGACGTCCGGGTTGACCCACGACATCACCGATGAAAAGCAAATTCATGTTAATACCTTCCTGCGTTCGACGATTGACGCTTAACTTTAAAGATAGACGTTTTGTTCGGTAATGACGCCTTGCAGCGGAATATCCCAGGGCTCGGGCTGCAAGCCGTTGACGCGTTGGAAATCATACGCTAATCCCAGCACTTGTGGTTTAAGCCAATGGCGGCGGTGGCGCAGGAATTCCAGACTGCGATCGTAGAAGCCACCGCCCATTCCCAGACGATTGCCGTTGGCGTCGAATCCGACCAAGGGCATGAGAATCAGATCGAGATTCTGCGCGCGCACCAATTCCTCGGATTTTACCGCGGGTTCGGCGATGCCGAAGCGATTAAAGCGCAGCTCCATGCCCGGCTCGGCTTTGGCGAACCACAGACGGTCGTGCGACAAGCGCGACAGCACGGGCAAGTAACAAGTTTTGCGCATGCTCCAAATATGCGCGATGACGAATTCGGTGTCGATCTCGCCGTCGTTCGGCAAATAACACGCGATGTGGCGACTGCTGAGAAATAAACGGTTGGCGCGCACGTTAGCCGCGAGCTGGTGCGCGGCGCGACGCTGTTCATCGGCGGGCAGGGAGTGGCGGCGTTGGCGCAGATTTCGACGCAGTTCGGATTTTTCTGTGGGCACCGGAAAATCGCTAAAGAAAATAAAAGACGCCCTCCGCAGATGCCGTGTTGCTCCGTAGCCTTGAACCGTTAGGTTCAAGTGGGCGCCTCAGAGATGCATCAGGCTTTCCGCAACAAGGCGGACATGCACAACAGCATCTACAATCCGGCTCCCGTTACGAGTACTTATAGGTTCAGAGGATAACTGGAGCAATCACGCACACCGCAGGGGGCGCGATTCAAATGATATACCTATTGGCGAGTTTGTAAATCCGAACGCAACACGGCGTCGATTTTATTTTGCAGGAACTTTATTTTTTGCGCGGTATCGATGGGCATGCCGCCACGTCCGCGCAGTTCGAGGAGATCGTGCGCGATATTGAGCGCGGCCATGATGGCGGTGCGCTCGGTGCCCATGACCTTGCCCGTGGTTTGAATCTCGCGCATTTTTTTGTCGAGATAAGCGGCGGAGGCCGAAAGCGCGGCGCGCTCTTCTTCCGGACAAGCGACCATGAATTCCTTGCCGAGAATATTGACCGTGACGCCGTCGCGCGATTCTTTCATTGGCTGCGCTCCAGGGCTTTCAAGCGATCGATCATGGTTTCGATGCGGGCGCGGGCCAGACGGGTTTTTTCCATCAAGCGCGCATGCTGTTCGCTCAAATCGTTTTGCTCGGACTTAAGCGACAGGTTTTCGCTTTTGAGACGCCGACACGATTCGATAAGTTCATCGATGCGGCTCTCCAGGATTTTGAGATCCTGACTTTCGGTACGCGAATCGTCGCTCGCCATCAATGTCGCCCTACTTCGTTCGTCTGGAGATAATATGCGCACACTATAGGACCGCCGCCGCCGCCGGTCAACGCTTTCGAACGCCGCCTAGACGGTGTTAGACTTTTATTCCCCCATACGCGCAACTCCAATTATTTTTTCACCGTGGAAACGACGCCTATTTTGCCAAGCTATGACGAAGCTTCCCAGTTGCTGGAAGAAGCAGGGATTTTGACTGGCGCCGCCGAGGCGCATGGCATTATCACGGGCGTGCTGAGCGCGCCCCATGGCGCGCGCGTGGCTTGGCAACCGCTTATTCTGGGGCGCGAAGCGGAACAAGCCCAAGCCGTGCCCGCGGCTTTGAAACAATTATTAAAAACCCTGCATCAATCGGCCTACGCTCATTTAAATGGCGTGGAATGCGACTTCGTCTTGTTGCTGCCTGGCGAGGAACACAGTTTGCAAGAACAGATCGAAGCGCTGACCGATTGGTGCCGCGGCTATTTATTAGGACTGTATGCGGGCGGTGTGCAGGACGGACAAGCCTTGCCCGCGGACGCGGGTGAAATCGTGCGCGATATCACGCGCATTTCCGAAGCGGAAATGGATGCCTCGCTGGCCGACGAAGAAGAAGCCAAGGCCTTGGTGGAAATCGTCGAGTATTTACGCGTGGGCGTGCAACTGGTGTTCGAGGAGCTGCAGCTGCCCGCGGCCAAACACTAACCGCGGTTGTAAAAAGTCTGATTTATTAATTGTTAATCACAGAGATCACGGAGAATTAAAAATCAAATTGAAATAATCTCTGTGCTCTCTGTGGTGAAAATTCATATCTCATGTTTTTAGTTTTTATTTTCTAGGCGCAATTCGATTTGTTTTAATGTGTCGCGAAAGTTTTCCATCTGCGGCCCGCCGAGTTGCACCGCTTTTTGCGCCGCCTGGCGCGCCTCGTTCCAGCGTCCTTGATCCGCCAGCGTTTGCGCCAGATTGTTGAAAGCCGCGCCCGCGTCGGGATGATCCAATGAGGCTTGGCGAAAGGCTTTTTCCGCGCCGCGCAAATCGCCGAGCGCATAACGGCTGTTGCCCAAGCCTATTTTGGCCCCGAGGCTTTTCGGCCAACGTTTAAGCGCGCTGCTATAAGCCTCGGAGGTTTCGCTCCAGCGCGCTAAGCGCTCCAGCGCCGCGACCGATTGCACATAAGGGATTTCCTCCGCGGTAAACGGCAGGCGATCCGGAGCGGTGACGACCATGGCCCAGTAATTCCCGCGCCGCCAAGTGCGCTCGAAAACATCGATCGGCACCAAGTGGCGTTGTTCGCGCCCCGAGCGCAGCACCAGTTGATTATGCGGCAAGTCAAAACCGACGACCACGGCGTAATGCCACATCGGGTACCACCAAAAACTTAAATTTTGCAGAATTAACACTGGATTGCCCGAGGACACTTCGGCAAAAATGGATTCCAATTGCGGCCGCAGCACATAAGGCACGCGCCCCTGACGGCGCGCGGCGCCAATCAGCTCAAGCTGTAGGCTGCCCTTGCGCTTAGGTAAATAAACTTCCGAACTTAACTCTTCCGCAGTAATGGAAACGCCGCTGACGTTCAATACCGCGGCCAGCGCCGCGGGCCCGCATTGATAAGCTTCTTGCGGAAAAAAAGGCACTGAGGTGAGCTCTACCGGATCGGGAAACGCTGTCGCGGTATCGCGTATGCGTTTGGCTTGCAGCGTGCTGCAACCGGAAATAAACAGAAACGTAAGAATAAAAAAAATCCCGACGCGCCAGACACGACCGTCGGATGGCAGGTTTTGATAATGGCTCGTTAGATTGTTTGTCCGCACAAGATTAATCAAACACATCAGCCGCCCGAGTCACTCGGGCGGCTGATGTGCAGTTTGATTTTGGGCAACTATATTTATTGACGCTTGGGATGTTTAACAAAGGGAAACACGTTAGTAAGTCCGAGAATGTCGGTGATCAGTAACACAATAAAGATGAACACCAACACGCCCAGCAGGCTATCGCCACCGGCTGGCAGTTGGTCGATTGTGCTCGATAGTCCTTGTACCTCTTGATCGGTCAAGCTATCTACTCTCGCTTGTACCTGCGCGGGATCGACGCCGCGCGCCACGAGTTCGTTTTTAACATCGGCGCGATTCAACACTTGCTGCAAGCGCTCGCGTTGTTGTTGCGCTTGGCTGGCGCTGATGACGGTTTCGGTTCCTATCAAGCCGGCTTGCGCCGCGGGAAGGTGCAGGGACAGGGCGAGCAGGCCGAGCATGACTAAATGACTAACGGGTTTGGTAAGGCGACGAAATATTTTCATTTTTGATTCTCCTTCATTCATAAGGTTCTGCCGAATGCGGGGTGCGTCATCGGGCGCGGGGATTATAACAACAAGCGGCTTTAATAAAGCATTTCCAGGACAAAAGGGAATTTTCGCGCGATACACGCATGGATTCTGTGCGATGGCGAACTCGCGGCAGGAAGCATAAGAATGACCCGCGTCAGCGCCCGGTAAAAAGGGTTAATTTGTATATTTGCGCCCAAATCGACGGGCTTTTGGCATAATGCCGCCATGGACCAAAAAATTTTCCAAAAGCGCCGCGCCACGCTCATGAGCCACATGAATGGTGGCGTCGCTATTTTACCGACCGCGCCCGTGCGCGTGCGTAATCGCGACGTGCATTACCCGTTTCGACCCGATAGCGATTTTTATTACCTCGCGCATTTCCCCGAACCCGAAGCGGTGGCGGTGTTGGTGCCCGGACGCGAGCACGGCGAATATATTTTGTTCTGCCGCGAGCGCAATTCGGAGAAAGAAATTTGGGAAGGTCGGCGCGCGGGACTGGAAGGCGCGCGCGAAATATACGGCGCCGACGACGCTTTTCCGATCGACGATATCGATGACATTCTCCCCGGTTTGTTGGAGAACCGTGAAAAAGTTTTTTACAGCATGGGGCGCTACACCGATTTCGATCAGCGTCTGATCAACTGGGTCAACGAAGTGCGCAACAAGGCGCGCAACGGCGTGCACGCGCCAGGTGAGTTCGTCGATCTCAATCATATCTTGCATGAGATGCGATTGTTCAAGAGCCCGGAAGAAATTCGCCTGATGAAACGCGCCGCCAAAATTTCCGCGCAAGCGCATCGGCGCGCCATGCAAAGCTGCCGGCCGGGCATGATGGAATATGAAATCGAAGCCGAGCTGCTGTACGAATTTAAAAAAGGCGGCAGCGCGTTTCCAGCCTATCCGCCGATTGTCGGCGGTGGCGCTAACAGCTGTATTCTGCATTACACGGAAAATAACGCGGAGCTGAAATTGGGCGATCTGCTGCTGATCGACGCCGCTGCCGAAATCGACGGCTACGCCGCCGACATCACCCGCACTTTTCCCGTGAATGGCCGCTTCAACGGCGAGCAACGCGCGGTTTACGAGCTGGTGCTGGCCGCCCAAGCCGCGGCGATTGAGCAAGTGAAGCCGGGTAAGCACTGGAACGATCCGCACGAGACCGCGGTGCGCGTTTTGACGCAAGGATTAAGAGACATGGGTTTACTCAATGGCAGCGTCGATGGTCACATTGAAAACGGCGATTACAAACGTTTTTACATGCATCGTACTGGACATTGGTTGGGCATGGACGTGCACGATGTCGGCGATTATAAGTTGGACGATACCTGGCGCCTGCTGGAATCCGGCATGGTGCTTACCGTCGAACCCGGTTTGTACTTTGCCGCGGGCAAGGATATTCCGCCAAACTTCTGGAACATCGGTGTGCGCATCGAAGACGATGTCTTGGTGACACGCGAAGGCCCCGAAGTGTTGTCGCGCGATGCGCCCAAGAATGTCGCTGACATCGAAGCGCTCATGAAGCATTAGCCGCGTAGGCGCGTTGATCCCAACAATTATGAAACCAGATTACGACATTCTCATCATTGGCGGCGGTTTGGTTGGAGCCAGTCTCGCTTGCGCCTTACGCACCAGTGGTTTACGCATCGGCGTGATAGAGGCGGTGCCGCTGACAGCCACTTCCCAGCCGAGCTATGACGATCGAACTTTAACCTTGGCTTACGGCTCCCAGCGCATTTTTGAAAGCCTGGGTTTGTGGGCGGACATGGCCGCGGAGGCGAATCCCATCGAACGCATTCATGTGTCCGACCGCGGCCGTTTCGGCTTCACGCGTTTATCCGCGGTGGATGCAGGCCTTCCCGCCTTGGGTTATGTGATTCCTAACCGCGTGCTGGGCGCGGTATTAGTTAAGACGCTAGAGGCGTCGCCAAATATCGAATGGATGTGCCCCGCGGTGATGCAGGCGCTTGAATTCATGCCAGGCCATGCCGCGATAAAAATAAATCATCAGACAACAGAAAAGACGCTGACAGCGCGCTTGGTGATCGCCGCCGACGGCGCGCATTCGGCCGTGCGTCAAGCCGTGGGCATCGATGCCTTGCGAACTGAATATCAACAGAGCGCCATCGTTACCAGCGTCAGTGTCAGCGCCCCGCATCGCAATATTGCCTACGAGCGTTTCACCGAGACAGGTCCGTTGGCTTTGCTGCCTCTGTCCACGGGCCGTTGCGGGGTGGTATGGAGCGCGTCGCATAAGGAGGTGGAAACTATCTTGGCTTGGAGCGATGACGAATTTTTGCGTCATTTGCAGGATCGTTTTGGCGATCGACTCGGAACGTTCGCGCAATTGGCTAAGCGCAGCGCTTACCCTTTAGCGTTGACGCGCGTGCCGCAACAGGTGCGTCAGCGTCTCGCGCTCATCGGCAACGCCGCGCATACGGTGCATCCGGTCGCGGGACAAGGATTTAATCTCGGGCTGCGCGACGTCGCGGCACTGGCGGAAATTATCAGCGATGCCGCGCGCGTGGGCCAAGATATCGGTGATCTAAGCGTATTGCGCCGCTACCAGAGTTGGCGTCAACGCGACAATCGCGTGACGTCGGCTTTTACCAACGGACTCATTCGAATCTTCTCCAATGATTTTGCGCCGCTGGCTTGGGCGCGCAACGCTGGGCTTGTCGCTGTCGATCTGTTGCCACCGCTTAAGCGTAAACTAATTCGCGTCACCAGCGGCTTGGCGGGAAGGCTGCCGCGTTTGGCGCGCGGCTTGCCGTTGTAAATTCATGGAATCCAACTACGACATCGTGATTGTTGGCGGCGGCATGGTGGGCAGCGCGCTGGCCTGCGCGTTGGGAAATTCGCCGCTTAAAGTCGCCGTGCTAGAGCAAACCTTGCCGCCCGCCCCGCCCCAGGAATATGACCTGCGTGTCAGCGCCATCACCCTGGCTTCGCAGACGTTATTTGAAAATATCGGCGCCTGGGAAGGCATGCTACGGCGACGCGTTGCGGCGGTGCGGGAAATGCAAGTGTGGGATGAAGGCGGGACGGGTTCGATTCACTTCAATGCCGCTGAGATCGGCGAAGCGTGTTTAGCGTGGATCGTTGAAAACAGCGTGATGCAAGCGGCGCTTACCGAGCGGCTGCAGCGATACACCAACGTCCATTATCTTTGTCCGCTTGAAATTCAAGCCGTGAATATAAATGAAAAAGAACCCCATGTGAGATTAAAGGATGGGCGCACGTTGCACGCGCGCCTCGTGGTGGGCGCGGATGGCGCGGATTCCGTCGTGCGGCAAGCGGCTGGCATACAAACTCAATCGCTCAATCTAAATCAGAGAGGAATCGTCGCCACGATTACCACCGAAAAGCCGCACGAGCATATCGCACGCCAGCGCTTTCTCGCCATCGGTCCCCTGGCGTTGTTGCCACTGACCGATGCACATGCTTGTTCCATCGTGTGGTCCGTGGATAGTTTGTACGCCGATCAATTATTGGCTCTGGATAACGCGGCTTTTTTGACGGCGTTGCAAAAGGCTTTTGGAAAATCGCTGGGAGCGATTCAAGTCGTCGGACCGCGCGCCGCGTTTCCGTTAAGCTTGATGCATGCCAAGGCTTACAGCGGTGCGCGCGTGGCCTTGGTTGGCGATGCCGCACACACCGTGCATCCGCTCGCTGGCCAAGGCGTGAACCTCGGTTTTCTCGATGCCGCGACGCTGGCTGAAGTTTTGCTCGATGCCGTGGCAAGACAAAAAGACATCGGTGCGCACGCGGTACTGCGCCGCTATGAACGTTGGCGCAGGGCAGACAATCTTTCCATGGTCGCGATCACGGGCGGATTCCGTTACCTTTTCGGCAGCGATCTTCCAGGCTTGAGCCAGTTGCGCAATGTCGGTTTGAACCTGACCGATGCCGCCACGCCGATAAAGAATTTTATTATGCGCCGAGCCAGCGGTTTAAGCGGAGATTTGCCGAAATTAACGCGTAGGGTGGAAAATACTTTGTCATGAAAGATTTCAAGCACCTTGCCTCCGATAATAGAACCTCGTCTGATGATCCAATGCCCCAAAAGGAAAACCTGGGTTATCGCGCGCGGCCCGCGTGGCGTAATCAGTGGCAGAAAATTATCTTGGTCTTGTTGCTGGCGGCGGTTTTTGGCTGGGCGTTTATTCGTGGGGAGATCTATTTTTCAGTTCCCAATCTACGCGTGGTTTTAGTGGTTACCGCCGCCATCTGGGTGTATCTCGCATTAACGATTCTTTATCGCCGTCATGTATGGCGTTATAGCCTGAACGTGGATAATGTTGAAAGCCGTCAAGGTTTGATCGCGCGCAAGATACATTCGATTCGGTTGCGTGACTTACGCAATATCAACGTCAATCAAAGCTTCATGCAACGCATCTTGGGAGTGGGTGATGTCGAGTTCAGCAGTTCGGCGGGGAGTGAGGTCGAGGTAGTGTTCTTCGGCGTCAGCCGTCCCATGCAGGTAAAAAACCTCACTCAGCGTTTGCAAGGACGCTGAGACGAGACGGCTCAAAACGCAAACGCCGAGGCAGGCCTCGGCGTTTGCGCTGGTTCAGCAATACAGTTTTTAGTGCGCGTAACCCCAGGTGTCCTTCAAGTAAACATCCAGCCCAGCGTATTCCGCTTTGGTGGCGAAGGCCACGCCCTTGTCGCTGCCATACGTCGACATGAGACGCGCCATCGCCGTCGAGCCATCCGGAGACACTAAGGCCGCGGCGATTTTCGCTTGATCGCCAGCGGGCACGCGTGGGCCCGCGGAGAAGGCTTGGTTGGGCAGCGTTTTGGTTTTGTACAGCACGCGCACGACGTTTTCACTGTTGTTGAATTTCTTTAATACCGCCACAGGCAAAATACCCGCGGTGCATTTTTTCTCGAACGCTACGCCTTCATAAATTTTATTCCAGCCCATGCTGTTCATAATGAGCGGTTGACGCATGGGATTATCAAACTGGCTTAGCACCGCCAGCGTTCCCAGGTTCGGTGGATTCATTCCGCATACTTTTTGTCCCGCAAGTTGTTTAAGATCGCTGGTGCGCGCGTCGTCTTTGCGCACCACCACCGCGAAGGCGTGTTCATCGGCCAATTTCACCAAGGTGCTGTGTTGCAAATTAGAAATGCGCCAGCTGTTAAAATGCGGGCCATCGAACACCAGATCGTAACTTCCGCGTTGCATCTCTAACTGGTAAGTGAGCCAATCGTTAGGATGTTTGTAAACGATGGTTTTACCGGTCACGCGCGACAGGTATTCCGCGATCGGCTGATAAGTGCGAATGCCTTCTTCTTCGGTTTCACGCGGCGGCGCGCTAAACACCAAAACATTTTCGTTGCCGGCCGACGCGCCGCGAGCGACACCTTCAAGCGAAGTTTTGCCGCTAGCAGCGGTCGCGGGAGCAAAAGAGGTTTTGCGGGCAGTAGCTGCGCTTACCGCATTATCGGTGGAATTGGCGTTGCTGACAGCCGATACCATTCCCAGTGCGCCAAGCAGCGCCAGGGTTAGCGCGCGCGTCGTTAATTTTTGAAACATGAGCACAAAACCTCCTTGTTAAACGTTTAGTCTTCCTAACGGATTTGGTTACAGCGTAAAACGCGGCTTAGTAGTAGCCCCATTCATTCCGCAGATACTCGGCCAATCCTTGGTACTCTTGATTGTTAGCCAAGGCAAAACTTTCGCCCACTTTATAAGCGGCGCGCAGTTTGGCGGTGACGGCAGCGGCATCCGGCGAAGTCAGCGCTTGCGCGATCTTCATCTGATCTTCGGCGGAAATGCGCGGGCCGGCGGAGAAGGCTTGATTGGGCATGGCCTGGGTTTTGAAAACGACTTTCATGTTGCCTGCACGGTCGAATTTTTTAAGATTCGCCATCGGCAAAACACCGCCCATGCATTTACCCGAGGCCACGCCTTGATAGATGTTGTCCCAGCCGTTGGTGCTGATAATCACTGGTTGACGCGTGGGATTATTGAATTGCGATAGCAGCACCAAGGTTCCCAGGTTAGGCGGCGCGTGCGCGCAGAACGTGCGCCCCGCCATTTGCGAAAGGCCCGAGATGTTTTGGTCCTTGCGCACGATAACCACAAATTCATGGCGTTCGGGAATTTTAACCAGAATGTTATGGCTCAGTTTTTCCATGCGATAGCTGTTGAAGTGCGGTCCGTCGAAAACCAGGTCGTAACTTCCCTTGAGCATTTCGGTGCGGTACACGCCCCAAGTTCCAGCGTTTTTGTAAACGACTTTTTTGCCGATGGTGTGGCTGAGATACTCAGCGATCGGTTGGTAGATCTCCCGAGCTTCATCGGCGCTTTCACGCGGCGGCGCAGTGAACACAATGGTTTCTTGTTCTTGCGCTAAACGTTCAGAAGGGCTGTTTTTTGCTGATGCTGGAGAAGACGGCGTGAAAGCCGCTTTTTTAAGCGCCGCGGCGATCTGTCCGGGCGCCGAGCCGTTAGAGTCGGCTGCCACAGGTAACGCGAATAAAACGGAAAAAATAGATAAGAAACCAATTAAAGTAGACTTGATGCGCATGTTAACTCTCCTTGTTGCACCCACTTCCGCGAGCTGCTGTAGTTTGTGGCTGTAGCGAGCATCACGAGTCCGCAAAAAACGTCACCTATAATTTTGACGCGAACAACACCGTGTACTCAGTCAGTAAGAGAGCGTAGCCGAGGTTTCAATCAATTCTAGTGACCATTTTTGGCAGTCGTTCAAACCCGACTAACGGCCCGTTCATTGGAGCGGGCGGTAAGGCGGCGCATTCAGCCGTGACTTAAGTTACTCAGCAACGAAATACTTCAGAATCGGCTAAACTCATCAAAGCGGTGATACAGGGAAATAAGGTTATTAAAAGGAATTATCAAAGCCGATGAAAGCCCGCCTCGATTCAAGCCCCGCCGAACCATGTGTTTCATTGACCGTACTTTTTTGGATTTTTTTCCGCATCGCTTGCACTAGTTTTGGCGGGTTCATGGCCATGATTTCAGTTGTGGAGAACGTGGTGGTTGAGCGCAAAAAATTATTGACGCATCCGGAAATGCTCGACGGCATTTCGCTTGCCACCATGTTGCCAGGTCCGGTGGCGGTGAATGTATGTACTTATGTGGGTTATCGGTTGCGCGGCGCTCAAGGCGCATTTACTTGCGCCTTGGCGGCGATTATTCCAGCGTTCATTTTTATGGTTATTTTATCCATGGCTTATTTCCGCTGGGGCCAAATTCCCGCCGTGAATAAATTATTCATGGGATTTATTCCAGCCGTGACCGCGATTATCGTGGCAGCGGCGTGGAACATGAGTCGCAAGTCGCTAACGGGCGCGCGCGAAATCGCCATTTCGCTCACCGCCTTTTCGATCTTGCTCGGCGTGGGCGGATTTTATAGCACTCTGGGAATTATACTGGGGGCAGGCGTGCTCGGTTGGTTATGGTTTCGTAATACACCCGCTGCGCCAAGCAAACCGAATAAAAAATCAACGGCGCGCCAACCACGATTCAACGCCAATGCGTTTACGCTGAATGTCGCTCCCTTGACCACTATTCCATTATGGAGTGTGGACCCCATTTTACTCGGAAAACTTTTTACCGTGTTCGCGGGCATGAGCCTCATGCTGTTCGGAGGCGGCTATGTGTTCATTCCTCTTATTCAAGAAGTGGTGGTGAGTCATCATCATTGGGTTACGGCGCAGGAATTCATCGATGGCATCGCGCTTGGCCAAGTGACGCCCGGTCCAATTTTGGTGAGCGCCGCTTTTATTGGTTTGAAAGTGGCGGGCTTAGCTGGCGCCGTGGTCGCCACTGTCGGTATTTTTGCGCCACCCGCCGTGTTAATGGTGTTTGCTTCGGGAGCCTTGGAACGTTTGCGTCACGCGCGCGCGGTACAAGCGGCCTTGCGCGGCATTCGGCCCGCGGTAATCGGAATGATATTCGCCGCCGCTATTGTCGTGGGCCACAGCGCCGCGCCCGTATGGTTTTCGGTGTTGATATTCGCCGCCGCGCTGTATGCCTTGGTGCGGTTTCGTGTGGACGCCGTGTGGGTGATTCCGGTCGCGGGTTTGGCCGGATGGGGTTTGTATTAAGAGGTACGAGGGCGCGCATAGCGCCGTAACGGAGTTTTTTTAATTCAGGAGAGCGCCATGTCTATTTTTATGATTGGAACCCAACGTTCAGGCTCGAATTTATTGCGCCTGATGTTAAACGAATTGCCACACATGGCGGCGCCGCATCCACCTCATATTTTGCAACGCATGATGCCGCTAGTGGCCAATTACGGCGATCTCGAAAAGCGCGAAAATTTTTCGCGCTTGGTCGAAGACGTTTGCCGCTTGGTGGAACTTAACCCGGTTCCGTGGGAAGGCGTGACGCTGGATCGCAAAGATATTCTACGCCGTTGCCGCCGACACACGCTGATGGCGGTGTATGAAGCGGTATATGACGTCATGGCTAAAGCATGGAAGGCCGAGACTTGGTGCTGCAAGAGCATGGCGAATATTCAATTTTTGCCTCAGATCGAAGCGCATTTTCGCAGTCCGCGTTACATCTATCTTTATCGCGACGGCCGCGATGTCGCCTGTTCGTTCCGCAAGGCGGTGGTGGGCGAGAAGCATTTTTATCACATCGCCAAGGAATGGGCCGACGCGCAGCGGCTTGCGCTGACCATGCGCGAACGTATCGGCGCTGGCCGATTTTTCAGTATTAGCTATGAATCCTTGACCAGCGAACCGGAACTCACCATGCGCCAACTATGCAAATTTTTAGGCGTGCGTTTTAGCAAATCCATGCTCGACTTTTATAAATCCGATGAAGCCAAACGCGCCGCGGGTTCCAGCGAATTGTGGGGCAACGTGGTGAAACCGATTATGACCGATAACACGCGTAAATTTTTAAAGGAAGCATCGGTGGAAGACGTGCGCATTTTCGAATCGGTCGCGGCTGACGTGCTCGATAACTTGGGTTACGAACGCGTCTATGCGCCCAAAGGACGCGAGCTGATTTTTAGCGAGGTAGACATTAGCCGGTTCGACGCGGAAAACCGCCGCCTCAAGGAAGAAGTGTTGAACCGCAGCAACGCGGAAGACATCAAGCGTCGCGACCGTCAAGCGACGTTGATTCAGGAAATACGCGCGCGCGGACAAATGTCGCCGCCATCCATGAGTTCGGTTGCTTAATGTTCGTGACCTCGGCTAGGACAAGCCGAGGTCTTTAAGCTTGCGCGTCAGGGTGTTGCGGCCCCAGCCCAATTTTTTTGCCGCGTCCAACTTACGCCCACCCGTATGCTTGAGTGCGGCTTCGATCAAAATGCGCTCGAAGCTATCGTTGATGGCCTTGAATATTTCACCTTCGCCGCGCGCTAGCCGCTGTTCGACGATATTTTTGAGGCGCGCCTCCCAGTCGGGCCCGCGCGCGCCATCAGCTTCGTTCACCAAAAATTCTGGCGGCAGGTCTTCGACGCGTATGGTTTGGCTGGGCGCCATGACCGTCAGCCAGCGGCAGGTGTTCTCGAGCTGGCGCACGTTGCCAGGCCAGGATAGGCGCGACATATATTCCTCGGCGGACGCCGCTAAGCGTTTGGCTTCCACGCTCAGTTCAATGGCTGATTTCTTGAGAAAATAACGCGCCAGCGAGGGGATATCTTCGCGCCGTTCACGCAACGGTGGCAGATGAATACGAATCACATTTAAGCGGTGAAACAAATCTTCGCGGAATTTTCCTTCTTTAACCCGATTTTCCAGGTGCTGATTGGTGGCGGCGATAATGCGTACGTTGGTTTCCACTTGATCGTGCCCACCGACGCGATAAAACTTTCCATCTTGTAACACGCGTAATAACCGTGTTTGTAGACTAGGCGGCATGTCGCCTATTTCATCCAGAAATAAAGTTCCTTCATTCGCTTGTTCGAATCTTCCTTTGCGCTGGTTGGTGGCGCCCGTAAAGGCGCCTTTCTCGTGTCCAAAAAGCTCAGACTCAAGCAATTCGCTGGGAATGGCCGCGATATTGATGGCAATGAAAGGCTTGTCGACGCGTGGACTGTGATTGTGTAAGGCGCGTGCCACCAACTCTTTACCAGTTCCCGATTCGCCGTTGATCAACACGCTAAGATGCGAACTAGAGAGCCGCCCGATAGCGCGAAACACTTCTTGCATGGAGGCGGCGGAGCCGATGATTTCGGGCGTGTTGTCGGTGTTTGGCGTCTCGGTTTTTTGTCGGCGGCGATGTTCAATAGCGCGGCGCGCGAGACGCACCGCCTCATCCACGTCAAAGGGTTTGGGCAAATATTCAAATGCACCGCCGCGATAAGAAGCCACCGCACTCTCCAGATCGGTATGCGCGGTGATGATGATCACGGGAATTTCGGGCGCCTTGGCGTGGATGGTTTTGATAAGCTCCAGACCGCTTATGCCAGGCATGCGGATGTCGGAGATGATGACGTCCGGTTGTTGCCGATCGAGCAGATCGCCGATGTCATTGGCGGAGTCAAAACTTTTTACCAGCATATTCGCTTGCCCCAGCGCCTTTTCCAGCACCCAGCGGATGGAGCGGTCGTCATCGATGACCCAAATAATATCCTGTCTAGCCACTGCCATTCTCCAACGGAAGATAAATACTGAATACGGTTTTTCCTGGACGGCTACGGCTTTCGATCAAGCCGCCGTGTTTAGCGATAATGTCTTGCGCGATCGACAGGCCCAGGCCGGTGCCACCAGCTTTAGCGGTGACCATCGGATAAAAAATATATTCTTGAATTTCATCGGGAATGCCAGGACCGTTGTCTTCGATGTCGGCGCGTAACACCAAACGATGGCGTTTTTGGCCAATGGTGAATTGGCGTTCGATACAAGTACGCAGCCGAATAATGCCTTGGCTTTGCATCGCCTCCACCGAGTTGCGCGCGATATTGAGCACCGCTTGAATTAATTGTTCGCGCTCGGCAACGAGATCGGGGAGGCTGGGGTCGTATTGACGCTCCACCGTGAGACCCACTGGCACTTCCACTAGCATTAAGCGGCGCACATGTTCCAAGATTTCGTGAATATTGACTGGTTGTTTTTTCAGCGGTTGATGCGGACCGATCATGCGGTCCACGAGTTTACGCAAGCGGTCGGCTTCATGAATGATGATGCGGGTGTATTCTTTGAGTGCCTTATCGGGCAACTCGCGTTCCAAAAGTTGCGCGGCGCCACGCAAACCGCCAAGCGGATTTTTAATTTCATGCGCCAGTCCGCGCATTACCGCCCGATTCGCGGCTTGACGGTCGAGCATGTTTTCATCGCGCGCCAAGCGCAACATGCGGTCGACTTGGGTGAGCTCCACCAATAATGCGGTTTCCGGGCCGCCATCCGAAATGGGCGAGACCGTGCAATCGACGGTAATGAGTTTTCCGCCGGGCAGTTTTAGACGCAGGCTGCGCGCGGTGAAAGGATGACGCGTCTCTAATGTTTCATTCAAGGTTTTGATCATGCGCCCCGCGTGCGGGAGCAGGTCGATGAGTTTTTGCCCAACAATTTTTTTGGCGCTGACTTCAAATAGAATTTCTCCAGCAGGGTTAATGCTGGTCAGATACAGACCCGCATCGAAGGTCAGCACTGTCGTGGTCAGGTTTTCGAGTATCCGTGGGGAGGATGCTGTGAGCATGGGCCACCTGTGGGGGGTTCTCAGGCTTAAAAAAGCAGGATTCACGCCAGTATATTCCTAAAAAATAATGACTTAATTCTCATTTGGTTCCGCGATCCATCATGCACCAATTTAGTGCACAAATCGATGTGCCAGGATATTGAAAAAACGAACGCCCCCAGATGGGGGCGTTCGGAGTGCTGCAATGTCCGCCCCTGCCTTAAACGCTGTAATACATATCGAACTCAATCGGATGCGTGGTCATGCGTAAACGCGTGACCTCCTGCATTTTGAGGTCGATATAGGCGTCGATAACATCGTCGGTGAATACACCGCCCGCTTTAAGGAACGCACGGTCTTTGTCGAGTGCTTCCAAGGCCATATCCAGCGAGTGGCACACGGTTGGAATTTTCTTGGCTTCTTCCGGTTCGAGATCGTACAGATCTTTGTCCATGGCTTCACCTGGATGGATTTTATTCATGATGCCATCGAGGCCAGCCATCATCATGGCGGCAAACGCGAGATAAGGATTACTGCCCGCGTCTGGGAAACGCACTTCGATACGTCGACCTTTGGGGTTCGGCACGTAGGGAATGCGGATGGAGGCTGAGCGGTTACGCGCCGAGTACGCCAACATCACGGGCGCTTCGAAACCGGGCACCAAGCGTTTGTAAGAATTGGTCAGTGAGTTGGTGATGGCGTTCAAGGCGCGCGCATGTTTGATGATGCCGCCGATGTAATACAGCGCGGTTTGTGACAGTCCGCCGTATTCATTGCCGCTGAACAAGTTCTTACCTTCTTTAGCGAGCGATTGATGCACGTGCATGCCCGAGCCGTTGTCGCCGACGATAGGCTTCGGCATGAAGGTCGAAGTCTTGCCGTAAGAATGCGCCACGTTGTGCACGCAATATTTGTAAATTTGCAGCTCATCCGCTTTCTTTACTAGCGTGCTGAACACCATGCCGATTTCATTTTGGCCAGCGGTGGCAACTTCGTGGTGATGAGTTTCGATTTTGAGGCCCATCTCTTCCATGGCCAAGCACATGGCCGAGCGGATGTCTTGTTGCGAGTCCACGGGTGGCACGGGGAAGTAACCGCCCTTAATGCCAGGACGATGTCCAAGGTTGCCGCCTTCGTATACTTTTTCCGTGTTCCAGGAAGCTTCTTCGGAATCGATTTTGACGAAAGAGCCGCTCATGTCCGAGCCCCAACGCACGTCATCGAGAATAAAAAATTCGGCTTCGGGTCCGAAGAAGGCGGTGTCGGCCAAACCCGTGCTCTTCAAATAAGCTTCGGCGCGTTTCGCGAGAGAACGCGGGCAACGTTCGTAACCTTGCATAGTGGAAGGCTCGATAACATCGCAACGCAGAATCAGGGTCGGTTCTTCCATGAACGGGTCCATGACGGCGGTGGAAGCTTCGGGCATCAAGATCATGTCGGATTCTTGTATGCCTTTCCAACCAGCGATCGATGAACCGTCAAACATTTTGCCATGCTCGAAGGTGTCGGCTTCAAGGGTGTGGGCCGGCACCGAGACATGCTGCTCTTTACCTTTGGTATCAGTAAAGCGAAAGTCGACGAACTTGACCTTCTTGTCTTTAATCATTTTGAGAACATCTGCACCGGATGACATCGGGTTCCTCCTCGGAATTTATGTATTTGCGGTGTGCACCGCGGAAAATTGAACATCTATTTTTGCACGAAATATGCCACTAATAAAATTTTTTGAATTCAAGGAATTAGCCAATTAGAACGCTCTTAAACAAGCTATATTTGCACTATAGTAGTGCTTAAAAAGTACATATGCACCATTTAAGTGCATCAATGAAACACAACGTCTAATGCGCGAATGTCTTTATCATTAGAAGCAGCGACGACAAAACGCTGCGCTAATTGCGAGCTCGCAGCAATATTCGTTAACACGGTTATGGGCAGCAATAATTCAATATCGAGATGTCCGTTTAAATAATGCAAAGTAATGTGTTCAATCTCGCGTGCCTCGGGGATATCGCGAAAATAATTTTGCAGGCGGCGCTCGATCTCATCGCGTAATGGCAAGTTCTCGCAACTCGGGCCTTCTACGTCCTCTTCGGTATCGATGTGCACCATGACATCGGCCAAGGGCGCGGTTTTATTATCCATTAATCGGCCGCGTACCGCTTCGCTTATCTGATGACCCTCGGAAACGCTTACGTGGTCATTAACAATGATGTGCACATCCGCGAGCGCTTGTTCGCCGACATGACGCGTGCGCAATAGATGCAAGGCCTTAACCCCGCTGACCGAGAGAATAGTCTGGCGTATCGAGTCGAGCTCCCTGCTGTCCAAACCCGTGTCGACCAATTCACGCGCCGATTTCCAAGCCAGATCTATGCCGACTTTGGCGACCATCAGCGCCACCACCAAGGCCGCGACCGAATCCAAAGAACCAAAGCCCAGTAAACTTCCGCCGATGCCCGCGGCGACGATGAGCGACGAAAACGCATCGGAACGATGGTGCCAAGCATTGGCGCGCAACATGTTGGAGTCAAAACGTATCGCCGTGGTCATGGTGTAGCGGTAAAGCCCTTCTTTGGCCGCTAGCGTCAACATGGCGACCCAGAATGTGGTGCTCGATGGGATGACGAAAATTTGTGCGCTGAACAAGCGCATGCCAGCGTTGATGGCAATGCCGATGCCGACCGCCAATAAGGTGAGGCCGAGTATCATGGTTACCGCGGTTTCGATGCGTGCATGACCATAAGGATGGTCTTCATCGGCATCTTTGTGTCCATGCTTCAAGGCAAACAGCACCATGAGGTCGGTGAACAAATCGGAAAGCGTATGCATGCCATCGGCGATCAGGGCCTGGGAATGGCCGATGAAGCCGATAAGGACCTGGGCCACGGTGAGCACAAGATTCCACACCACGCTGACTAAGGTGACGCGCCGACTCGCCGTGTAACGCGCGGTGTTAGAGGTATCGAGTTGATGTTGCGCGGTGCTGCTCACGTGGTCATTCCTACGCGCACGGTCACCAGAATTTCGTTGTCTTGGCTCGTGGCCGTTAAAATTTCATGTCCATGAATTCGGCACCAGGCAGGAATATCGTGCAGCGTACCCGGGTCGGTGGCGCGGATTTCCAAGGTGTCGCCCGGCTGCAATTCAGCGATGCGATTTTGTGTCCGAATCACAGGCATCGGGCATAAGAGATAACGTGCATCGAGCATCGAATGGCTCATCAGCGTAGACCTGCGCCCATCTTGTTTATAAATACCATTCCGTCGGGATTTCATTGGCCGGCAGAGGAGCAACTTCTAGCGCGCGCGTCTGGCCTTCGCGATCAGTGATGGAGACAGTCACCGTGGCTTCATCGCGTCCGCGCCCGAAGCGCGCCGTCAAGCGGGCGGCTAGCATTAAGTCGTCTTCATTGGCCGTGCCTTCCAGCAACACCAGCGGGCCCGGATGAGAACTTACCGTCAGATGGATAAAGCGCCGCCGATAGCCATTCAGAAAATTATTTTCACCTTCATCGCGTCCCACGATCAGCTTAAAATGCGATCGCGGACGCAAATGCCGCCCGACTTTAAGCAGCATGATGTCATCCAGCTCATATTGCTTGGTGCCGCGCGTTTGCCACAGGTCCGCGAGCTTATGTGAATACTGTTCATTGGTTAGGAAACAGCAGCCCCCCGCGGGTTGCGCGTATTCCTTGAAGCCGTACTGTTCCGCCAGTTGCATTTGCGGTTTACGGCCACGGCCGTTGAAATCGAGGAGTTTCTCGCGATCCACCCAGCCTTCGCGTTCGGGCAGGGTCGGCGGCAGCAGTTTGGCGCACAGCGGGCGCAGCAGACGATCAAACGCCCCTGATTCGCGCGCCACCACGGGCATGGTATCGCGGCGTTGCGACATCGGACGCTGACCGATGACTTCACCCGTGATAATAAAATCGAAACCGTTTTTTTCCATCCATTCGCGTGCCTTGCGTACCATGAAACCTTTGCAATCGAGGCAAGGATTCAGATTGTGCCCATAGCCGTGTTTCGGATTGATGACGACGTCTTTGTATTCTTCGATGACTTCAATGATGTGTAGCTTGATGCCGAGCTGTTCCGCGGTCCAAAGCGCGTTGTTGCGCTTAGGCTTGTCGCGCTCGTGATTGCGAATCGCTTGCGTGTGTCCCTCGACACAAAAGCCAGTGTAGAAGTTGATGCCTTCGACATGAATTCCTTGCTCGAGCATCACTTTGGCCGCGAGCATGGAATCCAAGCCGCCAGAAATCAACGCCACCGCCTTGCGCGGTTTGGCGACTGCTTTATCCGCGATGACCGCGGCCAGCGGCGGCTGCAATGACATGGAAAATACCGTTGGTAAATTCTGGGGGAGAGAATACTAGCCCAAACCCGAGGTTCCAGCATCTTTCTTGAACAGGCGCATGCGGGATTCCATAAAAATGGGCCCTTTCGGGCCCATTTGATGCGCCGACCTACGTGGGTCGGCGGTCTCCTCCGCGGTGATTCAGGTGTGGCCTGAAACGCAGGCGCAAGACATTAACTAAAATGTTCGGGTCTGTCTATTCTCGAGTTATGAGAAAATCCTCGAGCGCACTGCAAGGAACGACGCGCGGTCCCTGGCGTGGCTGACAGGATGTTAGAATAAGAAGTAATGCAGAATTTCGATCACGTGCTAATCCATTTGAAATCATTGTATGTCCGCTAAACAACGTCGCGCAGGCCGCGGCCTAATGGCTTTTTTACCGCGGCTGGCGCGCGCCTTGCGTTGGGGTTTTCGTTTGCTGCTGCTGCTTTTGATCGTGGATTTTTTCTATCTCGCCGTCACCTGGCCGGATTGGAAAAAAATCGCCACTGGCCCGATACCCAAATCGGCTTTTATGGTGGACTATGAAAAACAGCAGGCGCTGCACAAAAATTTGCCGCGCATGCGTTGGCAACCCGTATCATATTCTTTAATTCCTAAGCATTTGATCCGCGCTGTGATCTTGGCGGAAGACAGCCGCTTCTACGAGCACAGCGGTTTCGATTTGATCGCATTTAAAGAAGCCATGGATTACAACTTAAGCGAAGGTCGTTTGATTTTGGGCGCCAGCACCATTTCGCAACAAACGGTGAAAAATTTGTTTCTCAGTTCTTCACGCAATCCCTTGCGCAAATGGCATGAACTGATTTTAACCTGGGGCATGGAACATCATTTATCCAAGCGCCGCATCATGGAGCTGTATCTCAACGTCGCTGAATTTGGCCAAGGGGTGTATGGCGTGCAAGCTGCGGCGCAAGCGTACTGGGGGATTGCGCCGAATCAGTTATCGCCCGCGCAAGCGGCGGAATTGGTGGCGTCGCTGCCTAGCCCGGTAAAAAATAATCCGGTGACGCATACGCATTATTTCGAAAAACGCTCGAAGAAAATTTTAAGCCTGCTCGAACGTTATCCGGGCGATGCCGCCGAGGCGGTGTATGTGCGTTCGCCCGATCTGTTTGTTCCGCCACCTGAAAATGGCAATGACTCGCCGTTGGGTCCACCCGAGGATGCCACTCCGCCCGCGCAAGAACCCAGCAAGCCACCCGTGGAAGACCGCTCGTTTCGCAGCAATCCGCTCTGATTTCGTCGTGTACCCAGAGGCAGGGCAGGGTATAATCGCGGGCCAAAACCAGCGGCCATCCCGCATAAAAAACTTATTATGGCCAGACGAACGAAGTAGGGCGACATTTTTGACATTCCAGGATTTAATTCTCAAGCTGTCTCACTACTGGGCGCGCCAGGGCTGCGTTATTTTGCAGCCGTATGACATCGAGATGGGCGCGGGAACGTTTCATACCGCTACGTTTTTACGCGCGCTCGGTCCGGAACCGTGGAAGGCGGCGTATGTGCAACCTTCGCGCCGCCCCAAAGACGGACGCTACGGGGAAAACCCCAATCGCTTGCAGCACTACTATCAGTTTCAAGTCGCGCTCAAACCGTCGCCCGATAATATTCAAGATCTGTATCTCGATTCGCTGCGCGCCATCGGCATCGACACCAAGAAGCACGACATCCGTTTCGTCGAGGACGATTGGGAGTCGCCGACACTGGGCGCCTGGGGCTTGGGCTGGGAAGTGTGGCTGAACGGCATGGAAGTGACGCAGTTCACTTACTTCCAAGAAGTCGGCAGTCTTACGTGTAAGCCAGTATTAGGCGAAATCACTTACGGATTGGAACGCTTGGCCATGTATTTGCAAGGCGTCGAGAACGTGTTTGATCTGCAATGGACGCAAGGCGTGAGCTACGGCGATGTCTATCGTCAAAACGAAGTCGAACAGTCGAAATACAATTTCGAGCAATCGAATGTCACCTGGCTGCTGCAGCAGTTCAATGACTACGAATCGGAGGCTAAGCGTCTTTTGGAATCGCGTCTGCCGCTGCCAGGCTTTGAGATGGTGATGAAGTGCTCGCACACCTTTAATTTGCTCGATGCGCGCGGCGCCATTTCCACCACCGAGCGCGCCGCCTACATCGGACGCGTGCGCGCGCTCGCACGCTTGGTGGCGCAAAGCTATTACGAATCGCGCGAACGCCTGGGGTTCCCGATGTTAAAACAACCACAGAAAGCAAAAAAGCAACTCGACACCTGAACTATGTCGAAAAATAAAACTATTAAAACATCCATGAGAAACAGTTTGCTTGTCGAGCTGTTAACGGAGGAATTGCCGCCTAAATCACTAAAGCGCTTAGCGGATTTCTTTGCGCGTGATGTTTTTGATGTGCTTAAGGTTAAAGGGTTTCTCTTAGAAGAGAGTGAATTTTCTTCATTCGCAACACCGCGCCGCATAGCTGTTCGTATATCAAATGTACTAAGCAAACAATGTGACAAACAAACTGAACGCAAAGGTCCTTCAGTTCAAGCGGCACTGGACGATTCGGGCAGGCCCACTCAAGCACTTATTGGTTTTGCGCGTTCTTGTGGAGTAGCTATCGATAAACTTGAACGACATATTGTTGATAAGGATAAGTTTGGTAAAAGTTTAAGTGATAAAAGCGAACATTTTGTTTATCGCTTCCAGCAAAAAGGTGAATCTTTGTCCAAACACCTAGCAGATATTGTCCAAGCTGCTCTCTCGCGACTACCTGTATCTAAGTCCATGCGTTGGGGTAGCGGCGACGCGCAGTTCGTGCGCCCAGTGCATGGCATCGTCATGTTGCATGGGAAAAAAGTCGTGCCAGGAATGGTGCTCAGCATTAAAAGCGGCAATAAAACTTACGGCCATCGATTTTTGAGTAAAGGCGTGCTGAGTATTCCGCAAGCCAAAGACTATGAAAAAATTCTCAAACAGAAAGGCAAAGTGCTGGCCTCGTTTGATGTACGTCGTGAAACCATCCTGAGCGGTCTGGAAGTGGGCGCTAAAAAATTAGCATCCGAAACTCAATGGAACCTGGGCAAATCGCAAGAGTTAATAGATGAAGTCACCAGTTTGGTCGAATACCCCGCAGTGTTGACGGGCAGCTTCGATCCGAACTTTCTCGGCGTACCGAAAGAATGCTTGATCATCAGCATGCAGCAACATCAAAAATATTTTCCGCTAAGCGATAAAAACGGCAAGTTGTTGCCGCATTTTCTTTTCGTTAGCAACATGCCAGTGGCCAAGCCCGATGAAATTATTCACGGCAACGAGCGCGTGTTACGCGCGCGCCTGTCGGACGCCAAATTTTTCTACGATCAGGATCGCAAAACCCGGCTCGCGGATCGTCTGCCGCGGTTGGCGAACGTGGTGTATCACAACAAGCTCGGCAGCCAGCTGGAACGCGTGCGGCGCTTGGAAAAACTTTCCGGAAAAATCGCACAGCTGCTGAAAACCGACATGGCCCTGGCTGAACGCGCGGCGCAATTAAGCAAGGCCGATTTGCTCACCGAGATGGTGGGTGAATTCCCCGAGCTTCAAGGCATCATGGGGCGTTATTACGCGCGTCATGACCACGAGTCTTCCGAAGTAGCGGAAGCCGTCGAACAACATTATTTTCCACGCACCGCGGGTGGCGATCTCCCGAAACATCCGATTGCGGTATGTGTCGCCTTGGCGGACAAGCTCGACACGCTGGTTGGTATCTACGGCATTGGGCTAGTGCCAACGGGTGAAAAGGATCCCTTCGGTTTACGCCGCGCGGCCTTGGGCGTGGCGCGCATAGCAGTGGAAAAATCCTTGCCGCTCGATGTGGTGGATTTGTTGTCACGCACGCGCAGTCAGTTTCCAAATGGTGTCATTACTGATAGCGCGGTGCAAGATTTGCACGCATTTATACTCGAGCGCCTAAAATCTTATCTCAAGGAAAAAGGTTTCGAGCCGGACGAGATCGATGCCGTGGTATCGCTCAACCCCACGCGCTTGGATCAAGTATTGCCGCGCATGAAGGCGCTTAAAGAATTCCGTGCCTTGCCACAAGCTCAGGCCTTGGCCGCCGCTAACAAGCGTATCCGTAATATTTTGCGTCAAGCAGGCGGCACATCGGCGGCCACGCTTAATGCCAGCCTACTGACGGAAGCGGCGGAGCGCAAGCTTTCCGAGGAAGTCCGTGTCCTCGAAGGACAAGTGGCGCCTTTATTTAAATCAGGCAATTATACCGAGGCGCTGAAACGCCTAGCGGGGCTGCGCCCCGCGGTGGATGAATTTTTCGATAAAGTGATGGTGATGGCGGAGGATGTTAACGTGCGCAATAATCGCTTGGCGCTGTTGGACCGCTTGAGTAATTTGTTTTTAAACGTTGCCGATATTTCGCGGCTGCAAAGTTAAATTCCGTCGATTCGGATTTCATTTATGAATACGGATTCCTATCAAGACATGCTGGCGGCGGTGCAAGCGTTTCACGCCAAACACCGCTTTCGCGAAACCGGCGGCGAAGAGATGGCGTATCGCGTGGCGCTGATGAGCGAAGAGTTGGGTGAAATATCCGCATGCGTGACCAAAGGTAAAAGCACGGAACAACTGGCGGAAGAGTGCGCCGATTTATTTATTTTGTTAATCGGTACCGCCATCGCCGCCGACTTCGATCTCAAGCAGGCGTTTTGGGACAAGCTTAAAAAAATCCAAAGCCGCGAGTCGCGCATGATCAACGGCCACATCCGCGTGTCGGAATTCAAGGACTGAGATTTTATGAAACTCGTGATCCTCGACCGTGACGGCGTGATCAATCACGATTCGGACCAATACATTAAGTCGCCTGAAGAATGGACGCCGATCCCTGGCAGTCTCGAAGCCATCGCGCGTTTGCACCGTGAAGGCTATAAAGTCATCGTCGCCAGCAATCAGTCGGGCGTGGCGCGCGGTTTGTTCGACATGGACATGCTCGGGCGCATTCACGCCAAGATGCTCGAGGCGGTGCGCGTCAAGGGCGGCGAGATCGATGCGATTTTTTTCTGTCCACATAAGCCCGAAGACAATTGCCGTTGCCGCAAGCCGCTGCCGGGTTTATTTTTGGAAATCATCGACCGCCTCAAGGCAAATTTAAGCGGCGTATATGCCGTGGGCGATACCGAGCGCGATATCCTGGCGGCGCGCGCGGTGGCGGCGCGCGCGGTATTGGTGCACACGGGCAAGGGCAAACGCACCTTGAAGAAAAGTAAATTGTTAGCCGACGTACCAGTGTTCGATGACTTAGCGGCGTTCACCGAAGACCTGCTTAGCGGCCGGTTGCCCGCGAACTAACTTGGCCTCGTTCCGTTCCGCTTTGTTCAATGTGTTGATGTGGCTGTCGGTGATCGTGTATGCACCGCTGTCGCTTTTCACCATGGTTCTGCCTTATCCGCTGCGTTACCGTTTTATCAGCCGCTGGGCGCGGCTCCAGATATTTGCACTCAAGACGCTGTGCCGACTCGATTACCACGTCGAGGGCGCCCAACACTTGCCCAAGGGCGCGGCGATTATTCTTTCCAAGCACCAATCGGCTTGGGAAACCATGGCGTTCCAAGAAATTTTCCCGCCACAAACCTGGGTGCTGAAGCGTGAACTTTTATGGATTCCTTTGTTCGGTTGGGCGCTGAAGTTATTGCGCCCCATCGCCATTGATCGGCGCGCGGGACGGCGCGCGATTGAGCAAGTGGTCGAACAAGGACGCCAACGTTTGCAGTCCGGTTTATGGGTGGTGGTATTTCCCGAAGGCACGCGCGTGGCGCCCGGGCACCGTGGCCGTTATGCCATCGGCGGCGCCGTGCTCGCGGCGCAGACGGGTTATCCAGTGGTGCCCGTGGCGCATAATGCTGGGAGTTTTTGGCCGCGGCGTGGTTTCTTGAAACGCGCGGGCAGTGTGCGCGTGGCGATAGGACCAGTGATTCATAGCCGTGGCAAGAGCGCGGAAGAGATCCGCCGATTGGCGGAAGAATGGATTGAAAATAAAATGTTGGAGTTGGAAAAAAAACCTAAAAAATTTTGATCAATGGATTGTTGCTCACAGCAGCGCTTCCAGCCCCGTCCGCCAATCCTCGACGAATTCCTGAAGCGTGCCGATGAAATCGGCATCGTGCTCGCGTCGATTGATGGTGCAATGAATGACAATCTTTTCCGGCTGCGGTGGCAGGCCGGTGGTAATGGTCCAGGCAATCGTGTTTTGACATTTAGGCAGCGTGAAACGCACCCCGCCGTGAATCAGTTCACGATGAATCACGAACTGTCCCCACACGCAGTAAATCTCTCCGTGATCATCGGCGTGCGACAATAGCCGGCTAATGGAAGCGCAAAATTTTGGCAGCGATGCGATAGCCAGCCGCGTCTGCAAAGCATTGGCTTCGATTTGTCTATTAGCAATGGCAAAAAATTCCATGGATCAATTATACGGCAGCCGCGTTGCTGAGCACGGCAAATTCAGCGAGTGAAAGTGTTTCAGCGCGTCGCCCCGCATCAATTCCCAAAGCCGCCATGGTTTCGGGCGTTACCACTCCCTTGAGCGTATTGCGCAGCACTTTGCGCCGACTAGTAAAAGCGGCTTTAACCAAATGCGCAAATTGCTCGGTGTCATTAACCGTCACGGGCGGACGCGCATGCGGAACGAGACGCACTATGCTGGAATCCACCCGCGGCGCTGGCGTGAAGGCGCCTGGAGCCACGTTAAATAATTTCTCCACCGCGCAACGATACTGAATCATGACCGACAATCTGCCGTAATCTTTGCCGCCAGGCGCTGCGCCCAAGCGCTGCACCACTTCTTTCTGCAGCATGAACAGCATGTCTTGAATGCAGCTCGCTTGTTCCAGAAGATGAAATAACAGGGGAGTAGAAATGTTATAAGGCAGATTGCCGATAACGCGCAGTTTACGGCCGTTGGTTGCCAGTTGGCAGAAATCAAATTTAAGCGCATCGGCTTGATGCAGCGTGACGTGTTCCGCAGGAATTTCAGCTCGCAGCCGCGCCACCAAATCGCGATCAAATTCCACCGCGTGGAGATGCGTAAGCTGGTTTAATAACACATGCGTGAGCGCACCCTTGCCCGGGCCGATTTCAACAATCAACTCACCGTCCTTGGGAGCCAAAGCCGCGACGATGCGGCCGATGACGTTGCGGTCGTGCAGGAAATGTTGGCCGAAACGCTTTCTGGCTTGATGGTCTTTCATTGGGATTTATTTTCTTACTAGCTGCAGCGCCATTTCGATCGCTGCCAGTAAGCTCGATACGTCCGCGCCACCCGTGCCAGCCAGTTCCAAGGCGGTACCGTGGTCAACGGAAGTGCGCACGAACGGCAAGCCGAGCGTGATGTTAACTGCGTGTTGAAAATCGTGATGTTTGAGAACCGGCAGACCTTGATCGTGATACATCGCCAACACTGCATCGACGCTTTGCAACTGCGTTGGAATAAATGCCGTGTCCGCTGGCACTGGCCCGCGTAAGCGCATACCTTGCGCTGCCAGCTCTTGAATCACCGGTTCAATGATTTCGATTTCCTCGCGTCCGAGATGTCCGGATTCGCCCGCATGGGGATTTAAGCCGCACACCAGAATCCTGGGATCGGCGATGCCAAATTTAGTTTGCAGGTCATGATGCAGTACTTGCAACACCGCGCGTAAGCGTTGTGTGGTGATATGCCGACTGACATCCGCCAAGGGTAAATGAATGGTCGCCAAAGCCACGCGCAAGCCTGGACAGGCGAGCATCATGACCGGTTGCGCCGCGCCGCTGCGTTCGGCCAAGAATTCAGTATGCCCAGTGAAGGCAATGCCCGCGGCGTTGATATTAGCTTTGTGTACTGGTCCAGTAACCAGCGCGTCAAATTCGCCACGCGCACAACCGTCCACGGCTGTTTTGAGCGTTTCAATAACATAAGGGCTGTTAGCGGCGTTCAATCGGCCAGGCACTACGGCCTGCGCGGTCTTGACAGGCAACACGAAAATTCCCTCAAGCTGCGCACCGCGGCCAGTCCATGGGCGCACGGTAAAAGGCAAACGCAATTGCTGTGCGCGCGCCAGCAACATGTCGGGATCGGCGATCAACACGCATGCGCCACGCGGCGGCTGTTGCGTCAGCTGGATGCAAAGATCAGGACCGATGCCAGCGGGTTCGCCAGGGGTTAATGCGATGACAGGAGAGGTGGACATATGTGGATTTTCGCCGCAAGCCGCAAACAGCGCAAAGGAAAGAATAAGCCAGCGTTGCCGCCTACGAAACTCGAAGCTTGTTAATTAATGTCTTCCACCATGTATTCGACAAAGGCCTCGTCGCGTAACTGCCGCACCCATTGTTCGTAGCGCTCATCGGCCTTGCGCGCGTGGATTTGTTGGCGCGCGGCGGCCAATAGGCGTTCCTCGCTAATGTCGTGGTTGCGCCGTTCCAGCACTTGAATGAGATGCAGGCCAAAGCTGGTGCGTATCGGCTCGCTTAGCTGATTGGGTTTAAGCGCCTTCATGGCTTTTTCAAATTCGGGCACCATCTGTCCAGGATTCACCCAGCCGAGATCGCCGCCGCTGGCCGCCGAACCCGGATCTTCGGAATGCGCGCGCGCCAAGACCGCGAAGTCATCGCCATTTTCGATGCGCTCGCGCAGGTTGATTAATTTTTGACGCGCTTCATCAAGCGATTGAATTTCACTCGGACGCAGCAGGATGTGGCGCACGTGCGTTTGCGTGACCGAGGCATTTTCGCCGCCGCCGCGTTTCTCGCTGAGCTTCAAGATGTGAAAACCATTGGGGCTACGCAAGGCGTCGCTGACATCGCCCGGCGACATATTTTTTAGCGGCGCTAAAAACAGCTCTGGCAATTCACCGGCTTTTTTCCAACCCAGATCGCCGCCTTTTAACGCATCCGCGCCTTGCGAATAGCTCACGGCGATTTGCTGAAAATCCGCGCCTTGTTGCAGTTGACGGCGAATATCCTCGGCGCGTTTTTTAGCGGTCTGAATAGCATCGGCGGAGGCTGATTCGGGAATTCCCACGAGAATATGAAATAGATGATAAGAGATATCCATGTCGGCGCGGTTTTCGCGGTCATCGAGAAAGTTGCTGACTTCGCTGTCGGTGACCAATACGCGGTTGCTAATTTCGCGCTCGAGCAATTGTTGGATGATGATTTGATCGCGGATTTGTTGCCGATGCGCGGCGACATCGAGACCGCTTTGTGTCATGGCCTTGCGGAAATTCTCGACCGTCATGTTGTTGCGCTTGGCGATGGATTCCATCGCCTGATCGACGTCCGCTTCGGACACGCGGATTCCGGTTTGCGCCGCCAGCTGCAATTGCAAGCGTTCCAGCACCATGCGTTCGAGCAATTGTTTTTTAAGAATGTTGTCCGGCGGAATTTTTATTTTCTCCAGGGCCAGCTGTTTTTTAGTGCTGGTCAAGCGGTTGGTTAGCTCGGTTTCGGTGATCACATCATCGTTGACGACGACGATGACACGGTCGAGTTCGGTCGGAACAGGCGGGCGTTGTACGGCTGTCTGGGCATTCACGGGCAAGAATAAGGCCAGTCCCAGCACGGTAACGATAATAAAGTGTAGGACTTTTAAGTATGAGTTCAGATTTTTCATGAATTTTTTTACCACGGAGTTCAAGTGGCGGGAAATATGACGTTCCAAAAGTTTTGCGAGTTTCTATGGTCTTTGCGTCATTTTCTGGCGGTCCTTAGGATAGCATGAAGCAGCTCTCGGCTCCCGCATCTTGATGACTAGTGCGCGGCAGAACCCGTCGGTTCGACGACGGGATCCGTGGGGAAGGAGAACACGCTCTCACGCAACGGGCTGTCGGGCACATGGCCTAGTTTGGCAAGCCCGGTTAGCTCAAGTTCAAACATAATCGAAGCTTTTTGGATCTGGGCGTTGTCGCGCGCGGTATCGATGAAAAGCCGCCGCGCGCCCATGATACGGAACGCCCAACAGCAGGCGTTGTATTCCACGCCCGCGGAGCTTTCCACGTTGCGGCTATCGCGCAATGAATAGAGTGAGCGAGCTCGAAAAGTCCAGCGTCCAATGATGGGCCATTCGGTGGAAAGATCCGCCTGTTCTAGTTCGCCGCGCGAAAAGCGTTTGCCTAGATTGATGATGCGATTTTTAGCCGGGTTATATTGAAGGTAAATGCTGTATCTCTGCATGTGATTGTCGGCGCGGTTCCAATCGGCATTGGTGCGCGCGTGCCAGTGGTTGCTCAAGGTGGCGGTGGCCTCGCCGACGATATCGGAAGCCGCCGTTGTATTTGAAGCCACGGGAATAACCGCAGAGCTCGGAGTAACGGGCAAATTGACTTGCCGATCCTGCAAGTAATAAATTCGTCCCAGACTTGCGCGCACCAGTTCGGCACCATTATCAGAGTCGATAAAGCGCGTGGTCATGGCCGCGGTAAATTGGTTTGAATCTCCAATACGGTCGCCGCCAGTAAAACGATTGTCGCGAAATAAATTGGAAAAAATCATGTCAGGCAGGCCGGTGTCGAAGTTGGGCAGGACATCCTGGTTCTTGGGTGGAATATATAAATAATACAAACGCGGTTCGAGGGTTTGAGTATATGATTTGCCGCTCCATTGTGAATCGCGTTCGAAGGCAAGTCCGCTATCGAGACTGAACACGCCGCGTGTCAGCGAGGGTGTTTCATCTGGCGAGTTAGAAAGGCGATAGGCGATATGCCGCATCCCTATTTTAGGCGTTATAAAACCATAACTATTTGAAAGCGGAAAGCTCAGGGCAGGATTTACATTCAAACGTTCACCGATGACTCCCACGTTGCGTTCAAAATTCACTACTTCGCTTTCAAAATAATAATTCACATGATTGGGTAAAGTCGGTTGATTGAGCGCTAAATTGAGCTGCGGCAAGCGCGCGTACGGACGATCGGTTGGAGCGATGGTACGATCAATGGTTTGATAGGCGGCCACGCGACCGCTGAAATTCCACATCGGTCCGCGATAGTCGACCTCAGCATTTTGCGGTAAATGCGTTTGACTAGTGATCGCCAAATTATCGCCAAAATCGTCGAGATATTCCTTATCGGAGACGGCGCGTAAATCGACATTGCCCGACCATAAAGGCGTGAAGGTTTGTTTGTGCTTGTAAGTTCCCGCGGCGCGGTTGTCTCCTTGGTTTAGCGAGCTGGTGGTGGTGTTGTTTTGATTTTGAATGTGGTCATGCGGCAATATCTCCAATTCCAGAATGCCTTCGGATTGTTGCGTCAAATAACGTAATTCGCTTTGCCATTGGGTGCCGCGCTCGGACATGTAATGCGGCGTAATGGTGGCGTCGTAATTGGGCGCGAGATTGAGGTAATAAGGCGTGGCCAGTTCCAGGCCGCGCTGAGTCGAATGACCTATGCGCGGAATCAGAAATCCGGATTTACGTTCGTCCCTGATCGGGAAGTTGATGTAGGGCAAATAAAATAAAGGAACGCCATAAAAATTGACCGAACTGTGGTAGGCGGTGCCAATACCTTTTTGCGTGTCGAGCTTGAGTTCGCGCATTTTTAGAAACCAGTCGTCTTGACCCGGTGCGCAGGTGGTGTAACGCACCTTCGTTAAGCGCGTGATATTCGGCCCTTCGAAAGCGACATGCTGGGCGTCGCCGCGAGCGTTGTTGTTTGCCAGATGAAAAGTGCTGGCACTGGCAAAGCCGATGCGTGACGTCAAATTAAGTTGTGTCTCTTGGGTCTGATACTTGGAACCGGAGCTCTCTTTCAACGTGACATTGCCCGTGGCCTCGGCTTGATCGGTGGCCATGTGGTAACGCACTTTATCGGCAGTGATTTGTTGACCCCCGCGCCGCATTTCCACTTTCCCCGTGAATTCGTTGATCCCCCCCTGTACGGAATAGACGTTTTGCGCGTGAATATCCGTGGGCAGGGCTTCATTAGGTGTGCCAGCAGCAGCCAAAGGCGGTCGCGGCGCGTTTTGCGGGCATTTAAATTCATCAGCGGCTTGCGCGCTTTTGAAACTCATCATGGCCAGCAGCGCCGCTTTAAAGAAAACGCGGACAGGAAATCGAGACGGCATGGTGGATAATAGTGACATTGTTTTATGATGAGGGGCGTAAAATTGCATACAATGTTCCACCCATCAAGTTTTCTCGCTCGCGCGAGACGGACGCGCCAGACCCGATTTGGATAAACGACTCGAAGCCGTTAAGCAATGGACCAGCAGCGTATTAGGCTCCGGTCATTTTGATCTGCGTCCGGCCTCGGCCGACGCCAGTTTTCGCCGCTATTTCCGAGTGATCATCGGCGAGCGGCGCTATATCGTCATGGACGCGCCCCCCGAAAAGGAAGACATGCATCGCTATGTGGCGATCGCTCGGCGTTGGCATGGACTTGGGTTGCATGTTCCCGAGGTGCTAGCCGAAGACCATGCTCTGGGCTTCTTGCTCATCACCGATTTAGGTGAACAGCTTTATCTCCCCGCTCTAAATACTAGCTCGGTGGAGCGTCTCTATGGCGACGCCTTGGGTGCCTTGATAGCACTTCAAACCGGAACGTTTACCGACGGCGCCGCGGGTTTCTTGCCCGATTACAATGAAATCTTGTTGCGCCGCGAACTGGAAATTTTTCGTGAGTGGTATTTAGGGCGTCATAGAAATATTACCTTGACGCCAGGCCAACAAAGCGTGCTGGAAGATTGCTTCGCCTTGCTGGTGCGATCCGCGCTGCAACAACCACGGGTATGGGTGCACCGCGATTATCATTCGCGCAATTTAATGGTCACGCCCGCCAACAATCCGGGAATTCTCGATTTTCAAGACGCGGTATTAGGGCCGGTCACTTACGATCTGGTTTCGCTGCTGCGCGATTGTTATATCGCTTGGCCACGGGAACAGGTTCACAATTGGGCAAAGGCTTATCGTGGTCTGGCCATGCAGTCTGGCATTCCCGTGGGTGACGATGGCGCCCAATTTCAGCGCTGGTTTGATTTCATGGGCATGCAACGGCATTTCAAGGCAGTCGGCATATTTGCCCGCTTGAATCATCGCGATGCTAAACCGGGCTATTTGTCCGACATTCCGCGCACGCTGAATTATATCTATGAAGTAAGCGCCTGCTATCAAGAATTACAGCCATTGCACTTGTTATTTAAGGAACTCAATCTTCCAGAACTACGAAAATAATCATTTCATCGAGACGCTGCTTCGTTACTCCTTAGCAAAGAACGCACAGACACAGAGGCGTTCTGTATCTTGAGTGGCAATGAAAATTTACGTTTAAGAAATTCTTTAACTTAATGCTAATGAGGTTGGTATGAAGGTCATGATTTTAGCGGCTGGGAAAGGCGAGCGTATGCAGCCCTTGACCAACACGGTCCCGAAACCTTTGCTGCCAGCTGGCGGCAAACCGCTGCTGGTGCATTTAATCGAACGCTTGGCTCAAGCCGGTTTTCACGACCTGGTCATCAATCATTCGCATCTGGGTGAAAAGATTGTGCAATATCTGGGCGATGGTAGTCGTTACCAGGCGCGCATTGCTTATTCGCATGAGCCAGACGGGCTTGAAACCGGTGGCGGGATATTTAAAGCGCTGTCTTTAATCGATACCGATCCGTTTATGGTAGTGAATGGCGATATCTGGACCGATTATCCTTTTAATCGTTTGCCATCACGACTCTCGGGCTTGGCGCATCTGGTGTTGGTGGATAACCCCCCGCAACATCCTCAGGGCGATTTTGTGCTGCGCGATGACCGCATATATGCCGAAGGCGAACCGCGTCTGACATTCAGCGGAATTGGCGTGTATGCGCGCGCGCTATTTGCTAAATGCCAAGCAGGAAAATTTCCATTAGCGCCTTTGTTGCGTGCCGCGATGACACAAGACTTAGTAAGCGGCGAACGCTACAGTGGTCGTTGGCGTGACATCGGCACACCCCAGCGCTTACAAGCCTTGGATGATGAATTATGTCAGGAAGTAAAAAAATAAATATGGAGAAGTTAAGGTGGGGGAAACCGCGACAAGCACACGATAAAAAACCGGTAACACCTCGCCAGCCTTTACAACCCAGCGAGTGTTACCGGCTTATTACCTACGAAGGCGGTCAGAGCTGCACATAACAACGACAATTTCCCGTGCTGCGCACGGAGCGCGCTGTCACGCGCTAGCCCTTCGCCTCTCGCGTTATTTCTTTTTCTTAGCTGCTTTTTTCTTGGCCTTTTTCTTGGCTGCCATGATGAGCTCCTTTGGGTTGTGGTTAAGGGACTTGCAGGAAAATCAGGGGAAAAGCCCCCGATGGGACTGCGCGTTGCCAAAAGACAGGCGAGTGCCGTCTTTTCAGGAATGGGGAACGGAAAAAAACGCCAGGATAGCCAGCGAATAAATTAGAACGGAAAGAGCGGGAAGAAGAGCGCCCGGCAATCAAACCTTGCCATGGGTGAGTACAGCGTGTGTCAACAGTGGTCGAGCTTCGCAATCGTTCCAGTAACCCTTGGTTGATCATTGTTCCACTCAGTGTCGCGATGTCATTCATTCTTTCTGGTCGCGACTCAATGCCATCCGAGCAGTGACATCCTTCATCTAAATCTAAACATCACTTCATGTCTAGCACATCGTCCTGGTGTGTCAAGACATTAATTCAATGTAAAAAAAATTGCAAACACTTTTTTGGATTTCACGCGCGCGATGATGAGTGTTCATCGCGCGCGTTTTGTCGACGACGATCGTTGCGTTCGCTGCTCTCGTCATCCGCACTTCGAGTCGCCGCAGTTAAGACAGGTCATGCACCCATCCATCTTGATCACCGCTTTGTTCGAGCACTTGTTGCAAAGTTGCGCGTCGGATGGAAACGACGAGGCCTCGTCCGTGCTCGCGGTGCGTTCCGCGCGTTTCTTTAATTCGGCGCGCTTCTCCGCGATTAATTGCTGGCGCGCGGCGTCGGGTTCTTCGGTTTGAATAAGACCGATGAGCTTGAGATGACGCTCGATCACGTCGCCCAACTCGGCGACCAGCGAAGGCGTGTATTTGCCCTTCTTGAAGTAACCGCCGCGCGGATCGAACACGCTGTGCAGTTCTTCCACCAGAAAAGTGACGTCGCCACCCTTGCGGAATACCGCCGAGATGACGCGCGTCAGCGCCACCACCCACTGGAAGTGGTCCATGTTTTTGGAATTGATGAATATCTCGAAGGGGCGGCGCTTCTCGTGCGGGGTGCCTTCGTTGAGCAGGATGTCGTTGATGGTGACATACAGCGCATGCTCGGTGAGCGGGGTTTTGATTTTGTAGGTCGAGCCCAGCAGCATGTCCGGACGCTCGAGCTTCTCGTGCATGTGCACGACATTGTTTTCGGGCGCGCGCTTGGGCTCCTCTTTAATGACTTCGTATCCGGTGATCTTTTCGTCGATCTTGATGGCCATGACAGCTCCTTTCTCTACTGTGCTTATCCGCGTTAAAACCGCCCGTAATAACCTTCTTTCAGGGCGTCATATAGGTTGGCGGCGCTATGCATCTCGCCGTCGTATTCGATCTCTTCGTTGCCTTTGACCTCGACGGTCTCGCCGTTGGCCAATTGGAAACGATACAGGGTATTTTCCAAATCCTTTTCCTTCACCAGCACGCCTTGGAAGGCGGCGGGATTGAAACGGAAGGTGGTGCAACCCTTGAGGCCTTTATCGAAGGCATACATGTAAATTTCCTTGAAGTCCTCGTAAGGGTAATCGGTGGGTACGTTGGCGGTTTTGGAGATGGACGAATCCACCCATTTCTGCGCCGCGGCTTGTATGTCCACGTGCTCGCGTGGCGAGACATGGTCGGCGGAGATGAAGTAATCCGGCAGCTTCGCCTGCGGATCATCCGCATCGGGAGCCGCTTTAGGGTTCACTAGCGTACGATAGGCCAGCAGCTCAAAAGAGAACACATCCACCTTCTCTTTAGTTTTGCGTCCTTCGCGGATGACGTTGCGGCTGTACTGATGCGCGAACGACGGCTCGATGCCATTGGAGGCATTATTAGCCAGGGATAGTGAAATCGTACCCGTTGGTGCGATGGAGCTATGATGCGTGAAGCGCACGCCCTTGTCAGCAATACGGTCAGTGAGCGCGTCGTCGAACTGTTGCATGTAGCGGCTGTACTTGGCGAGTAGCACTTTGCCTTTGATCTTGTCGCCGACCTTGTGACCATCGCTGCGCATTTCCGGGCGACGCACTAGCATTTCTTCGGTCACGCTGAATTCGTCTTCCATGATCGGCGCTGGCCCTTTTTCTTCGGCGAGTTCGATGCCCGTTTCCCAACCGATCTGCGCCATCTCGCGCGCCACACGATCGGTGAACGCCAAGGACTCAGGCGAGCCGTATTTCATTTTGAGCATGGTCAAGGTCGATCCCAGACCCAGGAAGCCCATGCCATGACGGCGTTTGTAATGGATTTCGTGGCGCTGCTGTTCCAGCGGCAGGCCGTTGATCTCGACCACGTTATCGAGCATGCGCGTGAATACCGCCACCACCTCCTGATAACGTTCCCAGTTAAAGCGCGCGTTATCGGTGAAGGCGTCTTCCACAAATTTAGTCAGATTGATCGAGCCCAATAGGCAAGAGCCGTAGGGCGGCAAGGGCTGTTCGCCGCAGGGATTGGTGGCGCGGATATTTTCGCAGAACCAGTTGTTGTTCATCTCGTTGATCTTGTCGATCAAGATAAATCCGGGCTCGGCATAATCGTAGGTCGAGGCCATGATCAGGTCCCACAAGCGGCGCGCGGGGATGGTTTTATAAGTTTTGCAGGCCACCTGACCGAGGTTATTAGTGATATAGCCTTCGGCATTCGGCCAATAGCGCCAGACAATGCGCGAATCCGGATCTTCGTATTCATGGCGATTGGCGGGAAACACCAGATCCCAGTTGGCGTTCTTTTTTACTGCTTGCATGAACTCATCGGTAATCAAGCAGGAAAGATTGAATTGGCGCAGACGGCCGTCTTCACGCTTGGCGCGAATGAAATCCATGATGTCGGGATGCGCAATATCGAAAGTGCCCATCTGCGCGCCGCGCCGCCCGCCCGCGGATGACACCGTGAAACACATGGCGTCAAAGATATCCATAAAAGAGAGCGGGCCGGAGGTATAAGCTCCGGCGCCGCTCACAAACGCCCCTTTGGGGCGGAGGGTAGAGAACTCATAGCCAATGCCGCAGCCCGCCTTAAGCGTTAGGCCGGCTTCGTGCACCGAAGTTAGAATTCCGTTCATGGAATCGGGAACCGCGCGCGACACCGTGCAATTAATGGTGCTGGTGGCGGGTTTATGCGCGAGCGCGCCCGCGTTGGACACGATGCGCCCCGCGGGAATCGCGCCATTTTGCAGCGCCCAAAAGAACTTGCCGAACCATTCCTCGCGTTTTTCCGCGGTAGTTTCGACATCCGCCAAGGCGCGGGCGATGCGGGTGTAAGTGCCCGCGATATCTTGGTCCAGGGCTTCACCAGTCTTACTTTTAAGGCGGTACTTTTTATCCCAAATATCTAGCGACGCGGGCTGCATGGGGATTTCGGTGGTAACCGGGTCTTGTGCTTGTAATTGGACAACTTTCATTATTCCTGTCCTCCGGTGTTTGTTACTTATTTAGGTACTTCTTGTACCATTTTAATGGGACTACTAGCTATCGGGGCTATGACTTCGGTCAACCACAATAGGTTGTGTAGATTACTCATAAGCTAGATGATGTCAAGCCTGTAAATTTTTTTATGCTGTATCAAGCGGTAGTAAAAAATTTTCTACTACTTAATTAAAACGATCATCCGAGTTCTCACGGACTCTCTAACAACAAAAACAACAAACCACTTACAAATTTAATAGCTATAACCGAAGTGACTACGAAAATGAGCAGCGAATTCGTCGGCAGTGAAATGGTGATTTTGCGTGCCATGATGCGCGATTTTGATCGCGCCAATCAAGGAAGCCATGCGCCCCGTGGTTTCCCAATCCATGCCGCGCGCCAAGCCGTTAAGTAGTCCAGCGCGATAAGCATCGCCACAACCCGTGGGGTCGATGATTTTCGTGGTTTTGGCGCAGGGAATCTCGATGGTTTTATCGCCCGCATAAATGCACGAACCCTTAGCGCCGAGCGTGACGATCAAGGCTTTGACATAGCCAGCCAATTGTTTAAGCGATTTGCCCGTGCGCTCTTGCATCAATTCCGCCTCGTAATCGTTCAGCGTGACCCAAGTAGCTTGCTCTAAGAAGCCGAGTAAATCCTTGCCATCGAAAAGCGGCATGCCTTGTCCAGGATCGAAAATAAAAGGAATGCCCGCTTCGACAAATTGGCGCGCGTGTTGAATCATGCCTTCGCGCCCATCGGGAGAAACGATGCCCAGTTTCACGCCCACGGCGTCGGTCACCCGGGTTTCATGCGAGCGGTTCATGGCGCCCGGATGAAACGCGGTGATCTGGTTATCGTCCATGTCGGTGGTGATGAAAGCTTGCGCGGTATAACTGTCCGCGCACACTTTGATGTAACGGCGGTTGATGCCGTGCTGGTCCATCCATTCGGCGTAAGCCGTGAAATCCTTGCCCGCCGTTCCCATGGGCAGCGGCTCGCTGCCCAAGAGTTTTAAGTTATAGGCAATGTTGCCAGCGCAGCCGCCATATTCACGACGCATCTCGGGCACTTGGAACGAGACGTTCAGGATATGCACCTTGTCGGGAAGGATGTGATTTTTGAAACGGTCCTGAAACACCATGATGGTGTCGTAGGCAAACGATCCACAGATCAATGCTGACATAAAATTTCCTAGTTAGCGCGCGTTGCGCGCGAGTATATCTATTTTTAATCGCTTTGTTATCCGCTAGATTATTTACGCGCGGCAGAATTTTTTATCAGCCATTCGTCGAAAATTTCCGCGGATAAGGGACAGCTAAGATGAGTGCCTTGGCCGCCATCGCAACCCAAGATGTTCAATAGCTGCCAGATATCTTTATTTTCGATGCCTTCGGCCACCACTTGATAGCCGAGATTGTGCGCCAGATCGATGGTGGAACGCACGATCACCGCGTCGTTTTCATCGTCGTGCATGTTGAGCACAAAAGATTTATCGATTTTAAGCGTGCCCAAGGGTAATTTTTTGAGATACGACAATGACGAATAGCCCGTGCCAAAATCGTCGATGGCGATATGCACGCCCAGCCGGTGAATCCGCTCTAGGCTGCGCGACACCAGATCGATGTCCGCCATTAACATATTTTCCGTGATTTCCATTTCCAGACACTCAAAGGGCATGCCCACCGTGTGCAGAATATTTTCCAAGTGGTCGATAAAATCCGGATCGTGCAATACGCGTCCAGAAATATTGACCGCGATGCGCATAAGCTGCCCCTTTTCGCGCCAGGTTTTGCATTGGCGCGCGGCGGTTTCAATGACCCAATAAGTCAGCGGGCGAATCGTGCCCGTGCGTTCCGCGAGCGGAATGAACTGATCGGGCATGATCAGGCCGTGCAGTGGATGCTGCCAGCGGATTAAGGCTTCGGCGCCCGTCACCAAACCGGTTTGGATGTCGAGTTTGGGCTGGTAATGCAGCACGAATTCGCTGCGCGCCACCGCTTGGCGCAGGTCGCCAGAAAGTTGTAATTGCTGCGGTGTGTTGGGGTCGAGCGCGGCATCGTAAAACAGATAATCGATGTCGCGATTCTTGGTGCCATACATGGCCACGTCCGCGCGGCTCATGAGCGTGGCCGCGTCCTGACCATGCTCCGGGTAAAGCACGACGCCGATTCCCGAGCCGAGATAAAGTTCGTTGTCGGCGTAATGAAACGGCGTGCTGAAGCATTCGCGGATATTTTTAATCACGCGCTCCACGGTTTGGCGGCCATCGCGCACGTCCGGCAATAATACCGCGAATTCATCGCCGCCCAAGCGCGACAAGGTGTCGGTTTCGCGCAGTACGCCGCGCAAGCGTTGCGCCACCATGATTAACATCTGATCGCCCGCGGGATGGCCCAAGGTGTCATTGATTTCCTTGAAGCGGTCGAGATCCATCAATATCAAGGCCACGTGCCGCCCTTCGTTGCGCGACGCCGCGGCGATGGCTTGCGCCAAACGATCGTTGAACAACGCGCGGTTCGGCAGAGCGGTTAAGCTGTCGGTGGTGGCCAACGTATGCAGACGATTAATCATGTTGCGCGCGTCAGTGGTGTCTTCCATCAGTCCGTCGATGCGCACGACCTTGCCTTCGCTGTTGGTGTAGGGATAAAAAATGCGACGGAACCAGCGCAACGCGCCGTTAGGTTGTTGCACGCGGCTCTCGACTTCGGCATGACTGCCAGACAAGGCGCGCAACCAAGCCATGCGCACGGTTTCGCGGTCTTCGGCCACCGTCCAGCCTAGGCAGGGAATGGGCAATTCGATATCCATCTCGCAAATATCGTGTGCCGAGGGGCTGACATACAACGGACGGTTGTGTGCCACGTCCACCGACCACAAAAGTTGCGGAATGTTGGCCAGCAAGCTGGTGATTTGTTCTTGCAGTCCCGCGACCTTGTCTTTTTCTTGCCCCAGTGCTTGCACGCTCGCCTCCCAATAACCTTCCAGCAATAGACCCATGTCGCGGAACAGCAGTTGCGTGACGCCGTGTTCCATTGGCGCGCGGTGAGCATCGTCAATTTGCGAGCTGGTGCGGATCAGATGTTGCAGGTGATTCAGATAAAGCAGGTAAGCGCCCATGATCCATACGGGTTCAATACCGTGGCGATAGTGCACTTGACCCACGTGCGCCATGCGTTCGGCGGATTCCTCGCTGGTGTCGCCAGCGAGTAATTCCCATAAATGTTGTAGCTGACGTTTAACCAAATCATCGATTTTTCCGCCCGTGGCGCGGTAACCATCGAGCACTTTGGCGGTGGCGGGATAGGCGAGTAGATAGTCGTAGAATATTTTGGTAAACCGTTCGCCGCCTTGATGCAAGGCGGCTTGATAACGCCGCAGAATTTCTTGATCTAGATTTCCCAGATTTAGGAAATCATTGAAAGCCGTGTTGATGGTATCGACGGTGTAAACGCGTTTCTCACGCACGGCTTTACCCGTTGCGGCGGCTTTGTCACGATGGCGGGACATTGTCCCCCTCCCCTATGTAATTAATTTTTTATGTGTGGCGACTTGTGCCAACGCCATTTTGCCCACCTAAGCATAACGGAATCAGTATCTTTCGGTACCGTTCTCAACATTTGTTTTTTCAATCATCACCGCATTTTTTAGAAACAAGGGTTTAGAAGAGATTGTTGAGGCAATCTCAAATTCAAAACCGATGCTGCTTACAGGGAGAGGCTAAATTTACCGGATTAAATCAGTTCTAAATGGCGGGAGCGCGGCGCGAAGAATTTCAAAGATCGGGCGGATCGAAAGGCGGTTTTTTTTGTTTTGTCTCCTTGCGCAATACGCCCGCCATGCGCCGCAGCATGTCTTCGATGCGGTCGCGATAAATCATGACGAACAACACCATGATCAGCGTGATGCCGACAATAGTAAACAGCGCTCCATAACGCTCGGCGCGGAAATAAGAACCGCCCATGGTGAGCAGTATGGTGCCAAGCAAACGTCCAGGAATGGACACGAGCAAAAAATCACGCTGGCGCATGTGGCCCAAGCCCAGCAAATAACACAAAAAATCCTTGGGAAAGCCAGGAATCAAAAACATAAAGAACGCCAGCATCAGTCCCTTGTGTTTCATGACATAGTCGTAACGCGAAATGAGTTCGGCGCTCACGAATCGTTCCACCAACGGTCTCCCCAATAGGCGTGCCAACATAAACGCCAGCCACGAACCGATCATCAATCCAATGGTGGAATACACCACGCCCCACACCGGCCCAAACAGCATTCCGCCGACGAATCCGGTAACTTCCCCTGGCACGGGCGCCGCCACCACTTGCGTCGCTTGCAGGCTGATAAAAATCAGCGCAGCGTACGACCGATGTTCCTTGATGAAACTAAGCAGGTGACGCTTATTGATGAATAAATCAAGCATGCCCGAAACATGCAGCGCGTACGCAATGGCGGCGATGACGCCAGCCAGTAAAATAAACAAAAGAATGGTTTTTTTATCGAGCTTGAACATGTTGGCGGCGTCCTATGGATAGGACGGATAATCGACCTTTTTTAATTCATTGGGGCGGGTTTGTGCGGAATGGCGTCATCCTATCATCCTCGGCTGGCTTCCCAAAGATGCAGGAGTTAAAGCGTCAGCCGCCGATAAATATCCGAGACTTTCAGGGGTAGTTTGCGCACATCGTCCACCAACACCCAATTCACCGCGCCATACATATGCAGCAGATAATCGCGCGCGGTTTCGTCGATGGTGATGCAGAACGGGTGGATGCCCGCGCGCTTGGCTTCGATCAAGCTCATGTGCGTGTCCTCGATGCCGTATTCGCCGCGGTAGCCGTCGTAATCGTCGGGCTTGCCGTCGGACAGGGTGATCAGCAATTTAGTGCGCGCTTCGATTTCACTTAGTAGCTTGGTTAGATGACGGATGGTCACACCCATCCGCGTGTAATCGCGCGGTTGAATGCCCGTGATGCGCGCGCGCACCGCATTCGAATAAGGTTCATCGAAACGTTTGATACGGTACAGTTCGCAGCGCTTGCGCGTAGTGCCCGAGAAGCCGTAGATCGCGTAGCGGTCGCCGAGAATTTCTAGCGCCTCGCACAGCAATACCAGCGCTTCGCGTTCGGCGTCGTTGATCCAGCCCTTGGTCGAGCCGCTCATGTCGACCATGAACATCACCGCGATGTTGCGTTCATGCTTGTGCAGTTTGGTAAACAGGCGCTCGGATAATTCCATGCCGCTTTGCATGTCGGCGCGCGCTTCGACCAATGCATCGAAATCGATGTCGTCGCCGTTGATCTGTTTTTTAAGCAAACGATTTTCGCCGCGCACCGCCTCGAAGGTTTTGCGCAACGGCGGCAACACGCCGCGGTACTTGCGTAAGGTGCGCGCGACGAACGGGTCGTGATCCGGATGCACGTCGATCTCGCGCAACACGCACCAGTGTTTGCGGTAATGCTGTCGCCGATGATCCCATTCGTTGTACAAAAACGCGCCTTCCTCGTGGTAGAGTTCCTTCCCCGCATCTTCGGGACGTTTTTCTTCCGTCGATTTTTGGTATCTACCCGCGCCGACCGCGACTAAATAATCTTCGGGAATTTGTCCCAGGTCTTGCAAGATGGAATCCATCAAGGCGCGCACCTCGGCGGGCGGCTGAATCAGTTGTCCGTCGAGCGTCAAGGTAAAAGTAGATTGTCCTGGATGATCCGGATCCGCCGTGGGTTCGGCGCTATAACGCTTGGTTTCAGTGTCAGCGGCAGTATCGATTTCGGATTTATTCAGCGTTTTCTTGCCGAGGTGCGCCAAGGCTTGACGGAAAAGTTCTTTTTCGCGCAATAGCCGTTCTTGCATGACTTGTTGCGCGGTTTCGACGTGCAGCACGCCTTGATAACAAAACGCGCCCGGAATTTCCGCGACAGTGTAAAAATGTTTCAATAACTCGTAACTGTCGCGCACCGAAGCTTGTGGATGTTTCAAGCGCAACAAGGCGGCGTTCCAGACGGGCGGATAATGCACCTCGCCCGACAAGCGCTGAATTTCCTGCATGTCACGATACAGCCCGGGCAGATCGCGCTCTAGACAGGCGTTAAGCCGTATGGTTTCCAGGGCATGAAATACGCGCGCGGCTTTTTCTTTGTCGCTAAATGTTTGCAGTACTTGCGGCAGCGACAGCTCATCGACGCACGCGCGAAACGTGCCATACCAAGTTTGCGCCCACAAATAAGCCACCATGATTTTGTAGAGACGAAAATTATCGTCACGCTGATCGAAATGAGCGATGCAGGCCGGCAAAAATATATTGGCAGTGTCGGTGTAGATTTGTTCGGTGGCTTCAAGTTTGAGCGCGCGACCCGCCAGGCCGCGCACAAAAAGTTCCAGCACGTGTTGAATTTCCTCCAAGGTCACGCCGCGCGCCGCTTTTGCGGCCTCGGCGGCGAAGGATTGAACCTGGCTGAAAGCAGAGCATCCAGGATACAAGCCCTGTTTGTCATACACGTCCATGGCGTGAATGATCCATTCTTCGATGGTTGGCAACGGCATCAAGCGAAACGCCTCGGGCGCGCGCGCCGCGAATTGATAGGCCATTTCGGCGTTGGTTTTGGCGATGATGTCCACCCAGCGCAAGGCAAAATCTTGTTGCGCGCGCTCAAATTCCGCTAACGCTTGCGCCAAGGACTTGGCGCTGCGGTGTGAAGAAAGAACTGGATCCAGCGCTTCGCCGAGCTTCACTTCCAGTTCAACGGCGGTGAGCGGTGGTGGAGCGTTCATTGAGTTTTTGAATCCGAGAATAATTTTTGGCAATCATAAATAAAAATATCAAAAGCTATACCGCAGTTCGGAAAACACGCTACGGTTGCGTTTCAGTTGGCCGAAGGGCGTGTCGTCCGCGCCGCGGTAAAGATCGGCGCCGACAGTGGCCTTGGTGTGATCGGTGAAGGCGTAAGTGACCAGCGGACGCAGATAAGAATTGCCGCGGCCGAAATTGACGAAGGCCAGCAACTCGGCTTCGAGCGTGTCGTTGAACCATTTTTTACCAACGCGCGTGCTCATGCCGTAGTTGGCGCGTTTTTGCAGTCCGAAGTTGATAGCATTGGCGGCTGCCGCGGCGCGCGCGTTAGGGTCGGCGATGGTGTTGGGGTCGGTGTAATGTTGCACCCAACGGCCCACGAGTTGCAGATTGATGTTGAGGTTGTCGAAAAACGTTCGGTCCACGCCCGCCACCGCGTACCAATAAGGATTGATCGCCACTGGATCGAGGCTGTTGCGGTCTTGAGTCTGGATGTAAGCGACTTCACCGCGCGTGCCGAAGCGCCCAAAGTTACGCGCAAAATCGGCGCCGAAAACATCGATTTTGGGATAACGCAATTCCAAAGTTGGGCTGGCTGCCAGCGGATGCATTTCTGGCAACAAGCTGTAGCCATGAAAATAACTCAACGACCAATCCATGCCACCGCCCGTTTTGTTCAATTTGATCGCCGCCTCGCTGTTGTCCAAAGTGCGCGCGGGCCGCGTTTCACGAAAATTCATGCCTGGCGGAAACGGAAATTTCGACGGCTCGAAAAATGGCGTGGTGAAAAAAGTCAGCGTGTGTTCGGTCGATAAAAACCAATCGAGCTTTAGCGCGGTGGTGCCGAAGCGTTGATCGTCCTCGAACGGCAGCATGATGGTGTAATCGTGCGGCGTGAGATTGTCGGTGGGATTGATGCCATCGGCCCGCCCCCAAGCGACGATTTGCCTGCCAAGACGCAGATCGGCGTTGTCGAAATGCGCCGTGGCATAGCCTTCCAATAATTTACTGTGCGTCGTGCCACTATCGCCGATGTCGGGATTGGTGAGACGCGCCTCGATTTTGCCGTCGAGCGATTTATTCAGCGTTGGCAAAATTTTAAGCTGCGTCGTGCCGCCGAGGAAATTGGTTTGATCGTCCAAATTTTTCGAGGAACGGTAATAATCCAGACGCAAGGCACCGGTTAAGCCTTGGTCGCGCAGCGTGGACCACAGCTTGTCATCGGTGTTGGCGGTTTCAGTAGCCGGCCCAGGTTCTTGGCCCCAGGCGTGCGCGCAAAACGCCAGCGCCAGCAGCCAAAACCGGATAAAACGTTTCATTCGCGTTCGATGCTGCGCGTGGTGAACACGTTGTCAGCGACGGGGATGCCCGCTTGGGTATTCTCGAATTGGATGATGGTTTTGTGGCCGGTCTGGTGGTTAATCATTTCGCGGCGCAGGGCGATCCAGCGCTTGGTGTCGGGTTCCATGAGTTTGTGCTCGGTAGCGTTCTGAGTTTTATACAGGCGCCCGCTCGTGTCGTAATACTCCACTTTAGTTTCCAAGAAATTATCTTTACGAATCCAAGCAATTTTTTTGGCGTAGCCACTGTTGCGTTTTTCGGTTTCGTCCTTCGGTTTCGATTCGATGACATAACAATCGTAACCGTTCATGGTTTCGGAACGCAGCAAACTGTGCTGGTAAGCGTCGACCTTGGGTAACAGAATATCGCCATAGGAAAAATCCGAACCCACGAAACTGTCTTTTTTATTATTCGCCACGAGCCGCCGACTTTTCTTGAGCGCGGGCAAATAGATCCATTGATCGTCGTCAGCGTTGCTGTGTTCGATTTGCAAGAAGCCAGTGCCTTTAATTTCCGCAGGTGTAATAAATTTCACTACTAGACTGGAATCGACGCCATTGGCTTGTAGCTTGGACAGCGTTTGGCTTTTGCGCTCGCGTTTTTGATCTTTGTCGTTGATCAACAGCATGGTGCTGTCGCTTTTCATGGTTTTGATTTTGGTGACGTAGAAATTTTTTTCCATGATGTCGCGCGCGCTCAAGTCCGCCGCCATAACTTGGGTCATGGCCGTGAGGCTTAGTAAGGCGATGCCGATTTTCCAGTTCATTTATTAGCTCCTTCGATGACAGTGGCGGGATTGGACCATAACTCGCGATTTTTACCGAACACGAAGCGCGGTTTGAACAGCATCATCATGGCGCGCAGGAATACCAGCGCCGATACCGCGCTCACCAGCATGGTGGTGATGACCATGACCGCGAGCCGTATGTAGAAACCGAAATCGGAAGCGAGCAACACCGCGTAACCGCCCGCGACCGACAGCGCCACGAACACGATGGCCTTGCCCGAAGTGAGCAGCGAATTGCGCGTGGCCGCGCCGACATCGCCCGTGCGCTGCAGTTCTTCGCGAAAACGGAACAGCAGATACAGCTCATAATCGGCGCCAATGCCGATGGCCATGGCCGCGGTCATGGCGGTGCCCATGTCGAGCGGCACGCCCAGCCAGCCCATGAGTCCGAAGTTAGCCAGGATGATAAGTAGCAAGGGCGTGACCACGAACAAACCGCCGACGAAGGAACGCAGTACCAGCGATGACAGCGCAAACACCACCAGCGCCATCTGCGCCATGTTTTCGAACTTGCCGCGCGTCAAGCTGTTGTTGACGGCAATGACGTTGGGCAATTCGCCGCCGATGCGCACGTTGACGTTGGGTGGGAAGTTTTTCTGAATGATGGGTTGCGCGCGCTGCAGCAGCGTTTCGGCGTAGGCGGTGCTGTCGTCCTTGAGGTAAACCCAAATTACCGCCTTGCGGTAATCGTTGTCGACCACGTTATCGAAATCTTGCGGATCGCCCGAGATCGAATACAAAAATAAATATTGCGCCAGCAGGTCGCGCTTATCCGGTATCACGTCGTAGGCGGGATCGTCGTTGTGCATCGCGCGGTTCATGCGCCGCACCAAATCGGCCAAGGATTGGGTCTTGCCCACGTACGGTTGTTTTTCTAGAAATTCCTGCAGCGTCGCCATGCCCTGCAGCACCTTGGGGTCCTTGAGGCTGTCTTGCTCTTGGCCTTCGATTAAAAACAACATCGAACCAGTGCCAGCGAAGTGGCTGTTGAGCGCGTTGTCGTCGGTGCGCACTTCGCTGTGCTCTGAGTTGTAACGCTTCAGGCTGTTGTCGGCGTGCAACATCATGACGCCCGCGAAGGCGACGCCGATGAAAATCAATCCCGCGCTGAGCAGCCACAGCGCGCGTCCGCTGGCGAGCATGTCCGCGAGCCAAGAAAGCAAACGATCGAGCACGCCAATGCGCCGCTCGCTTTCAGTTTCGCGCGCCTTGGGCGCGCGCAAATACGAACGCACCACGGGAATCAAAGTCATCTCCAGCACCAAGGCGCCGAGAATTCCCGAGCCAGCAAATACGCCGAAGTGACGCACCACCGATACCTCGGCGCCGCTCAAGGAATAAAAAGTAATCACCGCGATCAATCCCGCAGTCAGCATCACGGGTCCGATCTGCGCCAGCGATTCGACGATCGCGGCGCGGCTAAGCTCGGCCGCGGAACCCGCGCCCGCTTGCGAACGCAGCCGATGATATTCTTCGTAGTAACGTTTAAGAATTTGAATCGCGTGACCGGCCGCCACCGCCATGATGAGAATCGGCGTGGTGGTGTTCATGCCATCCATGTGGATGTCGAACAAGCCCATCAGCCCCAGGCCCCAAATTACGCTGAGCAAGGCGGTGGCGATCGGCAGCAACATGCCTTGAAGACTGCGAAACGACCAGTATTGAATGACCATGATGATTAGCAAGGCGACGCCAAAGAACAGCGGCATTTTCGCCATGTAAAATTCAAACCACGCCAGCGCCGCGGGCCCGCCACCTAAATAAATATTCACGCTGGCGTCGCGTTCCGGGTCGACGACTTTGCGGATGGTTTCGTACAGCGGCGTGTAACGCGGATCGTCCTTGGGAAGATTGAAGTCGGCGATGATGGCCGCGGCCTTGCCGTCGGGTGACACCAAGGTGTTCAAGTACATCGGGCTGTCGGCGACCGCGGCTTTAAGAGCAGTGATCTCCTGCGGTGTTTGCGGAATGGTATCCATCATGGCGCGCACTTCCATACCATCGCGCGTGCCCTTGATGTGTTTCACCTTGCGCGCCGCCAGGCTGAGAATGTTGTGGCGGATGGCCTCGGGCATGGCTTCGATGCCCTCTTGAATGCGCTGGATTTTGCTTAAGGTTTCCGGCCGATAAATATCGCCGCTTTTAGCGACGATGCCGATGACGGTGACATTGCGCCCACCGAAAACTTGCTCGACCACGCGCGTGGTAATCACGTAAGGATTTTCTTGCGGCGACCAGATATCCGGATCCATGTCGATCTTGAGGTTGGAGATGCGCGAACCGAGCAACACCGTCACGGTTAAAATCGCCAGCAACACCGCCAAGCGGTAGCGCAAGATGAACTCAGCATAACGGCGTAATAAGTTATTTATTTTTGCCATGACCTGCTCCTTGGATGAATGCTTTAAATTATTTTTTAAGCTAAATGTCTAAATACTGAATTTTTTATAAATTATTAACTCGCTGAGCAAAAAAAATCAGCGTTTAGCGAGCCCGCGAATAAATGTCTCGATCATGTCTTTCACCAAAGCCTCGAATTCTTGCTTGCTGTACCAAGTGATGAAATAAGGCACGCAAAAAATCGTCGTCGCCGCCATGATGGTTTCCGCCGTCATCGTCGGATTCTGCACGTTGAACTCACCAGTTTGGTTGCCTTCGTCCAGAATCTTGGCCAATAGCGAGCGCGCCATGTCTTTGTGCTGCGCGACGACATTGGTGTAGTCCTTCATGATGGTGTCCACTAATTCATTGATGCGCGGCAAGTCGTGAAATTGTTCGTAGGTGTAGTGAAACAACTCCATCGCGAAATTTTGTAAACGTTGCGCGGCGTTGAGGTCGGCACGCTCCAGCACCGCGCGCAAGCGTTGTTCTTTTTGCCCTAGGCACTGGCAGGCCAAGGCCATGCCGATGTCTTCTTTGTTTTTAAAAAAGCGATACAGATTGGCCGCCGACATGTCGCAATCCTTGGCGATCTCGGCCATGGTGGTTTTGCCGTAGCCGTATTGGGAAAAGCGTTTCCAAGCGGAATCCAGGATTTGTTCGCGCGTTAGCGTGGCGGGGTTGTTTTCGATTCGACTCATAGGGTCCCATTCTTTATCATGAATACTGAATAGTCAATTAAATATTCATAATTAACTAGCCGCTTGGAATTGCATATATATAGAGGGGGCAGGGTAGCTGGAACAGCATCTTGCCTGGTTGAGGGCAGCGGGACGCCAACGCCTGAGCTCGCTGCGGCAGAAACAAAAGATTCATCAACGTTAAATTCTGCGCGACAGCAGAAGCCATACTTGCCGCGTTGCGAGCGAGGATGGCGATGTCATCGTAGCCGCGAAGTCAGAGGTGTATTTTCAATCGTGGCACGTCCGTGTTGCAAAGCGGACGATTTCCGCCCTTGGCATGAAATCAGATGAAGCGTTTAACAAGACGGCGATGTTCAATGTGCTAAAGCGAGGTGCGTTCTTTTAAATTGGTTTCTGGCCCGAGTTTTCCATGGACCATGCTGAATGCGTTGTGAGTGAGTCGGACGGCGGGGTTTAGTCCCCGTCTTCATTCTCCCCCGCCAGTTGCGACTTAAGATCATAGGCATCAATGTCGAAGTCGGTGCTGTCCGCGACCGCGGCCTGGACCAGAGGTGGAACGCGCTCCCGCTCCTCTTCAGTCTCGAAATTTGCGAAGCCAGCGGCCGCAGCCTCGGCGAACAGTTTCTCCGTCAGCCGTTTCGCCCGTGCCTCGTGACTCTCGATGTCGGGATTGGCGCCAGGAGGGATGTTATCCTCGATCCAGGTCTCGACCCACCTCAGGAAACGCTTGCTCATGACTGTTCACCCATCTTCTGCGTCGTCAAAGTGAATAGAAGCTTACTGCACTGCATTGACTGCTTCAATTGTCGGTTGATGGAAAATTAGGGTCAGATCACAGTTTTAGTTAATATTAGAAAAAATTCTGGTCTGACCCTGATTCTTTGCGTCGGGCCAGACTATGATCAGTATAAATATCAGTTCATGCTCAAGCGCATAAAATCAAACATTTGACAGGGGATCGTCGTGAATAAAATTCCGTATAAAGGATTTCTCATTCGTCCAAATTCACATCTGTTAACCACGGGTAAATGGAGCTTGGAGGTTTATATTGAAAAGCATCAACTTCTGAGCGCTACGGATAGAAAGTTTTTTACTAACGACACGTTCGAGGTGGAGGAAGAGGCAATCCACCACAGTATAAATTTAGCCAGATGGATAATCGATGGAAAAGGCGGGATTTTTTCGGTCGCGGATCTTTGACAAAATTTAGAGTAACGCATCTCGACTTAGCATCGCGATCCGCAGCCCGCGCAGCCCAGATAAATCGGCATATATTTTAAAAGAGTCCGTTGCGTTTTTTTCTCGCAATTTTTTTCAGTTACGTATTTCCCCCAACGTCATTTGAAGCTGTGTAAATATCCGTCGCCCACTCGCGATCACGGCCGTGCGCCATGCTGGATCGCGGGGCGCGAGCGCATTGCGCAGCGAGGTGCGGATGCGTGCGGCGTCTTCGCGGCGTTGTGCGCTGTGATGATGCGCGCGGTTTTCGGCGCGCAAAAGACGTAATAGGGTGGCGGGGCCGAGCGTGCCGAATTCAACGGTGGCGGCGAGGGTGGAAGCATTGGCAAATATATGGCGCGTGAGCGCTGGTAAGATGCCGTGGGCACTGTAGTGCGCTGCATGGGAAGCGTGATCGCTTTTTACGAAGTGCGCGCCGAAAGCCTGTGTCCATTGCGTGAACTCGCTGGTGTTGGGCGGCACGTCGAGAAGCAATTGATAATCGCCATAACGGCCGAGACCGCTGTGTACGTCGAAGTGCCATACGCGCTGCACATTTTCAAAACGCGGCGTAGTCAAAAGTTTAGCAAAAATAATCAACGACGCTTCGCGTTCACTGCCGCCATAAAACAAACCTTGGGGAAATTCATATTGACCAGCGGCGATGGCTTGCGCCAGCGCGGCACGATTGCGCAGCAGCAGTGGCAGGCCGCGCCACCAAAAATCATCCCATCTAGGCGCTGGACTCGATGGATTAAGCCAAGTGTTAAATGCCCCATAAGCGGAATTAACTGGCCCAGGAAAAGTAGCCAGCGCGTTGCGATTTAAATCCACGTTATGTTCGTTCACGCGCCGATGGTGCGCGAAGCCATAGGGATTCAGTGCGTGCACTAACAGCGCACCAGTTGTGGGCGGCAAAGAATCCGTGAACTCCGCCAGCCAAAGTTGTTGCAACGCGCTGCCCGCGTAGCCTTCCGCGCCATGTATGCCGCTGGTGATGATCAGCAATTGGCGTGGCGTTGGATTACCCAGATAAGCGCTGTCGATGCTTAAGACTTCGCCGTTCGGCCCTTGGGCAGCGATGGAATAACTATTTTGTTCGGTTTGTTCAGCGCGTGCGCGAAACGCGGCGCGCGCAGCGAAATAATCGGTGGGAAAATAATCGTCCATGCGTATCAGAGTTACGTCGGTTAATCGCGTGGTGATCGGCGCGGCGGTTTAATCCAACATGTAAGGTGCGTCCCACGCACCATCGATCGGTGCGCAGTGCGCACCCTACTTGAAGGTTCTATCTCAAAACAGCGAAGCGCTTAATTCATTGATGGCCGCGAGCATTTCCGGATCGTCGGTGAGCGCTTCGGCGATGGCCGTGCGGCAAGCGGTGCGCGCATCGATGCCCGTGGACATTAATTTTCCCGCGTGCACCAGCAAGCGTGTGCTAGCGCCTTCATCCAGTCCGCTGCCTTTTAGGTTGCGCGTCATGGCGGCGAATTTGACTAATCTTTCGGCCATGGTTTCATCCACGCCAGTTTCGCGGCGCACGATTTTTTTCTCCAGCATGGCTGAAGGATAATTAAATTCCAAGGCGACGAAACGTTGACGCGTGCTCTGTTTCAAATCCTTGAGCACGCTTTGATAGCCTGGGTTGTAGGAGATGGCGAGACAAAATTCCGGTCCCGCGGTCAGCAGCTCGCCGGTTTTTTCGATGGGTAGCACGCGCCGATCATCCGCCAACGGATGAATCACCACGGTGGTGTCCTTGCGCGCTTCAACAATTTCATCGAGATAAAGAATCGCGCCCAGGCGTACGGCGCGCGCCATGGGCCCGTCGACCCACACGGTTTCGTTGGCGGTGATGAGATAACGCCCGACCAAATCGGTGGCGGTGAGATCGTCGTGACAGGAAACGGTGATGAACGGGCGTTTCAGACGCCACGCCATATGCTGCATAAAACGCGTTTTGCCGCAGCCGGTCGGTCCTTTGAGTAACACGGGCAATTGCTGGCGGAACGCCGCTTGGAAAATGTCGATTTCCTTGGCGATGGGCTCATAGTAAGGCTCCTCTTTTATGAGGAATTCCTCGGCGCGCGTGGCGCGCGGGGGAGCGATGTTTTTGGATAAGGACATAAGGTTCGGATCGCTAATCGTATTGTCGTCAGTATGCCAAATTCGCCTATCCCTGGGAAAAATATATTGACGCTGATGAGACTCTTACCAAACGGCATAGAAATAAACGTTCAACTCTAAGTAAATCAAAGAAACGTCATTTACTTTAAAAAAGCCCGCGAAACGGGCTTTTTTGTCTAGCCAGGGAAATGAGTTGCGTGAAATTCAGCCGTATTCATAACGCTTTCTTGGAGTTTGCATATACTTTGAAAATGTCTCGCTGTTTCAGCAGCGCATGGAACGATTGATATGCAACCGTCCGACATCCTTAAGACCCAAATTTTGGCGCAGACGCCCGCGGTGACGACGGGCGTGCCGCAAGACATTACCAACGCCCTGGCATCGCGTTATGAAATACTGGATGCGCTCGGCGACGGTGGCATGGGCATGGTGTATCGCGTGCGCGATCGCGAGACGGCCGAAATTCTGGCGCTTAAAATGCTGCGTCCCGAGATTGCACGCGATCCGGCGATGATGGAGCGGTTCAAAAACGAAATTCGTTTATCGCGGCGCATCACGCACAAAAATGTCTGCCGTATTTATGAATTTAACCGCGTCAATGATCTCGCCTATATCACCATGGAATACGTGGATGGCGAGAGCCTGCGCAGTTATCTCCAGCGCGTTGGAAAATTAATGTCCGAACGCGTGATCGATCTGGCGCGCCAAATGGCGGCCGGCTTGAGCGAGGCGCATGCGCAAGGTGTGGTACACCGCGATTTAAAACCTGACAATGTGATGCTTGGCCGCGACGGTTTGATAAAAATTCTCGACTTCGGCATTGCCCGCGCTCTCGGAGACACCAGCACCACGCGTACGCTGATCGGCACACCCGCCTACATGGCGCCTGAACAATCGCAGGGCAAGGCCACCGACCAGCGCGTGGATTTGTATGCGCTAGGCCTTATTCTTTATGAATGTCTCACCGGCCAACGCGCGTTTTCCGGTGCTACGCCAGTTGAGATCGCGCTTAAGCAGCTCAAGGAGCGGCCATTGCCGCCGCGTAAAGTCATGCCCGGCACGCCGCCACATTTGGAATCGATCGTGATGCGCTGTTTGGAGAAGGAGCCAACGCTTAGATTCACCAGTGCCACGGAACTACAGCGCGCGCTGATACAACCCAGCGCGTCTTCTCGACGAGCGCTACCCTGGCACCGCATCACGGTTTTTTTCGTCATCGGAGTCATAGCGGTGCTAAGCGCGTACAAAGCAATGAATCGGAAAAATCCATTACCGATGTCGGCGCAGACCGAGTCGATTTCAGCCGACTTACCGGATCAAGGTCAAATTCCACCGGAATTGATCAAGTTGCTCGAGGCGGCGAAGCAAGGCGATGCGGCGGCACAGGAGCGTATCGGGCGGCTTTACCTCAATGGACCAGAGCGAGCGCGGAACGAACGCAAGGCGTATTTCTGGACTCGGCGCGCCGCGCTCAGCGGCGACCGCAACGCGCAATACACGTTGGCGCGTATGTATGAAGACGGTCATGGTGTTCCACGCAACCTGGTGGGCGCCTATGTGTGGTATCAAATTTCGTTGGCCGCCGGCAATGAGTCGGCGCGCGAGGGACTGAAGCGTGTAACGCCAGAACTTTCCAATGACGAGATAACCGAAGCGAAGCAGAAGTTGCACAGATTGCAGCCTGGCCCGGACGCTAAATGACGTTTCACATTGCGACTTACCGCTAGCGAATTCTCCTCATCACAAACTATTGCCGATAAAGCTGCGCACCAGATTGCGCCCTTCCTGTTTCGCGGTGTAAAGCGCCTGGTCGGCGGCGTTGACCAAAGCCGGTCCGGTGTTGCCGTCGTGCGGAAACGTGGCGATGCCGATGCTGACGGTGACGCGGATCATGTCGCCTTGCGGCGTGGCCGTCAGCGAATCTTCCAGGGTCATGCGAATGCGCTCAGCCACCACGCGCGCGCCTTCTTCGTCGGTCTCGGGAAGAATGATGGACAATTCCTCGCCGCCATAACGGCAAACGATGTCAATCGGCCGTACATTCAAGCGCATTAAATCCGCGACGGTAATTAATACTTCGTCGCCGGCCTGATGTCCGTAATGATCGTTGACCTGCTTGAAGTGATCGACGTCCAGCATCAAAACCGAAAACGGTTTGTTGTAGCGCCGCGCGCGCAGCACTTCTTCGCGCAAGCGGTTATCGAACTCGCGGCGGTTGTAGAGGTCGGTTAAGCCGTCGCGCGTGGATAGCTCCTGGAGTTTATTTTGATGTGTCATCAAGCGCTCGGCCATGGTGTTGAATTCCTGCGCCAGCCGTCCCAGTTCATCGCGGTTGGTCAGATTCAGGCGATAAGAAAGATCGTCATTGGAAAAATGCTCCAAGCCTTTTTCAAATTCGAGTAGCGGCACTATCACCGAACGCGTCAGCAGTACGCCGCCGATAATGGCGATGATCAAACCCGCGCCCACGGCCACAACCAGGATCAAAAGAAAGCGGCTCTCGGCTTCGTTGATTTGCGAACGTTGCGAATTGATTTCACCGTAATAGGTTTCCTGGATTTGATCGAGAGCGAATAAAATTTGGTTGATGCGCTGATCCAGCGCATAAGGCGTCATCTTCGGAGGATTGGCGCCGAAGATCACCATGGCCGTGGCCACCGATTCCTTCCACTCGCGCCTGACATTGTTAAGCAAGGTGTATTCTTGGGCGTTGAGAAACGGCTTGCCCAATATTTCGACGAACGTGTCCTCCACGTCTTGCGCCGAAGATTCGAATTGCGTGCGCAGCGTGTAACGTCCAGTGTTGAGATACTCTTTCACCGAGCCGTGCGCCTGGCGAATGGTATTTTGCAGTTGTGAAGTGGTTTGTAGTTTATATACCGGTTGTTCGACGATTTTATTTAACGCGTTGGCCGCGTGCTGCAGAAAAATCCCCGAACCCACGGCCACGACGATGAGCGGGATCAGTACAATTCCCAGGATGACTCGAAAACGGATGCGCAAACGCAGGTTTTGGAAAAAACTTAAATTCACTGAGTGCGTTCCCTCGTTTGAGCTAGGTGACCTGGCGCGAATGTCTGTTAAAAAAGTATAGCCCAGCATCTCATTTTTACTGGTGATAGAAGGTAGACCTGGGGCGGCGATTTGGGTTCCTGCGGTTTTCGGACGCGTTAAAACACGGATTCATCAAGAAATTTCAGCGTTCCGCCGCGGAGTGGTTGTAAAGATGGCAGCTCAAATCCTAGAGGCTGGCAAATCAAGCAAGGAGATCTTATGCGCGTGGAAACCACCGATGCCATCGGTGGCGTGACCATTAAAAATCTAGAAAGCCAAGGCCAGGGCGCGTCTCAAATTTATTTTGAGGATGAAGCCAATAAGAAGATTTATTTGTAAATTTCAAAGCAAACATTCTGGGCAAGTATTTTACGACGAACTTTCTCATGGCCGCGAGGCCACGGTAAATTAACTACATCATCGATTCTGGAATACTGCGTTTACTCTCGAGCCATTTGAGCAGCGGTCCCCACTGTTCCAAATCGCGTTCTGCTTGCGAACGCGATAAATCGAACACACCGATGCCGCGCGTGTCGGCCAAGAGATAATTTTGGCTTTCGCGCAGGGTGGCGACGAAGGGAATTTTCAAGCGCGATAAAAATCGTTCGAGGTTGCGATAGATTTGCGTGTTCAAGGTGGCGTAGGAAATCTTCATGCTGTTTAACACGTTCTCGATGGAATTTTGCATGGTGGTGTTTTCGCGCACGCGGTTGGCGACCACCGCCAAGCGCGTTTCATCGCGCACGATTTTTCCCACTAGCAGCAATTCGTGAATGAAGTGCGCCGCCGCGCGGATGTCGGTGGGCGAGGGCAAAACCGGAATGACCAGCGTGTGCGCGCGTCGCACTAGCGCGGTGAGTTCCGCGCCATGCGATCCGGCGGGAACATCCATGATCAGGTAATCAGTGGAGCGCGGAACACGAACCGGGTCGCGCCACGCGGCGATGCCGTGAATCGGCGGCCGGTCTTGCGGGCGCGCCTCGAGCCACTCCATGCTCGATCCTTGGCGGTCGAAATCCGCCAACACCACCGACTTTCCTTGCAAGGCATAATAGCTCGCCAGGTTGGTCGCGAGCGTGGTTTTGCCGCAACCGCCTTTGGCGTTGAGCAGCATGATCTTACGCATGATTTCTCCTTAGCGATGGGTTCACGGCGATCGGAAAAAAATATCGAACCGAGCGGTCAGGTACCGCGATACGCGGAGCCAGCCGCCGCTTGCGCGTCTTGTATTTTCGTTATCTGCGCTCATGGCCTTCTCGAAGACAGGGCGCGTTTAGTGTATTCCAGCGCGCCTGAAACCTCTACCGGCCTAATCTGGTTTTGACGTTCTCGGTTGAACGCGTGAAGCAGGGTTTTTTAAGCTTTCATCCGTTGGCGCTTTGGCGGCGGGTGGTTTGTCTTCGTCCATGAGTATGCGATGCGCGGGTCCTTCCAGGTCGTCGAATTGCCCCGCGCGCATCGCCCATAAAAACGCCCAAACGATAAAGCCGGCCAAGACCAATGCCAGCGGAATAAGAAGATAAAGAATTTCCATGGTTTTAACGCGCGCCCGCGCGCCGCTTCGTCAGACGCAGGGCGTTGGCCACCACCAGCAAGGAGCTTGCGGACATGCCTAGGGCCGCGACCCAGGGCGCGACATAACCGGCCGCGGCCGCGGGAATCGCCACCACGTTATAAGCCAGGGCCCAAATGAGATTCTGGCGAATGATCGCCACGCCGCGCCGCGCCACTTTCAAGCCGTCGCCCAACGCCGATAATTTTTGCGCGAGTAAAATCATGTCGGCGCTCGCGGCCGCGAGCGCCGTTCCGCCGCCCATGGCGATCGAGACTTGGGCCGCGGCCAACACGGGCGCGTCGTTGATGCCATCGCCCACCATCGCGACGATCGCGCCCTGTTGTTGCAGCGCTTTAATGCGCGCCAATTTATCGGCGGGTTTTTGTTCCCAGGCGATATGATCGATGCCCAGAACATCGGCCACGCGCTGCGCGGCTTTTTGATGATCGCCCGTGAGCAGCCAAATAGTCAGACCGCGGCGTTTAAGTTCATCGATCAATTCGCGCGCCCCAGGCCGCAGTTCGTCTTCGAGCACGAACGCGGCGTGCAATTGTTTTGCTTCGGCCAGCAATACCACGGTGGCGCCTTGCTGGCGCAATTCTTCCAGCGTGGCCGCGTCCAGCGCCAGCCCGGTTTGTTCGTGAATGTAAATCGGCGTGCCGAGAAAAAAAGTTTTGCCGTTTAAATTTCCGCGAATACCCGCGCCAGGCGTATTGATCACTTGGCTCGCCTCCAGGGCGGAAGACTCGGCGGCCGCTAACAATGCGCGCGCGATCGGATGTTCCGAATGACGCTCCAGCGCGCTGGCGCGCGCTAAATTTTCCGCGGCGCTGATATCCGAGAAACAATGCGTCGCGCGCAAGCGCAGTTGTCCTTGTGTCAGCGTGCCAGTTTTATCAAAAATAAAATGCGTGGCGCGCGCCAAGGTTTCCAAGGCGGATGCGCGCGTCACCAACAGGCCCAAGCGAGTGAGGCGATCGGTGGCCGCGGTCAGCGCCGCGGGCGTGGCGAGCGACAACGCGCAGGGACAAGTGATGACCAGCACCGCGATGCTGGCTGGCAACCACAGCGCTGGATCGTGGCGCCACCAATAAAGCGCGGTAATACCAGCGACAATCAACACCGCGATGACAAACCACGCGGCCACGCGGTCCGCCAGCAATGCAATGCGCGGTTTTTCCGCCGCCGCGCGGTCCATGAGCCGCAGGATGGCGGACAGCATCGTGTCCGGTCCGGTTTTTTCCACGCGCGCGATCAACGGGCTTTCGATGTTAATGGAGCCGCCAATCAAAGTTTGTCCTGGCATTTTGGCGAGCGGCAAACTTTCACCAGTCAGCAGCGATTCATTCACGCTTGAGTGGCCTTGCAATACCACGCCGTCGGCCGGAACCGTTTCGCCAGCAAGGATGCGCACTTGATCTCCCGCGCGCAATTCAGCAGCGGCGACAGTTTCTTCGGTGGTTTCGTGAGCGTGAGTCACGAGACGCGTCGCCAGCGCGGGCGTGGCTTGCACCAAGTTTTCCGCCGCTTCGCTGGCGCGCTTGCGCGCGGCGGTTTCAAAATAGCGACCGCATAGCAGGAAAAACACGAACATCACCACAGAATCGTAATACACCGCGCCGACACCCGTGAGCGTGGCCCACAAGCTCGCGCCGAAGGCGGTGACGATGCCCAATGAAATGGGCACATCCATTCCCGCCTGTTTATTTTTCAGGTCGCGCCACGCCGCGTTAAAAAATGGCTGCGCCGAATACAACAACACGGGCAGCGTCAGCAGTAAGCTGACCCAATGGAAAAAATGACGAAACTGCATTTCCGATTCCAGCCAATCGCCGACGTACAGCGCCTCGGCCAGAATCATCACTTGCATGGTCATGATGCCCGCGACACCCAAGCGTCGCAGCAGTCGTTTGCGCTCCGTTTCCAACTGTTGCTGATGACGGCCAGGATCGAAGGGATGCGCGAGATAACCGATGCGGCTGACCGCTTGCAAGATTTCGCTCAAATGAATGCGGCGCTCATCCCACGTCACGCGCGCGCGTTGCGTGGCGTAATTGATGTGCACCGCGAGCACGCCAGGCAGTTGCGTCAGGTGGCGTTCGTTCAACCATACGCACGCGGCGCAAGTGATGCCTTCGAGAATCAGCGCCGCCTCGCGTATGTGCTCGTCTTGCACGCGCACGAAATTTTTTTGTATCGCGGGATGATCGTAGATCAGGGTTTGGCGCAGAAATTCGGGAACCACTTCACGCGCGCTGTTGGCCGCGGCAGTGCGGAATTTATAGTAATCGCCTAAGCCGCCGTTAACGATGGCTTGGGCCACGGCGGCGCATCCGGGACAGCACATGGGTTGATGCACGCCGTCTATCTCGACAAAAAAATCCGCGCGCGCGGGTTGCGGCAGGCCGCAATGAAAACAAACGGACGCGGAGACACTGTCAGTGGGGGCGGCCTGGGAAGTCATGAGTGCTTGGGCGCATGATGGCACGGTGAACGGCTATTCTATCCCAAAAAAATTTTACGCTTTGTTGACCGTAGTCAACATTCGAGTGATTTACTCGGGAATTACCACAGGTTTTGCATTGACGTCCACAAAAGATTGCAGGAAACTTGGCGCCGCTCATTCGTGGCGCACGGGAGAACGTATGGTTTTAAATCATGTTTGGGGATTGTTATCCGATCCCGAAAGCGAATGGAAAACCATTCGCAAGGAAAATTGCACCATTGGCCGTTGTTATTGTTCGCACGTGCTGTTGCTCGCGGCGATTCCGCCGCTGGCCGGATACATCGGCACCACGCAAGTGGGCTGGCAAATAGCCAGTCGCGAGATACACAAGCTTACTCCCGATAGTGCCCTGCTCATTGCGCTGTTGTCTTATCTCACCATCTTGGTTGCGATTTTCAGCATCGGTAAATTGATTCAGTGGATGGGCCAAACTTACGGCGCCAAACAAAGCTTACCGCAATGCATCGCTTTGGCCGCGTACACCGCGACGCCGCTGCTGCTGACAGGAGTGATGCTGGTGTATCCGATGTTGTGGTTGAATCTGTTGATCGGCTTGCCGGCTTTGGCCTACAGCGTTTATCTGCTTTACACGGGAGTGCCGATCGTCATGGGCATTAAAAAAGAACGCGGGTTTTTATTTTCCAGCGCGGTGCTGGCCGTGGGGTTGGTGACGCTGGTGGCGGTGCTGACGGCGACCGTTATCTTATGGGACATCGGCGTTGGTCCGGTATTTACCAATTAACTCACTTTCTTGTGTTTGATCTGCGTCAAACGAAACACGCGGCATTTCTTATACATTCCTGGTTTGTGCGGCGCTGCGCGAAAAAGCGCAACGTCAAGATACCGCATAGGCATGAAAAATTGCTTTAGCGCTTGAACGGCAGGAGATTTATGTCCCAGCAAGAGACTTACAACTATAAAGTCGTGCGCCAGTTCGCCATCATGACGGTGATTTGGGGCATCGTCGGCATGTTGGTGGGCGTGTGGATCGCCGCCGAAATGGCGTGGCCCGTGCTCAACATGAATATTCCATGGCTGACTTTTTCGCGGCTGCGTCCGCTGCACACCAACGCCGTGATCTTCGCCTTCGGCGGTTGCGCATTGTTCTCGACTTCTTATTACGTGGTGCAACGCACTTGCCACGTGCGCCTTTTTGGCGACAAGCTCGCGGCCTTCACGTTCTGGGGCTGGCAGCTGGTGATTCTCGCGGCGGCGATTTCATTTCCCTTGGGCATAACGCAGAGCAAGGAATACGCCGAGCTCGAATGGCCGATTGATATCTTGATTACACTCGTGTGGGTGTCTTATGCCGTGGTGTTTTTCGGCACCATCGTCAAGCGCCGCGTGAGTCATATTTATGTCGCTAACTGGTTCTTTGGCGCGTTCATTCTTACCATCGCGGTGTTGCACGTGTTCAATAATCTCGTGATACCCGTGTCCTGGACCAAATCTTATTCGATCTACGCGGGCGTGCAGGACGCCATGGTGCAATGGTGGTACGGCCACAACGCCGTGGGTTTTTTCCTCACCGCGGGTTTTCTCGGCATTATGTATTACTTCATTCCCAAGCAAGCCGAACGTCCGGTGTATTCCTATCGGCTATCGGTGGTGCATTTTTGGGCGCTGGCCTTCACCTACATTTGGGCCGGGCCGCATCATTTGCATTACACCGCGCTGCCCGATTGGACGCAGTCGCTCGGCATGGTGTTTTCCTTGATTCTGCTGGCGCCATCGTGGGGTGGCATGATCAACGGCATCATGACTCTGTCGGGCGCGTGGCAAAAATTGCGCACCGATCCGATTCTTAAATTTCTCATCGTGTCGGTGTCGTTCTACGGCATGTCCACCTTCGAAGGTCCGATGATGTCGATCAAGACGGTGAACGCGCTGTCGCATTACACCGACTGGACCATTGGCCACGTGCATTCGGGCGCGCTCGGCTGGGTGGCGATGATTTCCATCGGCGCCATGTATTTTCTGATTCCGCGTTTGTTCGGTCGCCAGGTTTATAGTGTGAAGCTTATTGAAACCCATTTTTGGATTTCGACCATCGGCATCGTGTTGTACATCTCTTCGATGTGGATCGCTGGCGTCATGCAAGGCTTGATGTGGCGCGCGGTGAATTCCGACGGCACCTTGACTTACTCCTTCGTCGAATCGGTGCAGGCGATGCATCCATTTTACATCGTGCGTACCTTGGGCGGCGTGTTCTTCCTGTCTGGCATGTTGATTATGGCTTACAACCTATGGCGCACCATCGCTGGCGCCAAACCCGTCGAGGCGTTCATTCCCGCGCCCGCGGCGGCGCATTGAGGAACGGCCATGGCAAGTGGACATGAAAAAGTAGAAAAAAGCACCGGCCTGTTGGTGACCCTGACTATCGTTGTCATCGCCATCGGCGGCTTGGTGGAAATCGTGCCGTTGTTTTTTCAAAAATCCACCACCGAAGTCGTGGCGGGTTTGAAGCCTTATGGCGCGCTACAAATCGAGGGACGCGACGTATATGTGCGCGAGGGCTGTTATTTATGCCATTCGCAAATGATTCGCCCGTTCCGCGCCGAGACCGAGCGTTACGGTCATTATTCCGTGGCCGGAGAATTTGTTTACGATCGCCCGTTTCAGTGGGGCAGCAAGCGCACGGGGCCGGATTTGCAGCGCGTCGGCGGACGTTATTCGGACGATTGGCATCGCGTGCATTTGCTGAATCCGCGCGACGTGGTGCCCGAATCGATCATGCCCGGTTATCCGTGGCTGGCGAAGAATAAACTCGACACCGGTTTAATCCAGAAAAAAATGCGCGTGTTTAATATGCTCGGGCCGGGCACTCCGTATACCGAAGAAGATATTAAAAATGCGCCGTCCGAACTCGAAGGCAAAACCGAAATGGACGCCTTGATTGCCTATCTGCAAGACCTGGGCACGGCGATTAAGACCAGAAGGTAAAGACGATGGATTTTGATTTCATGCATTCGGTATGGACCGTGGTGATGTTTGTTTTATTTATCGGCATCGTCGCGTGGGCGTGGAGCGCCAAGCGTAAACGTCGTTTCGACGAAGCCGCGCGTATGCCCTTGGAAGATGACGACGACGTAACCGGTGGCAAGAAAAAATCCGGAGACAAGAAACATGGCTGATTTCACCAGTGGCTTTTGGAATTGGTTCATCATCGTTCCCGTGCTGGGCGGTATCGCCGCGCTGTTTCTGTTGAATCGCTGGATGACCGGGCCGCGCAGCAAGACCGGCGAAAAACCCAAGACCATGGGTCATGTCTGGGACGAAGATTTGCAGGAGCTTAACAATCCACTGCCGCGCTGGTGGTTGAATTTATTTTATATCACGATGGTATTCGGCCTGGTTTATTTGACGCTGTATCCGGGCCTGGGCAGCTTCAGCGGCATTCTCGGTTGGACCGAAAAAGGCCAATACGAAAAAGAAATGACCGCGGCTGGGGAACAATTTAATCCGTTGTATGAAAAATATCTGCAATCCGATATCAAGGTTCTCGCGGCCAATCGCGACGCGCGCAAAACCGGTGAACGCTTGTTCGTGAACTACTGCACCACTTGCCACGGTTCGGACGCGGGCGGCGGACCTGGATTTCCCAATTTGCGCGATGACGATTGGTTGTACGGCGGCGATCCGCAAACTATTAAAGCCACGATCATGAACGGTCGCCAAGCCGCGATGCCCGCGTGGGGTGCGGTCTTGGGCGCGGACGGCGTCGCCAACACCGCCGAGTATGTGCTGAGTCTTTCCGGCCGCAGCACCAATGAAGCCGCCGTTAAAATGGGAGAGGAGAAATTTAAGCAGTTGTGCGTCGCCTGCCATGGACCCGAGGGCAAGGGCAATCCAGTCATGGGCGCGCCCAATCTCACCGACAACGTGTGGCTTTACGGCGGCTCGAAAAAAACTATCATGGAATCCATTGAAAAAGGCCGCAATGGCCGCATGCCCGCGCACGCGGAATTTCTAGGCGAAGCCAAGGTGCATTTACTCGCCGCTTACGTGTACAGTTTGTCGCACCCCTTAGACGATGGGGAGTCACCGGAGAAACACTGAACGTGAAACCGCAAACCAATGTAACGGAGCGGGAGGAGACAACAAAAGGCGACAAGCAAAAAAAATTCACAGCGTCTTTAGTTAAATCAAACATTGCGCTGACACCAGCGCAAAAACAAAGCGCGCGTCCATGACCGACGCTAAGCGCCAAGCTTCATCGGTTTCAAACCGCGTCATCCCTATTGTCGACGTCGGCGCGGTACAAGAAGAGCTATACGCCAAACGCGAACGCATCTATCCACGCGAGGTGCACGGCTTCTTCGCCACCTTGCGCGTGAGTTTAGCCAGCCTCACTCTCGGTATTTATTATTTTCTTCCCTGGTTTAACTGGGGCCAAGGCCGCCAGGCATTTTTAATCGATTTGCCAAACCGCAAATTTAATTTATTCGCTTGGACCTTTTGGCCGCAGGATTTGTTTTATCTCACCGCCATTCTCATCATCTCGGCGCTGTCGCTGTTTCTGTTCACCGCCATCGCTGGACGCGTGTGGTGCGGTTTCACCTGCCCGCAGACGGTCTGGACCGAAGTATTTCTCTGGATCGAACGTAAAATCGAAGGCAATCGCCCGCGTCAGATGAAGCTCGCGCAATTGCCGTGGAACCGCGAGAAGATCGTGAAAAAAGGCACGAAGCATTTCGTTTGGATCGTGTTTGCCTTATGGACTGGTTTTACCTTTGTCGGTTATTTCACGCCGATCCGCGAACTGGCTTCTTCGGTTACTCATCTGTCGCTGGGTCCCTGGGAGACGTTTTGGATTTTATTTTACGCGGGCGCCACCTACGGCAACGCGGGCTGGTTGCGTGAGCAAGTGTGTTTATATATGTGTCCCTACGCGCGTTTCCAAGGCGCGATGTTCGATCGCAACACGCTGATCATTTCCTACGATAACGCGCGCGGCGAACCGCGCGGCTCGCGCACGCGCGGCGTCGATCCCAAATTGCAGGGGCTCGGCGATTGCATCGAATGCACCTTATGCGTGCAGGTTTGCCCCACGGGCATCGATATTCGTAATGGGCTGCAAGTCGGCTGCATCGCTTGTGCCGCGTGCGTGGATGTGTGCGATTCGGTCATGGACAAGATGGGCTATGCCAAAGGTCTCATTCGCTATACCAGCGAAAACGCGCTGCAAGGTAAATCTTGGCGCTTGTTGCGCCCGCGCGTGCTTATTTATACGGGATTGCTGACGGCGATCATGGCGGCGCTGGTGCTCGCGGTGCTGTGGCGCGTGCCGCTTAAGGTTGACGTGATTCGCGACCGCAATGCCCTGTACCGCGAAACCTTCGATGGGCTAATCGAAAATACCTACACCTTGAAAGTGATGAACATGGATAATGAATCACATCGTTATGCGATCTCGGCGCATGGCATCGATGGCCTGCAATTACGCAGCGAGCGCCCTCAAGTAACGGTCGCGGCGGGTGAGGTGATAGAAGTGCCCGTGCGTTTACAAGCGGAGCAGCGTAATCTGACGCAACGCAGCATGCCGATTTATTTTAGATTGCAGGCGAGCGACGTGGAAAATTTAGCCACGGAACAAACCGCGCGCTTTCTTGGACCGGTGAAAGACGAACATGATAACGAATCAGACCATGACAAAAAACATGACAGAAAATAATCGCTGGTATCGCGTGCCGTTCGTTTGGCTGTTAGTCGGCTTACCGCTGTTGGCCGTGATTGGCAGCTTCGTTAGCCTGGCGCTCGCGATTCATAGCGACGATGGCTTGGTCGAAGACGATTACTACCGCCGCGGCAAGGAAATCAATCGCACGCTGGCGCGCGATCACGCCGCGGCCACGCATGGCCTGCAAGGCCGCATCGACCTCGATGACGCGCATCATGAATTATTGATTCGCCTAAGCTCGAATAAGACGGCGACATTGCCTGACAACCTGCAAATAAAATTCCTGCACGCCACTCGCGCTGGCTTCGATAAAACACTTATTCTGCCGCGCCACGCCGACGGCACTTATCGCGCGCCTTTGCCGCAGTTTGAGCCAGGACATTGGAACCTGCAGCTCGTGGCGCAAGATTGGCGCCTGACCGCATCGCTGCACGTACCAGGCGATCATCATCTCGACCTGCGTCCCACGTCACCTTAGCAACTGGCTTAAGGTGTTTCCCCTTCTCTCTCCGGGAGAAGGCCAGGATGAGGGAATATTAAAAATGCTTAACAAAATAAGATTACCCTTACCCCAACTCTCTCCCGTAGAGAGAGGGGGATTATCAACAATCTATTAGATGTTCAGATGCCCACTGAACTTACTCTTGTCTCTGCGTTCCTCGTAGGCCTACTTGGTTCAATACATTGCCTCGGCATGTGCGGTGGCATCGTTGGCGCGCTCACGTTGGGTTTGCACGAAAACATCCGCCGCTCATCCCTTCGGCTGTTTCCTTATCTGCTTTTCTATAATCTCGGCCGCATCACCAGCTACGCCATCGCTGGCGCATTATTGGGTTTCATCGGCGCGCAAGTGCTTAATGTCGCAGCGCCGCATCAAGCCCAACTCATCGCGCGATTACTGACGGGCGCTTTCATGATCGCGCTCGGTCTCTATCTCGCTGGTTGGTGGCCTGGTCTGGCCGCTTTGGAAAAACTCGGCGGCTATTTCTGGCGCAGGCTCGAGCCCTTCGGACGTCGCTTCCTGCCTGTGAATCACCCTTTGAAAGCGCTTGCCCTAGGATTGGTTTGGGGTTGGCTGCCCTGCGGGATGGTCTATGCCAGCTTGGTTTGGTCACTCGCCTCGGGCAACGCCGCGCGCGGCGCGCAGCTCATGTTTGCCTTTGGTTTGGGCACGCTGCCCATGCTTTTTGCCATGGGCGCGACCGCGCGTTGGTTAGGCCAGGCTACGCGTTCTCCTTGGGTGCGTCGCGGCGCGGGTGTTTTGATTTTACTTTTCGGTGCGAATATTTTGCTAACGTCAGGAAAACAAACCGGCCATGATCATTCGTTGCATCAATCTATATATAAGAGTTCGAGCGAGAAATTTCTCTAGCCAATCTACTGCTTAACGCCCAAGCCCTTGCGTATCAAATACCAATTAATCGCGATCAGGGCCAGCACCATCGCCAAGAGAATGCCGACCGACATTAGTAGCGAGATGTCGGTGATTCCCAAGAAACCGTAACGAAAGCCGTTGACTAGATAAAACAGTGGGTCGGCGTAGGTGATGGTTTGCCACCATTGCGGCAATACGTGCACCGAATAAAAAACGCCGCCGAGATACACCAGAGGCGTAAGCACGAATGTGGGAATGATGTTGATGCCATCGATGGATTTGGCGTAAACGCCGTTCACCAAGCCCGCGAGCGCAAAAATAAGCGCGGTCAGAATCGCGAAGCAAAAAATAATCAGCACATTGTGCACCGCCAAGTGCAGCCCGGTGAAGAACAGCGACACTAACAGCACCAGCACCCCCACGAGCATTCCGCGCACGACGCCGCCGCCGATGAACCCCGCGATAATCACCCACGGAGGCGTGGGGGAGACCAGGATCTCATCGATCGAGCGCGCGAAAAATTTTGAGGCAAAGAACATAAACGATGTATTCGCGTAGGAAGTGGTGACGATGGCGAGCATCACCAGCCCGGGCACCACGAAGGTCATGTAAGGCACGCCCTGCATGACGCCGATCTTCGCGCCCAGCACCGTGCCGAAGATGAGAAAGTAGAGCACCGAGGTCACCACCGAAGGCAGAAAGGTTTGCACCCAAATACGAAACATGCGCACGATGTCCTTGCGCACCATGGTGTAAAACGCTATCCAATTTCCCGAGGCGCCCATGCTATTCGTTGATCAGCTTGACGAAGACTTCCTCGAGCTTGCCGGATTTGTTGCGCACCGTCTGCACCGCGAGGTGATGCTGGTCGAGGATCATGATGGCATCGTGCAGTCCGCGGCCCGCGCCGATTTCAATTTCGATGGTGGTGTCATCCACTTTTTTAGGCACATACGCGCGCAGCGCCTCGAGCGCGCTGGCGGTGACGGCTTGGGTAAGGTCAATCGAGATGGTTTCGCTTTTGAGTTTTTTTAAAATATCCTTCATGCTGCCATCGCTGATGATGCGTCCTTTGTTAATGATGGCGACATGCCGACAAAGCTGCTCGGCTTCTTCGAGGTAGTGCGTGGTCAGCAAAATGGTCAGCCCTTCTTTCGTCAGCGCGCGCAAATATTCCCACATCCCGCGACGCAGCTCCACGTCCACGCCCGCCGTCGGTTCATCGAGAATGAGAAAGCGCGGTTGATGCACCAAAGCGCGCGCGATCATCAACCGCCGCTTCATGCCGCCCGAGAGCGTCATGGCTTTCTGCATCATCTTGTCGCCCAGCCCCAAATCCACCAGCAGTTTTTTCGCGCGCGGCATCGCCACCGAGCGTGGAATACCATAATAACCCGCCTGATTCACGACGATATCGAATGGCTTCTCGAAGGGATTGAAATTAATTTCCTGCCCCACCAGGCCGATGTGTGCCTTGGCCTTTTCCGGTTCCTTGTCGATATCGCAACCGAACACAGAAACTCTCCCCTCGGTTTTATTCACCAGGCCCGTGACGATGCCAAGGATCGTGGTTTTGCCCGCGCCGTTCGGCCCGAGCAAGCCAAAAAAATCTCCCGCGGGCACGGTCAGCGAAACGCCCTTGAGCGCTTCGGTGCCGCTGGCGTAGATTTTTTTGAGGTTGTCGACGACGAGGGCGGGTTGAGTCATGAGCAGCACTATATCAGAAATAGAAATGCCGCTGCTTCAAGGACGCTTTGATTCTGTTATTCGGCGTGTATACACTGGCCGCGCGGACTAACATACTCACTAAATACTTAGAAAATCGTCACTCAGTAAAAGGAGAAGCTAAAGCATGAAAAAACAAATTCAGCGTTTATCTCCCCATCAAAATGCGAAAGTGTTCGGCATCCTCATGGCTGTTTCGTCCCTCGTGTTTGTAATACCGATGTTGACGATCATGATGTTTTCCGCTCCAACGGTGGACCAGCATGGCAATCCGGTAAATTTTCCGAAGTTTCTTTTTATTTTATTTCCCATTCTTTATTTGGTAATTGGTTATTTAATGACGCTGATTGGAAGTGCTATCTACAATTTTCTTTTTAGGTATATAGGTGGTTTTGAATTTGAAGTGAAAGAGTAAGACGTATAACAAAAAATTGAATATGACTCTGACTGTCTTATCCAAGTTCATGCGGGCTTTACGTAATTAATGAAGAAGTTACTTGGATAATTTTTGCTGGCACTTTTTGAATGATATTAGTCGATTAGCGAATTTTGTTTTATCCAATAGCACAAAATCTTTCCCTGTATTTACCACGCCTGTATGACTTACGAAATAAGTCCTATCTGGAAATATAACTTTGGCTCTTACATCTAATTTTTCGTAACGAATATTTTTAGTGGATTCTTTATCAGTCAGCAGAGATTGTTCGAAATCTTTTTGGTTTATCTTATAAAGACATCCATATTCTTCAATCTGATGTTCTGGGATTCCAGTAATTAGCTCTACGTCAAAGCCAACGTAGTAAACCAATGCTTGGTTGTCCGGCAAAGACATGGATTGCTTTTCCTCAGCGTGCGCACAAGCGATCAGGGCCAATGAAAAACAAAGATAAATATAGGTTATGTTGTGCCACTGGCAGTGCTATTTTTTTTTACAATTTTTGTTTGCACCAATTATGTCCAATATTAATGACATTTTTCTTATCAGGGTTAAAAGGAAAAGAAATTAATTCGCCACTAGAGTTAATTTCTGCAATGTACGAATTCATCGCCGTGGCAGAAATTTTTTTGAGATTTCCACCAATCCCAGATCCAAAGGTTGATTTAAAGGTATAAGGATCCGCAATTTTTTCATCGTTGAAAATCCTAATAACATATTGATCAATCATTGGAAATTCATGGCAAAGCCCACGTACTTGTTGTATCAGATCAGTTGGGTTTGATGTATGGCGATCGGTTACAAGAAATGCTTCATAAAACTCAGTTTGTGAGTAACCTAAGGTATAAGCTTGGAGATTTTTAAGATAAATTTTTGGTGCTCCATGCGCAGCTGTTGTGCATAAAAATAAAATATAAACCACTGTAAATCGTTTCATGTTTTATTCTTGCCGGAGAAAATAAAATAAAGGCACAGGTTTTCCAGACCCTATAGTGTTACCTACATCAAGTCGGTCTTCGTATCCGGTGGAATAGAGTAGTCCTTGAGCGAAAGAATTACTATTATATCCTTCGCCGTAATTTGGGATTGGATTGTAAAGCAAGTTATTGTCGTATGCTGCTGCATTGGATAGAAAGTCGACTATAAACTGTGAGTCGGATTTTATTGGCCCACATGCGTTGCAACTTTTTTCCGCGGGATATTGCGGTGGTTGCAGTATCCTGCTAATCCGATTCGGATCTGGAATATTTGGATTATCGCTCGGCGCATTTGCGAAGGCTGATAGCTTTCCTCCTGGTCCAGCATATGCGCCAATCCACATTGGGAATTGGAATGGCGTTAGCTTTTTCTGCTGGAGCAAACATTGGACTTGAGCCATATCGTCGGGTTCATAATAAAACCATGCGTGTCTTGCTCGAAGTGTGCGCGCTCGCCAGTCGTCAATTAGTCGGCTATGAGCAGTTACCCGTAGCCCATCGGGGTCTATGTATTTAAGGGGGTTGTTGTAAACGTAGACGTAAGTATTCATCCCCCCTTCAAGTCCTATCGGATCACTGCTGACATATCGCGCTGATGCGATATTTCCATAACCTAGCATGACGATGAAGAATAGATGCAACACGGTTTTGAGTAAGGATGCGTTCGTTTCTCCGTTTTTTCCGAAGCAGACATTTGAAGGGATAGCAAGAATTGCTATAGATGGCGTGGAAATCATTTGGTAATTAACCAACATACAAGATTCCCTCCTAGTTTTTTGCATTCCATGGCACGTATGTTTTGTTGTGCAGCGCGATTTATTTCACCATTTCGCCGTGAATCATTAAATCTGTCAAGGAGCTTTAGATGCACAGCCTTAATGTTGTCGTGCGAAACATAGATGGAACAATGAGTTGAACTTACACTAGGGTCACGTAAAGAATTGGAATTAGATCATTATCTTCGCTAATGAATGAATATTGTAATCTGATCCCGTTTCGTTTCGGTTTTTTCTTGTTCGCTTGTTATTCAATCTTTTCACCTGCCATATAGTCGGGGATCTTTCCGGTCCGAAGTCTCTCCTCGAGTAGCCCCGCTTTCTTGCGTAGATCATGGTCGCCACACTTTTCAGCTACAGGGATAACCGCCTTAATCAGCTCCTTCGCCTCCTCAACTTCTCCGAGAAAGCGGATCTGATTCGCCAGACTGAGTAGCGTATTTGCCACGCCGTGCTCGTCGCCGAGCTGCGCGTAGATGTCTTTCGCGGTGAGAAATGCCCGCTTACACACGTCGCGCTCATGCTCAAAGGCTGCCTTGGGGTCGATCTGCGTCAAAGTAAGAGCGCGCTGCCCGGCAGCGTTGCCGATTGATATTAGTACCGCAGCCATTGCTGATCCAGACTTTGATTTATGTGCGAGTTCGAGTGCGCCCTTAAATGCTTCCGAGTAGCCCTTGGAAAGTTGTTCAAGCCGTTCCTGTCTTTGGGCAACAACGGCTGGAGTTTCGAGCGAGAGTCCGATTGTCTGTTCGGCCATCATCTGCCCGTAACGCTCAATGGCGAGACGACCGAATTCGAAGGACTGGTAGTAGCCTTTCTGAGCGAGGAGATATGCCTCGGCAGACTTCGAGTCTATGCGCTTCGCTGCGCCCCTGGCTGCTTCGCACATACTGGCGAGATCCGTGATGTCGTTGACCATAGGATCAAATAAGTCCATGAGTCCTATGACAGCGTTGATCTGGATGAGTGGATTGGTGGAGCGGTAAAAAAGTGACCGGAGTTCCCGCTTCGCCGCCGCGCGGTCCGCTGATTCGCGCAAGGTAATAATTTCTTTAAGCTCCTCGTTCTTTACTGCCGCCTGCTTGATCGCGAGATAGCTAAAGATGTCATGCTCCGGTGCTTGCGACGGTTTGGGCTGCTTGACTTCGGGGCTATCAAGTGCCTTTTTCAGCAGCTCCTCGAGTTGGGAGATGTGGTAGTCTGGAAAATCCTTCAAAAGCCCCGGATGTTTCAACAGCAGGCCACTCAGATATGTAGCCTCGACATGGTTCGCCCCTAGCCCAAGTTCCTCGGCCCGCTTGCGTATGTCAACGATAACGTCATTAGGCAGTTTGCGTGGTGTAACGAACGTCCAGCGTTCGACAGGATAGCGCCTGTTGTCCCGCAGGATGGCGGCTTTTTCGAGATCGCTGTACGCCTTTTTTCGGTAGTCGGCATCCGTTCGACGCTCAGGCTTGAGCGGGCAGTAGATCGCGAATATCTGATGTTCCGTTTCGAGCCAACCATCGTTCCCTTCGTCACCACGCGTCCCATCTATGACCTGATAGGAATGGCCGTGTTCCGCGGTAAAAAGACTATTGCAAAGACGAGTGAACAGCATTGGGTCGACAGTCTGGGCGATTTGTTCTTCAAGTGACATAAAGAATTGGGGCCAGATCACAGTTTCCGCTAATATAAGCGACAATTGTGATTCGACTCAAATTTAAGCACTGCAACTCAGTAATTCGGCCCCGCAGATTTTAGATCAAGCGCCCAACGCGTTAAACTTGCCGCCTTTTCCAGGTATCACTTATGGCCAAAGACCCAGTTAACAATTTAAACGTCCTCTCGCAAGACCTACTACCCACGCCGCAGCAGGTGAAGAGCGCGCTGCCGCTGACCGACAAGGCGCAAGCGACGGTGTTGCAGGGACGCGAGATCGTGCGGCGCATTCTTGATCGCGAGGATCATCGCTTGTTTGTCGTCATCGGGCCGTGCTCGATTCACGATATCAAGGCGGCGAAGGAATATGCCGAGCGGCTGAAGCGGTTGGCGGAGGAGGTGAGCGACACGCTGTATCTCATCATGCGCGTGTATTTCGAGAAGCCGCGCACCACTGTCGGCTGGAAGGGATTGATCAACGATCCGTTCATGGACGATTCCTTTCATATCGAAAAGGGCTTGTACATGGCGCGTGAGTTGTTGCTGCATTTGGCGGAGATGGGTTTGCCGACGGCGACCGAGGCGCTCGATCCGATTACGCCGCAATATCTTTCCGATCTGATCACTTGGACCGCGATCGGCGCGCGCACCACGGAATCGCAGACGCATCGCGAGATGGCCAGCGGTTTGTCGACGCCGCTCGGTTTCAAGAACGGCACCGATGGCGGGCTTACGGTGGCGATCAATGCGTTGCATTCGGCGGCGCGCGGGCATCATTTTCTCGGCATCAATCAGGAAGGTCAGTGCGCGGTGTTTCGTACACGCGGTAACCGCTACGGCCATATCGTGCTGCGTGGCGGTAACGGGCGGCCGAATTACGATTCGGTTTTCATCGCGCTGGCCGAGAAGGAATTGGTCAAGGCGCAGTTGCCGACTAACATCGCGGTCGATTGTTCGCATGGGAATTCCAATAAGGATGCAGCGTTGCAGCCGCTAGTGGCGGAGAATTGCGTGAATCAAATATTGGAAGGCAACCGCTCGATCGTGGCGTTGATGTTGGAAAGTCATTTGCACGCGGGCAATCAACCGATTCCAGCGGATTTGGCGCAACTCAAATATGGTGTGTCGGTGACCGATGCATGCATTGGTTGGGAGACGACGGAGAAAATGCTGCGCATGGCGCGCGAGAAATTGAAGAAGGTTTTGCCGACGCGCAAGGCGCCATAGTTCGAGGTTTGTTGGCTTCGCCTTGCTCAGCCCAACCTACATTATTAAGTCCCCCTTACCCTAGCCCTCTCCCGAAGGGAGAGGGAATTTTGGGTCGGAACCCAGACCTCTTCTGGAGAGAGGTTTTATTCTCTGTGTCCTCTGTGGTTAATACTTTTATAAATTTCTTAATCAACCGTTAATACGATCTTGCCCTTGGTTTTTCCGGAAGCGAGCAGAGCATGAGCTTCGGCGGCGTGTGCTAGCGGTAAGATGGTATCCACGTGCACCCATAATTTTTTCTGGTCGATCAATTCGGCGCAGCGTTTTAAAATTTCGCCTTGATGTTGCATGGCGTCGATCAGATTGTAAAACACGGGGATTAACATGAGCACGAACCCGACGCGCAAATTGCGCGTGCGCGCGCTGCTCCAATCGGTATCGGCGCCAGGCAGCAGCAGCGAAACCACGTCGCCGAAATAACGCACCGCGCTGAACGTATCTGAAAAAGTTTTACCGCCGACGGTATCAAACGCCATGTCCACGCCTTGGCCGCTGCTCCAGTCGAGCGCCGCTTTTACGAAATTTTCTTCTTTGTAGAGAATCGTCTTGTTGGCGCCGAACAGCGTGACGAATTCTATTTTTTCACGCGCGCCGAGCGTGGTGCACACTTGCGCTCCGGCCACGCGCGCCAGTTGAATCGCGACATGGCCGACGCCGCCCGCGCCCGCGTGAATCAAAACTTTATCGCCCGGTTGAATGTGCGCGCGGTCGTGCAGCGCTTCCCACGCGGTGATCAACACCAAGGGCGCGGCCGCGGCTTGTTCGAAAGACATGGACTTGGGTTTTTTCGCGGCCAAACGATAATCCACCAAGGCATATTGCGCGTAATTGCCTAGGCGTTCGTGCGCGGGACTTTGGCAATAATAAATTTCATCGCCTTTTTTAAAATTTTGCACCGCGGTTCCCGTGGCTTCGATAATGCCCGCGCCGTCGCAGCCCAATACGGGTGGAATGGGTACGGGGTAGGCGCTGGGCTTGGCGCGCATTTTAATGTCGACGAGATTTATGCCAGCGGCTTTCACGCGTACCAAGATATCGGTGTCGCGTTTCAATATCGGATCAGGAAGCTCCTGAAGATTAAGTTTCCAAGATGCTTCTGTACCAGATGTCACAATCGCTTGCATGATTCGAAGCGTCCTTAATTTTTATATTTAGACATTCTTATATAACAGTATTTCTCTCGTTAAATCCCGATCCCAGTTCATCTCGTTGATTTTTATGTGCTTAAGGAACAAGCTGTTCATCATTGCCCGCGATAATATCTATAAGCGTGGCACATATCTTGCTGTTCTTTAAATAGAAAATTTAGGAATCCTGGCACAAGACGGAATTTATGCGTAGGCGCAATATTTTTGAATTGTTGACGCAAACCCGTGGCGCTTTCATCGTGGCGCTTGTTCTTGTGCTATTTAATTTCAGCTCGGTGGTTCACGCCGAAACCCTGCGTCTGTCATTAGCCAAAGGAAAAATTCTCAACGCCGAATATCTGCGCGGCGATATTAAGCGTCCGGCGATTCTGGTGTTGCACGGTTTCTTGCAGACCAATGAATTCCTCGCCACGCAAAGCATCATCAATAGCTTGTCCGCCTTGGGCTATACGGTGGTGGGGCCGAATTTTTCCTTGGGCATTCCCGATAGGCGCCAGAGCATGCAATGCCAAGCACCGCATCGCCATAGCTTCGAGGAAGATTTGGGCGAAATCGATTCTTGGGTGAATTGGTTGCGCAAGCAGGGCTATTCCAAGGTGATTATCGTGGGCCACAGTTGGGGCAGTCAGCACGGCTTGGGTTACGTGGAGACGCATCCCCAGTCTCCGGTTTTGGCGCTGATCGCGGTGAGCTTGGTGCACACGGAACAAGCCAACGCGATTTACAGCAAACAGGTAAAGCAGGCGCAAGCGCGCGCGACGCGCCATGATAAATCGCTGCAGCCGTACGCGTTGAGTTTTTGCAAGGCCTTCATGGCGACGCCGCAAAGTTATTTATCTTATGCGCGCTGGGATGACGCGCGCGTCATGGATTCGTTAACCGTGTTGCAACAACGCAAGTTGCCAGTTTACGTGGTGGTCGGCAGCCAAGATAACCGCATTGATGATGGCTGGGTAAAAGAATTGCGCGATCATGCTTTTCAGGTCACCGTTATCGAAGGCGCAAATCATTTTTTTTCATCCATGCATGAATTTGAGTTGAGCGACCGACTCGAAGAAATCGTTGCTGAAATCAATGCATCCGCTAAATAAAATCATGTCATCGCGCTTAAAAAAAACCTACCTGCCGATTTCGTTGTACCTAATTGTTTTCATGGCGATAGCGCTGATACCCGCGGGAATCAGCGCTTATTTATCGGTGCAACAATCCAACGCGATTCAAGCTCAGGCACAGGTGCAAACGACAAAACGCGCGCAAGAAGATTTGCGGCGCGAAGTGACGCATCTTAGTCAGCAGTTGACCGAAGTCGCTGAATATCTCGCGGGATGGGATGAAACCCTGGCATTATTTAACGACGCGACGTATTACAACTATTGGAAAGAAACCCGGCTTAAGGACGTGGCTCGATATCGCGGCTTGATTGACGCCATTGATTTATACGCGGCTAACGGCAAGCCCTTGGCGCCCGATGCGAATTTAGCGCCCGCGGTGAAAGCCGAAGCCGTCAAAAGTCCGGCATTTTTTCGCGAAGCTTCGAACGTTTACTTAATATATTTTCATGCGGTTAAATCGCATGGCACGCAGAGCCAACTTTTGGGCTATGTCGGCGTGCGCATGAATGTGGAAAAGACTTTGAATTCCTTCGATGTGCTCGGTCATGCTTCCATACAGACCGTCTCATGGCGTTTACCGGAGACGACGGTGACTTCCGTGGCGGAGGCTGTGAATACCGCGGTGCTTAAAGTGGAACCTTCTCCCGAGATCGATGCCTTTTCGCGTCTGGTGCGACAAGGTTTCATGCAATACCTGATCTACACCGTGGGCCTGTTGGCTTTATTGGCGGTGCTGCTTTCATTCTCCATTGCCCGACCGTTGCGGCGCTTGGCGGGATATTTGCGCAATATTCACGCGGGCAGCGTCGATACCATTCCCGAAGATATTCATAGCCTGGTGAATATTTTGGAGCTGGAGAACGTGCGGCGGGCGCTGAATGATTACAAGGAGCGTTTTTTGTCCGCGGCCGCGACCTTGGAGGAGAAAAATAAAGAGTTGTTGCATCTGACTTATCACGATCCATTAACCGGGCGTTACAATCGCCGCGCTTTTGAATCGCGCCTGCAACGCGCCATTGAAACCGCGACGGTGGAAGGCAAGAATCACGCGCTGTGTTATATCGACATGGATCAATTCAAGGTGGTCAACGATACTTGCGGCCACGTGGCGGGCGACGAACTGCTCAAGCACGTTGCCACGCTATTGGAAAGCGAGATTCGCGACTCCGACATGCTGGCGCGCTTAGGCGGCGATGAATTCGGCGTGTTGTTGGAAAGTTGCGATTTAGCCCATGCCAACGAAATCGCCGAAAACATGCGGCTTAAAGTCAGAAAACACCGTTTCGTGTGGCAGGACAAACCCTTCGATATCAGCATTAGCATTGGGCTGGTGCCGATCACGGCCGAGAGCATCAACATGGCGGAAGTGCTCAAGAATGCCGACGCCGCTTGTTACGTGGCCAAGGATTCGGGACGCAATCGCGTGCAAGTGTATCAACAGCATGACAAGGAGCTGGCGCAACGCTATGGCGAAATGCAATGGGTGTCGCGCATACAGCAAGCCTTGGAAGAAAATCGTTTTGAATTGCACGGTCAGCTCATCCGGCCGACGCTGAAAAAAGTATTTCCGCCGCACTACGAAGTCTTGGTGCGGCTACGCGATACCGATGGGCAATTGATTCCGCCCATGGCGTTCATTCCCGCCGCCGAGCGTTATAATATGATGCCCGCCATCGACCAATGGGTGGTGCAGCACGCGCTGGAGATGTTGATGGAACAGCGTCGTCAGGGGCTGGGGGAAGATATTGCCTTGGCCATCAACCTTTCCGGTCAATCGCTGGGAAACGAAGAGGTTCTGACTGCCATCGCCCGCGCGATCGAAGCGACGGCCATCCCGCCCACCAGTCTCTGCTTCGAAATCACCGAAACCGCCGCTATCACTAACTTGGCCGCCGCCTCGCGCTTCATGCGTCAATTACGGCAATTAGGCTGCAAATTTTCCTTGGATGATTTTGGCAGCGGCCTAAGTTCCTTCGGTTATCTCAGCAATCTGGCGGTGGATTACATTAAGATTGACGGCCACTTCGTCAAAACCATTCTCTCGGATCCGCTCAGCCGTTCGATTGTCGACGCCATCAACCAAATCGGCCACGTCATGGGAATTCTAACCATCGCGGAATTTGTTGAAAGCGAGGAAATCGCCGCGGCCTTGGGAAAGCTGGGCATCGACTACGTTCAAGGTTTCGGCGTTCATAAACCCGAACCGCTCGCGGGCTTGTTGGCCCCAGCGCAATCGCCGAAATCGGCGGCTTCGAATTAACTACGCTTCAGTTTTTCTTGCCCCAGAGTTTTTCGAGACGCTGATCGCGTCCGCAGCTAAAGCGATAATATTTGTATCGTATCGGATTCTTTTTATAGTAATCCTGATGATAATCTTCGGCGGCGTAGAACGCCGTAGCCGGGCGAATCATGGTCGCGAGGGGATGCTTCATCTGCTTTTCGATGGCAGCCTTGGATTGTTCCGCTAATTTTTTCTGTTCTTCGTTTTGGTAAAAGATCGCGGTTTTGTAAGTATCGCCACGGTCACAGAATTGACCGCCGCCGTCGAGCGGATCGACGTTGCGCCAATAAACCTCCAGTAATTTTTCGTAACTAATTTTCGCTGGATCGTAGACGATTTGTACCGCTTCCACGTGCCCAGTGGCGCCCGCCGAAACTTCTTTATAACTCGGATTTACTTTGTGTCCGCCTGTGTAACCCGACGTCGTGGATATCACGCCAGGCAGCGCGTCGAACGGCGGTTCCATGCACCAGAAGCAGCCGCCAGCGAAAACAGCCGTGACCTTGTTGGCAGCCGCTGGCTCGGCGGCTGTCGCGATTGACGATAGTCCCAGCCACAACCCGATGAATGCGACGAAGAATTTTATGGGTGTCCTAGGCATTAAAGCCCCTTGGGTTCGCTCGTGGCCTTATGACCGATTGGCAGGCGAATGGTTGCGACGTCAAACAGCGTCAGTGCCATGCACAGTAATGCAAAAATTCCCAAACTGGTAGAGTGGCAAGGGTCAATAAAAAAGCCGCTGATACAGCGGCTTTTTTATTTATTAATGAAACAAGATGTTGTTAGGGTTGCAACGTGGTGACATTGTTCCCAGTCATTTCTTTCGGCGCCGCGGCTTCGGTGACAGCAGGCGACGTTAACGTTGTTTCGTTTTTGACGCAGTTGCTCAATACCAGCTTGGGCGGATCAACCGAAAAAACAAAGGGCGCGGCTTTATTGAGCGCTGAAAGACCGAGGATTTGGCGCGTGTGTCCGGGGAAAACCGCGGCTTCGACGTTGCGAATGATGCAGCTTCCCACGCGCAATTCATTGATCGTGTAAATCGGAATCACCATTTCCGCGCCGTTGGCCAGGATGGCGCGCAGTTCTTTCACGTATTCCACTTGTTGGCGCGCTTGCAGAGCGCTTAAAGTTTGCTGGTTGATGGTCAAATAGCCCGAACCTGTGTCGACCATGAGTTCGCTCGTGGCGAGATCGGCAATTTGCGCGGGAACATAATAAGTCGACATGCCTTTATCGTGCATGGGCACGGTGATGTTGGAATCGTCAGCGAAGGACGACATAGGCAGGATCAGGGTGGCAGCCAGCAAAAAACGGCGTATGGCGGATGAACGCATGCAGTCTCCATGAACTTTCGTGGATCGGGAACGCGCGAACGGCGAAGAACTAAATTAAGCGCGTGGGTTTAATCGTGTGCTACTTGAGCTTTTCAAAGGAAAGCAAAAGTTAACACAAAGATCAAGAAAGTGGAGAACATTTATCCGTTAAGAGATACCGCTGGTAGAAAAAAGTCAGACGCCCGCGCTTTAATTGTAAATTTTCCAAAAGATAACGCATAAAACAAATGGAGAAAGTGAATGCGTCATGTTTTTCCACTGTATCCGATGCGAGAATTAAAAAATATAAAATCTTAAACGCAAAAACCCCATTCCCTGCAAGGCAGGAATGGGGCATGCACAAAAAAATTATTGTTTATTATCGAGCGCCGCTGCTGCTAGACGTGCCGCTAGGGCTGCTCGACATACCGCCAGAATTGCCAGTGCTGCTTGTGGAGTCGCTGGGGCTACCTGGCATGCTGCTGCTGGGCGAGCTAGTACCCGAAGTACCGGATGTGCCGTCGCCCGAAGAAGTGCTGCTGGGGCTTTCCAAGGCAGAAAATTCCGAAGCATCCAGCTGGCCGTCCTTGTTGACGTCGGCGGCGCTGAAATTGTTGCTGACTTCTGGGGAATTCTTTATTTCATCGCGGCTGATTTTTCCGTCATGGTTCGCGTCCAAATTTTGAAACATGACCGATCCGGAAGCGGAAGCAGAATTAGAACCACTGGAGTTAGAGCTGGAGCTCGACGAACCGTAACCTCCTGCCCAAACAAAACTTGAAATCGACGCTAATGCCACCGCGGCGAATAGTTGCTTCTTCATCATAACAACCTCCTTAAACATAGGTTAATGAATATTCAAAATTGTTTTTTCCCAAATAAAACTCGACACAAAATTAGACAAAAAATCATAAGACGGTTCCCAACTGGTCAAAATTGGTCATGATGCGTTTTTACTCTGGGATGAATACAAGAAATACCAAATTGAATTTAAATTTCAGTTTCATCTTGAGCGGATTGAGCGCGGCGGTCTGTGCGATGACGTACAAACATCGGCTAAACGAATGAATTGCATTTGAATTTTATACCGCCCCTTATTTTATTCGCCGACAGGCTTGATTTTTTTAAGGTTTCTTTAACGCCTCTGTTTCAATCTACAAGCTGATCTATATTTCATTGAGAAGCTTTGATACCAAATAATTAAGGGAGTTCTCATGCATGTCTGATCGGGATATTGACCGCCTTGGCGGGTTTGATCTGGGCGCTGGTGGCGTTGCAGCGCGCGGGCATCAATCTCAATTCCTTCAATCCCTTTCTGTGGCATCGGCGCCGTCAGTGACAAAAACTCTATGCCGAGAAACCGCTGTACACGCTGGACAAACCGCTCGACGTCACGGCCATGTTGTTGTTGGGCGTGGCCAAATGCGAGGGCGAGATCAGCGCGCAGCAGAAGGCCGCGTTGCTCGATATCTTTCAGCGTGAGTTCCATCTGCAGCCGGATGAAGCCGCGGATTTATTGTTGGCCAGCGCGCACCTGATTCGCAACGAAATCTATCTGGTCGATAACATCGATAAAATTTTGCAACCGAGCAATGAGAGATTCACCGACGCGCAGATTGCGTCGCTGACGGCGCTGATGCAACGCGTCGCGCGCCTCGAAGGTGCTCCCAATCACGAGCAAGAAAGACTGATCGAGGCAATCGTGCGTTATTTTCAGGCGCGGCGTAAGCCCAAGGGAACATGGGGAAACGGAACGAAGCTGAGCCTGCCCTGGTTTCAAATAAAAAGCCGCATAAAGCGGCTTTTTATTTTGTCGGTTTTTAACCGCCATTATCCCGCGGGCTGGCGATGAATACGCGGAAGTTGTCGCTCTTTCTGAGAAGGTCTGCCGACAGTAGACCGCTGGAGCGTTTCTTTAAGAATAATATCGCGCCATTCTTTGGCAACTTCATCGTATTCTTCGACTCCTTGTTCCTGGCGGTGCTCGCGCACGGTCAATGTGCACGGTTCATCGATTTGTCGGTGCGTACAAATGTCGGCATCGTGCTTTGTGAAATCTATTTGGCTGAATGACCTTTTAATTCCACTTTGACATTTTGTTCCGCGGTGAGGCCGGCATAATACTTCTGCAACACCTTGGCTACTTCCGGGCGGCTGAACTCGACGGGCAGATCTTTGCCTTCTGAGAGCATGGCGCGTACCTTGGTTCCGGACAGCAGGATGCGGTCATCTTTGGTGTGCGGACAGGTGCGCTGTGAGGCCATGCCACCGCACTTGTTGCACCAGAAGGTCCAGTCGATGTTCATGTTCTTGGTTTCGAGCGCGTCCTTCGGGATTTCATCGAAAATCTTTTGTGCGTCGAACGGGCCGTAATAGTCGCCCACGCCCGCATGGTCGCGGCCGACGATCAAATGCGAGCAGCCGTAGTTTTGGCGGAACAAAGCGTGTAGCAACGCCTCGCGCGGACCGGCGTAACGCATGTCCAGCGGGTAACCTGCTTGAATCACAGTGTTGGGGGCAAAATAGTTATTGACCAGCACGCCGATGGCTTCGGAGCGGACTTCGGCCGGGATATCGCCCGGCTTCAACGCGCCAAGCAGAGAGTGGATGAGCACGCCGTCCATGGTCTCGATGGCAATCTTGGCCAGGTATTCGTGCGAACGGTGCATGGGGTTGCGAGTCTGGAACGCGGCGACTTTGGACCAGCCCATCTTCTGGAATAGAGCGCGGGTTTCGGCTGGCGTCATGAACTGATCGCCGTATTCTTTCTTAAAGTTGCCGACGGAAAGCACCTTCACCGGACCAGCGAGATTCACTTCGCCCTGGTCCATCACCATCTTTACGCCCGGGTGCGCGATGTCGGTGGTCTTGTAGACCATCATGCATTCGTGGGCCTTATCGATCGAATATTTCTCGGTGACCTGCATGGTCGCCATGATTTCGCTGGTCTCGCTGTCGGTTAGCGCGATCTCGGCGCCTTCCTTAATGCCTTGCGCCGTGACCTTGTCAGTGGATAAGGTGATTGGGATCGGCCAGAACAGGCCGTTCGCCATTTTCATGCCGTCGCACACGCCCTGCCAATCCGCCTTGGTCATGAAGCCGGTGAGCGGGGTGAAACCACCGATGCCCATCATGATGACATCGCCGGTTTCGCGCGAAGAGATTTTTACTTTCGGTAAGGATTGCGCGCGCGTTTTTTCTTGTATTAGTGCTGCGCCATGAAGTAGCAAAGTTTTTAGTTCGCCGCCGCCATGTGGATTGACCAGTTTAGACATGGAAATACTCTCCCCTATGTGTCTTGAATCTTGAAGGTGTGGAATACTTAATAATTACCGGATGCCGCTACATCTGGGCGGCGAAACTTTATAGCCTCGTGCACTCTAAAACTAATTAGAATACTGAGGCCGCTCATAAGTTTTACTTTGGGCTATGTTGCTGCAGAAATAAAAATCGTCGCACCCAAACCACCCTTAGCAGGCGGCGTATTGTATCCTAGCCAGTCTGCGCGTCTACCATAGGAAAGCCAGAGCCTTATTCATGAGTATTACAGTCAAGTATTTTGCCAGTCTTCGAGAAAGCCTGGGAAAGAGCGAGGAAACGTTGACTAGCGATGGCATCGTGAATGTCGCGGATGTATGGAGTCGATCGACTCAAATGCCATTGCCGGCAAATGTTCTGGTGGCGTTGAATATGGAGTACGTGCGGCCAGATCATCGCGTGCAAGACGGCGATGAGGTGGCGTTTTTCCCTCCGGTTACGGGAGGCGCGGCATGAAAATAAGAGTAACGGCGGAATTGCTCGATCCTTGGCGGGAAGTATCGCGTTATCAAGCGGAACAAACGGGATTGCGCGGCAAATTTGGCGCCACCAGCGTGTTCGTTGGCACCATGCGCGATTTCAACCAAGGCGCGGCAGTTCAGGCCATGACGCTAGAGCATTACGCGCCCATGACTGAAAAATATTTGGAACGCGTGGCGCGCGAAGCTTTGGCGCGCTGGCCGCTCGAAGACGTATTGGTGATTCATCGTTATGGTGAATTGCGGCCGAATGACCCGATTGTATTGGTAGCGGTGTGGGCGGCGCATCGCGATAACGCGTTTAGCGCCTGTCGCTATATTATCGATGAACTAAAAACGCGCGCGCCGTTTTGGAAGAAGGAGCAGACGGAAAAAGGCGCGCGCTGGGTGGAAGCAGAAAAATCTCCCAGCGGCTGATCTAGGGGGCGGTTTTTGGCGCGGTAACTTTAGAGGATTGGTTTTTTAGCTCGCGATAACGTTGCAGCTCGGCGGCATATTGCGTTCTTACCGCATCTTGCTCTTTGCGTTTTTCAGCGATGACGCCTTCGTGGCGCGCGATCTGCGCTTGAGTTTGTTCTATGTTTTTTGTTGTCGAGGCGGCGTCGGATTTGTCGTTTTTCTTGCTCTCGTCCGCCGCTTGTATTTCCATGCGCTTTAATGCCGCGCGTAAAGTTTTTAAAGTTTCCTCGCTAGCCTTAACCGAAGTTTCAATTTGTGCGATCTTGCGGTCACGAATGTAGGTGATGTCGTTTTCACCTCCATAGGTGGAGAGAAGCAAGGCATCTTTTTTGGCTTGTTCTTGCGCCTGTAGATGTTCCTTTTCGGTTTCTTCTTTCTTAAGTTCGCGTTCCTTTAATTCTGCTTCGGTAGGCGGCGCGGCGATGACTTTTTTTGTCATGCCTTCCTCGTTCAGAACGGTGATTTTGGATTTGGCGCATTCCTCAGCGGCGGAGTCTCCGTAATGCCATCTGCCCGTGGCGTCCTTGCATTTTTTTATGGTGGAGTTTTCCGCGTGCGCGGCGCAAGCCAGCAAAACACCTAGGCTAAAGACGAGAGAATGGACGATTTTTTTACGTGGCATGCAAGCGGCTCCTTATCTTTCTTCAAGATAGGCGTTGATTCATGCTGGTGTCAACCACGACCGCCGCGCGGCTTAAGCTCGCCGAAAGACGGTGGGCGGGCCCGCAGCAGTCGAGCGATATATGCCATAATTCATCGCCCTGGTCACCGCGGAGCCACGGATCAATGAGCGCATGAACTGGAATGAACAGTTCTTATTATTAGTAGTGTCCTTGATCGCCAATATTTTTTCCGCGTTCGCTGGTGGTGGCGCTGGGTTATTGCAGTTTCCCGCGCTGATTTTTCTCGGCTTGCCATTCGGTATCGCTCTCGCCACGCATAAAGTCGCCAGCGTCGCACTCGGCGTCGGCGCCACGCTGCGGCACCTGCGGGAAAAATCCCTGGAGGCGAAATTTTCACTTTTCATTCTCGCCGCGGGATTACCAGGCGTGGTGCTGGGCGCGGCTTTTATTCTCGACGTGCCCGATGCCATAGCGCGTTTCTGGCTGGGAGCTCTCACGATCGGAATTGGGGTTTATTCTTTTTTTAACAAGAAACTTGGGCTCGAACACGCGCCTATTCATCGTAGCCGCCACGGTTATCTGTGGGGCGGCTTGGGATTATTTTTCGTGGGCGTTTTGAACGGGTCGCTCACTTCTGGCACCGGACTTTTTTGCACGATTTGGTTGGTGCGTTGGTTCGGCCTCGATTATCGCCGCGCGGTGGCATACACGCTGGTGCTGGTCGGTTTGTTTTGGAACGGCGCGGGAGCGATTACCTTAGGTCTTCTCGGTGAGATCAAATGGTCGTGGTTGCCAGCCCTATTGGCGGGCTCCTTGGTGGGCGGATATCTGGGGGCGCATTGGTCAATCGTCAAAGGAAATCTGTGGATTAAGCGGGCGTTTGAAGCGGTGACTATTTTAGTGGGCGTTAAACTTATTATTTGACTGCACGCCTCCCAGGCCTTGCTATATTTGGTTAAGCGGTACGTATTTTTAATTTTGGCAAAAAATTAAAAACCAAATAGGAAAGCAAGCCTTGAAAATCGAAGACCTCTTACGCCGATTTGGCAAACAGCAACGCCGCCGCGCACTCGACCGCGTGGGCGAATTCACCACCATGCTCGGACCGCAATCCATTTACATGGGCGTGTTTCAGGGCAAGGATAATTATTTGGTGTACGGCGACGTGCGCGGAGAATGCGATCTGGAAGGCACCTTGGTGCTCGGCGAGGGCAGCCGCTGGAAGGGAAACATCCGTGCCGCGCACGTGGTGGTGGCTGGTCAAGTGGAAGGCGATATCTTCGCGGTGAATAAATTGGAGTTGGCGCGCACCGCTTTCGTGCGCGGTAAAATTACCAGCCCCGTGGTGGCCATGGCGCGCGGCGCGGTGCACGACGGTTCGCTGCGCATGGCCAAGCAAACTCAAGTGACCCGCTTCAGCGAGCGGCGCGATACGGTGGAAAAAGAAAAATAATCGGACCGCTAGGTGCCGTAAACGCGGCGGTAGGCGTTGATGGCATCGAGGTAGCGGCGCGCGCCATCCTTGCCATCGAGATAACTTAACAGCGTTCCCAGCGTGGCGATGCTGATGACGCGCAGACCCAGCATCGTTTCCACTTCTTGTACCGCGGAAAGTTTCGTTTCGCCATGCTCTTGCCGATCCAGGGCGATCGCCATGCCCACCGGTTCGGCTCCCGCCGTCTTGATAATTTGCACGGATTCTTTGGCCGACGTGCCCGCGGAGATAACATCATCCACGATCAGTATCTTGCCTTGCAGCGGATGACCGATAATAGCGCCACCTTCGCCGTGCTTTTTTACTTCCTTACGGTTGAAGGCATAGGGCACGTCGCGCGCGCCATGTTGCGCCATGGCGATAGAAGTCGCGCATGCCAAAGGAACGCCTTTGTAGGCGGGACCATAAAGCATATCGAAGGCAATGCCGCTGTTGGCGATGGCTTGTGCGTAAAACTGACCGAGACGCGCCAGCTTGCGGCCAGTATTGAATAAACCACTGTTGAAGAAATACGGACTGGTGCGTCCGGACTTCAGCGTGAACTCCCCGAAACGCAAAGCCTGGCACTCGATGGCAAAGTCGAGAAATTCGCGTTGATAATTTTCCATGCGCCGATTCTAATCGGCGTTCTGTCTAGAAGAAAGTCGCGTATGATGCCCATTCCACATAAAATTTTTCGCCATGAAAGTCATCACGCTTAACGTTAATGGCATCCGCTCCGCGGCCAAAAAAGGTCTGTTTGAATGGCTCGGGCGCCAGCAGGCCGACGCCGTCTGTCTTCAGGAATCGAAGGCGCAGGAATGCGATCTCACCGAGCAGATGCGTGCGCCCAGCGGTTGCCATGGTTTTTTCCATTGTGCGGAAAAAAAGGGCTATGCGGGTGTGGCTTTTTACAGTCGACGCGAGCCGGATAAAGTCCGAGTCGGTTTCGGTTCCAAGGAGCACGACGACGAAGGACGTTATCTGCAAGCGGATTTCGGCCAGCTCAGCATCGTCTCGCTTTATCTGCCCTCGGGCTCGGCCGGGCCACATCGCCAAGAATCCAAGTTCCGTTTTTTGGACAAGTTTTATCCCGTGCTCAAAAAATTGTGCAGCGATGGACGTGAATATATTTTGTGCGGCGATTGGAACATCGCGCATAAGGAAATCGATTTAAAAAACTGGAAATCCAACCAAAAAAATTCCGGTTTCTTGCCCGAAGAACGCGCTTGGCTCAGTAAAGTGTTTGACGAGCTTGGATGGGTGGATGTGTTTCGTGTCTTAAACGACAAACCCGATCAGTATACTTGGTGGTCGAATCGTGGCCGCGCGTATGAAAAAAATGTCGGCTGGCGCATCGATTATCAGATCGCCACCGCTGGCATCGCTAAGAAAGCGCTGAAGGAACGGATTTATAAAGATAAACGTTTCTCCGATCATGCACCGCTGATTATTGACTACGATTACACACTTTAAAGTATTGGCAACGGAAATTAACCATGGCGCGAGTCAAAATTTATAGCACGGGCGTGTGCCCGCTCTGCAAGCGAGCCAAGGAGCTGCTGCAAAAATGGAATATTCCCTTCGATGAGGTGCGGATCGACGTGGATAAATCGGCGTTGCGTGAGTTCGCCAGGCAAACGAATGGCGCGCGCACGGTGCCCCAGATTATCATCGACGATCGTTGCATCGGCGGATTCACCGAGCTCACCGAGCTGCATATGGAAGGCGAGTTGAATGAATTGATCGAGCCTAAGCCTGACAATTAAAATTATTTTTTTGAGCGCGCTGCCGCGGTAGCTGCGGCCGCCAGAGCAATCATCGCGCCGAATAAAGCAACACCGAATAAGCTAATCCAGTCTGAAATTCCCTGTGGCGTAAATAAGCTAGCCAAAGGCGTGCTCACATCGAATGGCATCGCCGGATGTAACCGATGCTGTTTAAAAGCTTCGAGCAAGGCCACTGAAACCGCCGCCACGGTAAATCCGATAATGCCGCCGAAAATAGCGCGCCGCATTAAACGTGCGCGGCTTAAACGGTGCGATGAAACTTCCGCGAGGCCTTCGATTTTAGGTTCGCGTGAACCCAGCGGTGAAAAACGCTGCAGCATTAACATGCCAGGGATGCCGATGGCGATGGTGAATAAAAAGAAATCGCGCCAACCAATGGCATCGACCATTACGCCTGTTACCGGCCCCGCCAAAATTCGTGGTAAGGCAAACAGGCTGGAAAAAAGCGCATATTGGGTCGCGGAGAACTGCTTCATGGTCATGCGCAACAACAACACACTGAAGGCGCCCGTGCCCATGCCCGTGGTGAGACTTTCAAAACCCATGGCGCTATACATAAGTGGCCGGTTGAGACCAACTTCGGCAATCAGCACATAGCCAAAATTAGATAAAATTTGCAGCGCGCCAAACAGCCACAGTGCATGGCCAAGCCCCATGGCGGTGGTGAGCATGCCACCGAGAAAGGTGCCCGCGAGCGTTGCTACTAAACCGATAGTGGCGGTGGCGATGCCCACATCGACACTGTCGAATCCCGTTTGTACTAAAAAGGGACGCACCAACGCGCCCGCCAAGTTATCCGCCAACTTGTAGAGCACGACGAAAGCGAGCAATTCCAGCGCGCGGCGTTTAGCCAGAAAGCTCACGAACGGTTCCCATACGGCCTTGCGTAAAGATTGCGGCGGATTGTCCTGGCCTTTAGTTGGTCGTGGAGAAAAAGCGGTTACCACCATCATCGGCAAATACAGCAGTGCAATCAGGCTGAACATGAGTGGCCACGACCACAAACCAGCGAGCGTGATCGCCAAGCCGCCAGCGACAAACATCGCGGAACGATAAATCGCGGTACGCGCGCCCACGGCCACGCCCTGTTCATGCGGTTCGAGAATTTCTACGGCATAGGCATCAATTGCAATGTCTTGGCTGGCCGAAGCAAAGGCAATTGCCAGCGTAAGGCTGCCGATCACCCAAATCGCATCCGGTGTGTCGGCCAAACCGGCTAGCAGCAGGGTCAGCGTCAGCAAGCCAATTTGAGCTAATAGCGTCCAACCCAATTTGCGGCCAAAGCGTGGGAATGGCGGTGCGTAACGATCCATGAGCGGCGACCATAGGAATTTAAAACTCCACGGCGCTTGCGCCAGGGTAAAAAGTCCAATGATGCGGATGTCGACATTTTCATGCGCAAGCCAAGTTGGAATTGCAATCCACACCAATCCCAACGGCAGGCCCGAGGAAAAGGACAGCAGACTGACAGCAGCGGTGCGCCAGCTGCGCAGTGCCAGCCACACAGCGCGCCAAGATGACAGTTGCCGGCTCATTTGAAATCTCTTCCTAGCGGTTTAGAACGTATTTTTAATTGTGCTGCTTGGACCATAAAGATTGTATCTAAAACGCCAACTATAGCCTTTCATGAGAGGGTCAGAGTTTAAAATTATTTCAGATATGGAAGGCTATAACGAATTCTTCAAATACTTCTGTGCCTAATTAAGTGGCAAAAAACGTCATTTCACTACATCAACGCGGCTGTTTTTGAAGCAAAAGCCAATTTACCATTCTTAGTTAAGATGTTGATTTAAAGGTTCTAAAAAGAAATGGCATAGCTCTTGCTCCTTTCCCTGCGTTTCGGGCTATTTTTTTAGGGAGAGAAAGTCAATGCCTGCCGCCATCAAAAATATCAATTCCACTCCAGCGAAAATTTTTGCGCTGGTGAGTTTTGTTTGTGTATTTTTCGCAGCCCCCGTGTTGGCGGCGGTTTCTGAATCCGTTTCGAATCCGACCTCTTTGCCCGCGGATATTAGCCCTATAGATCGTTCTATTGGCTTGGATAAAGTCGCGCTTTCTAAATATAACAGCGGGCGTCGCGATGAGGCCGTGCATCTGTGGCGTTCGCTTGCCGAACAGGGCGATGCCGAAGCGCAATTTACCTTGGGCATCTTGTATAACCGAGGCAATAGCGGAGTGGAGAAAGATTTAATTGAAGCCATCCGCTGGTACCGTAAAGCCGCTGAACAGGGCCACGCCATCGCGCAATACAATTTAGGCGTGTTTTACGCCACGGGAACCGGTGTAGCCCGTGATTTCAGCGCTGCCGCGCAGTGGTGGCAGATGGCGGCCTTGCAAGGTCATATGGAAGCGCAATTCAACCTCGGTCTGTTTTATGCCGAAGGCACGGGTGTTAAGGCGGATCCTGCCGAGGCGGTGAAATGGTGGGCGATGGCCGCCAAGCAAGGATACGCTGCGGCGCAATTCAACCTCGGCCTCATGTACATGAAAGGCGAAGGCGTGGACGAGAATCAAGACGAGGCGGTGCGCTTGTGGCGCATGTCGGCTCATCAGGGTTTCACTCAGGCAGCCAATATTCTTAAAGTGTTACACGTCGAACCATAAAAAAATCGACTCATTTTGCTAGACGCGCATCGATTTTTTGCGCGCTTAGTCTTCCTCTTATTCCTCCCGTTACCTTAAAAAACCTTACCTCAAAGCACCGGATAAGGGGCTTGCCTGTCCCCCAAATAAATGGACAGGTAAGATAAATCTTCAGCAGAATCAATAACAAAGTCCTGTATTGGATTACCCAGTTGCAGGCCAACAGGATAATCAGCACAATGGTTCGTGGGGATTAATCTCAGCCATGAGATGAAACCTTTACAAATTCAATCAAAAGACGCACCGAGGAGGAGAAATCCAAATGAAGTCGAAATCGATAAAGCTTGTTCAGCTTTTTGCCCTAGCGTTTGCATTCGTGGTGGGCTTCAACAACGCCATGGCGGCTGAAGAGTACGGAATTTTTGAGCGTATTCTAGAATCTTCCGCGTCATTCAATGACACGACCGCTGCCCTGGAAAAGGCTTTGGCTGAATCCAAGCTGACGCTGCACGCCAAACGCGATCTGGTCTACACCGACAAGGTTCAACAAGCGCGCGTTTATATTGTAACGTCTCAGGCTTACATGGATGCCGCCAAGGATGAAGCGCCCGAAACCGCCTCAGCGCAGATTTTGCGAATTGGCGTGTATGAATTCGGCGAAGGCAAGAAAGTACACATCAACGTAGGCAATCCGGCCGCGCACGCGATGGTTTTTTATTCCGGCTCCAAGAATTATGACAAGTTGTTAGCTGCGGCGCGTAGCGTAGAGCAGGAAATTAAAGACGTGGCCGCCAAGGTTCCTGGCAAGCAAGTAGCCGTGCAGCTCGAACCAGTGCGCAGCGAAAAGACCTTGAATAAGTTCAACGGCGACGGCCCCGCCAAGATGATGGCTAAATTCCGTAACTGGAAGGAAAGCCAGAATGAAGTCATTACCGATAAGCCGGAAAATTTCACCAGTATCGTAACGCGCGTTGAAAAGACTTTGGCGTCAAGCCAAGACAAAGGCGTGGATGATTCCTCCGGCTGGCGTTTGTTGAGCAAGATCCCTGTGGGAACCAATGCGGTTTACTTCGGTATTACCAACGATTACACCGAGAACAAATGCATTCGCATCAACTCGGATTTTCGTAGCGAAGGCAAAGCCAAAGACGCTCCTTATCCGGGCGTAGATCATGCTCCCGCCATGCCCATGGAAGTGCTGGTCATTAATGACGGCAAAAACGTGAAAGTGGTGCAATACGGCGAGATGTGGCGCATGCAGTTGTACTTCTGGGATTCCGGCTACATGGCCTTTGCCAAGAATACTTTGATCCCGAGCATTATCTTCTCATCGATCGATCATACTTTGACTTCAACAGCATCGGCTGCGCCTGACGCGGCACCGGCTGCGCCTGACGCGGCACCGGCTGCGGCGAAGTAAGTAATTATTTATAGCAGTGAAAAAAATAAGGCCGGAGGAATTTTTCCTCCGGCCTTTGTTTTTTAACGACCCAATAATTATTGAAAGTCATCCATTGGTAACGATTGGTTAATTTTTCGCAGCATGTGGCGGATGACCAATTGCTGGTTTTCAAGATTTTGACGGTTCGATTCCAATGCCGCAACGCGGTCGCTTAAGTTATCGAAATTTTCATGCACCTTTTTCAAATTTTCCAGGCGTTGGTCCATTAAAACTTTGTGCTCCCTGACTTGGGACAGAATAGGCGCCATGAGTGCTTTGCTCCAAGCGCGCGCGGCCGCATTGCATTCGCCAAAAAGCTCGCGCGCGTGACTCACCAAGGTGACAAAAAACTTTTCCACCACAAAATGCTGCACCGTAATAATCATCATGGGACTGTTGCGAAATGCCTCGGCATCTTCATAAAGTTTTTGCAATTGGCTGCGGTAAGGCAGTAATGAAAAATTAACCGGCTTGATCTTCGCCAGCCCGTGCTCGCCATGAAATTTGCTATAAACCGCTTGCACCAGACTGCGTATTTGTTGGGTTTGTTTATTGGCTTTTTCCATCGCTTCCAGCATGCCATCGAATAAACTTTTCATGCCTTCGCGCAAACCCGGCGTGGTCCAGGATTGCGCCATATTTTGACGTGTTTTTTCCGCCAACTCATCGAAAGCCTCGACGCTTATATAATCGAGCAAGATTTTGATTTGTTCGGAAAGCACCGCGCGCATGCTTTGAAAGCTGGCGAGCGTTTGGTCGTAAGCCTGTTTCTCGTCCCGTAGCCGCGTGACGAGGTCTTGGATCGTTCCGCGATTTTCTCCTCCCAAGGCCTGTAATTCATCTATCTGATCAGTGACCGCCGATAGCCTCGCGTCAATCATGGCGCTGGTGGTTTCAATCATGGAACCAATATCGTGCATGACGCGCTCACGCAATAATTCCTGACGCGCTGGAATAATGTCGCTCGATAATTTAGCTTCCAACAGAGGCAAGCCGCTGCGTTCGATCAGCGCATGATCGGCTTTAATTTTCCCGAGCAGACCTTTTTGCGCCGATACGGGGAAGACTTGATTTTTACTGACGCCTAAGGCGCGCGCTGTTTCTTGTGTTTGTCGAGACAGAGCCGTAGCGATGGCGGTTTCGTTACTCAATTCATCCCATAAGGCGTCGACTTTATTGAGCGCTACCATGCACCTGTCTTTTTTGGCGCTCTTCGTGGGACAAACGTAATTGTTCCAAACTTCTAAGTCGGTTTTTGTCACACCAATGTCGGCGGCTAAAACAAATAACACCAGCTGTGCGTTGGGCAACATGCTGAGTGTGAGCTCGGGCTCCGTACCCAGCGAATTGAGCCCTGGAGTATCGAGCACCACCAAGCCTTGTTTTAGCAGTGGATGCGGATAATTGATGATGGCGTGTCGCCACAGCGGGATATTTATGCTGCCGTCATTATTCAGCAAATGGTGAGTGGCTTCGGCGTCCGGATGATATAAACCCAATTCTTCGGCATGCGCGACACTCACAGCCTTGGTCTTAACTATTTCGTGAAATGTGTCGGCTAATTTTTTTGGCGAATCGAGATCGAGCGGCAGAATCGTCCATGCGGCGGCGTTGCGTTTGTATTCGGATATGCTTGTCGAGACTAAACGTGATTCGATGGTTAATAATTTAATACAAGGCGGTTCATTTTCATCGTAACGTAATTCCGTGGGGCACATCGTGGTGCGTCCGGCTTCGGAAGGCAGCAGCCGTTGTTTGTGATCGGCAAAAAAAATGGCATTAATGAGCTCGGTTTTGCCGCGCGAGAATTCCGCCACCAGCGCAATGGTTAATTTATCGGAGCGTAACGCGTCGATTAATTCGTAAAGTTGCAGATTTTCTTCACCGCTGGCAAAGGCGTGGCTTTCCACCCAAGTTTGATATTCATTTATGATTTCAATCAGTTCATCGCGCCAACGCTTATAATTTCCCAGCCTGCGGCTAAATTCATTGATGGCCAATCGCGGCCGGTCTTTATGCCTTTGCGCACTTATCATTATATTGAATCCCCCACTAATACAGATGCTTAGAATATAAACTTAATTAAAAACTATATCTAGCCCCTAGTTTCAAAAGGGGGCTAAAACGGACAAGCAAACAGAATCTGAAATCTAGAACTCAATCTAAAACTGAGGAAGCTGTGAAATGACGATCAGCGGAAAAACCAGATTCAGTGCAGTAAATGAGCCATAGCGAGCTGTAAAAGCTGCAAAGCGACAAGCACTATTATGGGCGATAGATCTAGGCCGCCCACGGGGGGAATCAAGCGCTGGGCGGGGCGCATTAGCGGGTCGGTGAGGCCCGCTAAAAGGTTACCCGCGGGATTATGGCGCATGCCGTAAGGCATGAACCAGCTCAAGATGACGCGCAACAATACCGCGTAGAAATAGATATTCAGGGTCAATCGTAATAGCTCAATCACCGCAGCAAGAAATACCGCCAAAGGTTCGGGCGTAAATTGGGTGAGCCAAAAAATCAGGTAGGTCTGGATAGACTGAAGAAATAATAGTAATACCACTGACGCGAAGTCGATGCCGAATAAACCTGGAATAATTCGGCGCAGAGGTTTGAGCAAGGGATTGGTGAACGCCACCAGAAACTGTGAAATAGGATTGTAGAAGTCAACGCGCGCTAACTGAAATAAAAAACGTAGTAGCACGGCAAAAATATAAAGCCCAAACGCGACCTGAATGATTAATGCGGCGGCATCGACGAGAAAAGAGTTCATGTGTTTTTTCCAAACATATCGGCGATTTCTTTGGCGCGTGCGATGCCCGCTTGTAAGGCATCTCTAAAAAGACGCTGGATGCCACCTTGTTCCAATATTTTAACCGCGCGCTCCGTGGTGCCACCGGGTGAGGTAACACGACGTCGCAATTGCGCCGGTTCTTCGTGGCCTTCGAGCCCCATTTTGGCCGCGCCCAATGCGGTCTCCAGCGTTAATAAACGCGCCTGACTCGGTTCCAAACCCGCTTCGATGGCGGCTTGCTCGAGAGCTTCGATCACTAAAAAGAAATAAGCCGGTCCGCTGCCTGAAAGCGCGGTGACGACGTCGATGAGATCTTCATCTTTAAGCCAAACGGTTATGCCCACGGCGCGTAGAATAGACTCCGCTTGATCGTGCATGATTTGATTAACGCGCGCATTGGCGTACAGACCGGAAGCGCCACTACCAATCAACGCGGCGGTGTTGGGCATGACGCGCACAATGGAAAGATTGCCACCTAGCCAACGATCGATATCATCCACGCGTGTGCCCGCGACGATGGAAATAATGAGCGGATTTTTTTTCTGAACCGCGCGCGCGATGCTTTTGGATACTTCTCCCAATATCTGAGGCTTGACCGCGAGCACTAAAATTTCGGCGCGGTCAGCTACGGCGCCATTGTCCGCGAAGGTTTTTACGCCAAGCGTGGTTTCCAGGGACTGGCGTTGTCCTGAATCAGGATCGGAGAGAATAATCTGATTTTGTCCCCAACCGTTTTTTAGCAACCCCCCCGCCAGGCTGCGCGCCATGTTGCCTGCGCCGATAAATCCAACCAGAGGGCGCGATATATGGGAAGAAAGAGAAGACATGGTCGAACGCAGTTTAAAGCGCCATTCTAGCGAACGGAAGAGAATATCTTGTTGCATAACGTCGTAAACCGGGCTTTCTGGTCGATTTAAGTGACCAATGGCGCTGTGGCGGTTTGCAGGTAGGCCTGGGATGGACTAAAAATTAGTGCAAGGGCCGAATTTATAACGTTTTTAATCATCACGGCACACGGAGAATTACATGGATATCGCCGAATTGTTGGCGTTTGCCTATAAACAGAACGCCTCGGACCTGCATTTGTCCTCAGGTCTGCCACCGCTTATTCGCGTGGACGGCGACATTAAACGCATCAACGTAGACCCCTTGGACGATCGCACCGTGCATAACATGGTCTACGACATCATGAGCGATAAGCAGCAAAAGGATTTCGAGGAATTTCTCGAGACCGACTTTTCATTCGAATTGCCCAATATCGCGCGTTTTCGCGTTAATGCCTTCAACCAGCTGCGCGGTCCAGCGGCGGTGTTCCGAACCATTCCTTCTAAAGTATTAACCCTTGAGCAGTTGAATGCGCCAGCGGTGCTTAAGCAGATTTCCGATCAGCCGCGTGGAATCGTGTTGGTCACGGGCCCAACCGGTTCGGGAAAATCCACCACCTTGGCGGCCATGATCAATCACATCAATGAAACCCAGCACGAACATATTCTCACTATCGAAGATCCGATCGAGTTCGTGCATACCAGTAAAAATTGTCTCATCAATCAGCGCGAGTTGGGCAAGGACACTTTGGGGTTTAATAATGCCTTGCGTTCCGCCTTGCGCGAAGACCCGGACGTGATTCTGGTCGGCGAGTTGCGTGATTTGGAAACCATTCGTCTTGCGCTAACGGGCGCGGAAACCGGCCACTTAGTGTTTGCCACCTTGCATACCAGTTCGGCCGCCAAGACCATCGATCGTATCATCGACGTTTTTCCCGCGGCGGAAAAAGACATGGTGCGCGCCATGCTATCGGAATCCTTGCGCGCGGTGATATCGCAAACCTTGTTGAAAAAACTAGGCGGCGGACGCGCAGCGGCGCACGAAATCATGATTGGCACGCCCGCGATTCGAAACTTGATTCGCGAAGGCAAAGTGGCACAGATGTATTCGGCGATTCAAACAGGACAGGGCGTTGGCATGCAGACTTTGGATCAGTGCTTGACGGAGTTGGTACGCACGCGTCAGGTGCATGTGGACGAGGCGCGCACGGTGGCGGCGAATAAAGACGCCTTTAGCGCGGCGGCCATGGCGTCCACTGGCACAGCGGGAGCTAAACCCAAATGAACTTCACCGATCTTTTAAAACTCATGAAGCACAAGAAGGCCTCCGACTTGTTCATCACCGCTGGAGTGCCGCCTTCCATCAAGGTCGACGGAAAAATCATGCCCGTGACCAAGCAAGCGTTAACACCTGAGCAATCGCGCTCTTTTGTTTACGGCATCATGAATGAAGATCAGCGCCGCCAGTTCGAGGCGCACAACGAATGCAACTTCGCCATTGCTCCTCAGGAAATCGGCCGTTTTCGTGTGAACGTTTTTTTGCAACAACAGCGCGTGGGCATGGTGTTGCGCACCATCAATACCGATATTCCGCGCTTCGATGATTTGCACTTGCCCAAAGCTTTGGCCGACGTGGCATTGACCAAACGCGGCATGGTGTTATTCGTCGGCGGCACTGGCTCGGGTAAATCGACTTCGCTCGCGGCGATGATCGGTTATCGCAACGAATATAGCTACGGCCATATTCTTACCATCGAAGATCCAGTTGAGTTTGTGCACGATCATAAGAACTGCATTGTCACGCAGCGCGAAGTAGGCGTGGATACATCGTCTTACGAGGTGGCGCTTAAAAACGCCATGCGTCAGGCACCAGACGTGATTCTCATCGGTGAAATTCGTTCACGCGAAACCATGGATTTGGCGATCCAATTTTCCGAAACCGGCCACTTGTGCTTGTCCACCCTGCATGCGAATAACGCCAACCAGGCGCTTGACCGCGTGATCAACTTTTTCCCCGAGGAAAAACGCAACCAATTATTGATGGACTTGGCGCTTAACTTGAAAGCCATTGTTTCGCAGCGCTTGATTCCGATGAAGAGCGGCAAGGGACGCGTACCCGCCGTGGAAGTAATGATTAACTCGCCGTTGATTGCTGATTTGATCATGGAAGGCAAGGTTCCAGAAATCAAAGATCTCATGGCCAAGTCGACGGAAGCGGGCATGCAAACTTTCGATCAGTCGTTGTTTAGTTTGTTTGAAGCCGATCTTATTTCCTACGATGACGCGTTGCGCAACGCCGACTCGGTCAACGACGTGCGTCTGCGCATTAAACTGGAAGGCAAGGATTCGAAAGGCCGCGAGCTTGGTGAATCGATGCGCAACGTCACTTTCAAGTAAACAGTGAATGAACAAACCCAGCCAAATAAAAACCCCCGTTAGGGGGTTTTTATTTGGCTGGCCGCGCGTAGATAAAATTTAAAAATTCACGATTTTGGTATCGATTAACAATTGCGCTAGATTGGTAAGCACGAGTAAAGCCAGCAGAATGAGAACAATATAATTAAATCGGCGTTTATCAGTGAGCAGAAGTTTCATGGTTTTAGGCCTCCATGGCAGGGTTTGAAGCAATCTTGATGATGCTGTTTGTAAGCTAGTCTTTTCATCCGCTGTATGCAAGATGAACGTGCGCGTGATTAATCCGCCGTGCCGAGTTGATAAACCAGCTTGCCTCCTAGCAGCGTATGGGTAACGCGTCCGCGCAGCTCCCAATTTAGAAACGGTGTGTTGTGTCCGCGAGAAACAATTTTATCGTTTGTCAAAATCCAGCTCGCATCAGGATTGAAAATACAAATATCCGCAGTGGCGCCGACTCCCAATTGACCGGTGTCGATGCCGATAATCTCCGCTGGCTTGTGGGTTAATAGGGCAATTGCTTCCGACAAGCTAAGCAGTTTTTCATCCACTAATTTAAGGGTCAGTGGCAATAAGGTTTCTAGCGCTGAGATGCCAGGTTCGGATTGAGCGAATGGGGCTAGTTTCGCGTCTGGTTCATGCGGTTGATGGTCCGAGCAAATAGCGCTGATCGCTCCGGTTTTAAGGGCTTTGCGCAAGGCTTTACGATCCTGCGTGCTGCGCAAGGGTGGGCGCACATGGCAAAGGCTGTTGAAGTCGCCGATGTCATGCTCCGTCAGATGTAAGTGATGCGCGGTGACGTCAGCGCTCACAGGCAAGCCTTTTTGTTTAGCTTCCACAATCATTGCTATGGCGCGCGCGCTGGAGAGATTGCAAAAGTGCGCGCGGCATCCGGTTTGTTCGATGAGTGCGAGATCGCGCGCGACCGCCACGGTTTCAGCGGCCTCGGGAATTCCAGGTAGACCGAGGCGAGTGCCCACCTCACCCTCGTGAACGCAGCCATGATTGCGCAGCCACGGGTCCTCGGCGTGCAAGAACACCGTGAGATCGAGAGTGGCCGCATATTCCATGGCGCGGCGCATCACCAGAGTGTCCGTGATCGGTGTAAGCGCGTTGGTAAATCCGACGCAGCCGGCCTCATCCAATGCTTCCATATCAGTTAGCAAATTACCTTCGAGATTTTGCGTGAGCGCGCCCAAGGGATGAATGAACGCCAATCCGAAACGCCAAGCGCGCGATTGGATCATTTGCGCCATCGCGGGAGTATCGATTACTGGATGTGTATCGGGCGGACAACAGAGCGTAGTGATGCCCGCGGAAACCGCGGCGCTGACTTCCGATTCGATGGTGGCTTTATATTCAAGACCTGGTTCGCGCAAGCGCGCGCGTAAATCGACCAAACCCGGGCAAACGATGTTGCCCGTGGCTTCAATTATTTTGCCGGCTTTGAATCCCGACGGCGTTTTGCCGACGGCAGCAATGAAGCCTTTGTCATCGATGTGGAGGTCTTTTTTGGCGTCGATGCCGTTGGCGGGATCGATTACATGTCCGCCCTTTATGGTGAGACTCATGTTTGACGTCTCCCGCCCGCGGGTTCGGCGGAGCCGCCCATGATCAGCGCCATCACCGCCATGCGTACGCCGATACCATAAGTCACTTGCGGTAATATCACCGATTGCGGTCCATCGGCCACGGCCGAATCGATCTCCAAACCACGGTTCATCGGGCCCGGATGCATCACGATTGCATCCTTGGCCGCTAGCGCGAGTTTCGCTGGCGTCAGTCCATAAAGATTAAAATATTCTTGCTCACTTGGAATCAGCGCGCCTTGCATGCGCTCGCGCTGCAAGCGCAGCATCATGATGACATCCACGTCTTCGAGGCCGGCTTCCATGCGCGTGTAAGCCTTTACTCCCAGTTTTTCCACTGCGATGGGCAACAAAGTTTTTGGCGCCACCACGCGCAGCTCGGCCACGCCCAACGCATTGAGCGCATGAATTTGCGAGCGCGCCACGCGCGAATGCAAAATATCGCCGACGATGGCCACCTTGAGTTTGGCGAACGATCCCTTGTGGCGACGGATGGTGAACATGTCGAGTAAACCTTGCGTGGGATGCGCGTGACGGCCGTCGCCCGCGTTGATGATATGCACGTGCGGCGGTACGTGTTGCGCGGTCAGATGCGCCGCGCCCGATTCACTGTGGCGCACCACGAACAAATCGGTATGCATGGCTTCGAGATTGCGAATGGTGTCGAGCAGTGTCTCGCCTTTGTTAGCGCTGGAAGCGCTGACGTTTAAATTGATCACGTCCGCGGAAAGACGCTTGGCGGCGATTTCAAAAGTAGTACGCGTGCGCGTGCTGGCCTCGAAGAAAAGATTGACCACGGTCTTGCCGCGCAACAGCGGAATTTTTTTGATCTCGCGCTCGCCGACCGAAATAAAAGATTCGGCGGTATCGAGAATTTCTAGAATGGTTTGACGGGAAAGACCTTCAATAGTGAGCAGGTGGCGCAAACGGCCGGTGGCGTCGAACTGAAGACTCGATGTCACCCGTTGGCCTCCTGAAAGCGCAGCTCGAGTTTTTCCGGCCCGAGCAATTTGACGTGTTGATTTTTGCCGAGTTTAACATGTTCGCCTACCACTTGCGGCTCGATCGGCAATTCGCGTCCGCCGCGTTCGATCAGGCAGGCGAGCATGACCGAGGCGGGGCGTCCATAATCGAAGATTTCGTTCAAGGCAGCGCGGATGGTGCGGCCGGTGTGCAATACGTCATCCACCAAAATCAAATGACGGTTTTCGACGTTGATCGGCAGCTGCGAGGTGCGAACTTGCGGGTTCATGCCGATACGCGTGAAGTCATCGCGGTAAAACGAGATATCGAGCGTGCCAAGCGGCTCTTTAAGGCCCAATTGTTTATGCAGACGCTCGGCGACCCATACGCCACCAGTATGGATACCAACCATGAGCGGGTGATGTTTGAGCGCCGCGCGCAGCTGTTCGGCCATGCGCGCGATCGCCACTTGAATGTCCACCGCTGGCGTCACGGCGACTCTCCAGGAAGTTCGTTTAAGAAAGCTTGCAGAATGGTTTGCGCGGCCACCTGGTCGAGGCGCGATTTGTGCCGCCTCATGGGAACGCCCGCTTCGTTTAAGACATCGCGCGCGATTTGCGTTGACAGGCGTTCATCGACCATATGTATCGGCAAATTGTAGCGGTCCTTGAGGCGTTGTCCAAACGCCCGGGCAGCGCGGGTCATGGGGTTATCGCTGCCATCCATGTTTAATGGCAAACCCACCACCAAGGCGTCCGGACGCCAATCGTCAATCAGCTTGGAAATACGCACCCAATCGGGGTTTTTGGCGCTGCCGCGTAGCGTGGTGACGGCTTCGGCCTGACGTGAATGGCGGCTGCCAGTGGCGACGCCAATATATTTTTCACCGTAATCGAAGGCAAGAAAAGTGTTAGCCGTCATTCAAAACACCGTTTCCGCATCGGACGAAGAAATAGGGCGTAAGCCCTCAAGCGTGACCCGCCTCGCCGGAAAGTGTCGCTAAATCGACGCCGACCAACTGAGCCGCGGCTTTCCAGCGTTGCTCCAGCGGCACATCGAACAGAACCGCGTTGCTTGCGGGGCCTGAAAGCCAGGAATTTTGCGTGATCTCGCGCTCCAGTTGTCCCGCGCCCCAACCCGCATAGCCCAGCGCCACGAGAAACTTTTTGGGGCCGCGATTTTGCGCGATGGCTTCGAGAATGTCGCGCGAGGTGGATACGCCCAAAGTTTCGGTCACCATCAAGGTGCTTTCCCATGCGCCGATGGGTTCATGCAGCACGAAGCCGCGGTTGTTTTGCACCGGACCGCCCAGATAAACGGAGGCATCGGTATTAAATGTTTTTGCCGCTTCAATGCCAAGCTGTTCCAGCACGTCGCGCAGATGCAAATCGGTGCGGCGGTTGATGACAATGCCCATCGCTCCCCCCGCCGAGTGTTCGCAAATCAGCGTCACGCTGCGCGCGAAATTCGGGTCCATCAGGCTGGGCATGGCGATCAGGAAGTGATTGGTCAGCAAGCTGCTTAAATCGGTCATGTAAGAAAGTATCCAGCAGTCGGCGGCGCGACACAAGAAGTGAAAAACCGTATTGCGCTATCGAGTGGTTCTGGAGAGACTTTCTTGGCGAGATAAGATTGCTTCAAGACGGATTATTTTTCGCTGGTCAATTGCGATTCATTGAATATCCAGGTGCGCGTGATATGCAGCACTTCAATGTCAGCGCGAATCTCGGCGGGGAAGGGTGCGAACGGCGCCGCGAGTTCAACGATGCGTACCGCCGCATCGTCGAGAACTTTCTGCCCCGAGGAGCGCCGCACTGAAATTTCATTGATGCTGCCATCGGCGTTGAGCGCGACATCGAGTAGCAGGTTGCCGTTGAGTCGCCGCAATTTTGCTTCCTCGGGATAGTTCAAATTACCGATGCGTTCCACCTTGGCGCGCCAGGCGTCCATGTACGCGGCGTATTTATATTCTTGGGTGCGCGCGTTAAGAAACATGTGCCGCGGACGTTTTTGATATTCTTGCCAGGTGCGGCTGATTTCGGCGTTTAAGCGCGCGCGTTCTTCTTGGATTTGCGCGCGCGCCATGAGCCCGATGTTGGGCGGCTGCTGTTGCAATTCTTTTTTGTCCGGCTTGGGTTCGCGCGTCTTGATTTTGCGCTCGGCTTCCTGGGAAAGCAGCGTCGTCATCTCGCGTTCCGAGGCCACGCGTTTTTGCGGCATAGATTGGAACGTGGGAAAGTCGCGATTGACCGGACTGATCTCACGCACGGGCAGGGGATTTTTCGCCACTTCGGCGGCATCGCTGTCGCCGCCGCCGTCTTGATTGGCTTGAGCGAGAAATTCTGGCGCATCGGGACGTTTGTCGCTTGCGGTTTGCACCAAGGTAATTTCCAGCGTGGGCAATCCGGGCAGGTCGCGGAATTTAGGTAGATTGAAGACCACGCCCAGGATGATCACCATGTGCACCAGGAACGATCCGAAAAAAGTAACGCCAAGACGGTCGTTCTGAGAAAGGCCGGAGATGGTCTGGGTTGTCATGCAGGATAAATCACGCCAGAGAATTGATGAAAGTATATCTTAAAAAAGGCGGTAAAATAAAAACTCAAAGTTATTACTATTTTTTCATTTTGCCGATGTTTTGCGATTTGGTCGGTGCTTGTCGGTTCGATAATCGCGCGGTAATGGCATCCATCAGTTGCGAACCGATGTTCAGGTTGTAAAGTCCGTCGAGTTCGCGAATGCAAGTCGGGCTGGTGACGTTTATTTCGGTGAGATAATCGCCGATGACATCCAAGCCGACAAACAACAAGCCTTTGTCGCGCAGTGTTGGTCCGACTTGCGCGCAAATCCAGCGATCGCGATCGGACAAGGGCATGCCCACGCCCTTACCGCCCGCGGCGAGGTTGCCGCGTGTTTCTCCCAAGGCGGGAATGCGCGCCAAGGCGTAGGGAACCGGTTGACCGTCGATTAGCAGAATGCGTTTGTCGCCTTGAGCAATTTCTGGAATGAAACGTTGCGCCATGATGAATCGGGTTTGATTGACGGTTAAAGTTTCGATTACCACGCTTACATTCGGGTCGTTTTGCCGCAACCGAAATATCGACATGCCGCCCATGCCGTCCAAGGGCTTCAAGATAATGTCGCCGTGCTCGCCGAGAAAACGGCGGATGGTGTCGCCACGCCGCGCGACCAAGGTTGGCGGCGTACATTGTGGAAACCAGGCGGTAAAAAGTTTTTCGTTGGCGTCGCGCAAGCTGCGTGGTTTATTGATGATCAATACACCCGCTTCTTCGGCGCGTTCGAGCAAATAAGTGGTATAGACATACTCCATATCGAAAGGCGGATCTTTGCGCATCAGCAGCACGTCGAGCGTCGCTAGGGCTTCGGTGCTTTCTTCGCCCAATTCAAACCACGTTTGGCTATCGTCGAAGAGTTTGAGGCTACGCTGGCGCGCGTAGGTTTGGCCATCGCGCAGAAATAAATCAGCTTGCTCCATGTAGCGAATCGTCCAGCCGCGCGCTTGCGCTGCCAGCAACATCGCGAAAGTGCTGTCTTTTTTTATTTTAATGGACCCGATCGGGTCCATGATTACCCCGAGTTTTATCGTCACGTCAAGAACTAGCCTGGCGCAAACTTTCAGTTTGCTGGGCTAACGCCTCGTTGGCTTCTTTGGATTCACGCGCGGCGGCGAGCAAGGCCAAGCGCGCAATCACGCCGTAAGCGTAAAAACGATTGGGATTGGAATCGGGAGCTTGGTAAGGGTCGGGATAGCAGCAAGGACCAGCGAAGGCGAGCGGCTCGAACTGCATTCCAGGAGCGTTTAAATTTTCATCGATGCCGCGTTCAGTGTGCACGCGATAAAAACCGCCGATTACAAAATGATCAATCATGTATACCACGGGTTCGGCCACGGCATTTTTAGCGCCCCAGGTTTCAAAGGTATAAACTCCTTCTTGCACCATTACGTCGCTGACCGCATGCCCTTCTTTGATGCGCGCCATTTTGGTTCGCTGTTTGCGATTTAACGTGTGCACTTCATCGGCGCTCTTTACCGACATGATGGCCATGCCATAGGTGCCCGCGTCAGCTTTGACGATGACGTAGGGTTCTTGGTCGATACCGTATTCACGATACTTCACCCGCGTCTCGGCCAAGACTTCATCCACGTAGTTCGCCAGGCATTCTTCACCCGTGCGTTTTTCAAAATCAATTTTTCCGCATTTGCGAAAAATAGGGTCGATCAGCCAGGGATCGATTTGCACCATGCTGGCAAATTCGGTCGCGATGCGGTGGTAATGTGCGAAGTGGGAAGATTTAAGACGATTCCACCATCCGAGCGATAACGGTGGAATCACAGGTTGCGTCAGATTTTCCAGAATCGGCGGAAGACCAGCGGAGAGGTCGTTATTGAGCAACACAAAGCACGGCTCAAAATCGGCGACACTGATTTTGTCGCCTTGACGCATGAGCGGCTCGAGCGTTATTCGACGACCGGATGTTAATTCAATCGTTTTAGGCGCCTGCAAATCGGGCAGCAAAGAACCCACGCGCACGCGCAAACCCGCCAAGCTCAGAATTTCTATCAAGGCAGCCAAGCTTTCGAAATAAAACATGTTGCGCGTATGATTTTCAGGGATGAGCAGCACGCCACCAGCGCTGGGACAGATGCGTTCGATGGCGGCTTGCACTGCTTGCACTGCCAACGAGCGAAACGCTGGATTTAGATTATTAAATCCAGCGGGAAATAAATTGGTGTCCACGGGCGCCAGCTTGAAGCCGGCATTGCGTAAATCCACCGAGCAATAGAAAGGCGCGGGATTTTGATGCCATTGCGAACGAAACCAGCGTTCGATACCCGCTTGGTTTTCCAGCAAATGACTTTCAATTTTCTGTAGCGGCCCAGTAAGGGCGGTGGTTAAGTGCGGAACAGCCGGTCGTGCTTTGTTACCCATAGATTCCCTGGTTTTCACTCATGACCTGGCGACCATAGTAGCCGATTGGCTCTTCATAGAGTATGCCCCAATATTGATTTGGCATGATTCCTGCTGTCTTTCTCGATGTTTTTAGGCGCCCGAAAGTTTCCGAGACGGCCCTTTGCCTTTATTTACATGTTCCCTACCAGCCGGTGACACATAGACTATATTGTTTAAGAAACGCAGACGCGGGTTGGGTCGCATGGATTTTGGGTAAAATTTGTGCTACGAAATCATTGTTATAGATGAATAATTTACAAACTACATCATAAAACCGACCTGCCTTGGCGTATTGGATTTTAAACAAAGGATTAATACTGGCAGGCAGCGGCGAGGGTAGCGCATGTGAGTATCAAGGTAATGATTATTGACGACAGCAATACCATACGACGCACGGCCGAAGCGTTGTTGAAGAAAGCGGGTTACGAAGTGTTTACCGCGGCCGATGGTTTCGAGGCCATGTCGATGATTACGGATAATCTGCCGGATATTATTTTTGTCGACATCATGATGCCGCGCTTGGATGGATATCAAACCTGTCAGTTAATTAAGAACAATAAAAAATTCCGGGATACACCCGTGATTATGTTATCGAGCAAGGATGGATTGTTTGACCGCGCCCGTGGACGCATCGCTGGCTCGGAAGAGCACGTGAATAAACCATTTACGCAGGAAGAATTGATCGATGTGATCAACAAGTATGTGCACTGAAAAATATGTCGCGGGTTGGAATTTTTAAAAACAAGCTGATGAATGGAGTAGTCCTATGGCCATAAAAAATGTGTTAATCGTCGACGATTCGGCAACGGATACGCATCTGTTGAGCGAGATGCTTAAGAAAAATGGATACACCGTCACCACCGCTACCAGCGGCGAAGAAGGCATCGCTAAAACAAAAAAAGAAAAACCGGATCTCGTTCTGATGGATATTGTGATGCCAGGCATGAGCGGTTTTGAAGCCACGCGCGCGATCAGCAAGGATCCGGAAACTTCCGCGATCCCCGTTATCGTTTGTTCGACCAAAGGCCAGGAGACGGACAAGGCCTGGGGCATGCGCCAAGGCGCCAAGGATTACATCGTCAAACCGGTGGTTGAAAAGATTTTGATGGAAAAGATAAAGGGACTGTAGAGCATGGCCAAGACCCGCCAAGATCCGTTTGAATTGCTGCGCAAGATGCAGCAAGAGAGCCTGGAAAGTGCTCCCGGACTTCCGCAAGAAATCGAGGCGGTTAAGCTGTGGTCCGGCGTCGGATTCCGCGTGGGCGACGTGATGCTGGTCACGCCGTTGGATCACGTGCTCGAAATTTTGCCGCCGCCGCCGATGACCTTGGTGCCCGGCGTGAAATCATGGCTGAAGGGCGTGGCCAATGTGCGCGGTAATTTGATCACTATCGTGGATTTGCCCGAATACTTCGGCAAGCCGCCGGTTTATAGCGATGACAAGGCGCGCATGCTGATCATGAACGTGCCGGGGTTTAATACCGGTTTATTAGTTAACGAAGTATTAGGCTTGCGGCATTTTGACGAAGAATTGGAGCGCCAAGATCTTTCCGGATTGGATGATCCGGTGGTGGTGCAATTAAACGGGGCTTTCCTGCGCGACAACATATTGTGGGGCGTGTTCGATATGAAATCGCTAGTGGAGAATCCGTCTTTTCGGCACGTCGCCGCCTGAACATAGATTACAAGCAGTGGGCTGACCCTTTTTGGGGTGCGTAGAAAACGATGATAGATCTCACATGAGATAAGGTGGACAGTATGGCTAGGAAAAATTCAGCACAAGATGGCCTGATGGATCAACCTTCCGAGGACATTATCGATCTCTCGGAAGAAGCTGGAACATCGGCGTCCGGGGAGCCGCTTATTCAAGCGGGTAAATCCGGATCTTCCATGACCGGGGGTTTGAAAAACATGCTGGGCGGCTTGCCATTCTTGTTGGGCGGCATGGTGCTCGCCATGATTGCCTTGATCTGGTTGTTGGTGATCAATGCGCAACGGTCTGAACGTGAATCCAAATACATCGAGCAGTCATCGCAGTTGCTGATGTTATCGCAACGCCTGGCCAAGGACGCGCGCGAAGCAGTTTTGGGTGAACCGGTAGCGTTTAAGACTTTGAAGGATTCGCGCGATAAGTTCGATTCTATCGTTACCGCTTTGCGCGACGGCAACTCAAGCATGGGCGTGTCGCCGAGCCCGCCCGAGATTGCTCAGAATCAATTGAAAGAAGTTATCAAAATGTGGTCGCCAAAACCGAATGAAGGATTGCGCGCGCAAGTCGACCAAATTCTCTCGTTGGAAAAATCACTGTTTAGCATGCATGACTCGGTCATGGCGATTAACCAAATGAGTCCGATGCTGCTCGCGATTTCCGACGAAGTGGTGGAACTCGGCGCCCGCTCGGGCATGAAGCAGGACCAGATTTATCTGGCCAGCCGTCAAGGCATGCTTTCGCAACGTATCGCCAAGGACGTGAACTTGTTCTCGCAAGGCGGTAATGAAGCAGCGGTGGCCGCGGCGCAATTCGGTAAAGATGCCAAGCTCTTTAAAGAATCCGATCAGAAAATTCGCGCCCAGGCTCCGGGCGTGGTGCGCGCCAAACTCGATGAGTCGTCGGCGATCTTCGGTGAAATCAATAATCACGTGGAAAGTATCCTGGGCAACGCCGCCGAGCTGTTCGTTTCACAGCGCGCTAGTCAAACGGTATTCGAACAGTCCGATCCGGTGCTGAAAAAATCGAAAGAATTGGTCGATGCCTATTCAGGATTGACGGAACAGCGCGCGGGCATACGTACCGCTATTTTTATCGCGGGTTTTGCTTCGTTGCTCTTTTTGGCCTTGTTGGCGCGCAAATTGATCATGGACGCACGCGAACGCGCGCGCGCCAGCTCCGATCAAAACCGCCAATCGCAAGACGCTATTTTGAAATTGCTCGATGAAATGGGCGACTTGGCCGACGGTGACTTAACCATTCAACCGGAAGTGACCGAACAAATCACGGGTGCGATCGCCGACTCGATCAATTACGCGGTGCGCGAAATGAGAAACTTGGTGGTACGTATCAAGAACGCGGCGCAACAAGTGGCCGTGGCTTCCGAGCACTCACGTCAAACGGCTACCGAGCTTACCGAAGCGGCCTTACGTCAAGCGGCGCAGATCTCCGAAGCCACGGGCAAGATGGTGGCCATGGCGCGCTCGATGCAGGACATGTCCAAGAGCGCCGAACGTTCCGCCGAAGTGGCGCAAGGTTCGGTGGCCACCGCCAAGCGCGGCGCCGCCGCGGTGCAAGACACGATCAAGGGCATGGACGAAATGCGCGAGCAGATTCAAGAAACCGCTAAGCGTATTAAGCGTCTCGGTGAATCCTCGCAGCAGATCGGCGAAATCGTGGAACTCATCAACGACATTGCCGAGCAAACCAACATTCTTTCGTTGAACGCCGCGATTCAAGCGGCCATGGCGGGTGAAGCTGGACGCGGTTTCGCAGTGGTCGCGGACGAAGTGCAACGACTCGCGGAACGCTCGGCGGAAGCTACCAAGCAAATCGCCGACCTGGTGAAAACGATTCAAGCCGACACCAACGAAGCGGTGGCTTCAATGGAACAAGCCACTAACGGCGTGGTGCAAGCGACGCGACTGGCGGACGCCGCTGGCCAAGCCTTGGGCGAAATCGAATCCGTGTCCGAACAATTATCGAGCCTGATTGTTAACATCGCGCGCGACGCGCAACGCCAATCGCAAACCGCGACCGACGTGTCGGGCAACATGGCCAAAATTCAGGAAACCACCACGCTCACTTCGTCGGGCAGCCGGCAGACGGCGGAAGCCATCGGCAAGCTTTCCGATCTTGCGCGTGAATTGCAGGCTTCCGTGGCGGGCTTCAAGTTGCCGGCCTAATAAACACCTGCGCCGGGTGATAGGTTCGGCTTTAGGCTTGCGTGTTTTCTGGCATGGCCGGAAAGTGAACGCGGCGGAGTGTTGCTAATTAATGAGCACGCACAGCAAAATTGACCTCAGCACACTCGGATGGGTCAAGACCGAGATAGACGAGACGCTGAAACAAGCGCGTCTGGCGTTGGAGTCGTTCGTCGAAAATCCCAGCGATAAAACGCGCCTGCGATTTTGCGTCACGCATCTGCATCAAGTGGTCGGCACCTTGCTCATGGTCGAGCTCGACGGCGCGGCGATGTTGGCCAAGGAAACCGAAGCCCTGGCCGAAGCCGTCATCAGCGACAAGCTCACGCCCGATTCAAAAGTCTTCGACATTTTAACGCGCGGTATTTTAACGCTGCCCGATTACCTGGCGCGTTTGCAATTCGGCCAACCCGATGTGCCGCTGCGACACCTGACGCTCATCAATGAAATGCGCAGCGCGCGCCAAGCGCCAGTTATCTCGGAACTGGAAATTTTTTCGCCCGATCTTTCGGTGCGGCCGCCGCCAGCCGAGCGCGCCACGGAAAAACTTTCCGAATCCGAATATCGCGATCTCACCAAGCAATTACGCGGCGCTTTTCAGCCCGCGTTGCTTAATTGGTTGCGCGACACCAGCAACAAGCAACCGTTGCAAACGATCGCGGATTTGTTCGAACAATTACAAACCAAGACCAGTATCGGCGCGCTGGAGCAGTTGTTTTGGGCCACTGGTGGTTTATTGGAGGCCCTGCGCGACGATGCGCTCGAAGTCACCGCCGAGCGCAAAAAACTTTTTGCGCGTCTCGATCAACAGATAAAAAAGATTATCGATGGCGCGGATAAATCCGCGTTGCGTACTTCCGCGGAAGCTTTGATACCCGCGATTTTGTGGGAAGTGGCGCAAGCGAAATCGCAAGGCCCCAAGGTTACCCAACTTAAACGCGCGTTCGATTTGGAATCCCAGCTCACGGGCAATGTTCCTGAGCCAGTCGAGGTCAATGGTCTGCCGACCCCCGAGGCCTTGCAGTCCGTTTCCAATGCCTTGGGCAAGGAAATCGAAGCCGCGCAAGATCTCATGTCGACCTATTTTGATCCGGAGCATCAAGGCGCCGTATCGCTTGAACCGTTGGTGGAAACTCTGCGCAAAATGGCGGGCACGCTCGACATGCTAAACGTGCCGATGCTCAAAGCCTTGGTCGATGAATTATCGCAAGTATGCCGCGCTGTCTTGGACAATAAAGTGGTCAATCCGCAAGCCGTGTCCATGCCGATGGCCGAAGCGCTGTTGATGGTGGAGAACAGCACGCGTGACATGAGCCGTTCTCCGGTTGAATGGAAAAAACAAATTGAAGAAGCCATCCAACGCTTGCGCGCATTGCATTCGCCGGATGCCGCGACGGCGGGATTGGCGACCGAAGGCATCGAAGTGTCGGATGCCGAATTGACCGAAACCGATTACAAGCAATTGCTGAGCGTGGTGGCCACGGAAGTAGGCATTAATTTAAGCCGCATAGAAGAGGCGCTCGAGGGATTTGCCTCCGATACATCGCGTCTTCAAGCCTTGGAAGAAGTACCGCAATTGCTAGCGCAGATTTTAGGCGCGATACAGATTTTGGGACAAATGCGCGCCGCCGAATTGGTGGAGGCGACGAAAAAACACGTGGAAGATATTCATAACGGTTCGATCGTTGCCGACAGCACCATCATGGATGCCTTGGCCGTGTGCATCGGCACTATTGGCGCTTATGTGGAAGGCCTGCGCGCCGACCGACCTAATTTAGAAAGTTTGATCGACGCCGCGTTCCATGAAATGGAAACTGCGCTAGGCAGTGGCCATGGCAAACAGCGCGATCCGGCTTTGTTCATTGATGGCATTCGCCTCAGTCTCGAATCGTGGCTGGACGACCGCGAGAACGAAGCCGCGCTGCATACTCTCACGGACCAGCTGGAAAACCTGACGGATCTGGCCGAAGAATTAGGACAAGAAAAAATCGCCAAGATCAGCGCCGAGATGAACCGCTTATTGGCTCTGGTTATCGAAAACTCATCGCGTCTTTCAGATGAAATCGTCGACACACTGAAACAATCGTTTACTGCTATGTCGGCTTTGGCTGGTCGCCGCATGACCGTGCGCACCACTCCTCCAGCGCCGACGTCCGCGCCTGAATTGGATTCCGAGCTTGAATTAGACTCAGCACCATCCGCGCCTGCCGCCGCGCGCGCTCCGGTTTCGGCACCTTCGACACCGCCACCGGTTAAATCGGCCGCGGACGAAGAATTCGACGCCGAGATCATGGAAATTTTTATCGAAGACGCGCGCGACGTGCTGGAAAATATCAAACGCAAATTCGTCGTGTGGCGCGACGACACCGAAAACCAAAATGCCTTGACCGAATTGCGTCGCGGCTATCACACCTTAAAGGGCAGCGGCCGCATGGTGGGCGCGGCCGATGTCGCCGAGCTGTCTTGGTCGGTGGAAAACATCCTCAACAAAATACGCGAAGGCAAGGTGACGCCGTCGCCGGCCATCGTTGAATTGCTGCAACAAACCCAAGACGTGCTTCCGCGCATGATCGATACGCTCGCTGGCGGACCGGCGCATGGCGTGGACACGATGACTTTACGTGAAACCGCGCAAGCCTTGAGCCAGGGCGGTGCAGCGCCAGCGAATGCTCCTGTTTCATCTCACACGCCAGCCGCCACGGAAGCAGCGCCCGTCAGCGATTTACCCAAGCTGGAGCCGACCTTGCTCGATATTTTCACCACGGAAGCGCGCGGCAACCTTAACAATATTCAGCAAGAAATAGAGGCGTGCCAGAATGCTGGCGGTGTTTGTTTGGTTTCGGAAAATCTATTTCGTTCGGTGCACACCTTGCAAGGCAACGCGCGCTCCTTGGGCCTGGAGGTAATGTCCGATACCAGCGCCGAGATCGAGAAACTTTTGCATGCCCTCAAGGTAGAAGGTATTCCGCTGAACGAAGCTTATCTGGATTTGGTCGCGCGTTTTCAAGCGGCAGTCGCACAGTTGGTGGATTTACTCAATCAGGGCGTGACGTCCTCGGGTGATTTGCGCCACCAGCTCATGGACATTACGCGCGACGTGCACGCGCAAAGCGGACATTTAGTGAAAACGGATCAAGCCTTGCTGCACATCACTTCGCCCGCCCAAGCGCATGTGACTGAGATCGAGATGGAGGCGTCCTCGGCGCCTACCGAGGCGAAAGCTTCCAAGCCGATTGTCGAACCGCGCCTACCAACGCAACAAGTCCCAGCGCCAGCGCCGCGCGCTATTCCTTCCGCGGTTTCCGCGGCCAAAGTACCCGCGCAAGAGGCAGAGCCAGAACAGCTCGATCCTGAATTGCTGGAAATTTTCCAAGAAGAAGCCACGGATATTCTCGAGACCATTGAGCAGGCATTGACCAATTGGCGCAGCCGCCCCGATGACAAGACACAGGTGCACGACCTGAAGCGTTTTCTGCACACGCTTAAAGGCGGCGCGCGCATGGCTGGCGCCATGGCTATGGGCCACCTGAGTCACAACACCGAGACCTTGTTGAAGAACACGGAAGACGGAACGGTTTCAATCAATAACGATTTATTCGATCTGCTCGATGAAGCGCATGACATGCTGTTGATGATGCTGGATCGCACCAAGCGCGGCCAAGCCGCGCCTAATACGCAAGATCTGAATGCAAAATTACTGGCGTTGTCATCGGGCCAACAACTAATGCCCGCTGCCGAGCCAGCCATTGCCGAAGCGCCGACAGCCAGTCCAGCGCCCGTTGCTCCCGTGGCGCCAGAACAAAAAGTGCCTAAGGCCATCCCCGCTCCGGTTGAAGAACGCATTCCCGCCATGGCCACGGAAATGGCCGACGAAGTCGATGAAGACCGTCGTGAGTTGCCCGAAAACGAAGACAAGATGTGGCCCGACAAGATGGAACGTCGCGGCGGCCAAGGCCAGCAAGTGCGCGTCAATACCAGCTTGCTCAACGAGCTGGTGAATTACGCGGGCGAGGTGAGCATTTCACGTTCGCGCATGGAACAACAAATTTACAGCTTCCGCGATAACCTCTCGGAACTGTCGCGCAACATCGTGCGTTTCCGCGATCAGATACGCGAACTTGAAATCCAGTCCGAGTCGCAAATTCTCTATCGCACCGAAGAGGGCACCGAGGCAGGACGCAGCACCGATTTCGATCCGTTGCAATTCGATCGTTTTAGCCGCTTGCAGCAGTTGTCGCGCTCGCTCTCGGAAAGTTTGCACGATCTTGGGACGATTCAAAACAATTTAGGTAATTTTGTCGGCGAAGCCGAAGCGGTGTTGCAGCAACAAGCGCGCATCAACACCGATCTGCAAGAAGGCCTGATGCGCACACGCATGGTTAGCTTCTCGACCCAAGCCGCGCGTCTGCGGCATATCGTGCGTCAAACCTCGCGCGAGCTGGATAAGCATGTGGAGCTGGTGCTGCAAGGCGCGGAAGTCGAAGTCGATCGCAACGTTCTCGAGCGCATGATCGGCCCCTTCGAGCACATGATCCGCAACAGCCTCGATCACGGCATTGAATCGGAAGCGGTGCGCCGCAAAAAAGGTAAATCGCCCACCGGACGCATCACCATCGCCAGCGCGCAAGAAGGCAGCGAAGTCGTCATCCGTTTCTCCGACGATGGCGCTGGTCTCAATATTCCCGCGATTCGCGCCAAGGCGATGGAGCAGGGAATGTTGTCGGCGAACACCACGCTTACCGAAGAAGAACTGATTCAATTTATTCTCATGGCCGGATTTTCCACGGCTGAAAAAGTCACGCACCTCTCCGGCCGCGGCGTCGGCATGGACGTGGTGCACAACGAAGTCAAACAGCTAGGCGGTTCGATGTCGGTGGACACCGAGCGCGATGTCGGCACCACGTTCGTCATCCGTTTGCCGTTGACCTTGTCCATCACCCAGGCGCTCATGGTGTACGTTGGCGATCAGTTGTTCGCGGTGCCCTTGGGCTCGGTGGTGAACATTATCGAATTCCCCGTGGAAAAATTGACCAATATTTCGATGGGCAAGAATCCGCTGCTGTCGCATAACGAGTTGGTGTATCCGTATATGCATCTGGGCAGCCGCCTAGGCATTCCCTCGACGCCGCGCAACGGTAAAAAAGTGCCCGTGCTATTGGCGCGTACGGGCACGCGTGAAGTCGCGATCCAAGTCGATGCCTTGGCGGGTACGCGCGAAGTCGTTATTAAATCCATCGGTCCGCAATTATCCGAACTTAAGGGTCTTTCTGGCGCCACCATCTTGGGAGATGGGCGCATCATTTTGATTTTGGATATACCCGGATTGTGGTATCGCGACGACGTGGTGCATTTCGAGCATCGCCCCGAGGGCAAGGTGGCGCAGGAAGTGCGTCAACGCCCCTTGATCATGGTGGTCGACGATTCGCTCACGGTGCGCAAAATCACCAGCAAGCATTTGCAAAAACGCGGCATGGACGTGGCCGTGGCCAAAGACGGCATCGACGCGGTCGAACAATTACGCGAGCATATTCCCGACGTCATGTTGGTGGACATCGAAATGCCGCGCATGGACGGTTATGAGTTAACCTCGCGCGTGCGCGCCGATGCCAGCCTTAAACACATTCCTATCATCATGATTACCTCGCGCGCTGGCGCCAAGCATCGGCAGAAAGCCTTCGAGCTCGGCGTCGATCTTTATATGAGTAAGCCATATCAGGAAGACGAGCTGTTTAAAAATATCGATGCGCTGCTGGCAAAGGGCAGAGCGTCGTAACCGTCCGAGCGCTGCGGCTTATCCACGCCGACAGCGCTAGACATTCAGGGAAAGACAAGCGTGGCCGATCCGAATCAATTTCTGCGTTTGCAATTGGGAAAGGTGAGCTACCTTTTGCCCAGCACCGCGGGCTTTACCATCGAACAGCGTGAAAGCCTGGTCACCAACAAATCTTCCGAGGGTAATGCCATCGCCTGGCGTTCGGCGCGCGGTAAACGTTGGCCGGCTTATTGTTTGGATTCAGATTTGAAATTGACGCGACATCAAAATTGGCATCGCGCGGTATTTTTGGAAGCCATGCCGCACGCCGTGGGCATTGTGGTGGATGAAGTGCAATTGTTGCCACGCGCCGAAACCACGGTTTCACCGTTTACACCGATCGGCTCACCGCCCACGCAGCAAGGCCATTTATTTTCCGGAGCCTGGGTGACGAATAATCGCGTCATTTTGGTTTTTGAACCGAAAGCCTTCGTGGCGTATTTGCAAACGCTGGAGGACGCAGCATGAAAGCGCGCGCTGGTGTGCGACTGCATTCCTTGGAAGTTCCGCTGGCGGGAACCACGCTGCTGATTCCGAGCGCCGCGATCGCGGAAGTAATCAATCCCATCAGTGTTACCGCCGTGCCCTTCAGTCAGCCGTGGTTGATGGGCGTCATCGGTTGGCGCACGCTCGCGATTCCGGTTATTTCAATGGAAGTACTGCTAGGGATGGCACCGCCCGCGCCCACCGCTAACGGAAAATTCTTGGTTTTTTATCCCATGAATGGTCGGCGCGATTGGGAATTTTACGCCTTGCTTTCGGTCGCGGAACCGCGGCCGCAGGCCTTGGACGGCAGTCAACCGGTCGTAACCGATTCTGAACTACCCGATTCACCGTACATCGCCGCCGGTTTGAAAATCGCCAACCGCCCGATGCTCATTCCTGATTTTGAAGAATTGAAAAAGATCTTTTATCCTTAACCGCGTTTGAATTAAGCGGTGGCTTTGTTGATTCCTGCCCAGGCCACCTCGGCCAGCCAATCGATCTCATCCGGTTTAATCACGTAGGGCGGCATGAAGTAAATGACATCGCCCAGCGGCCGCAATAGCGCGCCTTGCTCCAAGGCATAACGGTAAACCGATAATCCGCGCCGTTCCTGCCACGGGTAAGGTCTGCGATTTTTCTTTTCCTGCACCATCTCTATCGCCAAGAGCATTCCGGTTTGGCGCACTTCCGCGACATGCGGATGTTGGTTAAATCGCATCGTGGCTTGGGCCATGTGCTTGCTGAGGGTTTGATTACGGCTGATTACCGCGTCGTCGTGAAAAATATCGAGCGTGGCGAGCGCGGCTCGGCAAGCGAGCGGATTGCCTGTATACGAATGCGAATGCAGAAACGCCTTGCGCGCGACGTATTCCGCGTAAAACGCTTGGTAGACTTGATCTGTCGTTAGGCACACCGACAAGGGCAAGTAACCGCCTGTCAATCCTTTACCCAGGCATAAAAAATCTGGCATGATGCTAGCTTGTTCGCAGGCGAATAAGGTTCCCGTGCGTCCGAAGCCGACGGCGATTTCGTCGGCGATGAGGTGCACGCGATGGCGATCGCAAGCATCGCGCAACAGCTTCAAGTAAATCGGATCGTACATGCGCATCTGCCCCGCGCACTGCACCAGGGGCTCCACCACCACCGCGCAAATTTCACCCGCGTGCCGCGTCAGCGCCGCTTCCATGTGGGCAAAGCTGCGCGCGGAATAATCCGCGCAGGATTCACCGGTTTCGCGTTGATAACAGTCGGGCGATTTGACCGTGACGGTTTCGCGCAGCAAGGGTTGGTAGATTTCTTTATAAAGCGCGACATCGCCAACGGACAAAGCGCCGATGGTTTCGCCGTGATAACTGTTGCTGAGATTGATGAAGCGTGTGCGCTTGATTTCGCCGAGGTTGCGCCAGTAATGAAAACTCATTTTCAGCGCGATCTCGAGCGCCGCCGAACCGTCGGAGGCATAGAAGCAATGTCCCAAGCCGGGCGGCGCGATTTTTATTAATCTCTCGGAAAGCGCGATGACCGGTTCATGAGTGAAGCCGCCCAGAATGACGTGCTCGAGATTTTCCAGCTGATCGACGATGGCGGCATTGATGCGCGGATTGGCGTGGCCAAACAGATTCACCCACCATGAACTGATGGCATCGAGATAACGCTTGCCATTGAAGTCTTCCAGCCAAACCCCTTGTCCGCGGCGGATGGGGATAAGCGGCAGGGTCTCGTGGTCGTGCATCTGGGTGCATGGATGCCATAGCACTTGCCGGTCGCGTTGCGTCAGAGAGTCGTTATCCATAGACTTTGGATCATACAGGGCGCATGGCTATGTGTTAATCGAGTAAATTCGGAAGGAAATTATATGAAATTCAATCGCAGAGCGTGCAGAGAAATAAAAAATTCATAGGATTAAAACGATCTCTGTGTGCTCTGCGGTTAACACTATTACAAATATTTTATTTTTTTAAGGAATAAATTTATGGTGCGTACTGAAACTCCGATTTGCGATTTTGGCCAAGCAGCACCCGCTTTTCGCTTGCCAGGCGTGGATGGAAAAATCTGGAGCTTGAATGAGGCTAGCGGTAAAAATGGTTTGCTGGTGATGTTTATTTGCAATCACTGCCCGTATGTCAAAGCGATTCGCGATCGCATTATCCGTGACGCGCGCGAACTTAAAGATCAGGGCATTAACACCGTGGCCATCATGTCGAACGATCCGGCCGACTATCCGGAGGATTCTTTCGATAACATGAAAAAAATCGCCGTGGAGCTTAAATTTCCTTTTCCTTATCTTTACGATGAAAGCCAGGATGTGGCCAAGGCTTATGGCGCCGTATGCACGCCTGATTTTTTTGGTTACAACAAAGACTTGAAGCTTCAATATCGTGGACGGCTCGATGAGTCGCGTAAGGACGCGGTACCGAATGCGCGTCGTGATTTGTTCGAGGCGATGAAACAAATCGCCCAAACCGGACAAGGGCCGCGCGATCAAATCCCCAGCATGGGTTGTTCGATTAAGTGGAAAGGGGCTTAATAGTTTTTGAAGTTGTTCAGGCTAAAAACGAATTATTTATAGTTAATTAACCACAGAGAGCGCAGAAGGCGCAGCTCCAATTGATTCGGAATATTTTTGTGCGTTGTGCGCCCTTTGTGGTGAAAATTCATATCAGAGCGAAAATCGCTAATGCTGCCATCGCTGGAAACACTACGAGATATCGTGCGAACGGCGGCACGTGAAGAATTGTTGCCGCGTTTTGCCGATGTGGCGCGGCATGTGAAACAAGACGGCAGCGTCGTGACGGAAGCGGATGTCGCCATGCAACAGCGACTGCAAGCCGATCTGGCGCGTCATTGGCCGCAATACGATTTCCTCGGTGAAGAAATGACCGGCCGCGAGCACGAGCGCATCGCGGCTTTGACGGGAAAAGGTTTGTGGTGCGTCGATCCTTTGGACGGCACCAGCAATTACGCAACGGGCATTCCTTTTTTTTGTGTTTCTGTGGCTCTGCTTATTAAGGATCGGCTCGAGTTGGGCCTGGTGTACGATCCGGTGCGCGACGAATGTTTTAGCGCGCGTTATGGGGCGGGTGCTTGGTTAAACGGTAACGTGCTGAGTACGTCTAAATTGTTATTACCGGATTCCTTGCGCCGTTGTGTCGCGGTCGTGGATTTTAAACGCCTGACGCCGCCATTGGCCGCGACGCTCGCGGCCCAGCCACCTTATGGTTCACAACGTAATTTTGGCGCTAGCAGTCTCGAATGGTGTTGGTTGGCGGACGGACGTTTTCAGTTGTATCTGCACGGCGGACAAAAACTGTGGGATTATGCTGGCGGCAATTTGATTCTGACCGAAGCTGGCGGGCAAGCCCAGACCTTGGAAGGCGAGGCGGTATTTAATCCAGGGTTGGCGCCGCGGTCCGTGGTGGCGGCGGTGACGCCCGCATTATTTTCTCCCTGGCAAAATTGGCTTAGTGACAAGAGATTTCCGCGGTAAAATTAATCCGCACAAAGTCTTGTTTATGGGCGGATAACAGATGAAAAGGGCCGGAGCTATTGCCCAAAAACCGAGCGTGAGCGAAAATGCGCGCGGCTTGAGAAACCATGCCAAGCCCTGTTATCGTTCTCGCGTGATAAGACGATAACCTTACAAGAATCACCTGAAGGTATCCGGTTACTATCCCTTTGGCGATGAACCACTAGTTCCGCCAAGGGGTTTTTTGTTATGGGACAAGGCGCGCAGCGCCAACAAAGCCGCTACGAAATGAGGTCGGTTTTAATTCCTAACGTAACGATTTCAAGTATTGAGGGTTAAGTCATGACAGTGGAATCCCCCGCCCACAAGGCAAACGTAGGTAGCAAACTAAATCGGCGCGAACTGGCCAACGCCATCCGTGCTTTGTCGATGGATGCGGTGCAAAAGGCCAACTCTGGTCACCCGGGTGCGCCCATGGGCATGGCCGATATCGCCGAAGTGTTGTGGAACGATTTTCTTAAACACAACCCGACCAATCCCAAATGGCCGGATCGCGATCGCTTCGTGTTATCCAACGGCCACGGCTCGATGCTGTTGTATTCGTTGCTGCATTTGACGGGCTACGACTTGCCAATGGAAGAAATTAAAAACTTCCGTCAGCTACATTCCAAAACCCCAGGTCATCCCGAGTACGGCTATGCCCCGGGCGTGGAAACCACCACGGGTCCGCTGGGACAAGGCATCACCAATGCCGTTGGCATGGCCACTGCTGAAAAAGTATTAGCGGCGCAGTTCAATCGCGACGGACATCAGATTGTCGATCACTATACTTATGTATTCCTTGGCGACGGCTGCCTCATGGAAGGCATTTCGCATGAAGCCTGTTCGCTCGCGGGCACGCTCGGTCTTGGCAAGTTGATCGCGTTTTACGACGACAATGGCATTTCGATTGACGGCGAAGTGAAAGGCCACGGCAACACGCCCGGCTGGTTTACCGACGACACCCCGAAGCGCTTCGAAGCTTATGGTTGGCACGTGATTCCTAACGTCGACGGCCATAACGCCGAAGCGGTCAAGAAAGCCATCGAAGCGGCGCGCAAAGTCACCGACAAACCCTCGATCATTTGCTGCAAAACCATCATCGGCTGGGGCGCGCCGAACAAGCAGGGCAAGGAAGAATCTCATGGCTCCGCGCTCGGCGACGCCGAAGTGGCCGCGACTCGTGCCAATCTGGGCTGGAAATACGCGCCCTTTGAAATTCCCGCTGAAATTTATGCTGACTGGAATGCGCGCACCAAGGGCACGCAAGCGGAAAAGACCTGGAACGATAAATTCGCCGCCTATAAAAAGGCGCATCCGGATCTGGCCGCCGAGTTCGAACGGCGCATCAAGGGTGAGCTGCCTAAGGATTGGAATCAGAAGTCGGAAGAATTTATTAAATCGGTCGATGCCAAGGCCGAGACCATCGCTTCGCGCAAGGCTTCGCAAAATGCGCTCAACGGTTTTGGGCCAGTGTTACCAGAATTCCTCGGGGGATCGGCCGACTTGGCAGGTTCAAATCTGACCATTTGGAAAGGCTCGAAGGGTCTGGGCAAGACCGAAGCCAACGCCAACTATATCTATTATGGTGTGCGTGAGTTCGGCATGTCGGCGATGATGAATGGCATCGCTCTGCATGGTGGTTTCATCCCTTACGGCGCCACCTTCCTCATGTTCTCCGAGTACGCACGCAATGCGCTACGCATGGCGGCGCTCATGAAAATTCCGACCATCTTCGTTTACACCCATGACTCCATCGGTTTGGGCGAAGACGGCCCCACGCACCAAGGTGTGGAACAAACCGCCACCTTGCGTTTGATTCCCAATATGTCGGTGTGGCGTCCGTGCGATGCGGTCGAGTCCGCTGTCGCTTGGAAGCTCGCCATCGAGCGCAAGACTGGACCCAGCTGCTTAATTTTCTCGCGCCAGAATTTGCCGCATCAAACGCGCGACGCGCAAAAAATCGCGGCGATTCGTCGTGGCGGTTATGTGTTGTCCGAAGCCGAGGGCGGCAAACCGCAAGCTGTAATCATCGCCACCGGTTCCGAGATCGGCATCGCCGTGGAAGCGCAGAAGTTGTTGGCCGCCAAAGGCAAGAAAGTACGCGTAGTGTCGATGCCTTCGACCGATACTTTCGACGCTCAGGACGCCGCGTATCGCGATTCCGTATTGCCGAAAAGCGTGAAGCGTGTCGCGGTTGAAGCTGGCGTCACCGACGGTTGGTACAAGTATGTTGGCTTGGACGGTAAGGTTGTCGGCATCGACCGTTTCGGCGAATCCGCTCCCGCAGGCGCGCTGTTCAAATATTTCGGCTTCACGGGCGAGAACGTCGCCAAAGCCGTGGAAGAAATTCTGTAAGAAATTTTCACCGCAGAGATCGCAGAGAAAGTTTTGTTGCAACACTCGCGTTTCTGTGGCGAATAAGTTTTTAATTTAACTTTTTGGAGATTTAGCAATGGCAATTAAAGTAGGCATCAACGGCTTCGGCCGTATCGGACGCATGGTGTTTCGTGCAGTCGCGAAAGATTTCAAGGACATTGAGATTGTTGGCATCAATGACCTGCTCGAACCCAGCTACCTGGCCTACATGTTGAAGTACGACTCCGTGCATGGCCGCTTCAATGGCGACATCAAGGTCGAAGGCGGAAACATGATCGTCAACGGTAAAAAAATTCGACTGACAGCGGAGAAAGATCCCGCCAACCTGAAGTGGGGTGAAGTCGGCGCCGACATCGTGATCGACAGCACTGGTTTCTTTTTGACTGCTGAATCCTGCCAAGCGCACATCAAAGCTGGCGCCAAGAAAGTCATTCAGTCCGCGCCTTGCAAAGACACCACGCCAATGTTCGTCTACGGTGTGAACCACGACAGCTACAAGGGTGAGGCCATTGTGTCCGCCGCTTCTTGCACTACCAATTGCTTGGCGCCCGTAGCCAAGGTGTTGCACGACAACTTCGGCATCAAGCGTGGTTTAATGACTACCGTACACGCCGCCACCGCGACGCAAAAGACCGTCGATGGCCCATCGCAGAAAGACTGGCGCGGTGGCCGTGGCATTCTGGAAAATATCATTCCGTCATCCACGGGTGCCGCTAAGGCCGTGGGTGTGGTGCTGCCTGCTTTGAAGGGCAAGCTCACGGGCATGGCGTTTCGCGTGCCGACCTCCGACGTTTCGGTGGTCGATCTGACGGTGGAGCTAAACAAGGAAGCGTCTTATGACGCCATCTGCAAGGCCATGAAAGCGGCTTCCGAAGGCGCCATGAAGGGCGTGCTCGGTTACACCGATGAGAAAGTGGTTTCCACCGATTTCGTCGGCAACAGCACGCCATCTACCTTCGATGCCGAAGCTGGCATCGCTTTGGATGGCACCTTCGTTAAAGTCGTGGCCTGGTACGACAACGAATACGGTTACACCTGCAACATGCTGCGTTTGTTGCAGCACGTGGCCAAGTAAAACAAAGACAACTACTTAACGCGAAGACGCAGAGGAAATCGATAATAGCTTTTGTATCCTTTGCGTCTTTGTGTTGAATTTTTATATTTAGGGTTCCATCCATGTCCGTTATCAAATTGACCGATCTCGATCTCAAAGGTAAACGCGTATTGATCCGCGCTGACCTTAACGTGCCAGTGAAAGACGGCAAAGTCACTTCCGACGCGCGCATCACTGCTTCCATGCCTACCTTTGAACATTGCATCAAAGCGGGCGCCAAGGTGATGGTCATGAGTCATCTGGGCCGTCCGACCGAAGGCGAGTACAGCGAAGAAAATTCACTCAAGCCAGTCGCCGATGTGCTCAGCAAAAAACTCGGCAAGCCCGTGCGTTTGGTTAAAGATTGGATCAGTGGCGGATTCGATGTAGCGGCCGGTGAATTGGTGTTGCTCGAGAACGTGCGCTTCAACAAAGGCGAGAAGAAAAACGTCGACGACACCGCGCAGAAATACGCCAAGCTGTGCGACGTGTTCGTCATGGATGCTTTTGGCACCGCGCATCGCGCCGAAGGCTCGACCCATGGCGTGGCTAAGTTCGCGCCCATCGCGTGCGCGGGCATTTTGCTAACCGAAGAATTGGATGCACTGACTAAGGCCTTGCTCAATCCGAAGCGGCCGATGGTCGCCATCGTTGGCGGCTCCAAGGTTTCCACCAAGCTTACGGTGCTGGAATCGCTGTCTGAAAAAGTCGATCAGATGGTGGTCGGTGGCGGTATTGCCAATACTTTTCTAGCGGCAGCCGGTAAGAAGATCGGCAAGTCGCTGGCCGAGGCTGATCTTATCCCGACCGCGAAGATGCTCATGGATAAGATGAATAAGCGCGGCGCTAAGATTCCCATCGCGGTCGATGTGGTGGTGGGCAAAAAATTCGACGCTAACGAGAAAGCCACGCTCAAAGACGCCAGCAATACCGCCGATGACGACATGATTTTCGATATCGGCCCGAAAAGCGCGCAAGAGCTGGCCGATATCATCATGAAAGCGGGCACGGTGGTGTGGAACGGTCCGGTCGGTGTTTTCGAATTCGATCAGTTCGGTGCGGGCACTAAAAAAATTGCCGAGGCCATTGCCAATACCAAAGCCTTTACCCTGGCGGGCGGCGGCGACACCATTGCCGCGATTCAGAAATACGATATTTACGATAAGGTGTCGTACATTTCGACCGCGGGTGGTGCTTTCCTTGAGTTTCTTGAGGGCAAGAAACTGCCAGCGGTGGAAATTCTCGAGCAACGGGCGACGAAGAAATAGCGTAATAATTTTCCGAACTCGACGCGGATAATCGCGTTTAACATTTAGAAATTTTTTTTATAGATCGGCACGCATGCGGTTTCCTAGTACTCAAGGAGTTAATTTGTTTCGACGAACTAAAATAGTCGCCACTCTCGGTCCAGCCACGGACGATCCGAAGGTTCTCGATAAGTTGATCGAGGCAGGCGTGGATGTAGTTCGCGTCAACTTATCCCATGATGTGCACGAAGTTCACTTGCGGCGCGTTGAAGCCGCGCGCGAGCGCGCCAAGGCTTACGGTCGCGAAGTCGGCGTGTTGGCGGATTTACAGGGCCCCAAGATACGTACCGGAAAATTCAAAAACGGTGCAGTAAAGCTGCAAGAAGGCGACAACTTTATTCTCGATGCCAATCTGCCTTTGGATGCGGGCACTAAAGAACGCGTTGGAATCACTTATAAAGCTTTGCCGCAAGATTTATCGCGCGGTTCCACTCTGCTGCTGGACGACGGGCGCATTGTGCTGTGGGTGGAAAAGATCGAATCCGGTGCGGTGATTTGCCGCGTGGTCGTGGGCGGCGAACTTTCAAACAATAAAGGCATCAACCGCCAAGGCGGTGGGCTTTCGGCGAATGCCTTGACCGACAAAGATCGGGAAGACCTTAAGTTTGCCGCGTCGATCAAAACCGATTACCTGGCGATTTCATTCGTGCGCACCGCCGACGATGTTAACGAAGCGCGCAAATTATTGCGTGCTGCGGGTGGGCATGGCGGAATTATCGCCAAGATCGAGCGCGCGGAAGCGGTGGAAAATGCCCAGGCGATTGTCGACGCGTCGGACGCGATCATGGTCGCACGCGGTGATCTCGCTGTGGAAATCGGCGACGCCGCGGTGCCGCCGATTCAAAAGCGCTTGATCCGCCTAGCGCGCATGCGTAATAAAGTCGTCATCACCGCGACGCAAATGATGGAGTCCATGATCGAAAGCGCCATTCCCACGCGCGCCGAAGTATCCGACGTGGCCAATGCCGTGCTCGATGGTACCGATGCGGTGATGTTGTCGGCCGAAACTGCTACGGGTAAGCATCCGGCAGCGGCGGTGGCGGCGATGGATCGCGTTTGTCGTGTGGCCGAGCAAGAACGCGAAGTGATTCGTTCGGATCATCGCATGGACCGTACCTTCGGACGCGTCGACGAAGCCATTGCCATGGCCACGATGTATACCGCAAATCATCTTGATGCTAAGGCCATTGCCGCGCTTACGGAATCGGGATCCACGCCCCTATGGATGTCGCGCATTAGCTCGGGAGTGCCGATCTATGCCTTGACGAGTCATGTCGAGACGCGTAGAAAAGTGACCCTTTACCGAGGCGTTTATCCGATTGCCTTCGAAATTACGACCTCCGATCATGCGACCCTGAACCGCGAAGCCATGGATGAGCTGCGGCGTCTCGGAACGGTGCGTGACGGCGATCTCGTCATCATCACTAAAGGCGATCTCACAGGTGTGATGGGCGGTACCAACGCCATGAAAATCGCCATCGTTGGCGGCCAACGTGAAGTGTAAAGTCGAAACTATTTTGAATTTTAATTTTAACTGTTAGGAGAAAATTTATGGCCCTTGTTACTCTGCGCCAATTACTCGATCACGCTGCTGAACATACTTATGGTGTGCCAGCGTTTAACGTGAACAATCTCGAACAAATGCGCGCCATCATGGAAGCGGCCCACGAGACCAATGCCCCCGTCATCGTGCAAGCTTCGGCAGGCGCGCGTAAATATGCGGGCGCACCGTTTCTGCGCCATTTGATTCTCGCCGCTATCGAAGAGTGGCCGCATATTCCCGTGGTCATGCATCAAGATCATGGCGCCAGCCCCGCGGTGTGTCAGCGCTCGATCCAACTCGGATTTTCCTCGGTGATGATGGACGGCTCGCTGAAAGAAGACATGAAGACTCCCGCCACTTATGAATACAACGTCGATGTCACCAAGCGCGTGGTCGACATGGCGCACGCCTGCGGCGTGTCGGTGGAAGGCGAGCTCGGTTGCTTAGGTTCTCTCGAAACTGGCATGGCCGGTGAAGAAGATGGTTCAGGCGCCGAAGGAAAACTGGATCATTCGCAGCTGCTGACCGACCCGGACGAGGCCGCCGACTTTGTGAAGAAGACCAAGGTCGACGCACTGGCCATCGCCATCGGCACCAGTCACGGCGCCTATAAATTCACGCGTCCGCCTACAGGAGATATCCTTGCCATTGAGCGCATCAAAGCGATCCACAAGCGTATTCCTAACACGCATTTGGTGATGCACGGTTCCAGCTCGGTGCCGCAAGAATGGTTGAAGATCATCAACTCCTACGGCGGCGACATGGGCGAAACCTATGGTGTGCCCGTGGAAGAAATCGTGCAAGGCATCAAGCACGGCGTGCGTAAGGTCAACATCGACACCGATCTGCGTATGTCCTCGACAGGTGCGGTGCGCAAGTTCCTGGTCGAGAACAAGAAGGAATTCGACCCGCGCAAGTGGCTCGCCGCATCCACCAAGGGCATGAAGGAAATCTGCAAGGCGCGTTACGAAGCCTTCGGTTGCTCCGGTCAGGCGAGCAAGATCAAAGTGCTGTCGCTCGAAGCCATGACTGTCCGCTACACCAAAGGCGAGCTCGATCCGAAAGTTAATTAATTTCGAATCGAAGTGAGTAAAGAGAAGGGGCGGATTTCCGCCCCTTTTTTATTTTATTTGCAAAGCGACGTCTGCGCGCCTATTTTTATACGTATGAGTCATTCCATGTATCCTTGTCCTTGTTGCGGCTACCTGGTATTCCAGCGACAACCTGGTAATCACGAAAAGTGTCCGATTTGTCTTTGGGAAGACGATCTAGCGCAGCTGCGTTTTCCACGCATGCCAGGCAGCGCCAATCATGTTTCGCTGGAGCAAGCGCAACATAATTTTGCCGATTTTGGCGCTGCCGAACGCCGTCGTCGCGGCGAAGGCCGAAGACCGTTTGATGAGGAAGCGCGCGAAGACACTTGGCGCCCGCTCGATCCCACGCGCGATAATGTTGAGGAGCCGCAACGCGGCATTAATTATGGCGATAGCTATCCGCTGGCGGACACGACGGTTCTTTATTATTGGCGCAGGACTTACTGGCGGCGGTTGGCCAGTTAGAGGGGGAATTATTTGGATAATTGAGCGCCTTGAATTTCTATTGGCATCGTAATTTTGTATGGAAATTTTTCCTGTCGATAATTTAACTTAAGCTTATCCATTGTTGTGGATAGAATCTGAAGATCCATATCTAGCACTAGCGCGGTGGTTTCGGCAGCTAACGGGGTTTACCTCTTGCCCGAACGTTTGCCGATGTTTTACGCTGGACTTAGGCAATAATAATGAAGTGTCCGGAATAATAATGAATCGGGTATACGCGGGCTTGTTTGACGACAAATATGGCGGCATGACGAATCTTGGGCAGATCGTGAAAGATGCTTGGGTATTTGGCCTGATTGCTGAAACCGAAACCTGCAAGGGATGGACCGCGGGACAAATGCAGGCTCTCTATGACAAAGTCTCAGTGGAATGGGATAAGTATGTCCACTTGCCGAGCCGCCTGCCGCCCGACCTTGCCGAACGCCATACGCGCATTTATAACGATGCCATAGCACGTGCTCGAGCGCTCGGTTGGGATGCGACGTTGGGCGAAAACGATTGAACTTCCTGGCAGTCACGCACAAAGCCATCGAGAGATACGAAAGATATACCTGGACTACGCTCACGGTGAACGCTATGCGGTGGATGCGTTTGACTTGGTATCGTTGGATTTTCTGAAGGCGATTGTCGCTAGCGCCGAGACACAACATGCGCGGTAATCTGTCACTCGCCGAATCGTACTTCGAATATTACGATTTCGCCCGCATTCGACTTCTTTTGGAGTGCGAGACGCGCGCGGCACGTACTTCGACGAGTTTGCGGTCCAGATCTTCGGCGATATGGCGACCCTCCTGGCGCACGAAATCCAAAAAAGTTTGCGCGACCACCGAGGGTTTGCGACCTTTAGAGTGTGCTAGATACCAATGACGTTGGATGGGGAAACCTTGCGCGTCCAACACGGCGATCGGCCCGTTAGTTCCTTCGAGGGCGAGCGAGTGCAATGACAATACGGTGATGCCAAGTCCGGCGACAATCGCCTGTTTGATCGACTCGTTACTCGACAGCTCCATGCGTACCACAGGCGCTGATAAACCATGTCCTTCGATAAGTCGAAATAAGGCATCGCGTGTGCCGGAACCCGATTCACGCAGAACAAATGGCTCCTCCAACAGTTTCTTGAGCGCAATGTTGGGCACACCCGCAAGCGGATGGTCGCGGCTCGCCATGACCACAAGCGGATTTGGTACCAATGGATGCGCCTCCACCTCGAGCCCCGGGGGCGGTTGACCAAGGATATAGATATCGTCCTCGTGATTCTCGATGCGCTCCAGTAGGCGTTCGCGATTCGTCACCTTGAGCGAGAAATCGATGCCGGGATGTAGGCGGCCGAAATGTCCGAGCAAGTGTGGCGCCAGATACTTGGCGGAGGTGATGACGGCGAGCCGCAGACGGCCGCGCTTTACGCCCTTTAAATCGGCGACCTTCATTTCCAGATCGGCCATCGCGCGGAACACTTCCTGGCAGGCGACGTAGACCTCGCGACCGGTATCAGTGAGTTGAATGCGAATGCCCGTTTGCACGAACAGCGGCATGCCGACGGTATCGGCGAGTTTCTTGAGCTGCATCGAGACCGTGGGTTGCGCGAGATACAGTTCCTCGGCGGCGCGCGTGAAACTGCCGAGCCGTGCCACTGCCTCGAAGACTTGCAATTGGCGCAGCGTGGTGTGGCGAGCCAGGGCGCCCGCAAGACTGATGCGCGCAGTATTGTGATTCTGCTTGTGCTTCATCACGGCCATTAGTAATTGCGTTGATCCGCAAAGGCTGAGCGAGTCAGCTCACTATAGGGGCGCTCGTCAGATTACAGAAATTAGAAAAAGAGATTGAAGCCATAGATATAAATCTATGGGTTATTGCCTTCGCATTGCGTAGTTAAACCGAGCCGCGATGCCTTTAACCCTCGCGGCTGCGGAATTTGACCGGACGGCTTACTTGAATATCTGAGATAAACACAACCCCCGTGTGCTTGTCGAAGAACGGCGCAAAGCCTTCGAGAATCGGTTGCGCCAATTCTTCGGGCACGGCCACGATGATCATGATCAGCACCGCCTCTTCGTTGAACATGAGATGGCCTTCGTGGAAACCGTGTCGTCCTTTGCCTGACAAACTGTTCACGATGGTGTAGCCAGTGACGCCGGCCCGATCGAGCAGGTCAGTGGCGAATTCCTGATGGGCGCCTTCGAGAATGATCTCGAGTTTTTTGAGCGGACTGAGTTTAAGATCGTTCATGACGCGAGCTCCAGAGTTGTGCGGGGATTATCGGACGCGAGGGTGTGCGCGTGCCACTTGCCGTCTTCGAAGACGTGCAGGATATGCGTGTCCGGATCTGCGATGGCCATGCGCACCCAAGCGTTGCGCACTAGGTTGCGCACGTTGGCGACGTTGTCGATGGCGCGGCGCGCGTGCTCGAACGGGGCCTCGATGATAGTGAGCAGGCGCAGCGGTTCGTGGTACGGTAGGCCGTCTTTGAGCACGGTCTGTGCTGGTAGGCCGGTACGCAGATCGGAAAAATTTCCGGTCATGACGCCAAAGCGCCCGGCGATGTTGTGATACACCTTGCTGCCGCTGCCGTAGTGCGCGTTGTCGACGGCCGAAAAGTAATGTTCCATGTTGATCCATTGGCCGACCACGAGCGGACCGCTCAAAATATTTTCCAGCAGCCGGCCTTTGCGATCGCAGCGGTAGTCGTACGAATGCAGAAACGCGCGGCCTTCCAGATCGAGCTTCTGCGTGATGTGGCGACGCCCGATGACGAAGGCGGCATTGCGCGACAGGCCCCATTCGGGTCGCACCTGCGACCAGTCGAGCGCGTTGCGCCGCGCGGCACGATAGGCACTGGCGGGATCGTTCGCGCCATCGCCGCCCTCCAGTTCAGCCATGCGTTCCGCCGCGCACAGGCGTGACGCGGCCTGCAGCCCGTTGCTCAGACGTTCCATGTAAACCAGATGGCTCGCAGGCAGTAGCTCCAAATCGTGCAGGAGCAGTTCGTCGGTAGTGGTGTTGTGGAACGCCGGGATGAACCAGGCGTCGTCGGCGATGTTGATACCCTTGGCGCGCAGGCGTTCGCGCACCACGGGCTTGTTCGCGATCTGCGCCAGCACGCGCGCGCTGACAACGCCGTGATTGCCGCCGCAGGCGCCGCAGTCGAGCGCTGACTCGTACGGATTGTTCTCGGTCGTGCTGCCATGGCCAGTGAGCAGCACGAAGCGCGAGAAACCATCGGTCAATCCGATCGAGCGCAAGGCTTGATGCACGAAATTCACTTGCTCATCGAGCGAGAAGCCGATGCGAGCCAGCCGCTCGAGTTGCAATTGCACATAGCGCGCATTGATGCGATACGCCGTGCGCAAAGTTTCGATGAAGCGGCGTTCGGCCGCGGTGTCCAGGTTAAAGCGCCGCGCGAAGTCGGACGCCGCCGCTTGATGTCCCAGCGCCGTCTCGCGCAGTTCGCGGATCATCTCATCGGTGATCGCCTCGCGCTCGATGCCAAGCTCGCGATTCACCGCCTTGACGATCATGGCCCGCTGCAACGCGCGAATGATGGAATCGGCCTGTTCGCGCGTGAGCTTGTCGAGTAGCAAGCGACTGCTCGGCTTTTCAGGATGCAAGCGGCTACGCCAGCGGTTGTAGCTGAGCGGCGCTAGCGTCTTGCCGAACATGTCGAGGCCGAACAACAGGCCGATGGCCTCGACGGTGATGTAGGGTGAGAGCACCGAGCCCTTCAAGTCATGGAACACGTGTTCCAACACCGACACAAACGCCTGGTCCTCCGCGTTGCGCGCGATGGCGAGCTCCAACACCACGTTCTTGGGCGTAACCACCACCGGACACAGATGCGTCTCGCTGCCCTTGTCGAGACCGATGAAGCTCACGGGAATGCCGAAGAAGCCGGCGATGCCGAAGGTTTGATAATCGCCGACCTGTTCCAGATGACGACGGATGCGTTCGGAGCGCACGTCGATGCAGAACATGACTTGCGCGAACGGTCGTTTCGGGCGCGGCGGTTCGGCGCTCAAATCCAGCCCACTCACCAGCTTTTGCAAATGCTGCGCCTCTTGCGCTTGCAGCCACAGCTGACCTTCCACGTCCTCAAAGCGCGCGAGATTAGTCAGCAGTTGATCGAGTGCATCAGGCGCGAGGTTTCGCAAAGCGTCATCGAGGCCGGCGCGCGCCGCGAGCTTGCTGAGCGCTTGTGCCTGACGTTGTGCCTCGTCCGTGCGTTTCGCCGCGGCATAATTGGGCAGCAGACGCTCGATGCGCGTTTGCTTTCCGCTCGCGATCGCGTCCTCGACTGCGTGCGCCTGCGCCGACAACACATGACCACCATGGAACTCGCGCCGCAGATACGCCTCGGCCGGACGTTCTGCAATGAAGCGCGCGATGTCCTCGGCGTTGGCGGGTGTACCGAGGCGCTTGGCGTGTTCGCGCAGCAACGCCAGACCCAGCACCAACCGGATGGCGATATAGTCCACGAGATCGGCCGGATAGTGCTGGCTCCAATAATAATGCTTGGCGCGCGAGCGCCAGCGGATGAAACCCGCCCACCCGTGTAGCCGTGTCAGCGAGCGCGTGAAGTATTCGACCCACGCGTCTTCGGGCACGCGTAGTTCAGTCATGACGTAGTGAATGAGTCCTTCCGGCGTTTCGTCCTGGTTGAGGATTTGCTGGATGTGCAGACCGCGGATGAACAGGCGCAAGTTGCGCCGCGCGAGCGCGCTCCACGCCGCAAACAGCCCGTGCTCACGGCCCGGCATCTGCCACACCGACTGGCCTTCGTCGAAGAAATCGAGACAGCTCTTGATCACCAACTCATCGAGCGTGGCGCCGATCTCGGTACCGAACAGCGCATCGACGCCAATATAGACCGGGCATGCGGGCGACAACGCCGCGCGCACCTGCGTCGCGAGCGCGGCGATATCGACCGTGAATGGTTGCAGTGGCGCACCGGACAATGCGGCGTGCATGTCCTCCGCGCGCGCTATCGTGCGCTCGATCGCCACCGGCTGTTCTATCTCGGTGACCAATGTCATCAGCAGCCGCTGTTGATCGAAGCCGTTGACGGCGGGTTGTTGCGCGAGAAAACCTTCGACCCGTTGCGCCAGTGCCTGCGTATCGACTTTGCCTTGCGCTAAATACCGTTGATAGAGCGAGCGCGGCAGCGTACCGCGCGCGTGGAACAGGCGTTCGCCCATGCGCACCGCCTCCGCAAACGGCAAGTGCTCGAGACCGAACAGTGGGTTGTGATGAATGAACGTGCGCATCGGCCAGAACGACGGAATCGGTTCTCCCGCCACTTGCACCATGGCGCGAATGCGCAGCCGACGACCGAGCGCGAGCGTCACGGCGCACCTCCCATGAGATACAGACCTGCGAGCATGAAACCGCCGAGCGCCACGACATAGGTGAGCGATCCCGCGCGTCCGAGATCGGTGGCGGCGTGCACGCGTCGGCCCGGACCAGCGAGAAAACCTTGCAGCACGCGCGTCGCCGCCCAGCCCCAGAGCAGCCAGATCGCGAGAACGCCGAGTGCGTGCGCGATGGTTAGCGTTTGCAGCAGTTGCAACAGTGCGAAGAAACCGGGGAACGGCGGTGTCGCGATCGCGCCGAGCACCAGCATCGTCAGCGCGCCAGCGAGACGCGGCATCGATTCGGCGAAGCCCGCGTACAACCCGGCGTAGGCGGCGCCGAGTCGCCGCGTCAACGGCCCGATCAAGAGAACCAACAATGCCGTCGGTGCGCTCAACCAAAACGCAAACAGGCGCAGCGCATCGGGTGTTGCGCCTTGTGCGAACGGGAGCCAGGTCAGCGCCAATGCCGAGCTCGCGAGAAAGCTCGTCCACAGACCGAGATCGCGCACCGTCAGCAAGCGCAGAGCATAGAAGGCGGCGCTTAGCAGCGCCCAGGCGCCGATGAAGGTCGGTGCCTGTGACGGCGCGAACTCGAGCAGCGTGATGCCGATTTGCGGCCACAACAGTAACAGGATCGCGGCGGTTAGCGGCGCACGCAATCGCGCAAGCAGCAGATTGAGCACTGTGCTCAGCGGAAACAGTGGCAGAAAGAGTGCAGCGATAAATAGCGTCATGCCCACCTCGACCACACGTTTAGTCGCCGCGACAAGCCGAGCACGGCTTGGGTCAACCAGGTGTACACATCCGCCACGTAGAACTCGCGCGAGACCAAGGAATAGAACATCAGCTGCAGCGCTGACGCGCGGCCGTCAATGCGACCGCCGTTGACGCTGTTGTAGTAGGCGGCGAGCCAGCCCAGCACCACCGCGAGCGTGAGCACCGCGATCAAGATTTCAAAGATGCCGAGCGGGATGCTCGCCGCGGAATAAATCTGCGCGCTCAACGCGCGATCCGGATACAGAAACAAATCGAAGGCGTGCCCGATCACGGTGTAACCGACCACGACGATGATGAGCGAGAGAATAATCAAGGTCATCATTCGCCATGGGCTTTCGGCGCGCAGCCGGTACGCTGCGAACAGCAATTGCGCGCCCGTGACCCAGCCGAAGAACAGTAGAATGATCGCGCCCTGCTGACCGACAAAATTATCGTCCACCAACCAATGCGACAGACCGAGCACCAGCAGCGGCACGACTACCGTGATCACCGCCGCGACTACCCACGGCAATCGCGACGCAATCGGCTTGCGCTCCACCACGAAGGTGTACACATCGTCGTTCGGCACGCCATCGTGCATGCGCGCGTTGTTGATCACGCCGCCGGCTCCGAGAAACAGCGTGCCCTTGAACATGCCGTGCGCGATGAGGTGATAGATCGCGAGCGAAAACGCGCCGACGCCGCATTCGACGAACATGAATCCCATCTGTCCCATGGTCGAGTAACCGAGCGCCTTCTTGATGTCGTTTTGCGTCAGCATCAGCGCTGAACCGAGGATCGCGGTGATGAGGCCCACGGCGAATACGAGATGCAGCACTTCACCCGCGTGCACGAACACTGGCGCGAAACGATTGAGGATGAAGCCGCCAGCGTTGACGATGCCCGCGTGCATCAGCGCCGACACCGGTGTCGGTCCCTCCATGGTGTAGGGCAACCAGGTGTGCAATGGGAACTGCGCGGAACGCGCGAACGCGGCGAGTGCGATCAGTAGCGCGACGGTCGACAGCAAGGGTAGGCCAAAGGCGGTTTGCACATCGGGCGCGGTGGCGATGCGTTCGAACAGCAGCGGCAACGACAACGTGTCGTAGCCCCGGAACAGCAACACCGCAGCCAGTATCAGCGGCAGATCGCCGAGACGATAGGTGAAGAACGTCCAGAAGGCATAGCGTTGCGCGGCGATGCGTCGCGTATCGTGACCGAGCAGGAAGTACAACACGACGCCGATCAGATGCCACGCTATCAGCAGCATGATGAGATCGCCCGCAGTCACCATCAGCAAAATGGCGGCGGCCATCAAATCCAGCAGCATGAAGAAGCGCGCATACCCCGCCTCCTCGGCCATGTAGCGCGCGGAATAGACGTGCACCACGAGACTGATGCCAGCGACCGCGAACGCCATGATGGCGGACAGCGGATCGAGATAGAGGCTGCCCCATGTCGCGCCGAACGACACAGGCAGTGGTTGGGCATCGCGCAGATACAGTGCCAGCACCGTGGCGGCGAGCAGTAGCGTGAGCGCGGCGAAGCCAATGCTCACGCGCGCCACGCGCTGACGCGGCGCGCCCGCTAGTAGCGCGATGATCGCGGCCGCGAGCAATGGCACGGCCGGAAGCAGGACGATCAGTTTGTCCATCTCGTCAAACTCCCTCGATTTTGGTCAACACGCAGTACCGCAAGAAAATCAGATCCCGCTGGTAATCTGGCATGCATGCAATGCCGAGCCTGCGGATATAATGAGCTTGTCCGCAGGACAGCGCTTCATGAAACGAGGGCCAACGATAGGCGGCGCGCGCGCGAGCAGGAAATAGAAATTCGCGATTGCACCGATCTACGCCCGTCTATACATGCGTCGTTCAGTTGTATCTTTATTTTTTACGATCGTTTGATTTTGATGTAACAGCGCTGCGAAATACGACGATATCCACGACGAGTGTGTCTGCGTCTCTCGATGAGAGAAAAGTCTGACTCGCGAAAATCTATAGGTCGCATTTCAAATATCTATTTCTCCACTCATCAGTCGCCGTCTATTGTTCGTGCCCAAGAGCACCCGATGTCAAGCTGATAAGGGCACAGACGGACGAGCCGAGCATGGCGCCGCCGAGAATTATGCGCCGATGAATTGAATCTCGATCATCGGCGGGTGAAACGGTTCAACTAATTTTTATTGCAGGAGTGGAACATGGCTGAGAAGACCTACCAAGCAGGGGTCAAAGAATACCGCAAGACTTATTGGACCCCAGACTACGTGCCGCTCGACACCGACCTGTTGGCGTGTTTCAAGGTCGTGGCGCAGTCTGGCGTGCCGCCCGAAGAAGCAGCAGCAGCGGTCGCCGCCGAGTCGTCCACCGGTACTTGGACTACGGTGTGGACCGACCTTCTGACCGATCTCGATTACTATAAGGGCCGCGCGTATCGCATCGAGCCGGTGCCGGGCGATAACACCGCGTTCTATGCGTTCATTGCGTATCCGATCGATCTGTTCGAAGAAGGTTCGGTTGTTAACGTGCTGACCTCACTGGTCGGTAACGTGTTCGGCTTCAAAGCCATTCGTAGCTTGCGTCTGGAAGACATTCGCTTCCCGATCGCCTACGTTAAAACCTGCGGTGGCCCACCCAACGGTATCACCGTCGAGCGCGATCGCTTGAACAAGTACGGCCGCGCGCTGCTCGGTTGCACGATCAAACCGAAGCTCGGTCTGTCAGCCAAGAACTATGGCCGCGCCGTGTACGAATGCTTGCGCGGTGGCTTGGACTTCACTAAGGACGACGAGAACATCAACAGCCAGCCGTTCATGCGCTGGAATCATCGCTTCGAGTTCGTCATGGAAGCGATCCATAAGGCCGAGGCCGAAACCGGTGAACGCAAGGGCCATTACCTCAACGTCACCGCGCCGACGCCGGAAGAAATGTACAAGCGTGCCGAGTTCGCCAAGAGTTTGGGCGCGCCCATTATCATGCATGATTTCTTGACCGGCGGCTTCACCGCTAACACCGGTCTCGCCAACTGGTGCCGCGACAATGGCATTCTGCTCCACATCCATCGCGCTATGCATGCGGTGTTGGATCGCAACCCGTATCACGGCATCCATTTCCGCGTGCTGACTAAGTGTCTGCGTCTCTCGGGCGGCGATCATCTGCATTCCGGCACCGTCGTCGGCAAACTCGAAGGCGATCGCGAAGCGACGCTGGGTTGGATCGATACCATGCGCGAGTCGTTCATCCCCGAAAACCGCGGCCGTGGTCTGTTCTTCGATCAGGATTGGGGTTCGATGCCGGGCGTGATTCCGGTGGCCTCGGGCGGTATTCATGTTTGGCACATGCCAGCGCTGGTCGCGATCTTCGGTGACGATGCTTGCTTGCAGTTTGGTGGTGGCACGCTTGGTCATCCGTGGGGCAACGCGGCAGGTGCGACTGCGAATCGTGTGGCACTCGAAGCCTGCGTCGAAGCCCGCAACCAGGGCCGCGCAGTGGAACGCGAAGGTAAGGAAATTCTTACCGAGGCGGCGCAATCCAGCCCCGAACTCAAGATCGCCATGGAAACGTGGAAAGAGATCAAGTTCGAGTTCGACACCGTCGACAAGCTCGACGCCGTCAAACGCTAAAGGCCCATTTACCGAATATTTTGCACAGGAGTAATGACCATGCCAGAAGTTCAACCGTATAAGGCCACGGAACGAAAGGGCGAAACCTTTTCCTATCTGCCACCGCTCACGCCGGACAAGATTCGCAAACAGATCCAGTATCTCGTGAGCCAAGGCTGGAACCCGTCAATCGAACATACCGAACCGGAAAAGGCGTTCTCGCATTATTGGTACATGTGGAAGCTGCCATTTTTCGGTGAGACCTCGGTCGAGAAAATCCTCGCCGAGCTCGAAGCTTGCCATCGCGCCAACCCGGGCCATCACGTGCGACTTGTCGGGTACGACAATTATGCGCAAAGTCAGGGCACGGCGTTCATCGTCTACCGTGCCGGTAGCCGCTGAACGAAGCGGAATTCAACATCCACGGACGCGAGCGTCGGTGGTAGTGAATTCGATGTGATTGAGTGAGGGTGACTGCATGAAGACGAATACAGCGATCAATGCCGAGGGTGGGCGCAACGCTTCGCGCGCGCACCGCGAGCAATTGGTGCGGGGTAAGGCGGCATTGCCGCCGGCGATCGAACGTACACGCAACGGCGAGCGCAATGCCACGATTGCTAACGCCGCCACGCCGACAGTAACGCCGGTAGCGCTGGCACCGGTTGCCGCTGCGGCATTAAAAAATAGCGCCGCGTCGTCTGTTTCTTCTATTTCTGCGCAAGGCGGGCGCGAGGCTTCGCGCGCGCGTCGTACCGCACTCGTGCAGGGCAAGACCGCCGTGCGGCAACTGGCGGCACAAACTACCGCTAGCGCCGAAACCAAGGCCGCGCCGACAACGAACACAGTACCGACATCTACGACATCGGAAAATTCGCTCGCGGCTGCCAGTCGCCAGATCGCGCAGGCGATGCGAGCCATGCGTGCGAAGAACGGTCGTGGCGATGCCGCAGCGGCACGCCCGAGCGCGCACGTGCGCAACGTGACGCCGCTGAATTACGCGCCCAAGGTTACGGCGAGTGAGACTTATGCCGGAGGCAAAGTAACCGGTGTGCGTATCGGTCGTGGCATGAACGTCACTGGTGACGAGCGCGGCGTCTCGATGCAAGTGACCGGCTCACAGTACATCGGCAAAGAAACTGGTTTTCAACCGCGCGCGGGCGGCATCAAGGTCGGTGCCTGCCGCACGACGGGCGGCTTGGTGGTAACGGGTACACAGGTACGAAGCAAGGTATCCATCACCGGCGACGAATCCGGTAATAACGTCCGCATCACCGGCGAGGCTGATCAGGGCATCGGCGACGATCTGCTCGATCGCGGCGAGGCCGGTGCGTACACGAACATGCAGTTTCAGCGTCAGCACAACCCGCACGGCCATACCGTGTTTGGCACCAATCTCGGTCGTTCGGCCAAGGCCGTCGGTTCGCGCGATCGCGTACGTGAGCGTGCGATCGAACAAACCGATGGCGGCCTACCAATTTCCGGCACGGCGCTCGGTCGCAGTGTCCGCGTGACCGGCGACGAAGATGGCTCCTGTCGCGCCATCACCGGCGATCAATACTTGATGCCGGCGAACAAGCAGCCGCTGTGTGCAACATCAGCAGGCGAGCGCACCCGCGCTGGTGTGGCGATGGGTATGAATGGTCGTCCCGAATCTCAGTCGTGGTCGCGTAACCGCATCACCGGCGTGGACGTGGAACACAATGACGACGTCACCGGCGATGAATACGGTGCGTGCAGTTCAATCACCGGCACACCGTATGTGGGTCCGGCGCAATACGAGGCGGTGTGCCCGACCGGTGCACCGACGATGACGCAACCGACCGCGGGTTGTCGTGTCACCGGCGACACGCCGTTACACGTCGATCATGTGACCGGCACGCATCGCGGTTGCGAACGCAGTATCACCGGCACGCCGTACTATCGCGAGACACTCGCCGACGAGAAGCGCGACGACGTCCTCGCGCACATCAAGGTGCGCTTCAGCGTGCGCTCACCGCAGCGCGAGGCGCAGTTGCGCGCCGATGCCAAAGCCGTGGAGGCGCCGACCGCGACCGGACGTATCACCGGATCGTTCGCCGTAGGCCAGGGCAAGATCACCGGCAACCAGGAATTTAATTTCAATCCGCGTGCGAAGGGCGAACGCGCTGGCCGTGTGCAACTCACCGGCGAAGGTCGCGTCGACGGGCCGGGCATTACCGGCAGCGCCTGGACCGAACACGGCAACGTCACCGGCACCGAGGGCTACATTGCGACTGAGCGCAATCCGAGCGAGCGCAGTGGTAAGCCGCACGGTTTCGCGAGCAGTGCGGCGTTCAAAGGTAAGGGTCGTCACGAGGAGCCGCGCAAGAATGTGACCGGCATGGCCGGTTGGTCGTCGAAGACAGCTGCCCGAGTCACGCTGTCCGGCGGCGCACACGGTTAACACGGTAGAGGAACGCTTACGTGATGATGTCAACGCAAACACGACGCCGGCATGCCGCGGGGATCTACGACCCCGCGTATGGTGCTGTGTCCGCGGTGACCGATCCGTATGTCGCAATGTTCGGTCTGACGCCGACGACGATGGGCGCTCCCACGCCCGCAGGCGCGCATCCGCTCTACGACGCGGTGCACAATCGCCGCTTGCTCGAACGCGAAAGCGAAATCACCGCGGCCTTCGATGCCATCGAGCCGGCGTTGAAAGACGTTGCCGCGATGCAATATCAAGACGGTGGCGCCGATCGTATTCAACAACTCGTGCGTGGCCGTCTCGGTTTCGAATTGCCGGCGTCTTGTCTGCAATCGAGCTGGGTTAAGCCGCTCAATATGCGCGGCTTGTATGCGTACAGTGTGTTCCAAACGTTTCGCCAACTCGCGAATCGCAATTTCGACCGCAGCTACGCCAATTTGTCCGAAGGCGAGCCGGCGGATGAGGTAATTCGCAAGTGGGGTTTCCATGCGATCGATATTACGCCGTGTGCCGACGGCCGTTTGAGTGGCGTCGTCGATTACATCCTGCGCGTGCCACCGGCCGTGGTCGTGCATCGGAAATCGTTCGCCGGTTCCATGTTCGACGTCGAAGAAAGCATGCGCTGCTGGGAGCAAATCGAGCTGCGCCGCCACCGCGAAGGCCGGCCGAATGCGGCGAGCGAACCGACGCGCTATCTCAAGATCGGCGTGTATCACTTCAGCAGTTCGCATCCGAATCAAGAAGGTTGCGCCGCACACGGCAGCGACGAACGCAAGGCGGCGCAGGCGCTGCTCGATCGTCTGAACGATTTTGAACACGCGATCGAAAATAGTCATTGCTGCGGCGCCTCGGTCGCGACGCTGCTCGTCGGCGTCGATACCGACAGTGACGCGATCAAGGTGCACGTGCCGGACGCGCACGGCGAAACGAGTCTGACGCGCTACATCGACAACCGTATGTTGTTCGAGCGCACCGCCAATCTTTCGCGTGACGAAGCTAAAGAGGCGATCCGCCTTGCCGTCGCCGAGTGCGCAGGTGTGTCGCCGGACGACGCGGCGACTGAAGGTATGCGCTGGTTTTGCGGTTATCTACTCAAGAACAACATGGCGCAGATCGATTACGTGCGTGCGTATCACAACGGCTGCTACGCCGATCTCGGTCACACCGAGCGTTTTATTACCGTGGGCGACAGCTTCGACGACGTGCAGATGCGCAATCTTGCCTACCAGGCGCAGATGGAAACGATCGAAGAGGGTGCGGCCGATATGGACGTGGGGATTAAGATTTTTAAAAAGGTGAATGTGTCGCACGACTTGCCGATCCCGGCGTTCATTCACTTCCGCTACAGCGGACAGGTGCCGGGCGCGCGCGATCGCGCGGTGGCGCGTTGTCGCCGGCTCACGCGCGCCATCGAGGCGCGTTACCCCGAGCTCGTGCGCGAGGGTTGGCTCTACACCTACGCCACGGTGAAGGACTGGGCACCGGGCAGCAAGCTTGAGGATATCGATGCGCAGGCGGCGCCGGACGGTCAGCGGTGTGCCTGCGGTTGCAGCAAATTGGAGTCAAGACAATGAAGATCTGTCAGGTTGAAAAGACGCTCGTCGCCACCGCGCGCATCGGCCAGCTCGGCAATCGCCGTCTGCTGGTGGTGAAGGAACGCGGCAGCAGTGGTAAGCAAGTGGCGGTGGATCCGGTCGGGTGCAAACCCGGCGACTGGGTGATCGTGGTCGGCAGTTCCGCCGCGCGCGATGCCGCTGGCAGCAAAGACTATCCGAGCGACTTCACCATCGTCGGCATCATCGACTACTGGGAAGACGACGGCAAAGAGGCGAAGAAGTAAATGGAAATCATGCGTGTCGTCCGCGACCTGGTCACGACGAAGCGCAACTTCTGGCTTGCCGCCAAGTCGCTGCGCGTGGTTGAGGATCACAAGGGCGACCTGCAAGTCGCGCTCGATCCGATCGGCTGCAAGCCGGGCGACTTCGTGATCACGATCGGGATCTCGGCCGCGCGTATCGCGACGGGCAACCCGAACATCACGACCGACATGACGATCGGGGGAATTATCGATCACTGGAGCGAAGCGGAGTGGCGCTCTTGATTTGAACAGGACAAAGAACGGTTTGGTGAATTTTAACTTTTGAGATGACAGGAGACTGAATATGGCAAACGAAAAAATGGGCATCGCCCTCGGCATGATCGAGACCCGCGGTCTGGTTCCGGCAATTGAAGCCGCCGACGCCATGACCAAAGCGTCTGAGGTTCGCCTCATCGGCCGGCAATTCGTCGGCGGTGGTTACGTCACCGTGCTCGT